>Ga0209489_100053_pt1 | contig 149369 bp, 71 predicted proteins | sample SiratrowhiteBW_FD_187527 | JGI IMG/M metagenome (GOLD analysis project Ga0209489, IMG submission 187527) | Root nodule microbial communities of legume samples collected from California, USA - Siratro white BW (SPAdes) (version 2) | ecosystem: Host-associated > Plants > Roots > Nodule | place...
TATATATATTTGTGCAATTAACTTAACACCTTCTTTAGGGTGTTGAAACCTACGCAGATCAATAATACTTAGAATGAGTTAGGTATAACTCTTTGTTAAATATATTCAATAACAAAAACATTTGTGTTATTATGTATTTATTGATATTAAACTTTATAGACAAAAGATTTTGAAATGGATAATAAGATAGACTTATATTGGTATGATTTAGTTTTATTTGAATTATGACTAACTTATATATGTTTATATATTAATATAAGTGTTTGCTAATTTTTTCCTTGTATTTTTTTATTGTGATAATACTTGGTAAATGAATATAAGACATTTCAAGTTCAGAAGACACCCTAACAAGAATTTATTTCATATGTATATATATATATATATATTTTTTTTTTTCTGTAAAGCTTTTGTTTTATGTAAATCCTTCCATAAATATACTATAAGAAGTAATTTATAAAAATTAATTATAGAAGTTACGTGACGTATTGGAAGCTTATGTTTAAACTTTCTTAATTTCAATATTGATGTAATAATATTTTATATTATTTTTACATATCAATTAAAAAATATAATTTTAAGGATAACGTGAATAATTGAAATAAATATTTTAATTATTTTCTTGTTAACCAAGTTAATACAAATGTTATAGGTATATATTTATGATATTTATTAATATTAAAATATATAAACTTTACATTTTATATCAAATTCTAAAATATTATTTTTAATATTTAATATAATTTTAACAATAATATTTATATAAAATTTCAGTGATTTTTATTTAGATAATCTTTGTTATATTCAATTAAGCTATGGAATAAGAAGAAGTTAAATTGAATAATTTTTAAAATGTGATTTTTTTAGATTTATATTTCTTTCATTTAATTTATGAAATTAAAAATTGTCTGAATAGAATAATTTTATTTAAATTTATAATCTAGTACAACTTATTTAAAAACTTTTAGAAAAACTAATGTCAGATGCAAATTGATTTAAATTATGCTTCAAAAGAAAAAAATATTAAGTGTATATTTTAAAGAGTAATTTAAAAAAATTATTTAATTTTTTTTAAAACTGTAAGTATTTATTATGAGTATCATGAATATACATTAATATAAAAATTAATATAAAATGTGTATATATTTTCAAGGGAATATTGAAGGAGGATAAACTACCAATAATACAATTTTCTTTAATTGGAATTCCTAGTAAATGCTTCCATCATATTCCTAATTATGATTTATATATAATTTTAATTATTATAATTGGGGTAAATATTCTATCTGATCATCAAATGAGCGAGCTATCAGTACTTTTTTTCATGATTTTAAAAACTAAAACAGTAATTTTCATTTAACTTATCAAAATAGACAATAATATTTAACATTTTTTACCTTCAAACCGACTTCGTATTGTTTTTAGATATGAACTTTCTTAGTCAAGGATAATCTCACAGAATCTCAATAAAATTAATATCAGTAACAAGTTTCAACAATTAACATAATATTGACAACATGCATGGTTGTGTATTCACATAATCTCAACAGTGTAAATTTTTTTATGTGTCTATCTTCATTATCATTCAATATTTGTAAATAATTACATTTTATTGGTTATATGAGATTAATAAGAGAAAATAAACCATTCCTCTTTTTTTCTATCTCTTTCTTGCTATTATTATTTTCTATCGGTGGTGAATTGCTAATAAAGTACAAGTTTCGGGGTTTACAAGCGGGGGATTCATGTTTTTTTGTGAGCACACAGAATATTAACTTTATTACAATAACTATCTCTTTTATTTTTGGTTTGGCTTAGTTGAGCAAGTCTATAACGTTGACAATGGGTGGGTCAATTCTCAATGACTATATTCATACCTATTTTAATATTATCATAAATATTAATTAAATAATTTTTTTATAAAAAATAAAATATTAAATATAAATTATACATAAATGTCAAATAATTGTAAAAAATAATAAACAATTATAAATAGACTAACTATAACATCTATTATATTAAAAAAAAAAGGTTATATTTGTCGGCGAAAGTAACTTACAGATATCATATTTTTAAGTTAAGTCCCATATTATCTAATTTAAATTTTTAAAGAATTTATATACTCAAACTCTTTATATATTTTGAAAGTGGGTTGTTTCAAATAATTGACATTATCTCGATACGGGACTATATAATATATACCTTTAATTCAACTAAAACATTAAATAAACACATATATTTATATCACCAACAAATATGATTTTGTTAATTATTATCCTTAAAATAATGCTAGAACTATTTTTTTTAATACAGGATGTAATTTTATTACAAATATACTTATATCTTAACTTTTAATACTGAATTTGTATTTATTAATTTATTGATATAAGCGTAACAAATGTTAGAAACGCACAAGGAAACTTTCCGTTTTTCATTAATAACAGCTTAAGAATATAAATAGTAATAATAAACAATTAATATTAGTCTTGAATTTCAAAAATAAGAATTAAATAGAAATTAAAATCTTAAAAATGCTACAGTTAAATTGAGGTAATAAGTATTAATTATTAATTAGTAGTTAAAGAGCATGGCATGGCATGAGTAGCCAATTAGAATGCAGTTAAGATGAGATGTCGCAATACTATTGGATATCTCTTACATGTTAAGAAGAGAGTGGCGTATAAATGTAATTAAGAAATGAAAGAATGAAGAGAAGAATGGTGAACGTGAAGTAGAAATAGTTAGTATATTTGATTTGATTTGATTTAATTTAATTTAATAGATTCATTGTGTCTGCGTTTTCTCTCACATGGATTTGTCCTTCAAACAAAGGTAAAGAGGAAGAGGTTGCGCTCGGTGGCTGTGACAGCAATTGCGACCGATTCTTCACCACAGAAAATCCGTAAGTATTAGATCTGCGATTTCAGTTTACGATTTCACTCAGATCTAGTCTAATTCAATACTAAATCGAATCTAAGCATAAGCATTTTGGATGGGATCTACATCCACCTTGTTTAGTTGGTTAGGAACTGAGGCAGTATCATTTGCTGCATTGTTCATTCAAATCTGTAATAAATCGTTTTTTGTATTTAATTTTGGGCAGTCTGACACTAACTCCTGTTGCGGCTGCTGAGAGGAGCGAGGAAGAAGGCGTTGCAGTTTGATTCCCTTAGAAAACGTAAATTGTTGTTTGGGTGTTTGAAAGACAATTCAAAATTCAGCGACCGGGTTCAGGGGCTGACTTGCCCCAAGGAGGTGGTGAGTACAACCCTTATCCTGTAGCACGGAGGGTGAATTCCACCCATTCCATAATGATGGAAAATGACATGGAGAGCGGTGCTTTGGGCCTGGGGGCTTACCAGGACAAGCCGAGAACCTTCCCCAACATGCGCACTAAACCTTACACCCCTCTGGTTCGTTCCTAAACTCTAACAATTTGACAAAATACTCACTTCTTCGTTATCTATCTATCTATCTATCTATCTATCTATGTGTATATCCAGAAAGCATTTTCCTTTCCCTGAACTTTCTGCAACTTCTCAACTGTCCACTCCTCCTTTACATATTTCTGCAGATATTTCGGATTCTGTTCAGTATAAATGTTCGTGTACTGTTCATTCTTTTGATTATTGGGCTGGGTGCTATCTTTTACGTGGGAGCCAGTACCTCTCCGATCATTGTGTTTGTCATCTCTGTTTGCATTCTCAGCTTCCTTGTTGCCATCTATCTCACAAAGTGGGTGCTCGCAAAAGACGAGGGACCTCCTGAAATGGTTCAGGTAAATCTATTTCTTGTAATTACTGCAATCTCTGAAGTGTTGTCCATCTCCTCTGAACATTCTTAATATCAGCAATTTGGTTTTAGGAAATCAATATTACAATAGAGATTTTCTCAACAATCAGCTATTTCTCTGTGGTTGAAAAGACGAGCTGATTGCTGTGAGTCCTGTGAAAGAGGATGAGGTTGATTACCATTGTCAGAATCATACATAAATTATAGATATGAAACCCAATATTGTACCACCTGTATTTGTTTGTGCTCTAGATATATATTCCTAGGCATAAGGGGGTATGGTCATTGGGCTACCTGCATATGTCCATGCTACAAATGTCCAGTGTTGGCACGAAAGGGTGTGTTGAGATCTCACTCTGGCCTGAGATATGGCCAATGTGAGCCCAAATCCTAAGAACCGAGTCCCATATGAGAGGTTGAGATGAAATAATATTGCCACATCATTTGTCTCCTTTCATACTGGTGGGGGTATTTACCGGAAGTTTATATTGTATCAGTCTACCCTGTGTGATTCTTGTTGAAGAATATACTCCTCGGGGGGAAAACATTTTGTGTGTGTGTGTGTGTGTGAAATAGCACTTTTCTGTGATTATTCATTTCACTTTTCTAAGATTTGATTGACAATTTGATTTGGATTAGAGGGCATGAAATAAAGTAGCGCGTATAGAGTAGTAATGATTAAAACTTGCCTAGGGTGGATTGGTCATGTGCGCAGAATACCAATAGAGACTATAGTGAGAAAAGGATCATATGACAGATAGCCTGAATATAATGGCTATTGGTGTAGCCGTTGTTGGATTTTAGTATAAACCATTAAAAGACAACAAAATTTTAGGACAGTTCTTAAAGATGTAAATAATTCTACTGAAAGTTTGCTTTATAACAGAGCCTAATGGTGTTGGTTGATCAATGTGGCCAACCTCACCTAGTGAGATACTGCGTGATTGTTGGTGTATCAACTTGAAAGTAAACAACTCTTTGGCCACATCCCTAGTCTCTCTTCTTAATTTCCTTGTTAATAGAGATTTAGAGAGCTCTGTAGTATTGGTCTCCATCAAAATCAATATGAATAGTGATTCCTGCATTTTTCTTAACCAGGATGAAGTTCCCATGTACTATACAGGAAAAGATTCTACAGTTTGGGTTCTACACCCGACCTAATGTTTTTCAATTTGGTCCCTACATGAGCAATTTTAACATTTTTTGTAACCATAGCAAATGGTGGGAATCGATTGTGAATAATTTTTCATGTACAGACCAAAATGCAGAGGTACTTTTTTGTGAAGACTAAGATGAAAAGCAGTGCCAAGTCTAGGGACCAAATTTTTAGTTTAACCTTATATTAACTACAAAATTACTGTTAATGAATATTTTTTTTCTCTCTTTGATTTTACATTTGATAAAAAAAACTTGAGAAGTGAGACCATGCTAATCTTTAGTTTTGTTTTTAAACATTTATTGAGTCGTATTTTCTCTTTTGTGGGGAGGAGGACAAGAAACTATCTTCCAACTTTCTAGAAAAATTTCTTTCTTTTTGATCAAAATGGAGGAAATATAAACCTAGGAACAAGTAGGGCTTGTTAAATTTCTTGTTTTCATATCTTGGAATATAAAACATACCAAGATATTTTTTATAAATATATTTCTAGCAATGGAACCTTTTGTTAATATGCTTTCATGCAAAGACCCTGGTTTGTTGAACTATTTTGTTTGATTCACGAAAATAGTCTGAGTGTTTAAGTTATTACACATCTTAGTGCCTTTTATGATGACTGATTGACAGTTGGATCGCATCACCATGAACCCTTGTTTTCTTGTCCTGAGCTTATCATATTGCTTTCTAGATAGCTGATGCTATACGAGATGGAGCTGAAGGATTTTTCAGGACCCAGTATGGGAGTATATCCAAGATGGCCATGTTGCTTGCTGTTGTCATTCTATTCATATATTTGTTTCGCAGTACTACTCCTCAACAGGAATCTTCTGGCCTGGGGAGGTGATGTCATAAAATATATATTCTGTGAATATTTTTAGTATTGTTTTCTTGTTTTTATCTGTCATTTTCATCTTGTTTCAGGTCAACTTCTGCATTCATCACTGTAGCTGCTTTCCTTTTAGGTGCCCTTTGTTCGGGTATTGCTGGATATGTTGGGATGTGGGTGTCAGTTCGCGCCAATGTCAGAGTTTCTAGTGCTGCAAGACGGTCTGCAAGAGAGGCATTGCAGGTTAAACCATTAGTTCATTATCAGTTTCTATGAAAACTATGAACTGTTCACTATTCGTGTTTTAACTGGAGGGAATTTGCACAGGTAGCTACTCGTGCAGGTGGTTTATCTGCCATCATTGTTGTTGGTATGGCTGTAATTGGTATAGCAGTCCTTTATGCCACATTTTATGTTTGGTTGGGAGTGGACTCACCTGGTTCAATGAAGGTTACTGATTGTGAGTGTAGACTTCTCCTCCTAACTTGTTATCATAAATAGAATATTTTTTAATGTTTGAAATTTTAAAATTGTTATTATTGAACATACATGGTGCTCTTGATGTTTCATCATTATCTTTTCAAGCTAGTTTTCCATGCTTATAATTTGGTGAGTTGTGTTCATTTGTAAACTGAAAATAAAAGAGAGCTGAGGTGGTAAACTTCGGGGAGGTTTGATTGAGGTCATAATTGATTCCTTATATAATTTCTCATTGTATGTTCCCACTTGGCTCATATTGAGTCAAAGACCAATAATTAATTGACTGAAATAAGTTTTAGCTGATATGCTCATAATACTTAAGGAATATTGATTACGGCATGATTTAATTTTTTGTCCATTATCTCATCTGTTCTCCTTTAATTGGTGATTGATTTCTGAACATTTTTTTCCCCTCAGTACCTCTTCTTCTAGTTGGATATGGATTTGGTGCCTCCTTTGTTGCTCTATTTGCTCAGTTGGGTGGTGGAATATACACAAAAGCAGCTGATGTTGGGGCAGACCTTGTTGGAAAAGTAGAACAGGGAATACCTGAAGATGACCCTAGGAATCCTGCTGTTATTGCTGATCTGGTAATTGTTTTATTTTTTGTTTAATTCAATGAGTCTACACATCAAAAGTTGTTGGTTGCTTCATCTGGGTTTCAGTAGATTACTGCTTAATGTGTGTTTGATTTATAGTTTGCACACATTCTAAGTCAGTTTAATTGGAAAACATGTGAGGGGAGGGATTGAGTTGAATGTTTGTTTGAGGGTTTCTAACTGAAATAAAATACTCTGTTAATGTTCTTTGAAATGCAGGATAGTTTGTGGAAATGATCTTGAAATAAGATTTTATCTTTTGTAAGTAACTTGAGAAGTATGTCTGCTTTCCATGATTCATTTTGAATTACATCAATATTTTTTATGGTTCTATTTAAAGGTAGAAACACAACAAAAGCCTTATCCCACAAGGTGAGGTTGAAACTTAAAAATATAATTTTCCATCCATGAGTCAACTGTATAACTCAACCTATTGAGGGTGTTCTCTGATTTTAAGTGCCTAAGATCTGAATATTTGCATTTATGTTTTATTTGTCAGAGACTTGTGAGATTATCCAAATTTTATGATCATTTTTTGTTTTGCCAGCCTATTGGATAAATAGAGAACAAAGTGCATCTTTAGGAAATATTTTGGGGGTGCCCAAATTCTTATAGGTGTACAAAAATTTTAGGGGTGCCAAATATATAAAATATACTAAAATTTAAAAAAAAATATTTTTATTTATATATTAATTTATATATATGTAAAAAGGAAGTGGGGGGCCAAGGCCCCCTCAAACACCACTAAGCTTTGCCATATATTTCATTTTCTTTTAACTGTAATATTTAGCTTCAACCCTTGAGTGTAAGAGAATAAAAGAAAATATTGTTATGAAAATTTTATGAAAAACATTATTAACGGATAATAAACATACTGGATTTATTTTTTTTATCTTTTGTAAAATTGATTGATACTTGCAAAAGTTACATCAGCTCAATGAGAAGAACTGTTTAATGTTTATAATTTCCTTGACTTGTGCCTTTTTGTGTTTCTGCCTATACTTTTTTTTCTGAACACATGCATCCATTGGTATCATATTGTTTTCTATTTGATCTTGTTTTTTATTTGATCTTAAGGTTGGTGACAATGTGGGAGATTGTGCTGCTCGAGGTGCTGATCTTTTTGAAAGTATTGCAGCTGAAATAATCAGTGCCATGATACTTGGTGGAACAATGGCACAACGTTGTAAAATTGCAGGCAAATACTTGAGTTGCTCTATTTTGTCCCTTTCTTGCTTACTTCTGGTCTATTACTTGTATGCGTGCCCATCCAATATGATGTTTTCTCTTTTGATTCAGATCCGTCGGGCTTCATCTTGTTTCCTCTTGTTGTTCACTCATTCGATTTGGTAGTATCATCTGTTGGAATATTTTCTATTCGGGGTACACGTGAAACTGGAGTAACAGCTCCAGTGGAGGATCCAATGACAATTCTTCAAAAAGGATATTCTTTTACGATAGTCTTAGCTGTTATCGCATTTGGTTTGGTAATACTTAATCTTCATTTGTGTTCTTTTAATTTGAGTTTTCTATATTTCCTGGATTGTCCAAGCATTCATTGTTCCAATTGCTGTACTTTGTTGACATTGAAATCTCTTTTTCAATTAGGACTAAAGTAACGTTTCCTCATTCTTTTTCAAATTTTTGTTACACCATATTTTCTGCCTAAGTTTGAAATTGAATTACTTTTGCAGTCTACCCGCTGGTTACTTTACACTGATCAAGCACCTTCAGCATGGTTCAACTTTGCCTTGTGTGGGTTGATCGGTATTATCACTGCATACATTTTTGTCTGGATTGCCAAGTATTATACTGACTACAAGCATGAGCCTGTGCGCATATTGGCCCTTTCCAGCTCCACTGGCCATGGGACTAATATAATTGCTGGAGTCAGTTTGGGTCTCGAATCTACTGCTCTACCTGTCCTTGTCATCAGTGTGTCAATTATCTCTGCTTTCTGGCTCGGTCACACCTCTGGACTAGTTGATGAAGCAGGAATCCCAACTGGTGGGTTGTTTGGCACTGCCGTGGCAACGATGGGAATGCTAAGCACTGCTGCCTATATTCTTACTATGGATATGTTTGGCCCAATAGCTGATAATGCAGGAGGAATTGTGGAGATGAGTCAGCAGGTAGTTATTGCCAGAATAATGTGGTCCATTGTATTATGAGATTTCTCATGTTATGCGTACTGACAATCAACCTGTTTTCAGCCTGAAAGTGTCCGAGAGATAACTGATGTCCTTGATGCAGTAGGAAACACGACCAAAGCTACCACCAAAGGCTTTGCTATTGGTTCTGCTGCTCTTGCATCTTTCCTTTTGTTTAGTGCTTATATGGATGAGGTTTCTGCTTTTGCTCATGAACCTTTCAAACAGGTGTGCAGAACTAGGTCCTACCTAATTAAGCTTAAATTTTTCTAGGTCCCTATTATATTTCATGCTGTTGTTTTTGTGTGTTTGGGGTGGGTTCCTAGCCTATAGGTGAAAATTGGAGATCATAGTATACCATACCACAAATAACAGGTTTTAAGTATCCTAGGTCCATCATACGAAACAACAGAGAAGTAAGGGGTGGCATAAACTGTAGGAATCAAGAGGGGTGGAATGGAGGACAAAAGTGCTTTGAGTGTTATTTGTGATTAACACGCATTAGAGAGAAAGTTGGGGGCAGCACCTGTCATAGAAAAAATATCTAATACGCATGCTTCACATGCTGAAATGCATATGCTACACAAGTACTTTCTTGAGCCTTGTATTTCCCGCTGGTGCCTTTCACCTCTAGTTTTCCATTTCTCATCACACTGCAGTGGTGTGCGTCAGCCTCTAGTCCAATTCTGTCCATTCCATTCTGTCCAAACCTACTAAAACAGACATAGGGAGAAAATTTTGTTACAACTTACCACATACCACATAGACCAAAAGTTATATCTAATTATTAAGGTATAACTCTTTCTATTTAAGAGTGTAACACGAGGAATTATGACTTGACCCACCTAACCACGGAACAATTGATGCCACCTACTACACTACATCTATTCTAACACAGATTGAATATGTCCATTGTGGCCAATGGGTGTCTACACAAGAAGAAAATGTTCAAGCTAGATGGAAATTTAATGATTAACTGCATTGGGAAGAAATTGCCTTTATAATGTCTGTTTTGAAAGATTAAAAATGTATGGTCTAAAACCAAAATGCGTGCACTTTTTGGTGACTGGATATATTGAAGTCAACACCCTGATTATTATTACTTTGTCAAATCAGATATCATTGGTTCTTAAAAGTGCAACTTATGATTGAGTTACAGGTTGATATTGCAATTCCCGAAGTTTTCGTTGGTGGTTTGCTAGGTTCCATGCTTATATTTGTCTTTAGTGCTTGGGCCTGTTCTGCTGTTGGCAGAACTGCACAAGAGGTTGTTAATGAAGTGAGAAGGCAGTTCATTGAGAGGCCTGGTATAATGGTGAGTTTATGTTTGTAATGTAATATTATGTATCTCAATTTAGGTTTTGATATTCTATCTTTTTTTCTTGTTTATACTTTCGACAGGATTACATGGAAAAACCAGATTATGGTCGCTGTGTTGCTATTGTAGCATCTGCATCATTAAGAGAGATGATAAAACCTGGTGCTTTGGCAATCATTTCTCCTATTGTAGTCGGTGGGTTAATTTTTAATCGCGTTTGCACATATATTATCATTAGGGAAAGCTGGGGAGAATGGCAACAGTTATGCTAATTTTGTTTTATAATCATGTGACCAACATAATTGCTTGATAGCCTTTTGATCCCATGAACTTGTTTTGGGGAGTTCTTGTATCTCTCATATATTAACCTTTATATTTGAATGTTTTGATTCCCACTGAGTTCTGCCTCCCTTATACCTTTAATTGTTGCATTAGTTTGTTGGTAGTAGTAAATAATTATTCCTTGAGCCCCTCGTCTCTCAAATTCTATCTTTACGAAAACTTCTGGTGCAACTTTATAAAAAAGCTGGGAATCAGCTGTCGGTTTGATCTTTTGCCTTTTGGAGATGCCCTGTTTAGTGATACGTTATTTTTATATTTATATGATACGAAATATTTTTTATGCCTTGCAGACTTTACTATATTATATCTTTCTATCACATGCAGGTTTTGTATTCCGAATTTTGGGCTACTATACTGGGCAACCTTTACTCGGGGCTAAAGTTGTGGCTGCTTTGCTCATGTTTGCAACAGTGTCTGGTATTCTTATGGCACTTTTTCTGAACACAGCTGGTGGTGCCTGGGATAATGCAAAGAAGTACATTGAGACTGGAGCTCTTGGAGGGAAGGGAAGTGAAGCTCACAAAGCAGCCGTAACTGGAGATACGTAAGTTACTGTGTTTGCTTATGCCACTTTTGTTGGGTTCTCTGTTCCCTAGTAGTAATAAATAGGTTTTTGTTTGCTTATATCTGGAATGTGCTTTGTAGTTGCTTGTGAAGTTTTATATTCAGCAATTGACTATGGTTGGTGTTGATTATAAATATACTCGTCGCTCTTTTTTTCTTTTTCCGTTTTGTCTAGCAGCAATGGTTATTGTGCTTATAATGTGTCTGCTGCAATGCCATGACTGCCATTGTGACCCTGACCTGTGGTCTCAATGTGCCGTCAATCGGCAGAGCAGTTTCATCCTCTTCCTTATTTTGCCCCTTTCATTAACGCTGCTTCATATCTTCTTCACCCAATAATTATGTTGCACATGGTGATGTTTTCCCCTACTTACAACAATGCCAAGCCACCCACTGCTGCTAATCCATTGTCACCGTTTCGACAAGCTCCTTTAATATCATTGCCCCCAGTGCTTGCACTATCCTTGGAGCTATATTTTTTACTGTGGTTGCTCCAAGTCCTCCTCAACCACGGCCCTAAACCTAACTGTATACCCATTCGATAAACAGCATATGAGATAGCATGAATAATGCTTTTCCTACAATTGTTATTTGGTTGTCTGATTTCTGATGTAAACTGGGACCTTATCTAGTTTTTGGAAATGAATGGAAGATATGATGTACTGCAACTATAGATTCTTTTAATAAGTCTTCACGTAGCGATCCTAATTTGGTAATAGTGTTTGCCTTTTCGTGAATTTTTTATGTTGGGTTAATAATTTACATGTTTGGAAATTTGACTAATTTGGCAGAGTGGGAGATCCATTCAAAGACACAGCTGGTCCTTCAATCCATGTCCTTATAAAGATGCTTGCGACGATTACACTGGTAATGGCTCCAATCTTCCTGTGAGAGTTGTTGATATCACAGAAAAAGCATAGTTGCGCCAATTTGATTTTGCTAATTTTGCAAAGTATAGAGATAGGTTGTATGAATCTATGATGTACATCGATGAGCCTGATTAATAGTCACAATGATTTTTCTTGTCCTTGATCAGAATAAGAGATATTAGTTGACTGAGCATATGGAGAAAATAGTGATTAGAAAAATTCCCCCTTTATTATTCTTTGGGTTTTTAAATTAGATGATGTCCACCTGTTCTCCAAATCCAGTGCGGCTAAGTTAAATTAAGGAATCACAAAGTACCTAAAAACCAATTAAGGGTTTACATTGCGAAACACTTCATTTTAGCTCATCCATGTTGCAAATAAATCTGTCACTTCACTTCGAAACTACTTTTTACTTTCAACGAATGACGATAACTTTTGTATGAATTGATTACACACTCCAGGCTAATCTTAAGTGCATTTGGGGTCACCATTAACGATTAACGAGTAATTCTGTAACATGAATTGTTAGAGATTATTTTTAAATTAAATACTAAATTTAATTTTTGTTTTAAAACAAATAAGTTGTTTTACAATATCCTTTTAGTTCTAAGATAAATTTCTTCTGAAAAGAGACCCCTTAAGTACTAAAAAATTTAGTTAAGAGTTGTGTTTTATAATATAATAGTGTACCCAGTGGAAATGAAAATAACATTATACATGTTGGAATTAATGTGAAATTCAAGTAACTTTTAATAAACATAAATGTGATTACTGAATAAGGTATAATACTATCTGTATAATTAAGTATAACAAAAGTATGAAATTATGTAATAGAGAAATAGTGTTAAATAGATTAGGACGGTAACATTTATCGTCGTCATCATAATAATAATAATAATTATTATTATTATTATTAGTGAAAAGATGGACAAGATGGTCTCTGTCCGCATTTTTTCTTTTATTTTTCATATTATTTTTTCTTGTTATATGTTAAAAAAAATATTATTTTCGTAAAATTTGAAAATTGAAAATAGGTAAAGATTAAATGACATGAGAACGAATAAAATCTAAATAGTGTGATTTATAACAATTAAAGAATATTTTTAAGATTAAAACCATGGAAATGGAATATGAATATCACCTCTATTATATGTATATCTCTGATATTTTTTTTATACACACTTTCTTTGCTATTTGTTTATTTGTCATCTTTTATTAAAATAATAATAATAACAATAATAATAATTTCTACAATTAATATGTTTTTCCAACGTTTTTTGTCCATCTGACTTTTTATCTATTAATTCCCGCTATATTTTTCACCAATTTTTCCCATTTACATTGTTTTTCACTCATTTTTGATGTTTTTTAATCGAGTACATGTAGCTGTACATTGGCTTTTTTTACTCTATTCTACTTCACCAAAATTATAATTATATATATAATATGGTTAAAGGGGTTTAAACAAATGTTGAACCTATTTTAAACAAATTATCAATTATAAATAATTAAAGGGGCTTTCGTATCTATTGGTTAGAACTATCATCTTACTAACAATATCTAAATAAAATCTTTTAAGTTTCATCTCTAATATAATACGAAGAAATTCTTAAAAATTTTTATTTATTGATTATCGTATTAATAACGATTCTATTTAAGCTTGTATAATAACATCTTTAGCAAATGAAGTAATATCCCTTAATCATCATTGTAAGCATAGATTTTTTTTTTTTACATGAACCTTTATTCAGTGATAAGATATTCTTTTTACTAAAGTTAATCCCTTAGAAGCACATAGCTAAGCATAAAGTTTCACACTTCTAATATTTCTGATAAGAACATTTCACTTTGAAGTCTTAATAAAATTATGAATAAAAAGGTCTCTCTACTCTTTTCTAAATAATCCTTATAATCAAATTTATGATGCAATCGACCTTCCCACAGCAGAAAAAACCTCTCCAACCTACTATCAACTAGAACTTCACTGAACTTAAACCAAATAAAAGTTTCTTTTTTTCGTCTCTAGCTACATGTTGCTTGTCAATCTCTTTCCCCTTAAATCACAATAACTGAACATTAACTATGATAATACTAATTAGAAGAAAGTTATCAAGTTTGACTGATTTAAAAAAACCTGACAGTTGCACAGTGGAGGGGCTATCTCCCAACCTTATCACAAGTGTGGTGTGGTGCAAGTATATAATACAATACAAGACAAAAGCTCTGCTCAGATAGCATGTCTTTGGACTTCAAATGTAACTGCAATGTCTCTCAGAACCAGCACTTTGTTTAGGTTTCAAATAAATTGCTGCGATTCCAACCAAGGTGGCCGTGGCTTTGGAGAAAACTCTAACAGAATTAAGGTTATGCTACGTCTTCTTCTTCTTCTTCTTCTTTTTAAGCTCTCATTTCGACTGATTCTTTTATTATTTCTATCTCAGACCAACAAATCCGACAAGGGTTTCGTGTCGCAGCGAAGGTATTATTATGCATCATGTCATGTGTATATGCGTATTTTACAATTCACAAATTATGTCATTGTCGTGTCATGCCATTACACATGTGTCTGTCTGTTGTTGCAGCGTGAAGGGATCAACACCTAAACAGTCTCGCCCTCTGCCTTCTCGTAAGTGCAATTCAATTGCATCTCTTCTCTTCTGCATACCCTTTTTTTCCTTTCATCGTATTTTATATAATGATATGGTATGTGCAGAGGCACCCCGTTTAAGTTCACAACTTGAGGGCAAATCTAGGAACGATTTTTTGGATGTTGACTTTGAGGAACGCCTAAAAACAGTTAGAAGGTGCACCCTTACACTTAAACTATTTCACTCTTTCTAATTATGACCAACAATGCTCAGTTATTCTTTTTCCACACCACGCAGGTCAGCACTTGAGCAGAAGAAGGCAGAGGAGCAAAAGGAATTTGGAGCAATTGATTACGATGCACCAATTTCTTCTGACGATAAGACAATTGGCCTTCCTACTAAGGTACCATTGTTGCTTTCTACCACATAAAACCTTGTTTTTTAAAACATCTAACTCTGTACATGTGTGTAACTATCATGATACAGATTGGAGTGGGGGTAGCTGTTGTAGTCTTCGGACTGGTTTTTGCTTTTGGAGATTTTCTTCCATCGGGAAGGTATGCATGCTCGTAAACCAACTAATTAGTTATTGGAACCGCCTGCACAATACTCGTATTTTATCTGAAAAAGAAATATGCATGTTTTATCAATTAAATTAACTTCTCAAGTGTGTTACAAAAATAATATTCATAAATAATCTTGAAATTGCGGTAGATTGTTTTTTTAGCATTGTTATCTTTAAAACCTTGTTTGAATAGCAAGCTAATTAGGTTTTCTCTTTGGATTGGGATTGAATGGACTTATGCTCAAACTATTGTTTTATGGAAAGGATGATACCTCAGATCTAACATCTAAATCATTCATAAGCTTAGTTAGCTTGTTGTTACAAGTAAACTAGGAAAAGACTTTACTAAGCAGACTTATCAACTTCCATCAAATCCTCCATCAGACATACATAGTTCAAGATATTCATCATCATAAATTGTAAACCATGTCATGTTAAGTGGTGCTTGTAATTATGAATGCTGTTCGTATACTTACTCATCATGTTCATTTAATTGCCATGTAGTTTTGGTTACAGTTTAAATTGGGATATCATTTTGTACCCTAAAACATGGGATATCTTGCAGTGTTAGTCCGACTGATGACAGTGCTTTGGTCAGTAGTAAGTTGTCTGAGGAGGAGAAAGCTACTCTCCAGGTATGATTTCCACCCAATTATTGTTATCTTCTGGCATTTAGTCAGGCATTGATGTTCTTCTAATTATTTTTGTCTTATACACTTATGTCCTTTCCTTATGAAGCAAAAGTTCATTGAATTAAGATTGTTTCTTTTCATGGACTGATGGAAAAGTGGGAGATTTGGTGGATAAGCGTTTGGTCTATTGTTGGTTGTGTTTTGTTTTCAACATTATTCATCTGTAGTAGACTGAAATCATGCAAGATAAAAGTAAATATAGTTAGTTCGCTTTGATATGACAAAGCATTATTCTTCTATCAGATGTAAAGCTTTCCATGCACACTTACAAACATATAAAGAAGTAATGTGTAGAAAACGAGATTTTATAATAATGGTCCACCAGCAATTTAAATATGCTTTATTCTCATAGTAATTATGGATAGAGATTCTACCAAAAGGCTAATTGATTTTTGTCTGGGGTCTTGTAAGTTGTAAGCTTTGAACAACTTCTGCAATAAATGCAAGTGCACACACAGAGCAAAGAAACTTTATAATATATTTTTGAAGATTATAAATGACAATTTATAAAATTTAAAGATAAGTCATTAGGATGTTAATTTGGTTGTTGTAAACGGGGAATACCTTGTGTGAAAGGAATTATCTTCCTTTGTAAGTGGGTTAGTGTACAGATTTGTCTTTTTGGGCTGGAATGATACTACGCAGAGACTTGACTTTACGTTCTTGGGGTTGGTGGTATCTTTTCCCTGACGAGACACGTATCAGAACAATTCTGATTATGTAATCAAGTTAATAGTACTTACTCTGATTAGTTGTGTTTAAGAATTTTCTCTTCAGATAATATTTTCAGGATCCTAATTTTCCCTTAGATAGCGGTACTACTCCTATAAAAAGAACGACATAGGAAAGAAATCATAGTTATTTAGAGAGGATGTCATATAAATTCCTATGTAACTAACTGCTGAGCTAGCAAGAAGGGTTGGGAGGTAGGCAGAAATCAGTTGGGACTTCTGGGAGATTCCCAGTCTTGAATTGCCTATACCCCTTTGTTCTTTCGTTTTGTTTAACGTCCAGAACCTGTTATCACCATGATATAGGTGTGGGATTTGCATTAATACGGTATACATATTCTAATATTTTTGACACCTATCCTCTGCGCCTGTCATTAATTAGCTGTTTGGTCTGGTTCCATCTGATTCTAAGATAAATTTTCGGTTGCACAGGAGTATCTACTCCTTCCATTAGGGCATATCGACATTCATTATGTGTAAACTATTCATCCAATTTCAAAGTTACCACGTTTACCCTTTCCTGTCTTATGTAATCCTTCAAATATCATCTCTATACATTCTGACAAAACCACAGAATCATTTATGGTATATTTTGTGATATATGACAGAGTAGGCTCAGGGAATTTGAAGCAACATTAAGTATTTCCCCAAGAGATCCAACTGCTCTTGAAGTAAGTTTTGGATGCTAGTTCTGATCTTCTGATTTCTGTCTTTTTAGATACATTTTAAGTGACTTTCAGGGAGCTGCAGTAACTTTGGCTGAACTAGGGGAATATGCAAGAGCTGCTTCTCTACTTGATGATTTGACGAAGGTATTGTTTTGAGCATGGATATCCCCTGGAATTTTCCAGTAACATGTGTTGGAAAGTGTCCCCTACGTAGGGAAATTATAGCTATATATTTATTAGACATTCAAATTCTCTTGCAAAAATATGTTGTGAAAATCATGCTATTTGACTTTAGATTACTGTTGAGAATTTTTTTTGGTGTTTCCCAAGGTAAAACCAAGTGATGCTGATGTTTTTCGTTTGCTTGGAGAAGTTAAGTACGGACTTAAAGATTATGATGGGAGTGTTGCTGCATATAAAAGTTCAGCAAGGGTCAGTATTTTCAACATTTTTCTTGGAGTAATGTCATAAAACCATCAGGAACTAGATGATTGTTTTAGGACTTGGGATAAATTATATTTTCTGTTTTTGTAAAACATTTTTACTTTCTATAGTATGTGCTTAAGCTTTTTATGCCGACGAGGTTTTTAATAGAAGTAATATATCTACTGCGGCTTGCACTAGTAAATACATATGCACCCAAGCCCTCTCGTAACTAGAATTTGAAATCTAGTGAGGAGGCTATATCTACAAATTCTAATTGATCAAATGTAGCAAGCTTATTTCGTCAAGCATTATCCACAAAATTTGGTTGATCTCTGACAGGTGTCCAAAGATATCCAATTTGAAGTTCTCCGTGGCCTTACCAATTCATTACTTGCTGCCAAAAAGCCAGAGGAGGTTTGTTGTCATGATAATGGATTTTCAGGATAAATTGCTGCACAGATTAAATCTATTATTTTGCTTGATGATGGTTAATTTCCACTTGTCTTTCTAAAAGTATAATCAAGTACACCTTTTCATGATGGTTTTCAGGATGGTTACTCTGTCCAAAGAGAATAACTAATTTTACACTGGAAACTTTCTATAGTACTGGAAGAAAGTTTTTTTTTTTTTTTTTTTTTTTTCTTTATTCTTAAGATCAAATATTTGAAGATAAACATTTATTTGTTTAACACAGTGTTCTTATCTGACCTTAGGCTTTTTTGGTGTACAGTGCTCCAATTTTATGATGAACCATTTTGGTTCAAAAGCTTATCGTTCCTTGGGTTTGTGGAAATGTTTTTTTTATATCTGTTTTCCACTAATAATTACAAATAAGCCACTTTATGTTCATTTTGTTTCTTCTCTTCAAAGATTTGTGCACACAAATAGTCAAAATCCACATTCTTCTGTTTCATTTTTGTATTCCATAATAATCAAAAAAATGCTACCCTTTTTCATTTTGACGAGACAATTCAATCCATTTGTCCACGAATCATCCAATCTATCCATATAGAATCCGATCAATCCATCCAATTATAAAAATAAATATTAATAGATTGAATCACCATTTCTTGTTGGTTTGATTATGAGTCATCCAATATATTTTTGTCATCTTGGATTAAGCAGTCTAAAGTTCATTGGTTGAGCATGGGTTTTTATGGGACTGATCTTGGACCATTATATGTTTGGGTACAAGAATGTACGTAAGTATTGCTCAAATAAAATATAATAATATGCTTTAAATGAATGGGTTGGATAGTTTTCCCAAGAAATAGTTGATGGGCGGTTGGATGGTCTTTTATTAAATAAGTCATGGATGGATTGATTTTTCTTGATGCTTGTTTAAGGGGTCATAAATGGATTAATGGTTTATTTTTAACTCATTATAATTCAGTAAAAAATTTACACAGTCCAGTTTTTTGATACCCCTGTTTCATTTTGTTTCTTCTCTTTAAAGATTTGTACATGAATATTAATTATTTTCTGTACATACCTTTCGAAAAGAAAACATAAAATGGAAACAAAAGGAAATTCCTTAAACCTATTGGAGTTCAAGCATAAGTCGGAGACCTACATTATATATAAGTAGACAAATTTATTATTTTAAGGTTTTCTAATAAAGGTAGTGTCATATTCTCTTCCTTGGATTTTCAAACGAAACCAAACAATATATTGTATAGAAATATGGGGTTTTTTCTTTTGGACTTTCTGTGTACTCTGCACGTTGAATTAATTAACATTTTATTTTTCCATTCTTTCTTCAACAGGCTGTTCAATTACTTTTGACTTGTCGTAAGGATTTGAGTTCAGAAAACGTAAGCAAAAATTCTAATAGCAACCCATCAGACTCACAGAAGCTGGATCCCGTCCAAGTAAATTCATACAATTCTAGCATGAGATATTTATCTCCTTATTTCCATTTCTGTACAGATTTATTTCATGTATTTATTTTCCTTTTCTTAATGAGGGTGGTAACTCAGTAATTTTTTTTGCCTGTAACTACTAGGTTAGAATTAATTAGTCAGCTGTATTTTCATCATCTCCCTGTACTAAATAATCAGATAATAATATTCAGTTCTTTGCTTCTATGAACCCGTAGTCAATTACTGTGTGGTGGCATTAGTATGCCTGCACTGTAGAAAAGCACCTTCACAGTGCTCGTTTGGTAACCCTAGGTTGCCTTTATTGCGGCATGTTGTTACTCCGTCTATAGACTTGCCATCAACCACCAGCTGCTGTTGGCAAAGACAGCAGTGTGACCAAGCTCATGAAGAATAAAGCTAATAACCTAAAAACAGGTTTTTACATTTCAGGGTATTTTTTTGTAAAATATCACAGAAATGGATAGATTTCAAGTAAATTAAGGGGTATGAATAAATTGTGTTTTAAAACAATAAAGTTGAAGTTGTCTTTTAAAACATAATTTCAATAGTTATTTGTAAGCTAAAATCATATTTTAAAACATGATTTACCTATGTCTATAATTTATTTGAAATCTACCCATTTCCATACTTTTTTAAAGAGTATTACCTATTGGAAAGGTACGAAAGTCATCTCTTAACAGTGGTGAAATGGGTTACCTTTGGCAAGCACGAAAAATTAGTTAGTTTTATCTTAATCTTTTTTTTTTTATTTATTTTAGGATTTTCTGAGATGTATGTAGCATTCTCAAAGTACATATCACATTATATATAGTTTTTCTAATATTCCTACTATTCTCAGGTGGAATTACTTCTAGGGAAAGCCTACTCAGATTGGGGCCATGTCAGTGATGCTGTAGCTGTCTATGATAAGCTCATATCTGCTTACCCTAACGATTTTCGTGGATACTTAGCTAAGGTCTCTATTTTTCTCTCATTTAATTACTAAATGCTCATTTTTGTTCTTTATAAATATAACTATAGAAAATAACCATTGTAGAAAATTTATATAGTTGATGAATTTATTATTTACAGATTAGGTTTTTTTTATCCATTTGCATTTTTCCGAGGTTTTTGTGCAAGTCGATTCCTTTTGGCAGGACCATGAGTTGTAAGAAATATACTAGTTTCACCAAAGTGATGTGGAAAGACTCTTCAAAAAAACATTTATTTAGTTCGATTGCATACATAACTGAGTGTAATATATATAAACTATTAGTTTAAAACGTTTTTATAGACATACAGTAAGAATTCACCCTATGTACAAGTCATATTTACAATAGGATGATGTGATAAAAGGATCTAATTCTATTGCATGTCTGCATGAAAAGAAAAATTTCACTAATAGTGTCAATAAATTAAATTAAAAAGCCAAATAGACTAGAATATGCAAATGATTTAGACACCGAATCATCTTTCAAATATCTCGTGTTATCTAGGTAATTTACAGTATAAGTTTTGAAAAAAAAAAAAAAAAAAAAACTTTAATGTAACTAGTAAAGAATAAGCCACGCTCTCATAGGTATCAACCATGACAACCTGTAATGTTCATGTTTCATTGTCTCTCGGATTTAATTTAGCAATGTATTTAAATGGACATCAAACTGAGTTTCTCATGGTCAGTTGTGCTCTGAATTACGGGAGTATTTTTATGCCTCTAATTTGTTTTGAGTATATCATAATACAATTCTATTTTAGAACTTTTCAAAACTGACTTTTGAGTGTTATATATCTTAAATCAATCTCTTTCTCTGCCAATTTATTCACGCAGATTATTTGATATTATGTTCCTATCATCAATTATGCTATTTTGGTCCAAAGGATATGTAGTGAAAGGAGCTATTCACTCAAATTATGCCTTGTATTTTTATAGGGAATCATCCTAAAAGAAAACAAAAATATTGGTGATGCTGAAAGAATGTTCATACAAGTAAGTTTATTGAACTTTGCATAATTGAGTAGGTGAAAATATATGTAAAAATAACATTTATATAAACTAAAATTTTCTTTCTGCACTGTTGTAACCTTTTTTGTGCAGGCTAGGTTCTTTGCACCAGATAAAGCCAAAGCACTTGTGGACCGTTATTCAAGATGAAAAATTTTATTGACATTAATTATTAAGGTATGAAATATGTAAATATACTGCAGAGTCAGTAGGAGGAAAAGGTAAATCCAATGATATCTCTAGTGTTTTAAAGAAGTTGTGATCATTAGAAAAATACACAAAATAGCATATAGAATATTTCAAATTTGAAATGTTTAGGCTATGCAAATAATCCATCTTGTTGTCCCTTTCTTCTGGTCATGTTCCTTGATCCTTCAAAAGCTAACTTTGATTGCGGCCTCCCACAGTTTCTGGAACCATGGAGACATTGTTGCTTCTTCAACAGTAGATATTATGCTTTTGCTATCCAGAAACACGCTAATGATTATGACAACGGCAGGTCTTCGACTTCAGAACGCTGGCTTGAGTCCTCGTATGGCCACCACATTGATATAACAAAATTCCTATAAACAATTTGAAAGACAAGAATGAGATTATCTGACAAAATTGAACCAATGAGGATGCGGCAGAGTAGGAGGAATCTATAAATAAAAAGACATTGGGTTTGGTTGTTGCCACAAGCTCACATTAACTTTTTCTTACACCAAAATGGATTGGTTTTTATCCCTTAACATATTTGCAGTTGTCTATAGTGAGAAATGAATAGTTAATACAATTTGTCGAGACATTTTGCTACATTGTAGATGTCAGAATGCGGCAAGATATCCCAGAACATCATAATATGAATTGTCCACACTCCAAATAAGACTAAGCAACCCATTAACTGTGAAGCTAATGTGAATATCATGTCATAGTCACGTGGTTAATTAGAGAACAACACAAAAAGTCTTCCGCCGTAGAAGAAAGTAAGAGTAAGGGAGCGGCAGTGAGAAATAAACTGTTCCCAACTTAATTCCCGTTAGTTAATTACCATGAAGTTCTCTTTAATTTAAGGAAGATAATATTTGTCACTCGTTATTTTAAAAGAACTACCTACCAACCACGTAATGAGTGTAATATGGTCGTTAGAAAAACAACAATTTTTTTGTAATTGTAAAAGTATAAGAGAAGGAAGGTCAAAATAGTAGGTAGTGATGGTATAACTTTGTAAGGTGTAAATGTAGTGAGCGTTGTGGAAATCATTCTTAACAAATATGTACATTAGTTTACTGGTGATTTGGTTATTCTACATTAAAAGTTGGATAATTAATTGGTCACTTCCAAAAATAGTAAATAAAAATATACTTATGATATTGAGGTAAAAAATGGCGAGGCAGATCTAGAAGAAGGGAAGGTGTTTGAAATATACATATATAGGGTGATAATTAATGGTTGACCTTGATGCAAAAATAAGTAGAAGCAACGTTAGGAATAAATTAAGGAGGTAGATGCATGGCGTAAACAGAAGCTGGCTTGTCTTCCATCCATCTCTCTATGCAGAAGTTTGGGACTAAGTTCCTTAAGTTGAAGCTTGAATCTTGAAGCAGATCAGGAAGGAAAGTTTCTTGAGCAAAGAAACTGTTCCTCCCTCTCCCCGGTCGAGCCGTCATCTTCCGACCAATAAAAGGGGCCGGAGGGGATTCAAAACATCATGGCATATCGATATTGATCATACAATTTTGTACATACATATTGGGTGAGCAAGAACAATAGCAATAGCAAATTAATTAGCATTGAAAATGAAGCTCACAAGAAGCTTTTCGATATCCACACCAAAGATTATTAAGAGGATCCCAAGCCAACTGAAGTTGACATCAAGATCCTCAAGTTGGCATCATCAACATTCCGGAAAGGCATTGCTGGGTTCAGGAGAGTCCTCCAATGGCTCAAGGAATGGCAAGGTTCCCAAAGGATCCTTCGCCGTTTATGTGGGTCCCAACTTTCGAAGGTTTGTCATTCCGGTGAGCTTCTTGGCCATGCCTGACTTCAGTGTTTTGTTGGAATTCGTGGCGGACGAATATGGCTGCGACCATCACGGCGCCATTCACATCCCCTGCGATGAAGAATTTTTTCAGCAAATTTTGACCTCTTGTTCCCAACGTAAACGAGCCATGCTGCCTCCTAAGAAACTTTCCAATATCCCAATATTTAGCCATTGATTCGTTTCTTCTCTCCTATTCTTAATCATTCACATGTACTAACAACAACGTATATACCCTCACATGTATATATATATATATATATATATATATATATACTTTTATATACGTAACATTTTCTTCACTGCAATATGTACAAACAAATCTGCATGCACTTCAATTATTTCCTTCAATCATTCATTGCAATGCACAAGTGGCACAAATGCTATAATTTCTTCTTTTCATTTGGCAACCGTACATCGCTTGCACATTTTGTAATTATACAAAGCAAGAGAGATTAATTTTTGCATACTGACATCTACACTCGATCACACATTCATGTACATACCAGTATGCCATAACAAATAGGAAGACTTGTGTTCCTTAATTTTTGTTATGTATGTTATCGAATTATTAATAGGGAAATATAAGCAATACATGCATTAACTTAATTAAAACTAAGTAGCACTTTGCACTACTTTATAATGAATTAATTAATGCATGCACGTTAATCAGTGATAATAATAATACAGAATTAGCATGTATGTACAAGTTTGAGGATGATGAGGGGGAGTAACTTCACAATGTGATGCTTAACAACTAAGTAGTGTCCTTGTCTCCATCGAAGCCAGAATGATGTAGCAAGGGTTGTTTGTTGTTCTCCACAGCCTTGAGTATTTTCTGGAAGACTGATACATGGCATGGGATTTTGAGCACACCCTCTTGCTGGAAACCAAATTCTTCTTGGGCTTCTTGGAGCAACATCTCAAATGCTTGGTGTCTCAGGTAATGCGTGGGAATGATGAATCTCTTGAGCTCTTTCCCTACACAAACAGCCAGGAACCCTTTTGGAACCGTGTCTGCACTGCTGCAAGCTGAAGATGTTGCAGCTTTCTTCCATTTCTTGAGGATTTGTTGAAGCCTCACCACCTCTCTGATCTTGTTACACTTCCTTGAATCCATCATATATATGCAACCAAAGGGAAGTGTTGAGATATATGGATGGAGTGAAGAGTGATGATGAGTAGTGTGAATCTGAGGAGCATTTCTTTATAATCAACCAATGCCTCAGATGCCAACTTCTATATCATGCACACACCATATTTTATTCCTACTACCAATATTTTTTTCTGTACAGTGCAGATAATCATTGAGATTAGGGATCAGCTGCAGGTGTGAGAATCAGATCCATATATAAACGTTCAGTTTGTTTGAATTGGTTTTCTTGCTTACATTTAAAATATTTGTCACTATTATATGTAGTGTTAGTTAGTAGTTCGTAACTCACATACTTCAAACGTAGATAATTATTTAATGGCAACTTGAACATATGATTGCTGCTTTGCTTTGTTGGATGCTTAGAAGATCGTGGAAGATGGTACTCTGTGATTTGCATGTGACTCTCCTATTTCTTTATCAAACAAACACCAATATAAAAACCCTTACGCCAGCAGGTTCAAATGATCTAATCAATAAATAAAACGAAATACAAACATATATAGATATCACGAATATTTGTTAAGAATTTTGAAAAGCTTATCAAATTCAATGCTACTTCAATTTCATGTGATGGTCAAGTTGAGAAAATAATGAAAAGAATTTTATCAATGCATAACAATCAAATTTAACAAACATTATCATCCATTAAAAATCTTAATTAAGGCATTAAGTTTCAGAGTTTTCTTTTCACTTATATATTATATAATTTTTTTTTATTTTTATACAATGTAAATTTCCACTCATACTTGAACTCTATTAATTTACAAAAGTTTTTATCATGTTTTTTTGTAATTTTTCTTTTTTTTTTCATTTTCTTTTTTTCTCCTTTATGCTCTCATCAGGTTTTAATAATTTTGATAATATAATTAAAAGTAGAGATATTAAAATTTGTTTATATTTTATCCAACAACTGATGTACAACTTGGTTGATGTAAAATTCAGATGACAAAACACGATTATAAGTCACTAAATCACCCCTGCAACCATTTAAAATACTAACTTTGTTACTCTATGTTATCATTAAACAACTTAATTATCAATTATTAATTCCATAAAAAAAACCTAAATCATGTTATTAAACTCTGAATCCGTTCCGTTAGTTGGTCAACTTTAGAGATCAAGTGCCTAAAGATGGCTTAGATGCCTTTGTAGGATCAGTAATATTGATTTCAATTAGTGTAGTAAATCATCCCTCATACAATCTATCAATACTTAAAAAACTATTTATCTAATGTTTGTGTCAACTCACTTAATTATCCAATTCTTAATTCTTTGAATAAATAAACTTAAGTCAGGTTATTGAACTCGATTTCCTGCATAATCCAATCAAATTTTAGAGGCCAAGGATTTAAAGAAGTCTAAACAGAATTAACATATCCTAATATTGAAGTACTTTTACCAATTATTGGTTTAAAAATATTTTTCAATGACAATTAATTCTCAAGAGAAAGAGTAGAAGATCATCACTCTCATACAAATTTTAAGCACAAAGAATTAAAATATAACTAAATGGAAACACAGATTAAAACAAAAAAAAAAATACATGGATTTGATTTTAGCTATATTCAATATACTCAATTAGAATGATGTACGATTAACTATTTATTATTATCGATAATAATTATCTAGATATCTAGATAAACAAAATTTGATAAATATGAGTTTGACCTATTTATATAATAATTATTTTGTAGACTATCGAATTTATATTTCTCATTTAATAAATATATGTTTTCTTGTTAAAAATACATTATCGAACTTTGCAAATATAATTCAACGTTAGTAAATATCACAACTAACATAAATATTTAGCCTTTACTGGATATAACTCAATAGAAAAAAAGTATATATATATATATATATATATATATATATATATATATATATATATTGAAAATTGAAAATAGAATAAAAAAAACCTTAATAGTAAACATTTTTTTAAAGAGAATTTGTTTATATAAAATTACAAATTTTGCATATGTAAATGTCACCCATAAAATATCTCTATATAATATTATTATTATCATTCAAGTGTGTCTTTTAAACTTTTTGACAATATATGTATTCTTTTTCAACATGATTTATTTTATACTTAAAGAATATAAATTTTAAACTACTTAATTAAAAGAATATTTCGTATCAATCAAATATTAGGAAATTTTTACTATTTTTTTATGTGTGATTTGGAATCACTTTTGTCTAAACATTTAACTAAAACTCCACTGCAAAATACCCTTATTTTTTTAAAGAAGTTACTTGTACTACTTCTCCAAACATTCAGAGTAAAATAAAATTAAAAATAATATTACAAAGCTCAAAAGGCTATCATAAAACAAAAAATTATTCTCACATAAAATTTGAAACAACAAACTTCCCTATTTATGTTTCGGCTCACACAAAAAGCATCCTGGATGAATATTTTATTGGACAAATTACTTTATTTTCATTATGAATATTTGTTACTTTTTTAAATACGCATAATTTACATGTTATACTATTGACATGTTACTAATTTAGTAGTTGATAAAAATAAAAACTTAACAAGTCATATGTGAAACATTTTTTATATATATTTTATATAATATAATCATTTTCAGAAAAAAAAATGCTTAATCATTTATAAATATATTTTTTTTACAAATGTGTTTATCCAGTATAGTTTTTTTCGCCAAATACTCTAAGAAAACAAGGTCACAAGTCCACACAAATTTATAAAAATCTAACCTAATTATTATTTTGTATTAGTTAAGAGACGAGAGACTAACTCCATAATTATGAGTGTTAATTAGTTTGAGGAAATGTTATTTATTAGAGTTAGATCAAAGTAGGATATCAAAACTAATAAAATCAATAGAATTCCCAGAATCATAATAACTTAATCTCATTTTATCATTCTTTCATTTCAACTTTCCTAACCATGTAAGAGTAATTACACATCTACTACATTCAAAATGACAACTTTCATCCCATTTCTTAGTCTTCTCTTTTCTATTTCTCTTGCTTTTCTTCATCTTACTCAAATGTTTTCAGGTTGATATCAATGTTGACCACAACCTCAAAACCATGGTGCCTCCACACGCCACTACCATCACTCTAGTTATAAAATACAATTATTTTCTAAAATTTAAGAGTTACTTTTGATTAGATCTACTCTAACCATGAAATATATTCAAGATTCCACATATGTTTACATTTTTAATTTCGGAGTTAGTACCTCCCTACCCACCTCAAAGTATAAAATATAATTAGTTTTTAAAATTTATAAGTTAATGTGGATTAAATTGACTCTAACTAAATTATATTTAACTTTTGTTTAAATTCGAAAAAAAAGAGTATAATATCAATGTACTACATCTCTATTACTATTAATTGTAGATCATGTACAAAGATCTGGGTCTTAATAAAATTTTTCATTAAATATATTAACATAATATAAAGTTTAAGAATCTAGGTTATAAGAATTTAAAAAATATTTTATCTTGGAAATATATATTTCTACTAACAAAATAAAACATTAATACTAATTAGAGTGTAATACCCTCGCATTAAAGTAAAAGTTGTAAACAGAAAATCTAGAACACACAAAAACAAATTAAATCCGTCAACATTTCAGTCTTAAGATTAAATCTAAATTTTGGTAATTAAATAATTATACTTTTATAGTGGAAAAAAATTTATCTTTGTTTAGACTATTATATATTCAAGTTTTCAATATGTGCAACAAAAAAAGTTGTGAAAACAAACATGTTTATTTTAGAAGTATTTTTAATTTCTTATATCATAATTCTGTAAAAACAAACTTTTAAAAAAGTTATATTTAAAAAAACAGAAAGTAATTTTGTTTTAAAAATGTATTTGTTTGTGATTATAGTTAAACATAAATTAACTTCTATTATACAAAATATCTTAAAAATAAATCACCTTTTTAAAACACTAAGAAAAAAAGGCTAGATGGTGAATAGAATTGACCTAGTTTTACAACATCTACGATAAATTTTAGTGATTTAAATATATGTTTTGTCTTTATAATATACAATATTAACACGGAGATTGGAACTTTTAAACCTACGTATATTATCTAAATTATCCCCTAAACCAATCTAAACGACGTAAAAATATATTAATAACATTTCTCACAAAATGAGTGAATTAGTCAATTAATTGATTTAATTTTAAATATAGCAAAATTCCATCAATTATAAAATTTAGTAATAATGGCCAAGAAGGTGTAAATCAATAGTCGATTAGTAACTTCTGAGATTATTGTAAATTTGTGGTATTATAAAAAAATAATGTAGCTATTCCTTCTCTCTTCACTTGTTCTCTAAAACAATAATATGATATCGATAGTTTTAATATTTTTTTTCAAAAGAGATAGTAAAGAATTCGATGAAAAAAAGAGAGGACGAAAGCACTTTATATCTATGAGACACAGTTGATTGTGTTAAAGATTTTTCAAAACTTTTAAGGGTCATGTAAAATCAACATCAATTCTCATTCTAAAAAACTTTCATTCATTATCCCAAAGGCCAAAACTTTCAGAAGGAGCAAAGTTCAAAATATAATTGGCCGATTACAAATTTAAATATTTAAACATCACTCTAAAGTCTGGAGAAAAATCATAAGATAATGTTTTTAAAATAAAGAGATTAGTTGAAGTTGTGGAGTTTGTTTGTTTTTTTAGTTGACGTGTGTGTTCAGAACAGAGAGTTGTCTGAATCTGTATCATCATTTCACTATTGCATGTTTCCACCAAAGTCTCTACCTGTAAATGAGATCTTAAAAAACGGATAAAATTTAGTTACATGTCGAATAAATTATTTTCGGTAGGCGTTTTCGTCAAAGAAATTGTAGAACGTTCAGTTAATTTTTTTAACTGCTATGATATTCTATAAAATATCATGAATTTCGGTTATTTTGATATTTTACTTTTGTTTATATTAACTCATTTGATAGTTTCTAAAAAAGATTGAGCTAAAACAAATTAAAATATTATCAGGACCGTAACAGTACCCTTAAAATATTGATATATATATTTATTTAGTAAATTAAATTATGAGTTTATTATTTATAATATTTTATAATTTGTGGTGGGTCATAATCCAACAAAATGAACTGAATTGAAAACAGCATATTTCTAACTTAGCCTAATTAACTTTTAGTGAATTGGAATAACATAGATAAGATTTGTGATGAATTCTTTTGACTCCCTATTGTCGAGTGACGAATCTAATATTGATTTGTGCAAAATAAATAAATAAATAAATAAATGTCCAAAGAAATGAAGTTATCCTTCTAAACCAGCACTAGATTACGATTATCATGTTGACGTGGGAGCACATATGATAAAGTTATTATTTATTATTATTGCCCTTCCTACTTCTACTTTTACCATCAAACCTCTAATCTTATCACTAAACACCTTTTAGTAATATCTTATACATCCCACCACTCCTCTAATCACTTCTGCTTCTCAATTAGAACCTTATAAACATGTCAATACTTTTTTATTGACTCTAATTATTTAATTGTGTGAGTAAACACTAAGTGATACTCTCAACATTATGTTTGTTTCAAGTTAGAACATCATTAAATTCATCATTACCCTTTAATATAATCTTTTTACTAATGACATAGTTGGACCCTGTATTCAGACCTATCATCAACTTGCATTGTTCATGCATGTTTATAACTTTGTATTGAAAATATGAAAACAATTATGTGATTTTTTCAGTTTATAAGAATAGAGAAACGTGTGTCATAAAAAAGATACAGAAATATAAGTTATTATTAATTAGAGCTGATTAAGAATATGGTTTATTATGGAAAGAAATCAATGCAGGAATATATAGAAGAACATTTTTAATTTATATAATATATGCATTTTTGAAGACTAACATTATTATGTAAATGCATATTTTTCTTTCTTCCTTATTTTCGGAAAAGAAACAAATCATTTATAGGTGAATTAGTTGTTGATAATATTTATCGTTTTCAAATATTTCATAATTTTTTTTAAATAAAAATTAGGATTTTTATATTATTTTAACGCTCACTATTAAAATAGTTTTTTATTGCATAAAAAAATGCGTTGTGCTCATTGATGGAAATGATCAACCTTGAGAAACTTATGATCGACATGCATTGGGTGTAAAAAATGGTATACTGAAACAACAATGAAAATATCACACTTGTGTATTATAATAATACATCTGTCTAAATATTCTTAAAGATACAATTCAGAAGAATTTGTTGGTTATTATAAGTTTAGGTTTATTTTTCTTATCTTAAGAAATAGTAGGTATATTTATGGTTTATATTAATATGCAGAGAAAAAAAATGAAAAGTGATTAATAATAATTAATGTTAATATGGTATATGATAAATTGTTTTAGAAATTTAAGAATATTTAAAAAATGAATATTGTCCCTTGTGATGTAAGAGAGAAGGATATAATATAAAAATGTCACATAGTTAGTGAGTTGTAATTACGTGGGAAAAGGGCCTGGCAGTAATAAAATGTAAAAAAGGATTATAAATGAATATTTAATTGCAAATGGGTGAATGAAGAGAAAGGGACATTTTGATGCGATGATACGAGTCCGCATTCTATCCAAAGCCGGCGACATCGTTTCTCTCTATAAATTCACAGACTCAGCTCTTCTCTTCTGATAGGAGGAAACCCTAAGATGTTGTGATCAGAGAGAAGTGAAAAACAGAATTACCCTTCAAAACCCAACAACATTAACCCAACACAACACAACACAACAACACTAACACACCAACCAACAAAAATGTCCTCCTCCAACACTAAACCTCAACCTCAGGCATGTCTTTTTCTTCACATTAGTATCTTCGATTGTCTGCGCTACAAGAGGATTCATTGCTAATATCTTTTCTTCTGTTTTTCCACTTCTTTAGGAAGGTAACATGGCATTGCAAACCCATTCTCCTTCCCACTCGCTCAACACCAAGAACAACAAGTATGGCCATGGGGTCTTTGGAGATGTCTACACCATCATCAAAGACATGCAAGCCGATCATCAAAACTCTACCTTTGATTTTCAATTCCGCCTTCCCCCGGTTACAGTTACCTACCCACCCCTTTTCCCTTCTCCCCTCAGTATGCCCACCTTCTGTTTGTTTTAAATTTTTATTCTTTTTGTTTCCCCTTTTCAGAATTTTCTGGGCTCTAGAGAGGCCCGCGAGTTTTTCAGCGGTGCCCTTGCAGGGGCAATGACAAAGGCTATACTTGCTCCTCTTGAGACCATCAGGTTTGCCCTTTTTCCTTTTTTTTTCTTCTCAAATTCGTAGTAATCTGTCAACTATGCATGCAGGACAAGAATGGTTGTTGGTGTTGGGTCCAAAAATATTGCTGGTAGTTTCATAGAGGTTATAGAGCAGCAGGGATGGCAAGGTTTGTGGGCTGGAAACATGATCAATATGCTTCGTATAGTTCCGACGCAGGCCATTGAGCTAGCCACATTTGAGTCCGTCAAACGGGCTATGACATCCCTGCAAAACAAATGGGAACTCGGTGACCGCCCCAAGTTGCAGATAGGTTGCATCAATTTCAACCTGCCCTTATCTTGGATTTCACCAGTTGCTGTCGCTGGTGCCGCAGCAGGGATTGCTAGCACACTTGTATGCCATCCCCTCGAGGTTTTGAAGGTATCTCACGGAAAAAAAAAAAATTAATTAATCACATCACCATATATATCTAATTGAATGGACTATGTGTGTTTGTTTTGTTCTGGGATATCACCATACTTAGGATTGATGCTGCAATCTAAATGATTTATAATTTTGTAGTGTTTAATAATGACCATGGCTTGAAAATTTGAACCTTCTTTCTTGCCCCTTGCTTTTGTTTAAAATTGCAATTGTCTTCTGATTTTCTAACAGGACCGGCTAACTGTTAGTCCTGAAATCTACCCTACTTTAGGTATTGCGATTAGAAATATTTATAAAGATGGTGGTGTTGGCGCTTTTTATGCTGGTATCTCACCAACACTAGTTGGGATGCTTCCATACAGCACATGTTATTATTTCTTGTATGATACAATAAAGGATTCTTACTGCCGGAGCAAAAAAAAGAAATCTCTAAATCGTCCAGAGATGCTTTTGCTTGGCGCTCTAGCAGGTTAGAGAATCTCTAGTATTTGTTTAAAGACTTAATGATTTATGTTCTCCTTTCTATTTGTTCTTGGTCTTGCTCTGTTTTGCAGTCACACCCATGTTACATGAAGCAAAGGAGATAGCATGAAATATGTTATGCAAAAGTAGTCATTCACTATTTGATTTATTTCTTGTTTTCTTATTACAACCTAAATGCACTGGATGAGAGAAAAGGTGAGTGTGTTTCAACGTGCACTAGTTTTAATTGGATGTTTGATGAGCGGGTATCATGTTCCCAGCGGTGTATTTTTGCCAGTGTCAGTTAAGCTTCGTTTCGTTTGATAGAGGGGGATGAAATAGGTTGGTGAGAAAGAAAGAAGATAGGTGAGAAATAGAGTGAAAGAGGGATTGTTTGGTTAAGGAAAAACAGAGTAACAATATGAAAAAGCTCAAATGAAAAAATTATTCATAATAAATATTTATAATTGATTGTTATAAAAGCATGAGCACTAGATTTGTTGTGAAATCGATCAATCAATAACATTATAATATATAACCGTTTAAGTTATTCTCTCTTGTCACTTACATGCACAGATTTTTGCAATGAAATAAAACTGTGCGAACCCACACTTTTTTTATCTCTTCACTCACAAGATTCCACGCTGCCGAACTCCTGTTTTGCGAGATTCCTCTATTTCTTCGCCCTTCCACGTTTTTCTCTTTGATTTTAGTGTTACCAAACGAGCCGTTAATGCACCTCTTAATCCCGTTATGGAGTCTCAATCTACCTGTCTCACATGTTGAGCCTGAACATTTTGTACTCGTTTGTTAGTATTAATGATTTGTGTTATCTGACTTGTTTGTGCTCGCCCAGGTTTCACTGCCAGTACAATTAGCTTCCCATTGGAGGTGGCTAGGAAGCGGCTGATGGTGGGCGCTTTGCAAGGGAAGTGCCCACCAAACATGGCAGCAGCACTTTCGGAAGTAATTAGAGAAGAAGGTCTGAAGGGTCTCTACAGAGGATGGGGTGCAAGCTGCTTAAAGGTGATGCCATCCTCTGGTATCACCTGGATGTTTTATGAAGCGTGGAAAGAGATATTGCTTGTCCAGAATGGTAACCCATTTTAGGTTTGTACTTCTATAAATTATGCTGTAAGAATGGTATAACCATGCTGGGTAAGGAAAACAAATTATTGGGAAAGTTACTTTGCTATGGCAGCTAGCTCGTTGGAATGGTCGCATGTACTAACGAATGAGTCGCCTAGCTTATAAGTTTCCAGATTTTGATATTGATTTGGGAAAGATTCTTAAATAAGTTAAAGAATGAGTTCCGGAGAAGTTTCCTATGTCAATCGTTTCTCTCCGTCCCAATCACTATCACAACGTTGATTTGTCTTTTAATTCTGTCGGTTGACTTAGTGTGCGCGCACACACATTAGATATGTATTACTAAAAATTTAGGGGTATAGAGCATCTCAATATAAAGTTATATATAAACTTATATTCAAGGATATAAGTTTAAGATTTGGATTTTATAATATGATATTACAGTAAACTTAGAATTTAAAGTCTTTTAATAAGATCTTTGATAAAAGTTATAATTTATCAAAAGCAATTCTTGTGTTAGAGATAATTAAAACAAAATCAAAATTAAATATTAAGTTGAAATGTAAATAATATATTTAAATGAAGATTTTATAGTAATCTCCTTACATGAAACATAAGAAATGAAAGGACATAATAATATCGTAAAAAGTGAATTTAGATTTATGTTATCATTTCTATATTGGAGATGACTTTATTAAAATCAATAGATATTCTCACGCACATACCTTTGAAGGCATGGATAAATAGATACATGTAATTAATCAGTAATATGTTTCACGCAATTATAATGCCTCTTTTGTATAATATAGAGATTTATGAACTTTAGGTAATATGGAATCTAGATAAAGCATTGAATACTCTCTTGGTATTATTAACATAGAATTAGTTATACGTTTTGATATGAAATTTATCATAGTAGTTGAAGTATATATTTCAATCATTTAAATATTTAGAACTATTCCTGTTATTAGGGTTTTGAAGGATTTAACCACAACATTAGGTTTAGTGTATATATTTAGATTCAGGGTCTGATGAAATATTTATGGGTCAATAACTGACTTCTACAGAAGTTTGAGACTGGGTAAAGATTTGTCTGTTACCATGTGATCACCAGATTTTTGAAAAGTGTTATCGTGTGAGTGAGATCGTGGGGGAAGAATCCGTTACCATGGAGTCAGAGATCAGGTGTAAACCGACCCAGAGGTTACAAAAAACTAATGATTTTAAAATTAACTTTATCAAAAAAAAAATGTGAACCATAGAAAAGAATATTAACTTCAGCAAGGTAATCTGCATAGAGTATGCTGGAACATACGTTGCCCATTCTAAAGGTTGAAGGCTTTGAATCTTGCTCATGATTGCTGCCAATATGTACCTGTACTTCACTTGCCTGTCTTAACTGTACTGTAAAACTTCCAAAAATAAAAATAGACGATTCAACTTCTGTTTATTTTTTTTTTTCTGTTATACTCCATTGGGCTTCAACAATGTATTACTATATTTAATTTGTTGTGATTATAATCTGAATGGTGTTCCTGTTTCTTGGACCTTTGCACGTTATAGTTGCCTTGAAATAGAACGCTTATGGACCAATTTAACAAAAGTGATGAATCAAATTAATCAAAATCAGTACATATGATCGAAAAAGCTTCTAATATAAACTGTAACATGAGTGAACTAAAATTAAGTCATATACGCAGTAGTCGTTTTAGTTTTTCATTATAAAATTCTTGCTTAGATTTTTAATTTTATAAACCATCATCTCATTAGAAGCTAAAATTTCTGGCGCCTATATCTTCATACAAGAAGATTTATCACCTCCAAAAGTAAAGGCGTAAATGTCATTTACTAAACAATTGGCAATCAAAAGAACCTACGAAAAGTGAGAGGCTTTAACTGAGAAGAATATTTCAAAACATAAAAACCTTTAAAACAGAAATTGCTAACATGGAGTTGATATCAAGAAATAGCATCATGCTATAGAACATTGCTTTCTGAAAATGTCTTGAGAAGAAAGTGGGATTCATTCCTCAGATATACATCGTATGTACAAAAGATCATTCAATGCAATGCAGTGCTAAACTAAATGATTGATGAAGTGCTGTAGTTTCCAATATTACATGATGGTGTCTTGTTCCTCAGTAATGTCATTTGTTCTTCCGAAGAGCCAGGCTAGAGCGGAGCGAATTGATGGAGAGCACTGGGCGAAGATGTAAAGACAGAAGAAGCATAGCCCTGTGCAAACAAAACGACACTGAGAAGACAAGAAGGGTATTATTGACAAGGGAAGAAGTAGAGAAGGAATGATTACCGGCATAGGCAACGGTGATACCAAGAGCCAATCTTCCGATAGCAGAGAAGAGATACAGGGAAAGGATCACCTTAAGAAACAGCCTCTTGTCGTGCCCGGTGGCCGCAACCCGGAACACAGACTCCGCGGCACCCACCGTATTCGCTAACCAGGCCACAATCGCATTGGCAGTCTCCTCCGATATCTGCCACTCCAGGGGATCGACGGGAACCCTAGCAGAAAAGAAACCCTAAACCTAAGGAAAAAAGTAATTGGGGGAAATGGAAATGAAAGAGCGAAGAAAGGCACTGACTGTATGTTCATCTGGCGAAAGAGAAGACCAAGAATGGCGAGGGAGCAGAGAAGGACGATGAAGACGTCGGAGAGAAGAGAGAGAATAGTGGAATTCCGGTAGGCGCAGTGATAGTAGACCAACGTCCCAATCACCAACGCTATCATCGCCTTCCCTGCCCCTTCTCCGCCGCCCATCATCTTTTTCTTTCTCTTCTTCTTTTTCTCTTCCTCTTCCTCTTCCTCTTTCTCTTTCTCTTTCATTTCAACCCTCTTCTTTTCTCTTATTCCCATCCTATCCTTTTCTTTCTATTTTTTTCCTACCTTAACACATTTTTATAATCATTTTTTACAACTAATATTCTATAAATTTAAATTATATTCTATATAATTTAAATTATATCATGCCTTCGTCTCCACATAATTCGTTATTACATCGTATTCCCAAGATGTGAGAAGACACTCATCTCAAATCATACATACAGCAATGACCCCATTGTATTCTTCGCTTCTTTTATCTTTATCCAATCATTTCAGACCAAAAAGATGCGTTTTTGTAAACATTAAATCGAGTCTAAGAACCAACAAGAAGAACAATCCGTGACAACTATGTTTACAACAACTTGGAAACTGAGAATTTTGACAGAACAAGAGTACTTCCATCCATCCTTACACATACATACATTTTAGATAACAGACAGAAAACCTTCATTCTTGCTCTCTCATTGTCATACACTATTCCCGAATTCATCACAAATCCATCCTAGAACCCCGTTTGATGACGTCTTGTGTTAGGAACAATTATCGATCCTAGCAAGGGAAGAGGATGGGGCATGGATCCCTCTCTAACCTACCACTTGATAAATCCAGTTTTTTCATCTTTTCTTCACACCAAAACAGTTGCTCTCTGCTCATCCTCGTCATTCTCAGAACCCTTGACACCATCTTCACGTCAACAAGCCCAAGCAAAAGTTGAATGTCCTCGTGCTTTTGTGGCCAAGAATTCTTCTTCCAGCCTTTTTTCTTTCTCCGCAGTTCCTTCAGCTTCACCACTTTCTGCATTTAGAAGACAACACATACATTTTCTTAGTCTTGTAGTTAATTAATATCCATAATTAGGTAAAGCAAAATAAATAATCAATTGCCTCCATATTTGGTTGCAGAAGAAGAGTGATCTCTGATCAGAAAAAATTTCCTTGACCCACCTATATGTCCTAACCTATTTCATAAAAACCAAGAAAATGCAAGTATAACAAAACTCCATGATCCACCCGTACGTCCTAATTCTATTTTCATCAAAAGCAAGAAACAAGGAATAACCATTCTTAAACTTGAATTAAAAGTAAAAGTAGCTCAAAGTCATTAAGCTGAAACAATGGCTGATAGATTTGCTGTTCATAACCCATATTAGCATTTTCCTACCAGAACAAGCAAATTAAAGAGCCATTCGTAGCAAACATTGAATGTCAACCACACAGCATTTCAAATAGACAACATGAACTGATAGAAAAGATGGGAGGTACTGTGCTAAGAACATACCGGTAAACTCTGGCAACTACCAAGCCTTAAAATCTAATAATTGGGAGTACCAGTGCCCGCCAAGCTAACTAGTTGTCTATGTGCTTCAAAAGTTTACTAGTATATTATAAAATTGCAATCTTATCACAAGGTAAAGTTCTGAACTTACCTTTTCAAGAGTTGACTGAATCTGGTGTAGAGGAGTTGCAAGCTGGTTCTGATTTCCAGACAGGTTGGTGGCACCACTAGACTTTTTATTCTCCCTTTTCAGGAAAAGGTGGAATGTAAGGATAGAGCTTTCAATTATACTGATCAGATCAGGAGCAAGAACTCTTATCTCTGAATCATCAGTCAATTCATGATCTGAGCCTGAATAGATTCATAAAGTTGAGCGCTTATAGTCACAACAATACAAGCATAAGCACAAGAGCCACAAAATCAAAATTACATTCATTGACAAGCAACCAGCAATTTATTTCATTATTATTCAGTGGTGTCCGTGACACTCAAATGATTTTCAAGAAATTCACCTCGTATATTAGGAACCTGAAGCAGTTTAGGCAAATTGTTCCTAGTGCGAGCATATATTTCAGCTCTACGGCCATGCTCAAAAGGTTCATTTTCTATAAACCTTTGTAATAGAACCTGGAACTGTTGAAACTCTTGTGCACTGTGGTTGTAACAAGTAGGATTATCAGGTTGCCACGATATCTTCTGACTCATATGAGAATACTGACAATGAAGTGCCTCCCAAGTCAAGCAAATTTGACCTACATATGCCGTTTCAATATCCTGGTACGGATTATTCTCTGGCTGTTGAAGATGTTCAGTCTCGTCTTCAGGTACTTCAAATTTTTTCAAGGAAAGACACCGAAGCGGAGAAGCCAGCTTTTTTGATGCAGATCTTGGAGATGGAGTTGAAGTATACTGTGAACCTGCCGCAGTGAGAGGGTGCAGCATATCACAAGATCCGACAAACACAAATATAACAGAAATACTATATTTTATCATCAATTACAATTTGCAGGTGGTAAAAGGAAGGCAATATCATGGTTTCTATCCCCAGATAATATGTTTGATCAATCAAATATAACCAGCTCATCGTTTTTTTTACCAGAGCTTTACATATAAAACTAGATCAGAAACACCTAAATGACAAGTCCACAGACAAAAACACCTAAATGAACGCAGAGCAGAAACCGAATTGGGATTCTCAACCACTACAACTAGCAACATGTGAAGCATACAGAGATGGCATCATGAAAGACTAAATAAACTGATTTTGCTTTCTTTTCCCACTCCCCTATCCCCACAAAAAATCATAGCAACAATAAAAAATCTACCTTTGCCAACTTCTCTAAGCTGTTGAGTGCTCATCCGATCAAATAATAACATTCTTTCACAGTATTTTTCAAATACAGCATCAAAACCACGCCACCATTGCTGACCTTCTGCCTCCACATCCCTCCATTCGTTTGAACTCGTCTCTCCCTCTTCCTCTTCATCCTCCCCTTCCTCCAGGCAGGAATCTTCTTCAGGAATCAACACCATAAAACTGTTTCTTCTCAATTCTTTCAGCCTCCTCTTAACCTCATTGGTAATAAAATCATCGTCATCCTCGGCTTCACCAGCAGAATCTGCATTTCCTGATTTACACTGATCAGGACCCTCACTGTTGAGCTTTGGTTCCTCGGGCTCAGCCACAGTCTTCTCTGACAAATTCTTCTCCCCATCTGCTTTCGGAGATTTTCTGAACTTCTTGATTTTCAAAAACTCCATGCTTTATCACCCTACTTTCCTAAACAGACTATTCAACCCTCAGCCCAATGTTTTAAATGTTTGACCAAAACCCACAATCAAATCAAATGAAAATACTAACAAATAACTGACCCAAGAAATAGTACTTTAGTTCCGCGACAATCAGCAACAAAGCGGAAGAAAAGAACCTTTATTTAGCTTGTTGTAAAGGCAAAACCTCCGAAGATTCCGTACCAAGTTCCAAGACAAGACCTTAGTGATGAAACGGCGAAGCGAGCATATGGCATCGCAGAAATGTCATTCCTTTGAATTCAAATGGATGACGTGAATGAATCAATTAGTAGTGGAGTAGCAAAATGAGCAAAAGCAGAAAGCCCTTGATAGAAAAAGGTGATAAAAAGAAAGTAGTGCCATTATGAACCCCACCCACCAAAAAAATGCAATGCAAGATGGTCTATTCTTCATACCTTTGGGCAGAAAACTAGGAATGCATTGAGCATCAACAGAGATCAGAGCTACCGACAGGGCAACCTCTCTCCTGGGTATCACCTACATTCAACCTCTGAAACTCACCAAACATTAAACAACCGATGACAAAAATGTCAGATTTTTACATGATGACTGATATGCACTAACACCATAGCTAGTACCAATTCCAAAACTGAAAAAGAAAAAGAAAAAAGAACATGCACTGCACTACTTACACACATGCAATGCATCATATATGGAAATGGCCAAACAGGGCAGAAAAAAATGCAACATTTTTTTACACTGACCTGAGGATTTGGGAAAGTTGATATGAAGATCAATGTGACAACTTTCGAGGGAAGCCACGGCAGAAGGAGAAGCAGAGAGAAAGAGAAACCCTAAGCCCAGAGAGAGCAGAAGAGAAGAGTGAAAAATAAATAAAAATGCAATAAATGTGTGAGAGAGAGTGCAGAGGGCAGAGAGCAGTGTGCAGTGTGTTTTGTTTTGTTTGATTCCATTTCATCTCTCTCTCATTTTCATTTTCATTTCATTTCCCAGTAAAAAAAATTAATATATACCTTAAAAACAAAACTGACACAATAAGCATAAATAAATAAATAAAAACATAAATGTATGTTTTGTTAATGTATATGTAAATAGGAGCACTGCACTATTCCCTATAAAAGAATAAAGAAATAAAAGAAGACAGTGTGACCGTACGCAGAATATTGTAAGAAAGCCGCGAAAAAGTTGTTTTGATTTGTTTTGTTTTGACAGTCATAAAGATACTCAATTTCTGTTTAGCTCCTCTGTGAATCTCCCTAATCACCCCACCAAAATCAAAACTTTTTTCGTTAAAAATGGAAAACAATACAAATTGTTCTGTTTCAGAAAATATTTTGAATGATTAGGCTTGTGCTGTGACTGCACACAAAAGCTCTCTTCTTTATAAAGTAGTGGAAATGAATGGATGAATGTGTGTTTGGAGTTGAAAAGTGGAAGAAAGATGTTTGTGTTTGTTGACCTTCAATTCCATCACTTCATTTTGTCCAAAAGCCATAATTCACATACACTCAATGCACCAACAACTAGAAAGGGTGTTTATGATTCCTTCAATTTAACCAAAAATTGGTAAAAGGGTAAAAAAAAAAATCATCTCAAGTTCAAGACAGTCCAAAATCACATATCAATGTAAATTCAAATTGATAAAAACATTATCATCTATAACACATTAACATGTAAGCAATAAAAATTATAACAATAGTTAAATGTTAACTCAATTAAATAAAATAACATAATAAAGATGTGAACATATATATAAGCAATACATGTGTAAAATTTATCATAAGTAATAATAATGATGATAATATTTTTACATATATTTTTGCTATGATGTGTCTTAAAGAAAATTCAACCCATAATTAAGCTCATTATCTCAAATTTCTTGAACAACTTCTTACGTCCAAAAGATATTTCCATTGATGTATTTAAGAAATAACATTTTATTAAAAAAAATTAAAAAATTTGAACTTCCCATAATCATTGATCCACAGCTAAATTTCTAGGTAATTAAGAAAATTTTCGATTTCAACTATGAATCAACTAATGGATAGTTATCCACACAGGTTTAGCGATATTGATAAACAATCTCCATCAAAATATAAATATAAAAATATTTTAACAAGATATTTAAGTTTTTTTAGTTAGAATATTCACAATTACTCGGATTAAAAATGTGTTTTTATAAGTCTTGCTATGTTAATTTTGTTATTCCAAATTTTAAATTAATATTCTTTTTGAGTTAACATAATAATTGGTTTACAGATACGGGAAAGATATACTTATGGGAAGAAATTGAAAATAAAAGGGTTGAAAGAAAAATTATGGGAAGTATTGAAAAAAAAATATGATCACATAGCAAGTGAAAAAAAAAACACTTTTTATGAAAATTGAAAATAGGAAGTTTTTTTTTTTCAATAGTTTTTCATGTTCTAACATTAGTTTGTTAATAATCACCCAACGTATATTTTTTTATTTTTTATTTGTTGCTGTTTAATTTTTTATGAATATAAAAATATTAAAACCGAGTAAAAATAAGAATATAACTGATGTGATATTATGCCAAAGAGGAAACTCTGATATATAAAATTCCAATACAATCATAATTAATTAATAAATAGCTGAAATTGCATAACCAAATATATCAATTAAATGTATAACAAGATTATAATGATTATACCATTTGTGATTATTATTAATACACTTCATCTAATGAAATAATTAAGATTTTTTGGTGATGTTGTGATATTTAGAATTGTAGCAAGAATTACATCTTACCCATAACCTTGTAGTGGGGCTTGTTAGAGTTTTACTCTCGGATGTATTTTCAAACTATGGAGTCAAATTCACGGGTGTGTTTTAAAGGTGGGTTCGCTGAATTTCATCAGTTTTGTTTCGAGTTTGCAGAAAATATAATGCATAACTTATTTATTTATATATATATAGACACTTTACATATTTGAACATAATATCAATTATAGTATCAATAACTTTACAATTCATGAATTTAAGAACTATATTATCAATTATACAATAATTTATAAATGGATAAAATATGATTTTGATTTTTCTAAATTATCAGTAATAATTGTGTTATTCATTGTCATTATTTAAAATATATTCTAAGCTTTTAGACTTTTATTATTTTAAAAAATTATTTTAGAATGTTTATCTTTTATTTTGTTATTGTTAATACAGGGAATAGTTTGGATTGCTTGTTGAAAGTTCGAAACAAAATAAGTGAAACTAAATCAATAAACAACATTTAATAAAGTAATATTATGGAAGTTGTGAATATAAGAAAATTCATTAATATGTTTTATTTAGACCAGTATAAATTATTTTCTTCATTTTTCTTTACTTTTTATTTTCCTTCTTTCAATCCAAATAATCTCATTTGTCACTTTCTTTTCCCTTATTTTCATTATTTTCCTCTCCCTCGAATAAATGTTCTATAACTTCAAAGCTATGCTAATCCCTTGTGATGTGATTCAATACTCAGATGTAAAAAATTCATTTTATTATTTTGCCGTAATTCTTAACAAGTTCATGACCTCGTTGAGAGAGTTGTTTAAGTACCTTTATTACTTGTTTGTTAATTAATTTATTTTTCTTTTTTATTCGTAATTTTTTTTTTCTCTCCTCTTTTACATTGATCTTAAAGTGATGGAAAATCTATATAATAATGGAGGAGCACAAAACACCTAGTACAATAACTCTTCTCACACAGCAACAGAGGACCCTTGCAGATTGTTATGCAAGAAATGCATGAATCTATTTCAAACTTGTTTACTACACTATTAGACCTGAAGTAGAGACCAAATCCGGCTTTGTTGGGATGTCTGACACAACATCAATTCACGAGAGTTGATCATGAAAACCTTATGTTCCTATTGGAGATTTTCTAGGGACATGGAACACAGTAAAAATGACAAGTGAGACAGTAAAACTAATCTTATTTCACTTCTTTCTCAAGGGAAAAGCTATTGCATGACTCAAATATTTTCCACATTAGAGCCTTACAAATTGGTAAGCCGTGACAAATAAATATTTAATCAAATTCTTCCCAAAGACACGTTTTCACAATCTAAAATTACTTTTATTCCCATACTTCATCGAGGAGCATCTTAATCTCTATATGATGTTCGAGAGATGTAAAAGGTTTTGCCTAAGAGATAGATACCTTACACATAACATTGTTGAATTTACTCAAGCAAGCCTATTTTTTAAAATTTGTCAAGACATACAAAAAATAATTTTTAATGTCGATTACATTATGAATAAAACTTGTGATGAAGTGGCTAACCTTATCCTTATCACCATGAGAAGTTATTATGAAATGCAATATGACCAAACCTCAACAGAAGTTTCTCACCCACCAAACTAAAGATTTGAAGAAGCAAACAACTCAAGAGTTCCAACTACTACAAATCATTAGATATTTAAAAAATATTGTTTACTCCAATACCACATTTAAATTAAATTCTAAATATTGTTTAATACAATACCCTTGCAATCGAAGGACGGATCAAGGAAAAAAATGGAGCAAAAGCGTTTGATCTGATCCATCGGGATTTCAGAGCTGGTTCATTCTAGTGATACGTGAATGAAGGGATAAATACTTTTTTTTTCCTAAAATAGAAAGGCGTATTTCATCAGCAGAAAGGTTAGGTTGATTGGTATTTGCTAGTAACCTAACCAAGCAGATGGTATATGCTGAAACCGGCTTTTGGCACATGCCAACATATCATAATAATCTGATTGGTTGAAGCAATCACGAAAATCAGTAAAAAGCTTCTCAAACACCCTCCACTGTACTTTCAATGATCTGGTGTAAGGGTATGGAAGAAAAACCTGCTCAAAATAACAACTAAAATGATTCAAGGGACATAACCATAACAAATTAGCATACTAATAACCAGTGAATCACCAAACAAATAGCCAACAAGAAAACATACACATTTGAAATTGCTACCTGTGATTTCAATTTAAATGATGACATGTATACATTTGAATGGTATAAGCATAAGATGGAAATCCCAAATGGGAGGTAACAGATGTGGAAAAGTTGTGTTGCAGATAAAATTTGGAGGGGAAATGAACAAGAATAGTTAATTACACTAGTGAGGAATTCATAAAGAAAACAAGTTAGGTTGGAGTGAAAAGAAGAGAAGAGTATGTGTTGGTGGGTTGCATCTTGGGCCAATCAGATATTTTTATTTATGAGAGCAACAGGAAGAAAGACAGAGACTTACATCCCCTTCACGGGCAAGGCGTTTAAGCAAGGAAAAAGTGTGGTGGTTGTCGTCCAAATTGTGGAGAACAGCAAGCCAAACCCGAGAAGCAAGTTGGTGGGCGATGTCTCTGGACTTGCCACAAGCAATGAACTGATCTGATAAATACAAGAGTTGAGATGTGAGGAAAAGGTAGAAGCAAGTATGAAGAAGAGTGAAGGGTGATTAGTAGCACATACCAATGATGGTTCCATGAAGAATTCCACTATGGGGCGGCATAATGAAAAGTTGAAGTTGGTGCTTCAAGAAGAGATAGGTGTGGCCAACGATCTCGTGAAAGTGGTGGTCTAGTTCTGAATTCAGAGGATTGGAGGCAAAGATGCGTTGAGTAATATATAAGGCGATGAATCTGGTCTTGGAGTTGTTGGGTAGAGGAATGGGACCAGGCCATGGGAGAGGGAGAGAAGGGACTGCCATGAGTGGATAATGGTAGGAAAGAGCAGCTTTCCAGAAGCATTCGCAGTGGGAGCTGAGAAGATAGGCCCAGTGCTTGTTCGCACATGCTATCTGCTCCCACTCTCTTATTCCTCCTCTCACCAATATCTCTATCAGCACATCATCAGGAACCTTCCCTATCTCACCCACCCCTTCTTCTTCATCCCTCTTATTCTCCTCCATTCCCTAAGGCTTCCTTCAACTTTCACACTATTAGACCCCAAACTCACAACACAACCACTGTACTATTCTATTATTTAATTCTCCACACCAGTGAAGGCAATGAATGGGTTCCCATATTCCTGCCCATCTCCCTTATCCCTATTTCCATCACCATCCTTCCTTGTAATTTATAATTTAAAGGGTCATTTTCATCTTTCTAAGACTTTATATCTAGAATCTATCCTCTTACTAGTTTCCATTGGCTGTCAGCATGCTTAATCATATACCCTCCAAGGGTAATATGCTAATCTTGGGGCCCATGTTGATGAAATCATTTCTCCCTCTGTTTTAAGTTTTCTTTACCATTTTGTTTAAATGATGCTTTCATTGACTTGTTCAAATGCGTAATTTGAAAAACTATACACGTACACACTCAATAGTACCAACAACTCAAACAAGTTTTTTAGTTTTCTGGTCCCCATAACATACCAATCATGATCTATAGATATTACTGCTTAGACTTTCCAAATAATGATAAAATAATAACAGACAAAACTAACAATACATAATACTATCCATCATATGCAGCGTAAAAGATTACAAGACATCTGCACTGCACATAGCAGGATCGGGCTCCGTATCCTCCTTCCATAAGTTGTATAACTTATATTAATATTTCCAATTGTACAACCAACGCTCACCATCTTAACTTAGCCAATATACAACGAATTCAATAGAAACAGTGCAAATATACATAAACAAGAAGGCAGTTTAAATAAAGTCAACACAACATCTGGATATAATAGCCTTCTCTAATAGCAAGAACTCCTTCTGTGCTATATGCCTCTGAACAATTTCTCGCTACATGGGTCCACTTCCATCCACAAAAGCTCATTAAGTGTTATGGCTGGCAAACAGTACAAGTTTTAAGAAGTGCCCAGTGATCATCAGTAGAGAGATTGGGCTCTTGTAAAAACAAATACCCCTCCTCCACCAACTGCACGACCCAAAAGCATATTATCATCCAAATAACTAAGGTAATATAGTCCTCCCACCGATTGCCTACAATTAAAAAGAATCATTATATACGTTTTTGTCAAAAGAAACACACTAACTATTTCAACAAAGTAGCCCATGACAAACCTTCCTGGATCTCTCACAGGGATTTGAGCTTTGAATGTGCGGAGAAATTGCAAAATCTGCAGGAGAAAAGCACAATTATGTGCAACCTATAAACAATGTCTGTCTAACTACATAAACAAAACATGTAAGCTAACAATTTTGACTAGTTCTCATGCAGATAACAATCATATTAGATCATTCACATAAAGTATGGCATCAAAGATTGGAGCAAAAACAGGCTTCGTGACATAAGTTACTGTTGTCAATGATATTCATATCCTATGCCATGAATAGCGCACATTAAAATTAACATCCAAATACAACCATAACTTAACGTTGACTTACCTGAAGACTTATATAAGATCGAGGTAGTATTGCTGGAGCTATTAAAGCCTGCAGCTCTTCACTGATATTTATATCTTGAACTGTGATCTGCCAGGTATAAATTGCATGTTTCGTCCAATGTTATAACAGCATCACACCAACTAAAGAAAAATCAATATATTCATACCCAAATACCGGCTGTAAGTTCAGAAAGAGCCTTGCCTTTACATTTAACTCTTTACTATTTTTTTAGAAATAAATACTGACCCATAAACCCCATAATAAAATTTAGAAATAGGACACGGAAAAAATGTTATAACTTACAATGAATACCAAAAATGAAATTAAAGGTGGACGATCATTCCAAAAGTTTCAAACCACTTATGTAGAAGAGAAATTATGTATATAACCCAGCATTTGTTTAGAAAGATATTGCACCGCAACCATAATAGAAATGATGCTCAAGAAAGTGAAAATGATTACCTCTTGAAACTGAAGGTATATATTACGGACAGATACAACATTAAACTTGGCGGATACAAGCAGTGTAGCACCTTCTTGTTCCTATACAAAGAAGGACAAGAGCTTTTTATTTTGGGTCCATGGAGAGAGCACCAATGCTCAAGCTCAAGTATTTCGTCTAATTTCATTTTTCCAACCAATTAAGGATGGATAAGATGTTAGAAAGAGAGCTTCACATTTGAACAAACCCTTTAAAACAAACACTATAGAATTTAGAGTTTTCAAGAAAATTGTAGGTCTTGAACTTACCCATTGGGCCTATTGCAACAAAGGTTAAAACCATTAAAGTACAACTCATGTTCAAAGAGAACGAACAAAAACAAAGGGATAGTTCAATGGTTCTTATCCAATTTTAATTTTCCTTTTCCCCTAGGATGAAGTATATCAATCTCTCATTAAAAAGAAATCCTTTAAGCAATGCATCTTCAAGAGTAGACAGTAAAAATTTCAATTAGATAAAAGAAAACATAAGTGACAGAAAAACAAAAGACAATTTTTATTTCCACCCAGACTTCCAACAGAACATATTCAAGATTCAACTAAATTTAATACAATCTAGTTTACCTCTATATATTGTAGAAAAAAGAAAGGAAATAAATAATTGACTAGTGAAGTGTAATGTTAGTACAAACAAAAGTCACAATCCAGTGTCCGAAATCTGAAGTTTAGGACTTTGTCATGTATTATGAAGTTGCAGCCTCCTAAGCAGAAAACAGGACAGCAGAAAGTAAAAGAAGGTGTTGTTTTACCTCTAACAAATTTGGAATACTCCATCGAACAACATTGCGGATAATACCTCCATCAGATTGATCACGACATTCAAATTTTTGAAAGATCTGTCCAACCTATCTCAACATATGAAAGCAAATGAAGTAATAAAACGGTAAGCAGAATTGATCACAGAATGGTGAGTGCAAAGATAACTTGAATAAAGAAAGCATAGATAACAGATTCGAGATAGTGAAATTGAAAGTAGGTTGGTATGTACTTGAAAGAAAGGAAGTGCAGCAGCAGCTTGGAAAAGAATGAGAACATCAGGGGCAGAAGTGTACTGAAGGCGCCATGTTCCATCCAACTTGGCCAGATTGATTGGGTGACCCATGTTGCGGCCTTCCACATTCACCAGAGCCTCCTCAATAGAGGAGCGTTGATCAGGAGTTGTTAAAAGACCCCTTTGGGTGTCTTGGACAGAGGTCAAAAGTAGATGCTTTTTGCTCTCTAATTCAGAATCATATGCCTTTAAATAAACCCAAAAGCAAAAATAAACAAAAGAAGTGATTGGTAATGCCGTGCCATGCCATGGTCAACTTAACCGGAGGAAAGGAAGTAGAAAGGAAGAGTGAGTAGCACGAACCAGAGCAGAAGGCAAGGAGAAGTTCCTAACAGTGAAAGGCCTGTTCAAAGTGAAATTGGGCCTTTTTGTTATGGAAGTGGAAGACAGAGATGGTGAGCACAACAAGGCTGAATGAAAAGCCAGGTCCATTGCTGCACAAACAGGACAATCTATACTATGTTTCACACAGCACAACACAACACAATACAACGTTAATCCAGAAAGAATCCATAACCGAATGAAGGAATGAATTAGTTTGAATACCTTTCCCTTGTTTTTGTTAATTGAATGGCTATGGTTCAGTGAGTGGCTGCTTCGCCTCGGCTACCACATCCATTTTCATTCATCATCCAACTCAAAAATGAGAGATAAGATGGATGATACAACACAACACAACACAACCAACGCAATCAATTTTCCTTTTCTTACAAAACTAAAGCATCCCCTCTGCTTTTTCTTCATATTTTTTATTCAATTTACTTGTAATGTTTCACTACATTTTTTATTTTCATATTTAAATATTACGACTAATTTCCTTTCATATAACGGTGTGATTAAGAAACTGATAATTAATTTTATGTTAACATTCTAAAATGACTAATAAATAGAGTCGCATTTTCTTCAAGAGTGATGAATAAAAAGAAACGGACATCTTAAAAATTCATTTTAATAAAACTGAGGTGTTGATATCAAATATTAAATTGAAAAAATATTGTCTATATAATTGATCTACTGTTATTGCATTGTAATTGAATGGTGATTGAATATCTTTTAATGGTTTACTATTTTTTTGCTTAAATTTGAAATTAGTCTTCTCTTAGATCAGTTACTCAGGTTGTTTACCTATTCAATTCTTGTAATCTGTAATGGTTTGCCATTGGTAATTATTAACTTTAGCAAATTCAAACTAACACAGATGCAAAAGAATAATCAAAATATGTTTATTGAGAAAGGAAAAGAAAATGCAGAGCATAATTTGCATTAAAAATGTTTGATGGACATCTAATTTATTTACACCTAAAGAGAAAAAAAAATGTGATGATTTATAGAATATATAAAATATATAATGTAATAAAAGGAGTGAGAGAAAATGTACAATTTGATGTAAAAAGAGCATATGTGTATTATTATCCACTTTCATATCTGTAATAGGGTGAGAAAGAGTTCCGATCATACTTACTTTTAGTGAATAAATTTGCCTTATAATATTATCATTGAGTCTTTATATTATTTGGCCTTAAAACGTATTCAGGTTTCTTATGTTATCGAAAGAACTATAAAGAAACTAATTCATTGTTAACAATCACATAAGTTGTTCTTTATATTCCAAAAATTAATTTAAAAAAATATGAAAATTTTAACAAACAACAAATCATCATCGTATTTAAAATAGACGAACACATTGGATATACATAGTTTCCCAAATAGCAAACTGAAATATGAGAAAAAAAAAATATGAAATACAATTAAACTATAAAACAAATAATACACAAAAGAAACTTGATTTAGAGTCTTCAAACAGTGATATCCTTATCTTCAACCACTGTGCTCTTAAATTTAACAAATTAATCTTTAAAATTATTTCAATCAGTTAGTAAAAATTTATAGCTAAATTAATTTAAATTTTCCTATATAATATTAAATCTGAGTTTTATAAATTAAAATTAATTTAAAAATTATTAGAAATACAAAACTATGTACGAATCATAAAAATATATTGTATTTAGTTATAATTTATTATATATAACAAATTTATTAACTTTTATAATAATTATCTTAAAACTTTTATTCGAATAATAGTATACTAAAAGTTAAAATCATATTATCTTTATCAAATTTATTAATATATATAATATAATTGAAAACACAAAGCGGTGTATCCAATCCTTTTTTTACCATTTTAATTAAGAAAGGTCTTTAAAAACCCAAACCTAACCATCCTCATGGCTATATTATAAGATGGAATAACTTCATTTAAATTATATTCAAGCATTAAAAAGGTACTATTTCAAGTTAGATTGTTTAGAAAGGAAAGAGCGTCGAAATTGGATAGATTATTTTTTTCGCATTTGTTGGTGGCCGTTATTTTCACTGGTTTAAACTATTTAGTGGTCTTCAATAAGAATATTTGTAAAATACTCTATAAATGTTTTGTGCAGTTCGAAGACACAGACAAGGAAGAAACTCAACCGGAAAGAATCATGATTTGTTACATAACATGGTAAACTTAAATCAAAACGAAAATCAATGCCACCGTAAATTGAAACCCTAAGGTGAGTTTGTTGTCCGTCTTCACAAGATAAGTGCACCAGAAACATGAAATTAAAATCACTTCCACAACTTCCGCAATGACATATTCTTTTCAGTCTCCTTTTTCATCACCTTGGCCACAGCCATCTCAAAATCCTCCTGAGTCACGTGTACCCTTCTCTCCCTCAAAGCAAACATACCAGCTTCTGTGCATACAGCCTGCATACCAAACACAATTTGACTATCAGTCAGGCTGAGATACTGAAATAATGTATTAATTTAACACTGACAAACTAAATTGATCTATGCTTGCATTATTATGAATGCTTAAAATTCATCACTGTTATGATTTATGACCGATTTCGTTTCACATTCTGTAATAATAATAATAAAAAAAAAAAAACAACATTCAGGCTTACTTGTTTTATTATCTCATCAATTGTACCAGCATTGATGATTTTTTTGGATATTATAACGGATTCTGTTGTCAAATCGTAATAAAATCTCACTATTATATCTCAACTAGTTACTAATCCATTATAAAATCTCCCAATCACATAACAGTAGTTTATTGTTGCTACTGTTTCCTTGTATTTATACGTCCAGCTAAGCACACAATACTCATTCTGTATCGTCTGTCTTGGAGGCTCAAGATTCTGCAATATACACTCTGATGTGATTGATGCACAAATATTTTTTAATGTATTCCATTTGATCAAAGTCGTCCAAGTATTTTGACTACACAAACGAACTCACCTTTTATTTACTCTAACTCTCGGACGAACTTAAATAATAAAAAAGTAAAATAAAATATTCTGAGAGCTAGTGTCTTAACAACTTTTACTACCAAAACACTTTATTTGCCTCCAGAACAAAGATAATATATTGAATAACAATCCAACAATCTAATGACAGTTAAAACTTGATAGTTGACCCAAATCATTACATTGTAGAAGTTCTCTAGGGGTTTTCCATAAAGAAATTGACATGTACATGTTTGCATGGAGAAAAGAAAAAATTATATATATCAAGGCACCCATCATTTTAATAAATATAACCTAGGCTAATAATTCCTTGATACGAGATCAGCAACACCATCACAAATTGCTTCAATAAGGACAGTTTTTAATTCGATTTTATAGCATATGGAAAAACCCAACATATGATGCAAATGAAGAAAAATACCTTTAGTTCAGCACCAGACGCTCCGTTCATCTTCTCAGCAATCTTCTTCAAATCAATGCCACGCATTAAATTCATTCTCCTTGAATGGATTTTCAAAATATCCAGCCGAGACTGCACAAACATATACAGTTATTTTCAGGAATATTTGTTACGAATGCACAAGGTGCACCCTTTATCCCATTACAAATATATTAACAAGTAACATGAAGGCAAAAATGCAAACCTCTTCATTAGGGTTAGGAAATTCAATCTTCCTATCAATTCGTCCAGGTCTAAGGAGAGCTTGATCCAAGATATCAATCCTATTAGTGGCCATCAAAACCTACAATTGAAAATTTATCTTCAGAACCTCCACAAAGAATTGTGAACTTATCTCAAAAGAGTCAAATAGAGTAAATAATATTCTTTATGTTCAACTGTTTCAAGTTTCTATTTACAACAGTGGACATTAGACTAGTTTTAAAGTTCCCCATTTTCCCTTAATGGTACACAATATAACAGTATACAGCCCCTTTTACCTTGATCTTATTTGAAGCTTCAAATCCGTCCAACTGGTTGAGAAGTTCCAGCATAGTACGTTGTACCTCACTGTCACCATTGCCACTTCCAGATTCCATCCGAGCAGATCCAATGCTGTCAATTTCGTCCATGAAGATAATTGATGGAGCATGCTCCCTGTCAAGAAGAAAAGCGTTGCATGATAATATTTATATACAATGACAAATTAGGGAAGCCTGCAAATAACATAAAAACGAAAGTCTATGAATAAAAAATGTTAAGCATAACTTCTTAAGGAGAATAAAAATTATCATCCTTCCCTTTACAAGTACACTTATTAGAGGAAATTGCAAGAAAGACATAACATTCACACCAAATTCCATCAACACCTGATACATTGTATGCATCTAAAGACCAAATTTGACAATCAAAATCTAAGAAACTATGCATAAATTTTTGCCCAGATCGAGTTAACCCAATCCCCTCTTAAAACTATCCCCAACTCACAAAGTCACAACGCCATGAACAGTTCACTTTTAGAGGAATGCTAGAAACATACTCTCAAACACACTGTCCTATTAGTTAGAGTTTATTGAAAGCTACAAAATCAAGAAAGGCTCGTCCAATAATGGGAACCCCACAAATTTTTGGGTTTTTCAACCAATTAAAGAGAGTCTACTGCTAGCATTTCTCTTGTTTTTATCCCTTCTACATTGGTATAAACAGATAATATCAACAGAGGAACCTAAACAAAGGGTACAAACCTGGCCATAACGAAAAGCTCCCTGACCATTCTAGAACCTTCTCCAATGTATTTCTGAACCAATTCAGAACCAGACACCCTTATGAACGTACAGTCAGTATGATGAGCCACTGCCCTAGCCAACAACGTTTTCCCTGTACCAGGTGGCCCATACAGCAGGACACCCTGTGATGTGTTCCAGAGATACAGCAAATAGAAAATCAACATCCAAAATTTGTTGATTGAATAACATAAAATTTAGCAACAACTGCAAAATGAGAGACTACCTTTGGTTGTGCAATTCCAAGACTCTCAAAGAGCTCAGGATGCTTAATTGGTAGCTCGATGACCTGCATATTTAACCACATATATGAGGCCCAAAAATAGTACTGATCTTTTCTAATATACAAAATACATATACGTAGAAAAATATATGCATACAGAAAATAACACAGGAGTGATGCATGTACAGACCCAGATGGATTGGTAGAAATATCAGGTCCTACCTTGAGAGATTATGAGCATTAAACGGTAATAATATTAAAAAGTGCTGAATAATGTACCTCTTTGATTTCTTTGATTTGCTGGTCTAAACCACCAATCATGTCATACGTAGAATCAGGAACTTTCTCAACTTTCATCAGATTGACTAACGGATCAACTTTACTGGGCAGAATTAAATGAAGAACATAGCTATCGTTGCGAAGTGCAACTCTAGTGGATGGAGTGATCTTTGTAATGTCAATACTTTTGTCAATGTCAACAACATATTTTCCTTCTGGGTGGACCTGAGGAAAAGTAAAGGAAAAATCAGCACTTCATCTTGGTTTTGATCCTGTTTTTTTTTTGTTAGTTTCGCAAATAAACAAGCAGCACCCAACCATCTGATAAAGTCAAGCGTTTGTAACTAACAGGTGAAAATAAATCATGCAGTGCCGTTCGATGCATCATTTCAGAACAAAACATTGCATAAAATCATCCAACACTCAGCAATCATTGAGAATAGAAAAAGTTTGCAAGCAAGCAGACGCAAATGTTGTAGAGTAGAAAAACAGGATATCATAAATATAGATCTATAAAAAAATTAACAAAATAGTATTTACAAATATAATTGGAGAATGTTAAAAGAAAGAGGAGAAAAATGAAAGAAAAGAGAGAAAGCAGGAATTGACCTTGACAAGGACTTTGTTCTTGCCCATCACTTTGACAACTTCACCGACATAGGAGCCAGGCTCCTGTAGAAGCTGCAACTCTTCGCGTAGCATCCTCACTGTGGAAATTGAAGGGGAAAAAAACGATGAATAGAATTGGACAAGGGAAGGCGAAGGAATAAAGTAGGGCTAGGGTTAGGGTTAGCTGACCCCTGGAATTGAGCTCGTTACGCTGAGCCTCAAGACGGTTGAGGTTATGCGTCTTTTGACGGAGAAGGAGCTGATGCTCGTGGATGTTGAGAGAATAGTAGTGGCGGAGACCCTCGCCCTGCTTGGTGAGCTTGGCGGAGCAATTCTCCTCCGGTGCGCCCTCCACATGCTTCACTTCAACTCCCGCAAGAGCCATAGATAGAAAGATAGATCCCTCTCTGCCTTTCAGCGATTCAAATCAGAGCGAAACCCAAAGCACCAGCTTCCTGATCCTCTCTCTTCTTCTCTTCTCTCTTCCTCGCTTATGTTACGTCGGTGGTAGAAAGGAAATACCAGAAACAAACCTCTACAAGTACTGTTACTTGCCTTGCCAAACACTACAACTCATTCTTCTATTGGGCCCTCCTGCTTCTCATGGGCTTAAGGCCCAATAATATTTCTCCTCTCCAATCCAGCCCGGGAAATTCATGCATATTTACTATTTATTAATTAATTAATTAATTAATAAGAGAGAATGAGTGAAAAGCAATGTGCGGACAAGAGCGACGTGGGAAGAAGGAAAGAGCATACGTGGTGCGATAGTGTGTGAATCTCCGTGGTAGATCAAATAAAACAAAGCAAATACATACATCACTATCATCATCTTCATCTTCACTCTCTCTCACATTCCCAATCTCATCAAGCACTTTCGTTCACTTCTCTTCTCCAATCCTTAGGGTTTTGACCTTTCTCGCATCGGATCTTCAAACTCATCTCCGATCTCAAAATGCCCGCTGTTTATGGAGCTCGCTTGACCACCTTCGAGGACTCCGAGAAGGAGAGTGAATACGGTTACGTTCGCAAGGTTCGTTCTCTTCTCTCCACTTCTCAATTCCTCGCTTTCTTTTTGTTTTTTTTTTTTCTTCCACTTTCCTTCGTTTATCCACTCATCGCTGCCATCTTCGTTTCCACCATCCGATCCGAAACCAATCACCTCCCGTCTTCTCATTTGATTCGCTTTGCCTGTTGATCTCCGTGCTCCATCTCTCTATTACTTATTTCTCATTATATCACCGTTTTCTTTTATAACCGTCCCTTTACATCTTCAATCTCTTGAATTAATACCCGATCTAACTTTTATTTTTCTTCTTTTTTTGTACCGTTTTACTGTACATTCTACACCTTTTGCGTCTTTGTATGCTGGTATCATAATCGCTTCATGCTAGGTTACTTTTGCTTCCTTGAGGATGTGATCCACTTAATCGCACTTGTTAATTACTCTTAGATTCTCCTTTTTTTTTTGGCTCTGGAAGTTTAACACAAGGGTCAAGGATGCTTAATTGTGTTTTCCCAATGAAAACAGGTCTCGGGACCAGTCGTGGTTGCAGATGGCATGGCTGGGGCTGCTATGTATGAACTGGTGCGCGTTGGTCATGACAATCTCATCGGTGAAATTATTCGTCTCGAAGGGGATTCTGCTACTATCCAAGGTGCAATTATGAAACTGCATGCTGCGTTGATAATACCACATTTTCGTTTTTTAATCTTTATATTGCGTTTTGTTAGTTTTTTATGATAACCTATTTGGTTCTTTGCAATTTTAGTTTATGAGGAAACGGCTGGTTTGATGGTTAATGATCCAGTGTTACGTACGCACAAGGTCAGATTCCATATGCCTTTCTCTTATGTTTAAATTCTTACTGTGAACTTCAGCTGATAACCAGTATGTTTTATAACAGCCTTTGTCCGTGGAGTTGGGGCCTGGAATATTGGGGAATATTTTTGATGGAATTCAGGTGTGCTTTTTCCCTAAGCAGAACGTTACGGATTACATATCACTTCAATTGCTATACGCTGACCAATTAATAATTTAAGTTTTCCTTTCTTTGCGTTTTCTTTCTTACTTAAATGTTTCTTTATTGTGACAGAGGCCTTTGAAAACTATTGCTAAAAGATCTGGCGATGTCTATATTCCTCGGGGTGTGTCTGTTCCAGCACTTGACAAAGATACACTTTGGGAATTTCAGCCTAAGAAAATTGGTACTAGAGAAATAAAATTATTTTTCTTTTTATTGTTTAATTTCTATACTGAACAGAAGTATTACATGGACCATTTTTTTCTGATATTCTACTTTATTCACTGATGACAGGTGAAGGTGACCTCTTAACTGGTGGAGATTTATACGCTGTATGTTTCTGTTACCTTTAGGTTGGCTTGCAAGTTGTTCCTATTTTGTGCATCTGTTTTTTCTTAAATCTAGTGAATTATTTACCGTTGCAGACTGTTTTTGAGAACACTCTAATGCAACACCATATTGCACTTCCTCCTGATGCCATGGGAAAGATTACCTACATTGCTCCTCCTGGCCAATATTCTATAACGGTCAGTTTCTTTGAACTCCTTTCCTTTTATGTATTGTGCTTTTTTTTTTCTATGAGATGATAGCTTTTTTAGTCCATTATTTGTTTTCTGACATCTTTTTGGAGTGATATTCGCGGCCTCTCTTTCTCTTTGCTTCATAATTTTCTGATGATGGCAGGATTGCCAAGCTTACATATGTATTCAACATCTCTATTATCGCATTCAGTAGCTTCTCTTATTCTCTGCAATCTATGATTTTAATCCTTCTATTATTTTCAGGATACTGTATTGGAACTTGAGTTTCAAGGTGTCAAAAAGAAATTCACCATGCTTCAGGTTTTTAACCATTTATTTTGTTCAGTGTAGCAACTTAATTGAAGTATTTCTCTTCCTTATCAGTATCTTATATTACTACTTCCTTTTGGGTACTTTACCCATTTTCAGACTTGGCCTGTACGTACACCAAGGCCTGTTGCATCAAAACTTGCAGCTGATACTCCTCTTCTTACTGGTCAGGTAAACTCAGTTGTTATCAGTTGTCTCATCCATGAGTAGTTGTGATAGTTTTCATGGCTAATGACTTCTGTTTTGTACAGCGTGTTCTTGATGCCCTTTTCCCCTCAGTTCTTGGTGGGACTTGTGCCATACCTGGAGCTTTTGGCTGTGGGAAAACAGTCATCAGTCAGGCTCTTTCTAAGGTAAACTTAATACACCCTAACTAACTTGCTTTGTGGAGGTTTGATTCCATATTCAAACTCATGAACCAGTCACCAAGGTGAAACTGTATTGTTGTGCCTGGGCTAACTCTCAACTTAATACGCCCCACCATTAAGGCATAAAGTTATTTTAATTATAAATTTCTTTCCCCTCTTTTGCAGTATTCCAACTCTGATGCTGTGGTCTACGTCGGTTGTGGGGAACGTGGAAATGAAATGGCAGAGGTAAGTTACCTGTATCAAAATGCAGTGTCCTTATTTTGCAGTTGGCAAACTAATTGAATGATTGTTCAGGTTCTCATGGATTTTCCCCAACTTACAATGACGTTACCTGATGGTCGTGAAGAATCTGTCATGAAGCGTACAACACTGGTGGCTAACACTTCAAACATGCCTGTGGCTGCTCGTGAAGCTTCAATTTATACAGGTGACTATTGTTGTAAATCCGTGCTTAGTGTCAAAATATTCTGCATATTGGTTATTTTTCATCTGGCTCAATCTTTGTTATATTTGCCCTTATAATGGACTAGTTTGACCTGTGTACTGCATTTTTTATTTAATTGCAGGAATCACATTAGCTGAGTATTTTAGAGATATGGGTTACAATGTCAGTATGATGGCTGATTCTACATCTAGATGGGCAGAAGCATTGCGTGAAATCTCTGGACGACTGGTGAGAATTTTATTTCCCTAATAGTAGTTAATTAGTATTGCCTGTTAGGAAGATTTTTTATTTTATTTTTGTGCTTCAAATTCATATATTATTTTGTACTTTTACTTTTTGAAGTTGATTTCCTGACTAGTATAAACTAGACCATTTATATACAATAACGATTGAGACGCTTGAGGAATGGACCCTGGTCAATGTAATTTGATGATACTGTTGTCTTCCACAGGCTGAGATGCCTGCAGATAGTGGATATCCTGCATACCTTGCTGCTCGTTTAGCCTCTTTCTATGAACGTGCTGGGAAAGTAAAATGTCTTGGAGGCCCTGAACGTACAGGTAGTGTAACAATTGTTGGTGCTGTTTCACCACCTGGAGGAGATTTCTCAGATCCTGTGACATCTGCAACCCTCAGCATAGTTCAGGTAAAACTGTACCTTCAAATATGGTTGAAAGTGGTAACTGCATGCGAATTAAGTCAGCAATAAGCTTCATTCAGGTTGTTTTGACTAATGTCCAATATTTAAAACCCTGTTCAGAATTATCACTATGAAATCCGTCTAGTTAATTCCTTTTTTGCCTATCATTCAATGACTTCCAATTCACTGTATAAGTTGATATTTGCTGATTGACAGGTTTTCTGGGGTCTGGACAAGAAGCTTGCTCAGAGGAAGCACTTTCCTTCTGTGAACTGGCTTATTTCCTATTCAAAATACTCAACGGTATGTCCTGAAGTTGGTTACTTAGTAACTCGTTATCCTGCTGGCTACATTTGTATGCATATACTTCGTGTTTTGGTTCCATAATTTTTCAATTAATATTTTCTTTTTGGTATCTTTAGGCCCTTGAATCCTTTTACGAGCAATTTGATCCAGATTTTATAAACATTAGGACTAAAGCTCGTGAAGTTCTGCAAAGAGAAGACGACCTGAATGAAATTGTCCAGGTGTGTTTTTTTGCTGGTTCTATTATATTGATTTTTTGTTAAAAAAAATGCACCCATTCCTAGGATGGGATTAAGAATGGTTCAGCATCTTCTGAGAATAGATGTGGTATCATAATCAACTTGTGGACAAACCTTTAGTTAGTCGAAACTTGGGTATCAATGGGATGCATAATTTGATGAGTGGAGCTCTAAATGCTACTAAATTATGGTGTGTGTTAGAAAATTTGTTAGGATGAACGCTTTTGTTCTATAACTAGTATACATAACTGGATAATTTTTTTCCTGTGTTTACTCCAGCTTGTGGGCAAGGATGCTTTAGCTGAAGGAGATAAGATCACCTTAGAAACTGCAAAGCTTTTGAGAGAGGATTATCTTGCTCAAAATGCCTTTACACCGTAAGTGTCCTTGTAATTGGTTAACTTCTTTAGCATGTATTATGTTATTGTTTTTATTTGCTGTGCTTATGTTTTTTTCTGTGGCTGAGATAGATATGACAAATTCTGCCCCTTCTACAAGTCTGTTTGGATGATGCGTAACATTATCCATTTCTACAATTTGGCCAATCAGGTATGGGTGGTCTAAGGAATCTGGCAATGGTTTAGTTTTGTTTATATCAGGAAAAAAAATCCATGTAAACATAAAGATGGATTTTATGTTCAGTTCATGTCTGTCACCCCTCAGATTGGTACAAGAAAGGCTGTTTCTTACTTTCTTAGCCAAAGTGTTATTATTACTCTTGCCTGAAGAAATTTCAGTTAAGATTGCTAAATGGCATTCAAAGTTTAGAACTTTAATGTGGGCTGGCTACATGTGCAGGCAGTAGAGAGGGGAGCTGGTACAGATGGTCAGAAGATAACTTACTCCCTTATCAAGCATCGTGCGGGAGATCTCTTCTATCGCTTAGTGTGAGTAGTTGTAGTGCTACACATGATGACTTATTTTGACATGTTACGGAGTAGGTCTTATTCTATTGATCTGTTGTCATCGCAGGTCTCAGAAATTTGAGGATCCTGCAGAAGGTGAAGCTGCTTTGGTCGCCAAATTTCAGAAGTTGCACGAGGACCTAACTACCGGCTTCCGCAACCTTGAGGATGAAACCCGATGAATGAAGATGATGGTGGGTAGTTTGCGCAAATAGTGTTGTTCCTATTTAAGAGGCAATCTAGCGTACCAGGGTTGCAACGTCCCCAGCGTTCTAATATTTGACTGTTTGATTCATTCATATCACATTTATTTCCTTTCTTGGTGCTGGTTTGGCTTTTGATCTAGTTTCATGTGTAGCTATAATCATGTGTTTTCAGTCAATCCCCAGTTTGTTTATTGAGAATAAGAAATGAAACGTTGCTCTTTCAATGTATTTAGGAGAATAAAATTATTTTAGAACATTAAATGCCTGAGGGTATGTGGATTCTGGATTCACAGGGTTGGAAATTTTGGGGGAAGTGGATCATCTTGAATCCTGTATTTCATAGATGGACTTTTTGTAGCAATGAATATTTATTTGAATTATTTTGCTTGTCAAGTTTTGTGACGGTAAAATTTAGAGATACGAATAATACTTGAACGATAGTCTTCTCTTACTTCCGCTCCCTTCTGAACATTTGCGCAACATGACTATTTCTTGAACCAGATTGGTTACGTTTTAGGCATACGTATTACGAACTACAATTATAAATTAAGTGTCATTCTTATGCATCATAATATTGCACAACAATTGTGTCAATCATCATGATATGGAGTTTATTAATTAAACGATCTAGGTATTATAACATTGGTTATTGTCATACATAACAATTTATGTTTCGTTTGTCCTTTTAAACCCCAGCATTCAACATGTTTTAGATGGGCCAATGCTCATACACTTCAACATGTTTTAGATGGGCCAATGCTCATACACAACCAGGATGTTGCAAACCAACGTAATATCATAAGACAATACTAACGACCAAAGAAACGTTAGCAAAAACATCTATCTTCACTGTGAAAGCATTTGCTTCTTTCTACTCCTTCTCCATCCACCGTTTATATCTTCTCTTTTTTTTTTTCCGACTACCTCGTTTCACTGGTTCCCATTCTCTCTTATCCTCAGCCTCCACATTTCTCCTTCGTGATGGACTTCTACAACTTTTCCAATAGTACCCTTGCCAGCAAATGTTAGTTTTAGGTAATCTTGATTTAATTTTCTGGTAAAAAATAAATAAAAGAAATTCTTGGATCCATTTGCTGAGCGCGCATCGATCAGGAAGAAAAATTCTTGGCTCTATCTAGGTTTTTCTTTCAATCGAATGTTAACTCTTGACACCTATTCACACAAACAAACGTTCTTCCCATAATACTTATTACTTTACTACAAAAACTCACTTGAACTTTGCTATATTTATAAGTAATTATCATGCTCTGAAAACTTTCCATCCTCCCACCTGCAATAAATCGAGCAACCTCGAAACCCACCTATATGAGAAACTACTTCAACGCAACACAATGAAGCATTATTGATGCTCAACATTATTCTATCCGTTCCTTTTTATTTCTTTTGTCACTAACAGATATCTGATCCCCTTATTTATTTTAAGGTAGAATGATTATTTTTTGCATTTTAAAAAAAAAAAATGCTACAATGTAATATGTACCAAAATTATTTGACATACTAAATATAATTTAAATATTTCCAGCCTTAACAAGTAAATGATTATTTGACATACTTCTCCATCGACAGGAAGAGAAAACAAATATATCTATTACACGAAATACAGCTTGGTCCAAAACAAAGTATGAATATAAAGTGACAATAACCATTGTGCGTGCACAGGGCATTGAAATTAACTAACAAGTACAAATGATAAGGTGGCAAACCGCACTGAAACAATCATCCAGGACCAACTTTAGGAATATCATAATGCTCGCTCATGTTTGCAAGATACTGGTTGAAATCTTGAATTCTATCACGGTGAGATTTATTAGCAATCTTGGCCAATCTGTGAACATCAAGTTGCTCCCTCTGCTCTATGTATCTCCTCTCTGCCGGCGTAAGATGATCATCATAATGGGCTGCCTTCCCTTTCCCACTGCTCAATTCCCTGGCCGCGTTTATATCCTCATCATTAGAATCTTTAGCTTGTTCATCGCTTCCACCTAAATCATACACCATTATATATATGGTCAATTGAACACAAAGCTATCAAAGAAAACCAACAAAAACAGAACTACTCAGCCATAATCAAACCATCTTACAGATAAAATAACTAGAGTAACAAATTCATGCAAGTTCATGCCCTCACCACGATTCCATTATTTACTACAACGTATAATAGAACCATTTGCCATTTCACAGGATGAATGATCACACATCAAGAGTCAAGACAAGGTTTTAATTATCATTGCTTCAACATTCATCACCCTTAGAAGTTTAAGGCTCCATTGCCTTACAAGTAGGCACGCGTGTAACAAAACAAGCCTCAGTTAATGAAAGAACAACACAACACAACATACATGTAACATGTTGTCCTAAAACAAAGATATGAATGAACCTGCTGAAATTTCATCTTCGGTAACTTGCAGAAGTTTATCCTGGTTTCTCTTGTTCTTCTTTTTCTTCTTCTTCACTCCACCAGCCACATCCAGAGCTTTCCCCTTCAGCTTCAATTTCCCACCAACAACATTGTCATACGATGACATCTCTGTCCCAAAAAAATAAAACATGATTGAAGACAGTTTTTTTTTAAAGAGAAATTCTCGAACGACGTAGCAGATATTCCCACATAACTAGTAAAGGACGAAACGACCGGTGGGGTAGATGAATATTTGGGGGTACTAACAAAAACCCTAACTTGTGGATGTGGAATGAGCTAAAACAGTTTAAGAACGACATCGATTTGAATCAAGTATTGGACGAGCATACATCAATTCGCAAATCATTCAACATACTAATTCGCAAAATTCATAAAGACAACCGAAATAAACAGAGTGAAAACAATCATTGAATCGGAAAGGTTGAGAAAGTAACAGGAGTGAGAATCGCACCGAATGAAAGGGTGAAACTTTCCGATCTCTAGGGCTCAATGGGATTTCAAATTCTTAATCTTATACCTTTTTTCCCCAAAAGGACACGCCTTTTTTTATTTTTTTTTTGAAGAGGAGACAACGATTGTTTTGGTGTTTATATATCAAATACATGAATAAAAAACTTACAAACAGTACCCTATTTAAAATTTACAAATAAAATTCTAAATTTTAATTAAAAAAATAACAGATAAAAATATCTGTGCTGGTATATGTAACTTTTGTTCATAAAAAATATATGTTTCTCGGAAATACATCACATTCTTTGTCCAAAATCAGTATTAGATCCAATTTATTTATCAGATAAAATAATTTAAAATTCCAAAAAAATTAAAATTTTTCCATGACTATTTATCATTTTCTATTCATCTTTTTCGCTACTGTGTTTATTTTGTAAACATTGTAATTTTTATTTTATTTTATTTTATTTATAGAGTCACGTGGATGTCAAAAGCCAAACAACTTGAGAATGGATGCTTTTTTCAGAGTAAACAACTTTTAAAGTGAAAGATGAAATGAAACAAAAAAAAATCCCTATAAATATTTGTGTTCGTCCTTACCTAATCTTGATCATGAAAGAACTTTTTGGAATGTATAAAGAAACAATAATCAAAATTAAGTGGCAGACAATAAATATATCTTTATTCATATTTCAATAAATGACTCCAGTCTATAATGCATAAGATCATGCACTTATTTTAAAAGTATATAAGACTCGTGTAAGATATATATTTACATACGTATCAAAATTTATAACATAATAAATATGTAAATAAAATTTTGTAAATTCAAACTATAACCTCTAGGATTAAATAAGTTTTTGTTACCTCTAAATTTGGTTCATGTTGAAATTGATACTTTTAGAAAATATTCAATATTTTCTATATTTAATTTAACACATACAGATTTGGTTTTCACTCTAACTACATATGTTTATTCACATACTATTAAATGTTAGATATAAAAATGCTATTATGGTTTTGAAATAACAATTAAATTTCTAGAGTTACAAAAACTTATTTAGCCTTATCTTTTATGCGTTATAAAATAAGTTAGGCTAGTCGAATTAGTCTGCATCCAACTTATAAAGAACAAAGACGAAATTTTAACCAGACTAAATTTCAAGCTTCCAGCCTGAAGGTTGGTTCACCAATGTTGTCCCTTCATCTGTAGAAAATTGTGCATAGTTTGTTTGGCTGGTTGTGCCTGCTTATACCTGATGATTTTAGATTATGGAACTTGATATGTGAAGGAAGAAATCAGATATTGAAAGTATGCCACAGGAACAGAATAAAACTTCAAATTGCACTAAGCATCCGATATCATGCACCTTTCTCACAAGTCATTGCCAGCAGAGAACATGATAGAAAAACAAATTAACACAGCTGGACCCCAAAATCAAGTTCCGACATTAGCTTAAAAATTTTGGATCATAATTAATAGTCCTCAGAGAAAATCTACTCTAACATGCGTCTGAAGGAGGCACCAAGCAAAGGCTGTAAACAATATAAGGCAACAGATGGCGTCCTTAGTTTTCACATGGCATAAAAGCCAACCCGGGCCAGATAATCTGTCGTCAACCATCATTCTTCAGTATATTCCTGGAATTATTCTGTAGGGTACCTTGTCGCAATATAGTTTCCAGTACTTGCCATACCTGCATGCAATGAAAATTTTTAACTTCATTTGCAATGGTGCTGATCCAGAAGAACGACAGAATGTTCCAATTTCAGACTACGTAAATGAAAAGCTCACTTGATTCCATTATTAATAAAATATTGGTTTTGAAGAACCATTCATTTTATTCTTTATAATGGTGCTGCTATTATGGAAAACAAATTGCTGGCATTTATGGATAGAAACGATTCTATAATTTGTTTCTTTTGCCAGCACTGCCACTTCATGTTGAGATGTGCTCAATATTCTTTTGCTTTCTATACTGTGATTTGCAAGCACACTTATGAAACACACTGGGCTACAGGTCTGTTGATTTCATAATGCTAAACAAAATCATGCCTATGAATCCCACCATTAAGTTGTAACTAAAAGATAACACAGTTCAGGCTAAAGAGGGTGTTCGGAAACAAATCATACAAGAGGTAACATCAACAGATAGAATCATTGAACTGAACGCTTACTTGGATCTGCATCGATCATCATCACGTTTTGCTCGATCGAAGAGAAGGATGGTAAGAAATATCACGTAGAAGTAAGGCAAAAACTGCAAGGGAAAACAAAAACTGAGATCAACATTCTCTCCAAAAGTCAATTTGTTCAAAGAAAAGAACGCAACCTTACATGATTAAAAAGAGCTGGGACTGTCCAGAAGAAAGCTGCCAGTATTTCAGGGACATAATGAAAATGACGAGATAATCCCCACCTGCAGGTCCCAACGTTAAAGAGAATTGGTAGTTTTTCCAAGACAAAGGTGTATTTTTTTTCATACACGGGCATTTTTTTATTCTGAAAAAGAAAAAAACAAGAGTACTCTACGCAAGCGTTATCGTCAGATATAAAAGCCAAGGGCTACAGAAATTACAAGCCCCCTATGCTTAACAAATAACATTCATATCTGAACGTAAACTATCAAAATCCACTTTTTATAGAATTAGGACTTGTTAAATCTATTGCCATCTCCTAAAAAAAACTCAAATGTCCGCAATCAAGCGCAACAAATGGTGAACATAAACCCCTCAATCAGGGAGAAGATGCAGGTATGGTCTCACTTCTCAGTAATCATACAGAAATTTTTAAGTGAATACTTACCATCCAGAGGTTAAAAGAAGGCTTTTTTTAGTTTCCCCAGTAGTAGTGGTATACGAGGCCTCTATCTGCAAAAGTATTCATTATGTCTTAGCTTATATAAGCCTATGGCCAAATATTTGGGTAAGCGTTTTCTGGCATACATTCTATAAAAAATAGAGTCCAAATTAAATTTGCACAGCAAATACTAGGTACTACACCTTTGACGGAGCTTTTCCCCAGATCGTGCACTTTCCATTTGTCCTACGAAATTCTTGCCTTTGCCTGTCACAGTCATAGTTGATGAATATGCAAAGAATGCCAGCCAATAAAATTGAGAGCGCTACCTGGAAGACAAAAATGGAATTTATCAGAAAAATCAGATATGATAAAGAATAAAACTAAGAAAAACTCTGCTGGCAACTCCACTAGTTAACTCAGCTCTAACTAACTTCATTTCTCGTTCCCCGCTGCCTTTGGACTACAACAGATAAGCATCACAAACAGGAGGGAGATGGTACCTCAATGCCGAGATTTACAGGATGATTGACAAGGTACATTCCAGGAGATGTATACACAGATGGAACCCACACCAAGCAACCCCAGCAAATATAAAATCCAGCTGCAAGATTGAAGTGCTATAAGATTAAGCGAGACAACCAACGAGTTTAAAAAGAACACCTACAATGAATTTAGCAATAAGATATACTTTTAATAACCTATGAAATCTAACGATGTCAATTATTTTCTATTCAGAAAAAGGCTTCAAATGGATACAGTAACACCCCCCTAACAAAAAAAATACTGTTCTTTCTCCATTAATAACCTTGCTTCAAAAGTTAAAAATAGTAGAACAAAAGAAGAGAGCAGGTATGTCCAACAGAAAAAAGAATAGGGCACATGTGAACCTCGATCGTGTGCAATATCCATTGTGTTCCAATATCCAGCTTCCCACCAGAAAAACTTGGTAACGTATACTAGCGTTAATGTAGTATTTACAAGCATCGAGTCGGATACTTTTCCATTTTCTTCATACTGTTAATACAAGAATACAAAATTATAGAATTAACCAAGGCAGGAAACATCGCAAAATATATTTATGAAACAAATTCATGTTTTCATCTAGTACTGTATCCATCACACATCCTACTCATGGTGGTGATAAGTTGGTGCCACCAAGGCAACTAAGGAAGTCCAACCGGACAGTACAATCACCAAACCCGCAGCTAATATAAGCAGCAGACACAGCTTGGTATTTAATTGACTTCAATATTTATGCAAAGAATAATTATGAGACCCAACCTGCTTGATACAGTAGGTCAATGCAAGAACTGCCCATGACATCATTCCAAATCTGCAATTCGTGAAAACTTTTATGTCAAAATATTTTCCGATGCGTGGGTAGAGTTCCATCCCCTGCAAGAACGACAAGACATTAGAATACCATTATTTACAAAAACGGTGAACTCTAATTCTTAATGTAAAAAACAGCCCAAGTGACCAGATTTTTTCTCAAGCAATCTATCCTTATGTCAACAAAGCGAAAATTACAATCACAAAACATCGAGACATTCCTACAATAAGAGTTTCAAAAGATCAACTGTAGCATCGCACAGCAATTTCAGTGAGACTACAGGAAAAAGGTTGTCATCTTTCTATAAGAACTTAAGAATGCATAATGACTCCGCAATCATACTCGTATCTGACACCAACACGATATAAACCAGTCTACGCAGATTCATCATGCAACCACTCACCTTTTCTTTTTGCAATTTTTGGCTATTTTCAATCGAAATAAACAAACATCAAAGAAGATAAGTGGTATAGAACTGTTTAGCCAACGTAAAAGGCAGAGATTAGTTTACCCAGTAAAAATCAATGATTATGTTTCCAGATGAGCCAGAATCTGTTGAAGATGGTGCCAAATGACCCTAACATACATAACAAAAATCAGAAAATTCATTTCGAATTCATAGGTAACAGATAGTTTATAATTTGTGCTATATTTCTGCCTCACTTTTATGTACAATAAAATACAGAAGACAAAGCTCCCGAAGATGAGTGCTGAATATATTTCTCCCAAATGATCATAAACAACTGTAGGGTTGAATATCCCAAACCTGAAAAGTGCATAAAAAAATGACATTTGGTTCGTCACTGAAATAGCAGGAGACAAAAACAGGAGAGTTACAGAAGATGAGATTCAACTTAATTTCTGATGATTTTTATTAGCCTACAACAGCACAGAAACAAAACTATCTTGATAAAGCTGATATATTGTCAAAAGGAAAGTAGCAATTTTTTTCCCTTTTTGTTCAACCCAACATATCCAATGGGCATTATTAGTAATTGAAGATCATGACAAGTTCCATGCTTAGTGAATCCGAACAGCACGTCTACAAATTTCTATTATCGGTCACTGACTCAAAAATTGAATGTGACTACTACTGAGATGCATTTTTGAAAGATAACAGAGAAGATTGAAGATGGAAAAAAGAGAATGTTGATGCGTAAAAGGGTCACCTCCAAAGCGCAATATAAGTAATCAAGGTGACTAAATACGCCGCCACACCGTTTGCCTGGAGAATGGAAAAGGGAGAGTGATTATTGAAGTAAAGTAAAGCAAAGGATTTGACAGATGAAAGGTGTGAGATGTGTTGACCTTGTAGACAGGTCGATGGCCAGTTGGAGAAATAGGGCCGTAAACGGTTTTGGCGGGCAGAAGGAGCTGAAGCGCCGCTTCAAAGACGGCGTAGACCACAATGATTTTGCAAGCCGTAGCAGTTGGCCTGGGCCATATGTTTAGAAAGCCCTGCACCCCATTCTGCTTCAAATAATCCCACGTCTCAGAAACAGATCCGTCAGCAGCAGTCATGGTGTACCATCTGCACGCATTCAGTTCCATGTCCCACATCGTTCAGATCAGATTTCATCACACTCGATTCAAATCCACAATAACAACAATGGAAATTAGGTTTTAACTCACAGGAGAATCACAAATGGAGGACACAGCGTCAGAAGAGAAATCATGGAAGCATAAGTCACCACCGGTGAATGCACGGTGTCACTGTTGCCGGACTTCGACTGCCCCGTCGTCTTCTTCGTCTTCGTCTTCATCTTCCTCTCTCTCTCTCTCTCTCTCTCTCTCTCTGTAAACTCAGATCACAGAATCACTCGTTCAGTCTCAGACGACTGAGAAGTCCATGCCATATATCCCTCAGAGTCCACTCTCCACTCTCAATCAATCCTATCCGCCCAATCCTATCTCCACTCACATCCCAACCGTTCATTATTTTTTCTGTCCCAATAAAATTTAATTAATGCTCTCAATTTTTAAAGTATCATTCTTTCTTTCTCGTATTTAATTTTTAAGTATAAAAAATATTAAAAAATTTAAGAAGCTTTGTGATTAATTAATCGGGTAATTAAAGAGATCTAACCCCATAAAAGATGAGGTTTTTTATTAATGAGTATCATAAACAACACGAAACAGTGGTTACAAATGTTTTTAAGGTAGCAGCAACAGAACATAAATGACATCAAAGTTCTTGGTGTGTTTTGGGATCTGTGTCAGAGAATGTGTTCTTGACATTGTGAGCTGCTGATTTTGCTGCATTCTCGAAGCACTCTCCTAAACCTTCTCTGGCCTTCTCCCCTGCTCCACTCACGCCTTCTCCTTTCTCTTCTCTTCTAAAACTTTTTCAAATATCACACCATCAATAATTCATTCATAAAGTAGTGAAGAAAGAAAATATCCAATGGCAATGGCATGCACACTCTTACTCTATATTTGGAGGAAAGAGACGGAGATATGCCTGGTTGAGAAGGTTCTTAAGCATCTTGTACCAACCAAACTGACCAATAAGTCCCTCATAGGCAGAATAAGCGCTTCTTAGTCTCTGCCACTCCCTCAAGGATGGTTTCCTCCCCTGCTCTTCATCATCTGCATTACCACTGCTGACACAGCACACCATAATCAACAACATCAACAGTAACACCCTCACCCACATTTGCTCTTTATCCATCACCTTAAACTTCATTCTTAGTCTTCTCCTTCACTCCCTGTTAGCTTATGTACACTTCTGTCACTCGGTCACTTTGTGTATGTGTCACACCTCAAGCTACCACTACTCAACACGTTGCTTCTTTTCTCTCTCACTCACCCTTCTCTTCACTACACGTTTCACTTACCTTATTCCCCCAAACACCTATTAAAAATCATTATTCATTCTAAAGGGCTACACTAACTATTAAATAATCACAATTCATTTCATTTCGTATTTATATTTGTTTCTGACTTTCAATTTATTCATTTTCTGAGTATATTTGTAGTTTCAAAAATCTTTACTACCGCAAAGTTCTTTAAATGCATTTATGGTATTGAGTTCTTTTAGCAACACACGGTTTACAAAAAGCATTTTCATGACTACGTAAAATAATATTACCTATTATCGCCTTCCGTAATCCATTATCATCTTAACTATTATGGGAACACACCACCAGAACTTTGCTATTTAATTAGATTGGATGCCTGTTACATTTCAAGATAGAAACAAACATTTGCAAGTCTCTAACATGTAATGAAAATTACCAATACCGTGCGATTGTGCGGAAGATATATAACTCAGGTACCGCTTACATTCTTCAATTATTTTTCCTCATAAATTCATTTAGAATCAACTATTAAATTGAGATGGCACACCATGCAACTTCTAGAATTCCTTTAAGTTTTAACTCTCCATTTTCACTTTCGAATGGAGGATAGTGAAACAAAAAAGTAATATAATATGGTACTGCTTGATCAAGTTTCACCAGTAGGCAAATTTATAGCGAGATAAGTCATATGATTTCAGCAAATAAAGCCGTTTTGGCTATTAGCTATATTCAATCTTCTATCCGCAGTTCAGCATGAGCTAATTCACAAATCGTGTATGATAGATTCCCTTGACAGTTTCAAACAACAGAGTCTTTCTGAATACACAAAACTTCTCACTATATGAAACCACGTCCATTAAAAAGTATAAAATCCTTCGGAAAAATAGATGAATAAGAATTTCCATTAGCTATACAACAAACTAGGAGTTGAGTGTGGAGGGAAAAAGAAATCACCATATCAATGGCAGAATCATCACACTTACCAACAACGCGTATATGCTTACAAAATACAAACAACCACCACCACCACCATCATTTCGGACATGGGAAGACATATTTCATTAAAGAAGAATACCTACGAGAATACCAGAGAGGATGACTACACTGGAATGACATCAATCTTTGACGTATCTTCACATCTCAAAACAATACCCTCAAGGCTAGCTGGAAATATACATTTGCCCCATTGGCATCCGGTAGTCAAAGGCTCAGGTGGAGGGACAATCATAAGCACATTGTCATTTCTTTGAACAACACCCATTACACTAACCGTGCTACCTTCTTTGATGTACCTACAAAAACATCAGTGACAGTTACATAAGAACATCCTTCCCATCTCGAGTTATCCCGACTTTATTTTCTAGAAGCATTTTTGCAATCAACAAGATAAAGTACGTTACCCTTCTTTTAATTGCATTATACGATCATCGCTAGAAAGCTTTCTCTCTCCCAACCATCGAAGAAATTCAGGGGACATGTCTTTATTGGCTGGATTAACATCAATAACAATGGAATCATCAACATAAGGAGTCACCCTTGCACCATAGCCTGTTTTAACCAATGCTCTCAAGCCAGATTGGAAATCAGAGATGTAGAAGTCCACCACATGCCTCTGCATTGAATAACATGCAAGGCCAATGAATATAAACTTTTAAGTTTCACATGCTATCCTGAAAATTTCAAAAATACACGAGTAGCATCCCAGTACAGTCTAGCCACATTTGGGTGGGGGGCTGCAAGGATAAAAACTTTTCTAAAACATACTTGCGGACATTTTTAATTATGAAAAAGATCATACAGTTTTAACGTTTGGTCCTCTCAAGAATATAATTAGTTTTGCCATCCAACATGACCCCAACAAATGAAAACAGTTCAAACAAGGTGATAGTGGAAAGCTTAAACCAACTAGATTAGAATCCGATCCACATAGGCCCACACACAATACTAGTATCACACGAGTATGAAGATATATACCTATAAGAGTAAGAATATTCTTAGTAGTAAAAGTGCAGAATGTCATCATCAAAAGCCTAGACCACCATATTCCTTGATGAAAAGCAAGAAGTACATTCAGTGTCAGAAGTGAAACTAACTCAAGAACTTCTTTTTATGTCACTGACGGGTAATATTTATATTTCTTCTGGCTTCAAAAGAAGGCTAGATAGAACTATAGAAAAATAATAAACATAAAAAAGCCTTTTACTTTGAATACCTTCAAATAGATTCTGCATGAAACTCCTACAAACCAAAATTTTCAGCATCCTTTCAGTTAGAGCTCAATGGAAGAGTTGTGTATCTCATTGGAGTCACCAATATTTGATGACTATAATGGAGCATTAATTTGTTAGCACTCTATGTTGATTATTTATTACAATGTAAATAAGTTAGATTCAAACCTTAGGAAAAGTTCTTTAGATGCTCGTTGTGTTGTTCCCTTGTTAGAATATAACATGTACATTATTTTCACTCATCAACGCCCATCTCCTCTCCCCTCTTCTTTCCCATTGCTTCCATTCCAACTTCTTTTGAAAGTGCTTTGGAGTTTGAGACCAAGCCCAACACCATAATCTTAAGGCTTAAGCAACCAAAATCTCACCCTGTTTCACCTGCGATCAGGCACTTTAAAAACCTGGCTGATTCCCTTGACAATAATAGGAGCCATAGGCTTTACTCATTCCTGTGTTGGGGAACTAGTCAAAGACTATCATTTGTGTTATTCTTCATCAATCATTAGTTGCATCTCCATCCTTTTCTGGTTCCTAATTAGAATGTACCATTGTCATTGTTGCTAGAGTTAATGGCCATATTCATCATAGTTATCAATCCCAGATAACAGCACGAAGTGTTCAACTCGAAAAATGCTATAGCAAAATGGTGGAAAGCAATATGGCCTCTATTTTAAATAGTATACTATAAATTAAATAACATATACCACATATATAAGTACTCAAAACCGAAAAAAAAATCCATGATAAATAAGTCAAACTTTACACGCAATCACCATCAATGTAAGAGTAATAAGAAGATAGGAATGAAGTCAAAAAATGAAAAATGACAATGAAATTAATAGAAAACAGAATCAGAAAACATTAGAAAAAATTAGGAGAACATAAAGTGTGGAATCCGAAGGAAAAAGGAACAGGACACCAACACAAAAAGGGAACACAGACCTGATAAGTGTGAATGACCAGATATCAAAATAAAAGTGACTTTTGGATGAATGAACGAGGAAGAACTAGGAAGGGTTTCGAACTCTATAATGTTTCTGAATCAAAAAATGCATTAAAATTTTACCCCAAAACAAAAACCACAAAATCTTAGTAATGTTGCTATAGTTCGAGAAATGCCACTATTTTGACCACAATGATTATTGCAAGTGAAGTCTTTGCCATTTGAATTGTATGGCCAAACCCCATCACTACTTTGCTATAGCAATGCCAAATCCCACTATTAGCTACTATGCTTCTGATCAATCTAAATAAAAACTACCATTTTTCCTTATTGAGGTATTACTCTAAGAATGATTTTATATTACATAATAGTGAAAGATATAAAAGATTGATCAAAAAGTGTTGGAAAGTCGCTTGAATGCAGTAAATCCGAACCAGCCTCAGTTGCAGACTCTTTGGTCTGCCTTGACTGCAGCCTCAGGAAGGCGTGTTTAGTCTCACATCTCCTAAAGATATGTCTTAAATAGTGTCTACAAAGTTTTAGACAATTCTCATCTTATAAGTTAATTTTGAGATTAAACGCAGTTTAAGTTCAGATTCTATGATGGTATCCTAGATTCATTAGTGGGCCACTTGCATTGCTACACTCCAAACCCATAGACCTGGGCATGAGGGGTCTTGGACAGCCGACTTATCACGGTTACCCCTAGTCCACCTTATTTGCAGCCACTGTGGGCTGCATTAATTGCACTCTTGAAAAGGTATGTTTAGTTTCACATTGCCTTGAGATATGGCTTAAATAATGTTTACAAAGCTTAGAAAGTTCTCTCCTTTTCAATTCATTTTCGAGGGTTTGAGTTTGGCCATAAGTTCAAATTCTAAGCACAACTACTTTATGGTTACCCATCCAAACATCCCTTTTGCAGGGAAGGAGGTTAGGGATTCAAGATGTTGTGATTTGTACTGTAAAGTCTGTTAAATGTTCGCCTAGAAAAAGCTTATACATGAAGATAGAAAACATACACGGATAATAACATTCACTATATACAAGGATAAAATAATATACATTCACTATATTTCGCAAAGCTTCTTAAATTAGTCAGTACTAATTAAAATAATATCCATCAGTATTTTTGTTGCGCTTCTACAATCAACATACGATTCAGTAATTGCCTCTGTTTCTCTCTCAACAGTTCATGTATATTCAATTGGAAAACACACTATCTAACTCACTTCCATGGTAAATGCATATCAAGAAATCCTGAATATTTTATCAAATTTGAAATTTTGGCAATCTGAAGAGTGAACAGATTAACGCAATTACCTCAGCTGATCTAAGTCCCCATGTAAAACGACGATGTTTTGGGTTTGCTGCTTTTGAATCCCATCCTCTATACTCGTACAAGCTTGTGGATGTATAAACACATCTAGGAACCTTTTGAAAGGAGGACTCTAGAGGAACATTACCGCAGGTAACCACCTTCAAAAGGTAGAATTAATTAGAGATATTTTTCTCTCGGTTAGGCATATATAACAACATAGACAAGATGACAGGTGACATGAGCCAACCATTCAATTCACTGATGTATGTCGCATAAAAGCAATATACACCAAGCAACAGAAGAAGAATTAAATAATTAAAGCGTGGGTGGTTAGGTGTGCATGTGAGTGTTTGCAGGACTGTGTTTTTCCCATGGTTATTCACTTAATTAACTTTATTATACATGCACGTAGGTTCTAAGTTACATACCCCAGAAACCTTCACAAATTGCCCATTCTTGGCAGTTCTAAGCTCTGCATCAGGATAACGGGAAATGAAACCAACAATGGCTTTCCTTCCAAAACAACTATTCCAAGTGAATAATGCAGCAACCGCAGCAAAAAGAACTACGACAACAATGAGGAGAATGGCATTGCGAACAGCTCCAAGAATAAAACCACCAGCAATGAATCCCATTACAAAAATCAGAATCACGGACCACAATATCGGCTTTGGGAAGTTCTTCCTGAAGGAAAATTCATCATCTAGGCTGAGAGTGGTTACAGCAGGATTGTTGGCTGCAAAAGAGGTATGTGATTTCATTGATCCTGTAGAATCTAAAGGACCAGACACTTTCCTTGGAGCCCCAGATGAATTTAGTGGACCAGATGTGATAAGACCAGTTGTAGGAAGAACTGGAGGAATTGGACCAGAGTTTTGGCGAGTAACTCCACCAGATTGAGGGCCAGAAAACTTCTTGACTGGTTCCCCATGTTTATTCAACGGACCAGAGTTGGTCTTTTTCATTGAGGCTGAAGCAGACATGCCTCCAGCAGATACATTACCAGATGTAACATAAACAGAACGAGCTGCAGCGTTTTGCATTATAGGTCCAGAGTGTGAAGCAGCACCTGCAAATGATCCTGTCCTTGAAGGAGCATTATTTATTGGACCGGACTTTCTAGATTTAGAACCATCCATGGGGATATCAAACATTTTCCCTAATTCTCCTGACTTCTTGATGTCACCACCAGTATATGGCATTGCAACTGAGCTCATTGTCGGAGTCTTTTCTTTTGGCTGTTCAGGCCGGCCTGACACATACAGGCCATTACTGAGCTGATGAGATGGGAATCTTGAACCCATCAGACTTTCTCAAAGCAGCGCAAAAGAGGCGTAATTGAGAAACAGTACCAGTTTGTTGAAACGGTACTCAAAGTAAAACTGCAAAACAGTGGAATGGAAGAGACGATTGTAATGGAATTTAGCCTTAATTCAATACTCTAATGGATAGATCATCCATATTTACCTAAAGAGAAAGCAGCCAAAAGACATTCTTATAGAAAAGCTAAACGAAGTAAACTTGTATTGTTTCCTCAGCTGATAATTGAGAGTAATCATATTCAGTTAGAGATACCAGATTAAAAGTGCAAACAAAGGGAACGGAAATGCAATGCTGTGTTTTCTGGAAAAGAATGATCGAATAAAAATAAAAAGAGTTAATTGGTGTTGATTCATTCGGCAAAAAGAAGCATAGAGAAGAGAAGAGTATTAATGAAATTATAAAAAAATGTAAAAAAAAGACAGGAGTGAGTGAATTGAGCATGTGGAGAAAGCAATGCGATGAATCAGGATGAGAGAAAGTAAGTGTAGGAAATACGAGAAAGGTGAATATTAAAGATATTTGCTTGATCCATTGGAAGAAAAAACACACTAAGAACATTGACCTGGGCCATCCAGTGAGGATGTTAGTGGAAGTAAACAGGAGCAGTTAGTTGATGAAGTAGGTTTGAAGGAGCAATTGAAAGTAGGGTGAAGCAGGAATGGTAAAAAAGGAAAATTGAAGATGGGGTTGGTGGATCTAGAGGAAGGAGAAAGTGGGGGGTGATGGATCTCCCTCAAAATGCAAACATGGGGAGATCCATCCACATACATGGATTGGAGTTGGAGAAGAAAAGTGAGGTGTGATTGCAGTGAGGAAAAGAAGGAACATTGAGAAGATGAGAGGAAAAATGGGAAATGGGTGTGGAAGCCAAACCCCATTGAAGAGCAGGGATGAATGCAATGGGAGAAGATCTGAGGGAAGTGTGTACCTGAAGATTGAAGATGGAAGATTGAAGATTGAAGATTGAAGATTGAAGATTGAAGATTGAGCAGAATCAAAGAGAGTGGTGAGTCTGAGATCCCATCTTCATAGCAATGCAGTACCCATCTCTCTCACTTCACACTTCAAAATCTTCAGTTTCTCTCTCTCTCTTTCTCTGTCTCTCTGTTGTTACTGTTATTGTTGAAAGTTAAAAACTATCTCTTCAACCACTGGTAGGTTGTCTCGTCCCGCAAAAACCACCAAACAAAGCAACGTATAATTTTTTTATTTATTTCCAAAATATCATTATTATTTTTTTAATATTATTATTATTATTAACTCATCAAACACACACATGCCTACCCTACTCTGTTGTTTTGTTACTCTAATCCTTTGGCACATTATTAATTGATGTTAGTCACAAACTAAACCAAACCAAACCAAACTTTTTCTCAGTTTTGTGTCACTTCTTTGCATTACCACTTAAAGCGTTTGAACCAAATTAGACAATTATGAAGAAACAAATATGAGAATTCTGCACTCCTGTCAAGGTGGAGCTTTATTCTATAAAGGCGAATAAACAATTCAAATTTACAAATATTTGTTTGGAAATCTGTTGCTGAATTTTATTTCATTCTCAACTTTTAGTTTGTTTGTAAATTATTTTAAAATATCTATTATTAAAAAACAGTATTGTATCATAATGTAATTTTTTTATTATAGGTATAAAATATAATGTATATGTTTAAAAACAAATTTATAAATAATATTTATATGTGGAATGTAGGAAATAAAATATAAGTTACTGTCTCACTTTTCGCCAACAAACAAACATTTTGCAATGTAAATAAGGATAATAAATAAATTGGAAAAGCTAATAAGAAATTGATGTGTATCTGAGGTTATGAGGCTTTGTCTAATTATCGACAATCATAAATTTTCCCTATTTTGCAATTCTCCAACATGCAAATAAATAAATTAATATATACGGTCAGATGCATAATTTTTTAATATATTTTAACATATAAATGCAATATTTTCTTAAACAACAGGAAAAACATTTTCCATGGCTTGTCATGTGCGTGTACGTAGTTTATTTACTGTATGTAACATCACGTTTTCTTTGCATAGAAAACTTTGGGACATGTTAGGATTAAATTTTGGGACATTGATTCTGAATAAAAATAATTTTAAAATATAACTTATCAAGAAAATTTCTTATTCTAAAACTTTATTGGAAATTTTATTTAGAATAATTTCAACTAAAAATATATTTTAGTTTCAAAATCAATTATTTTACCTATAAATCATGAGTAGTTATTTAAAATTATATTAATTGTTATTTTAAGGTAATTTTAGATCATCCAAATTACATTTCAATTTTTGATTATTTAGACATTAATGCACGAGCTTAATTGTCATTCTTTTTCCTCTTTATATGCGTAAATGATGAATTTAGTCATGAAATTGCGATTTTCTGTCACTTTGATTCTTAAAATTATTTTAGAAAAACCTTCGGTGGCTACTTTTCTTTTTGGTGAAATCTTTAGCCATCTTAAACCTGGTGAGATTTGTAAAATGTAACCCATTAAATTTGGCTTAAGAATGAAGAGCTTGAATTATTTGTGCAAGATCTTGAGTTGTAGAAACAATAATATGAAAATTTGGAGTAGCTGGAATATAGTGAGAAGTGAATCGGTTCTTGCACATTAAATATATTAATTTAATATTATGTGCACTTCTTGGTAGTACACACCAACTGTGATGCAAGTATATATGATCTGTATGGCATTACATGTGCAAAACTCGTCAACACTAATGCCTACTTTACCTGGTTTGACACAAGCTCAGGCCAAACAATCACTTCCAGAATCCTTTACATTTCTTCTAGTATAATGTGATTTTCGGGGTACTTAATTAGGTGTTTCTATAATCCAAATTAGTAGAAGTAATAATGAGTGGAGCAGGGAAGATTAAGTTAGCACTAGATATAGGTTTGCGTATCTCCAAAGATACCTCTTCTTTTATTCTCAAGACATATCATTCCGTTTGTTGTGTCAACAGTGGGAGCAGATGCTTTTACTTGTTTAAATTAAGTTTAGTTACTTGCAAGTTGCCACTAGAAAATTAATTTTAATTACAAACATTGTTACAACATTGTCCCATCATTAAGCGAAATGGAGAAGTATTCCAGGCATTGCTTGTAGAAAGGTGTTTCTAAAATTTAAAGGTAGATGCTACTTCACATCCATTAAACGGCCGATACTAATACTCAAAAACAAGTAAACAAAAACATACTCATCGCTAGTGGAAAAACATTCATTTATATTGAAAAAATTTTAAGGAAACTAACGGAATACATTACCATGCACTGAACAATTAATAAAGATTTTGAAATCTTGCTGCCTTGTCGATTGTCACATGTAATTTCAATACAAAGGCAGATTTAAATCCAAGTGGCCCCTGTCAAGAATTGGCTTCCCACGAAACGCAAGGACCTCATTTGATATATATCACAAATCTTACCTAATCAGAAGTGACTTCACCTGTTGTCACTACTGCAATATCTAAGTATGTCGCTATTGTAATATCTAAACATTATATATCGTCAAATTATATAAAAAAAAATATCATAAACACACCACCACTTGAAAATTTAAATATTTTAAAAATATTTTAATATCCTGTTTCGGAAAAAATAAGCTTGTATAGAATGATGATTTGTTATCATAACTTTTAATGAGTTTGATTATAATTGTATGAGCGGGTTAAGTCAGCCGTCCAACCTTGAGAAGTAGTCTAACCCAAAGAAAAAATTAAACTACCTTTAAAAGGTATACTTATTGCCCTAACCATGCACAATCTTTATGTTTGGACCCTATACTTAGAAACTGTCTTAGTACCTCCCTAATTCCACTTTAATCTTTGCTGTTATGCGTAACTCCCAATAAGTAAAACCACAAATTATAGTTTGTATTATACACACAAAGTCCATTTTGTGACAGTTTTACTTTAATAGAATGACGACACATTTAACCACTTATCTGCAGAATATCAAAGCAGAATATCAAAGCAGAACTAAAAATACATCTGTAAGGAATACAGTCATACAGTTTCAACACAAAGGGACCAACATGTAACGATAATATGAAAAGGCACCTCATCTTATTTAATATACAGAGAGAGGAATGAAGTTATCAAAATCTTGAAGAGCACACTACACAAGGTGAGGAGAAACTTTAGCAAGAATTAAAACACATACAATACGTATAAGACAAGATGTGTCAAACTTTATAAAATAACAAATTTAATTCCTATTTGCATCTGCCTTACAAATTCATGTATCTACATAGCTTCTGCTGGGTCCAAACACAGTTAACAACATTAAACTTTACCAATCCAAACATTGAGTCAATACTTCAGATAAAATAGACAAGTTGTAGTGATTTTTTAAAACTTTGATAAGATTAATGTAGCGATACTTTTTTGAAAAATGTTGTGTAACCGATCACCAACATCAGGCAATTAAGTGCCTCGCTGCATCTGCAAACTAGAGAATCAAATTTCAGAGCTACAGGAGAAAAGAAAATAGACATCACTTTACTTTGTACTTTCTTTTTGTCCCCAAAGAAAAGAAATTGACAGTGCACCTGAAAGCTTGACAAATTAAGTTATGGAATGATGAAGACGAAGTGGTTAGTGGAAGCATATCAGATAGTTGCTATCCGGTTAGTTAGAGAGGATTATCGGATTAGTTGGGGTGTGCATAAATGATTGATGCAGGGTGAACAGGAAAATTTCAACGGAAGTAATATTGAAATAATTTGAATAAAGATAGAAATTGGTAACTCAAAATAGAGTATATTCGAAAAGGAAAAGCAACAACCCTAACCACATACACAAAACAGAGTATAGACTGTAAGTAACCTAATAGCGGTGGTTTGGTTCATATGAAGAAGATGCGCAGCGGAGGCGAAGCGTGGACCTGTAAGAGGAGATAGTGAGATTGGAATTGAAAGTAAAATTGAGAAGAAAGAGGTGAGAGAGAGAGAGAGTACCAGTGGAGATCAGATAGCAGTTTGGAGAATAGAGCCGAGAGTGCCCAAAACGGCGAAAGCGAGAAGAGGACTAACGTCGAGGGTGTCAAAAACGGGGGGAATGATGTTACGGAAGAGGTTGAGATAGGGGTCGCAGAGGTCTCGGATGGCGGAGAGAGGCTGCCGTTCCCACGGGATGTTGGGGAACCAACTCAGCAAAACCCTAACCATCAAAACCCCGCTGTATATGTCCAGCCACTTCCCCAGCCCCGCCGCCACAACCGTCAGCGGCGTGTTCAGAGGGCCGTTCGCCCTGTTCTGCACAGCCGCGAAGAACAGCGGTCCCATCGTGGACACGGTGTTGGCAGCCATACCGGACCAGTTCCCCACGGGAAGCGACTTGGCCAACAACACGGCCAATCCCATGAGCGTTGTGAGCGTGCGAGTGGATCCCCGCAAAAGGTCGGTGAGGCTTTCTCCGGAGGCGGTAACCGGTGGCGGTGGTCCGTTGCAGTGGCACTTGACGCAGAGCGGTTGAGGTTGAGGTTGGGATCTGAGGTTGAAGGCGGAGGAGGACGGAGTTGAGCTGCGCGAGAAGAAGGTGTGGAAGCGAAGGGCGTGCGAAGGCACAGCCAATGACGACGCCATGGCCATCTCCTGATAGAGCTCAGAGACACAGAAGTTAGGGATTTGGTTAAGGAAATTATTCCCAATATACATTTTTTTATTTTATTCACTTTCAATTTTTATATATTTTTTATTTTTATCCTTCCCTTACAAATAAGTCAATACTGCGGTATAATAATAAGTAGTAAAAATATATTTATGTTTACTAACTTTTCAATTCAAAATAATACGTCTGTACGACGTGCTAATTTTTAAGTATAGTATTTAGCTCCTACATAATTTAGAGATTATAATAAAATGAAATAAAATATTATTTATGATATCAATTTTTCCTCTTTAATTAATAACTATTAGGTTAAGGCGAAAGTGTTAGGAGCATGATTGGTGGTAGGAAAGGCACAAAGGGGTATCCAGAACCCTCGAGAACTGCCAGAAAGATGTTCTTGATAACCTACTCGAAAATGAAAGATAATTTCCTGCTACTTACTCCATGTGAGACTGTAAAATGATTCAACAAATCTCGTTATCAAAATTAAATTAAATTTTTTTTTTTACATGTCCAGAATTAAATATTTCAAGTACAAGAATAAAGAAGTTCCAATAAAAAATAATATGATAGGTTGAATAAATTTAGTTATGATAAACTTTCTCATACTACTTTACAAAATAAATTTTAAATTTAATTTAATGTCATCGCAAAACTGACTGATAAGACGAGCATATCTACTCTACTTGTATTTTTCATTCTCCCTCACAAATGTTAACCTTCATAATATTTCAATAGTTTTTTAATTGAAGTAACTAAGTAACTTGAATCAATAGTCTTAATATTTTATTAGTCTTTTATTAGTTACATAAGATTGGTTATGTCATTAATTTAAGAGATATTTTCTAGGTTACCGACATAGTAAACTGACACTGGTCACGTAATGTTGCTTAAATGCTAGAAGATTTCTAAAATCATCATTTGAACTGTAAAGCACTCACCATAATAACATTTTTGTGTTTTCTCTTAGGTTGATTCTCCAATTGTATCACCAACTACACCAGATTGGTATAACTATGATTTGTGGGCAACAATGACATTAAGTGAATCATTATTTTTGTGTTTTTCCTTACATAACTCAATGTTTGAATAGTATGCATAAGAATGAATAAAGAAAAGGAAATTTTAAAGCTTTTTTCTATAAATGGTGTTAAGAAAACTGAATTCTTTTTTAAAATATTTGAACAGTTTTCTCCCATACTACTTCTTGTAGATTGGATCATCCCTCGTCGTCTTAGAAAAACAAAACATTAGATCTAACGAACTTTGTAGTTGATTCAATCATTAATTTCAGAGTCAGACTTTCTTTTTTTTTTTTTAATGTCTAACATTGGTTTTGCCAACTACACCAAATGTGACGTCGCAACACGATCTGTGATTTCAAATTTTGCATAATTTTATCAACTGATGCCAAAAACAATTTTTCAATTAATATATTTGCATAACAAGGTAGTTTATTAATTTAACAATGAGCACTTGTGTAATTTAAAGAATCAAACGCACTTATAATTATTGATGAGTATCAACAATTGAAGATTATTATAAAGTCAAATACAAAAATAATGCATATAAACTAATATAATAGCAACTATAAAATTTACAATTAATAATTATTATGTTTTATTTATTTTTCAGCTCCAAAATGTACCTTTCTTACATTAAAAGAGGTTAATCCAATAATGCCATTAAATATTCTCTATAAGATATATTCACTTTGATCTGTTTCATATTTTGAAATATTGTGACTGAAATTTAGCTAATAAATTTAAGATAAATCAAATGATTAGGATTTAAACCAAATGATAAAAAAAAAAAAATAGCGAGACAACACGTGAACGTCGGTTTGATCGAAGAAAAAGTTTCGTAAGAAGCTTTATTACACTCCATTCCAAATTAAAATTTGAATAAAAATGGAAATAGAATTATAAACATGATTGATCACCTTGCCTCTTAGCAAAAATCACCGGAAGTTTGAAATTTGTAAGAAACCTAATATACAATTTTAAGAATAACATGAGTTAAAGACTATAGCTGCGAACAATTATATTCTCTTACAAACATCCGTGTCTCGTCAGAGAATAAAAAATTCGAAATATTACAGTATAAAGGTGATTCTAAATTCGAGTTTTTGTTGTTAAAAAATGGTTGATGTCATATAAGCCGCACACATGCATTGAGATAGAAGTGACAGATGGTTAGTTGTACACACTAGTGACGTAAAAATGGGAGTGGAGGTGCATACTGAACACCGCAAAAACACAGTTTCGATGACACAGGCTAATCCAAACTCTACCCCATATATTATCCAAGTCAAATTTAAGTTAATTTTTTTATAATAAAAAAAAAAGGCCAAAGAAAACTATGAATCAATGTGAGTAATGTAGATTAGCGACTTTTTTGGCGCATAAAAAGAAAGAATTAAGCCGCAGCAGAGTTACCCCGAATGGCATCGAGGGATCTATAATAGAGAGGTTGAGCTCCTACGTCCAAGCTTCGCCAGGAAATCAGCAGTTATTTCCTTCCCAGAGAATGTAGAGATGTGATTTAATCCTCAAAGTCTCCAGCATTCTCCAATAAGTAGTTGGCTGCCAATTGTTCATCACGATCACATGCCAAAAATGCCTCTATCACCGAAGCTCTATCAAATCCCATAGCCTCAAGCTACCAATGGTAAGTAAATATCGATCAGCACATAATAAAACTGATCAGATAACTCAGCGCCAATGAAAATGATAAGTATAGACTACAAAAAGTAGAGGCATACCCTTCCGATTGCCTCCTGCTCAGCTGGAGTCACATTGATGGCATGAGGCATGTCTTGCTCAGGTTGGTCAAATATATCTCTGACAAAAAAGATGAATTCGTTTCTACTTCAAAATTGATGTGAATATAAATTATGGAAGTAAACTTCTAATTCTATATTATATAAGGTATCGAGCTAACAAGTAGAAACGTTACTCTCATTGAATGTACGGGGAAAATTGACAACCAACAATTGAAATGGTATATCAAGAATTCGAGTAAACCATAATTTCTATTGCGAACTATTATTCTCTCCTAAATGGTCCCTAAAGTAAAACAAACTATGCAAGAACTCCTGGAAGTAATAAAAAACATATTAAGTAGTCCTCCAACTATTAAAAAATCCTTCAATTTGATCCCTAAACTAATAAAATACACTAATGGAGGGACTAAAGGAACATACATTTAATACTTCAGAGATTACTTAAACAACTTTAGGAGAGAGTAGAGTAGTAGTTTGGAATTGATGAAATTGAACCATTATGTAATTGTTATCAAATCTAAAACAGACTTAATATGCCACATATAGCAAGAAATAAACTCACCCTTCAGAACCCTCGACAGGTTCATTTATCAACTGGAGAAACTCCCCGTGATGCTCTTGAATCAGTCTTAAAAGACTGGGATTCTGCTTACCCAGTTCCTGAAGCACAGGCTGCAATGGAAAGTGATAAACATTACACATCAATAATTGTCAAGTAGTCAGGAAATTAATTGAGAAAATGAATACCTGGAGAATTTGCGGATTGGATTGCACCATTGAACGCAATGCTTGAAACTGGAAGTGCCGACAGACAAATGGTCACTTAAAAACTACAAAAATTAAGATTGAAGCTAGATACAACAATAACAAGAAGCCTTATCCCAATAGCTGAGGTTGGCTATGTGTAAAAGCTCGAAACCAGACTAGTTAATATCATGCATTTGCACTGAGTCACAGGCTGATCCTAAACCTGGAGAAGTCATTGCAGCATGACTCAAGTCGCAGCCATCATGGCACAAATCACACCCTTCGCAATCGCTCGAAGTGTGATGGCCATAGGACTTTTAACCCCCCCCCCCCCCCCCCCAAGTGTCATTTTATGTTTCTTTAGTGGGGGTAAACTTGGAAAACCCCTACCCGTTTCTATTCTGAACGTCTTCTTTTTGGTTCCACACTGTCTTCTTTCATACCCAAGTCAAATCTTCCACACTTCTCATTGCACTCTGTTCTGTGTTCCCATCACTGTTGCAGCTCCAATCAGCACTGCACACCACAGCCTAGTGCTGACAGAAATCTCTTCTGGCCAACCTTGGCTGTCGATATTGCAACTCCAATCAGCACTGCCCACCACGGTCGAGTGCGGATAGAGATCTCTTCTGAGCAACCTCAGACATCCACAACATTGTTTGTGATTATCTAGACACCCATTTTTTCCTGGTGAGATTTCCAACCAATAGTACTTATGAAGACCAATCCTTTTCCTAGTGAGATTTCGAGCCAATAGAATTAATGACCCATCTTTTTCATTCAAACCTATTTAGGATGTAAAATAGCAGTCATCCCACTATCCGCCATAACATTTGGTGGGGATTGGGGGGGACACGAAAGAACAACAAATGTTTTTCAGTCTATTGACTAGGCATAGCTGTCAATTAGAGTGTATTTGGAACCACAATGCATTAGAAATACCACAGTAGGACATGCTTCACAAAATCAACTTTACTTATGGAACATCTGTAAGATAAAGAATTGGAAGGAAGCTTCAGAATCACGTTCCTTTTAAGCAGAGGAAAAAAGTACATCATAAGTCAGTTCAAGAAGACCCACCCTAGCCTCGGATGATAAAATTAGAGACCATCCATATCATGTAACAAGTTTAGGCATCCCGAAAGAAATGGTGACACGAAGGGAAACAAAAGGATTCTGTGACACAATCTGAGTGGAAGAAGTGGAAAAATGCTTTAGGGTTATCTATGATAGAAAGGTTCATCTTAAGCTAAAAGGAAAGTACCAACACATACATACTATTAGTGATGTTTATGGTGGCATTGAAAATGAGGTGATAGAGGACATGAAGATCACAAGTGCTATCAGCATGGAACTTTACATTGAATGGGCGGTGTAGTCACACAAGAGAATAAAATATTAGCAAAGTTTGTGTTAGGGAAGTAACTCCTCTTCAAGAAAAGAGAGTATATTTGTGCCTAAGATGGTTTTTGGACACGTGATTAAAGAAAGAAGCCTCACTTTGAAGGGCACATAAAATAGAGGATAACCCTATAGTTAAAGATGGAAGACAACCAAGAGAAACTGTGACAGAAATCATTAAAAATTGGTCACTCCGGAAGATTGATTTTTGACATATGCAATGATGTTATTAATATAGCCGATCCTACCTACAGGAGAAACAGGTTTTGGTTGTTGTACAAGACAAAGGGTTGATGTCAAACATAATACATGACGTTAAATTATTGAGGGTTTATTCGATGCTACTTCCTTATTTAGTCCTTCCCCAACATATTATTCAAGAGAAATAAGATAACTTCCAAATTCACGTTTCATGCTCATTCTTTAAATTGTTAATGTTATTTGTACCATGGACACAATGTATATGATTTAAAGAATCAAGGTACAAACATTGCCTATGTGTCTAGTTTCATCAATACAAAAGTTCAATATACTAAATCTAAAACTGTCTCCAGAGTTTTACGGAATTTTCAAATAAGTTCCAATAGTTTAATTTTTTTGTCAAGGTCCCTATACTAAACAAATTTAAAGAGGCCTCTATAGCTTAAATATGTTTTCAATTATGAGTTAAGCCTATTAAATGTCAATTTTTGTAAGTCCTTGGTATGTCTAATGTCAACATGAATGGCCCGCAGAACACTGTTGAATTTAGAGGAGGAGATTTAGAAAGAAAGAGAACAGAATCTTTTAAAAAGAATTTACAAAAAATGGAAAGATATTCAGGTATGAATATGGTACATAGGTTTGCTCATCCATAAACTTACTCTAGATATACTTACTCTAGATAGACCTAGTGGAGGCTAATTCTGAGCATTATAATATGTTATGCTACTACTTAGACACTAACCCAATGATATTAAATGCATTCTGCATGTGATACATGAACCACGTAATTTTTGACAGACTGCAAGCATCCGTTACCAGTTCAAAGCGGTCAGTCCGTTTGGGACTTCATAAAAAAATTTAAGAAATAAAAGAACTCTGACATTTTAAACTACAAGTACCTACCTAATGGAATTTGCGGTATAATAGGAACCTATAGAGTAATTTAACCAATATCCTTCTTACAAATTGGATAGTCAAGAATATGTCTTCTGACATAAAGAGAATAACAATTGATGGAGCGCAAGCTCACCTGGGGATTATTTCTAAGGAAGTCCAGCGATCCAAGTCCGGCCCCAGCACTTGAAATTGTCTCCTGAGAGAGTTTCAGCTTGATGTAAAGCACAAAAATAACAGAAATAGATGCATATATCAAGATGGAATTACTTTCGATGATCCATTTAGTACCATAAGTTTTACCTGAGGAAACATATTTAAAGGAGATGAATTAGGTCCTACAGGAGCTGCTCCAGAAGAAATTCCAGCTGTTTCAGTTGTCTGACTACCTGGGTAGTTAGGAACTGGCACAGTAACTTCTGCTGCTTCAGGGATTCCCTGTCCAAGACACGAAAAAAATGAAGATTTGTTAATCCAAACATGTGCGACAGAAGATTTAAGCTGACAAAAAATACAAGCATTTAAGACATACAGAGTACAAGTAATCTATCGCACGCTCTGGGTTATTATAAGCTGCGCGAAGAGCACGACTAACTGTGTCTCTGTCCCAATTGCCACCACCCATGTCCATGATTTGTTGAATAGTCTGCTCAAGATTACTACCAGCAACTAAATTCGATGCAGCCTGACCATAAGTATCTGCGGAAACACTGCAAAAATGACAAAGAGGCAATAGTTAGAAGGCTTTGGATGATAGGAAAGGAAACAATGTCAATGAAAAAACAACTCATCCCAGCAATAAATACAAGCCAAAAGAAAAACAAAGATAACAACATGGTTCTGATAAAAGCAGCCACAAAACATCTTACATTAGATAATAACTAGGATCAGCAAATATCAAATTTTACTTAAATGACTACTACAATAACCAAATGAATATCTCAGAGCATTCAGTAAAACTAACTGAATAAAAAATATACACTATTTCCGGTATTATAATGTCAGGATCAAAATAATTCATTTAACTAAAAGAATTATGGCTATGGCAAAGCCCATGAGGAAAAGAAAAACCATAAGTTAAAATTCAAAATACAACAAATCTTTCCTATTGAATGTAACACTAAAGATCCAAACGATAATTCACCATTCTTCACTCATTAACTGTTTTATGGGTGTACATTGTGGGATCCAGAATAAAAAGTTCAGTAGAATTTATTAACAGTATCTTAAGAAAAATGTAGAGACAAAAACCATACTTAGTAGTTGGGGCGTCCGTGCTAGATGTACTGTTGTTCACAGCCCTGCAAAACCGGATAAAATAAATAAGGAAAAATGTGGCTGGCTGCCATAGAAATCAACCTCCTCAAAGATAGACTCACTGAGTTTGCACTGGAGGATCAGAAGCAGGGTTGGAATTGGATGTTGATACAGTTGAAGCAGGATTGCTGGCAGGCTGACACAATTTCACCATATTTAATACACATAAGGAAAACTGGAAAAGAAAGAAAACTTCTAAAAATGAGCGAGTAATACACACCTGAACAGATGGAGCTGCAGCAGAACCTGATGCTTTACTCTGTAAATAGAGAAGTAAAATGGCAATTTTGGTAAAAGAAGTTAAACTGTGTCTCTTACCATACAAATAAATCATGCTAAACTTTAAGCTTATTGAAAGAAAAATGTCTTAATTGAGTTTATCTAATTGAAACATGGTAAATGATATTATGTGACAAAATCTAATACCCTCATAATGTCAAGATAAAAATATCCGAGGATGAGAGAATCCAAGCAAAAGATTGTTATCACTTTAATTTGTTAAATCAATAAATCTCTCTATCTAAAAATTAAACAAATAAATTTCACTATCAACAAGTATAGCGCTGCATCTTGTTTCCGTTTTATATCCATAAATTGAAAGCACTGAGTAGCTGATGATTGTGGTTTTGAGGCCTTTAAATTAAGACAACCATGTATAATCACTAATACAGGGTAGAAATACGAGAGCTGAAATGACAGTCAGTAAACAGGTAGCTTGCCTGTGAATTGTTTGACAAAAGCACTATTGAAGGAAGAAATATACCTTACTAAGCATAACAACAAGAAAGCCATCTTCAGAGACTTTGTTCTCAACTAAGGTAGTTTCATCTTTCAAAACCTTGCCGTTGTGAATCAACAATTGCTGTCCACACGGGTAATTATCTTTGCCCTGTACATCTTCAATATTCTTCTTGACAGCCATAACCTGGTGTGAAAGAATCAGGAAAACTTTATCTAAATAAACAACGACAGTTTCAGCTGATAGACAACAGATTTGGGAAATAGCACATAAAAAATTTACTGAATAACACATAAAGCCCAGTGAAACATACATATTATATCTATGAATTCACATTAAAGCAAAATAGACAGCATGCAATAGGGATTATAATCAGCGTAATACATATCCAGGGGGGCGAAATACATGAAAGCCAGTCAATACAGTTACCAGAAATCTTTGATAATACCCAAAATAACATTGGTATAATCATGCCCGGAACATACAAAATCCTCGCAATAATAATAACAGCAATACTAGCATCCACGAATTACCAAATGAATTTGTAAAATGTTGTTGGGAAATAAAATAAACGCACGTGATACAAATAAAAACAAAATCCATGCGGATGAGTTTGAACAATAACGAATATGGCAATGATTTGAAAAATAAAGGAGAAAAAGTTGGCTTCCAGAATTTGAAAATGAACCACATGAATCAGCAAAGTATAGATGTTTTACTCGGTGGAAACGAAATGATGGAGGATAACTATAGATACTGATACCGAAGAGAAAGAGAAAGAGAGAGCTGGATTGCAAAGGAGAATACTGACAGTGTCGGAGGGCTGAACCCTAATTTCGAAATGGCTCCCTTTCAAAGTCTTGACTGTGAGCTTCATGTCGCCGAATTACCGGAATGACGCCGGAAACGGCAGGGATCCGATGAAGGTACGGTTGCGGAGGGAGAAACCCTAGACTAGAGAGAGAAACAATCTAGTCTGTTGCAGTTGCAGAGGATGAACACGTCAACCACGCATGTATAATATAATGCTGCTTTTCTACCCTCTTTTAATTCTTCATTCTAACCTAAATTAAATCTCACTAAACTAAATTATGTTATTGTAATTTTTCTTTTACCTCTTTGGTAATACTTTTTTATGCCTGCTCTTAATTTTGTAAGCATTAACTATTATATATTACCTTCATTTTATAGTCCTTTGTGTTTTTTGTTTTATTTAAATTTATAAGCTTACTCTACCGTTGTTTAATTTAAATTTTAAATATATAACTTCATTTTATACTCCTACGCCAACTGATAAGTTATGTGGATATAAAAGTTTGTTGAAAAAAATTTAACACTTCAAAAAAAACCTCCTAAGGAGAAAAACAATTTTCAATAGCAAAATTTAAAAATAAAATAATATATTAATTGAAAAAGAAAGAAAAATCTTAGAGACAAGTTTCAAGATAGTCACATAAGCATTTTAATGTGGAAGTTAATACCAAGAGAATACTTTAATCACAATCTTTTATATTTAAACTTACAAGACATGCTAAAACCAAAATATTGTTGGCTTTAATTTCTGAATAAACAAATTTAGAAAATAGAATTACACAATATTCAAATAAATTAAATATAATTAGTGAATCCAAAAGATATATGTTTTCTTTACTATCACTTGACTATATACGAAACCATATCTTATATAAACCATTTAAAAGTATGTATACTACTTTACATTCACATTGTATAAAAAGCCCAGTGTTTTATGCACTAATTTTAAAATCATTACACCTTTTCATAACATCCACAATTTCTAAAAAACATTAATATGAATAAATTATCCTAATTTCAAAACGTAAGGTTGATATTAAGGCAATTAGTGTTTCTTTGATGAAAGTTTCTTCATAATTTAAGTTGAAGTTGATTTGAAACAATTAACATTTTAAAAGGTTTGATCATAAAAGTGTTCAAATTCATCCTTCATTTAGGATTATGTGGAAACAAACACATGAATATTATTGTCCCTCGTGTATATGTACAAATAATGTAATTGGGACCATATAAATACCTTTGTTGCAAACTCTTATGAATCTTGAAAAAAAAGTGAAAGATGGTCTGTATAGTGATAAATTTTGATTATAAAAAAAATAGTGTTTAAAACAAACTTAGTGAATGAATTAAAATAGGTAATGACATGCAAGAATAAAATGAATCAATGCTAGAGAAGTAAATATCATTTAGTAGAAAATAGGTAGACTAAAATAAGAGGATTCTCCTTGTAGAATAATAATTACATCAATATCAATAATTGCATGAAAATTAGATAGTGATTTGAAACTTGCATGTAACATGTCATTTGGGTATTATTAGCAGTTAATGTTGAAAACATGCATTAATGAAAATAATAATTAAATTTAGTGGCTTTGCATGTAGTAATGTATTTTGCATCATCAATTTTCAAATAAAGGGTTTACTTGCATGCATGATAATATGACAATCATTCCTATTAAAGTAGTTGCATAAATAGGAAATGCAAAACTATTAAATTTATAGTTGACAAGGATGTACCATGTTGGAAATAAATTGGTAATATAGTTGGAAAGAAAATGGTGATATAGTGCAGAGAAGAAAAATCATGGACTAATGTAATGAAATGACAATTGAAATCTACCATATTTTAAACTCATTTATATGTTATCTTATTTTTTGATAATTTAGGTATTTGTGTGTATTTTTTTTTCTTAAAATATTATGGGATTTTCAAATAAAATAAATTGTTAACATAAGTTGAAAATTGGATTAAAGAAATAATATTATAAACAAGATGATACTTTTTTTTTTGTGTTTTAAAGATTGGATAAAAAAATTTGTGATCAAAATTGACATGTTATTTTCAATTTAGAAACCTCAAAAGAACACTTTGTTATGATATACTCATTTTGTAGTACATTATTATAATTATGATGTAGTTACCCGATACTACAGAATAAGAGGACATGTTATTTAAATTCAATGTGTTAAATGCCTACTTCATTTCATTTGATAAACCATTGTGTTTAAAAGATATTTGAGTTGTTTTTTAACTTTATGCCTTGTTATTATCTAAAAGTTGCTAAAATTTGTAAATAGTTGGCTTATTTTGTTATATATGCAAATTATGTTTGTTCACCATAAATCTTTATTCTTTTAGAAACAAAAATTTAATAAATGTTTAATTAAATATCAAAAGTTAATTAAGAAAATAATCTTTTAAACTAATTGAAGATTTGTGATGTTTTTTGTTTTCGTTTAGTGAACCAAAATTAATTAACAGATTCAAGACAAGTGAATTTAACATGCTATCACAAAATAATTTTATAAAAAATGATTTTAGGTAAAATAGTTTATAAAAATTAATTATTTCAATTTAATTCATAGAGAAATTTGTCATGAAATAATAACCTCTTATTTGAAATTTTGGAATATATAAAAAATACTTATGTTTTGAAATTTTAACAAGGAAAAAAGTTGAAAATTGGATTGACAATAAAAAATACCCTTAGATGGTTGAAGAAAATGGAAAAAATAATTGCCACCAAATTTATGATGTTTTTAGCATTTCTTTTTTCTTTTTTCATTACTAGTAATAAATTTCTTTCAACCACAAAGATGTCTCAATCATATTGTGAAGGAATAAATAAGAAATAAGAAAACAAACATTAAAGCTTTGTGAAACAATGGTGACATGCCTTATTTATGATAATGTTTAAACAAGTGGAGTACATGTGATATCTAATAGATATTATTTAAAATATTCATATTTTTTTGAAAAATTACAAAACTACCTATTTTATTTGTTGAATGAAGATACATCTTCTAATTACTTTTAGTTTTTTAATGTTGCTTTCTATAAAATATCTTATCTTTCACTGATGTTTGACATTTTATTACACCATCATGATGTGTAAATTTTTCTTATAAAAAAGACATATTAGGAAAAGTAATAAAAAAATAATAAAATTTAACGCAGTTAATTGACATATTAATATCTGTAATGTTATTTTTGTCTTCTAGAGGGGAATGGAGGTAATACATCTTAATTTTATTAAGAAAAAAAAATATTTATTTTGTGAATCATCGGAATAAATTTCTAAAAATAATAAATTCTCACTAATAATATGTTATTGAATACTTCTTCAAGTTCTTTTCAAAAATTAAGAATATGGAATATACTTTTTGAAATAATTAAATCCTTGTGGCACAAATAATAGTAAGAAATATGATATATAACGAAATAATCCACTCTATTAATTTACAAATGTTAATTGTTGTTTATAATTAAGTATGTATATAAAAAATTCATTGATTATGTGTGCTGTTTCTGCTGAAATATTGTTAATGTGAACTTCAACGCACTTCAATCCATCTTTATTTGGAGAAAAAAAAAAATACCATTGTTTAATGGAGGAAATGTAGATGAATGCATTTGAGTCTGGAAACTACTACAAATAAAGTGTATTCTTGATAAACAATATTAAAGAGAAAATGTAGACCTAAACAAGAAGTCATTATGTACAATTTAAGATTCAAATTGTTTATATGCAATATGAAATATAAAGTGTGACCCTTTAAAAAAAATATATAGAATTTTAGACACATAAGATGAAAACAAAAAAAAAAAAGATAGATAAACCTAAACAATAATTTATTGTATATCTAAAAATGATGTCAAGAACTTAAAATTCATCTAGAAGAATTTATTAAGAAGATAGATCTAAGCAATAATTCAGGAAAATAACATAATTTGTCAAACTAATAACATTAAAGAAAAATTTTAAATGTGAACTCAATTTATTTTTAATTTTTTTAGTGTATCCTACTATTTTTACCAAAAAAAATTACAAAAATATAACATTTTAACTTAAGTAGTATATTTTATACGAGCTATTAGTTTTGAAATCTTATTTAAGTAAAGTCTACATTTAATGGGTCAATGATAGATAATTTTGAAATCTCATGAATTATTTTAAACTAGAGATAAGTATACACACAAGAATTATTTCTTTATAATGACTTTTCAAATTAATTGTAAATTATTATTTTTCTAGAAATTTATATTTTTTTTAAATGATTGATAACCTCTAGTAAATATAAAAAAAAATTAATCTCAAACATCAGATATGAAAATGACAGTTTATTGTATCATATGAATTAGATTAATTGTTCAACCATTACAAAATGTAATTTTAAATTACTTTTTTTCTCTATTCATGTATTTATATAAAACTCCTATTATTTAAATAAACGTGATTATAAAATAATCAAACTTGTATGTATATTTGGACTTTGATACGCACAACTCTAATAATTTCAATAAGAAGTTACTTGAAGAACATTTTTATAAGAAAAAAATAGGGGGTTGGATACCTCTTGAAAGACAATTAAAGAGCTTTTGTAAATATTCATTTTATATATTCTTGAAAGTAAAATTCTCTTATAAGAAACACACAGACTTCAAATTTGTAGCAGAAGGGGTTTTATTTAAGAAGTAAAACACTTCCTTATTTTCATTCATAAATTGTTATTAGAGCATCTTCAGTAAAATCAATTTAAAATACTAACTTTGAATATTTTCTATTATATTAAAACAATTTAATCACTCACAAAACATCATATCACATTTAAGTTAGTCATGTATATTTTTTTTTTAGCAATGTTAAAATGGTTAAGTAATTTCTGTGTTTATAATTTTTAAGTGTACGCACTTTTGTTTCAAATTAAAATACTAATTGAATTTAATTTGCACTTAGAATTAAAAACGACGTTAAAATTTTAATGATTATTACGTTTAAATATGTTATTAATATCTTTAACATATCTATTTTTATTACTTCAGCTTTTATTTTCTTAAAATTTTGGTTTCTACGATATAAAATTTTTCTAGTTTAGTATATGTCAATATAGTGTGTCATATATCTTAATATCGTAATTTTTTTGTTTATCACGTTATGACTGAAAAATATATCATGAAGATCGAGCATAAATAATAAAATATTATCTTATATATATATATATATATATATATATATATATATATATATATATATATATATATATTACAACAATCAAAACGATAAAATAATATATAATAAAAGGCATCTTAATATTTAACATAAAAATATATTTACAAAATAATATTTTATTATTTCTATGATATTTTTAAATTTTATATCTTTACACACAAATTTTTGTAAATAAATAATTTAAAACCTTTTTACTTTATACCTATTTAACGTTAATTAAAGTGTTAGTATTAACTAAATTCATTCAATTTTATAGATTTCATCAATCAGTGATTGCAATTTATAAATTACCATGGATAATAATCACATAGATGTGAGCAAAATTAAAAGTAAGGATATATTTATAATACTAACATTAAATAGATTGATTCGAACTAATTTTACTTATAAATATTTTTTATATTTAAATTTGGAATATATATATATAATACAAGCAAATTTCAGATATATTAATCTGATTTATTGTTTTTTTTTAAATATTTTTTCGTTAAAATTTGTTTATGATTTCGAACTATTGAGAGATAGGGTAATTTAAGAATTGAATTTCTCCACTTAAAAAAAAAAACAAATTAATTAAATTAATATTTTTTTTATTTGAATTGATAATATTATATGTCGTATGGTCTAACAATACCTTGTTCTATAGGTTACTCTAATTAACACAACATCTTAATAATTATAACAGAATATCCGAATATCAAAAATCAATTTAACATATATTACCTCACAAATATGGGAGTAACTTATCACAAAATATCAAAAAGTCGATTTTAACAGCTGAATACTAAAAACCGATTTTAGCATATATTACCTATACATCTCTTCATAAACTGTAACGGAATATTAAAAATTCATTTTAGCGTATATTATCTTCTAAATTTTTTACGAGTTGTAACTAAATATAGAAATTGATTTTAATGTGTGTATATACATCATTTTAATTTTTTTCATGAACATATGTATCAAAATTTTGTCTCATACTCATTTCACTATATTTTTATAATATCTTCTAAATTAAATACTCTCCCAACCAACACTTAAACATTTTCTTAAACAGATAACTTGTTATGTTTTTAACGCGGATCGAATAATTTAACTCAACTCATTATTTATTTCCATCTATCTTTTTCAGCATTTCAAATTTCAACTCGAATACCAATATTCTAAATATATTTATCAATAATTAAAATGACGATTCATCAAAATATAAATTACTTAGTATATTTTTTATGTTTGAAATATTTATTTATATAAAAATTTAATTATTATATTATTTATACATGATAACGACAAGTCAAAATATAAACGAAAAAAAGTATAAACTCGTAAAAAATATATATTCCGATGTTTTTAAAAATTTGAAAAAACGAGAAAAAGGAAACACAAGGAAAAAAATAACCCTGTTTTGACGAGTTTCTAGTTAAGATTTGAAAGAGATGAAAATATTAATAAATAAAATTAATTTTCCTATAATTAAAATCAGTTTATACATAACTGAAGGTATATTATTTTGAATATATTATTTATTGGGTAATGCAGGTTAGTGTAAATAAAAGAAAATAAAAATAGAAATAGAAATAGGAGTAAGAGAGAGAGAGAGAGAGGGAGAGTTGGTTGCAGAAGAAAGGTGGCGGGAAGGGAAATACTGGCCATCCGATAAGGCCGCAAGAAAAGAAAGCCCATTAGTTTCAATTTCACGAGAAAGCTGCGGAAGAGGACACACCCAATTACCCTTTCCCTCACCGCAATTCATTCATTCATTCCTTCTCACCAATCTTCACGTGAGCTCACCGCTCTCTCTCTCTCTCTCTCTCTCTCTCTCGGATCCAATTTCTCTGCAATTTTCTCGCCACAACGATGAAGGAGAAGGACAAAGACAAGGAGACGGAGAAGAAGAAGTATCCGATCGGAGCTGAACATTACCTTCTCTACGAAGAAATTGGCCACGGCGTCAGCGCTTCCGTCCACCGCGCTCTCTGCGTTCCCTTCAACGAGGTCGTGGCCATCAAAATCCTCGACTTCGAACGTGACAATTGCGATCTGGTATCTTATTCAATAATTTCCGTTTCAATTTAATTAATTCCTCACAAATTAAAAATTAAATTAAATAAACAAACGCAATGCATTGCACGCAGAACAACGTGTCTCGTGAGGCTCAGACAATGATCCTGGTGGACCACCCTAACGTGCTTAAATCGCACTGCTCCTTCGTCAGCGACCACAATCTGTGGGTGGTCATGCCGTATATGTCCGGCGGGTCCTGCCTCCACATACTGAAAGCCGCGCATCCCGACGGGTTTGAGGAGGTTGTGATTGCGACCATTCTCAAAGAGGTGTTGAAGGGCTTGGAGTACCTTCACCATCACGGCCACATCCACCGCGACGTCAAGGCTGGTAACATTCTCATCGATTCACGCGGCAATGTTAAGCTTGGCGATTTTGGTGTTTCCGCTTGCCTCTTTGATTCCGGTGACCGCCAACGCACAAGGAATACATTTGTTGGAACACCTTGCTGGTATGTTCATTCTTTAGCATTGCCGCATTGAGTAACTCTTCCGCATTTCATTCATTCTTCATCTCATCAACCTTTTGTGGCTTCATTACAGGATGGCCCCCGAGGTTATGGAGCAACTCCACGGCTATAACTTCAAGTTTGTTCTCATGTTTCTCTTTATTTCGTAATAACAGCAAGAATTCATTCTACTCTGTATTCTTCGCTTTCCATATCAAGTTAATATTATTCTTTTCCAGAGCTGACATCTGGTCGTTTGGTATTACCGCCTTGGAGCTTGCTCATGGGCATGCTCCTTTCTCAAAGTTTCCACCAATGAAGGTGGGTATACTATTAACTAGCTATTAATAAGGAACAAAAACACATCATGCTTGTTATTTACTACTACCAAGTTTCATTACAGGTACTGCTCATGACTTTGCAAAATGCTCCCCCTGGCCTTGACTACGAAAGGGATAAGAAGTTCTCTAAGGTCTCCTTACCTAGTTATATCATCTCTCAATGATTTTAATTAAGTTTCAACGTTCACTCGTTTCTTCTTTATTCTTAATCCGCATCTTTTTTCTTTCTCTCCAGTCGTTTAAGCAGATGATTGCTAGCTGCTTGGTAAAAGATCCTTCAAAACGACCCTCTGCAAGCAAGTTGTTAAAGCATTCCTTCTTTAAGCAGGCTCGCTCCAATGATCATATTCGGAAGCTCTTGGAGGGGCTGCCTGCTTTAGGTGATCGAATGGAGGCCCTGAAGGTTACTTATTATTACCATATCTTTCCTCCTTCGCTGGCCCATGTTATGATGTATATTATTTATATAAGCTGTTTCTTCATTCATAGAGAAAAGAAGAAGATATGCTCGCACAAAAGAAAATGCCTGATGGAAAGATGGAGGAATTGTCACAGGTAACGACTACTTCGTCTAATTGCTTAGAGTAACTACTAAGTTGAGTGCCAGAAGTATGCCGTTTGCTTTCAAAATATCTGATTCTATTCTAAATATATTCTTTGATATAGTAAGTCTATGACATCATTCTGTTAATCCTGTATAGAATGAATACAAACGAGGAATTAGTGGCTGGAACTTCAATCTTGAAGATATGAAGGCTCAGGCTTCCTTGGTACACACCACGGTCCAATCTTTTCACACTCACAACCAAAATGTGACCCCAGCAGTTATAGAATTTCTAATAGAAGCTTTTTTCTTTCCTTCTAGATCCATGATTTCGATGATGTTGTGTCGGATATGAATCATGCAGCAAGTTCAAGTTGTTTATCTACACTTGATTCACAAGAGAAACAATTACCGAGTGCAATTCACAACCCTTCTCGATCTGTTGATATGGTATTTATAAATTAATTTTATACTTGTTAGGATTATATGCAGTATATATTTGTATATGTATTTGTGTGTATATATTTATATATTGTTTTTCTTCTGTTTCTTGTTAGCAATTTTTTAACTGGAGTAGTTCTAATGCCTTTGGTTCACAGGAAGAAAATGATGAGACGCGAAATCAATCAGCTTCTGTTTCTGCAATTGATGCCAAGTATGCTTCTAATATATTATGCATCTGATATCAGATCTAGTAGATTACACCTTTTTGTGATTTTCAGATTACGAGAACTTATGAGATTATAAGTTTACAACGTCACACGCTAACGCTTCTGTTTGGCTTGTGATCTTATATTCTGAAATAAATGATATCTGTCTCTACTGTTCGGAAAAAGGGTCAATCAAGTTAATCCAATTATTATGTGTTCCCATTTCCAGAACTAGGATTGAAAAATCCGATGATGACTCTAGCATTACCAGTTCAAGCCATGAACCACAAATTAATTCATCCTCTCTCGATGATCATGTGGACAATAATTTGGGTGAGAAATCTGACATGGAAAACGGTGGAAGATTTGTGGAGGGAGTGTCCACCCTTCATTATCATAGAAGAGGATGTTCATCAAGCATCTTACCAGAAGTTACCCTTCCACCAATTCGACCAGAAAGGTGAATATTACATAATGCATTAAGTCAGTTTAATTTTTTGTTATCTGGTAAAGTGCATTGAGTTTACTTTTGAAAATTGCACTTGTATTTGCTTTGTTGCTAAATGCTACCAACACAATCTTTTTTATTAACCGAAATTTATTGGAGATTATAAAACTTTGTCGGTTCCATTTCTTATTTAATGAGTTTCTCTCGTGCTTTTGTAGTTTTCAGTAAATTTTAATCAATTTTAAAGAGTGTGTTGTGTACTCCTCTCGCTTTGTTTGTCCTATTCTATAAGTAATTTTTTCCGTGCTGTGATTGTGAAGCCTGCTTTGGCTGATGTGGTTGTCCTTTTTCAACTCCTCATTCTGTCCGATGGGCCTGGGTAGGCTTGATCATCCTAGGGAATTTCTTTTTGCATCCCCATACTTTTCTTCTGCAACCTATAAATATTAAAATCCCAGTTTGCCCATTTGTTTAAAGTTTTTTTTTCAGATTGTGCAATTCGGAAACATGCAAGATTGTGTAGTCTGTAACTTAAAAACGTATACTGGATTACACTATCTGAAACAATAATTTGAAAGTAAATATTGACTTTCAGATTGTATAATTTGGATATGCAATCCGAAAACTATTTTTTTTTTTTATGAAAAAAATAACTTCGAGACTGTACTATCCGGAATAAACTTCTGAATTCGGAATCAACTTCCAAATTCCACAACCTAAAAATCATTCTTTTATAAAAAAATCAGTATTAATGGATTGCACGATCCCAGAAAGTTTTTTTTTTTTTAATTATACAATTCAAAAGTTTTTTCTTTATATAAAAAAATAAGATCCACATTGTATAATCCGAATCACCTTAGTGAAGTACAATTCAAGGATGTTTTCTTCCTTGAGTCCATGACACAATACATGGACAAGAAGGTAACGGCGACAAAGGGATGGTTGGCAGCAAGGTGGGTAGTTTTGTCTTTTACACACCCGATGGAGGTGTAGGAGGAAATTGTGGGGGCCAAAACGAAATAGCCTCATTCTAAATCTCAATCATAAAATATGGGCTTTCTTCAGTAGTCCATTCTCTGAAATGGCTGAACCTGGATGTTAGGTCATTAAACATTCTTGGGGGCTTTCTTGGACCCCCTTATTTTCAAAAATACCAAAGATACCCTTATTTGTGACAGACATACTTAAATCAATATTCATCAAACATTGATATATCATATAACGATTTATTTGGTGCTGACATTAGGTTCTATGTTTAGTTTATGGCTATGTATTAACAATATTAGTTTTTCTTGTTCTTCGTATTCTCTGGCAGAACTTTGCTTTCTCATTTGAAAGAAAACAATTTCATTGACATTTTTATTGGATTATGTAATTTACATTGAAAAAGGTATACATAAAAACAAATGCGTGATTTGATAAACAGCATTAACATGTCAAAGTGTTTTAGGCCAATATTATTTATGGCATTTAATTTTGCAAATTAATTTGGTTACTGGTTATTAATATATTCGTTTGTCTTACAAAAAACTTGGTAAATTAATTAGATTATTCCGTGGCATATGCTGGTTTATATCGTCTATGTTTTAGAAATCAAATACTTGTTGCTGTGTACTGTTCAAGTTTTAGGTGCCTTAATCCAACTCAACGAATTCTAACTGTTAAATTATAACTATCAATATATTTATTTTGTTTCTACCAAATGTAATTATCCCTTTGAGCATACTATTGCCTCTATTCATACCTTATTTCCTTCTTTTAATCCTTTGAGTATTATAATTTATCTGCCATTAGCATTAATACATAGCAATATAAATGGCAGTGAGAAACCACAAAATCTGCCCCAGAACGGTTCAAGTTGCAATGCAACTTCAGTTCCACAGACAGGGGAGGACGTACTTACTGAGCTTCCATCAAGAGTCTCAAAATCATCAGGTAACTGCTAATATTCATTCGTCCCATCAAATGCTTTGTCTAGTGTCAACATTTTTTAAAGAAAGGACACATAACAGCTGAGTTCTTGAAGCCCAATGATGGATTACTAATAATTAATCATTCTTTTGACAGCTAATTCTGATGACACTGATGAGAAATCGAAAGTGCCAGTTGTACAGCAGAGAGGACGTTTTAAGGTTACATCTGAGAATGTTGACCCTGAAAAGGTGAGTAATAACTCTACTACTGATTATTCTCCTTTCTTGAACACTGAAATACCATGTGAAGTTTTTTTTTCAGGTGGGCCCTTCTCCTGTACTGCAAAAGAGTCATAGCATGCAGGTTTGTGGTTTTGAAGTTTGTTTAACTGTCCCTTTTCTCCCTTAGCTAGGAGATAACCCCACATATATGTTTCGGTCTAAACCTGCCTTTCAGTACGCCTTTGTAATTTCCACCGATACATAGGTTTGGGCAGATGTTTTGTCCGTATATTAAAAATTAATTAGGACCGCATCCATACCGATATTTCTGACTTTCCTCTTACTTTATAGAGGATATGTCAAAGTCTTTTACCACGATTACATATTATCGTTGTTGCTTTTGTTAATGTTATTCTTATTGCATTGCATGGGCTGTAATTGTGTTTGAATTGCTGCCTGCAACTAACGTTGTCGGAAATTGATGCTATCATTTTCTTTAATAGAAAATGAAGTTTATTTGGTTTGAAGAATGCGTCAATAAAATAAAAGGATGGTGGTTTTGAATCAAACACCCATATAGCAGGCAGTTATAACTCCCAATTTACTGTACATCTCATGGGAATTGCACGGGTTATGCAGGTTTTTAGCCAGCATAATGTTGCTTCTGTACAACCAACTTTGCCATTATTACCAGCATCTGAAACGACATCATCAAATCTTTCGGGCCAAGCTGTATTTCCTATGTTGCACTCTGTACTGCAGACAAATATTCTTCAACAGGTACGTTCTGCTTTATGGCCTTATGAGTTATGGCCGGTCTCCTTGAGCTAGTTTCCACTAGTAACTGTTTCTTAAATGGCTTTTTAACAGGAAAGCATTTTATGTTTAATGAAGCTTATTACTACCGGTGACTCTACAGGTTCTACCAAGAAAACTTTCTGTTTGAATATTTTATTTGACTTTTTTTGCTGTTCTTTTATACGCATACTTTTCAATTCTTTCTCGTCTACTGCACAGCTGATGGCTCATGTACCCTAGCACAAATAGCAGGAGCTGAAAAATCTTTGGTATGTATGTCTGGGGCTTCTTTGAGGATGTGCCATCTGAAAAAAATTACATTTGGCCTAAGTACAAGAATGTTGCATAATACATTAATATTAATGTCAACTGAGTTTGGAGGTGGTGAAAATTTAGAATTACAATAGCATGAAAGCTGTTTGATTAAGTTCTTAGGCTGCAGCTCTAGTCTTGGTTGCTGGAAAACTTTTCAATTAAAACATAGGGTTCGCTATTACTTGACTGCTTTTTGATAATCGTGGAAGTTAATGATTATATGACAAATGAAAGTAAGGGTGCTTATTTCCAACCAAGACTAACCGACGATTAAGTTTTTTCACACAAATTAAGAAAAGGCAATAAATGACTTGATTATTGGAATAAGTTTTCTAAAATTACTCAACCACTTCTCAATTTATTTAGTGACAAAACTAGAATACATGTTTTAAAGCTAAAAGGTCAATAAATTTGAAAGTGGAGAGACTACTAAACACAGTTAAAGTGTACTATACAATGTTTGAGTAGTTAATTTAATTTTCTCTCGGCTTATTTATTTATTTATTTTTAAAATAAATATTTTAATCTTACTTAAACGTCTTTGTATTTTTGCTTTTTCCTTTCTATTTTTTATCGAGTAATGTTGGTTATGCACTACTGCAGCTTGAAGCAGCTCAGGAGAGGGAGAAGGAGTTACTTCATGAGATAACTGATTTGCAATGGAGGTATTGTATCATGAAATATAGTTGGATTACATGGTGAAATTTCGATGTATCTTAATCCATGCGTTTGTAATATGTAGGCTTATCTGTGCACAGGAGGAGCTTCAAAAATTGAAAACAGAAAACGCCCAGGTTAGTATTAAGCATGGTTGGTAAAATCTGTCAAACAAAAATACTTAATTAATAAATTACGATTTATAAAAATCAACTTATAAAAATCAACCTAAAATATTAGTTAATTTTTATTTTACATAAACTTATTATTATATTTAATATTACAAGCTTATACAGGTCTGTTTTATTTTAGTTGTTAGCATCATAAAACTGTGATATTATTCTAAATTATATGATGTAATTTTGCTTACTAAAATAAATTTATAAGTTGAATTATTAAATTTTGAGACGAGTTCAAATTTTGAAATATTGGCATTTGCGATATGATATTATTTGAATTATGTTTTAACTTGTGAATGTAAATCTTAAATGATAGGTGTGATTGCAGTGTGGAATGGATGGAGGCGGGAGTAAGGAAAAAAACGATCCATAGCGTAGATATGAAGTGGTATACTATTTGTAGGTTTTTTCAACCATTTAGATTATACAAATTTTATCAATAGTTCTCTTGTTTATAATTGTTTTTGTAAATTATTTTAGCATTATTTACTGGTTGTAAATTATACACATGCTATTTCCTGCTCCTATTCCTTCCTTATCTTTCGAATTCTATTCTCGTATCATCTGCTAATATTATTTGTTCTTTTTTCAGTACACTAACTATATTATAAAGTGTGTTTGAAAGAAAGCACAGATCAATATATTATATACTTATTAGCAGAAAACTTACTTTTTTATTATATAATTTCAAGCTTAGTATGTATGTGTGTATGTTTTTTAATTTATAATAAACGCTTTTTATTATTCTGAATTTCTCTATTAAATTGAAATGGTTAGGTTTTAAACGTTTTCCGAATCCTAAATTATTACGAATATCTAATGCCTTTTCTCGCAACACCTTCAAAACCTACATTACATTTTGTTAATATTTTTATTTTTTCTTTTCAAATTACTAAATATAACATTTTGAGACTAACGTTTAAATTTCAAGTAATTAAATAAAAATTTGTATAAATTAAGTTTTAAGAAGTATAAGAAAATATCTTATGAAATAAACACAACCACAGAAAATAAACAAAACCCTATTTTCAAATAAAAAATAAAAACAAAAACGTAATCTTTATTTTAAAACAAAAAAAGTAATCCTGAACGAAAAAAAAATTAACCGGAAAAGGCCGAATATTTTATTTTAAAACAACAAACTAATTCTAAACATAAGAATGTAATAAAAAATAATTTATATTTACACATTTGCCGACAACAACTGAAATATAGTTTTTAATATTTAGTAATGAACCTATAATATTAAGGGACGATTGTTTCACGGTGCCATTTTGTATTTAGGGAATCATATTTCTTGAAATGCTACCCCAAGAATGACATTTTTGTAAGTATGTTTCTTTGGTATTTTATTATTTCAAAATTATTTTATTTTAAAATTAGAAAAAAAAGGGAAAGATGTATTTGAGTAGGTAGATATTGTGGACGACACTTCTCACTTCTATGAAAATATCATAATGGAAAATAAATAATTTAAAATATAAGACGGTAAATTATTTAAATACTCGAGAATATTTGTTCATAAACACTTAACAAACATAAGAACAATTATTTATACTTTTGAGAATAAAAAAATTATGTGAAACTAACACCCTAAAATCCTTTTCTTTCTAATTGAAGTTTGAAATAAAAAGCTCTTCACCTAACATTGATATCATAATACTTATTTTTCTACTTTCTTTAATACCACACTTATTGTCGTCATTTTCTTGAAGTGTAATAGGACGATAAATATATTAATATAATTGTTTAAGATTGTTTGGTTTCTAGTTCGATAAAAATGAATTATATATAAAGTATATTTACTATAATTAACATGATTAGAAGTCTTGACTTACTTCGTAAAAGTACACCTCGGTCTATTAAGTTTGATAATTAACTTTATAATTAAATGAGAAAGAAGAAATATTCTATCTCAAAATATTAATACATCGTAACATTATATACAGATAAACATTATTAGAGTAATAAGATAATGGTGGTCTAAGTTGTCTTCTACTTCATTTCATGTCCACTAAAAGAAAATTACCACATGTATCTTTTAATACTATTTTACAAGAGAGGAAATTTCTATTTTCCTATCTATCCTCAAATCTCTCATCTCCTTCAAAACAACAAAAATATCCTATTTATAGCATTCTAGCATGTGTTCCTAAATCGAGCGAGGTGATTGCTTCTCCATGAAAAACGATGAAGTCACTCGAGTGGTGGTATGAACCCAGGCCACCTCATTGTTTGGCTATGAAGAAATCTTGAGTGAGGAGTTTTGTCACATGATATGTTTTCTCCTTGATATGTGTAATGATATATATTTATAATGTTATAAAAGAATTGTGCAGATGTTATGATGTAAAAGATACTATGAAATAATTTTACTTAAGTTTTATCTTAATAAATTATTAGTAAATAACAAAAAGTAAATATGAAAAAAATTAAAATATTTTATTTTTAAAATTTGTAAAAATATAATTAACTTAATACTTACAAAAGAAGTGTAGTAATAGTATAGTCTATAAAAAAATTATTCATGCATGAATTATTATTGTAACAGAGAGAGGATGAAAGAGGTAATATGTATAAAGGATTTAGTGGCTTGTCACTTTGATGGAAAAAAAAATACTTGAAGTGAAACTGCATGTATTATAGGAGGATTGTTTCTATGTGAGATCAATATTTAGTGAACCTTTGTCGTATATCAATTGTGGCCCAGTGACAATATATGTAGTCGAACAAAAACATTAAAAATGATACGTAGAAGAACCCTTCGAGGGTGAAGAAAAAGTTTCTAGTAAGTAGTACATGATAAGAATTATAGTAAATTAGGGGTTGTTCTGATTTTAAATTACATTTTTGTGTATTAGAATAGTAGGATAAACCTTGTATATATGTATGCAGTATTCTTATTTACTAGTTTTAAAAACAATTATTTTATATTTATTTTACTATTATTATCTTTCTATTGACTTTAATTATTATTTGATGATGATTATGTGGTAATTTTTTTATGTAATCATATATTGAGTTAAACTCTGAAAATTATTTATATTAAATATATTATTACTTTCTAGAAAAATTTAAATATTTCATATAAATATAATGCTTTCTTTAAACGTGAAACATCTAATATTTATATAAAAAAATTCTGCCGAATATTTATTTTCCTAAGTTACTCATCATTAATTGCATTTTATTATAATTAATAATAATAAAATGTATTAATTATAAGCGTTATGTTCTTAAGTTATACATTAAATAGTTTCTTTGAAATATGTTATCAATACTATAAGTTTTGCGCAACTTTAATGTGAAGAACACAGTAGTTTATATCATAGTTTTGGAAGGATAGATATTCATAAAGCTCAAATGGAAAATAAATCATTATTAATTATTCATGAAGATAGTTAATCTTAGAAGACTATATGTGAGTTTGGTGGGGAATATCTTTTTTTTTTCAACGAAATAAAGTTATCCATATCTAAAAATGCTATGTTATGTACTAATGGTTCATTTTACCCCTATCTGACGTAGTCGATCATATTCAAGGTTAAAAATATAATTAAGCAATACCATTAACATTTCGTCTTCTAATATAACACGAATCTTCATTATAATTCACTGTCAACACCAACCATTAGCGCAATAAAGGTTCGAACAAGAAATATGCTTAACTATACTAAATTTGATTCGACAAGAACTAGATCAGAGGAGCAAATTGAAATTATACATGGATATTTTTCTTCTTGTCAATATTACGAATGGCCATATTCACTAAAAGAATTTGATTATTTGTATCCATTAAAAGAATCCAAACAATATTGGATGTGCATAAAATTTGTTTCCATTAAGTATTTAGTTTAAGAAAATTAGCTCATCAAAGCATCACATTCTTGATATTTTAAATTGACTAATGCAACATGTAACACATCAACAAATTTGAGATGATGACTGACTGTAAAAATGGAAGCAAGTAAACCTTGTATTTCATAGTTCATACAAAGGGTTTCATCAGCCTAGACGTAACTTATATCATTGAGTAGCTTATAGTTTATTACAAAATTTCACTGATGGAGTAAAATTTACACCATACATAATCTCATAAAGTTTGTATGAATATAATATAATTATTTGTAATCAATAAAGATTTAATGAATTACCTTTACAAAGATGCATTGGAACTCATTCTCCTAATAACTAAAAAGTACTTTTCGTGGGTCAAGTTGACCACTACAATAACTTGAAGGAACTGGAGATATTTCTTGTCTTCCTTTCCATTCTTCACCAGGTTTGAGAGTAATTGGATTTTCTATGCAAGCAGCTTGAACACAAAGCATATTTTTGTACTCACAATCCCCTAGATCAGATATGGTTTTGGCTTTCTTGTCCCATGGATTCCATACCACTGCATATAATATAATATCAGAAATTAGGGCAAACTTAATTATGAAGCCACACAATTAACAACAAACCAAATCAACTTCCTTGTTCCAAACTTTCAAAACTATTTTTTGGAGCAAATATATATTCATTATTTCAAATTTTTATAATTAAGACAATCATCTGATTTCATGAATTTTTTTTGGGTAGAATTTGGCTTAAAGAAGAGAACTAAAGAGAGTGATTTTTAATGGTATGAAAAGAAAGCCACCTTGTTTATTTTGTAACGGAAAGGAGGAAAATATGAATGAAACAATTAAGTGTAATCTTGAATGAAACAATTTTTTAAATGACTTAATCAAGAATTTGTCATGAAAAGCTATTTATTCTTAATTTTGGACTCCCAAATTACGTGACATGTCTTAGTGTTATGGAACAAATCACTTTAGTCCATGCTTGAGATGGTTTTGGAAAAACAATCATTTATTTTTCAAAAGTATTCCTAGGGGAATTGAAAACTCAAGTGATTATTCCTTTTAAATAAATTGAATCAAACACATAGTTTTATCATGAGACTAGCTATGATGACAAATGCTTGCTAGATATACATATTCATCATCTCATATATCACATTTCAACATGATCCTTATGCATACAAGGAAGGGTGTCAAGATTAGCAGACTCACCAGCATCCGGAAGCCCGTCTTTTCGCAATACAAAAGTTCTCTTCCTTTCATGGTCTATGATAGCAATTTTTGTGGGAGTGCTTAAGTATACTTTGTCCACCTTTGGTATCAAAGAGACCAAAATAAAATAGTTATGCAGTTGAAGCAATAAAATATAAATAACAGAGAAAAAAACTATTCCATCGAAAATAAATATTAACTTCCGACTCAAATGTAATAGCATCCCCCTGTTCTGTAAATCGTTCTCTATTCTTCAAGTTGTCCAGATAATCTAATGTCTCTAATCCTTCAATTCGCACTTCACTGCCCATACAAACGGTGACAATTATCTTACACACGACACAAGTCATAAATCCCAAAACAATGTAATTCTATATTAGACAAGGTCACGCCAAAAGCAGGTACATGTTAACTCAAGTAATAAAACAAATTGTTATTCCAAAACAGAATAGACTGTGTTTGGTGCCAATTCTCATTGTTTGAGATTTGAATCATAAATACAGATTTGAAGTTTCCAGAACTATATGTAAAGTAAAATATAGGCATGTTTGAGCATTGGTGAAAAATTTGAATTATGTGCAAAAGATTGATCCATGATACAAGACCGATATAGACCTGATGTCAGTAACATAGAAGTATGTATTATAGGCAAATGTGAAGGTGAAGGATTTTCCATCAGTATTTGTGTTTCGAATGCGAGATGTCATCATCAGATCTCCTGCAGGTCCCAAAGTTATCCTCAACCGGAACTCATATCTATAACCAATTATTAAAAAAATATTCTCTCAATCCAACTTGTTAAACTGAAAATAATCATAATTATTTAAGGTAATTGTATACCTATGGGGCCAAATTTTTGTATCTTCTTCAGAGTGCTTAAGAATCAAGTCAATGAAAGCTCTGTTGGTGGTAGTTGTGGGAAACGGCGGTGGGTTAGGATCTAATGTCCAAAACCTGTTCCTCGCAAATCCATGCTGCTCAAGAGAGCCATGATTTGAAAACTACAGAACACAGATTAGAAGCAGTTAAAAAAACAAAAAACAAAATGCAAGAAAAAAAAAAAAAAAAAAACAAAAAAAAAAAAAAAAAAAAAAAAAAAAAAAAAAAAAAAAAAAAAAAAAAAAAAAAAAAAAAAAAAAAAAAAAAAGCAGCGAAAAGGATAAACAGACACATACTTGAGGAAAGCATATCGGAATACCTCCACGTATCGATTTTGGAGGCTTAAAAGTAGCCTGCAACAAACAATTGGTGTGAAAAATGAAAAATGAAAATTGTGTGAAAAGAAAAAGGTAAAAATTATGAGAAGATCGGTGCATGTGGAAATGAAACTTGAACCTTACTACTGACAAAAAGCAATTCCTCCCCAAGATCATTCTTCCATGACGTAACTTGAGCACCGTATAGATAAATCTACAGAGAATGCAATTGATTGTAACAATGGAATCATAAAATAAAAAAAATAAAAAAAAATGAATGAATGATGAAAACGAGGAAACCTCCGCAGAGAAACCGCGAACTTCCCTGAGAATGATTTTCTCAAGGCCATTCACACCCTTACACTGCTGCACGTACACCGTTTGTCGTGACATTTTCAGATTCAAAATTCACAATTCACAATTCACAATTCCCAATTCTCAAATTTCACAATTCACAAATCACACTTCTCCATTTTCCTCCTTCCCTAATCCTATTTATATTCCTCTTCTTCATCAATCAACACAACAGAGGAGAGAGAATGAGAGACTTAAGCCATGGACCATATTTTATTCATCATTTATTTATAGTTTCATACATCTTCTATTAATATAACTTACGTTCCCTTTTCAATCTCAATGTATATCCTAATCTTCTCCAAAACCTAACATTTTATTTTTATAAATTATTTAATTCAAAACGCATTTTCCATTTTTAACCATGTCATTTCTTTACATTTATAGTTTACTTATCTTTAATATTTAAAATTTATAATTATAGCTTATGCATGTCAGAATAAAATCCCTTATTGATGAAGTCGTGACCAGATCTAATTTACATTTTTAGAACCGATCCTATCAGCTATTTTATATTTTATTACTCTCAATTAATTAAATATAATCGTAAAATTATTTTCTATAACATATATTAATTTGCAATTAATACATTATAAGTAAATTTTATTAGATATGATTTGTATATTTTTAAATGTGCAATTTAACAATATATAGTTGCCTAGATTTTAAAAATAAATCTATATTTAAAATATACCCTTTCCTTAATCTATTTTATGAAATTCAAAATTACAAATTCAACTACTAAATTATGTACTACTATACATTACATCAAGCATATGAGATCTAAAAAAAAATAAAAAATAAAAAATAAAAAATGCATTTATGTAATCTTATCATGAAGCACGTGAAAAATATATTATACATTGAACTAAACTTAAGTGATGGAAAAAGTAAGTTGTCGGATATCTAATAGATGTGAACTCTTAAATTAAAGATTTGAGTGATAAAATTTAATAAATGAAAAAAAATAATAAATAAAATAAGTTAAGTACAGGTCACTTTTAAAACAATTTGATTGTTTTCATCGATACTATATGTACTAGCAAAAATACAATACCCTCCCATGTATTTACACTTTTAATACATTAAAATATATAATTTTATTATTTTTATGAATAATTAATTAAAAATAGGAAAATAATACAATTTAATATATATATATATATATATATATATATAATTTTATAACAATAGTATCAAAAAATTATGTAACCATTATTTTTAAACAAGGAGTTATTTAATTATTTTGAAATAAAGAAAAGTTATTAATTATTTATTTATTAAATAAATAATAACATTTATTTTTATCTGATAAATATATAAATATTTTAAAAAATAATTTTGAATAGAACACGAAGTATACTATAATGTAAAGATATTTTTTTTTTATAAAGAGTTAATTTTTTTACTTCTTCTATTTTGTCTAAAAGAAGCTATCATTAGTAAAAGAACTTTAATATGTATTTTTCGCAAGAAGCTTCAATGTGTATTTAGTGTATACAAAAATGGAAATTTTCCCTTTTTTATTATAAAAAAAATATTTTCATCTCTACAGCGTGAAATCAATGCTTTAATTGATTATAGACTTTTTATTTTGATGTTAACGATGTAGTAAGTGTTTATCTATGCATTTGATTTTCATAATTACTTGTCTCTTTTCATTTATCATTTTTATATTCAGTTTTAAATTAAGTTTTAGTTGTTCTTCGGTTGTATTTTATTTTGTTTTTGGTAAGGAAGTGTATTTACAAGGTTTAATCACTTATAGAACAATTTAATTGAATTCATACGTTTATGTACATCTAGAAAGAAGAGGAGGAGAAACACCAACCATTTGTTTACATGTTAATTGACTTTCGCTAATTAAAGAGCACAAAGAACAAATATTCTTACAACTTAAGTATTATAAAATTCGTTAAACTTACTAAACAAACCTACTAACTTTGACATCAATTTGATACCACAAAATGACATATTTGGTCTGCTCTAATTTGTCTTATTTAGTTCATCGGCCAGAGGCAGGTTGCTTCACCAATTCGTTTACATTTTTCTATTGTAAGTATAAAATATTAAAATTGAAATATAAAGGAGTATTATGTTAGTGTTGACAATATTTATTTAATATGTTATATTTAAATTAATTTCTGAAAAATATTTTTATTTTTTAATAGTTTTTACATAAATATGAAAATATATTAAATTATTATTTAGATTTAGAAAGCTAGGATTGAGATATTGTTGATATTTGATATTTTATTGCATTTTTATTTTTTATATATAGAGTATATGAGTAAAATAAATTGTAAATTTTTTATATAATATATCTCTTATATTTTTAAATTTCATGTTATAAAATTTCGAAACTTCAACTGTGGCATTAAAGTTAAGTTTTTATGAGATCAATGTGAGGGAGACAAATTCATCGCAAGTCGATATTCCATTTTTAGACGAAAGTTATAGACTATGGGTTGTAAAAATGCAAACTTACGTAAAGGGGTCAGATTTTTATAAGTCCTACCATGACCTAAATTAAAATAAAGAAAAAAAAAGGGTGATAAAGACAAAGATAAAGTTATACTTGTTTCTTGAAACATTATGCTGAAGAGATACAATTTATCAATTTATTATTTCACTGAAAAAACATAAAGAATCTCTTTACAATTAATTCGACAGAAGTGATATATGTCCTATAAATATAAGGACGACAAAGATTGATGGGAAAAGATCTGTGGTTGAGTGGTTGATAAAGGTACCTAATGAATCAAATTAATTAAACTAATTTTTGTCATTTTTAAATCTCACTTAAATATACTTTTTAAAGCTTTTAAAATATACATTTAAATTTAAAAATATATTATTTATATGGACAAATTGAATATTCGGTCACGAAAAAACTTGTTGGTAGATAAATTGGATTGGATTTTAATAAAATAAAATTAGGATAATTGAAGTTTGTTAAACTTATGGATCAAACTTTATCAATAGATTTTTTTTTTTATCTGATCCATTGTAATATAATTCATCACGTTTTTTCCGTCCAAAACATTACATCTAAATATTAAAATAATTGTATTATATGAACGTATTGAAATATTAAATTATCTAACAAAGACAACCTAATTTTCTTGTTTTTATCTAAATCCATGTTGTTACAGTAGTTATTATATTGTACATCAATCCATCATTCAGATTTGTAGCTTTTACTAAGATTTTTCCATTAAGTAGTAATGAGTCTAGAGACAGTGAGAAAGATTGTTGTTATTTTATTAGAGGATCTTATAATTAATTTCAAATGAATGATAGATGCATTTATAATTGAACCAAACACAAATAGTAAATAAAACATATTGGGACGTTACATTATGTGAAACTTGTACTGCACTTTACATTATGTTATAATTTAGATACCTATGTGTTTGATCTGATGCTTAGGCTAACTTAATTTTATCACCTATTTCCTTCTATTTGAAATTGTGTGTGTATTTAATATTATGTTATTTCAAAATCAATTTGAATCACAATCAATTTTATAAAATTGCGTTGATAAAAAATCAAAACTATATCAATGCACATTCAAAGACATAGTTGTTGAAATGGTGGACGCTCTTGCTGTTATGTAGTAGCACTTGTTATTAATTTTCGTAGTCAACTAACTGTCTCGCACTTTTGTCCACATTGAGCTCAGCACATCCACTTGTTGCATAGAATGAAAATTTCAGACTTTGTGCCTTTTCAAAGGGTGTTGCTCGTACTATTCAACTCTTTGACTTAAGGGAAATAATTGAATATAGATCTCAGTTTCAAATCAGAATAAATTTTTAATGCAATCTTTTACTTAGGACTTTTATAATAGACTTTGGATTTTTAAGCCAACCAACTACACCATTAAATTTAGCTTCATTCTCAAAGTTTTGGTAGGTTTGACCCTAGAGGACAAGAGGCACGAAGGTGGAACTTACGCTTGAGTCAGGATAGCTAGCAAGCAGCATGAACAGAACAATTTTGGGTGTGTTTGATATGTTGATGATTGGTATGCCTTAAAAGTGGACACATAATGCCATTTCTTCAGCTCAAGCCACGTTGCCCACCATCCACCCACCTACTATTGCCATTGCCAGGTACCAGCAAATGGTACCTCCATTTCGAGTAATTCCCGGATTTGGAAAATACTCTATTCTTTTCCTTTACAATTAACGTCACCCATAACTCACTGCCAAGCAACCAAACCAAACCGAATGGAAGAACACAACCAAGTCCAGAAGAAGGAAATTTGCAGAAGCAGGATAGAAAAATATAGGGTTAAATCAAGGTAAAAGACTTCCTATCCTACAAGTTGTAGCACAGACAAAAACTAGCGATTTTTTCTCCTCAAATATAGAGTAGCTAGCCACGATACACCAACAGAATGACTCCAAGAATTTGAAGGGGCAAAAATCAGGTGCAGTCTTTAATGTATTTTGTACTGGTATGTGATCAAAGTAAAAAACAAAAACCGTTTTATTTCTTATCTCTTTAAAACACTTTTTATCATATAAATAAGCTAAATAACAGACCACATTCTTAATAGACAATAACAAGAAAATAAAGATGTACGTATATCTTTAAAGTCATTGATTTAGTCCAACCCCATTTGCACATTTTGGTTCTTATACCTACGAATTATAATATTTATATTTTGTAATACTATGTCAATGGTGTGAACTTAAAGACCGTGTTTAAGATACCAAAAACTTAGTTGGTTGAGAGACCAGCTTCTTGTTACTAATCTAAAAAATATACATTATAGTCATGCACGTGTAACTTTAAATTAACTTTGTGTTGACCTCTGCCGTGAAATTTGACTTAATTTCGTCAACAAACATCAGTAAACGATGTTAAACCGACAAATTTGTGGCTGTTGAGAAACATTTGGATAGTTCTACACCAAGAAGTTCTATCCTGTGGGAGTATTACTTAACAACGTTAAGACACAGTTAACAAGGAATCAAAACAAAATTAAAAGTTTGTGGATACAAGGACCAAATAATGAAATGATGGAAAAGGTATGAGAAGAAGAAATGGGAAAAATAAACGAAGAGAAGAGAACACCGCCTACCTGAAACTGGGAAGCGTAACGACAACAATGGAAGTTCAAATTTCATATCCGGGTAACAAAGTGAGAATTGAGAAGTCTCAATCACTTAACCAATAGCATCAGACCGACAAAGGATACAAAAGGAACCTAACCAAAAGTGTCACAACACAACAAGATTATGTCCCTTCTTTCATTTGTATGCAAGCAAAGTGACAGGTAAACTACCCAAAATTCTATGTTCCAGCTCACACTACCAATCCAACAATGAGCAATTTTCAGAAGTCGCTACCCAGATTTCCTTATTAATAAAAATATTTGTTTTACTGGTCGTGTAAGCAACTGCAATTAAAAAAAAAAAATGTGCTTACTAGGGGTGAGTGAGAATCGATTTTAACAGAAAATAGTATGAGACGTAGAGAGAAAAGTGATGTTTGTTTTAAGAAAATGGCAATGAGCAGAAGAGCAGCCAGATCCAAAATCGAGAAGGGAAGCCAAAAAGGGGAGATATTGGCGACTCCAGAACAAGCACATGCATAGATACATACATAGATTACCTACTAAAGAGAGGAGGCTGAGGCTGACGCCGAGTCCCACTTAGGTTCTGAAATTAATCATACATAGATGAGAAGAATATCTATTAGCAGCAGTCTGAACCAGACTCATATTCATTCGGTTGGCTCCAACAAAGCGTACTCACTGGCGGCGAGTGAGAGTGCTTAAAAAAGATACGATAAGAAAAAAAGAAACAGAAGCAAAGCAAAGCAAACAGGGCATGTTATGGTAAGTAGAAAGAAAACATTGTAATGTATGGCTGAAAATGGAATATTGAAATTTGATTTGTATGAAAATGAAAATGAAAATGAAAACGAAAACAAAGCAGCAGAGCAGACAGGGGTAGCTAGGCATGTGGCGGTGGGGCATCCAGGTGGTTCATCGATGGATCCAGTGTCCGGGGAGGGAGCCATGTAGCATTGATTTGTAATAAATAAAAAATTACAGGGAGGAGGAGCAAGTAAGAAGTAAGTTTAGTAGGGGGTTTAGGGTTGCAAGGAGGGAAGAGGGCGCGGTGGAGGAGGGGGGAGCAGCTGGTGGAGATTCGGAGGAAGCTGATTGTGGTTGGAGTGGGGAGGTGCAATGAAGGGGTGTTCCAGCAACCTTGAGGCAGACAAGCGGCGAGAGGGGTCGCGCTGGAGGCACCGTGAGATGAAATCCCTGAATTGTGGGGAGGCAGAGGGAGGAGCCTCCGGTGGCTGAGACATACAGATGGCGCACATGAGGCTGGCCCAATCGCCCTGTCTCCCAACAGCGAAGGGAAACCTGCCCATGTAGAACTCCAATATGCTAACCCCAAAGCTCCATATGTCGCCGGCGTAGGCGTCGTATTGGCCGTCGTTTATGTCCGTGTTGATCCTCTCGGGACTCATGTAGGCGATCGTCCCCACCGAGGAATTGCACGGATCCATGGTCTGGTTCAGAATCCGACCGACGCCGAAGTCCGCGATCTTCACCTGCTTGCGCGAGTTTATGAGGAGATTAGAGGGCTTGATGTCCCTGTGCACGATGTGTCGTCGGTGCAGGTACGCCAGCCCCCGCAGAATCTGTCTGGACAGATCTGCCAGCTGCTGCTCCTGCGGGATGTGTTTCCCCTCCAGAGATCCCCCGTCCATGAACTCCAGAAGCACCTGGATTTCGCTGTTCTGATCGTACATCTCGTGACACTTCACCACGTTCGGATCGTCCACGTCACGCAGGATCTGGATTTCCCGGTGGATCTGCCGCCGCACCGACTCCTCATGGTGCCCGTATATCACCTTCAGCGCGTACACGCGCCCGCTCGTTCGGTGGACCACCTTGTAAACCGTCCCCCCGCTCCCGCTCCCGATGCGGTTCAGTCTCTCGAGCTCCGCGAAAGGGATGACCTGCTGCTGCTGCTGCTGCGTGGCTCCGCCGGAGGCCGGGGCCGGGGCCGTGGACGGAGGAAGAGGAAGCGGCACCGCCAAATTGGTGTCACGCTGCGGCAGCGGCAGCGTGAGGTCCTTGCGGCGGCGCTGGGGACGGTGATCCTTGTTGTTGTTGTTGGTAGGTGGGGGAGCGGAGCCGGAGGCGGAGGCAGAAGGCGGTGGGAGTTGCGTCGGCCTCATCTCATGTCTCGAATCCAGTGTGAAAAAAAAAAGAATATATATAAATATTTGTGTATGGAATAGAATAATATAATATTAATAAGGAAAAAGAAAGGGCAGGCGGAGAAGGAAGTTCATATAATGTCCATGAGAGGAGGGGGAAGGGAAGTGCAGAGAAGGTTCGAGGAAGTTTGAGAGAGAAGAAGAGAAGGCAAAGCAAATTTGATCCACCACTTGATTTGATTTGATTTGATTTTCCTCTGCAGCATAGAAAATAGGTTATTGGTTTGGTTTCACAAATATGAAAAAGTAAATGGAGAGGTAGCTATCAAAAGAGGGAATCCAGATTTAAAAGGCATGGGGTCCACGCGCCTCCAGGGCCCGTGGGGAACGTGGACCAATTACCTTCCGATGTGCCTCTACCCTACACCTCCCTCCTTCCATCACACCGCACTTCTACACTACACACTACACACTCTACACACTCTTCAAAAATTATTATTATTATTATTATTTACCCCAATCCAATCTCTCCCATTCGCAACACGCAACAACTGCAACTCCACGCTCTACGCACATCTGTCCACTTCAAATTCCTTCTATTTTTCTTTTCTATTTTCTCCTCCACTCATTCGTCCCTCTCTCCTTTTCCTACAACTTTTCTATTATAAAAACCCAACCTTCTTTATGTATCTTCATCTTCCATTTCATATTTTCTAGTTAATCACTCTTATTCTTCTAAACTATTCTTAGCTACTCCTAATGTTTATCATAAATATATCATTCGATAACCGAATAGAAATGTCTATGTTCTAAGAATAATTTTGAGAAATAGTTTATACGCATTAAACACATTGCAATTCTAATTCAAACTCATCTTTAATTCACATACCCTTCACACTATTTCATTTTTGTCACGTTATTGTTAAATGAAGTGAAGAAATATAACAACTACCCTAATGCCAGACTTTTCGACGTTTCAAGACAATAATAGTCAAAAGTAAAAAAAGAACAAAAAAACAACAGATTTAGATGTATCGTTCATGACATCATTTTCTTTAGAGATATTGATTTAAAAAATAAGTTTCTTATTTTTTAAATCATTATCTTTTAATTTGTGTATAATCTAATGCTTTTTTCTTTTCTAAAAATTTGCTTGAGTAAATTTCTCAATGATTATTCATACTCTATTATCTCAGTTCATGATTTTCTAAATTTATAACCACTAACTTTTATATTATGTCTTTTCTATAATTTTTTTAATCTAATTTCTCATCAAATAATTTCTTTATTTATAATTTATGGAAAAAAATTTCATCTTTGTTCCATCTCTAACAGATGTAGTTTCTGATTAGTTTAGCTGATCCACGTCATTATTATGGTAAATTTAAAGTATGGCAATATTTTAATTTAATACCACCTTCTTCTTTTTTTTTTTTTGCCTAAAATGACAAATTTCTCCTTATTTATCGTCTTACAAGAAGTGTTGGCCTGTCTTTTATTAACCTTCCTTTTTGAAAAAAAAAAAAAAAAATCTCTTCACTTATCTGATAGAGGTGATTTCTTACCATTATTCTTTTATTTCTTGCTCTTATTATTTCTACATTCTTCAGTGTTTTCTTTAATATTTTGGTTGCTTTAAAAATTATTGATAATTCTATTTTCAATTAAAAGTTTTTTGATGGAAAATTATCTCAGTTTAAAATATTTCATATATTAAAATAACATTATTTTGCTATCAAAAATCATAATTACAAAATAAAAGTATAAAATTAAAACTTCTATAGTATCGATCAAGAATGTTTTTAGAATATTTAACGATTGTTTAAATAGAATTCGTCAGTGTAATAAATATTGTTTAAAAAATTATTATAAATTATTTAACGATTATATTGTGATAATTTAAAATTAAAAAACTTATCAAAATATTATATTTAAAAAAAAATCTCCACTTTTCACTCCCTTAATTAATTTTAAGAATTTAATTTTTCATCAGCATTCTTTCCTTCTTTTTTTATTCATACTCTCATTTACACTCCCACAACACAAATAAATAGTTAATATTATTCTTTATTTCATGTAAGGAATATTTAGAAATATAAAAAAAATTAGATATTTAACGTAAATAGTTAAAATAATAAAGGTTATGCAACAAACAAATATGATTTAAAATAAACTATAATACAAAATTAATTAAATAAATAAAACTATAAGTAACCATAAATATTGTAAATATATTATTCTTATGTTAAATAATTTAACTGAAATACAAAAATAAAAACACTATATACATGTTAGTTGTAAGAATTTAATTAAAGATATTACACAACAACAATGTGGTTTAATTATATTTTAAGTGAGGTGAATATTATTCTTTTTTTTTATTTCCTGCAATTTTATTTTTTTTTACTTTTAATTGTATTTTCACAGTTAACTAGCCATGATACCGAATTTCATATTAAATGTTTATGTTAAATTAAGTTAAAATGTTAATTTCATTTTAATCTCTGAATTTTCTTATATTTTATCCAAAAGTTATGTATTATTAGTTAAACGGTACGTATATAAGTTATATAATTTTTAAGAATAATATTATAGTTTATAACATGAAAAATATTTTATGTGCGTATATATATAGTCTTATTAACATAGTTTATATATAAACAGCTAATAATATTATTTATCATTATATATAACATAAACATAAAATTAATAGTGTCATTAAATATAATATTAGTGATATTTTATTTTTTTCACAATTAATATAATGCAGATTAAATGTATGAATTTCATATAAATGCATATATTTAAAATCTATTATTATATCAAATTTAATTATTAAACAGTACTACTTATTATATTTATTAAATATAAATATATAATTATATTTCACACATTATTACTATAGTATTTACATAAATATTAAATAATACTGTTTTTTATATTTATTAAATTTATTATATAATTAATAATGCACCATGTGTATTTAACACATTAAATAGTGTTGATGTTCGTATTTAAGTAATATTTAAACACATTTTTATTTGTATAAATATTTATATATTTTATATTTTTAAGATGACACCCGTATCAAAGGGAGATTATTGGATAATATATTTAGTGGAAGGAAATAAAACAAATCAAATAAACAATGGATTTTTTATTACAATAGGTATAATTGTTTACTAGTTATTTATGAGGATTATGTGTTATTAAAGGTGTTTAAATCCCAAACAATATGGAAAAATGAATGAATTTTGATTAAAATTAAAAAACATTACTTTAAATATTATTAAAATTCAAAGAATAAGTTATTACATGGAATTCAATAAAGTGAAGTCATATTAATAACTATTTAATAAATGATTAAAATATATTTAAAAAGTATGGCTAGATTCATACACTGATTGAATGCTGAACAAATATAAACTGTACTCACATCATTCTCATTTTTGGATTATGGGGAAATTTCTTCTTTCATAAACTACTCGATACACCTACAAAAGATTTAAATTCTTTGAAAGATTTAGCTAGATACGCACGTATCTTAACTCTCATGACATGTGGGGTTGCAATATTATTGTTTTGGACCAAATTATTTAAACATAGGCATTTACTTGAAGAGAGCTTTGAAATCAAAATACTAACTAAACAACAAAAATGCACGTAGTAACATTCAGTTAAGTGGGCTTTTAAGCTCAGAAAACGTTTATTATTTTTAAACAGAATATTTGAATTTAAAATAATAAATAAAACAAGATTAATTACAAAACGTGAGACTTTTAAAAGTTAGAAAAGACTATTTATCATCTAATGCTTTGAATTTGACATAACCCATTTACGATATGCGATTGTAAGCTCAACATAAAAAAAAAATGTACTTTTTATGATATTTTGAGTGTTACAATAAAATATATAAATGAAATATTTTCAAAAAATGATAATAAAAGGTAAAGCAAAAATACATAAGTTTCAAATTCTTTTTAGAATGTTTATAAAAAGAAACATCTGCATTCGTAAATAAAGTAAAAAATACACGTTTTACACATGCAAAGTTAAGTCTTACAGTTTGTAAGTGTTAAATAGTTAATATATAATGTCTAATAGAACATTTAAAGTAAATTCATTTTTTAAAATTACTTGCTGTGTTATTATTTAAATTTTAACTAATATATCTAACCTTTCAAGTTTATATTGTTTAAACTGACTTCAAACATTGCACGAAGACATTTAATATGATTTTTGTCTAATATTTTGATTGAATTCTTCTGTTTAGTAATGAATAAAATTTATAACAAATTCATTAAATAAGATACATTCTCTTTTAATATAAAATTAGACTTATTAATGATACACAACTCTAACCTTTAAAACGAACTAAAAGGGAAGCCTTTTAAAATGTTGTTCAATTCTTGAATAACCGACATTTCAAAGAATAAATATTACTAAAATAAGTATACTTTGAAGGTTAATTGAGATCTATATATCATAAGTAATAGACATATAGGGAGGAATTCAGTTGAAAGTTAGAATAATTGGATCATACTTTGGCGTCATTCCTCCCGTTTGATAAGTCAAGAGTTACTTCCTTAGACATTCGAGCTGAAGGAAAACTTACGCGAAAGCTTCGAAACACAAATTGATTTAAAAATGTAGTCCAGTTATATGACAAAAATGCCAGCTAGAAATGGTTGAAATTTAAATATTGGTCTCTCCAAATTTCAGAAAAAATGGAGTCAGAGGAAGATTCAATCGCATAGCAGAGTGAATTGACAATGGGAGTGTGGTGGAAACGGAAGAAGATCCAAGGAAAACGGAAAATGTTTTTCAAACACTACATCTTAAGAAATACGACTTTTCTTTATTAAAGCTGAATTTTCTATATCTTAATTTTTCCACCTGTTTTATACTCTTACTTTCCATCAATTTTCCTCCTTTTTGTTGGTTTGCGGAAAAGGATATGAAAGAAAAGAAATGTATTGTTGTATAAATGTCAACTCATGAATGGGCTTTGAACCATCTCATGTTTTTGTCCGTAAGCAGAAGGATGCTTTCATCCCTTAGTTGTGATAGTGATAAGATGAGGCCAGTTATAGTATTTCTTGCTACCTTCGCCCCAATCCAATACCATAACCTACCCAAAAAATAATTATGTCTTTATTATTTCAAATCATTTTAATTAATATTTTTATATTCATAATTTTAATTGTCCAAATTCACACACTGCAAAATAATTACATTTCTAGAATAGTGATCTCAAACTAATATTTTGCGATGAAAAAATGAGCGGAAATAGATTGAAGTTAACGTAGAGGGTTATATATATAGCGGTTCATTTAGAGGATTGGAGTGTTGGTTGCATTAAAAAGGAAGAAAAGAAAAAGAAAAATTGTGTCCTCTCTTGCGAACAAGAAGCAAGAAGAACCTTTTCAATATTATAGCAGAAACATGGAGCGACCCATAAGCCTTGTACATTTAGAGTATGTGGCCTTCTTCATGCTGTGCACCACCGTCTTTGCTTCTGCCACCACTTCTCAACACCAACACCAAGAATCCCAATCACATTCTCGCCAACAGAAAGGTGAATTACCGTTCCTATCTTCTTATCTTCCCAGTTGAATTGCGTTGCTTTGATACGTGTTATCTGATGTGATCAGAGGCGAGTTACCTGAAGATGGTGGTGAACGCGACGGAATTGCCAGTGGAAGAGTACTACGACTACATCATCGTGGGTGGCGGCACTGCGGGCTGCCCGCTGGCGGCGACGCTTTCGCAGTCCTTTCGGGTGCTTGTGCTGGAAAGAGGAGGCGTCGGGAGCGAGAACCCCAACCTCATGAACCAAGAAGGGTTCTTGAGCAACCTCTTGAACGCCGAGAGTGACGACTCGCCCGCGCAGGCTTTCATTTCGGAAGAGGGAGTGCCCAACGCCCGTGGCCGGGTTCTTGGCGGCAGCAGCGCCATCAACGCGGGCTTCTACAGCCGAGCCCACCGAGATTTCTTCGGGAAGTCGGGCTTGCCATGGGACCTGACGCTGGTGAACAAGTCATACCAGTGGGTGGAGAAGGAGATTGTGTTCAGACCCAACCTCAAGACGTGGCAATCCGCGGTTCGCGATGGCTTGCTGGAAGCAGGGGTCACTCCCTACAACGGCTTCACTCTCGACCACGCCAAGGGGACCAAGATTGGGGGCTCCACCTTCGACAGCTCCGGCAGAAGACACACCTCTGCGGATCTTCTCAGATACGCTCGTCCATCCAACATCAATGTCGCCGTTCACGCCACCGTGGAGAGGCTGCTTCTGGCCGGTTCCACCGCCATCGGAGCACTCTACCGCGACGAGAGAGGGAGGCACCACCAAGCATTCTTGCGGGAACACGGGGAGGTGATTCTGTCGGCCGGTGCCATTGGAAGCCCACAGCTTCTTCTTCTGAGCGGGATCGGTCCCAGGCCCTATCTCTCTTCATGGGGAATCCCCGTGGCTCACCACCTCCCCTACGTGGGCCACTTCCTCTACGATAATCCCAGGAACGGCATCACCATTCTCCCCTCCCTCCCACTCGACCATTCTCTCATCCAAGTCGTCGGCATTACCGACTCCGGCGCTTACATCGAGGCCGCATCCAACGTCGTCCCTTTCACCTCCCCTCGCCACACCGCCTTCGTCCGCTCCCCCCTCTACCTCACCGTGGCCACCCTCATTTCCAAGATTTCCGGCCCTCTCTCCGCCGGCTTTCTCAGACTCGCTTCCACCGACGTCGACGCCAATCCCCGCGTGACGTTCAATTACTTCGACAACCTCCTGGACCTTCAGCGCTGCGTCAACGGGACCAGGAAAATAGCCGAAATTCTCAGGAGTAGGGCCTTGAAGGAATTTAAGTTCTCCAACTGGTTGGGGGAGCCAGATTTCAGGTTCATAGGCCCCGCCTTGCCGCTCCACCAAACGGACTTTCCTCGCATGGCAGATTTCTGCCGGCGGACTGTGAGCACCATCTGGCACTACCACGGCGGCTGCGTGGTTGGCAGGGTGGTCGATCCCCATCTGAAGGTCATTGGAATGGATTCCCTTCGTATTGTTGATGGATCCGTCTTTAGCGTATCGCCCGGAACCAATCCTCAGGCCACCCTCATGATGCTCGGAAGGTATGCCCTGTCTCCTTCACTATTTTACAGTTTCCTTTTCCAATCATACATTAATAATTATGATCCTATTCTCCCAGGTATTTTGGATTGAAGATTATCAGAGAAAGGAACGCATACAACTGATGCTTACGTCCACCCATTCACCTTCTCCGCCATCCTTAGACTCTCTTTCCATTCTTCCTGTACATTGAAAATTTTCTACTTTTTTTCATTGCCCAGCTCACTTCTTTCACGTCCCACCTTCAACCCTTCTATCACCAGGCACTGTTACGCCACCTCAAACTAGTGAAATGTAAAACTAACAATTATCTTAATTCACATTACTCATTTTCTTATTCTTTATCTATTTCTTAATCCATTTACGTATACATCCATGTGTTATCATGTAAAATAGTTCAGTTCTACGTTGAAAATCAAATTTTAACTGTCATAACGATTGCCAAACACCAGAGTTCTGCATTAACTTCCTTTGTACTCTTTACGAAACCCAAAACCATAAATAAGGAATTCGTAAGGTACAAATGGAATATAATTCTTTGACATCACTTTGTTAAGCGCGAGTGTGAAAAACATGATATTATAAGTTATAAGGTGTGGGGATTTTGAATAGCTGATTTAAGTTACAAATTGTTGGACGGAGCACTTGGGAATCAAAATAAATCTTATTCTTTTGGATTCATATATTAAAAAGAGTACCAAAAAAAAAAATGAAAATACATAACTATTGTGAAAACCTACAAACTCAGATAAAAACTCTCAAGACCCATTTACTTAAGTATAACTGTATAAAGCATTACGATCCATAAACAAGACATCTTCAGAGAGGAGGGAACCCAGATGGACTTTTCACAATTCAGTCAACTTCCTCAATCTTAGGCCCAGCACCAGCAGCACCAGCAGCACCAGCAGCATTAGGAATGTGATCTGCACCTCCCATTGGCACATCTGCAGCACTCCCTTGATACATCTTTGAGATAATTGGGTTGCACAGTCCCTCCAATTCCTTCAATCTGTCCTCAAATTCCTCCACCTCAGCCAGTTGGTTCCTGTCAAGCCATTCAATCGTCTCATTAACAGCCTTCTCTATCTTCTGCTTATCATCAGGGTTCAGTTTTCCTGCAAACTTCTCATCCTTCACAGTATTCCTCATGTTGTAAGCGTAGTTCTCCAACGAGTTCTTGGCCTCCACCTTCTTCTTCACATCCTCATCCTCTGCCTTGTATTTCTCAGCCTCCTGAACCATTCTCTCAATCTCCTCTTTGCTCAGCCTTCCCTTATCATTGGTGATCGTGATCTTGTTCTTCACCCCTGCAGTCTTGTCCTCAGCCGAAACATTCAAAATGCCATTTGCGTCAATGTCAAAACACACATTGATCTGAGGAACTCCTCTAGGTGCTGGAGGGATGCCCGTAAGTTCAAACTTCCCCAACAGGTTGTTGTCTTTGGTCCTCGCCCTCTCACCTTCATACACTTGTATCAGCACTCCTGGTTGATTATCAGCGTAAGTAGAGAAAATTTGCTCCTTCTTCGTCGGAATCGTCGTGTTCCTCGGAATCAACACCGTCATCACACCCCCGGCAGTTTCAATGCCGAGGCTAAGAGGAGTAACGTCAAGCAGAAGCAGGTCCTGGACCTTCTCGTTCCCTTCGCCGCTCAAAATAGCAGCCTGCACTGCAGCACCATACGCCACAGCCTCATCGGGGTTAATGCTCTTGCAAAGCTCTTTCCCGTTGAAGAAATCCTGCAACAGTTGTTGCACTTTTGGAATCCTGGTGGATCCGCCAACAAGGACAACGTCGTGAACCTGACTCTTGTCGATCTTGGAGTCCCTCAAACACTTCTCAACAGGTTCCATGCACTTGCGGAACAAGTCCATGTTCAGTTCCTCAAACCTGGCTCTGGTAATGGTAGAATAGAAGTCAATACCTTCGTATAGAGAGTCAATCTCGATGGTTGTCTGAGAAGTCGATGAGAGAGTCCTCTTAGCTCTTTCACATGCAGTCCTCAATCTCCTTAGGGCTCTAGCACTGCTGCTAATGTCCTTCTTGTGTTTCCTCTTGAACTCAGACACAAAGTGGTTCACAAGCCTGTTGTCAAAATCTTCTCCTCCCAAATGAGTGTCCCCGGCGGTGGCCTTCACTTCGAATATGCCTTCCTCAATTGTGAGGAGCGACACATCGAAGGTTCCACCACCAAGGTCGAAGATAAGCACATTCTTTTCGCCACTCCTCGAACCCTTCTTGTCAAGTCCATAGGCAATAGCAGCAGCGGTTGGTTCGTTGATGATTCTCATCACGTTAAGCCCCGCAATGGCACCGGCGTCCTTCGTCGCCTGCCTCTGAGAGTCGTTGAAGTAGGCAGGAACAGTGATGACAGCGTTCTTCACGCTCTGTCCAAGGTAAGCCTCCGCGATCTCCTTCATCTTCGTCAACACCATCGACGAAATTTCCTCCGCCGCGAACTGTTTCTCTTCGCCTTTGTAGTTCACGACGATCATGGGCTTCTCGGCAGGACCGGGGACAACCTTAAAAGGCCAGTGCTTCATGTCGGCCTGCACGGAGGGGTCCGAGAATCGGCGCCCGATGAGGCGCTTGGCGTCGAAGACGGTGTTCTGCGGGTTCATGGCAACCTGGTTCTTGGCAGCATCTCCGATGAGACGCTCGGTGTCTGTGAATGCGACGTAGGATGGTGTGGTTCTGTTGCCCTGGTCGTTGGCTATGATCTCAACGCGGTCGTTTTGCCACACGCCCACACAACTGTAGGTTGTGCCGAGGTCAATGCCAATGGCCTTGCCTTCTGCCTTGGAAGCCATGGAGCGAGTAAATTTGGTGCACAGAGAAAGTAATGAACGGTTTTGTGAGTGCAGTTGGTGATCCTTTATCTGAGTGAATTTGCAATGCATGGGGTTGTGGAGAATGCGAGGTATAAAAGGAACAGGCGAAGACTGAAGAAAGCTCCAGATAATGCCAAAAGTGGAAGATTTTCCAACGTTTCATGAAACTTCGTCAACCAACCAGACACTTCTGCACAAGACGAGACCCTTTAACTAATTTCAAATCACTTTTTTATCATTTCATCATTTTTTTTCTTAAACCATACAGTGATAGGGGGGTCAAATATAAGGATATTTTTTTCACAATAATATCAAACTAAAGATGACCAATCCAAAAATTCTGCAAAACATAATATGGACAACTGCCTTAAAATTGTTGTGATATCCGTTGCTATAGTTATTAGAATTAATTATATGCTAATTTAATTAAAGTGTTTTTTATATCTTTTAAATATGCACTCCAATATATATATATATATATATAGGTAATTCTGTATGCATCAATTTAGTTTATGATAAATACTTTTTCTTTAATAATATAGGTAATCTACGCTAAATGACATGAAATATAATGCATATATTAAAAAATATTATATAATAAGCTTGGACAAAAGCACTTCAGCATAAAACAATATTAAAAACATCACTCGTATGACAAACTGTGGTGTTCTCATCTGTTAACTAAATTTCATTGACTTAAATGCATTTTAAGTTTATCATTAACTTATGATAAACTTAAAATGAATGTAAATTTTAAGTCTAATTAAATCTTGTAAAATCAAGTTATAAGATAAAATTTATATTTACTTAGTCAACGAAATCATTATCAGAATAGACACAGAATGATTATTTTTAGAATAAATCATTATTTCTATTTTGTCAACTGAATGGAAAAATAAGTAAAAAATACAACTTTTAGAATATATTAACGGAAAAAATGTAAAGAAAGGTTAATAATAAGAATAACATAATTGACTGGAACAAAGTAATTAAAACACAAACTAAAAGTTTGAAGGCAGAGGAAGTGACGATAAGAGAAGTATAAAGAAAAATGATAAAAAGACTGCCAAATTTTTACAGGTTTAGGACAACACCGCTCCACTCTCATTAAAAAAATACATAATCTTTAAAAAGAATCATGTTATTAAATGAAATTCATATAATAAATGTTCAGAACATCACCGTTTGTCTGCAACTAACGTCATGTTATCCTAAAAGTGGTAAATGACATTTCACAATATTCAATAACTATAAAGTGAAAACCTTTAACTGAAATACCAACATAAAAGATGTTCAATTTAAAAGATTAAAAATATATTTAAATAATATTAATCTACAAGGTTCGTACAAATAAGAATATTAATAAAAATATAAAATATTTAATAAAGAATGTAGTCTTAAATATTTACAGATTGCTTTTTAGTAGGATCAAACTGTTGTTTCCACTTTATTACCAAGCATTTTACCTTGAAACAAAAGGAGCTTAGTGGAACTAAAGGTTTAGTGATGTTCTGTTCCATGATTAAACTTTAAGCCATGTCTGACAGCTTCTGTTTTTTCCACTGTCTCGTGATACCTCACTTTTTCTTATTCTGTCTCCACACAATACTTCTCCTAATTCTCACTTCTTCTAATGTTTACAAAGAATCACCCTTTCCCTAACATGATGGCGAGATTTCTAGTTTTTTTCCTACTCATTTCAGCCATTCATGCCATATCCATTTCAGAGTTCAATATCAATTTCACTTCAGAAGGAAAAGACCTTCTCCAGAGCAATGGACAACCACAGCAACTTCTTGGTACGCCACTCCTTCACCCTTTCAGGCTAAATGTTTTTTCTTTCACTGTGGCTTTCAAACTAACGTCATTCAGTGATACATAGGGAAATTATATGGAAGCATGGAAGAGGCAAGAAAGTTGAAGGAAAAAGTTGATGAAACTGAAAATGGGTGCAAAGAAGAAGTACTTAGTACTAAAAGAACATCACACGGTGGAAGTTCAGGTGGTGGAGGAAAGAAAGGAAAGTCAGGAACTGGGGGCAGTGCAGATGTTAATCGCCGGCCACGCCAGAGTTCCGCACCCACAAATCCTCACTTTCTGGTCTCAACATTTAATCTATGCGTAAGCTTGGCTTTAGTCACGTTATTTCCTTTCCACTGGATCTGATGTTATCCGCGCAGAAAACAATGGTTACCACACGTTGCTCTTTTTTATTTCCGCTATATGATTTTCAATACATGTTTTGGTCTTATCTTGAAGATCAGTTTGCGTCCTCCCTTTCAATATTCGTAGGTTGTCATCCATCATATCAATGAATAACAATTTAAATGAATGAATATTTGAACTTTGCCAGAAATTTTAGGGGGGTGATGTAAAACATTCAAGGGTATATTGATCCAAAAATGAAAACATTTAACTTGTGTTGGCTTTGGTCAGTACTGATAAGTGATGATAGAGAAGCAGAAAAGGAACCAATTTTACATTGTCCTGAATTCAATGATGTTAAATAATTCTAGGATGAACTCCAGGAGCCATTGACAGTCCAGATTGAGAATCCAATAAATTGTTTTGGAAAACAAAAGAAATTGTTTCTCCAACTAGTTACTACCCGTGGTCGAAACAAAGTCAAAGTCACCAACGTTAAATTAATTGTTGCTGAAGTTCATATATGGTTACAGAATATAACACTTATGAGAGAAATGTAGTAGTCTATTGATGACTGAAATGGGTGGCGTTAACAGTTGCAAACCGTTTGTCAAAGCAACTACAAACAACAAAAGGTTCGTAGGAAACAAAACACCACCTAGAAACATTGTGGCGTTCCTCAAATGTCATACAAGTATTCCTTAAACACCTTCATATGCTCTGGCTGAAGAGCTATTGCCACAGACACGCTGCCGTCATTGGTTGAGTTTGGAATTATGAAAGACAACCCCTCGTATGCAATTCCACCAGGTCCCATGAATATTGGCCTTCCCCAACCAAAGTCAGCATCATGGATTGGAAGCCTAGTCCAGCTAGTGATGCCAAGATTTGGACATTTGAAAGTGTGTGCGCCACGAACCAGAGCTTTGAGATCAGGTTGCAGCTCTAGATAGTCAAGAGCGGATCTCAAATACTCGTTGTCCATTCGTAGCAGCGCATTGTGGATTCGGCTTGCAGCATACCATGTTGGTTTTGACATGAGATCACCTGCCACAGCTATAGGTGTGGTGGTGAAAATGACATTGCCAAAGTACCCTGGTGGTGGAGAAGGTTGAAGCCTTGACCTTCCGTCTGTTGCAATGTACAATTTGGTGTCTTGATCATGAGGAAGTGCTCTGGCTTTGCATACACTTCTCCACACGTGACCTGCCAACATCTCGTAGGAGCTGTAGTTGATTGTGTTGCCATCTTCTTTGGACTTGGCTTTGAGGGTGGAGAGCTGGTCACGTGTGAGTTTGAAAATGGAGACAGCTGCAGCTGCAGTATCCGAGGATTGTTGAGTTTTCATTGCTGGTGGGGGCTTGTATTCAATGTGATCAAAAACAGGTCGAGGTGGATCTCTGGCTCGGAGGATTGTCCTGTCGATGAACGGTGGAATGGAAACATCCAAGCCACGGGCCACATCGGACCATGTATTGATGAAGTGAAGACCAGAGGCCCCATCTGCTACATGGTGTTGCATACCAACTCCAAGTGACGCCCCTCCGCATTTGAAGTGCGTCACCTATAAATTGTTCAAATCAAGTTGTGTAGTTATGGTTACTTGTAAACTTAAATAATTAAGAACCTTAAAAATATAATTAAAACTTAAAACGAGCATGCCTCAGGGGTCTAATCCACGTTAACCAGTAATTTGGGGGGATCATTGCCACTCACCGTGAACGTAGTAGCACTCTTATTCTATATACAGTTTGTAAGATAAAAAAAAAAAAATCAAAATTTATGATGAAGTGTGAAGGTATCATTCCTCTTATCCAAATTCACTTAATTTTATCAAATCTCTCACAAAAGTATATATTTTTTTTTTACAAAATTCTCAAAAATATTGTCTATTCTAAAAGTTTTGTTTAAAAATTACTCAAAATGAAAAAAGAGAAAACCTAAATTATACATCACAGATTATTTGGTTAAGTAATAGAGACGCAAAAGTTACGTTTTTAATGTAGAAATCTGGAAGCTGTAAATAGTTGGGATGATGTAAGCGCGAAAATTACTTGAATATTATATTTTTCACCTGTCACACACGGCAAGGGTGATGATGATTTTCACATCATCATTTCTCTTTTACATTTAAATTAAAATTTCACAAATTATTATTTTATTATAATATATAATTTATTTTTATTTTTATTATTTTAATCTATTTATTACTATTATATTAAATTAATAATAAATAAAACTAAAATACTATAATAAAATAATAATTTATGAAGTTGTAATTTAAATATAAGAGAAAACGATGATGTCAGAGGAGCATCATCATCTCTGCAAAACCAAAACAGACTCTGCATGGATCGTGCCACGAAAAACGTGGACTCATAACTCAGATATTATTATTATTATAATCTCTTCTAAATTCTGTGACTTCTGGTGACGTGTCCGCGTAGGAAAAGAAACATATTAAGGTCAATAACATGTCTCGTTTGGTAACTTAATTTTTGACTTAAACGTGGCAATTAGAGTAATCAAACAAGTAGTATGCTGCCAAAACCAAACAAACAAAAGTAGCACCTAACATAGAAAAAAAAATAGTTTAGTAAGAGAAGAAACAAAACGCAAAACGCACCTGTAAAACCAAGAGGGGATAGGTTTCGATCCCCTGTGAATAATCGACGGCGGGGATGAGCTGCCGGAGCTCAAGGGTGGGTGCAAAGTCCCCGAAGTCGTCGATGACGGCGCCGGTGTCGGCCTCCACGAAGAGAACCCCTTGACCGTCACAGTCAATCTCCACGCGACCGTCTTCGTCTCGCCGGAGCCTCCCCGCCATTGGGTAGAAGGGCACCAGCACCTTGCTCAGTGCCTCCTTCAGAACCTTCCCGTCGAAAAAGTTGGAGGCGCCGTTGGGTCTATAGAAGTAGACGCTGGGAGTGTGGAAATTGGGCACCACCAGGTCCACGTTCGAGTTCCACACCACCCGCCGCTCCACCTCTTCCGCCGGCCGCACCATCGTCGATTCCTTCACGTTGATGATCATCTCTCTTATCCAATTATCTCACTATCAATCATAATAATATTAATCATAAATACTATAATGGTGTAAAACAAGAATACATTTCACAGCAATAGATCCAGTCATAAAGTTGTTTTCAGTGCATCATCTAAAGAATTTGTATGTAAATTAAATTCTCTTCCAACAACACTGTCCAGAGTACTTAAAGCGAGTGTCTAATATAATACTCATCCTGAATTGTTAATTGCTGTCAACTTTTGAATTTAGTATTGGTATATAAAACTTTAACGTTTTTAAATGTTGACATTTTAATTTTGCAGCAGCTCCGCAATGATACAAAAGTGATTGTATAGAAAATTGGTTGAACAGGGAATAGAATATAGAATTGTGAAGAATACAGATAAAAATGAATTAGTAAGTTTTGATATGGAACATTTGGCTTTGGTGATGCAAGAGAAATAAGTGAAAATGGGGATGGAGAACACAGAAAGGAAGAGGAAGATGAGATTACCTGATGGAAGGAAGCTTGTTGAGTGGGTTGTTCTTGGGTTTGGAGGTTGAAGGAGTCCTAGTTTTTAAGCAAAGCGAGGAGAGGTTGAGTGATTCACCAACCACGCCCACTACGTTGGCCAATAGTAAGACGCCACCTCATCCACAGCACCATGGGACTTAGGCATCAGAAGTTGGTGAGACAGAGACCTGCTCTTTTCCATTTTCTCAGTTCCAATAAATTCTTTTATCACCTTTTATTATTATATAAAATAAAAAAGAAATGAAAAAAGAAGAGAAGATGGGTGTGTTGTATGATTGAGTTTAGGGTGGTAGTGAGCCACCAACTCCTATCTAGAAGAAGGCATTGCGTTTGGTGGGTCCGGAGGGAGACGGTGCCATCTGTGTTGCCTTCACACTGGAACTCTCCATTCTAACATCTATTAAACTAACCAAACCAAATCCAAAACTAAATATATTAAATATCTTTAAAAAAAAGTCTTTTTTTTTCTTTATAATTTCATATGGTATTTGTAACATTTTACTAGTCAAATTTATTGATAATGGGTCCCTCTATACTACCTATCCATTTGTATTTCTATAATACTTCTTTAACATTGCAACGTACTCATACTAATTTTCTAATAACAACTCTTACCTTTCAACGATTACTGGAAAAGGTTTACTTTGCGGGAAACAAATAGTAAGTTCAAACTCTTTTATATGCTACAAATAAAAAAGTTGATGAGAATCTTACCAACTACATCTTCTTTTTAGCATTTTCATTATTATGTATATTATTATGTATAGGATACCATAAATATTTGGTTTCGATAAGAAATTGAAATTAGTATTATCAAAGTATTTTAATTATCACCAAATACAAAAGAATATTTAAATATCAAATAATTATTAATAATTCAACCATATCAAAATTAATTATGTTTTTAGTCTTGATTGATGTCATCTTTATATTGATAAAAAGACTTCAACGATAGTAAGTAATAGGGTTAATAGGTAGTAGTGATATATTGTTACTTTAACGTATGGTTTGAAACAAAAGTATTTTAGACATCTATAGGCAATCCTAACCATGTAAGATTCAAGCAATGCCCTATATTATGATACCTTGGATATATTCATGCTCCTCTAGAGACAAATATTCTAAAAGCTGATGGTGTGGTAGCAATGTTAATTGGATCTTATCCAGTTAAAATAAAAATTTGTAATAGATTGCTAATTTATTTTTTATAATAATAACTTTTAAAATATAGGAAAAATTACAGTATATAGATATGATATTAAAATGATATTGACAGATAAAAAAGACTAGAAGCATAAGCAAAAGTAAGCGAATGAAAGATGTCAATCATACTACAACCTTATAATTCTTATTGTTGATGTGCATTGAGAAATATGAATACATGCATAAATCATTAATACATTACAATGTTTAATGTATTGATGTATATAAATCATAAATACATGCTCAATACATCTTTAATCGTGCGTATTCTAATGATTAATACATGTTCAATATTGTCATCACCTAAACTATATCATTTTTCTACTTATATAGTTCTGTCTTAAATTACTAACAACTTCATTTCATTGTAATTTGTTAATCAGTATAATATTAAACCAATCACTAAAACGTAATTAGTGATTGACCATCTTTCCTATCTCTCGTACCTTCTCAGACCTTGTATAGTGACTTTAACTGTTAATCTTTTGGTAAAAATCTTTATAGTCTTTTGTATTTTAATATAAATGAAATAATTTATATTGTATTTTTTAAAATATATCATAGTATAGAAAATTGTTGGTGGTTATGATAAATAGTTATGAAAAAAAATTAATTATTCTACTATAAGGCAAAGGATTATAGAGGTGCTGGAAGTTTATAAAAAATCTATAAATTAATTTATAAATACATTGGGCACAATACTTTATAAAATATCATGTATCTTTTAACATTTTAATCCTTGTGTATTTAGATTAAATGATGGTTTTTAAAAATAATCTGTATACATGGTGGTGTGATTTTGATATTATGCTAAAATTAGTAGATTAAAATTATCATTAAAGCATAAGTTTACTTTTATTTTAATATTAAACTTACTAGGCGTGAAAGATAATTTTTTATTTACTTTAAAAAGATAAAAAAATATTATTTTTTAATATAAAGTCCCAATCGAATCTAATTGAGAAGATAAAAAAGAAAAACTAAAAGTATAATTAAAAAATAAAAGGTACCATATCATGTCATCATTTTGTTCTGATTCTGCTCACTTTTTGTGAAACCCAACTTCAGCTTTTTTGTTATTTTCCAATAAACATGCACTGTTATCTACTAATAAAAATATTGGTGACTGTGTTTAGAATTAAATAATAATTTAGTAATTTATAATAAAAACTTTTTATCCTTTAACACATTAAATTATTTAATAAAAATAGCAGTATTTTGCAGTAATAAAAAATATTTTAATTTAACAAAGTTAAACATCCATCTTTCTGAATAATTTTGAAATACATCTTCGTCTTTTAGTATTTTAAAACTAAACAAATGTAGACAACATTATTTCCCAACTCCAAATTTTTGAGAAACTATATTTTTTTATTCTACCAAACATTAGCCTAATATGTTAAAAATATGTCATGTTATTCTTTATGTTTAGAAAATTTATCTTATTTTTAAAAATGATAAATGATAAATGTTAAAAGAGAAAATTTTTAAAAGATTAATCTCCTAGTCTCATTAAAATACAAAACCCACAATAAAGTTGCCTGATTTTGTAATAATTATAAATCTAAAATTTGATCGTAAATATTATTGCCGACATCACTAATTAAAAGTTACAATATAAAATTGAATGTCCAAATTTCAAAACGGAGAAAAATAAGAAGGAAGTACTAATAATACTAGTAGTAGTAAGTATAACTATTCTACTATTGACTCCTATAAATTCCACATTCTAATAAGTTTTTTTTATCTCAAGTTTTATACTTAAAAAAACAAATTAATGTATTAAAAATAAAATTTGTTTATTTAATAAAAAATATTTTATTCATCTTTTCATTATTTGTAATATATATTGAGTTAAATTATATTTATGTTTCAATATTTAATTAATTATATATTATCAAAATAATCATGAATTATATTTTTCAAAATTAAAGTTAGATCTAATTCAGATTAAATAAAGTAGATTAAATTTAAAATTTAATTATTTTAATATTATAAAATTAATATCTATGATTCTATTATAAAATAAAACTTTGAAGGGACAGAGAAGAGGATGTTGTAGCTTTGAGGTTGAAAAAAAAAATTGAAGACGATGAAATTGAGAAAAAGAGAAGAGTTTCAGGCTTTAATATGTTAGAAAAGATAGTTACTGTTATCAGCACTCGCGGTTTGCTAAGGTTACCCCTACTGTTTTTGTTTTCATATACGAGAATTTGTTTTAGTGCAACCTTAAACCCAAAATGACTATAAATTAAACTATTTATATTTTTTACACCCTCATGGTATACTATGCTCACTCCTCCTTTTTAAGACAACTATCATCCTTTTACAAAACTAAAACTAATCCACAAAACTCATACATACCTTAAACACAATCAAATATATTAGAAGTTAAACATACATTAAATTTAATTATGATTTTTGAATTACTCCTTACACTTATTTTGACACATCAAAACAGATGTCTGCTTTTATTACATAAATATTTTGAATTCTTCATTCAAGGAAATCTGTATTTCATTCCTCCCTATTGATTCTGAAAGAAATATAGGTGACCGTTCATGCGCGCGGGATATGTTTTTAATATAAAAAAGGAGGTGTAAAAAGTAGTCGTTTTATTAAGGAATGACCCGAATATTATGGACCTAATAATTCGTGTATAGAAGTTATTACTTCAGTTATATAAATTTATACTCTGTGTGCAGGACTTTAGCTTAATTTTTCTTTTAATATTCTTATTAAAGTGTTGGATTAATTAAAAAATATATTGTTTTTTAATTTGAAATATAGAATAATTTGGTTTGGTTGAGTTGTTAAATATTTAACAATTTTTTAAAAGATAATTACTTAATTCGTTTAAGAAATAATAATTATTTTTAATTATGAAATTAATAAAAAAATGAAAACGGTGTTAGAAACAAATGAATGAAATCATATTAGTTATATGACAAATTGTATAATATATATTAAATTATTATTTAGGATTATATAAGTGATCTGTAATTAATATACCTACAGAAATTCGTAAGAATTGTTTCAAATAAAATATAAAATAAAATAAAATAAGAGAGAGGGTGAAATGAAGTAAAGAAATTAATTCATTGGATCACTATGATGGCTCCATGTATGGCACGTGTATGCTGGCTAGGACTTGCTATCCACTTTTGAGACACCCATTGTTCTTATCCCTTACCTCTATCTATTATTTGTCAGGTTTTCAGATTTTTAAGGAAAGTAGTTTGAAAAAGTAAATGATGTTTCTTCCAGAGCAGAACAGAACTTAAAAAACGCATCTCAATAAATAAATGGTTATTTATGATAGTTTTCCTACATAATTATTTCAAATGTATTAAAATAATTTCAAATTAAGAGATAATCTAAATTATGTATACCTATGTAATAGATTTAAAAAGTATTTACAAAAATCTTATATTTTTAATCTCAAATTGAGAATCTAAATAAAGATTTAGACATCTAATCTGTCCAATTTTAAACTTATTAATAATATATATATATATATATATACCTATTTTAAGTTCCAATAAATTGTCTGGTCTTCGTAACAGTAATTTCCAAATTGATGGGCCCTTTGGGCCCAACTTAAAGCATATAGTTTTTCCTAAGAAATTGCGAAAAGGGAGAGTGACATGTCACATAATCAAAATCGACAAAAACAGAAAAACTAAAATTTGTTTCCACGGGAAAGAATTGAAGAGAAATTGGACCTTGAGGAAAGCATTACAAAAGGTGTAAGGATATCCACTCGCATATGCCTTCAAGATAAGCTCATATATTTTTATCATTAACTAATATTTATTTTAATTCTTAAATTATAACACTTTCACTCTTTCTAATAAACTTTTTTTTTTTTTAAAGTTACTCTCATAATTTTATAATAAAAGTTGGTTATATTGATAACAGAATTAAATTGTGTGATAAGAGGTGTTTAGTCTAAAATTAAGAGAAACGAAAGAACAGTCTTGAAATGTGACGAAGTAAAAACTGAAATAATAAAAAATAGTTGCAATAATTAACTAACAGTGATAGGAAATATTAAAAAAAAAGGTGTTGAGACTAAAATTGGGAAGAAAAAGTCTTAAATTAAGACAAAGTAAAAACTTAAAAAACAAAGATAAGATAAGCAGAAAAATATGTCTATATCAGATTGCTTTCACACTCTCCTTTTCTGTCTCCTTCCTCTAAATATATACATCCACGTCACCCTTGACCCAATGGATAAGAACTCTCAATTGCTCCCACCTCAGATTCTCCCATTTCACCATTAATTTCTATTCTATATAAATCTCTTTCTTTCATTCCACGTTTAGCTATACTTTATTTCCGATCCTTTCATCTCTGGTTCAATTATTCAAATCGCAAACCAAAATCAACCCAATATTTAGCTTGCGACAGATTCCCCGTCAATTCAACTTGCCGTGTACATTGATCCATTCTAAACAATATCTCCCTTCATCAAAACATCAAAGCTTCGTTATTTATAGCCAGAGCCTTTCTGGGTCGTTCTGACTTTTTCTGTTCGATATTTCGTTTTGGGAGATTAAGCTCTTTTCGCAAATGGCTGCTGTGACTGCTAGGGTTGTTGGTGGTAATGCTTCCTCTGCTTCTTGGATGCGATTCAGAGGCAACGAAAGAAAGCATACCAAGACCAACAGATCTAGGGTTTCTTGCTCTTATTCTTCTTCTGTGATGGATTCTTACAAGACCTTGAGAATACAACGAGGCGCCTCTGAATCTGAAGTCAGAAAGGCTTTCCGACAGCTTGCTCTGCAGGTTTCAATCTCAACCTTAAATTTTCCTTTCGCGTGTCTCTGACATGTGTTTTATTTTATCCCAATCGATTCGTTTGATTTTTGGTTTAGCTGTTTTGATCTTTGACTTTCAATAACTGTGTTGTATTGTGTTTGGTGCAGTACCATCCAGATGTGTGCAGAGGGAGCAATTGCGGGGTGCAATTTCACGAAATCAACGCGGCTTACGATGTAAGTTATTTATCCTATTCCTTCCCCTTCTCTAGATTTCATCTGCATAGTTACTTTTATTGCATAATGGAAACTTGTTTAAAATTAAAACTTGTGGTTTTTCTAGGCTCTTAGTGGTTGTGTCTGTTGAATGATTGTTAACTTTTCCTTCCCAACAAAAGTAATATACACAGTTCCTCTGCAATTATTTCACAGCATAATAATAAAAAGTGTTAAAGGTGTGATCAATAATTGAAATTCCATCTCACATTTGCATCAAAAAATAATATTTTTATTTGTTTAATAATACATCTAAAGTGGATTTGATATGGAGGGTTGTTTTGGGCCATACCAAAGTTTTGAACTTTATTGAGAAGGTAGCTAACGGGGATTAATTTTGATTATTGAAATGCAGAAAGTGATGGCGAGCTTGAGAGGAGAATCAAATGAGACAGTATCGTACGAGAGTTTTTTTGATGATGCCGTAGATGAGCCAATGAGAGGAATGAACGACTCAGATTGGGACTTGTGGGAGGAGTGGATGGGGTGGGAAGGAGCAGGAATCCGTGACTACACCTCTCATATCAACCCTTACATCTAAATGTGTTGAGCAACTCTGTTCATAATTATTAGTCTTTGAATAACCCTCATCCCCACCTAAGGGTGTGGTTGGTGTGCTCTGTATATAGTACAAGATGAAGTGAATGTAAAGTCCTCCTCTATGTATCAATGAAGTTGAGGAAAAACGCTTTAATCTCTAATACAAGTAATGGCCTTATATGACCAATGACAAAAAAGGTCACTATTTAAGCATCAAAATAAATACAAATGTATATTGCATATAAATTGATGTCATCTTTTCCTTATTATTGTATTTGTACACTCATTTCAACATATTACTTCAAACTTAAGGGGGCCAACTTTGGTGTCCTGTATTTGTATGTATTCAAAAAAGGTTGAAAGAGAAGTGGTTGAAAGCGTGAACAATGTGGAGAAGAAGGGGGTTTGGTATTATATCAGGTCATTGCCAGTCATACGTCGCACCCTAACCTTGTTATTTCTCCCAAATGCTATTTCCTATTTCAATAAAATCTTTCTTTCTAGGTTAGTTTGGGAGTCACGATCTGTCCTTACTTTGTTTTTATTTTATTCAAAAATTATATAAATTAGAATAAACTTATCCCGTGTTTGGATTTATGACCTCACAAGATAAGAAGATGTTTGGCTTTCAACCAGGAGAGGTCCAATATAATTTTAAGAAATAAGATTGAAAAGTCCCTAATTTGGGTTTTAACTAAATTGAGTTTTGTCTCAACTTTATCTTGAATCTCGGTTTAAAATAAAAGCAAGTGTTATAAACGAGTCAAATCCCCCATAACGAACTAAAGGGTGCAGCCCTTATCAGACTAAAGTGAATTAAAAGATAAATATTCATTTTTTTAATTCACGATTGATAGGTAAAATAACTTATTGATATACCTAATAAATATCAAATGCCCTCACAAATGTTATTATCTTATTTTAAGGAATCAAAATGTAAACTAAATAATTATTTAATATTTTAACTATATCTTCTATCTATGAAAAACTAGATCTTATAAAATCTTAATCTTCTCTCCTTTGGGTCTCATCCATCCAATAGCAACGTTGACGTAGTTTCTTTTGGGGTCAACAACGTGTACTGTTTTTCACAAAAAAGTAGTTGAATTAAATATGTGGACGTGTGTTCATGTTGAGCAATCTAAAGGTGGGTGAGGCTTACATGAGAGGGTTTTGGGCGTACTGTTTCCTTGCGGCTCATTCCAATGCAAGGCATTTCTTTCTGCACCTCCACACATTTTTTCTTCACTCCAATAATATGAAAATTCTTAAAAGAAATTTCTGGATGTTAATTTTGGATTCTGAATTACACAATTCAAAAGTTAGAAATAATTTAGAAAATTATATGACATTCTCCCTAAGAAAAGAGCAAATGGTGACAAGGTCGTGTTCTATGCTGATGGCCCCTTCACCAGAAATTTAAATGACAATAGGCAGAAATGGATTGAGACATCCAGAGGCCATTTTTTAAGAAAAATTAGATTGGGTTTCAGAAGTTAAAAATGACTTTTAAATTGTAAAAGCTTTTCTACTACATTTTACTCCAAAAGATACCTTATGAATGGAGTTGGAGAAAGAAATGCCCTCCTTTGGATTACTTCAAAACTGCTGTTTGGGTCATGTATTCGTATTTGGTCACATTCTTCTTTCATATATATTTTAACATTCTTCTTTTATCCAAAGATGGAATCCACTAGTGATTTTGACCAACCACAACAACGTAAGAGTATGTTACAACAAATATTGCACTGAAATAATTGCCGATGCTTATATGCAAACGCGACATATTCTGTGAGTGCACACAATAAGAAGTCTCCCTATCATTAGCAATGCTTCAAACAGGTATAAATCATACCTAACAAATTTTATTATATAAGGAAAATTTCTTATACATCATTAGTTCTTTTTTTCCGAAATCAAAAGAGTGATTTATCAATAAAGGAGATTGCCAAAAGGAAATGGATCTCCATCCCAAAGAATAAAACTAGAGACAAAAGGGCATCCAACAAACATATGTAATGCCTTTTAACTTAGTGTAACTGGAAAATAATGCTGACGAAGATCATTTAGCAGAAGCAGAACTGGATGAAAGTCTTTGGCTCCTTGCTTTATCAGCTTTTTCCAAGTAATCTTGGTGAGACTGGTGTTTACTCCCTGCAAGGAAACAAGAAGTTCAAAAGATTAAGTATTTAAATGGCCGCAATGAAATGGAGGTATATAAGAAAATTCTAAATCTAAAACCCTTTTACACTATCTACATGTGACAATCGAAAGATACCAATCAAAAAGAAAAACATCATTGAAGGTACTACAGTAGTTGTTTAAGAAATCTAATTTTGTTTCTGGATTTCAAACAATAAAACCATGCACTAAATAACAGCATGGGTGAAATGCATTTGTCAGGATAGTTTTATTGTATGGTCATGCCATGTCATGGCATGCACATGAACAGAATAGATCTACTTAACTGTGTCGGCATTTGACCAGGATATCCTCCCATGCATTGATGTGACGCTAATCTCTCAGAAGCTCAGACAATGGAGCAATTTTAGAGGACCCTTCTAACAATTGCCTTTCTTAGGATCTAAACAATCCCACTACACATCCAGTTTTTGTTCAAAAGACCAATTACTGGCAACTAAAGGGGTATGGAGGAGAAAGGGAGATGAGCAAATTACATGAAAACCAATCTTTTAATTCATGTTTTTCCCTCTACTTTACATATACTGTTTTTCTCAGAGCAGAGGAAGAGGGAAAGAGGTTGAGAGTTAAGACTTGAGTATGCGGGAAGAATACAACCGCAGGCCTCAAAGCTTCAGTGTCATACCAAAAAAATTTATTTATTTTACTTAATGTGTGACTTACAAGACCTTCCTTTAAGAATTGATGTCCATGGGGATTTCACTCGATCAACATCATATTGACCCGATGATACGAAGGTGGCTTTTTTTCTTTGACAGGTTCACTTACCTATCAATATTCGGTTGACACCTTCATCTATAGCTTATAAGCAGTCCTTCTATAACCCAACTCTCAATGGAAGTATCAATTGTTAGGAATTAAGCACAAGAGAAGAATCCAACTCAAAAGACTAGTGTATTAGGTTGGAGAATCTCAAAGCTTAAGTATCAGGTATCATCTCAAGTAGTTTATTCTGCTGAATGAGGAACTCCTAAGATTGAGAAATGTCATCAAAACCTCAGTTTAAAAACCTAAATGTGAAAGTTCGCTGGTACGAAATGCCAAACCACCATTGACAGAATTTTCCATGTTCGTGAATCCTATACAAGGAGCTAGCAACATCCCTCTGACATAAATTTACATTATTCCATCAAGTGCTGCCAACAGCCCCCATTCTTGAACAAAGTCTAACTAGTTCACCGAGTTTCAAGTCTAGTTTAAGTAGCAAAAGGGCACCTATAATATTAGAACATCAATAAGAACATACACAACCACATTGGTGAAGCAAGAAATTTGAGACACCCCAGCTAATATGTGAGTACCACACCTTTCAATCAACATAGAAGATCAAATGCAAGCCACTACCTCCACGAGGTTTAATTAAACTAAACATATTTTTCCCTTTTCAATTTTGAACCATCAATTAAAGATTTGCTTATCCCTAATTAGACTTGGAAACTTTATTCAACAACCTCCAAATCCGACCACTTTCAAAGGAGCAGGTGAAATTTTTTGTACATTGCAAATACTATCTTAGAAGGTTAAATCACACAAGTTCAAACCCTAAGAAAATCAATAGCACTAAGATTGGAGTTTTACAAATGACAGTGCTGACAGATGCAACCCAGTCATAATGTGAAGGGAAAGTTCATAACTTTATACACGATCTCAAATTTAAAATGAAGGGCAACTGATAAAATTTATAAAGGAAACCAATTAGAATAAAAAAAAGGAAGGGGTACCTCGGTTCATAAGGAACCATGGGATGGAAAAGACAGCGGTGATGAGAGTTAAACCAATGAAAACATGCTTCTTCTCACCGCTATGGAGATAGTGATTGACCTTCGACCTGAATCCTCCTCCACCGCTGTTGCCACCGCTGTTGGTTTTTGTGTCGCTGCTCATCTTCTTCCCTTCGCAACTTCCCCTCTCAGCTCAGGCCACTCACAGAGCCCTAATTTCCTTTTATTAAAAAAAAAACTGAGTTTTTTCTCTTTAGTTCATGCACTATAAATTCTCCATTAATCTTTTCAAATATAATTTTTTTCTTTTCTTGATTGTAGACTTTATTTGAATGAGTTGAAAAAACAATTTAATATATTTTGTTAAAACGAAATATAATAAAGGATGAAATAAATCATAAAACACTTTTATGAATTTAAATAAATTCTTTTAGATGCTTTTTTAAACTTTTAGTTCAGTTGATTTTTTATGGTAAATGAAGTGGAATGATAATAAGATAAAATTGTAGTGAATAGGTTGTGTGGGGTTATTCTTAAACAAATTCATAACGTGTTATAAGGGGAAAATGTGAACAAAAAGTTGCACCAAGAAAAATAAACATTTTTTAAGCTTTGTGTTACTGGATAATCAAACATACATAAGACCCTTTATTATTGTGACGAGTGTTTAGCACTTAAGAATGAAAAAAAAAAACATTTTTTATTGAGAAGATTTAATTCAAATGAAATAACAATGATACTCCAGTCATTTTTATTCTTTTCAGAAAAAAAAAATAACAACAATTAAAAGTTTACTATTTTTGCGAGAATAATTAGTATATACAATGACATAGTAAACATAAATATACAGTATCATTTAATTATAAATTATTATATATAATACATAATTACTTTATAATAATCATTTTAATTTTTTTTTATAATAATACTAATAACTTTTACTTAATTTACAATCTAAAATCTTTTAGATCCATAACGACACTATTTTCTTAATCTAAAAAACATGAGATTTTTACTGACCACTCAACTTATCTCTTCTCATCAGACTTGTCCATTTCAGGAGAAACTGCTACCTCCAATTAATATCATTCATTAATATTTCGTATCTGAACAAAATATCATGGTTTAATTTTTAATTGAAAGTCCCAAGATTTAACCATAGTATAAAATAAAATGATTCTTTTTCTTATATGAAAGGTTTGTACTCAAACAATAAAAAAATATTCCAGAAGTAATTTTGATAAGTTAGATACTATTATTAATGTAAGTTTAATCAAATATCTATTTTTTTTTCTAATAATTCATGTTTATGTTTGAATTTATAGTTCAAAATAAAATTAAACTAGACTACTTGATTAAGAAAAAACGGATGAACCAAGCTTACATTCAGTGTAATGGAATCACACAATCGACTAGAAAAAACAATATAAAAACTAGTAAGTTAGTGAAGAGTTCATCAAAAGTAATTAAAAATTCTGCCAAATTATATATGTATTAACCTATAAGAAAAAAAAATAAAAATGTTCCATAGTTGTACTAAGCTCCTTAACAAATATTGTATTTGCAGGTATTTCAGTTTGATACTTTCATGTGTGAGTATCCTACTTTCAGAAACTTTAAAACTAGGCATGCATATTCTAATGTTGGGATAATATTTTAATTCTAACGGTCCATGAAAAATAAACTCAATAAATAAATAATATAAGAAGGTAAAAGTTTTACAGCGAAGCAGTAGTGTGTGCTGCGAAATTGTCCAACTTTGTTTGGCCCAAATGCAATAATTGTTGTCCCTTACCCTTCAGCTCTGTTTCTAATGAATAACGGCAAGCTACACATAACACAGAACTAAACAGAACAGAACAGAGAAGATATGGGAGGCTCATGGAAACTCACATGTGCCCTCTTGCTACTCGTCGCCGCCGTAGCCACCGCCACCGACCACATTGTGGGTGCCAATCGTGGGTGGAACCCCGGCATCAACTACACTCTTTGGGCCAACAACCACACTTTCTATGTCGGCGACCTTATCTGTTAGTCAAACTCTCTGTTTCTCAATTCTACCTTTCTACTGTGCTAGATCCTTCACTTAACCTTACAGATCTGGAAAACTTTTCTTCATCTACATCTTCACTACCCCTTACAGATCTAAACATACTTTCTATTTTCAACAGTGAGGGAGTAGCAAATAGTCAAAACATCCACTTTTTTTTTTTTCTCATTTTTGTTGTTGGATACCAAGTGTTTGTTTTTTTGACTTTCCATGCTTTCTTAACAGCATTCAGGTACCAAAAGAACCAGTACAATGTGTTTGAGGTGAACCAAACTGGGTATGACAACTGCACCACAGAAGGGGCAGTGGGGAATTGGAGTAGTGGGAAGGATTTCATACCCCTGAATAAGGCCAAGAGATATTACTTCATTTGTGGGAATGGCCAATGCTTCAGTGGAATGAAGGTCTCTGTCATTGTTCATCCTCTTCCTCCACCTCCCACCTCTGCACTTGCTGCTCCACATTCCACGCCAAACTCTGCTTCTCCTCTGCTCTTCAAACGCTCTCTGTTGCTGTCTTCTGTTTTCGCTTGCTCAGGATTTGTTTGGATGTAGCAACTGTTGCTCATTCTTTTCTCCTTTCTTCTCAGTTCCTTGTTCTGTCTTCCTTGTTTGTTTCTGATTCTCGTCTTTCAAAGTAAGCTTCTTTTGTTAGCGCTGAAATTGAATATCTCCAATTCTGGGTTTTGATGCAAAAACAAAGAGAATATGTTTTCTTCACACTTGAAAAAAAGTATGCTTTAGACTTGAAGTTGCTGCACAAATTCAATACCTTTTTGTTTTTGTTTTACATATAGTACAACTTCAATTTAACATATGTTTGAAATATACATAAATAAACATTGACTCCAAAATTAAATATGTTTGATTTAGGTAAAATTTGGTGTGCCTGATTTTTATTTATCAGTATCACATTACCCAATTGGACGTGTTATCGAATAAAAATAACATTGTTAATCATAGTTGTTGCGGGTGGCAATTGTTTCGTGTTAAAGATCTGCCGAGTTAAAATCACATCGTTGTGTTTGGATTATTATATTTTTAAGTAAAAAGAATTATATATTGATTAATGGTTATAACTTTTAATTTAGTGACAAATTTAGTGACAAGAGTTTGATATATATTATAGCTAAAGTTAGGAGTTTGATTTTTATAGAAATAAATGTTGAGGGAAAGATTGTTGCATAAAATCTATCTTACAAGGATTAAACAAAGCACATAATATATAAAAATTAATCCAGTGCAAAATGTTTAGGATGGAAATCGTATTAATAACGATAATAATTATAATAAAAAAAATCATAACAATAATAATAATAAATAAAAATAATGACAAAATCAACAACAATAAAAAATAATTATAATTACAATAGAAATGATAAAATAATTTTAACTAAAGCATTAACAATTATAAGATAATAGGATAAAAATAATCATAGCACATGGTTTTACTACGAAGATAATAACAAAAAAGATGGTAATGATAATAAGATAGTGTTATAATAATAAAATTATAAAAAAATTGTAACAATAATAAAAATAATATTTGATTTTATAACAATAATGGGGATAATTATATAATTTTTAAAATGTTAAAAATTTAATTGATTATTTACGAAAGTTTTCAATATTATGAGAAGTAGTTAAAAACTTATTTCACATCAAGAAGCATGCTCATTTATAATTTTTTTTAACTTGAGTTCTATTTTCTTTTATTCACTATAAAATTTCACTATATTATGATTAGAGTAGAATAAATTCACAAAATTGTTTCTAGTTATATATTTTTTCTTGATATTGAACATCTAAGTATACTATAATTTTTTAAGCTAAATACATAAAATTTTGTGAGATTATACAAAAAAAAAGGTCATTTTATAAAATACCCATTTTTAAAAGAAAGGATATGAGATGAATGTATTTTACACTTGAGAGATTAAATTTTATAATAATAAAAAATTTACAAATATTATTCTTTTCTATATCATCTAATATTAAATACTAATACTTAGAAACTAAAAAAAAAAAATCAAATATGCAAATAAATATAAATGAATTAAAAATTGAAATTTTTGAGAATGTATCTATAAAAAGTTGAAATGGTTGAGAATGCACTTATAAAAATAAGTGAGATGAGAATCTCTACCAAAAGTCTGTAATCTTTTCCCAACTTGTTCGGCCTTTGTCAAGGCAATTTCCTTCTTGAATCATCAAGATCATCAGTATTAGC
>Ga0209489_100054_pt1:0-145000 | contig 148647 bp, 71 predicted proteins | sample SiratrowhiteBW_FD_187527 | JGI IMG/M metagenome (GOLD analysis project Ga0209489, IMG submission 187527) | Root nodule microbial communities of legume samples collected from California, USA - Siratro white BW (SPAdes) (version 2) | ecosystem: Host-associated > Plants > Roots > Nodule...
ATATATATATATATATATATATATATATATATATATATATATATATATATATATATATATATATATATATATGAACTTTAGGTAAATAATTTCCAAAAAAATAAGAATATTTTTGTAAATATATTAAATAAATTAATTAATTAACAAAATAACAAATTAAACAAAAATAAAATATTCATAATTAATTAATAATTGAAAAATGGAAATGATGATGAAAAATTTAATAATTAAAATTTACTTGACAAATAAAAGATAAATTTAAATTGAACTCATTTTCAAAATTTAATACTTAAATCAAAGTTTTCCTATTTAAAGATAAGTGTATCGTAATTCAATTTTCACTTGTAAAACTAAATACATTTAATTTTCATAAAAATATACCAATATTATGAAATCTTGAGTAAACAACTTCGTCTAAAATTAAGTTTGATTTTGTAAATATATTAAATAAATAAACAAATTAGTGAACGTAAAAAACAATAGAGCCTTGATAATTAATTAATAATGAATAATGAAAAAATGCATTAAAAAATTAATACAATAAATAAAGATAAAATTTTCAATTAAAATTATTGTCAAATTTTAAATTATATTTTTAAGTTTTAAGGATAAATTTATTTTAGTTCTACTATTCACACGTTGAAGCTAAATTCATTAATTTTTGAAAAAAATCTAAAATATTTTATAACACTCGAAAAATAACTGGTAACATTATTCTATAATATGGTATCTACAATTCTCAACCATTCTAAATAAACTATAATCCTAATATAAAACGTTTATGTACATAGTGCACGAAAATAAAATAAACTGGGTCTCTAATTCCTTTTAGATGTAACTCAAAACTTATGCATGTATGTACTCACCTACATACTTCATTGTAGGTCATTGCGTAAGCAACAAAGGGGAAATTTCTACAATTTGATATAAATTCATCTTAATATTGAAATTTATAAATAATTAGTTTATCATTATTTCATTATATGTATATATTTATACATATAGACCTCAAATGGTTTCATATCTCAAGGATTTTCGTTAAGGAATATTTATTTATGTCTTTCAGAAAATTCGTATAAAACAATGTGTATTAGAGATTAACATATTTTTTTTATCTAAGCTCACGCTTCGACTTCATGGGTAAATGATAAGTTTAAAGCATCTAGAATTCGAGACTCATAGCATGTCAGATATGAACTCTCACCACTTGTGAAGCCAAGATTCTCTTTTCTAGATTCTAATACTTAATGCATAAGATCAAACAACAATTTCACATATAATCCCTATAGGAACAACTGGCTCCAGAAAAGAGGAGGGATTGAATGGAGCCTGAACTCAATTCGTTGTAAACAATAACCATTTAAATAAGATCGTCGAAGGTAATAATATATAAGCATAAATGAAGCAGTTTTATATTGTTTCACTCTAATCTCTTGAGCTACGTTCAGTTCTCCCTTGAACAAACCGCTCAAGAGGTTTCACTATTTAGAAAACAGTTACAACTAGTACACAAACCTCTTCAGGTTACAACGAGTATACAAACCTTTCTAGGTTATAACGAGTACGCAAACCTCTCTAGGTTATCATGAGTACACTCAAGATTGAAAGAAACACACTCAAAAGAGAGAGCAATGAAAGCTCACAAGGTTTTACTTCACAATGGTGAAGAATTACACAATGGTTTCACACAACTCAAAAATCTAAATGCTCTCAATAGCATATTGACAGTAGACACTTAGTAGTAGATACTTTAATTCTTCAATGTATTGTACGGTGTATTCCTCTTTTTGCTTCTTGTTCTTCAATTTGAAATTGCTCCTCTATATGTAGCTTTTTAGAAACTAGCAGTTGGGATACTTGAATAGAGCAATCTTGATTTCTAATGTACGAAGCTCAAACTGGAAACATTTCTCTAATTTTTATACTGCATTAAACTTAATTAATTCTATATCAGAAATAATTTAAAATAACATAGAGAAATTATATTTGAGATACTCATCAATAATTTGAATAATTTCCATTATGAACAAATTTGAACGTTAAAACACAATATGATATAAAATCAATTAATCACATTTAAATACTCCATTATAATTTGAATAATTTTCATTATGAAGAAATTTGAACGTTAAAGCACATCATGCTATAAAATCAATTAATCACATTTAAATATTTCATAATAATTTGAATAATTTCCATTATGAACAAATTTGAAGAATAAATTTTTATACATAAATTATACATCTAAAATTTACATACAAATATAATTCCATATATATTAATAATAATAATAATATTATTATTATTATTATTTATATTAATATTGTTATTGTTCTTGCAAGAGATCATCACCAACAACAATGTCCACGTCGTCCTTCGTAAATCCTGGCTTCTGTTGTCTACTCGGTCGTCCTGATTAGTCTGAATGCTTCTTAGTTGATCTGAAATCCTTCATGCACTCACAATCGTAAAAGGGGGTCTTGCATGCACTCCGACACTCAAGTCAGAAAAGGTCAGAGTAATGCAGGATGTAGAATAGAGTAATAGTACCTTGTTTCTTGAGGTTACCTTCCCTTTTATAGTGTTTGGATGGAGCTTCATGTGATTGGGCTGAAAGCCCAACTTACCCATTCAAGTGTGGCTGTCAACAATTGCCATGTGGCTGCCTTATGATTCCACGTGTTTGAGGATCACAATAGAGTAACCTACTAAACCTACTAAGGTTATATTGAATGGTTTTCGGTCAGGCGACGCACATCCAGTAAGAATTCGGTGGGCTAACTCATTTATAGTATGTAATTATGTATTGGTTGGAGTGATCAACTTACCTTGTAGTACATAGGCCCCCTAAGTCCTTGAGGACGCGAAGTGACCGAAAAGGACTTTTTTAATGTAGTGTGTGGGGACTGCCAATCCGTCAGTTTGTACGTGGGATGAATGTAGTTTGCTTTTAGGCGGGAAGAGCGAATATTATATTGGTTTTCATGCTTTCTCGTTTCGTGCATCGTGATGTGACAACTCCATTATTGTGGATAGTTGATCTGACTTCAATCAGACAACTCTGGACAGGCGACAGTTCGACTTCCCGTCCCTATAAATAACCTTCGCGGTGTTCAGTCTAAGCTCACTCTTCGGTTGTCTTTCCAAGATAACTCTTCAACAATGGTTTCCTTTTATGTTGCTTCTTATTCGTCCTCAGAGCTCTCAAGGTCTTTGAGGGATTTGAGGTGCCTTCTTGGCAAGGCGGTGCGGGGAGCGAGGATAGCTCCAGTGATGGTTCTCTAGGGACATGATCGTCCCGCGCATCTAGTTTTCGGCAGGTTGAGTCTAGGGAGGAACCTACTCGGGTGATCCACGGTGTTCCTGAAGGGGAGTCAGTCATCTGATAAGACATCGGGGGGTGCTGCGTTACCGTCTTTTGAGGAGGATTGGCTTGACTCTGAGGTACTCAAGGCAATTTCTATTCATAAGACCTTTTCTTCCATTAAGTCATTTGTAGATAACGTAGATATGCTAGACACCTCCCTTCCTGATAACGTTTTTGTCTTGCGTTGTTGTTCACCCACCGACCGAGTATTTCACTGTCTGGGGCTTCTCCTATAGTTTTTTTCTTTATGTATTCAAAGGTTGTCAGAGATTCCCGCATTTGGCTTCCTCTAGACGAGTTCAGTACGGAGGTAGTGAGGGTGTTGAATGTTGCTCCGATTCAGCTTCATCCTAACAGCTGGGCCTACCTTAGGGGGTTCTAGATGTTGTGCATGGGGTTGGGTTTGAAAGCCACTCCGCCCCTCTTCCTCCATTATTATTGTACTCAACTGAGTAAGAAGGTGGGTTGGCTATCCCTAGTTAGTTAGTCCAAGAACCGCTTGCTCGACCCTTCTCATCCTCCTACAAACACTTTTAGGAGACCTTATTCAAGGTGTTGGTCTAGGAAGACAGTCGTCGGTATGTGTATGACAGAGATGTGCCTAAGTTTCCTTTGTATTGGACGAGAACTCCCACAAAGTACATGTTGTGGCTGAGGTTGACCTTCACCACTGAGGATTTCTTGGTCCTTGGAACCCTAAAGCAATTGCCTCGCCAGATATCCACTCGAACACTCCTCGAGTGCTACTCAGCCGATGACAAGGTTGGCAGTTTGTAGGTAAGTCATTCCCTTTATCCGATTACCTCTCATTTTCTTCATCTGACTTTTCGTTAGTCTTGAAAATATCTTACTGTCAATGGCTCCTCCTGGCAGCAATCCAGTTTTGCGGGGGTTGGTTCAGAAATGCCAACCTGCTAGCAAGGGAAAAAGGCCGAGGACCGAGGAAATCCCGGAAAGGGTAGAGCCCATTACCGTTGTTCCCCCTTCGCCACAGCAACTTCCCAAAAAGAGGAAGGACAGAGAGCACAAGAAAGACAAAGAACACCACTCTTCCTCTCGTTGCTCCTCGACTAGGCTTCGGCCTTCAACCACTTTTAGGGATCGTGCCATGGCCATGAAATTTTTTGAAGTATGACCTGATGGTGTCCAACCGCATCAGCGTCCAACTCGATAACTACGAGGTCGGTCCCTACTCGGCCACGACCTCTGCCTCGGATTTACATATTGCGTTCTTGGAGCTTACCTCCCGCGCTCTACTCGTCGGCCGAATTATGGGCAACGAGTTGATGAAAAGGGAGAGTGAAGACATCGAGAAGCTGAAGGCAGATCTGGAAAGCTCCTCCGCATCGCTCAAAGCTCTATTGTTGGCCAATATTACTTGGCTGACATAAATAAAGACTTGGAAGATGCAGTAGGATAGAGTAATAATACCTTGTTTCTTGAAGTTACTTTCCCTTTTATAGTGTTTGGATTAGCCTTCATGAGACTGGGCTGCAGGCCCAACTTACCATTCAAGTGTGCCTATCAACAATTATCGTGTGGTTGCCTTATTGATGTCACGTCTCTAAGGATCACAATAGAATAACCTACTGAACCTGGAAAGGTTATACCGAATGGTTCTTGGTCAAGCGATGCACATTCAGTAAGAACTCCATCAACTAACTCATTCATAGTATACAATTATATATTGGTTGGAGTGATCGGCTTATCCTATAATACAATTATTATTATTAATCATAAAAATTATAATCGTAATAATAATAATTATTATTATTATAATAATAATAATAACAACAATAACAATAATAATAATAATAATAATAATAATAATAATAATAATAATTATACTTGGATTAATAGATTGTTAATGATACATTTATGAACTTATTTTCAATTTTTATATATTTCAAAATTAAATATTACCAAAATCAAAGGTTACAGAAAGAGACTCTCGAAGAAACAAAAGTATTAATAGTTTTTTTAATTTTTGTAATTATGTTTGAAAAAATAAATTTTATTTGAATTTATATTATTGCACTTGTGTTTTAAATATGCTAATTTGTATTAAATTTAAGTTTTGGGCTCACGTTTTATGCTTTTATTAAAATGAAAAAAAAAATCAATTATTTATTTATTTTTTAAATATTTACGAATACGTAATTGTCACAGCGAGTATCCACAAATTTGTGAAGAGTACATACGATTTCCTACATGTGAGGCGAGTAGCTACATGCACCCACGTGTATTCATTGTCATCCGTAAACATATCATTTGTGTATTGTCTTAGAAAATTCTCTTCCACACTCGCTTTCACATCTTTCATAGAATACTTTTGTGGGTTGGAATAATTTCATCAAAAAATAGTTTTAAGCAAAACAAATAAGAACAAAAATAAGAGTATTTTTTTATATTGATTTTTCTTCTCATTATGATTACGTCTAGTATTCTTTTTCAAATATGTCAAGTTTAACGATAATTTGAACTAACTACAAATATTGTTTATTTATCACTTTGTGGAATTAGGATCTCACTGTTTAAAGTAATAACTTTGAGTATTTTTTCATACAAGCCATTTTAAGTCTAAACCTAGATGCACGCTTAACTACCTTTCAGAATTTTAGAGACAAATTAAGATGAAAACTCGCTAATAATAATATTCTCTCAATTACATTTAAAAAATAGGATTTATACATCACACAACTTCTAAAAGATCAGGATGAGATGTTTTTCACTCATAAATATATGTATTTTTTTTTGTTCTTGAGGAAGTCTTTAGTATTTATAGATATCTTCAAAACCTTACATGTGCGCCTGGGAGTTTTTACAACCTTTTGTCTTAGGTATGTTATGTCCATGCAAACATAGTCTTAATAAAAGCATTATAAATAAGATGATACACTTAACTTTCACTTTGATACTTGACTATTTGTTTTATAAAACAAGATTGTTTTCATGTTGAAAAATAACATTCTTTCCCTTCAGTTTAGGACAATTCTTTAAATGTTTAGTAAGTAGTTTCTTAGTTTGATTTTACGTATCTAAAGAAGTTTATTTAGACCTTATTTTCTTCATAGTCTCTAAATATAAGCAAGAATTGTATCACCCATATAAAATTATCATATTTGTTATAAAACCTTAGAGTGAATATGTACAAATTTAGCGTTACAAAATACAAAATATGTATAAATACAAAACGAGAGTAAATAGATTTTTAATATCTTTCTTATGTTCTTTATGCATATGTGCATGTATATGCTCGTATATATAATAAATCATAGTAGAACACTAAAATAACACACACTAGTACAAGAAACATATTATATGACAGGATATAATGTCGGTTAAAATAAAACTGACGTAATTTTATAAATATTTGAAAAAAATATTACGTCAGTTCATACAAATCCGACATAATATATCATATTTTACGTCGCTTCCACAAATAACCGACGCAAAAAAAAAAATTAAAAGATTAAAAATTAAAAATTTGAAAATTTTGAAATGACGGTAGAGATACTACGTCGGTTGGGAGCTCCCAATCGACGTAATATCTCTCTTGCAACGCACAAGTAAATTTTGGGAAACAATGAATAACAATTTGGCCAGATACTACATAAGTTGGGAGTCCTAACCGACGTAGTATCTCTCTTGAGTTAAAATTAGGGATTTATCCCTCGCGCTGCTTTATTTTTACGCTTCATTCTCTTTCACTTAGTCATGTTGCTTTGCCTTCTCCTTCAATGTTGCGCGTGCCATTGTGTCATTTCTTTAATCACTCCTTGCAGTTTCGTTCACTCTTCAAGTTTGGTTTGGAGCACTCCTTAACTTGACATTTTCGATTCGCGTTTTGGGTGTCATTGGTTCACTTTTCGGTTTCACTCTCAATGGTACGTCGCGTATTGTTTTGTTCCATTTTCCTTTGCTTCTTTGTTCTCGTTGTCTTTATGGTTTCATTCACTCCATTTTTGCATTCAGTGGATTCATTTGCGTTCACTGGTTTTGCTTTCACTATCTACAAGAGGTATGCTTTCTTATCTTTAAAATGTTGCTGTATTATTTGTATGTTTGGACTGCTTTCTATATGCTTGTATCACAGATTTTGGGTTTCAAAAATTTGAGGATGAAAAAACTTCAAATGGCCATAACTTCTGATAGAGAACTCGGATTGAGACGCTCCAAAAATGAAAGTTGCTCGAAACGATATAACAAAGCTTTTGGGCAATACCAGAGGGATTTAAACATTTTTTTTTAAATTCCATTGTTTACTATTTTTTATTGTTTTAATATTTTTTACATCTTTTATTTTATTTCACCTATCTATACTTGTCAAAAACTTCTGAAAATTGTTATGGTGTTTCTTTATATGTATTAGAGATTTATCAAAGCATTATGAAAAATTCTGGAACTTTTTTTAAGAAAATAGGGATATTACATCGATTGTGGGCTTCCAACCGACGTAATAGGGTAGATACTACGTCGGTTGGGAGCCCACAACCAACGTAGTATCTCCTACTGAGCACTATTTTACGTTGGTGATTTAATTATCAACTGATGTAATATATGCACATACTACGTTGGTTATAGAACCGACGTAAAAAATTCAAGGCTTTCTATGTCACCTACAACTACGTCGGTTTGGGAACTGATGTAAAATGTCTTCTAGAACTGATGTAGAAAGCGTTTTTTTCTACTAGTGACATACAAGCATAAGGTATTGAAATAAGTCCTTAACATGAGAAAAATCTATATAAAATGAAACATTTTAATTAGAAATTTACAAACAATTTAAGTCTATCAAACACAAATATACAAAAGTTATATAAATTACATGGATCTATTCATCAAAGGATATTCAACAAATGGAGTATCAACTAACGTATTTCGGAAGACTTCTGATTAATCAAAACACAAGACTTAGATTAATAAGCAAACTTAGGAGTAATAGATTAGGGTAAGTTCATTACAACCCAAGACACACATCTACATGTCACGGTATGCAAGAACTCTCCCTTCAACTTCTCATCAATTATATCTTAATTTATGTGACTTAGACTATCACTAAGGGAATATTTGTTATAAAATAAGTGTCTTTACTTGATACATAACCCAAACAATAGTTCACATATCATTCTAGATTTGTGATTCCAAATTCATACAAGTCTTATCATTCTTAACAACCATTTTCATAGAACACATCTCATTTAAACAAACTTACAAATCAATTAAATATATAAATTAATATTCTATTTACATTTATAATTGACATTCACAAAAAATCCAGAGACAAAAAGAAAAGATTATTTTTAGTTTAAGCATAAATATTTTTGCTTGAGTGAAACCTAGACGAGAGGAAGAGTTGAGTTGCAACTTTATTTTCACTTAAGCGAAAATAGAGTCAAAAGCAAAACTTGAGTTGCAACTCTTTTTTTGCTGGAGAGAGAAATCTCTTGCTTTAGGAAAAATAGGATTGAGAGCAAATGTTGAATTTCTGCTCTATTTTTTCTCGAGTCAAAATCCTTCGCTTGAAAGAAAATATCAAAAAATCAATTTCATACAGCAAAATCAATCTTGTTTTCAAAATTATTACTCCAAACTATTTTAACAAATACAACTTTTAAACAAATTCAAAATGATAAATGCAATCATAATTTACTCAATTATGATCATTTACTCATTTCAATTCAAATTTCATTCATTCAAATTCAATATATTCATTTACATCAAACTCATAAACTAATATATGAAAAATTATAAGAAATCAACTTTACTTATCTAAATTATATTTGAAATTAAATTTAAGATGCTTAATAATTTAACATGCATAATGTAGGTATTGTATTAACATCTCAACAAAAATGTTGAGTTCAAAGTACACTAAATCAAACATCTATTAACTCAAACTCCAAATTATGTCTAACTTAAACTCAAAATAACATTCTTATTATAGAACATTTTCATATCTCATCTAAAACTACAATCAAAGATACACCATTCCTATGATTCATATGAAAAATTCCATATTTGAGTACGTGTTTTCGTTTTCAGTTTTATCTTTAAACTTTCTCGAGAGGATTTATGCTAGGAAATCCGAGGGGGAAAAGACTAGGGAGATCAAACAAGAATGAGACAAGAGTAGGACCCACACAAGGGAATGATACCACCTTCAACCTAAAATCATAAGGGATTGAATTTGTGGGATTTCTTTTTTATATGTTGTTCAACTTTCTCATTTCTACTCAATGTGGGACTTAGACTCACACTTGGATACCTAACAATCTCCTTTCAAGTGAGAGTCCATCTTCCACATTGGTACACTCCCCCTCGAGCAGAAACATTTTTAAAACACGAGTACCTCATTCGCAAAAGACCCTCACTTGTACTATCATTTACACACTTAAACGACACACACTTTTCTGAAACCTCCGTCAGGAAGACTTTCGAGACATGGATCAAATTGTACTCGTCTGAGCCGGACACCATCACAAACCTGGCTCTAATACTACTTGCTAGGAAAATCGAAGGGAAAAACATCGGGGAGACAAACACAAATGAGATAAGAGCCTAACCTGCATAAGGGAATGACACCACTTTCAACCCGATCGAATCAGGCAGCGGAAGCAATAAGATTCGCTTTTATCATAACAATATGGAAACGTCTTAAATGCAATTAATCAATCCAAACAAAACCAATATGCAATCGAAAACAAAGGAATAAATAAACATTAATAATTAACATGGGAAAAACCTCTCAATAGAGATAAAAAAAATCCACGGGATGGTAAATACTCCAATAATACCAAAACAAAGGTACAACGAGTCTCACAAAAACCAATCAAATAACATATCAATATAAATCTTCCTAATCCTCGAATGGACACCAATAATAGCCCAAAATATCAACAACTTTAAATTTATAGGAAGAGTTCAAGAATATCGTCACCAGAAAAATTTCCACTGTTCACAAATTTTCTATAAACAAACTAGAGCTCTAATTTCATATCCGATTGTCCAAAACGAAGTATTGTGAGTGATAAGGCTCCAATAAAAAATTTAGATCAATTGGAGAAGATTTCACCGCTAGATTTTTGAAACAATCGAGACTGACGATAATAGAAGAGTTTTCTGCGGACAACAACTCTTCACAAAATTCCTGACGCTTCTACAGATCTCCAATATACAATCCCACCGTCCAAATTGAAGAAATATGAGTGAGAAGTTTTTAGTAAAAACTACAGCTCAACTAGACAAGGTTTGATCATTGGATCTTCAAAATAACCAACACAAATTGTTATAGGAAGTAGCTGCGAATTATGTTTGTCTCTCTCTCTTCTTCAAAGCGGCCTCCACACACACCAATGCTCTCACATTTGCACAACCTTTGGGTTAGCCTTTTACGCTAATTACAATATGGATGCATTATATTAAGTCTGTCACGTGTCACGGACACACAAAATAATAACGGTTTTGGGCCTCACAAGGAGAGAACCAACCCAACAAATCTCCCCCTTCTTCACTAAGTTGAGGCCCTCATCAATCCGACGATAGAGCAACATTTTTCATGCTTTTCCTAGACAATTTATTTGTCATCATAACAACACTGCTATCATCATAATGCACCAAATCACCTATTTCCGATTTCTTTGAAGGTAGGCGACTCTTGAAAGGCACTCTATTTTTCTTCCCAACAAAACAATGAGAACATTTATGCAATTGTGCCTTTTTAACACCAGAAAATACATTCTTTCTAGCTAAACCATACATCCCTTTCTCACTCATATGACATAACCTCTTATGTCACAAATCAGTTCCATCAACAAACTTAGCTCTATTAATAACATCTTTTACAATTTTAGCCTAGGTTATGTAAAGTGTAGAGTGCTTAGTACCTCTACCCACAATTATGGAACCCTTAGTGAGCTTCCAACTATCAAATGAAAATGATTTGTTATAGTTTTCATCACACAACTTACCCACAAAAAGTAAGTTTAATCGGACATCAAGAACATGCTTCATATGCTTCAAAATTAATCTAGAGCCATTGGACATCTCCAAGAAAACCTGTCCAACACCAACACATCTTGCTACACCTTCATGAGCCATTTTCACATTGCCAAAATCACCAGGAGTATAGGAAGTAAACAAATTTCTCCTATATATGATATGAAAAGAAGCACCACTATCAATCACCCAACTAGTTAAACTATCAACAAGATTCACAAACTCAAACTCATGAACTAAAAAGAAGTCAACAGAAGTTGTATTGATCCTATCTTCATCATCACTGTTATCTTTACCCTTGTCATTACTATCCTTCCCACTTTATTTTTCAACTTCCAACAATATTTCTTTGTGTCCCTTTTTATAAAAATAGTGACACTTAACATCTTTGTACCTACCTTTAGAGTTGCTACTACTTTGATCTCTATCTTTTGAAGCACGACGGTTCCTACAACCCCTATACTTAGAAACCAAAATATCTTAATGAGACGATGTACCCTGTGACTTTCTTCTCATTTCTTAATTCAAAACACTACTCTTGGCAAGGTCCATAGAGATGACACCATCAGAAGCAGAATTGGACAATGAAGTTTTGAGAATTTCCCACGAATCTGGTAAGGAGCCAAGAAGCAATAATCCTTGAATTTCTTAATCAAGCTTGATACCTATAGCAGATAACTGATTCACAATTTCCGGGAAGTTGTTCAAGTGATCTATCATTGTTGTCCCATCAATATACTTCAAATCTAACGGTTGCTTTATAAAAAACATCTTGTTATTCCCAATTTTTTTAGCATATAACTGTTCAAGCTTAATCCACATAGCCCGAGCATTTGTCTCCCCAATATTAATATGGTTCAACATATTATCGTTAACCCACATACTAGTATATCCACAAACTTGTCTATGCAAGAGATTCCATTCTTCATCACTTATATTATTAGGTTGCTCATTACTAGAAATAGGTTTATGAAAATTTTTCACATGAAGCAAATCTTCCATCTTCGCTTTCCAAATATTATAATTGGAGCCATTCAGAGTAACCATTCTACTAGTGTTAGTTTCCACTACTCACCAAACCACAAGTCCCAAACCGGGGAGCTTTGATACCAGTTGATGGAAATAGGGAGCAGAACTAATAAGATTCACTTTTACTATAACAATATGAAAACACCCTGAATGCAATCAATCAATCCAAACAAAAACTAATATGTAGTAGAAAGTAGAATAATAAATCAACACCAATAATTAACGTGGAAAAACCTCTAAAAAAAACCCACATGATGGTAAATACTTCAATAATACCAAAATAAAGGTACAATGAGTCTCACAAAAATCAATCAAAGAGCATATCAATATAACTCTTCCTAATCCTCAAATGGTCACCAACAATGACCCAAAATATCAACAAATTTTGATTTAAAGGAAGAGTTCAAGAACCTCATCACCATAAAAATTGCCACCATTCACGAATTTTCTAGAAAAAAACTAGAGCTCCGATTTCAAACCCGACAGTCCAAAACGAAGTAGTGTGACTAATAAGACTCCAATAAAAAATTTAGAGCAATTGAAGAAGATTTCACCGTTAGATTTGTGAAACAACCAAGACTGATGGTAATCAAAATTTTCTGCAAGCAACAACTCTTCATGAAATTCCTGACGCTTCTACAGAACTCTAGTAGACAATCTCACAGTCCAAATTGAAAAAATATGAATAAAAATTTTCAGTAAAAATTGCAGCTCAATCAGACAAGGTTTGGCCATTAGATCTTCAAAATAACCAACTTAGGTTGCTATAAGAAATAGCTACAAATTATGTTTATCATTCTCTTATTCAAAATGACTATTAACACACTTTTCTACACACTAATACTCTCACGTATAGGTAATCCTTAAAGTTATTGTTTTATCCTAATTATAATGTTAATGCTTTATATTGAATTTGTCACCTCAATACTTTTAGTTTTAACATCAAAGACCATAATCAAGACACGTATTGCTTGTATAAAACAAAGACACATATGAAAAGTATATGAAGTTTGACTATAAGTAAAGTTATCATTGATTGTGATCATAGCTACACGATGCTCATATGGGGTGATTGGTGGCATGCACGATTAACAAAATAGAGAAGCGACCACTGTTCATGACGATGCACCCTTGGATGCAAACCTTCACCATATACTATACAAAGTTTGTCTAGAAAAGGACCACCAATGCAACATTATTAATCTGGTAATTAGCTTCAATCACCAAGTCTAGGAAAAATTAGCAACATAGTCGTAATCATACATCCATCTTAAAGTGATAAAGTGATGATCACACACCCCCACGACACCAAATAATTCAATTATGTCCTTAATTAGTTACACACACAATACGTGGATAATTATTAGATCACTTCTGGATTTATTTTCTTATGATATACTTGTTTAGTAGATGAAGAAAGAAAAATAAAAAAGAAAATAAATTAAAAAAAGTTTAATACAGAGATTAATTAAAGAGAAATGAAAAAGTATAATAATTTTTTTTTGAGATTTTTTTTTTCAATTGAGAATATTATCTTATATAATTAATTTATTAATATTATTGCTAGTACTTATTTTATTTGTTATTATTGTTATTTATTTATTTGTATTGTAATAAAAAATTATTTTTTCTAAACACTAAATATAATTGATTATGAGTGTCAATAATTGATTATGGAAGTCAAATATAGAACATTTTTTAAAAATTTTAAGTAATTTATATATATATATATATATATATATATATATATATATATATATATATATAATTGATTGTGTTATGTTTCAATTAACTACTTTTATGAATATTTTATTTTCTTAACAGAAAATTTAGGTCACATATTTTAAACATTTTCTTTACAGTTCTTTTATAGGAAAAAAATTTATTTATTTTCTCACTTCTACTCGCTTTCTTCCCCTCTCTCTTATTTTCAGTAATTAAAAAAACTATTAATGTTATGTAACTTGTAAATTTTTTCGACAATTGTAATTTAACATAATTTTATATAAATTGAAAGGATATATTACTTATTAAAACAACATTGTTATGTCCTTTTTTTTTGTTGTACTAAAATAATTGGAAAATAAAGAAGAGAATATCTCAGCCCCTGAAATGGAGAGAGAAACATGTGCTGAGATGCCTTCAATGATTGAACATGAAGCTGAGACATGAATTTTCTGACAAGTTTATGAATTCTCTCAGAAGGGATTATTCTTTCCCTTAGCCCTTCTTTTCTTTTCACTCACCACTTTGTTTGTGGGATGTTTGGAAGAATGAGTTCAGGTGCACCCACGTGCTTCGCCACGTGCTCATTCATTGATATTGTTTAACAATTAGTTCATTATTTATTTAGTTTTCCACTTAGTCGAAGAAAAGTAAATATTTGGATTTTTCTAAAAACTCACAGGTTGAAATCGTAAAATTTGAAGCGGTACTCTTAACTATATTTAAAATATAATATGTTAGAGTATATTGAATTATATTAAAAATTATTCACTAAATACATACATTTCTTAAAAGTTATTATTTACACAATCTTTTTTCAACAAATTATTTATTTAGTTTTTAAATAAACTCTTAGCTTAATGATGGAAGTAAGGAAGGGAAGGAAAAAAAAATGAAGAGAAGAGATAGAAAATGAGGGGAAATTAGATTTACTTTGATTAGAAGAAATGGAGAAAATTAAGAGAAAAGAAAGTTTTCTAATATCGTATTATTTAATTATTTATTTTATATATTATTTTATTTAATATTTGAAAAATTAGCATAATTAATTATATGTAAGACGTAATCAATTATCTCACTAAACAGTTATTTTAAATATGAAAATTGTATAAATATTTTTGAATAATTTAGAATAATTTGAGTTTTGTATTTAGCCAAATATAATAGGGTTTGAGTCTTGTATTTTGGTTCTGAGTAGAGTAAGGTTAAAACTAGTGTTTAGAGTATTAACTGGGCTTGAATAAAGCCCAAATGAAATCCTAATGCACTTATAGTTAAGTGGAGCACTGCACATAGAGCAAAGAACCACACAAAACACATTAAACATATGTTAAATAAGTGAAAGAGGTGTGAGATGCATGCATGACAAGTGACACTCTCTTATTAGCTAGACTAGATTTAGGTTTTTGAATTTGAATTTTATTTTTAGATTTTGCTCCATTTTAGGTCAGCCACTCACATTATAAATAAGTGTGCATCCCTATGTAAAGTTTAGCTTTGAATGAAATAGAGTGATGCTGCCAAATTTCAGCCTCTTTTGTTCAACTAGCTCCCTTTAGGTTAGCCCTTCTAGGAAGTCTAGCCTAGGCATACTACTTGAGAGTTGACCTAACCTCTTTCAACCTCAATTCCTTCATATAAGTTACCTTCCACCACTGTGAGGATCAACTTAAATTTTCCTAGCTTCCATAACCATTTAATCCATTCCTTCCATTCAAAATCATCAACGTGCAAGGAGAGGATCCAGTCTCCATCGAATTACATGAGAGCTTAGTAGGTTACATCTAACCCCAACAACAATGAGTTTAACTCCTCATAGTCATGAAGAGACTAAAGACAACAAATAAATAATGGAAGAAAATGATTACACCAAAGAACCCTAAAGCTACCGTCAAAGTCTGACATTCGCTCCTCTTTAGATGAAGATACTTAACCTTAAAGTAGACATTCTTTAAATAGATTTCAGTGATGTTTGATCCTAACTCAACTCTAGTGGAATTGGGCTCGATTTACTACAGAGACACTCGACCCAACAAGACCTCGACTCAACTCTAGTGGCGTCGAACGCAATTTAACATTTGTGCTCTCAACTTTGTATGGTTGGGCTTAGTTTTTTGGCATCAGATCCTGCGTCAACTTCCTCTTCTATATCATCCTTTAAGGATTCCAATCCTATTCTTTTGAATCAAATACTTCTTGGTAAATTTTTTTTGGCAAAATAAGAGGAATTAGTGTAACTTTCTATTCTCGTATTTCAGTAATTAATTATTAACCAAAACCAAATAAAATAAAGAAATAAGTAGGTTCATGCTTAGAAAGAGTTGATTTCATTATAAAACTTAACTTAAAAATATGATAAAAATAAATGTTATCATTAATCCGTTAAATTAGTAAGATAATTGACTATTGTAAAATGTAACAAATTAAAATAGAAATAAAATTCAAAAGCTATAAATTAAGTTATATTTATTTAATGATTAAACTTAAACTTTATTCTAGAGAACTCAGCCTACATTCAAGATAAAAAGAACAAGTATAAAATCAATCAAGGAGACTCTACTCATCACTAGATTCCTCACTACTCTCCACATTCATTCTTTTGAACTTTCTTTTGATAAATTGAATGCTTGAATAAACCTTTTCCAAAGGATACTTTTATTCTCTTTCTTTCTAATAATTGTATACGTAATCTAATTTCTTGAGGAGAGTAAAATCAAAGGGAGATAAATGTTTTTCTTCATTGGGTTGAGAAGGAGCTTCCTCAGTTTGCATTGGTTCCCTTATTGTTCTTCAACTACCTCTCGTTGTTCAATCTTGGATACCCATTATTCGTTTCTTTTCATCAAGCCTATATTTTGAAGGGTCGTTTCACCAATTTTGTTTGAAGGTTGCATAACAATAAAAGTTCCACCTTCAACATCAACTCCAAAATGTTCAAAAACTCTAGAAAGAAAGAATGGAAAGGGAAGGTGATATACAAATAACCTTTTTGCCTTCAACTTATCTTCTAATATTATAGATGACCAATGCAATTGAATTTCACTTTTAAGAGAATGGATTAACATCATATCATCTTCTAAAAGTTGAGCAAGGTTACTCCGCCTAGGAGCCAAAACCTATGTAATCACAAAGGCAATGAGCCTTTCATCCATTTTCATTCCTCCAATTTTGAAATGCCTAAAATTTGTGCCTTGTAAAGCAGTAGGATTCCTCAAACAGTCAAGGTAGATATACATTTTCATTGAAATCTTTTAAGCCAACTAAAATAGACTCACCTTATAGATTGAAACCAACAATATTTAACCAAATATATTCATCAATGAGAATGTCAAATCCCTTCACCTTTGATATTAACACTCCTTCAATAATAGTTAGTCTTGAGTAGAATACCCTTACCAATTCAAGGTAATATTTCCTGTAATTCTAGAAAGATCTTCAACCCTTGATTCCTTAATAGTTCCTAAAAAGTGAAATCCGTTGTACAAAAATAGTCCATAAGAAGATATTTATAAGTAAGCTTCCTGTCACTAATGAATTTCCTATATTCATCTCCTAATTTTTCATCACTAAACTAGTGTTCTGTTGATTTTGTTTGGCAAGGAAAGCATGCATCCTACATGGCAAATGCTAGTTGGAGAGTTTTGTATTTTGAATTTTAAATTCAAATTTTGGCTCAAATTTTAATCAGCCACTCATCCTATAATTTAGAGGTTGATCACTTGTAATTAGAACTTTGAACCAGTGAAAAAAATTATGCCAAAATTTGGTCAGCTTCTTGTTCTAAATTTTCTCTAGGTTAACACCTCTTTGAGAGAGTCTAGCTCTGAACATTGCTAGAAATTGGGCTAACATTTTCCAGCCATTTTGCCTCACAGATCATCACTTCATTCCAACACTTTACTTCATCATTCCATTGCTTCATAAAAGTAGTCATTGCATTCCCTTTTTAGTTGTTTAGTAGCTTTGAACTCTTCATGTTGTCTTCTTTCTTCTTCCGTCATCATATGATAAACTCTTATGTTAAGAAGCATTAAATGCATTACATACAGTATTAAATTCTCTTCTTTTCTTTACACCACCTCTCTGATAGCCAACAATACTTATCTTCCGTGGTACCAGATACTTTTACACTAAATGTTGGTTAAAAGTACACATCATACAAGATAGACAATTGAGCCAAAGTTGAAATCAGTTATGTCATTGAAGTTGGTAGTCATTTCAACTTTAACTCATATCCCAAGCCATTTTTGAACATTGTAGTAGCTTAGCGTAGATCTATTTGGGACAAACTTAACACATTTTCTATTTCTTTAGACTTAAGCTTTGAAATATTCTTCATGCTTGACATCTTGAAGTCTTGATTTGTACTTATAATCTAAATGATCTTCAACTAACTTTTCAGAAGAAGTGAAATTTGGTTCTATCATATGTCTAACAAAGCATATGAATTTGTGATTTTACTATTCTTCAGAGGAAGCATATGCATTTGTGATATGATCTATCAAATGTAGCTACTTCATATATTTCAAGCACTAGGTTTACTCTGATTCCTGTATTCCAACTAGCAGACTTACTATGTTTTTAGCACATAATTAAAATATGTTTATGGGATTATATTTTTGATCTAACACTCATCTTTTTATGTTAAAATGAATCATATCTTTATGTATTTTCCATATGATTAACAAATTGACCAATTTTACACTTGCGAGTACTCACAACTTTTTATTTAAATAATTGATAAGTCAGAAAACTTGTACAAGTCATTTAATAAGTTTTTTATCATAATACATCATTTAAAAAAAATATGCAATCCATATATTATTGTTGACATTTACAAATAAGTGATATTGAGCACTCCTCATTCACATTACTCATAAAAAACTATGGTCACATTTCTTTCAAAGTATAACATTATTGTTAAGACAAAAAGTCACACGCTCCTTTAACTAAATGTTACATAAATATCCATTCCAACACCATTTTACGTCCACACACTCTGATAAAATAACTCACATAAATTAAATCCTACATTTTTCGAGAGCTACTCCTTTCATAAGAATAATTTTCTTCTCCACTTCCATCCAACTCCAATTCTCTCTCCTCATGATTATATACTTATGTGTTGCCAAAGCAAAAGGTCTTGAATACAAAGATACTAATGTCTCTTTTCTCTCTAAAAATTTTGTATTGCTTGTCTTTCCAAGTTTTTTACACTTAAACATCATTCACCTAGTTTAAAAATTTCACATTCATCTAGCAATGTGACGAATTCTTTTTATAAACCACTTCCCATAAGTGTTTGCAATTAATGTTAGAGAGGTTTAAGTGAATTGGAAGTCTCATAAATAATAATAACAACTAAGATAAATAAAGTATATATAGAAAAACGATAAATAAAGTATATAAAAAACATAAAGCATAAATTTGTTGATTTATTGTATCACAAGTTTTTTCTAATAGAAGCTTTATTTTGTGATAGTAAACAAATTCTATTTACAACTCACATATTTCTTATATTTCCTGTTAGAGAACTCACAATCAACACCTCTACAAATAATTATTTCTTAATATTTTCATTGGAAAAAAATATAATATGACTACAAATTTTCTTTTATATATATATATATATATATATATATATATATATATATATATATAAAAGAAAATTAGTATTTTATGATTCTATCCTCTATAAATTAAAACATGAATTAATAAGTTAAAAAATTATTTTTAAGTAATATGTAACATGAATTTGTGTTATGTTTTACAAAGAAATAGTGAGAAATATAATTATGAATTCTTTTTTTAAAAAAATAAACTAAAAAAAAAATAAAAACAAAAAACTTTAATTAAACTCTTTTCAATAAAAAAACTGAAAACATATTTAAAAATTTAAATTGGTTAGAGTCCAAATAAGGAAATAAGAAAAAAAAAAAAACCAATCAAGTCTCAATACTCCGGACTTGCCTGTTTTTTGGTCCCTTCTTTTCACAGAGTCTATTTTGTATTCACACCACTACTCTTTTTTAAATACCAAATTATTCTCTCACGCTTTTAAATTTTAAACAAAAGAAAAAAATCCTTTATTTTTTCCATCTCCCTGATTCCTCCCACCCGTCAATCTACATCTTCTCTTTATTCTTTAATTTTCTTGTTTTCGTTTGTCTTCATTAACCCTTTTTTTCTCTATCTTTTTATAAATCTTAAAATAATTAGTTTTTATAGTCAACAATAAGAAGAAATATATTTAATGACACAAAAGGTGCCTCCTTTAGCAAAATAAAGACCAGAGAATACAAAAAATGGTTATTTTATATTTATATTAATTTATGAGTAAACCTTCCTATATAAAATAATGACATGACATGCCCCTTCCAAGATTTTACCTGATATAAAATTTTAGATAATGTATATAATACATTATTCTTGAAACTGGTTATGTATAAAAAGTAGTTGCATCACAGAAACTTTCAAAAATTAACTTCTAAGGAGGTAATTTTTCAGCGAAAAAATATAAACAAAGTAAAAAGAGTGAAAATAGAATTTTTTTTTTTATTTTTTGAAATTTAGCGAATAGTTCATGGGCTAGGACAAAAACCCTCACCGACCCAATGGTCGGCCCATTTTACGTTTATGGATTTAGACTAATTCTTCCTGTACTTTCATATTGACTTCCTGCATTTCTATAGTTTTGTATTGACTTCCTGTATCTCTATAATTTTGGAATTCCCATTTTAAGTATGATGAAAAGGCTAAAATATCTTTGCTCTTAAAAAAGAAAGTTAAAGGCAGAGGAGAACATAGAGGTGCTGTTCATGGACACTTCAATCTTTATGGAGGTGGGATTTGAGAGCAATCAAAGGTAAATATAGAAAGATTGCAGCGGAGGAAGACTATTGTGGTGGAGGCTGTAGCTGTTGAGGGGGAGGCTGTAGCTGTTGAGGAGGAAGGATTAGAAGTGTTGTGTTGGTCATCGACGGTAAGTGGTGCGTTTCAATCTTTTTCAATTCGCAGATTGTCCAATCCTTAATGATAATTTTGTTTTTAATGCACTGCAGATTGTATAACCCGTAATTATTTTTGTTGCACTTTATTATTGCAGATTGTAAAAACAGTAACATAAATTTTTTTAAAACTAATTGCGGATTATACAACTCGCAAGTATGAAAATTTTTGATTTTGAACTTGCGGGTTGTAAAAACCCGCAGTTCATTTTTGGTTGCCTTAATTAAGGATATGTTATTTATTTGTAGGGCAGTGTTTATAAAATGCTTTCAACTATAGTTTTGTTGAATTATCTATATTTGCACACCCATCCTTATGGAAAACGAGTTCTGACATTTGTCCAAAGACACAAGAACCACGAACACAATCATATCTCAAAATAGGATGACTCTTCTTCTTGATGGATCGATGCAACTTGTGTCGGTGTTTTTCTGGTCTCGTTATGCGCTTGTTGTTATGGGCTTGTTTCATAAGCTTACGTATGAGAGCCAGACTATTATGAGAATTCGCCAAGGAAACAATCAATGAAGTGAGTTTTGTAGGCATTAATTTTTGGTGCTTCTAACATTCTGAATGACTTTTGTTTTCAGTTATAACTTTGGGTAGTCTTATTGTTAATTTCTATTTCGCCAATGAAATAAAATTTTGGTACATGTTAAAAGAGGAAGAACAACGAAGGTGGAAGAACGCCGAAGGTGGAAGAACGTCAGACTGTAGATAAAGGTGTGACGGGTGAAGGTGGGAGAGATGAATATACTGAATGAAAGAAAGAGGTGAAGGATAAAATTGAATTTTAAAAAATTTTAAAAGAGTAAAATCGTAAAAATACATTTACTATAGAGGTGCAGAAAGTCAGTATGAAAATGCAAGAAGAATCAGTCCAGGATCTAACAATGAAATCCCCTTGATTTCTTGAATAGGAAGTTGAAATCGACGCATTAATACCAAAAGAGCACTGTCTCCACTCTCAACTTCTTCGTTGCACTTTCTTAAAAACCAATATACCACTCATATTAAAAAAATTATATCTTTATATTTTTTTTATATGATTTATAAATTGATCACGAAATTATTCACAACTTTTATTTGAATAATTCATAAATCAGAAAACTAACAGAAATTATTTAATAAGTCTTTTTCTATAACACATCATTTAAGCAAATATATAATCTATATATTATTGTTGACATATATAAAATAATCTATATATTATTGTTGACATATATAAAATAATCTATATATTATTGTTGACATATATAAATAAGTGATATATAATTTCCATTCCCTCTTAATATATATTGAACATTCTTCATTCACATTACTCCCCGTCCAAAGTAAAAAACCTATGGTCACATTTTCTTCAAAATATTACTATTATTGTTCAAACAAAGATCTCTGTTAAAATAATTCACATAAAATAACTTTTACATTTTTCAAGAGCTCCTCTTTTCATAAGAATAATTTTCTTCTTTATTTCCATCCAACTCCAATTCTATCTTCTCATGATTGTATACTTGTCTGTTGCCAAAGCTACTATGTCTTTTTACTTTCTAAAATTTTTTATTGTTTGTCTTTAATAGAAGCTTTATGAATTTATTTTTGCATGATGGTAAAAAAAATTCTATTTACAACTCACTCGCGTCTTCCTTATATCAACTTCTTCACAAATAATTATTTCTTAACATTTTTATTGAAAAAAATATAATATGAGTATAATTTTTCTTTTATATTTTTTTTATCCAATGCGCGCACATGTGTGCACATTATATATATATATATATATATATATATATATATATATATATATAATAGAAAATTAGTATTTTATCATTCATCCTCTATAAATTAAAACATATATTAATAAGTTAAAAAATTATTTTTAAGTAATATGTAACATGAATTTATGTTATGTTTTACAAAGAAATAGTGAGAAATACATTTATATTATTTTTTTGGAAAAAATTAAACTAAAAAATACTAAAAAACAAAAAATTATAATTAAACTTTTTTCAATAAAAAGACTGAAAACATTTTAAAATTTAAATTTGTTAGAGTCCAAAGAAGAAAACAAGAAACAAGAAAATAAACCAATCAAGTCCCAATAGGCAGAACTTGTCTGTTTTTGGGTCCCTTCTTTTCACACCGTCTATTTTGTCTTCACACCACTACTCTTTTTTAAATACCAATATTATTCTCTCATCCTTTCAAACAAAAGTAAAAAATCTTTTATGTTTTTCATCTCCCTGATTCCTCCCACCCCCTCAATCTCCATGTTCTCTTTATTCTTTAATTTTCTTGTTCTCATTTATCTTCATTAACACATTTTTTCTCTATCTTTTTATAAATCTTATAAAAAATTAGTTTTTATAATACTTTTTTTAGTCAACAATAAGAATAAGAATGAAATATATTTAATGACACAAAATGCGTCTCCTCTTGCAAAATAAAGACAAGAGAATACAAAAAATAGTTATTTTATATTTATATTCATTTATGAGTAAACCTTCCTACATAAAATAATAACATGATATGAATCCCCCTTCCAAGATTTTACCTGATATAAAATTGTACATAATGTATATAATATATTATTTTTAAACTGGTTATGTATACAAAGTAGCTACATTACAGAAACTTCCAAAACTCAACTTCTGAGGGGGTAATTTTTCAGCGAAAAAATATAAACAAAGTAAAAGGAGTGCAAATAGAATATTTTTTTATTTTTTGAAAGTTAGCCAATAGTTCATGGGCAAGGACAAAAAACCTCACCGACCCAATGGCTGGCCCATTTTAGGCTTCTGGATCTAAAAATGAAACCCCTTTGTTTTCTTGAGTAGGAAGTTGAGATCGACGCTTTAATACCAAAAGAGAACCGTTTCCACTCTCGACTTCTTCGTACTTTCTTACAAACCAATACACCACTCTCGTCGCCGCCGTCGACCACCGCAAGCACCGCCGTCATCCTTTAGGGCTAAGATGAGTCGAGGAAGTGGAGGCGGATACGATCGTCACATCACTATTTTCTCTCCCGAGGGACGTCTCTTCCAAGTTGGTACGTAACTCGAATCTTTTCTCTTACTGTAACCTCTCGCAAGAGCGACATTTTAACAAGTCAAATGCGGTTTAGATCTTTCACGCCATGAACCGACCTAATCTCAGCAATTCAGTGCGGAAAAACAATTCTTTTTGTTCCCTAGGTAAAATATTTGCTGTAATTTTGGGGATTTAAGTTTAAATTAGTGGTAGTGGAGTAGTGAGCTAGTTTAGTAAGGTGGAAATCAGAAGTTAAGAAATGTGCATGCGCTGAATTGATTGATTGCTTGCGCACTTATGAATGGAATATTTGATTCTCCTTGCATAATTTGAGTATCTCTGTTTCAATCTTGTGGGTAGTGTTTTTTTTTTTTTCAATTTTTGAAATAATGTAATGTTCCACCCTGTTTTTGCCCTATCAAAAGCTGCCTTAAATCTGTACCTCCCTCTAATTAATGAAATGGTCAGGATTGGCGTGGGTTTATGATTTTTCATTACTCTTGTTTGACTTGTTTGGAAATGTGTTGACTAGTAAGTTAGGCTGTAGTGTTGAGTGGTGGAATTTTGTATGATTCATGAAACAGAGTATGCTTTCAAGGCTGTTAAGGCTGCTGGAATCACCTCAATCGGTGTTCGAGGAAAGGATTCCATTTGTGTTGTTACTCAGAAGAAGGTTCCGGTGAGTACTGAAAGTTGGTTCTTTGATCTTTGTTTTGTTTGTGTGAGTGTTTCTGCTGGATGCTTAAGTTAGGATAACATGCAGGATAAACTTTTGGACCAGACAAGTGTTACACACCTCTTTCCCATCACAAAGTACCTTGGTTTGTTGGCAACTGGCATGACAGGTATACATTTCATTGTATCTCTTCTCCGGGTGTTTTATCTATCGTATTTGTTTGTGAATTTATTTGCATATCTTTTAGTTAAAGTATACGTCTTTTTTTTTTTGTACAAATTAAATTGAGCAGAATTCTACAGACTGTTTCTTCATTGTATTGTAGCTCATTAAAACATAAATTACAAGTTTAAAAATATGATATCAACCCAAGCAGCTGGTTAGTGAGAGGAAAAATAAGAAAGAGATGTGATTATAAGATAATGCTTATAATTTTCATAGATTATGACATCTAGGAAATTATATGTTTGTTTTGGTGCCAAACCTTTGTGTTTCAGATGTACACATTTTGTTTCATGTGTAATATTGATTAATAAATCTATGCAATCTTACCTAAAATATGAGTAATAGTTTATTGACAAATAACCTTAATTTTACTGTCAAAGTTGTGCCTATGGATAACATAAACTATGGCCAGGTTAACATTGAGACAATGATATTAATATAATTTAACAATTTATAATGAGGAAAAGACCTTCGTGTTACTGTCCAAGTTGTGCCTACAGATAACGTAACATATGACTGGATACTCACTAGAGAGAATAATATTGTTGTTTTTCCTGTGAATTAATCTTTGATGTATGAGCACAAGTTTAGATTTCAGCCAGAGTAAATGAACTTTTTTAGTTTTTCAGATCTATTTAGAACTGAAATTTCCTTACATTATACATTCATCTTTTGCTTTATTTTGGAATACCTCTTTCCAGCTGATGCTAGGACACTGGTCCAACAAGCAAGAAATGAAGCAGCTGAGTTTCGCTTTACATATGGATATGAGATGCCTGTAGATGTGTTGGCTAGATGGTAAGCAGTTCAGTTTTTGAAACATTTTTCCACCGTAATATTACAAGCTGCTTATTATTCTTTTTCATATCTGCTTGCAAATTATCATTGTTTAGTGAAGAATTTCATTTGCACTTCATTTAATGTAACTAGAAAAGTAAAACAATAGGCATTAATCCACATTGTTGTAACGTGCTTCTATAATTGGGTTGCAACTGGGAAGTCTATTGCTCCTCCTACCTTGTTGACTAGGTAGATTGCAAGCTTACAATTCAGTAATCAGCATAATGTACTAAAACAGTGAAGAAACTAGTAATGGTTTCCCTTCCAAACTGGTGCTTCTGTTAACAGATCCCGCACTAGGAACTGTTATGGCCATGATTTTAATTCACTCTGGATTTATTTCTTTATTAATATTGTCATCTGAGTCTGAAAGGGATGCTGAATGCTGATGAAGAATGGAAGAGTAAGACCAGATAATTAATTAGTTTTGTAAGGATTGAATTTATTTGGTGATTGGTGAGATTTTCATTGATGTCTTTGGTTTTTCCTGGTTGGTTTGATAAAGAACTTACTGCAAATTTTATGGTAAAGTTATTGTACTTAATTGTCTCATGCATGCCCATCTACCTTGTTTTCTATCTGTGGTTTTATGTCATCTTCACCTAGTTTTTCTAACATAATAAGTAATAAAGTAGTTGTGGCCAAATTTTCATTCAGTCTCTGGAAATGGCACTGATTGTGATTAAACATTTGTGATATAAAAGTATTTGGCAAAGGATAGTATACCATTTTCTCAGACACTTTTAGAGCTTGAGATTTCTATGACTGCATTAATGCACTTATCAAAATTCCTTAAACACAATATTACATCTTTTGCAGCAGTGGCACTGTGTTTGTGTTGTTTTCTGCAGCACTAGCTTTACTTCTAAATAACTTGTGTTTTTGCTTTCAATTTATAGTTGGATGTGGATGTAGCATATTATCTCTGGGTAATCTGTTCTGTTTGTTAGGATTCACTTATGTGATCTCTGAAAGGATTATCAAACAGATTTAAAAAATTTAATATGTCTGCTAGCTCAAACATTTGAATTTTGATGTTAATTTTGTCGTTGTTATGCGTTTCTGTTTTGAAGTAACTAGTAATTAAACATGGGTTCTATGAAGAAATCTGTCTGACATGTTTGATGGATGCAGAATAAATTTAATTGCAGTAGTAGTTTTGTCTATGCACATTCTTGAAGGCTTTTGAGATACCCCCCTCGCCCCTAAGTTAGTAGTCAGGACATATTGTCTATAACTGAAAACACATGTGCTCTTAGGCTGCTGCCTTAGTGAAGTATTCAATTTGATATAGTTTTTGTTATAGGTGTTTTATCAGCTGTTCGTTTACAGCTTTATTTCTTTTGATTACCTATATAAAGAGAATCTTTGTTTTCCTTTGTACATTTTATCAATACAAAAATTACCTTTTCTGTTTCTCTTTGCTCTCTCTCTCTCTCTCTCTCTCTCTCGTTCTCTGTTAACTCTAATATGCCTCAACATTTACTCTTAGATTGAAATAACCTTTTTATAATCATTAATCTGTTAAATTGAATCTGATTGTAGTTTTGACTTTTATCAAAGGTTAGTTTATTTGACTTAGTGTATATTAGGATTTTACAATTTGTCAATATTACTAACGTCTTTTGTGTCTGCCTTTGTTATCTTTTATACTTACAGGATTGCAGACAAATCACAAGTCTATACGCAACATGCTTATATGAGACCACTTGGAGTAGGTAGGTTTTCTTCTTTGCTTTTTCCCTGCTGAACAATTTTTGAACTTGTTTGAAAAATCACATAAATTGTTTTTGTATCATAAAAAATATTTTATAGTTCAGTTACCTATGTTTGTTATTGATGCCATTTCTTCTTTCTATGATTTCAAATCTATTGTGCCATGAAGTTGCTATGGTTTTGGGTATTGATGATGAGTATGGACCACAACTTTACAAATGTGATCCTGCTGGACATTACTTTGGTCACAAGGTACGTTTTCTCACTTTGATTGACGTTAGATATTTTAGTGGCTTGTTGCTATTTAATATGAGAAGATGAAAAACATGTTCATAATAAACTCAATTTCATAAAAGTTATAAGTTTTATCTATTTAAATGTCTCATGCAATGAAAACAATTATCTCACATCATAAAATATTTAAATGATAGACGGGGTTGGGGATGACTATGCCAAGATTAACTGCCTTTACTTCATGAAAGTTGTTTATTCCATTTCTTTTATTACCAGTGTAAGATTGCATTTTTTGAGCTAACTGAGATGATTTATTGATTGAACTAAGGCACAAAATGAAAAGTTATCATTGCAGTATAGCTACAGTTATGTTTGACCCAGAGAAGAAGGGATTATAACGAAGGGAGTATGTAAATTAGTGATTTTTTTAAAATGATTTAGCTGCCTTGAATTCATTGTAAGTTGTTTATGTTATGAACATTATGCAGTAATTATCTTTTATAATGTACTAGTGTTATAAAACATGTAACCATATGTAAAAGATCTTGAGCCTTCAACTGCAGTAAATTACCCCCTCCTTATTTGGTCTAAATTTTACTTTCTACTAGAACTAGTAACATTGAGAAACTTATGCATCTTTGGTGCTTAGTGATTTTGTTATTTAAAAGAAAGCTGTATTGCATTTTTTCTGTCTGTTAGATCTGCTGGCTACAATCCGTTTTATTTTTTCATTGCTTATCCATATATGTAGACTGTGATCCACATTTGGTTTTAAACCTGTAAACTTTTCAAAGAAATGGATGGTGTTTCTGTTTCTTCATTAGTTCATGCATTTGTAATCTGTTTGTATTTGTATACAAAAATTAAGTGTCTAATAATCTATTATGATGTACCCAGGCCACAAGTGCTGGATTGAAGGACCAAGAGGCAATTAATTTCTTGGAAAAGAAGATGAAGAATGACCCTTCATTTACATATGAGGAGACTGTTCAGGTAGTGCTCTGTCAGTTTTTTCCTCCTCACTGTGTTTCAGTTTTTTCCTCCTCACTCTATTTCTGTCTGTTTAGTTTGAGAAATAAACATTCTTTCTACTGGGTTTTTGGTTGGTGTTGAAAATGAAGATGCCATGTGTTTTCAAGGTTATATTTCATCAATGTCAGATTACCTCCCTTTACCGGATAAACAATGAATTTTGTTTTTTTGTTTTTCTTTTGGCAACACAATTATATTCTATAGTTGTGCTATTATATTCTATAACCATTAGACCGCATGAAACTTACTGGACAAAGTGTTGGATTCACTTGTATTTGCTGAAGATTATCTACGTTTTAACAAAAGTTGAAAAGTCTGAAGAATGAGTGAGTGTAGATGTAAATAATCTCAAATTTGGGTTTGCTTAGTATAGGAATGATGGTTGATATATGTTAGAATAAATAGTTTTAAATAGAATTTATTGTGAAGGTGTTGTGTTGTTTGCGATGTACCTAGTTCCTAGATATATCTTTCCATATTCTCTTGTCTTCCCTCTCATACATTATATGATGTATCCAAAGTTATTATAAATATGAGATCCTAAGGGAGGGAAATACACTCTCAAATTCATTCTAATTCTTTTTGTATTTTTCTCAAGTTGGTATCAGAGTGGGTCGACCCCGCTCTATTTGTCTCTTTTCAGAAAAGGAATTGTCTATCAATCATTGGTTGTGTCATCCACGGCCGTTCATTTTCTCCTCCTTGGGTCAGGTATGCCTCGAGGAGCGTGACCCAAACCCTGTGGTTGCTAATCCAAATTCCGATTGATGAGTCGTTTGTCACCATTCTCTACTGTTTGTTGTTGGAGTTTTGTTCTTTGACGCTTAGGTCAATGCACCTCGAGGAGCGCAACCCAATCCTAGCGGTCGATCATCCAGATTCTGATTGACAAAGTGTTATATGTCATCCAACTATTGTGCGGGTGTTTATCGTGCTGCCCTAGGTGCGTGTCTTTTGCGCAACCTTCCAGTGGTCGGAATCTTCCCAGACCACCATTGTTTGACTTGTCGGAGCATTTTGAGCCCATTCCTACCCTCTGTTCTTTGTTTTTGGACCATTTGGTGAGTCTTCTAGTGTTAGACACAATTTCTCTCACTTGAAACCCTAGGTTGCCTACTGCTCTTCTCTGTTGCATTACTGGATTGTGATAGGTACCAAATATAAACGAAAGAAACAGGAATTGAGTAGAAAAGAAATAATGGAAAATTATTATTGATTCAAAATTAGCCAAACGCTTAGAGAAATCAGAGCGCTAAGTAGCTCAATCACTCTTCCCAATAACAATACCCTCCCCACCTCATCTTAGTCCTACTAATACTCTTTTCCTAACTGAATTCCCTAACAGCAAGATCTCTTCCGACCCTTTCCTAATTGAATTTCCTAACAGCAAGATCTCTTTCGACCCTAATGCAGGCAGTTACGCTCATTCCTATTTCTTCTCTCGTAAATGATCAATGTTTGTTTGGGCTGCCTAATGGGCTGTTGATTGGGCTGCTGCCTATCAGATTGTGTCAAGAATTTGCTGAGTCTTTTGTAGTGATTTCTGCTCGTGAAAAAGGAAGTCGTGGCACTAGAGGAGGGCTTTGTGATAGTGAACGTCCTCAATGCACGTATTGTAAAAGTCTGGGTCACACCCAAGAGATCTGTCACCCTTTACGTGACTTTCCTAACAAGGCGGCCAATATTTCCAAATTTGAAGATTTTGGGCTAATGTTCTCTAATGAAGAATATTAGGAATATTTAAGGTTTAAATCTAGTAACCTTGCCAACTTCTCTATCCTTTCCTAAAGCTGATGCTAGCGGATCTAATGTACCTTTCCAGGGAATTGGCGAAGTTTCTCTTTCTCCCACTTTAAACTTAAAATCTGTTTTTTTTTGTTCCTGGATGTCCATTTAGTTAATTTCTTTAAGCCAATTAACTAAAACATTGAATTGTTAACTCTTGTTATACAAGAATTGGTATGGGTCAAATTATTGGTGAAGGAAATGAATCTAGAGGCCTATACTACCTTGGTACTAACTCATCTGTATCTTGTGTTGCATCCTCATCTCCTAAATTGATCCATGAACGCTTAGGTCATCCTCATTTCCCAAAATTAAAAACGATGGTTCGTGAACCTAGTCTCCAAACTTTGGAATGTGAATCATGTCAATTAGGAAAACATGTTAAGAAACTAAACATTCTGAATCTAGATGTGACTCTGCATTTTCTATCATCCATTTTGACATTTGGGGGCCAAGTCGTGTGTCATCTTTCGCTTTTAGATATTTTGTTATTTTCATTGATGAGTTTTCTAGATGCACGTGGATTTATCTATTGAAAGATCATTCTGAACTTTTCTCTAATTTTATGTCTTTCCTTAATGAAACTACAAATCAGTTTCGAAAGGTATCAAAGTCATACGAAGTGATAGCGCCAAAGAATATTTGTCCTCTGATTTATCTAAACTCCCTCGTAGACCTCAATAAAATGGTATAGCGAAAAGAAAAAATAGACATCTAGTTGAAATTTCTCATATCTTATTACTTGGTGCAAATGTTCTTGGTCATTATTGGGGTGATGCTATCCTAACTACATATTCTCTCATTCATAGAATGCCTTCTTTCTTCACTTGAAAATAAAGTTCCCTACTCCGTTCTATTTTCAAAAGAACCTCTCTTTCATATTGCTCCACATGTTTTTGGTTGTGTATGTTTTGTCTATGACATCTCCAGGTTTAGATAAACTCTCAGCTAGAGCCATCAAATGTGTCTTCTTGGGCTATTCTCAACTTCAAAAAGGATATCGATGTTACTCTCCTGAAACTAAGAAGTATTAAATGTCTGCCAATGTCACCTTTTTTGAATCAACTCTCTTCTTCCCTCCTTCTACACTAGATTCTAATTCTCTCCAACATGTCCTTTTGGTGCCCTTAGTTGATTTTTTCGTTTCTTTTGCTCCAAACACCTAGAATACCATGCAGAATCCTTCTGAACTATCATCACCACCTTTTATTACCATCAAATGGCTAGTCTAGTACCCCAAGGTGAGTCTTACCACAACTCTTTTCATGATGACTCGAGTTGGCCCATTTCCATTCTCAAAGGTACTCAATCTACCCATAATCCTCATCCTATTTACAGTTTTCTTAGCTACCACAAGCTGTCTCCTTCCTATTTTTACTTTTGTTCTTCTGTCTCTTCTATTACTAGCTACCATGATTATTGCAATGCAGGTTCTTGAGCATAACAAAACATTAGAGTTAGTGCCTTTTCATTCTAGGAAAAAAATAGTAGGTTGTCGTTGGGTCTATGCCATTAAGGTTGGACTTAACGATGAAGTTAGTTGCCTCTAAGCTCGCTTGGTGGCCATGGGACTGCCATGACATCCATTTTTCATTGGCCCCTTCATGAATTAGATATAAAAAAATGCTTTTCTGCATGACAATCTAGAAGAGAAAGTCTACATGGAGCAACTGAGCTTGCTCAGATGGAGTTTGGTTTGGTTTGCTTTGTAAATTACGCCGCTTTCTCTATGGTCTCAAGCAATCTCTATGGGCTTGGTTTGGAAAGTTCAGCCACATTGTCCAATCCTTTGGGCTGAAATGTAGTGAGACAGAACATTCTATTTTCTATTGTCACACCTTCCCTTTAAAATGTGTGTACTTAATAGTGTATTTTGATAATATAGTTGTTATAGGGAATGATGCTGCTAAGATCTCTCAGTTAAAGGCACACCTATGCAATCATTTTTAGACCAAGGATGTTGGAAATCTCATTTTTTGGGCGTTTAAGTAGTCGAATCAAAGGAAGGAGTTGTAATTTCTCAAAGGAAATATGCTCTTGACATCCTAGAAGAGACAAGTATGATTGATTCTAAATCAGTGGATTGTCCCATGATCCAAATCAGAAATTAATGGCACAGCAGGGAGAAGTTTTCTCTGATTCATAAAGATATAGAAGATTGGTTGGAAAACTTATTATTTCATTATTACTAGGACAAGGACTACTCTAAGATATGTCAAAAAAAGATCCAGGACAAGGACTACTCTATGAAGATAAAGGGAATTCCCAACTAAGGAAATTCCCAAATCTGTGGCTATTATGATTTTGATTAGGCTGGTTCTCCTATGGATAGACGCTCTACGGTGTGATATTGTGTTTCCTTTGGAGAAAATATTATCTCTTGGAAAAGCAAGAAACAAAGTGTTGTTGTCCGATCTTCTACTGAAATTGAGTATAGAGCAATGACGTCCCTTAGTATTTGAACTTATTTGTGTAAAAAAATTTCTCCAAGAACTAGATTTTTATGAGATTTAGCCGATGAACATGTTTTGTGCTAATCGAGTTGTTCTTCACGTTGCTTCCAATCTAGTGTTCCATGAGAGGACTAAACACATAGAAATTGACTATCATTTTTCTGTCTAAGGAAATCTGCAACGAGTTTGTAGGATCAAATGATCAACTTGTAAGGATGTTAACAAAAATCTGAGAGGACCTCAAATTTAATTTATTTGTTCCAAGCTTGGCCGATACAATATGTATGGTCCAGAGTGTTAGAATAAAAAGTTTTAATAGAATTTACTGTATTTGATATATCCAAAGTTATTATAAACATGAGATCCTAAAAGCGGGAAGTACACTCTCAAATTCATTCTAATTCTTTTATGTTTTTCTCAAGTGTATCTTCTGAATGTGTAGACAGTGAACTTATCCATTGGAAGCAGATAATGTTCTAAGAACTAAAGTTTTGGATCCTTATTAAAACTGTATGTTATTACGTTAGTTATGACATTATAAGATTTTTGTCCGTGCCTGTATCTTAAGTAAGTTAGTTTCTCATCTGTATTATATCTCAAACGGTTATTAGTTTTTGTTTGCAAGACTTTTAACAATATTGCAACTGAAGGCATTTGAAATTGAATTTCTTTTAATATCAATTTTGTTAATAGTTATTAAATTTCGTTTCTATGTTCTGAATTCAAGATTTCCCTGCCTGTTTTTTTTTTTTCAGACTGCCATTTCTGCTCTCCAATCAGTTCTCCAGGAGGATTTTAAGGCCACTGAGATTGAGGTAGAACTTTGTTCCCCTTGTTAATTGAAATTTGCAAAATAAGCCATATCTTACTTTAAAGGATTTCATTCATGTTTAATCGCTAGTAAAGGACCAAGACTGATTTTTAATATTAAAGATTTTTAGCCAGTAGCTTGTTCCTTCACGTTAAATGTAAGCCAGATATTTTTTGTCGTAAACAGCATATTGCGTTAACAGGCAACTCGGGTCTGAACATTTTTCTTCTGCTCTCAATATTTCATTAGTTTTACTTGTAGGTGATGAATAGACAAGATCTGTTATCTAACTTCTCATCCTCTCGTGTTGCAATTGATTGTTGATTCTAATGCTTAATATGGACTATTAATAAGTGAAACTGATGTTGGTGTGCAATGGAGGATTGTATTGTAAAATGGGTAAAATGTAGGATTGTATTTTAACTCGTTACAGAAGTGGATACTTTGTTTTGAAATTACATTCAGTGGCATAAATCAGTGTTTACATTTTTTCTCTAAAGTGAAAGACTTGAAGGATTAAAATTCTTGTGGTTATAACCGTTGAACAAACGTTTTCTTCACTGACTTATTGTAAATGGTTGTCTTGCGTTTTCCAGGTTGGGGTGGTGAGGAAGGATAATCCAGCATTCAGAGTTCTAACCACTGAGGAAATTGATGAGCACTTGACTGCAATAAGTGAGCGTGACTGAGTTCTTGATAAGCATGTAATTGTTCAATCTTTCTAATGCTAGATTAATTATGTATTTGTTTTCTGGGATCAGATTCACTGAATTGATTTCCTTGTGATATTTGATTAGTAAGTAACCGAAGAATGTTGTTGAAGATGGTATTTGCTTCGTATTAAAGACGTGATTAAGAAACGAAGTCATGCATAGTGTTAAAATTTGTTGAAGATACACAAGGAATGCTCGCCAAAAAAAAAAATATGAATGATATTATATTATATATTCTCTCATTTGTGTCCGAATGAACATTAATAGATATAAGAGATGTTACAAATTCTTAAGATGTTAATTTGGAAAAAGAGTGAAAAAGGAAAGAATCCAATATCTGGTCTTTGCGTTGTTTCATTTCTTTTTTCACGCTTCCGTCCCTCCCTTCATAAAGGCAATTTAGTTTAATATTTATTAAACAGTTAAAAGGGTAAATAAAAATATTAATTAAGATTTTTCTTTCGTTGCCCTTAAACTTTAAACCAAATAAAGTAAAGTAATGAAAAATAAAACATTTTTATCTTTAAAAGCTGAGTTGTTTGTAACATCGGTTTGATGCTAATTACATTTTATTAATAATGCAAGTATTTCAATTTGACCAATTGTAATAGACATATTACATTGCTACTAACATTAGTAATTTTATTTTATTTTTTGTAATTTTTTTCTGTAATTTTTGGTCCCTTATTTTTTCAGCATACTTTAATCTTTAGTTTTTACTTATTTGTTACTTGATTTAATTTTCAGTTTTAAAATCTTACCGTCTTCAATGTTAGTATGTAAAACAAGTTTATTAGTATTTTTCCATAATTTTACTATGTAATTGAACTAAAAAAATAATTAAGTTACAAACAATTTAGAATTAAATTATCAAAGTTGACCAAAATGAAGTTCAAGAACCAAAATTATGAATAATTAGAAGTTAAGAAAGTAAAATTACAGAAAGAATTTAGATAACAAATTACGATTTTTGTAAATGTATAAATCAAAATAACTATTAAGTATTTTTTAAGTACTATTTTCTTTTTCATTTAAAACCTTTTAATTTCTTACTCCAAAGTAAATCTTTTGTCGATAAATTATTATATGTCAATTAATGATTTAGTTTGGAAAAATTTAATTGAGAAATGTATATTTAAGTTTTAAATATGTATTTGATTTTGATTTAATTTTTGGAAAAACAGTTTAATCAAAACAAAAGAAATTAAAATGTTACATATTTAGTGTTTCACCTTATTAATTTGTAATACATTTAATAGGAATATCATCAAGATAAAACTTAAAACACAATTGGAGAACAACACCAACTAAGTTTTGTCCCCGATGAAAGATTGCTACAAAATCATACTAAAGTGAGTGACTAACATTCACTCATCGATTTGAATATTATAAAGTTAATAATTCATCTGATAGGATATCTGTTTAAAAACTATAGTATATAAAACAAAAATTTAACAAAATTACTTTTATAGATTTTGAACAATTAACCATTACAAATATCACTATTGTAAAAATTCACTTCAATCATTTTTATTATTTTTATGATGAATTTATGTTTACACTTAGTACCATGACTGAACCTGTTATTTTGATGTAAAAGTAGGAAAGAGGAAATTTCTTTTAACACATGAAGAAATACTAATGATTTAGATATGTGGAGAAATGGTATACATGACAAAAATAAATTAAAGCAAATTAGTTATTAGACTTAAGAGTTTATGTAGACGAGTAAACTTGACTCATCAACTTGTAAGTGTCTACTCATATAAAACTTTAACAAAAGAGACAAGCATTCATGATATGAATTTCATAATATTAAAATAAATAAATTCATATAATACACCACCAATAAAATAATAAAAAAAATACACAAATGTTATTAAAGTTTACAGCGCCTCCATTTAATATTCTGATAAAATCATCTCCAAAATCACCATCATCATCTTTTTTATATCTTAAAAGGTGTATTTGTCTGCACTTCTTACACTGCTTTAGAAAACTGAAATTTCAATTTTTTATTTGAGCCCACACTCCAAATTAAGAAAACCAATGCAAGATAAACTCCATTGTCCAAGCGAAACACAACCCCACTGTCCCAGCGAAATGCAACCCCCAACTAAATGCAACCAGAACAGCAACAATGATAGACGATGATGACGCGATGGCAACATGATGCGTTGACGACGCGAGGCACTTGGAGATGATGATGGCGAGACAACGATGCACAACGAGGTGGAGACGACGATGTGAGAACGATGGTGAAGCAAAGATGAGAGCGAAGATGATAAAGCGAAATCGAACGTAACAGCTCCAGTCTAACTATGAAACGAGAACTCTAAATCGCGACACTAAGCGAAACAACTCATGCTTCGTGTCGTTTTGGACTCGTGTCGTTTTGTACTTTTCTTTCTCACCCATGCACTCAATTTTATCGTAAGTTTGTAATGAGTCTACTGAGTTCCTCTTTCAAGTTTGCTAAAAAATGAGTCTATACTTGAACGCATGACTCGTTCGTGACTCATTAGTAAACTCTTAAACTCATACGAGTTTACAAATTAAGCTGTGAGTTTGATAACCATGGTTATCATAATTCAACTTGATATTTTTTTTTTATCTTTTTCATTAATAATGGTGGTTGCTTTTACATTTGTTTGAAAGATAGTGAATTATTATTGAGAATGTAGCTCTTTGTTACGCATATAGTTATTTTATTAATGGTTAACATTTTATGTACTTAAAATAATAATAATAATAATAATAATAATAATAATAATAATAAAATAGATTAATATTTCATAATTAATAAGAAAGGGAAATAAATCATACATGCAAGAATTGTTTGAACTCATCTTAACATCTAAATATTTACGGAGAATATTTAGATTGACCAAAGAGTATAAATAATATATGACGTTTAAATTCAATGTAGGATGTTTTTTATGTATTTGTTCCGTTTCTATCTTATATTGATCTTTATTTTAAATTATTAAAACACTTTTAGTTTCTTTAGTGTTTTATTTTAAAATTTATGCAATTAATTTTTATTACTGTTATTTGTTATTAAAGAGAATATATTTTTGGCATTAAGTTCTTCATAATATCATTTTTTTTTCTACATTTTAATTTTGTTTCTTTTAGAAAAAAATATTTGGGTATGTACGAATGCAACTATAGGTATACTCGGTTATCCAACGGGAATGAGCATGATACAAAAATTCATATTCATGTAGTATAGGGAAAGATAATAGTATGGGAAAAGAGAATGAATATGAGATTTTACTTCGAGAGAGACAAGTACGGTAAAAAATTAAACCCATTTCATCCGTCACCATCCTATGAAATGTTGTTTGTATCTTGAATGATTTATCTTAATATCAACATTGACTATCACTTAAAAGGCAATTTATTCACATAATGTTGTATAATAAAATAAATAAATAAATATGTATTTCTTCATAAAATATAAAAGATATAGAATACTTATAATTTATGTACCTACTCACCTCTAAGATAATTAGATCTGAAGCATATTTTAATTATTATGGATACTAAACTTGAATCTAGTAGTTCAACACTCAACAATCTTGTCGGTTGAGTACTAATCTTGAATTGGAATTCGGTAATCAAGTACTTATTAGTTCTATAGTAAAAATAGTGTAACCAATTATCTTTTTTCTATTATTTAGTTTTATTCTAGAGATCCAAAAGTCTATAAATACACACCAACATCAAAAGGAGTGCTCACTAAATTCTTTTTACTCATTATTAATATTATTACTTACCATTAAGGAATCCATAATCTTAGAAAGGAGATTTCACTTTTTCGGAATCTCATCCAACAAAACTTCACCTCATAGTAAGGGCATTTAGTATTCATCATGAGATTTGGGTAAAATTTTCTCTAAAACCACTTGTTTATGATTCTTGTTAGAAGTCAAACTATGATCTCTTCTTTCTTGAATAGTTAGATGGATCCTTCCACAATTGTAAATAATCTAAAAACATGCATGGAGAGTCACTTAAATAGAGTGATGAAGTAATGTAGAATAAAATCACAACTATGTAGCAACATTATAATATTTAGGTGTAGCTCAACAAAGACCTAGAATTTTTCCAACAAAAAAAGTTGAGCTATAGGTGTTTTGTGACAAGCTAAAAATACTAGTTCAAAACCAACAACCTCGAACTAGTGAGAATCATCAACAAAACTGAGATCCTCGACCATCTAAGCAAGTTGTTGAATCCAAAACGAAGAAACTATTAAAAACAAACATTCGAGTATGTTATGTAATCTTCACAAATGCTTGTCCATAAAAAGTACTTCAAACAACCCAAGAGCAATCTCAATACCTTAGTTGAATACTTTCACAAACAAAAACATCGACAAATACCATCCTTTCTCTCTTGAGGTCATGGCCATCAACTTTTCACCCAAGTAGAAGTGTCCTAACATCAAGAAGTACGATAGATTGTCCAACCCAAATGTATATTTAAAAACCTATACAACTACAAATCTGCCCAGACTAGTCACAGGTCTGCTCAAGTTGCTCGAAGAATGATTTTCACAAGTTCTTGATCAAAGATTGAATGAGTTCTCTCAAAAAATGATTTCGTGCAAAATGATCTTTTAGAAATTCTCTATATGTCTTTTTGTGTTTCAGACTTCTTCTTAACTCAGATATTTATAAAAATAGAATTTAAGAAATTCAATTGATTAAATATTCATGAGTTGATTTATTTCATTTTAAATTATTTTAATTAATTATGTTTAATAAACAACTTATTAAAAACATCAATATTAAAGTTTTTCTTAAATTCCATTCAAAATTCTTTTAATGAATTACTTTCCTTATAGCAATTGCATAAACCAAGACTTACTCTAGCATAAAAGCAACACACACACACGTTAACACTCTAATAGAAATCTTTAAGGATCTTCATTACTTATTGGATTCATCAAATATTCTTCGGTAGTAGCTTTGCCAACAATAATCTCATGAAGTTTTCTGTCATAGTTAAGGAGAGAAATAATGTTTTAGAGTTTCATGGTTTTGTTTTGTTTTTGTTGGTTAAGTGCTTAAGAGTTTTGTGGTTTTGCTTTCATTTTTTGTTTCTCTTTTGGCAAACTTTGGTGTTTCCATATCATTACAATACTTTATTTAAGTTTTTCTGCTGGTGTGCAACTTTGAGACATTGTTGTTATACTTTGTTATTTGACATCTTATTATTTATTTCATCTAATATATAAATTTGATAAATTTGGTATATAAAAGTATGATATAGTCTTTAATATTTTATTCTCGAATGCTTTTAAAATTGAAATATTGTATAGGTTTAATAATATCTGTTGATTTTTTTTGTTATGTTTTCTCTTAAATTTATAGTTTTTATCATCATAAACAAAGGGCAAATTGTTAGAGCTTTAGACAGTCTAGCCACCACTAGACGGCTAATACCTTATTAGATAGTTTTTTTAAGATATTAGATAGTTCAAAACCAACTAGATGATATAATATCCACTAGATGGTCTCATGAAATGAGAGACTAAAATTTTTTATGATAACAAACACCGCAAGACCGATTAAATATAAATAAAGCTCACGTGCATGCAAAGAGTAAAGGTTTAAAAAAAGTTAACATGCAGTTTAATATGATAGACGATCATACAAAGATGAATGCATCAGACAAGACATTGATATATTGGATAAACAATCTCAATTCAATGGGTGAATCAACAGTGTAAAGTCATATCAGACGAACCTAGGACATATGATCATGTTAGACAAATTCACTAGACAATACATACAGATCAAAAAAGCATCAAATGATTTGATGAATGTTCACAATTGATAAAACTTGTATTGAATGTGTATCAAAGTGATCAACCTATTTTGGCAATATATGGATCTATCGTGATAATTAGTTTTCTAAAATTAATGCTTAAGTCCACAATTGAATTTAAATCATTTTCGAAATGAGTTTTGATAATATTCACTTCATACGTACTGAATTAACTAATATAGAAAACTTTCATTCTCTAAATAGAAAACTCAACACATTATGATGTTGGATGAAGTTCAAAAATGTATTATGAAATTACTAGATTTTAGTTAAATGGGGTTTACTTCAGCGTTTAAAATCATACAAATTTAATATGTTTTTGGAAAGAGAATAATGCTGAAAATTTCTGATTGGAAAGTTCTTATAATTCAGAATATCATGTCTCGGATATATTCATACTTTAAACGTGATTGACTTTGAATATCATGTCTCGGATATATTCATACTTTAAACGTGATTGACTTTGATTCACTCACGTGTGCGAAAATAGATTACTATTGACAAAAATATTTCTAGCGGAAATTTGAAAGATGAATGACGTGCAAAGGATACCAAAGCAGATGTTTCCTATTGAGACTTCAATGGAGAACTATGTGTTAACACCCAATTTCGTCCAGGTAAGTAAAATTTATTTTAGAAAAAATGAAAAAATATTTCTAAGAAAATTCAAAACAAGTTATATAATTTTTTTTTTGTCGTTGTCCTTTTATTTTCATTTTCTTAAATAAAAAATATTTTTGATCAATTAAAAAAAATCAAAAAAATTCAACTTTAAATTTATTGTTTGTTTAGATTTATTATTTTTCTCTTATTTTCAAAAAAGTACAAAAAAAATATTTTCATTGATCTTAATATTTTCCTTTTTTTAGAATTTAAAATTTTCATTTTATTTTATTTTTAAAATAAAGTAAAAAAGATAAAAAAAAATTACGAGAATCTCAATTCTCTGTCCCTGAAATCTCCCACCAGCTCCATTGTTACACTATCCTTCACATACCAGACAAAAGCAATGTTGACCCCGTACACTTTAAGGGTCCAAAAGTAAAGCTGTTGTGTCTCTGCAAATAATATCTCGAGAGCACAGTACAAAAAAAAAAGGTTGCACCTCATTATCCCACTGGACATATAGGGAGCTAAGGGCATCATTCTTCAGGCACCTACCCCTGCCTCCTCACTCGGGGCTCCACACAATCATCATGCACCTAACCACCTTCTGCTTATTTTACACTCCCTCACCACTCTTAATCTTTGGGGGAAGCAATATGAGACTCTCCTCACGGTTGCCATTCCCATATTTCTCATCTTTCACTCTTACCCTCACTCTCTACCATGTTTTCTCTCCATCTCATAGCACCATTCCTCTCCATTTTGTCTTCACCAAGAAGCACCCAATACCAAGCCCCCAGAACTCCGAAGACCCCTTCTTCACCTTGCTGCCGAGCAGGATCAACCATCGCCTCACTCTGCCCCTGCCTGCCATGCTCGTGCAACCATGGACAAGCCAACCTTGCCCTTGAGCTATTTGTGCCTAGCAGAATGACACTTATGGAGAACATGTCTCAACATTCAGAATTATTGCATAGATGGAAAGTTTTCAAATATATTGAAAATTCAGTATACGCATTGAAATTACGAGTTATTTATTGAGTTTACATTTATTATAATCGTATAAATTGTCTTATATTGCACAAATTCTTTGGGAAGAACAATAATTTCATTACTTGGTATATTGAAATTGTTGCACTTGCCATTATAGCAAATCTTTTAACACTCAAAACGGAGATATAAAATGTTTTAAATGTCTTGGATCAGGTCACATAGCATCACACTATCCAAACAAAAGAGTCGTGGTTCTGCATGACAATATTGTGAAAAGTGAAAGTGAAGGAAGTGAATCCATGGTTGAACTTGATAATGATAGTAATGATGGAGTTGAATATGCGGCTGAGGGAGAAGCACTTGTTACCAGGCATATTTTGAATTTCCAAGTTAAGGAGGATGACATAAAACAATAAAGGAATAATTAAACATCTCAAACCTTATAAGTTACAGTGGTTGAATGATTGTGGGGAGGCTAGGGTAAATAAACAAGTTCTTGTTTCATTTTCAATTGGTAAATACAGTGATGAAATGTTGTGTGATGTTGTTCCTATGCTTGTTAGATATTTACTCTTAGGAAGACTAGAGGAGTTTAATCGTAGGGCAACTAAGAATGGTTATGCCAATAGATACTCATTTGTGAGCAATAACAGGGTCATCACCCTTGCACCACATACTCCTAAGCAAGTGTATGAAGACCAGTTGAAAATGAAAAGAGAAAGAGGGCAAAAAGAAATTGAGCTAAAAAGTGAGAAAAATGAATTAGAAAAAAATGAATGTGAGGTAAAAGAAAAAATAATAAAAAAGGAGAGGCAGGAATAAAAGAAATTTTTTATTCTAAACAAAGTGGGGGTGAGGGTAGCTTATTTTACCAAACAACCAATACTTGTATTTGTCTACAAGGAGGCTTGCTTGAGCTCTAATTCGTTTGATCCTTTTCTTTCATGTTCTATTTGTTCTTTGTTGTGAGAATTTGAAGATTCATTTTCTGATGAAAGCCCTAGTGGATTACCATCCATTAGAGGAATTGAGCATCAAATAGACTTCATTCCTAGTGCAACTATTCCAAATCAGCCAATCTATAACTAAAGAAGTACAAGGGCAGGTTGAAGAACTTTTGGCAAAAGGACATGAGAGGGAAAGCTTGGGTCCTTGTGTGGTTCCGGTTCTACTTATGCCAAAGAAAGATGAAACGTGGCAAATGTGTTGTGATTGTAGGATTGTAAACAACATTATAGTAAAATATTGCCACTTTATCCCTATATTAGATTATATGCTTGATGAATTGCATGGTTTCACTCTATTTTTGAAAATTGATTTAAAATTTGGATATCATCACATTAGAATGAGGGAAGGTGATGAGTGGAAAATTGCATTCAAAACAAAACATGAACTGTATGAATGGTTGGTCATGCCATTTTTGACTCATTAATTCACAAAGTACTTTTATGCGATTAATGAACCATGACATACATGTATTTTATGGCAAATTTGTTGTTGTATACTTTGATGAAATTCTAATTTACAATAAAAATTGTACGCAAATATAAAAAGAGTGTTCCTTCTGCATAGATAAAATTGTTTTCTTTGGCTATGTTGTAAGTGCTCAAGGCATAGAGGTGGATGAAGAAAGGTAAGCGTCATAAGAGATTGGTCAACACCAACTAGTGTTATTGAGGTAAGATGTCTTCATATCTTAGCAAGATTTTATAGATGTTTTGTGAAAGACTTCAGTACCATTGTTGCACCTTTAACTGAGGTGATTAACAAATATGTTGGCATTATAGGTTAATCCAGAGTCAAGTCAACTTTTAGAAGTTGAGCGAAGTCTATTTAAGTTAGCAATACACATGTAAACAAGATATTAATATTTGAATATGAATTTTATTCTAAAAATTTTAAAAGTGAGAGTTTCTCTCTTGAGTTATTTATTGGACTTGTAAACTTATCAAGGGTTTATTAATCTTGTGGAGTTTCTTTATACCCTAGGGTCTTTGTTGTGTTCTACAACGCAAGAGTTCTGATTGGATCATCCTAAACCAATACTTAAGAATTTTGAAACATTTAAATACTCTTTATTGTGGGTTCTAGAGTTTAATCCTAATTGGGTTTACATCACTCAGAGAAAGGTTTAATGATAGGAAACAATAAAGTTAAGAGAAATAGTGGTCTCAATTTGAAAATTTTAGAATAAGGTTAAGAGAAATAGTGGTCTCAATTTAAAAGTTTTAGAACATAGGTAATTGGATTCACACAAGTTGAAATGAGCATAACTAGAAAACCAATCCAATGAAAGGAGAGAAATGAACATACATTATGAGTGATTTTAGTTGAAAATTTCAATTGTGTCAAATTTTTTATTGCTATTAAACGTAAAAAGCATGGAAAGAATCAAGCCAATTTTTTATAAAATTTATGAAGTTAAGAGCCATGAGGTCAACCTAATTCAATGGATCATGTTTGAACCTTATAAAGTAAAGAACTAATCTCCACCTCTCTACTTAAATAACAACTCAAAAGTGTAATGGATTTGTTTACTTACCACCCTTCTTCGAGAATATATTCTGATTATAAATACTAAAATTGAATCAAATAGTTCATTATTTAACAATCTTATCAGTTAAGTATTATACTTCAATCAAAATTTAGTAATCAAGTATATATCCGTTTACAACACAAAAGTGAACCTGAATATTCTTTTTTACTTAACTTCCTTTACAAAGACATAAAAACATAAATAAACATAATTAAAGAGACTACTTACCTCAATTTTTTTTACTCACTATTATTATTATTATTATAAATTTCTTATTTATTTGAACATATAAATTTTTTTACCATTGAATCTCTATTTCATCATCCATTTTCTAGTCAAATCTTATCAATAATTAATCGAGAACTTGAAAGGGAAATTTTATTCTTTTTACTTTTCGTCCAACAATGTTCCACCTTCTAATAATAACAACATTTTTAACATCTTTTAAATTATTATAAATCCATAAATCCTTTAAAATTTTATGATTTCATGAATCTTTTAAAATTTTAATTATAAAAATCTTTTAAAAAATATTTCATCATTACAATTTTTTTTATAATATAAAGGAATATTTTATGTAGAAGGTGTTTTGTAATTTCATTTTTTTTAACAGCAATGGAATACTCTAAAATTAATTAGCCATAAAAGAAATACGAGACATCGAATAACATACCATTTATGACACATTTGCCTATTTTTTCAATTAAAATATTGTATTATTAATTATATAAATATTGTGTTACTTTCATTGGGCTGGTAATTTTGTGAATGAAAATTGGTTAAATCTATTATAAATTTATGTTAATAAAATAAATTTTATACTTCCTTCTAAATTAATTAATATTTATAAAAAAATACTTTTAATTTTTTATTTTTGAAGAATCTGTAAATAAATAATAAAACATAATAACAATATAAAGAATTTACAAAATATATCAAGAGGAAGAAAATAATAGAAACATACTAACATTTTTTAATTTCTTTATCGAAATAATCATTACATTATTTATTTATTTATTTATTTATTATTATTATTATTATTATTATTATTATTATTATTATTATTATTATTATTATTATTATTATTATTATTATTTCTTCTCTCCTATATCTCTTCCTTTCCAAATATTCACATAAGAATGAATTTAAATTTAAGTCACACTTCAAAAGTTTTTAACCAATTATTCAAATATGAGTATTACTTTTAGAGATTAATCACTCTAAATATGAAAAGTCTTATCACATTAACTAACTAGAAAAAAAATACTGGAAATAAAATTTTAAAATATTTATTATAAAACTCCTAAAAAGTTAATATATATATTAGTTTGTGGTTGAATAATAATGTAGAACATGACATTTTATTTAAAATCTTAATACATAATTTTGGTTGCAAAGAATTATTGTAAACTTTTCAAATTAAGCATTTAAGTGAACACAATAACCGCCACAACTAAACTTGTCGGTTTCTGGATATTTTCAATCTCCTATTCATAGGTTCCGTGTTTCAGACAGTAAGAGTCTCTGCTCTCTAACACTCTTGTTGGATCCCAATAAAATACGAACGCTGACCCATTCAGTGCAAAAGAAATTGACAGTAATTTTGGGCTTCCATTTCCCAAATAATTGTTATCTTGTTCTCAATCCTAAATTTTTTTTGTCTAATTGTATATTCAGATGAGTTTGAATATGAGCTTGTGTGGTAGTTATAGTCTTCAGTTTCCATGTCGCGGAATTGCAAGCTGCAATCTTCACAGGGATGGTAAGTCTGCCAATTTCCTTGCCTCCATATTTATTATTAATGGGTATTTTTTTTTCTTCTTAAAAATCGCAATTAGCTGATTTGTTAATGTTTATGTTTTTGTTCCTTTTTGGAGAAATACAAGGAAGGTCGTATGAATTTCTTAAAAAAGATAATTTGCTGAATTTGCCCCTGTTATTGGATGTAGCTCTGTGTATATAATTGTTAAATACAGTGGAGAAGAGTTTTGCTGTTTATACTGCTCCTATGTGGCATGAGTGGATTATGGTTTGTGAAGTGTTGAGATACTGGTTTTCACACCAGTATCTGTTAGGATTTTTCGAAAAACCTATTTATATAGGTTTTACTCTCTTTTGTAAAGTATTAGTTTATATTGTTCTTCAAATAATGAAAGTTCAAAACTTTCTCTCTTACCTGGTGTGAGCATCGTCTTTCTCTGTGCTGATACTCCATGTTTCTCGCTGGAGCTAGCAGCTCCTCCTCTAGGAGCCCTAATTTTCGATGGTTTGCCATCTTCAAGATGAAGAATACCTTGCCCTATTTAAAAAATGAATTATTGGATGTGTATGGTTGATTTTTTGCTGAAATGATGGTGTGGGGGTATGGAAGGGTACTTCATGTTTTTATCATTGGGAGTTAGAACAATGTAGTTACCAATTATTTCATGAGATGTTGCTACCCTTGTCATGTTTTTGAGTAAAATGTCAAACATTGTATCCTCTCTTTGTTTTTGACATTTTTGTTGTTGTAGGCAGGCATATTGTTCCCATCAATACGCACCAAAAGCCTTTGGATCCTAAAAGTTGTCTTCAGCCCAAATGGAAGATTAATGGCAATAATTTGACGACATGCATTGGAGTCATGACAGGTAGTATTTGAAAATAGGGTTCTTGTGGATTATGAATTATGTTAGCCTCTCAGTGATCCCTTGTTTCTTTTGTCAAATTTGTCACAAGATGATGTGTTATCCGATAATGTCTTTTTCATCTAATTTAGTCATGTTTCTTCTATTGGGAGGCGTGCTTAATTATGCTGCACAGGCCTCTTCTACACACTTGTTAATTATTTTTTCTATTCATGTATTTTGTTTAATTATTTTTTCCCTCTTTTGGGAACAGGGAACTAGGGTCAACATTTTTTGCTGGTTATGTTTGGAACTTGGTTTAGGTGACTTATAAACAATTCTCCTCAAGGATAATTGAAACATTTAGATGTTAAATAAAATGGTGAAGAATCTGTTGCTTCTGTTTGTATTAAATGCAAATTGTAGACCTGTCGCTGCTTGCCTGAGTTACTGACTCAAATTTTTAGTTAAATTCCTGATCCTTTGTCCATGCTCAAACTTTGCTCTATAATGTGCTCTACAACATTGATAATTGGGATCGGTTGATTGTATTGGCGAATGATTTGTGTTTCCATCTTCTTTCAGCGGCACACTTGCTTGCTCCAGTTGCTGCTAAAGCTGTAAGTATGGATACTATGTTAATGATTCATTTCAATGTCTATTCGCATAAATAATTTCTGGAGTTATTAATTATTGCTCCTTTTGATGTTTTTATTTTCTTATTGTGTGCAAAGTAAACTCATTCAATGTACATAATGATCTTGTTAATAATATTGATTATTACAGTTAGAAAATACATGAGTGGTTCTTTTTTCTTCCTTTTATTTGTGTATGGGGTATTAAACTCAAGGTGTTTGTTTTTTATGAGAAAATGATAACTGGGAAAGGTTGTTCAATGAGGTTATTCTGTGAATGTCTCTTTGATGGTTGAAATGACACAAATTGTTTTAAATCCTTATAAACACTAAGGATCCAAGTCATAGTGGCTGCCTATTTTGTGTCATTCTTTGTATACCACTCTGTGAATAGAATTATTTTATCGAGTCAGGAAGTGGCTTCTTCTATTTATGCTTTGGCTGATGGAAGCCTCAGTGACTGGTTTGGAGGCTTTCTATTTTCAGCTGGACAACAGGCTAATGAAGCTGTTCAGGGCCAACTATCATCTCTCAGTTTCACTAGGTCCCCTATAAATTCCTATATTGTTTTCTTTCTATTTTCCCTCCTCAAAATTGGACACACGTGCTAATAGTTTGTTGTTTGTTGTTCATTTATGTTCATAGTTTGGCTGTAATTTATGGGGCAGGCCTTGTAACCAGCCTCTCTCCATGTACACTTAGTGTCTTACCACTGACCCTTGGTTACATTGGTGAGCATGCTGCTGTTGGATTTTTATATTAGTGTCTTTTTTAGTTACCTAAGTTTGTTGTTTGAAAATATTTCAGGTGCATTTGGCTCTGGCAAAAGCAGAGCAGAGGTAATAACTAGTTTATATGACATTATTCTCATCTCTTTTTACGACCATGTTTGAGGATTAGTGTTTTCTGATTACTAATGCTAAATACTAATATAGCAAGGGAGATAATTTTAGGAAATATTCGTAAATTAAATCTAAGTTGTCAATCTTTTAGGTTCCTACTAAGACGCATAGATCTGACATGTAGCAGAATTTTACAACCAGTCTCTTGCAATTAATTTGAAGCAGGCTTTGTATGTAAAATGCCTCGATCTTTGGTCTCTAATTTTTATTGAAACTGTATATACATTGACCTTATTAGTTCAATAGATTCATAATTGAGGAAGTCACTAAGACCCATAGAATTGTATATATGAATTTTTTCTGAAGTGCTTCATTTCCTATACTTGTCTTATTTCCATCAGTTCTGTTTGAGACTTTCTCATACCCACATACGGACAAACTCAGACAGAACTCACTAATAACAATCTCTTCTTCCTGGCAGGTAGTTGGGGATTCCATTGCGTTTTCCTTGGGTCTTGCAACCACATTAGCACTGTTGGGTGTAGGAGCTTCATTTGCAGGAAAGGCTTATGGACAAATTGGCCAAGGATTACCTTTGGCTGCATCTGGTTTGGCGATAATTATGGGTCTGAATCTTCTCGAGGTACTGAAACAGTTTCTTCCCCACGTTCACTGTGTTCTAAAAAGGTTACAAACTTTCAAGTTATGAAAATCAGTGTATATATTTTTTTCTTTGTTATTTTTATTTCATTTTGCCTGCAACAACACCCATAACTCACTCTCAGCCAGCAGGGTTTAGGCCTGTCAAAGTACTCGAAGCTCAGTCTTGTAGTTATTTGATGTTGAGATAATTTCTGCCTCTCTTTAGGTTTTATAACTAAATTATGAATGTAAATGCTCATGCAAGCTTTAAGTTAGTTACCTTAATCTCTGTGCAGTTACATTTAGAGCATTTTCATCAGAGATAGTCTGATATGCACTAATGCTCACGAGGCATTCTTCACAGTTCTAAGCTTTTTACAATAGCGAACAGACGCGCTTAAACAAGCTTTAAAGGCTTATCCATTACGAATTTTTCCTTGAATAAAACACTTCATTTATATTTGGGTTCACTTGGAGAAAATTTTGCAGATCATTGAATTACGGCTGCCCTCATTCTTTGACAGTTTTGATCCACGTGCAGCGGCTGCCAATTTTCCATCCAGTAAGTTTGTGCTCTGTGCATACCTTAGTTATTTCATTATTTAAGTTTGTATCAGAACATTTTATGGTGAGGAATTCTATTCATAGGTGTGCAAGCATATCTGGCTGGGCTTACATTTGCATTAGCTGCCTCACCTTGTAGTACACCTGTTCTGGCAACTCTTCTGGGATATGTTGCTGCATCCAAGGTACATCTTATTAATAACCATTAGGTTTTCATTATTAATAACCAAAAGAATTTTGCTCACTAGTTTCAGTTAATGAATTAAAAAACTCTAGAGAAGGTTCTAATATGTCAAATTACTTCTTTACCTTTGAATCCAATATAGTGCTGTTTGGATTAATTTCCTTGTAAGCACTTTGAGGAAATGAAAAAAGGTTAAAGGAATTGAGATTACAAGTTACCATCAACTTATGAACTGTAATTTTAATAGAAGGTCTCTCTCTCATCTTACTTTTTTAAAAGTTGAAGGCCTTACGTATTAATGTCCATTTGCTTGTCAGTTTACATATTCAATCCTTCTTATGTGGATAAAGAAAATAATGAATTCGTGACAGGATCCTGTGATTGGAGGCAGCTTACTTTTGACATACACAACTGGTTATGTTTCTCCCTTACTCTTGGCTGCTTCTTTTGCTGGAGCATTACAGGTCAGTACGTGTCTTTTTAGGCTATAGAATAACTTAAAATATTGCCCTTTTAAAATGTGTCTCATGGAAAACAATATTTCTGATTCAAATCTCTATTGGCAGAGCTTGCTTTCATTTCGCAAGTTCTCAGCATGGATAAATCCTATAAGGTAATTTTTTAACTTTTCAATAAGCGATTACCAAGCATATAAAGGGTACACTCACGTACCCCTCACAATTTATGTTCTGATAAATTTCTGGTTTCTTGAGACTGGAGAGTATCCACTTCCCTTTCGAATTTCAGACTTTGTACGTTTCTTATGCATGCTACATTTTTCTTGTCACACAGCGGAGCAATGTTGTTAGGTGGTGGTGTGTATACTTTCTTGGATAGGCTGTTCCCAGCCACAATGGTGATGTAGAAAATCTCTTGGCTCTTGATACGCCATCATCTCTTACTTTAACAGTTACATGTATATATCTCATACAAAGTACTCAATTCAATAGAAATTCAAATGAGACTATTGCATATCACTGCCGAATTCTTCCTCCACGTACAGAATATATTTGTTGGTCTAACTATCTTCGACGGAGCAAGATTTTGATAATGATAAATCACAGTGACCAAAGCATGCTCTTCGTTAGGGATGTGGTATTCATGGTTTTAATCTCACAATAGTCGCTTCGAGCATAATCCCCGGTGCCAACTCATTATTAGGCCAAAAGATTTAAAAAGAAATATCACTTAAGTTTAAGCTGAAAATTATAGGATTCCGGTCAACGTTGATATTATTTAGCATTTTGGTCTAAAATAGTTATAACGAATTTGCATGTTAATGAGTGGAGTTTAATTGATAAGAAAATACAACCATCGTTGGACTAAAAAATATAATAAATCTAGAAGAATTCTCATACTTCCGTTGTGTCCTCCATTGAAGTTAGTCATTTAAACACATTTAACTCATCTGATATAGCCTCACTCCTTTTATTTTTACAGACAATGTCTTGAATAAATAATTACACAACTTCAATATTTGAATAAAACGAAACAAAATACTTGCCCAAGTAACTATGACGAGTTATGTTTTGGACATAGTTGATATGAAAGGTTGGACTCTTATACAAAAGACATAGAAGAGAAACAGAATAAAATAATTAATATCACTAAAATTTTATTGTGAATACAACTATGGACAAAATGAAGCAATCACCCGATACAAGAAGAAAACTGAACTAGCTCAGTAGCTGTAGAAATGGTTTACAACCCAACGACACGGGGCAAGGGGATGAGAAAAAGAAAGTGCACTTTTTCTGTAATTTTAACTAATCTTCTATGGTATATGACATAGCCGGCAAGCACTGGTCAATTAGTGCTTTGCGAACATTCCTTGTGTTAAAGAGGAGAAATCATAATCGCTCCCTGTCTTTGAAGTCGTCGATGATACTGGAGATGCCGACTGAGGTTTACTTGCTCCTGCCGTTGTCGACGAACCATTAACTGGAGCAACTTGCCCCAAAGCATAGTAACTGCAACAAGACGCTACTTAGTTAACTAAAAAAATAGAAAAAATCAACAGAAACAATATGGATATATGTTTTCCTATGATGAAACAGAAGCACTGTGTATACTAATAATGAGCCATCACAATCCTAGTAAATTTGTAAAAATATGTTGAAAGAAAAGAATGCCTCATGATCATGCGTTCATTATGAGATAACCGAGTCAAATTCGAATTAGAATATAGGGCAGTAAAACCAGAAATTGATCGATATGAAAATTCTAAAGACAGTTGGCACCGGCACTTGACTTTGAAAGGAAAAGAATACATTTGATCCCTTATTTTTTTTTTTAAGAAAAATCGCATGTGTTCTTTCCATTTAATTGACTTGACGACGATAGTGCTCACAAGTGTGAAGGGAACTGTCACTAATTTTCCTAACAATTTTGCTAAGTGCTTACGGAAAATTTAACGAAAGGACGATATTGACACAATTTTGAAAATGAAGTAACCAAATTAAACATTTTATTAATAAAGGGATCAAATTAAATAAACCATAAGAGTAATTTGCCAAAGGAGAGAACTTTATGAAGAGAAATCAACCTTAATAACTCAAAATAAAAGTAACTCCAAATAGCCTTTTGGCAGAACACAGCCCGTACACTCTACACATGATTTAGGGAATGACGAGTGTTTCTGATTGACATCAATATCAGCCTAAGAGATTGTTAGATACAAGGAAATGAGAGAGACATGGAGAGTCTATTATAAAAGAAAATTTATAAATAAAGAATAAGGTAGTGGGGGTCATGAGTGAGTTTGTTATGAGGGGGAATTGTTATGTTTTGGGGGTTAGTCCGAGGGGTTGGTCTATATATTAAGACCAACCTGGTGTGTATAGGGGTAGGAAATGTTTTAGTTGTGTTGTGACAGGAATTGGGAATTGTAATTCTTTGTGGTGCTGTGAATCAATTTTTGCTCTGATACTAATAAAGAGGCATTCCAGTATTTCTTGGTGTTATTCTTCTTTCGTGTTTCTCTGTTTTGCTGTGTGTGGTGTTCTAACAAATATTCAGAATCATATGAAGAAAAATTGGGTCATATTTCAGGCCAAACTCCTAATAAGTTACCCATGCTGAAATTAAGTAAACTTTTTAGAAACAAACGAACGCTTTACCTAGACGGTGGATACTGATCTGAATTCCCTGCCGAATGTGCTGCAGTCAAGTTCATCTTCTAACACAAAAGGAAGAAGAGATAAATTGCTGAACAGTTTCAAATCACTAATCAATTAACTTGATGCTTCCATGATTTTTTTACCTGCATTATTTTCTGCAACTCTTCCTGACTTCCCATGGGCATTATACCTGGGATTGGGTAGCCAGCAGCTGGCCAACTTTGGACAGGAATATTGGATCCAGGTTGTTGTATGCCAGCCGGGAATTTGGAATCCCCACCAGCAGATTTAGCAGCAGCCGCCATTAGAAGAGACTGTTGCTGTTGTAAGTTGGCCAGGTACTTGGAATCCACACCACCAGATTTAGCAGCAGCAGCCATTAGAAGAGTCTGTTGTTGTGCCAGCATGGCCAACTGCTGTTGATGCATTGCAAATGGAGACACCACGTTGCCCTGCAGATGTCCAGTTTACTGGCTCAGGCAAAATCTTATTTGTATACCAAAACAAAGCAGCACATCTAAGGATAGAGATCAACATCTAAATAGACTTGCTCAGATAATGCTCAAATAACAACAGAATGTTTATACTTTAAAGAAGAACGCTAACCATATATCAAGTTAACGAAGAAACTCAGGCTTAAACAAACATTTTGAAGCACCAGCACATACCTTCTCAAAGAGGCTCATGATATCACTTTTTACATCTTTTTGTGGGGTTTCTGGAGTTAAACTTGGTGTAACTGAAAGTGAGTCTTTAAATAAATCCTCAATTCCAGAAGTGGACTGAGGTGTACTGTCAACTGATTTCGTGGTATCAGTCTTCTCAGCTGACAATGCCTCTGTAGCAGCTGAAACAAGTGACAACATTAAAAACTAAGACAAACAACAGATTAAAAACAAAAGGCTTCAAAAACAATGCCTAAAAGCACTTTTATTAGTGCTTCCATGATGTATTTTTTCAAAAGGATGCCTATGACATACACTGAAAACCTGCCCAGTTGTTATCATCAGCAATAGTTTCAGCTGCACCTGAGCCCTTTTCGTTTGGACCATCCATAGATAACATGTCAAAAAGATCCGTAGAAAAGTCAACTATTTGAGGGGAATTTTGTGTTGTGTCAGTAGTCTGTTTTGAAGTTTCAACTTGTGGTGGTGCAACAGGTTCCGCTTTATCAACATTTTGAGGTTTTGCCACGGGAGTTACCTGTTCAGAAATGGATTATTTTTCACTCATCTAAAAAAGTATAGATAAACCATGAAACCTTCAACTTTAAAGAGAAAGGAAAAAAAAAAAATCCCATTCTATTATAGAAAAGAGAAGGAGAAAAACAAGATCCTTTATCTATGTTAATAGCTTGGTGTCAGTTTATCATACAAGTTATTCGATGTATATACTGATATAAATGATTTTATATATTATAGTTATCAATTAATATTTCTCTCACAATGTTTCCCATGCATCCAACACTAACAATATTTACCTCAATCATAAAATTTCCCTAGAAGGGATCAGCATCTTAGTATTACTGCATGTCAAAACCGTGCTGCTCGTTATGTATTTTATAGGAAGTGTTATATATTATCCTTGCTACAATTGTATTCTTTATTACAGTTACATCTTGCTATTTAGTATAGGATTATGTATTTAGAAACAATCCCATAATTAGCGGGATGTCTCCTTAGAATTAGCTCTGTATATTTCCTAAAAAAACCAGTAGGCTCATGTATTTATAGCTCTCTATTGAATATATTATTCTTCTAAATTTGAGATGGTATCAGAGCTTCTAATCTTTGGGAGTCTCTGACCGTCTCTATCAACCCTAAAACACAGCCTTCATTGTTGCACCACCTTGATTTTAAAGGTGAAAAACAAATCAATCAAGTCCCTATGGATGGAATTGGATCACTATTGAGTTATAAAAGCAGAATGTTCAGAAAACTCAACAATCCAGAAAGAGTATATTGAACAATATAGAGTTTATGATTTTTTGGTAGGCCTGAATCCTAAATATGATCAGGTTGAAGTCCAAATTTTGGGAAAAGAAATGGTTTTAAGGATTAATGAAGTAGTAGCCATTATCCAGAGTGAAGAAAGTAGGAGAGGAATGATGTTGGAGACCCCAACTACTGAAAACTTAGCAATGATAATTGAAGGAGGAACAAGAATGATTGCTAACCAAAGGAAAAACGAGGTTACCAATATGGAGAAAAAACATGAGGAGGTTTGGTGCACCTACTACAACAAGCCATACCACACAAGAGAGATGTGTTGGAAATTACATGGAAAACCCTCAAGTCAAGAATGGGGCAAAAAGGAGGCAAAACCAAGAATGGGAGCATAAAGAAGCCCCTAAAAGGGGAGAAGGTCAAGGGTGAGCACCCGTTAATAGACAAGGTAAAGAACCTATCCTTGTCCAACTGAATCATGAAGAGATAGAAAGAGTAAGATTCTTCCTTAGTAGATTGGAGAAGCCCACATGTGCATGCTCTCTGACATAATCTGATAAATTTCCATTCTTTTTGTGTTAATGCTTTAGACCTTTTATTCACTATTAGATACTAGACTCTAGAGCCAATGACCATATGACCCCACTACCCAAATACTTCTCCACATATTCTCCATGTCCTAGCAACAAGAAAATTTCCCCAGCATATGAAAATCTTGTAACAACAACACGACAAGGAGAAATCCAAATTAAGCCCATCCATAACCTTATGAAGTATCCTTCATGTCCCTAAATTGTCCACTAATCTGATTTCTATACAAAAGATCTTTCATGCAATGTTTTTCATAACAACTCTCGTATTATTTTACAAGACAAAACTTTGGGAGGACGATTGGATATGCTAGAGAATAGAATGGCCTTTACTACATGGAGGACCCTAATCAACCTATCAATAACCACTTCCTCATATTCGAATCCACCATGACCAGTAAAGAGAAAGCTCAACAATACCATTGTCAACTAGGACATTCTTCATGTCAAGTTGCCTTGTTTAAGAATTTAAAGATGGAGAGTCTTCACTCTATGGTGTGAGTTTTCTAAACACGAACATGCCAATTTTCTCACTAGCAATAAAAGGAGTCTTGTCCCTTTTTATCTTGTTCATACTGATGTATGGGGTCCTACTAATGTCTCTAATATCTTAGGTGTTAAATGGTTTATAACTTGGGTTTTCCTATTGAAACAAAAATCCAAGGTTAGTTCTATTTTATTCAGTTTGTCACAATGATCAAGAATTAATTTGGAGTCAATATTAAGAGAATTAGGTCTGATAATGCCAAGGACTACTTTAATCTTTGGTTCTACTCTTTTTGCCAAAATGAGGGGGTAATCTATGAGTCTTCATGTGTTAACACACCTCAACAGAATGGGATTGTTGAAAGGGAAAATGGACACTTATTAGAGCTCTACTTTTTCAATATCATGTTCCTCAAAAATTTTGGAAGGAAACCCTTCTTAGTGCCACTTATCTCATCAAAAGGTTACCTTCTAAAATCTTAGGGTCAAAGAGTTACATGGAAGTTCTATCATCATTCTACCAAACTTAGACCCTACAAATAAACTCCAAACTAGAATATTTGGGTCTATATCCTTTGTACATGTTCATAGTAATGGAAAGGGAAAATTAAATCCTAGGACTGTTAAATGTGTACTTTTAGGATACTCAACCATGTAAAAGGAATATAAATGCTATCACCCACCATTCAAAAAGGTTTTTGTGTCAAGAGATGTCACCTTCAATGAACAAAAGAGCTACTTCAAGCAACCTCATCTTCAAGGGGGAATATAAGAGAGGAAGATGAGCCTCTCAAGCTTCCAATTATGACATTCGGACCTACACCTAAAACTCCTCCAAATATGACATTTGAAACTGCACCTGAACCTCCTAGACCTATAGAAACTGAACCTCCTCAACCTAATGAGGGTGGAAAATTTGGGAAAAACGTGGTTTATTCAAGGAGAGAAAAGGTCATTCCAAAATTATTCCATGTCTAAGAATCCAACCAACAACCACTACATGATGTAACTATTTACAATCCTATAAATTCTGATAATTCTAATGAGTTTATCTATAAAAATTTAGAAGCACAAATGCATCCAACATCCACTTAACCTCTATAAAAATTTTCCTATTCTTTATTCTCCTCTACACAAAACAGGTCAGAGGCATTTGCTTTGTTTGCTAGGATGAACACGATTAGAGTAACATTATCATCAACAACAAATCATGATTTGGAACTGCAGTAGCTCGAGGTGAAGGATTCCTACATGGAGACCTTGATGAAGAATATACATGGAATTGCCCTTAGAATGACAGGTTGCCAGAAAAATTGTTTGCAAGTTAAGAAAGGCTTTGTAAGCCTGAAACAATCCACTAGAGCATGGATTCACCAAGGTTATGACAAGTCTGGGTTACAAAGAACGTCAAGGGTATCACACTTTATTCATCAAACATTCAGTTTCAGGGAGAGTAAGAATATTGTTGATGTATGTAGATGATATTGTAATAATTGGGGATGACAAAAAGGAGCAACAAATGTTAAGTCAATGCCTCGCCACAAAATTTGAGATTAAGACATTAGGAAGACTCAATTATTTTTTTGGTGATTGAAGTAGATCATTCCGAAAGAGGAATCTACATATCTCAACAAAAATATATTATTCACTTGCTTAAAGAGACATGTAAGATAGCCCACAAACCAGCTAATACTCCAATTGTTCCAAACATAAAGTTGGGAAATGTAAAGGAGGATATTGCAATGGACGAGGAAATGTATCAAAAACTCCTTGATAGTTTTATTTACTTATCTTACACTAGGCCAGACATTGCTTTTGGTGTGAGTCTAATAAGTCAATATATGCACCAACCAAACGAAGCACATTTATAAGTTGTTCTTAGAATTGTTCAGTATTTAAAAGGGACTCCAGGAAGAAGGATTTTATTTAAATGAAACTAAAGTGTATGTCTTGAAGCATATACGGATACAGATTATGTAGGGTAAGTTGGGGATACAAGATCAAGTACTTGATACTACACCTTCCTTGGTGGAAACCTAGTGCCTAGAGGGGTAGAAAATAGAATGTAGTAGCTAGATTGAGTGCTAAAGCATAACTTTGAGCAATGGTCCAAGGAATATGTGAACTTCTATGGTATAAGATTATATTGGAATACCTGAAGATAAAGTGCAATGAACCTATAAGGTTGTATTGTGATAATAAATCTATGATTATTATAGCCCACAACCTGGTGCAACATGATAGATCACTAAACATACTAAAGTGGACAAACACTTTATCAAGGAAAAGCTAGACAGTGACTTGATTTGCACTCATGTGTCCACTAAAAATCAACTTGCAGACATTCTCATCAAAGGGCTAAACTACATTAACTTCGAAAGAATTATATCCAAACTGAGAATGGAGAACACACACTCACCAGCCTGAGGGGGAGTGTCAAAACCGTGTTGCTCATTATGTATTTTAGGAAGTTTTATATTTTATCCTTGCTATAATTTTATTCTTTATTATAGTTGTATCTTGCTATTAATACTAGGATTATGTATTTAGAAACAATCCCATAATTACCGAGATTTATTTCCTTAGAATTAGTTCTCTATGTTTCCTAAAATAACCAGCAAACTCATGTATTTAGGTCCAATCTCTCATTATTGATCTATAAAAAATATATTACTCTTTCTAAATTTGAGACCGCAAAACTTGGACCGAGATCCAATATGAAGCACGTGAAGAAAGAAAAACTGCTTGTATTTCCTTGTAAATAATATAATTTATACATATTATAACACATATGTAGTGATAAGTTGGCATTTCTGGCTTATATGAGACACAACCACTAGTAACATACATGGCAACATTAAGCCTATTTTCCGCTATCATGAACACAAAGTTTCAACATTAAGCATTTCAGGTTTGTCTTGTCACACTGTATCATGAATTCTTTAACACTCAATATGAGAAAATTGACAACCAACACAACTGCCACAGCCACAGCGATACTTGAAAACTTGATTATCATTAAGAAAACTGCATTTCAATTTTGGCAATTAAGTCCAATGAAGTTTGAAAAATGCCATGATGGCTTCTTTCATTCATTTTGTTATCATAATCAGTGGAGCATTACCGAACCACCAACCCGATCACTGTTCTTTCAATAGAGTCTTACATATCCAGAACTATGCATTCAAGATGCACACAACAGCACCTATTTGAGCCTCTTTTTTTTTCCTTAAAAATAAGAGGGAGAAATCCTAAATTTAAACTTCACATAATTTCTTATAGCTCCAAAGTTGATGGAAGGAGCTTCATGCATCCCTTCATTTATTAGTTTTGTTGCTAAAAATAATTGTAGCTCATGAGTCAAAACACTCATAGCAGAACAGACACTACAACCACAATGCTATATATAATTCACCACGTGAATGAGAAATATTGTTAAAAATCTGATATGATGCCACTATAAGGCTATAACATGGAATTTTTCAACCCCTCTACAATAGGCAATTTGTGACGTCATAGGGCCACTGTGGTGGCCTATAACACAGAATTTTGGCCTTCTGCCATATTCTGCCATCCACCATTGATAACCTTGCAGGAAGAGAGAGAGAGAGAATGCTTACCAGCTCAGGCCCTCTGGGAGGAGCAGGAACACAAATTCTTGTAGCAGGAATAGCATTTGAAGGTTGGATTTTCTTCCTATCATCAGAAGTATTCTCAGAAACAGCTGCATGACTATGGCCAACCCTTTCCACAGGCCTTTGCCAGTGTGAAGGACTTTTCTCTTCTCGGAAACTAGAAGGTGATTTTGGTCTCTCATTCCTTGCAACCCATCTCTTCTCTTCATACCTTTAATTATATGCAATGATCGAAAGCAAAGAATCATCTTCACCACAGGTACATAATAAGCATACACTTCTAACTATACAAAGATTGAAAAGGAAAAAAATTTAGTCTGGTGAAAGTGTTCTTCAACTGACATACTTTGCACGAATGAAATTTTCAATTCCAACTCTATCATAATTTGGGGGTAATTCTGCTTCCCAGTAACTGTTTGCCTTCTCATTTCCCATCGCTATATAGGGCGAAAAATAAATTAAAATATAATGAGAAAACTATATTACTAATGCATACATACTAACAGAACTCAGAATAACCACAAGATCATGACAATTTAGATTCCTTACATTGAATGAATGCAACCTGCTCTGGAAGCCAGGTGTCTAAAGTTGCCGAGCGAACCTGCAGACAAGCTACCATGTAAGCATATAAATACATAAGCATTTCACTACCAAGTTGAAATTTAGAACCAGCCTTTAGTTAACATAAATATTTAGAGACTCATTGTAACAACCAAGATGCAAGTTACCAGCTAAAGAAGGCATATATCCTTTTACAATACCAAGAAACATAACATTACCTTTGATATGTGTACCCCAAGACTTCTATGTATTCCAGAACACTGCATGCATATAAAGATGCCAAGATTGACACTAGCCCATCTTGGGCCTCTGCAAATCAAATTTTTATAGAAATTTGTGAAGAAACAAAAAGAAAACAAAAATCCCAGAAAATTTCTACACAATGAAAATCCAATTTTCAAGGACAGATTAGCAGCTCTATTTTCTACTGACATCAGAATGTGAGATAAAGATTGGATCATTTATATCCAGCCAGATACATACTTAGCTTTGCAGTCAGCACATTCCTTATTCTCTGGTAGTTTAAGAAGTCCTTCCAATATCTGCATAGTTAATTTAAAGTAAATATGAAATATACAACCAAAGGATAAAGAGAAAAAGGTGAAAATAAAGTTTCAATGAATGAAACAATCCAAAGTTCATATTTTAAAAAATAAGGATTTCAAATATATATAACAAAAGTATATATGTAAATTGATGGACATCCTAATGAAGAAAATTATCCCACCGTCCAAAATAAAAATCGAAGTATTGGCCTTTTCAGATCATACATACATACAGACATGTACATATACATACATACATATATATAATAGATAAATAATTATTTATTTATTTTTTCTCTTAAATCAAATAAAACCCCACAAAGCTTTTTCCTTATGACCGCAACCAACTCAATGAATCAACTTCTCCTCAATTATAAGGTAACAAACACCCAAATACTTGTGATCGATCATCAAGGAAAATCAATAAAGCCAGAAACACCAAGCAAAGTTTGATCATTTCTCCAGATCAAGGACAGAGATCTTGAGCAACCACAGATTTCCAACCAATAATGCTTCCAATGGCACCAAAATATTTTACAGATAAACATCTTCAAAATGAAAACAGAAAATTAAGCAGGAATTACATGAGGATTAGAGAGATGGATTCATTAACTTAATCTCGAAAAGGATTAACATAATAACACACAGATCAAAATATGCTATAACCATCACTCCATCATCACCATTCATCGATCCATTTCTACATAACTTTTTTTTATATTTCAAATTTAATCCCGAAAACAACTAAACATATAACACGCATATCAATTTCAGCTATACTCGATTAATCCATCACCACCAACCATCGACCCATTTCCGTACAACACATCCAAATTTCTTTTCCTTTCATTTCAAAATCACGTAACAGATAATTACGTCATACGATAAGCAATCACACAACCTCGGGACTCCGGAGTTTGATTTCTCGATGAGTGAATCGGACAGATGGAATCGAATCCAGCAATTCAGAATTCTCATTATCATCATTCCATCGTTGAATCCGAGTTTACGAAATTCGGAAATGGCGCATTAACGTATTGATAATACTCAAAGGAAAATCGTGGAGAATTGGAGAGAAAATAGGGGAAAACCTTCTTGTGTTTGGCGTTGAGCTCTTTGGAGACGTTGGCCTTCTCGTTCATGATGCGAATGAAAAGGTTGGGCGTTGGCGAGAGAGAGAAAGGCGAGGAAGATCGAAGGGCAAATTGGTCTTTTAATGCGCTTTCTCTCTCCTCTCTCTAGGTTGTGATCTCTGTTAGGAAGAATGTCACCAAAGAAGAACGAAGAAGAAGATCAATGAAGGAGAAATACATATCGCAGTTACTTTGACTTTTATTATCACCGATTTTGCTATATTTTCTCCCTTCGCTCTTATTTTGGCTTTTCGCGGATACCTCTTTTTGCACGTCAATTTAGAGTTTTATATCAACTTTTAAAAGTAAGCAAATTCAAATACGAGGAAGATGCTTCCTCTAATATGTTTTTTAAGAATAAATTATAATACTTTATATATTATATGTGTTCGATTTTATGAAACACTATCGAAAATATGAGAAAAGCTAAAACAACACATAATCAATATGAAATTAACTCCTAATTAGATTTGATGTTAAGTTTTAGTCAAGTATGGTAAATCATTTGTATTAACTCCTAATTAGATTTGATGTTAAATTTTAGTTAAGTATGGTAAATCATTTGTATGATTGTCTCAATACGAGATTATGGACATCGTTGCAACTCTTTCATACACATTCATGTCAAAGTTCTACTAATTCTATAAATATTGGAGATGATTTCTGTATTATACGGTCGATCGAGATACATCTCGATCGGGACTTTGTTATATACTAATCATCTTCAAATAATCACTTTGCCAGTTTTACATAAACACGTAATGCATGTGTGACATGTGGCAACACCATCAGTAAGGGGCATTATCAAAGGTAAGTATGATAAATAACAACTGAATACTTCATAACCAACTTCTGTTATAGAATCATAATATAATACAATAGAATGAGCCCAAACTCTTTAAAGTCTACTGTAGTGCATATAAATACAGGCTTAGTCACCACACAAAAGGTACTTCTAAACTCTGACCTAAATCATTTGCACTCTCCATCCAATATTAACTTGAGCGTCGGAGTGTCTGCAGGACCCCCCTCACGGGACGGCAGAATTTGGAGCATTTAGAGCAACAAGGAAGGAGCGACTGAGGAGCAACCATAGAAGACATTGTTGTTGCTAGAGCCAACCAGTCTCTTGCGAGAACAATTTCAATAACATTTCTAAAACACATAAGACAACATCAATAATGGAAGAAGAGACCTACTCGACATAAGAACACTTTATATTAATTTAAAGATTTATTTTGTTTTTAAAAACATATATTTAAATTTATATTTTAAATTTTAGATCAATTTTGGTCTTGAAAAAATAAGAGATGTACTTTAAGATTAGGATGTCCTTTACTGTAAGATTTGTTGTCTACCGAAATTTTTGTGTAAAATGATGCAACACATTAATCATAGTGATTCTTTAAAACGGATGGTGGAGATGGAATCTACAACCATGAACACACAAGATTCACTCACACACTAAACAAGAACCTACACTCCAGTATTGTTCATCATCCTTTTGTAGAATGATACAACACATTTATCAGAGTGACACCTTAGAACAGACACTGCAAAAGAAATTCATGACAACCAACACATAGGATTCACTCGCACACTAAATGATGATATGTGCCCCATTACTAACCATTGTCAACTTTTTTCAGAATGGCACAATATATTGATCAAAGTATTACCTCATATCAGACACTGAAGAAGAAAAACATGACAATAAATGCTAGGAGTCACTCGCACATTGAACGACAACTTGTGCTCCATTACCATCAATTAGACTTGAAGACTTGAAGATGTTTAAACCTCAAGTGAAGTTTTTTAGTAATAACAAGTTTGAAGATGAAGATGAGTTTAGAGTGTGATGGAAAACTCTTTACCAAGGAACCAACCACTAGATCCATAGTTAGGAGAATACACATAAACTAGGACTCCCTACAAGAAATTTCCAAGTTACCTACTAATTATTACATACAGATAAAAATTCATAAGTAAATTTAACATTACTTATTTACTTAGTGACAAATTCGTAGGTAATATTAATAATTAATATTATTATTAAAACAACTCAAGCCTGACACCAAAACCTGAGCCTGGCTTGAGCATACCCAAGAGCAATTCACTAGAAATGCATCCACACCAGAGACCTGCAAGTTATGCCTAGAAGTGTAAATCAATCACATAATCCAATTGCACACATAATCCAATTGCACCTGGTGCCATTGAACCTGAGTTCGGCACGGACGTCGATTTTCACATTCTATTTAATAGTTGCTCTGCATGAAGGTTACACATATGGAGTCGTCAAGGAGCGAAATTGGCAATTGTAGGCAACTTTAAGGTTTTCTTGGAGTAATTTCTTATTTCCTTTAATCATATGCAATGTTTAGTCTTCTCATCATTATGAGGAGCTAAATCTATAGTTGTTAAGGTTAAATTTAATCTTTTCGAACTCTCTTGTAATCATTCTGGTTTTAATATTTATGTCTTTTCTTTCAATATTAGCATTTTCACTTTGTATTTAATGTCTGTTGTGTTGATTCATAACTTTATTAATTTTTAAGGTATTGAAAAATATCTTTTGTAATTATGAATTGAATTAAAATACCTAATGAAAACTTGTGTCTAATAATAGAACATGTTTCATTGGTTGTCATGAAACCCTTACGATGATTGCAAGATTTATTTACGTAATTGACCAAGGAATTTACACTTAATAGATAATCTTAGACTCATTCACCTAGGGAATTAGGGTTTGGGTATAATTCTGGGTCGACATTGGTTATTGTTTGGAAAGAAAGTTAACGTTTTCATTTTCATGCATGGGAGTGAGGATTGATGAAGTTTAACTAGCAATTTCGTATTGATCATCTTTACTCTTTTTTCTGCATTTCAATTGTTGGTAAAATACTAAACAATATTTTCTTTGTTCAATTTTCTATACAAACACTACAAGAAAAAAACTATTTAGAGACCAATTTTTAACTACCAGATAAAATGATTGTTGATTTTGACCAAATAATCACCAAATTAAGTTTTGGTTGTAAATAACTATAAAATAAAAGTAATGATTGAATTTAGTGACCAATTAACTCAAGATAATTGATATCTAATATTAGCTACCAAGGTTTTAGTCATTTATATCATTAGATTCTAAATTGGTATATAATTAAGATAGAGACTAATTTTAAATATAATGGTATAAGTGTCTAAAACCTTGGTAATTAATGTTAGATACCAATTATCTTGACTTAATTGGTTACTAAATTCAATCATTACTTTTATTTTATAGTTATTTAACAACCAAAACCTAATTTGGTAATTATTTTTGTCACAATTAGCACCATTTTATTTGGTAACTAAAAATTGGTTTTTAAATAGATTTTTTCTTAAATATGAAATTTTTTTAGTCTAATTTTATTATAATTATGATTATTGTCTTATGTTGCATAAATCCCTTTAGATAGAACAATTTGTTTATTACTTGCTTCACTTGTGACTGGTGCACTTGCCATCATAGCGAGAAAAATGCTAACAAGTTTTTGCCCACGTTGTTAGGGATTTATGTTCCAGTATATAATAATTGTACATTTATAATTCTTTTAAACTCATTTTTATTTTCTGTTTCCTTTCTTTTTATTCTTTCAAATTTTACTTTGTAGTTAATAATTTATTTGAACTAACTTGTTTTTCTAGTTTTTCTTTATTAATGTTTTTGTGCAAGGTAAAATCTTTTCTTTTGGAAGTAGAGATGGTTGAAGCAAACCAAAATGAAAATCAGGATTAGAATCAGAGGAGGACTATAGGGGACTCAATTGTATATGCGAGTCATAGAGACTTCACAAACATTGTGATGCCAATGATAGATTAGTGGTATTAAGTATGCTCTTTTACAATTGATTAGCTCTCATCAAATTTCTGGCATATATTATGAAGTCCCACACACTCATTTGTACACTTTTTATGAGTTGTGTGGTTCACTTGGTGTTACATGAGCAAATAAAGAGGCACTATTTTTGAGATTGTTTCCATTCTCGTTGATTGGGAAGACTAAGGCATGGCTTCAATCACAACCTAACCAAAGCTTGACCAATTGGAAGGATATGGATATCAAGTTTTTAGCTTGTTTTTTTTTTCCGCCATTTAAGAACACTTAGGCAAAGGCGGCCATAGCCACGTTTGTGCAAGGTGTTGATGACTTATAAAAAGAATATTGTATAACAAATTTAAATAAGAAAATTTTCTTGGGTTTAATTTTATTATAATTGTAATTATTAGCTTGTGTTGCATAAATCGCTTGGGAGAAAACAATTTATTTATTACTTGCTACACTTGCAATTGGTTCACTTGTCATCATAGCGAGAAAAATGCTAACAGTAGACTTGTTGTTAACCTTTGGGATGAGCACGACATATTGAACATTGATAATTCAATACATTTTAATGGGGAAGGACACGTCCTACAACGTACTTATCGATTGCCGAAACCTTAATAAGCTCGATGTTGTTTCTAGTCTACACATAGCTATAAAGTTTCATGCTAAGAATGACACGATTATTATGGTGAAGGTTGACCCAAAATCACTTTGGGAATGTTATGCTCAAAGTCTCAAAGTAACACCTCCTACTTTACATAATTAAGGCTCTTTTCGGTGATAGTACCACCTAGACCAACTTTACTTTGAAGTTACCCAAAGAATGTGATATTATCTAACAATGTCAAAACATTGAAGAGACACCTCTCGCTTCCTTTGAGAAGGAGATAAATCTTGATCCCAATCACAAGTTTGAAGAGAATCGTCCCACTTTTAATGACCCTATGGTCCATGTTCAACTCGGTTCTCAACATAATCAATTCACAAGCTTTGTTCATTTATTTCTAAGCAAAAATAATGTACTCTTTATTCTTAGTTTAGATTTTATCCCTAAATAGGGTTTTGTTGATTTAAGGAATGTTCTTGTCATAAGTCATTTAAGTAAACATGACATATATTTCATCCATCTAAATATTTGGTCGAGTACATCCTACTCAATTACATATCAATGATTTTCAGCCAAATATAACCTATACAGTTACAATTTAATGATTTTGGTTGAGTACATCTTACTCAGTTACATATAAATGATTTTCAGTCAAATATAACCTATTTGGTTACAATTTGATGATTTTGGTTGAGTACATCCTACTCAGTTATATATCAATGATTTTTAGTCGAATACAACCTATTTGGTTACAATTTAAAGATTTCGGTCGAGTACATCCTACTCGGTTACATATAAATGATTTTGGCCAAATACAACCTATTCAGTTACAATTCAATGATTTTGTCCAAGTACGTCCTACTCGATTACATATCAATGATTTTAGTCGAATACCACATATTTGGTTACAATTTAATGATTCTAGTTGAGTTTAACTTATTTAGTTACAATTATAATGATTTCATCTGAATTCCACCTATTCGATTACAATTTCGGTTGAGTTTAACGTATTCGGTTACAATTTAATGATTACAACTTAAGTCAAATCATTTTGTTATAGTTATAACAGTCAAGTTCAAATTACTTAGTTCAATTGCTAAATTACAATTAGGTTAAAGTTATTCATCATTACTTCAAAGCTCCTCATTAATGCTTATGGGGATTTGTATCTCTTTCAGAGAAATAATAAATAGGTTAAGCTTGGCTACATGAGCATGATTAAAGGTAACAAATTTGACCTATAACAATTTATCGAACAATGGTTTCAGATTTTAAGCTCAACCTAAGAAGGTCACATAAAAAGCTCCAAACTACTAAGTTCAAATTTAAGCTTATTCATTCTTTATATTGGATTTCGAGCTTAAGAAACTTGTGTAATACCTAGTACCTAAATATATGGAGAAATAATACTCAATATTAAAAGATGGGCACAATATCAAATATAATCTATCAAATATAATCTTACCTCCTTACAACATTTGCGTAACCACCTACAGAGAGGTCGAATAATATGAACCAGTTCAAAATCAATTTTTGTTATAAGGTTAAACAACCCAGGTATGGTAATCACTTGGATCATGTTCAAATACCTATAAATACAGTCTCATTCTTCAAGGGGTAAGCATTAAATGTTATATCTACTTACTAAATACTTATTAAATATTTCTCTAAGCTTATATTAACTTGAGCGTCGGAAAATTTTATGTAAGTTAATCTCTAGTTAATGTGTCATCAGCAAAGCTTGAACACTACCTCAAAACGTTTTCAACTCAGTCAACTTGGAATCAACTTCAAAACGTCTCAAAAGATTCCAGTTCGATTTCCAGTAAAAATAATATACAAAATTATTAAAATAATTGTTATAATAACAATAAGAAATATCAATAAGAAAATGGTGCTATTTGTCATCATACACATACTTATCTAAATATTTTTTAAAATAATTATTTTTCTATGAATACTTAATTTCTTGAAATAATTTATGGATATTTTAATTATTATATTTATTATTCAAACATGTATATTTTAAATTATATTAAAAGACTTCTAACTATTTTTTTTTAATTTTGTTTTTCTTTCCCTTTTTCTTCTATGAAATTATTCAAACCAAAATTTAGAAAAAGATTATTTAAAATTTAAAAAAAAATTATTTTTATAAACAATAGTTATTTTTATATTTTTATAAATAATTACTGCTTAAATATATGTTTTCTAATAATTATTTCTTTGAATAATTAGTTTTCTAAATTATTTTTTTAAATAGTCATTATTTTTTAAATAAATATTTTTATAAATTATCATTTTTAAAATATTTTTTTTTTCAAACTAATTATTTTGTTTTAAATTTATGAGTTTCATTTTCTTCTCTTTTTGAAAAGACAAAAGGAAAAAAAAAATAATGTTAGCTTAGAATTCGTTTTTTTTGGAAATTGAAATCTGATGGTTTTCAAATAAATTCAGCGACATCCATATTCAGAAGTGGAATTCTAAAGTGCTTTAATGAATCATGCTATCCTGTATTATTTGCTATAATGTGCTAGTGGAGGTTAAAAAAAAAGTGTCATTTTGGATTTTTTTTAACAATTTTTCTTTTGCTCTCCTGTTGATCCTAGAGAGTTTTACTCCACTTTCCTGTATGTTTAATAAAAAGTACAAAATCATTCATTTTAATTTTCTTTGCTTTACTCATATTTAATCACCAATAATAATTTACAGTGGAGCTAAGTCTCAAGTGGGGTGGAGCTAATGATTGAAATTTGATAGAATTTTCCTTGGACAATGGAATCACTGTTAGATTTGGTCAAACCATTGTCATTATTTCATTTGAAAATAATCAAGAGCATGAGTAATAGTCCTAACTTTAAAATTTTAATCAGTAAAAAAAATTGCTGTGGACTAATTTAAAAATACAAAAATTACATTACATTTTACATCTCTCCTAAAAGTGGACTGAATTAGTCATTTGGCCTATTGATTTTCCAAAATCAATAGGAAGTGGTGAGATGAAATAACCTTTTTCAACATATTTGGTTAGGTTAAAAAAAAAGAAAAAAAAAGGACAAAATATGTCGACCATTATCCTTCACATAACAAATGATGCACAAGACAACGGTCCAAAAACATCCAAATGAAAAAACAGGAAAGTATTGGCGGAGGCTACTTTTAAAATTATTTGAAAACTTCTCTTACATCTTTCATACTGAATAATATTTACATTCTTTTAATTTTTATATAGATAGTCACCTTAAACAACAATCACTTTTTCTTTAATTACTTTTTAAAATATACTCACACCCTTTATTTTTGATAAAATAATACCCCTCTTCTATTATATTTTTAATAAAACTATAATTATTTTATGTTTTTTTAAATAACATTTACTTTCCTTATTTTGATTAAAAATAACATATGAAAAATTAAAGTTTTTATATAAATATATTGCATTCACCTCTTCTCATATATATATATATATATATATATATATATATATATATATATATATATATATATATATATTAAAAAACGATATTCATACTTTTCCAACTTTAAAATAAACATTTCAATCCCTTGTATTTAATAAAATAACATTTGAACCCCTTGTTTTTATCTAAAGTTGCACTTCTATATTTTTTTTATAACATATTTATAATGTACAAAAATTATATTTAATTACACATTTTATAACTATTTATTTATTTTTTATATTAAAAAATATTTTCTCAAAATACAGATTTTAATAATTTTATCAAATAATTTATAATTGAGTGGCAATCTAATTATTCGGATATGGTTAATATAAAAATAATGAAATCATTTCATTTCATAAAAAAACATTTAATTCTTATATTTTAACACTTTAATTTTTAATTTTTTTATTTTTTTATTTGCTTTTACCAATATGTTTTCTTTAAATAAAATAAAGAAGATGAGTATAATTTTATTAAAAATATAAGGAAAACAAATATTATTTTATTAAAATATAAAAAGTAAATACTTTTAAAAAAAGTAAAGGAGTATAATTATTATTTTATTAAACATTTAACGAAAATAAATATTTATTTTTAAAATAAAAAGACACTAATGTCATTTAATATAATAACAAAAAGTAACTATATTTCTTTTTATTAAATTTGAAACTAATTATTTTATGTTTATTTTATAAAATTAAATAAATAAACACATTCACTTTACTTGCCAAATTTTATTACAATTCAATAAATTGTGAAATATATAAAGAGAAAGAGTGATTGTAAATTTGAAAGTATTTTTTTAGTTACGTTTGCTTATATAATGTGACTTGCTATTTTAAGATGCTCAAAACTGGGAATGAGTTGCATAAGATAATTCTTAAACAACGTAAAAATATCTTTTACGGCAGTAAAATGTTGGAATAAATTGCATGATACACGGAAAACGGATTATAGTAAAATTTTACATATGCAAGTTGTTTGAAGGAGGGTAAATGCCACACTTCTTTTTTATAAATCAATTTACATGTGTTCTCACAAAATGGAGATAACTTTGGTACAATTATGAGTTATCTGCTGATTAATTTTTATTTGAAGAAGATCTCCTATCACAATTGCTTCTTCCTTTTTGGTCTTTAGAAACTAGGAGATGGGATTGAAAATAAGACGTGAGAGTTGGTGTCTCATCCTCCAAATATTAACATCATTCGACCTATGTAGATTTTTGCTCATAAAAATATCTCATGGTTCATTTGAGAGGTATAAAGCCCGTATTGTAGGTGATGGTAAAACTCAACAGGTTGGCGTGGATTGTGATGAGACGTTTAGTCCGGTAGTCAAACCAGTGACTATTCGCACGGTTCTCAGTTTGGCTCTTTCTAAGGCTTGGTCAATTCATCAACTTGACATAAAAAATGTGTTCTTACATGTTGAACTCAAGGAGATGGTTTACATGTATCAACCTTTAGGGTACAGGGATCTTGATAAACCTGATCATGTGTGTTTGCTGAAAAAATCTCTTTATGGGCTGAAATAGACTCCGAGGGCTTGGTATAAGAGATTTGCTGACTATGTCCACATTCTTGGATTTTCTCATAGTACTTCAGATCGTTCTTTGTTCATTTATCGCAGCAGTACTTATATGGGTTATATTTTTATTGTATGTCGATTATATCATTTTGATTGCTTTCTCCAATGAGAATTGTCTTTCTATCATCTCTTCTTAGCTCGAAATTTGCTATGAAGGACTCGGGCCCGTTGAGTTATTTCTTGGGCATTTTAGTCACTTGTCATACATGTGGTTTATTTTTATCTCAAAAGAAATATGTTGCCGAGATCATTGATCGCGTCGGCATGTCATCGTGTAAGTCATCTCCTACTTTAGTTGATACAAAACCAAAGCTTGGTGTTACTACGAGCAAACCGGTTGAGGATCCATCTCTATATAGGAGACTTGTAGGGGCACTTCAATATCTTACATTCACGAGACCTGATATTACTTATCATGTATAACATGTATCCTTATTCATGCATGACCCGCGAGAGGAGCACATACATGCTCTTAAACGCATTTTGCGCTACGTACAGGGTACTATGGATTTTGGTCTTCACCTTTGTCCAACTTCCACATCCACTCTTATTTCATATACTAATGCTTATTGTGTTTTTTTGGGTGATAACTTGATCTCTTGGTCCACTAAACATCAAACTACTTTATCCCGTTCAAGTGCAAAGGCATAATACCGAGGGGTTATTAATGTGGTTTCTGAGTTCTGTTGATTGGGAAACTTGTTATTGGTATTCAGAAGGCTACATTGGTGTATTACGATAATGTTAGTGCCATATATCTTGCTGGTAATTCTGTTCAACATCAATGCACTAGACATATTGAGATGGATATATATTTTGTACGGGAAAAGGTGGCTCGTGGCCAGGTTCAAGTGTTACATGTCCCATCACATTATCAGATTGCAGATACATTTACCAAAGGTCTTCCATTTGTGTTATTTGAGGATTTTTGGGACAATTTAAGCATTCGACGACCTCTCGCTTTGACTGCAGGGTGTGTTAGCATATATATGATACATATATGTGCAAGATTGTGCATATCATTATCATTAAATGTATATTTCCGTTAGCCTAATTATAGTCTAATTAGGTTCTCAGATTATAGTCTGATTAGTTTGCTTGATTATAGCCTAATTATACTCTTGTATTTGTTATATATAAATCGATTATTATAATAAAATGAGGCAAGGGATTATTCTTTTTAGGTACCTTATATGTAAAAATACTTCAATGTTTAAATTATAGAATATCTAGTTCTAATAATAAATGTGTATTTTATTTATAGTGTCTCAAATTTATACTATTTTTTAATTGGACATTTCATTTGTGGGTCTTCTATAGGTCTAAGTTTCTACTGGTCCAATTCTGAAATACAGTCTAACTATTATTAATGTTGTAACTTCAATTAATGATTTAGTTTGTGTAAGTAGAGAGTTATTCATTGTTTTAGTAAGGTGTTTTATGATTGGTTGGAAGCGAGGCGTCTTACTATGTGATCAATGTACTATTGGTTGCAGAGATGAGTGGGTGTAACTTGAGCACATTATGGTTATTGAAAGGTTGAGTATTAGAGTGGTCAAGATATTCGAGTTGTGTTGTATACTGGCCATCCAAGTGTATAAAGATTCGTGAAGAGTGTTAAAAGAGAGAAAAATTCACCTCTTTATTGTCATGATGTCGTTGGACCCAGATCCATAGCAGTCTAGGCTCTTGAGACTCGAGCAAGCAAACAATCACAAAGAGTCTTGAAAAAGAAAATTTCATTTCTTTATAGACATTGTTAGGCTAGAGTCATCCCAAGCCAAGATTCTTATAACACTCTTGGTACCCTAAGCTCGAGTGTATGAAAGGTCATGAAGAGTCTTAAAAGAAAGAAAAATTCAATTCTTTACCTTTTTATGTTTCTGGGTCGGGATCGGTAGCACCCCTAGCCCCCCAAACTCAAGCAAGCAAAGAGTGAAGAAGATTCTTGAAAAAGAAAATTTTATTTCTTTACCAACATGTTGCCGAGTCGATGTCATCCCGAGTCGAGATCCATAACACTCCTAACTCTTAGGCTCGAGCCAGCAAAACATTGTGAATGGTTGCGAAGAGATGTATCTTTCTTGGACAGTATGCACGATTGTTTGAGTTTGTTATTGCTAAATCGAGCGTTTTAATGGGATGCAACTCTTTCTACTTAAAAGTGTAACAACCTAAGTGTCATAATCTAATTGTGACTTGATTCACCTGACCTTTGCCATAGGACAATTGATGTTACCTACAACAGTTGTAACATTCCACTTATGGGCCCTTACAGATGTCAACTAGTATAGATGTAAACATGAAAAATCATGTGTTTTGGGTCACTAGATCTTGGATAATCTAATGATTGGAGATTCATGACTCTTGGCTATCCCCGTTAATTTTTTTCCTATAAATAAGAGGTGGGTTCAATGTTGGGACCACTTGCTTCTCCATTTTTGTATGAGGTTGAGTATTTAAGTAGTTCGAGATGCTGACGAGTTTTGTTTGTGTCTAAGAGGTAACAATGTCTTCTTCCTCTACCATTTATATTTCCAATTATAAGGAGTTTTTAGAGCCCGTCAAGGTTTGCTGCTAGTTTCTTGCATAAACTATCAAAGATGTTAGCACTAAGAGCTGTTATAGGATTTGATGAAATCTACACAAGAATGGAGTCTATAGTGGATCATAACTAGCAACGTGGATTGCACGAAGATTCATAAAACTTATTAGAGCTGTGGTCCTAGACTTAGATTGTATATGTGTGAGAGTTTGGTTTTGGTTAAAATCATGAGTTACATGATTCATAATTCAAAGTAAGCTCCAAAATTGATTTTGCATAAATAGATTAAAAGGGTTTTAAATAAGGACAAATCAGATTTTGAAAAACTATTTCAAAAAGGAATTCAGTAAACTGTTTTCAGAATCTGAACTTGATGAATTTTCTTTTAAGTCTGAATAGATTCATTTCCAATTGGGATTTATGGACTTAGACCTTGCATTAATAATGGATGAGAAGCCCACAACTATTACTGAGACTAGTTCAGAAGAGGATAAATCTCTTTATCATGCATGAGACAAGTTCAACCGGTTGAGTCTAAGCTTGATGAAGATAACCTTGGCTGAAAATGTGAAGCTATATATGCCTAAGACTGAAGATGCTAAGGAATTCATGAAGAAAATTAAGGAATATTCTCAATTAGACATTACTGATAAGTCTATTGTGAGTGACTTGATGAATGAGTTCTTGACCAAGAAATTTGATTGGTCACAACCCATTCATGATCATGTGACTGGAATGGCAGATATAGCAACAAAGCTGAAATCAATGGGTATGGATGTGAGTAAGTCTTTTATGGTACAATTCATTATGAACTCACTTCCTACTGAGTTTGGCCAGTTCTAGGTGAATTATAACACCATTAAGGAAAAATGGAACTTTCAGGAAATTAAGGCCATGTTGGTTCAGGAGAAAGGGAGGTTAAAGAAAATGAAAGATCATTCTCTCCATCTCACTTTTCATAGCAGTAAAAAGAATAAGAAGGATAGAACTTCACTAAAGGTTCATGAAGGCAAAATCCATAAGGAGAAGACATGTTTCTTCTACAAGAAGGTTGGACATTTCAAGAAAGATTGTCTGAAAAGAAAGAAATGGTTCGAAAAGAAAGGTACTTATTATGTTTCAATAGGTTTTGAATCAAACCTTATTGAAGAGCCTAATAATACATGGTGGTTAGATTCTGGTGCAACTACTCATGCATCACATCTTTTACAGGGATTTCTTTCGATCCAACCCGTAAGAAAAACTGAAAAGTTTTTGTATATGCGAAACAAAATGAAAGCACGAATAGAAGGAATTGGAACGTATAGATTGATCTTGGATAGTGGTTGTTGTCTGAATCTAGAAAAGTGTCTATGTTTCTGTATGTGTTAGGAATTTAATTTCTGTTGCAAAGTTGGACAAATTAGGATTTAACTTTAGGATTGATAATGGTTCCTTTTCATTGTATAAGAATTTCTACTATTATGGTTCTGGTACTTTAATTGATTACTTATACCGTTTCAATCTTGATGTTAAATTTGTTGAATCTATGTTTCATGTTGAACATAATAATCACATAGTATGTAAGGAAAATTCTGCTTTCTTATGGCATTAAAGGTTAGGTTACGTATCCAAAGAAAGGATGTTGAGGCTAATGAAAAGTAAAATTTTCCCTCAATTGGATTTTAGTGACTGGGATGTGTGTCTGGATTGCATTAAAGCCAAGCAAACATAACACAGTTCAAATAATCCAGCCACAAGAAGCAGTCAACTTCTTGAATTGATACACACTGACATATGTGGTCCATTTGATGCTCCATCTTTTGGTGGTGAAAATTATTTTATCACTTTTATTGATGACTTCTCACGATATTGTTATCTATACTTACTTCATGAAAATTCTCAATCAGTGGATGTACTTGAGACATTTATAAATGAAGTGGAAAGACAGTTAGATAGAAAAGTAAAAGTTGTAAGGTCTGATATGGAAAATTTAATGAAAGTGGACAATGTAAAGGTCCATTTGAAAAGTTATTTGAAAGTCGGGGCATATATGCACAATATATAATGTCTGGTACACTACAACAAAATGGTGTAGCTGAAAGGCAGAATCATACTCTTATGGAAATGGTCAGGAGCATGATAAATTATAGCAATATATGTACCTTTATCATTGTGGACGTATGCATTAAAGCCCCCTGTATATCTGCTTAATCGGGTTCCTAGTAAGGCAATTCCTAAGACTTCTTATGAACTATGGACAAAAAGGAAACCTAGTTCGAGGCATCTTCACATTTTGGGGTGTCCGGCAGAAGTAAGGGTATATAATCCACATGAAAAGAAGCTTGATGCAAGAACCATTAGTGGTTTTTTCATTGGCTATCCTGATAAATCAAAAGGGTACATATTTTTTTTGTCATAATCATAGTGCAAGAATAGTTGAATCTGGTAATGCTAAGTTCGTTGAAAATGGTCAGATCAGTGGGAGTGAGGAATCACGAAAGGTGGACATTCAAGGAAAACATGCAGAAGTACCTACATCTGATGTTTCTTTCTCAAGTTGTTATTCCTTTTGTTGTATCATGGTCACACAACATTCCAATGCAACAAATCAATATTCCAAACCCACAAAATGAACATATGGATAATGAACTAACCAATGATGCACAAGTCATTAATGAGCAAACAATAAATGAACCACAAGTAATACCCGTAAAAAGGTCTGAAAGGTAAAGAAGACCAACTATTACAAATGACTATGTGGTTTATGCACTTGAGCATGAATGCGACTTAAGCATTGGTGAAGATCCAGTCTATTTAGACAAGTCATGGAAAGTAACAATTATGAAAACTAGTTTGATGCTATGAAAGAAGAGTTGAAATCAATGGATCAAAATAAAGTTTGGGATCTAGTTGAGTTTCCTAAAGGTGAAAAACAAGTCGGTTGTAAATAGGTCTTTAAGATAAAACGAGACTTGAAAGACAACATTGAAAGGTATAAGGCTAGACTTGTCGCCAAAAGTTACACTCAAAAGGATGGCATTGACTATAAAGATACTTTTTTCTCCAGTTTCAAAGAAGGACTCTTTAAGAATTTTAATGGCTTTGGTGACTCATTATGACTTAGAGCTTCACCAAATGGATGTAAAGACCGCCTTTCTGAATGGTGACTTATAAGAAGAGGTTTATATGGACCAACCTGAAGGTTTTGAGACCACAAAAAAATAAAAATTTATGAGTAAGTTAAAGAAGTCAATATGTGGACTCAAACAAGCTTCTAGACAGTGATATCTCAAGTTTAATGATATTATTTTGTCATATGGTTTTGTAGAGAATATTGTTGATCGGTGTATCTATATGAAGGTCAGTGGGAGCAAGTTTATCATATAGGTTCTATATGTTGATGACATTCTCCTTACTACTAATGACATTGTTTTGTTACATGATGTAAAGAAATGGAATATATTCCTTATGCTTCAATGATTAGTAGCCTGATGTATATTCAGACTTACACTCGACCAGATATAAGTTTTGTAGTTGGAATGTTAAGTCGCTAACAAAGTAATCCCGAAATGGATCACTGGAAAGTTACAAAGAAAATCCTTAGGTATTTACAAGGCACTAAGGCTCACATGCTCATTTATAGAAGGATAAATAACCTTGAAGTAGTAGGTTACTCAGATTCATATTATACTGGATGTATAGACTCAAGAAAATCAACATTTGGTTATATCTTTATGTTGGCTAAAGGAGCAATCTCATAGAAAAGTGCAAAAGAGTCTATCATCGCTACTTCTACCAGGGAGGCTGAATTTGTGGCATGTTTTGAAGCCACAGTTCATGCATTATGGTTGCGAAACTTTATCTTAGGGCTTAATGTTGTGGATAGTATTGCTAGACCGTTGAGAATTTATTGTGATAATTTTGCAGCTATTTTCTTTTCTAAAAATGATAAGTATTCCAAAGGTGCGAAACATATGAACTTAAAGTACTTGTTAGTTAAGGATGAAGTGTAGAAACAAAAAGTGTTAATGGAGCATATTGGTACTAATCAAATGATAGCGGATCCACTAACTAAAGGGTTGTCACCTAAAATATTTTCTGGTCATGTGAGAGACATGGAATAATTGGTAAGTCCTTGTTAGCATCATTAGTGTGATGTGTATAAATAATTTTCTTGTATTGTTTAACACTTGTGAATTCAATTAAAGTTATATTTCTTCTTATTTATGTTTCTTATCCACATTATGTTATGTACATGCATTGTTTTGGTGTGATAACATATAATATGTATTTAATTCAAAGATTAAAATATTCTTTGATTGAATTTTTAAGAATTGAATTGATTTGTGATACATGGAAGAAGTATGTCGCTTATTGACATGAATCGCTATGTTTCGATTGATTTAATTCTAATTAAGGATGATGACTTGATTATTTCAATGAAAAATGTACTCTTATGGTTGTTGAATCTTTAAGTCATAACATGGACCAAATGGAAGATTATAAGAATATTTGAAATAAATATTATTATAATTATGGTCCATATAATTTATAGGGTTGGCTCTAATAAAAGAAGAGTCAACGTGATGATTGTTACTCTTATAAGGTTAATATAGTTCGTGGAGATTTTATTTTATTATAATATAAAATAAATTCCCTCTCTCTCCCTTTAAAATATAAAAATGAAAGATACACTTTAAAAACATATGTTGCCCATTTTTATTACAGTAACTCTTTTCTCACCATAAAAAAAAGTCAAAGAAAAAGAAGAAAGGGAAGAAAAAAAATCTAAATATCAGCAGAAATCATGAAATAACATAGATTTGGATATGTGGTCTTCATCCAATATGAATGAAAATAATAAATATGGTTGTATCATATTTATATTATTTTATGATGCACTTTTCAACTATTCTCCTTTTATACCTCTAAATTTTTGCTGGCCCAACTCATAAATCAATGGTCTAGTTCTGGTTAATGTTGTAACTTCATTAATAATTTGGTTTTCCTTTAAGTAGCTAGTTATTAATTATTTTAGTTAGGTGTTTATGATTAGTTAGAAAATAAAATGTGATCGAAATATTTTTAGTAGCAACAGTAAGTATACCTTTAAAGTACTCTAGTGAGCAAGATTTCCAAAGTTATATTATACAACATACATACTATAATATAATAGTTATGTATAATTTTTCAATCATATTTAATTTTTTCTTCAGATACTCATACTTAATAAAATTTCACTTTATATAATATAATATAATACTTATTTAACAGATATTTTTATGAGTATACCTTTGAATATATTATGGTATTTAAAAGGCCGGATACTCAGGTGGCTGAGATTTCCCAAGTTATATTGTACAACATACATACTAGTTATATAAATTTTTCAATCATATTTAATGTGTTTGCTTTAAATACTCATATTTAATAGAATTCCATTTTAATATAATACAAAATAATAATCATATAGCATGATAATATTATATATAACTTTTATTCTAAATACAAGTAAACTTTTTTTTTATTCAATTAGTTCAATCTCAAAAAAGAAAGATTACAAAGTGTACGCGCAGTTACATAATAATTTGGTTAAATTTACACTAGAGGTAGGATTTGAATAACTTTTTCACTTTAAGATTTATCTTTTTATATATAATATATTATGCCAATTACATTACATGCAATTTTTTTAATAGATGTACACATGGGAAGTTCATGATTCTAATTCTTATGAGATTATGATATGATGTTTTGGAAGGTTAGTTCAATATATACCATACAAAGGTAACTCTGGTGGGGATACTTTGAAAAGCTTTGGTGTGAAGGCAAAGCAAACAATGGTGACCAAACCTTATTTTATGAGTAAGATGCATAGTGCTGAATGATGAAATGCAAAATGCCAAAGAAATGATGGGAAATAAATATCAGCCAACAGATTACAAAATGGCATACCAAAATCATAGAAGCCATGTGACTTCCATAAATGGTTGGACCTACTTTGCCCATTTTGTACCCTTTGTTCTCATATGGATAATGTCCTTAAAAAAAGATAACAATATATTATATTCATTTTTGTTAGCTAATTGATCTCAATCATTTAAGTATTTGTTGATTGTTTACCCTCTGTGATAGGGAAATCAATTGCTTAATCATCCACCACTCTAATCATTTAACTAAATTATTTAATCAACCAAACAAAAGATGTTGAAATCCTTTTAGCTTTATGTTTTTAATTTATTTAAATCATCACATAAAGTCAAAGTAAGAAACAATTAGTTAATATCCCAATTCAAAATCTAATTATTTTAACATTATTTAAATTTAATTTTTGGTGAAATAAAATAATTAGATTATATTGAAATAAAATAACATTATTTTAACATTATTAATTAGATTTTATTTATCTTCCTACTGATATAAATTAATTAAAGACAAAAACTTGGTAAACTATATTGAAATTTAACAATCATTTCATAAACTTTGGTACTAAATAGATTTCTTGCCCTAAAACTTATTCTAATAAAATAATTTTGAGAATAAAATATTTTACACATTGATTAATTTATTAAATGTTCTTTCGTTACAGATTAAATTTATAAAATCAAATTGATATAAATTAAATTTATAAACTCTAGTTCAAACATATTTGGATGAAAATTAAATTAGGTTAAAATAGGGACAAGTAACTGAGATGCTCCAACGGAGAGTATCACCAGAGTTCGTCATCCTCACGCTATTATTTTTATGAACTTTAACTATTATAAACTAAGAAAAAATATTTTAAAAAATAAAATATATTTACATTTATACTTTCATCTTCAATGAATATAATATAATGTATTTTTTTTTTACATTATCAACTAATTATGAGCCATCAACAAATTATAAATTATGTTTAATATGATTTTTAAATTACAGAGATATGAAACTTATGATATAGATGGTAATATTAAATACACAAATATTGAATATTTTTATTTTATAATTATTGATTAAAAATTCAACAATTATAATTATAGTTATAATTTTAAAAGTTATTTAATGTATATTATATCTGATTTTTATTATAATTTTAACCCTTTGGTTTTTAACTATACCTCTCAGGAGCCAATTTTATAGTTTATTTGTCAGATTTTATAGTTTATTTGGCAGACTTTCGCAAACAGAAAGTGTTTCGTTCCCAAACGGTGCGGCTGAAGGGACCATTGTTCTTCCTTTTTCTCCTTGTAAGTTCTTCTCTACTCTTATGCTAGGGTTCCAATTTCTCGTTACTTCTACATGTAATCTTGTCTTTCTACCTTCCCTCTTAATTGTTAATACTTTGAAAGTAGAAAGTAGATGAGAAAAAGAAAATTAAGAGGCCATTCTTCCAACTTTGAGAAAGGAAATAAATAAATTGAGAATTTAATTTTGATTTCACTCAGTGTGTATTTTATGTTGATCCATTGTTATACTACATTGGAGAATTTTGTACTGTAATAATATTTTATGGAACTATGGAACTCTATTTGAAAATTGCTTATCTCTGGTTGAGATGGTGGAAACTTGTTCTCTCTGTCTTTTGATATTTTGTGGGTCTTATGATTCCTGGTGGCGTTGATTTCGTTTAAAATGATTACAAGAAGGGTGCTGTTGTAAATCAAATAAAATTTCTTAATACTTGTGCTGATTAATGCAAAGGAAGACACTTCAAAATAACAACTTTGGATGCATATGTAAGTTGAAAAATTAACAATAACTGAACACTGTCAACTGTACTTTACATTTTTTTTTTTTAATTCTTCTTTTAAACTTCAAAATCATTTTAAATTGGATTGTTAGAGTGATTCGAAATGTTCTCAATTACTCATACTCATGTTTAAATCATTGATCATCTCTTGATTTATTATTACTCATGTATAATGGTTGTGGTATATATTTTGATATTTTGAATTTGTCGTACTTCCATGTGTCTTATAGTGTATCAATTGTTTTCAACCTTTGTAGCTCAATAGTCTAAAAATGTTCAGTGGTTATATTTGGCTACTATAAATGCTCAAATTGTTTTCATCTTGTCGATCGTAATTTGTAAAAGACTAGAGGCTTATGTCAAGCCTCTAGAGAGACTTGTTGATAGTATGAGGCTAATTAGTATCATTAAGTTGCAATGAAAACTGAAGCATTTTATTAAAACATATTTGGTTGGTTGGTGTGCGTAACAGTGACTGGTTGGAGTATTAGATTTATCACCAGTGTGGAGTTTATCATGTTGTATGCTACTATATTGTAATTGATGAGGTTATATTTGCCCCTTTTGGAGTCTTTCTCCTCTCTGATTTTTTGGTGTAGTTGTGGTGTCTGAGCTTTTCTCTTTTGATGTTTGCTCAGCTGAGTTAAAAAGTGGATTCCTTTGATCATTTGAAGGGCAGCAATACCCTTGATCAAATGATGGAGAGTGGACCTACTAATCAGCCTAATCCACAAAAACAAATGTGGTGTGAGAAAAAACAGGCTGCTGTTCATGAGGAAATCAAGAGAATGAACCGACTTCCTGCTAATAGTGCATATGGCACACATCGTCTTAAGGTTCTTAATAAAATTCTGCAACTCATGTCAGTTCAGGTAGTCCATTCTTTGTTCATCAGGCTTTAAGTTGTCTAGTCATATACTTAGTATTACTCTTTAGTTTAAGCATGCATTTGAATTTTGGTCATAACAAGTGACTAATCCTATTATTCTTTTATGCTGTTATTATTGTAGAGAACTGTATCACAGGAGCAGGAGTTGGAGTTGCTTTTTGCGGGTCTTTCTTTGTAAGATTTATCATTAATCACGGTAAGTTCTTGGGGAATCAATAGTAGGTTTATAACTATTTTGCAATGTTCTTTGTGCTTGTGCGTATGAAATCTAAATGCATGCGATTTTCACTTTGGAAAAATGATATTTTGACAACCATTTATTCCTTACACAACCATTTGACCACTATTTTTAATAAAATAGTAAATTATGATATTTAATTCAATTATAAAGTAAATTATTTTATGAAAATAGTTGTAGGATAGTGATATAAAAATATATGGTTGTGAACCTAGCATATCTCTTTGGCATTATATATCTTCCTGACAGTCATAATTGCAGTTTCTTTTTTTTTTGTGTTTTTGTTTTTAAATTACATTAATGTAATTTGGGTGCTTTTATGATCTTAAAACCAGCTGATCTTGTGTCTTTTATTCTCATTCAGCCCCTCACAATCGTGGATCTGCATCTTGAAGGCCAACAGATAAAGAACAAGACTTGTTTCCCATTGCATGTATGTATTTGCAGTTGGCCATAGGATATGGTCTGAGTCACTTAAGGCTTTACTGTTAACTTGTATGTCTTTAAGCAACAATCTACTTTTGTTTAGCTCCTGTGTTGATATAATAGTAGTATACATCATGTTGCATGTAAAAACCTTGCTGCCTCAGTCCCCTTTTTTGCTTTGTGCTTCGTTCATGCTATGGATGATGATCTTTTCATAATCTGGTCTTGGATCATCTGACTCCGTTCTTGATAAATTCTGTAATGGCTCTGGAAATGACCTGAAAAAAAAATAAAAATACTGAGCTAAGGTGCACAGTATATTATCAATGTTATTTGAATTATTTGAGTTATTATAACAAAATTATGGGGTGATGCTGGATTATCCTGTTGTGTTGTTTGATGAAGACACACAATAGTGTTTGGGTACCGGCAAAGCTTATGTTTTGGTTTATTTTATAGGACTATGGTTCTTGATAAATTCTGTAATGGCTCTGGAAATGTCCTGAAATAAAAATGAAATAAAAATAAAATAAAATAAAATAAAATAAAACTTAGCTAAAGAGCACAGTATATTGTCAATGTTTTTTTGAATTGTTTCGGTTTTTTATATAGGACTATTGGTGATTAAACAATGACAAGCTCATTTGTTTTATAGAATATTTTCTTTACCTTTGAAAGTAATAAACTCTTTTATAGTGTAAATTGCAAATACAATTATCACTTTGATTGTGTTTTCATTTGTTGATGAACTGTTATTTGAAACATGCCAGAGACTATTTCAACTGCCGAATTGAAAAGACCTGCATTTCTAATCATTTATTTGTTTTCAAGGGGTTTAAGCCAAAAGAACTACGATAATAAGGAGAAAAGAAAAAGAAAATGTTATAACTTGGAGAAAAGAATGCCAAATTTATCCTTTATACAGTATCCTATTTCCACTATTAACTGTAGCCTTGTAGGAAATAATGACGTAATGGTGGTTGCAACAAAATTGAAACGTATTGACGTGTTAGAAATAATAGTGGTTAGAACAAAGACTAGTAGTTACACCAGAAAAAAAAAACTATAAAATAAATATTCTTTTTATAAATTACCAATAATGCTAGAAATAGTTTTAAATATTTTAAGAGTATGTTTAACAAATATTTTTAATTGTTTTTTAACTGAAAAGACTGTATATGAGAATGTTACTTTCTCATCATATATCAAGACAATACAAATAGTATATGATTTACTACTTTCTCTTAAACCAACAATACCTCAATATTTTTTATAATTTTATAACAACACCTCATATTTTTAGAAGATAATATATTAATTTTTTAAACCCCCAATATAAATAAAAAGAATAGGTTTATGTTACATTCAAGTGTCAGTATATTTAATTTAGTTTTATTGTATTTAGGTTTATTTAATTAATATTTATTTTAATAAATTATAATCGAGAAAAAAAAATAACTTTCAAACAAAAAAACTATGTACTACTAACCTTAATTTATGATTAAATGACCAATAAAATTATTGCATACTATAACAACTAAATTCTGAACAATCTTAATATATAGTTATATAATACTAATTAAATTTCTTAATAAACATAAATTATTTTTATTTCGCGTAGTTGAGAGCAAGAGAATATAAATTTGACTTTTTGCCTACAAATATCTGATGTTATAAATTATACTTAAATGAAATAAAAGTGAAAGCTCCTCCATTACACCACATAACCACATACACATTTGTAAATCCAAAAGAACATTATCGGAATCGAAAGCTACCGCCCGGACGACATGGCTGCCACCGTGATGGATATGGCTCGCCGCCAAACGCTTAGCCAAATACTGGTGGATCTCGTCAAGTTCGCCGTGGGTTCTGCCATTGATGGCTCTCGCAAAATCATCCCAGGTCATTTCTTCTGCCTATTAAAACTTTTCTTTTCATTTCACTCTTATCACTAACTGTTTGTCTAACTCTTCATATAGAATCACATAAAATCGATAGTTGCACTTATTCTTGCAATTGGAATCCATTCTTCAGTGTTTGATTTGGGATAAATTTTAGGAAAATAAATACATTAAAGAATAATCACTTTTTTAATCAAAAGCATTTCATACTCAACTATAAAAGGAAAAATTTGATGAGGTTCTGTAGAGGAGTTAAATTATTTCTGTAACTATTCTGGGTTTTTGATCAATTGAGTGTCAACCACAAATTACTAATTTTTTGAAATTGATTTTGTTTTATACTTGTATTTTAAGTTTATATGCTCTTGCTTGTACCACTATGCTTACTTCATGTTGTATTCGTGTTTTCAAAAACTGCATCTCAAAAATTTGGAGAACGGAAAATGAGGCATTAGTTTTGTTATTATTTTTAGCTAAAGAAAGAATGTTGAATCAAACACTCATTCTGTATACAGAATTGAAGTGAATGTATACGTGAAAAGCGAGTAATTGAAATTTTCTGTGGAGCACCTTCAGAGTTTGGAGTACCTTGTTCTATGTTTATGCATTTGTCAGTTAGTCTGGTATTACTTGTCATCCATGTCCTTGATTCTATGTCACAACATAGCCATAGACTTGTGACCTTATTAAACACCATTTAGTTTTCGAAGTGAGGAGAGTGAAAAAGGATGGAGTAATGGTTGATATTGACTCAAACTTTGGAGGTCTTTTATTTGTACTTAATCTTATCACAATTTAATCATTATTAATAGATATAAGAGTATTTTATCCTCTAAAATGTACTTATCATCTTGTAAGAATCATATCCTTGCTAACCAACTGTCATCTTGGGAGAGTTAAATCCAAATCATTTGTGATTTGGCACATCTTCTCCTTTGGTTTTAGAGATAACTGATTGCCTTAAACATGCAGTGAAGTGTTTGGTTTTTTTGGTCAGGGGTATGAAAATCCTTCTTTTGGAAGAGACAAAACTCACATGGGTGATTTCTACACTTGAAAGAATTAGTCTTTAACTATCAGCTTGGGGATATACTTGTTGAAAACTAGGAAAACTTCACTCCTTAGGCCTTTACTAAGAATTAGGACGAGTTTACTACATTCAGTGAGCTCTTGAATTTACTGTGATCCTTTTTAATTTTTTTTTACTGAAGAAAGTATTTAATGTATTTTTGGTTCTCAAAATTGCATCTTTTAATTTCATGTTCTTCGTTTAAGACCTGAAGGTTGAGAGAATTCTTGCATGTTTTACTTGTACTTGAGATATCCCTGCTACATACACTATCAATTCAATTAATAGTTAAGTTTTTCTTTAATGACATGGTATGTTCTAAGTATGTGTTTTCTGAGTTCCCTTTAACACCTTACCTGCAGAGTATATGTATTACAAATATTTTATTTACACATCAAAATGCTTACATTTTCTTACACTTATTTAGGAAATGTGTTTCTCTTGTCTCCTTGTTTAAAAAAGTGGTACAAAAAAATTGTTAAATTAAAAATTTAGTTCCTTCACTTCGTTTTCAGTCTAGTCATTGCATGAAAGAAATGTTCCTAACTGACGTACATGTTTTATGTGCAAATATCTGTACTTGTACAGGTAGGAAGCAGGTTGATAAGATGGTGCCCGAAGGATTGATAAACATACCCTTGCCAACCCCTGTAAATACCAAGAAGCATCCTGATTTAAAGGTTGCAAATGACCTACATTTTGTGACAAAAATGGAAGAAGTGAAGGAAGACATGAATAGCATAAAGCAGCAGCAGTACAAAACATCAACCAAACGTGTTGATCAGTCACAGCCTCCAAACAAATCGGATGATGGCTTGAAGGAAATCAATGTCGTGCAGGGCAATGGAAGGAGAGTATTCATCCGATCTCGCCTATAGAATAGAATTTACGTTACGTATACAACAGATTCTACATATCATTAAGATAGTTCAACATAATATGTGCTTTGTTTTTCTTATCTCCCCTCTCACCATGTTAGATGGAAAGGGGATAATAACTATCTGGCTTGAGGTTTAACTGTTTGAGTCTGGGTACTGTTACTCATTGTATATCGTATCAGTCACCACTTGAGGTATAACAAATTTCCTAGGTCTTATAACATGTCCTTCCCCATAGTATTAATATCATCATATAACAATGTCCTGTATGTAATGTGTCCTATAACATCTGTTTTTCAATGAATTTTCTACAATTTACAAACCCCACTTGTTTTTGTTTATTTCATTGTATTAACAGAAAAGTTAAGGGACATAGTTATGTTTTTAAAACTGGGCGAATTGGTTAGATTAGGAAATGTGAACTATGTATGTGTTATGAACATTACACTATTGGTTTGGCTAACTATTGCCATATTAAGGTAACAACTAAGGAATCTTTTACTTAATTAAATATATAACCAGCTGAACTAATAAAATCAAAAGTTGAGGGTTTTGCAAGTTTAAATTGAATGAATATGTAAAAACATTGGTTTTCTGTGTGCCATATTATCTGACTTCTGCAAGAAACAAGGTTATCAAACTTAGAGATCAGGATAAACTAAGGTAACATAAAAGAGCTCATTACGGGCTCTTTGGCAGGTTGCATGAGGTGAGGATTGTGATTTTAAAAAAGGACATTACCGGTTATTTTTTTTTTTATATATATAATTTGAAAAGGGAAAACGAATACAGTTAAAATCAAGCACTCTGCAACTTTTACCCTTTGGTAACTTCGAACCTCCAACAACCTCGCACCTTCAGTATAAAGAATGAAGAGTGAAGACATTCCCAAAATTGAATATAGAACTCGTCAAGGCATTATGAGTTTGTATGTGGTGATTTCCTTTCAATCCCCTAAGAAATTGTATCACTTCAGATTCTGTTTCTTCCTCTCTAAAACAGTGGAGGGCACTATATGAGTACTTTGGATTACATGCACATATGGTATAATGTCTATAACTTCCCAATTCATCCCAAATTATAAGTAACCTAGTAAAGTAATCAGACTAGGATTTGTCACCTTCTCTAATTCAAACCATTTCTTGTAGTAATTCTCCTCAGAAATATTGTTATTTTAAATCTTCTAGATTTTTTTTATATCATACACCCATAGTATGTTCTGTCTAATTAGTGCAGAAACACAATCAACCAACCATAAAACCACCAAGTTATTACAGTTCTTCCAAACTGTATAAAGGATGTGATTTGACAACAAAGTCATGTTTGTTCTTTGCACTCAATGCAATCTACATAGATTAACTCCTTGAAATCTAGTTGGACGAATCAAGTATCGAAGTAATCAAACCCGTTGTTGGATTTTCTCCCAGATGAAGATAATAAGGATCAGGAACGTTGAGAGATTGATCCTCTTTTTGTTGTTCTTTTATTCAAATTGCATAATCTAGAAAAGTTTCTAGATTAGACAATATGAAAATCATTTTTAGCTTACATATTACACAATCTAGATTTTTTCTTCAAAAGGGTTTATATTACCCAATTTGAAATGGTTTTCATCATCTTAGTTGTCTTCAACAGTACGCCATCGAGAAGAAAACTGCCACCAACATTGAGCTCCTTGCTAGTGACATCGTGTCTCTTTTGCCGTCATGACTTCCAGCAAAGGAGCGCTACCTCAGCCACCACTTCTCGATTTCTCGACAGAGGAGGTCAGATGACTTTCAAATTGCATAATTTAAAAGTCATTTTTTGGCTGTTAGTGTGCAGTTTAGAAGCCTAAAACGATTTTCTAATTGTAATTCAAAAACTTTTTTAAGAAAAAAAAAAAAAAAGTTTCAGAATATGTTATTCGAAAGTCTATGGATTGTGCAATCTAAAAGCTTTTATGAATTGTACTATCTGAAAAACACTTTTGACTTTCGGATAATACCATTCAAAAAGGATAAAATAGGAATTTTAATGTTTGTGGGAGGTGGACAAGAAATGCATGGAGGTGCTAGAAGAAATGTCCTAGTTTCCAATGGAATAAGGAGACCCAAGAAGCTTTTGAAACTCTCAAAAAGCAACTATGGCATAATTACACATCTGTATTGTACTTGATTTTACAAAAAAACCTTTGTAGCAGAGACTAATGCATATAATGAAGCATTGGGAGAGACTAATGCATATAATGAAGCATTGGGAGTTGTATTACTAGAAGAGGTTAGACCACTAGGTTTTCTCACTCAAACACAATTAGACAAGTCTCAAATTTCTAAATGATCAACTGCTATGGAGAGAAGACTAGCTCAAATGGACATCTTAGTTGTTGGCTTTTGACTTTGAAATAAAATATAAACCCAGTTTGTATAGATGGTGCAGTAAATGCTCTATCCAGGCAAATGACATGTTAACATCTCCATTGTTCAATTTTAGGATTTAGAGGAGAGTTGATGAAATTCAACTGACCCAAAATTGAGTGTCATTGTTTAGGATCTCTTAGCAAATTCTAATGAAAACCTAGGGTTGATAGCTTCCTTGTTTTTCCTTTGATTTGTTTGAGCGTTTGAAATTGATGAATGGTGGAATTGGAGTGTTGAAAGTAGTGGATAATTTTGGTGAAGTGTTTACGGTGAAGAGGTGATCTAGGTAGAAAAGGAATTTAAGAGAACTCTCAAGTCAATGCCTAACCTAGATTCCCATAAGAGGTAACATAGAGGTAATTATAAAACAAATGAGATTGAAAATTTGGCAACATTTTATTAATTCTTCCAAGCTAAAAATTACAAAATATTACAAGCCTAAGAAGCCTGTGGCGGAAGCTTCAAAACCCCACCCTAACCTTAACATGCCAAGGAAGATTCAAACCCTAACCGTAGCATCCCAATGAAGCTTTCCAAACCCTACCTTATTGTCGTCGAAGTAACAATATTTCACAGGACGAATTCTTCCTCCACCCCCATACCCTCTTCCTGCACTTCCATACTTATTGTTAAAAAGACAACTATGCCCTTAATTAAAAAATACAAAGACAAAAATACCCTCCATCCTCTTCACACCTATATCTGATTTATATCTCATCTGTTTCGTTCCTTTCTCCCAAATCTTCAATTAAACCTCCAAAAAAGCCGTAGGTAACTAATATTTTATGTTTATTAGCAATTAGTAAGTGGTATTGTTGATTAAAGTAGTTGATTTGGTGTTTTGGGGACTGTATGACGAACGGGGAGTTTTTCCGATCTGGCAGCATGATAACCGGATGAGCTTTATCCGGTTCTCATTTTGTTTTGGAAATGACAACCGAATGACACCCCCATTCGATTCACATTTGGAAAAAAATGTAAACCGGATGAGCATGCTATCCGGTTGTCATTTGTGATATAATCATCTAATAAAATTTTGATGATAACAATAATTCAAAATGCATGTTTGTATTTGATGATCTATGTTTGTTACAATAATATAATCATCGATCTTTAAGTATGATGAGTATGTATAGATAAACTGTAGACCTATATAAGTGTTTATTTACTATTATTTTATTATATTAACTTTGTTTAAAATTTAAAGAAGAGAAAAGTTAAAAATAAATAAATATAAAAATAGTAAATGTTGTAAATATGTTTTGAAATCTGCTTTCAATTTTATTTTGAGATCAAGTCATTCTCTACACCTTTGTCTGTTGTTTTATCAAGTTTTCCTTATAATAAAATTAATTTGGTTTAGTGTATTTTATTTATGTATATAGATATATATATATATATATATATATATATATTATATGTATATGTAGAAACTTTGTAAAATTAAGATTGGTTTGTTATTTGTTAAATACATAAACAATTCAAAACGATTTTGCTACACACAATTTTGATTCAATTTGTTTCTAAATCTGAAAAACAAATTAAAGCGTCGTTCACAAAAATATCAAAATCAGATTTTATAGCATGTTGTGCTTTAACGTTCAAAATGGAAATTATTCAAAATATTATTGAATGTTTAAATGTGATTATTTGTTTCAAATCAAAGATAAATTGTGTTGTTTAAATTGTTTCTATATGCAGATAATGTTAGTTTTAATGTAGAATCAAGAATAGAAGTTGTTCTTTCAACAACTAGTTTCAACATTAGATGGTTAAGATTTCCCTTTCAAGCATCAAACAACTAGTTTCTACAAAGTTACATATAGAGGAACAATTTCAATTTGAAGAAAAAAGAAGTAAAAAGAGAAATACATTGTGTAATACATTGAAGAATTTACTAAACATTTCAGTGTCTATTGTCAATATGCTATTGAGAGCATATAAAACTTTGGACTGTGAGAAAATTGTGTAGTTCTTCATCTTTTGAAGTAAACCCTTGTGAGCTTTTATTGTTTTCTCCTTCTTTCAATCTTGAGTGGTTTTGATCTTAGGGAAAGATTGAGACTCATATAACCTGGAGAGGTTTGTGTACTCATTGTAACCTGGAGAGGTTTGTGTACTCGATGTAACCTGGAGAGGTTTGTGTACTTGGTGTAAATATTTACGATATAGTGGAACCTCTTGAATGGTTTATTCAAGGGAGAACTGGACGTAGCCCAAGAGATTAGGGAGAACTAGTATAAAATTTCTTCATCTGTGCTTATATATTCTTGCCTTGGACGATCTTGCTTGGTGGTTTTGTTTGCAGTGAATTGAATTCAAGTTCCATTCAACCCCCTTCTAGAGCCAGTTGTTCCTATAATACACATATCTTTTGATCGTAAGTTTTTAATAACTAAATTAACTACAAATAATATGTCATACCAAATAGTCATGCCTAACGGAAATTTAAAATTTTCAAGTTCATAAGTTGTGAAATAGCCAACTTCCCTTTTTATTTTAGGATCATCACTAATTTTTGAAAACACTTTAGGCTGAGTTTAAGAAGGGGGGTAATTGAACTATTAAAATTTTTGTCAAATATGATTCAAATATGATGTAGAAAGAATGATAGTTTTCAAGAAATTCCTTTAGCCAATGGTTTGTAAGTGAAATAACAAATAACAACCAGCAGGTTATAATCAACTATAGCAATACAAATAACAACCAATTTGAATGAATTTGGTAAAACTAAGATGTTCCTCTAATCAATTTGAAACAAACAGGTTCAAAGTGAAATTGCAGAACTCTTTCCCGTTTTTCTAAGAAAACATGAATAGTGCAAAGCTTTCAAAAACAGTGAGATCAACCCAAGACCACCTTCTTGATCAAATATCCTCTTTGAAAGCAAATCTTGATTTTCTTCTTGAAAAATGCACAACAGTTTTTAAATTCTGTTAAAATCTCTCTCTGTATTAAGTGTAAATTCAATGTATATTCAAAATTGTACAAAACACGTGTATTTAACATTGTTCCAGTTCATTTTAAAACGGATTTAAAATCAGTTACTTGTTAACCTGTTAGCTAGTACAAATCAATCGATTTAAAATTCGTTAAATTGATTTATTTTTACCAAAGTCAGAATTTACAAATTATGTTTTTCAAAAACAGTTCCAATTAACTTTGTTAAGATTTCTTGAGTGTCTCCATTGATATTTGAACCTCTACACTTAATCTCATCAACTTCCACACACACACTCTAAACTAAAACAAAGCCTTCATTTCTTCTTTGCCTTTACTTTGACTGATTTTGCTTTTTGCTTGACTTAATCAAATACCAAATGTATGAGATATCTAATAGTTTCAACTAATCTAAATAAAGCATCTCTTAGTTGTGGAGTTTGAAATCTTAAAGCTTTCAAACTTTCAACACGAGTTTCCTAATGTGTCTAACACTAATTTAAAAGCTAAGCTATGTATATGATCTCGTAAAATTTTCCACCTTTTATAGAAGAAGAATATAAAGTATATATACATTGTAACACTCCAAATAAAGATGTACCTTTACGACAAGAGTTAGCCATATCACATAGTACTAAGTTTAGACTCTGATAATCATATGGAGTATAAAATGCTCTATTATTAATATCAAGAAATAATTTTTGCACACCTTGATGTTTTCCTTTCATATTAGACCCATTCTTTGTCCTCTAAGGTCATTAATATAAAGTCCAACAACTTTTACTTAATCTATAATAGCATCAAAAAGACATTTTGCACTTGTATAATCTACTTTTAAAAATTTTAAAAAAATCATTAACTTATATTGAAGTTAATGAAATAGCTTGACACCATAATACAAAAGACATTTGCTCTGATGACTTACATCTGGAGTACAGTCAAGTATGATTGAATAATATTTTGCATCCATAATTTTTTTTCTTAATTTGTTTTGATTTCATATGTTAACATATTTATGAACTTATTTTGTATATTATGGCTGATAAGCCCTGCCGAACGTGTCCCAAATTAAACTAGGAAGCTAAATTTATAATATAGCTACCCTAAGTCATTATTCCCAAAGACTACTCAGTCATTTTCTTAAAAGAATTTAGGGGTTTTTGTAAAACAAGTTTAGGCCGAGTTCAAGAGGGGGGGAGGTGAAAAATTTTTCACAAAAATACATTTTTATAAATTGGAGAATGAAAGTTCTTTATTAAAAACTACTGAAAGATGATATTCAGAAGTGCAAAGCAAAAGATCTATAACTTTCAGAACAAAATCAATCAATTGACTATTTAACAGAACTGGAAATAGCACCAAGCAGTTGACTGAAAGCATAGAAGTAATCAACTGAATACAATACACTCAGTTAAACAATAAGCAACAACTGCACTTAACAGAAATGTGAATGTTAGTCAAATCAGTAAAATCGCTAGAATCAAAGCGAAAGCAGTTTATTATTTTTAGAAAATATTTTAGAATAACACAGTAACAATCAGTTGAACAATATTCACAGTAAACTCAAATCAATCGAACAATAATGCAATTCAGATTAATAGGTAGAACAAGAAATAATAATTGTTATAAGAAAAACTTGTTTCAAGAAACTTAACCAATTAAACAGTAATTACAGTACTGGAAAACACTCAAGCAAGATCAAAAACAAGTTCAGTCAATTATACAGATGAACTAACAAATCCAGAGAACACAAAACATCACTAGTATAATTGAAAGACTAAGAACATAAACGATAAGTGTTCAAGAAGAGAGAAAGAAAGATTAAAAACACAAGATTTTATACTGGTTCACCCTTCCTCAACGACTACGTCCAGTCCTTTGCCAATAGCAAAGAGTTCCATTAAAAAAGATCACCAAGATTAGTTTTACACAATACACAACACTTGCAACCTGCAAGCAACCATTGCTCCTAGCATCAAACAACCTACTGCACCCTACAACAATTGTTCAACCAATGCAAAACCCACTGCATTAAACCAGTTACAATTACAAACTCTATGTAATATGTAACATCACACTCACAGTATAAGAAAGATCAATCAAAGAGACAATCGATTGAATGTGACAGTTATTTCTGTCACTACTGGAATCTTTGACTGGGTCAACTAACGGTCAATTCAATCGATTGAATGGTTTGTTCAATTAATTGAACTCTGACAGCTAAGCTGTTTTAAAACTGCTTTGGATATTTAAAGGAATGGGCACGATCATTTTCAGATATCTAAGATTTTCGAAAAGCATTCATTGAGATTTTCTAAATAAGATAGACCGCCCCTTTTTGTGCGATCATCCTTCACAAAGCTTTTCAAAACAAGAAACCACAAAGAACATGAATCTTTAAGCATCCTTGAGTGAGGTTCTTGCGACTTTGGTTTTGGACCAAAGCTAAGTCTTCTACACTTGATCTTTAGTCTTTGTAATCTTTTCTGTGTAGAAGTACTGTGTGATCTATTGTTGATCTTGCTGTTTTGTAATCTGTTTGCTATTTTCAATTACTGGGTCTGTAATTGAGCTGGTGTAGTGGGTTTCTGCACTGGTCTCACATCTGATGAGGGGTTCAGTAGAGTGTGAGTGCTGCGGGGAGCAGTGTTTGCTTGCGGACTGCAAGTGTTTTGGTGCAGTGGGTTTCTGCACTGGTTTCACACTAGTTGAGGGGTTCAGTGAGGTGTGGGTTTACTGCTGGGAGTAGTAAGTACTGCGGGGAGCAGTTTGTAACTTGCTGGGAGCAAGGGTTGTAAACTGATCTTGTGATCTTTTTAGTGAAAATCTTTGCTAGTTTGCAAAGGACTGGACGTAGCCCTTGAGGAAGGGTGAACCAGGATAAATCTTTGTGTTCTTGATTTCCTCTTCCCTCTTCTTGATCATTTTATTATCTGCTTGCATTCGCCTAATCAATTGATCACTGAATCTTGATATTAACTAAGAATTTATGGGTATATGTTTGCGTTCTGAATCTGTTTAAATATATCTGAATCAACTGTGCTTCTAGGTTATTTCTAATCTACTGGATTGTGGTTAATCATCTTGATTCTAGATTAACACATCTCTATACTGAAAACTGTTTTCTGGGTTTTTCTTTAATAATTTCCGTTGTGCATAATTGATTGTTTACTGGGCAGTTCAGAGTTACACGAGTTGATTGATTGAATTAAGAATTTCCATTCTCTATTTCAAGAACAATTCATATTTGCGAAAAGATTTTGAAAGTTCAATTCACACCCTCCCTCTTGAACTCGGTCTGAACCTTATTTTACATCTCACACACACACAACCTAAGTCTAGGATCAAAACTTCAACAAGCTTTATGAGGCTTCAAGCATTCCACATAGCTGGCTATGATCCAATGTAGACTCCATTATTGTGTAGACATCAAATCATATAGCAGCTCTTGGTGCTGTGAATCTCCCCCAATTTGATGAAAGCAAACAAGTGTGTGTTGAGTTGCATTTCTTCAACCTGAATAAACTGAACTCTAGAACAATTGATTAGTAATCTGTAATCTCAACAGGATCAGAGCAAAAGTAAAATGAACTGATTAAAGTGAAATAGTTAATTGTTTTTACTTAGGTTTTCAAACTAGTTCAAATTAGACTTTTATGAAAGCATGTAATTGCTCCCCAATACTCCATTATCCCTTCAAAATATGTAAAGAAAATTAAATAGCATTAGAAATAAGCCTAGTATTAACAACATAATACATAACTTCATTAGATATTAAGTATTCGGGTTACATATATGAATTATGGGCAACCGGATTACAACATAGGATAGATTACACTGAACAGATTACAACATCATTCAAGCAGCTAGAGAATCATGAACAGGATACACCAGTAGGTAACAACAACAACATCAACAAATAGGCAAAAATAAAAGAAAAACATAATAAAGACAAGCACACCAAACACCAAACCATAAACACCAACACCAGAACAACACAACACCAAAACCTTATCCCCTTTGCATTCATCAAATGGGAAGAAGAAACTAGAATTGATATGTATGAAAAAGCTCATTCTTTTGGATCATAGAACATCTGGTCTCACAGTATTGGTGATGACTCCTCTCTTCTTCGTGCATGGTGTGAAGTTGATTCATCATTTTCTCTTCAAATCCAGCAAAATAATTTTCACAACCAGTGGGTGGAACATCATGCATAGGAGCATCATTACCCTCTTCGGTTGTAGCAGCAGCATCACTAGTACCAACACCTCCAGCTTCTTCAACTGGTTGATGATCAAGACTATAATAATCAGCTTTGCAGATCCAATGATCATCATTAACCTTTGTCAGACCTATCTTGCTTAGTGTTGCTGCACTTATCTCGTTTTGCGTTTTCACCAGTTCCAGCAATTCTCCTTCGGTATCGATCCCAAAATACTCAATAAAATGAGATATGAGAACAACATAAGGAATCATGTATTCAACCTTCCTCCTTATCTTGATAATATGTTCTTTGATCACACTAACCCAATTTACTTGAATTTTTCCCATCAAGTAGTACATGAGCATGAGATATTCTTCAGTTAGTACTGTATGATTGAATCCTCTGGGTGTCAACTGCCAGATGATAATGAAGGCAAGGATATGTGGAGTTATGGCTAGTCCACAAACTAAGTAGCTTCTAGATTCAGTGTTTGTGTTCCTTAAGCATGACTTAAAGAACCGCGCCTTGTTGAATCTTTCCAGGCCAATAGCATGACTCCTCCCAACTGGAATTCCATCATTCTGCAGTCCAACAACTTCTAGCCACACTTCATCATTGATACATATATCCATTCCTTTGACTTGGGAGTATATTGTATCTTCGTCGTACCACTTATTGGTAAGGAACACCTTAACCAAATCAGGATACACGTTTCCTGAAAGCCTCACAAATTTCTCCAGATTCTGAAACTTTAGAATCACTCTGACTTCATCTAGCTTTTCCTCTTTCAACCATAGCATCCTAAGGAACTTAGGAGCAATGACTGCTTTTCTACTATAATCTTTATGAAATTCTTATATACTTTCGTAGTTTCTCACAAACCATCTCTCAAGATAATTTGTTTCACTCGTATCAGATGGTTCAACATTTTTCACACATGCTCTCTTGGTGCATTTCTTTGGGATGCCATTTCAAAAGGTTATGGAGGTAAATATAAGAAAAGGTTGATGTTCTACGCTCACTGAATATTATGAATACAATGAAGTTGAGTGTGTGTTTAAGTGGCTGATAATAGAGCTATATATAAAACAAGCTATTATGTTTAAGACAAATTTGAATTTTCAAACAGATTCAATGCAATTAACTCATGCATGCAGTGCATTGAAAGACAACACAAAAAAAATCTTTTTAATTTTGATTCTATAAGCAATAAATTGTAACAGAGTTTACTTAGCTTCAGAATCATGTGCAACCTTTGACCTTTTTACCATCAATCAACATATAACATGTGGCACTGAGTGGATTTATCACTCATCACATACGCTATGCGTGAGATGCTAACTAAGCTTAGTCAATGCTTTTCATTTGACTAGGAATTTGCAGTGGAATCTTTGCCTTCCCCATATAGCAGTCTTCCTTGGAACAGTTTATTATCCAAAGGTTCTTAAGTCTCCTTCTTTAGCATTCACTCGTCCCAACCTATTGATCAGGATCAAATATATCATATCAATTGCAGTGGGTTCAGAAAAAATTCAGTAAATTGTCTTTATTAATTGATCATACACATATTGCATAAAATATAACTAAGAATCAAATATTTATTGGCTGATTTATTTATTTAATATTTTTCAAATCAATAATTCCTAATTCATTTATGAGAAAATTAAATGTCTATTTATTAAGAGGTTTTGTAAACAAATAAGCTAATTGATTCTCAGAATTACGCAATCATCATTATTCACATGATCTCTTATGAAGTGATGGCGTATTTCAATGTGTTTAGTTTTGAAATGTTGTATACGATTCTTTGTTAAATTTATTACACTTGTATTGTCACAAAATAAGGGAATTTGAGAAAGACTTAGACCAAAATCACTTAGCTGTTGTTTGATCCATAAACTTTGAGCGCAACAGCTTCCAACTGCAATGTAGATAGTGCTATACAAGCTTGCTTCTTACTGTGTCATGATATCAAACTAGATCCAAGAAGATGACATGTTTCACTTTTACTCTTTCTATCAATTTTGCACCCTGCAAAATCCAAGTCAGAATAACCAATTTAGTTCAGAGATACCTCACTAGGATACCATAGTCCAACATCAATTGTTCCTTTGAGATATTTCAATATCCTATTGGTTGCCATGTAGTGTGATTCCTTAGGCTTTGCTTGATATCTTGCGCACAGACATACACTGAACATGATATCTAGCCTATACTTGTAGTGAGATATAATAGTGATTCTATGAGCTCTCTATATTTATTTTGATCAACATTGACTCCTTTCTCATTAGTTTCCAAATAACATCCAGTAGCAATAGGTGTAGCTGCCTCTTTGCAATTTTCCATATCAAATTTCTTCAGCAGCTCTCGGCAATATTTGGATTGACTAAAGAATGTACCATGCTGGAATTGCTTAATTTGCAAGCCAAGAAAATAATAGAGTTCTCCCATCATGGACATCTCAAATTCACCCTGCATAACTTTAACAAACTACTCACATAAAATTTCATTAGTTGAACCAAATATAATGTCATCAACATAAACTTGAACAAGTATAATATCATTGCATGCTTTCTTAATGAATAAAGTGTTATTTGTTTTTCCTCTTTCATATCCTTGAGAAAGAATAAAATTACTTAACCACTCATGCCATTGTCAAGGTACTAGTGTTATTTGTTTTTCTTCTTTCATATCCTTGAGAAAGAATAAAATTACTTAACCACTCATGTCATTGTCAAGGTACTTGCTTCAAACCATATAAAACTTTCTTGAGTTTGAAGACATGATCTGGATATTTGTAATCTTCAAACAGATCCATGTGAAGCAACTCAAGAGGTCTGGATGTTGAAACCACATTTAACTCTTTGAAAGAACTTTTAATTTGTTTACCCTTTTGGCATGTTTCACACAATCTGTCCCTTTCAAACTTGAGCTTAGGCAAGCCAACTACTAGCTCTTTTGATGTAAGCCTATTGAGATGATGCATGTGAATATGAGCTAATCTCCTATGTCATAACCAAGATTCATCATTCCTAGTAAGCAAGCAGTTCATACTAGATGTAATGATGAAACATTTAGCATGTATACATTGTTTACCCGTTTACCTATTAGCAATGTCTCACTAGACTTTGAATCTGCTATGAGGCAAAGTTCTAGTTCAAATGTGATCTTGTACTCTTTGTCACACAATTGACTTATGCTGAGTAAAATGTGCTTCAATCCATCTACTAGGAGTACATCTTTGATGATCACATCATCATCTCCTCCAATGTCACCAACTCCTAGAATTCTTCCTCGGTTATTGTCTCCATAGGTGACAAATCCAGCAGGTTTCCATTTCAGATTAATTAACTGAGAAACATCTCCAGTCATGTGTTTGGAGCATCCACTGTCCAAGTATCACAGTTGCTTCTTGGATGCCAAACAGACATGCAAAACAGATTAAGTTTGAGGCATTGGTACCCTGTTAAATTTGGGTCCACAAGTGTTAGTGATGCTTTTAGGCACCCACCTAACTAGCCCCTTAGGCACATCAAATAACATTACAGTTTCTAACCGAGTGACCTTTTTTCATGCAATAGAAGCAAGTCATGAAGGGTGAAAATTGTTGCTCATTTGATTTGAAGAAACTACTGAGTTTCTTTTGTTTTCCTTGAAAACCAGTTTGATATCCAATGCCTGTCTTTTCAAAAACACAATTTTGAGAACCTAAAATGGCATCGAGGTTTGTTGTTCCCATAGAAAGTTTGGAAGCAGTATATCAAATAGTTAACTTTCTTTTGAAGAACATCACAATTTTCACAATTAATTGACTTGTTGGAATCAAATTCACTGGAAGCTTTTTAAATCATTTCGAGATGATCAAAATCTATTTTCAATTTCAGAAGCTCATTTTCCAGCTCTTTGATTCTGCCTTCCAGCCAGTTATTCAGTCATTTCAATCTATTGTTGGACAAGGCCAATCTGTTGGCTTCTTCATGGATTTCAAAGAAAGCCTGAAAAAATGAACTGTAATTTGTACTATTAAAGGAAGTGCTGAAATTTATACTACTTGGCTCTGAATTTTCTCCAGCCATGAAACACAGATTAGCTTCAACATCTTCATGTGAAGAGCTATTGTAATAAGTAGCATTATCTTCCCAAGGTATATAAGCTTTTTTGCCTTTTCCAGATTTGTTGCTCTTCTTCTCTTGTGCCTTTTCTTTGTTCACTAGACTTGGACGATCCACTTTCATGTGTCCCTGCTTACCACAACCAAAACATGTAAATTAAGTGGAATTAGAACCAGGTTTCTTGTTATACCTCTTACTCTGTTGATTCTTCATCTTGCTCTTCTTGATGAACTTCTGAAATCTCCTTGTCAATAAATTGAGATTTTCAGTATCACTGCACTCATCTGAACTTTCCTCACTGGACTCAATATCTGCAACCTTTGTCTTGAGTGCAAGACTTCTAGATTTCTTTTCAACAGTCTCCATCTCTTTTAGCCTTGTCATCTCAAGCTCATGTTCCCTCAACTTACCAAACAGTGTTGTTATGGTGAGGGTGGTCAAATCTTTTGTCTCAGATATTGTTGTCACCTTGGGTTGCCAACTCCTATCTAGGCACTTGAGGATCTTGATGTTCAACTCTTATTTGTCAAACTATCTTCTAAGTCCAATCAAATGATTGACAATATGTGTAAACCGCTTTTGAACATTTGCAATCGTTGCCCCTTGCTGCATCCTAAACAACTCATACTCCTGGATAAGTGCATGTTTTCTAGCTCCTTTTACATTATTTGTTCCTTCATGTGTGACCTCCAATATGTCCCACATTTCTTTTGCAGAGCTACACTAAGATACCTTGAAGAATTCATCAAGATTTAAGGCAGATGTGATTATATTTTTTACAACACAGTCATACTGAATTCTCTTATTCTCAGCCTCAGACTATTCATCATAAGATTTCACAACAGACACACCTTTCACAACATTCATAGGAATATAAGGACCATTTACTATGTCATTCCAAAAACCATGATCAATGAATTCCATAAAGATTTTCATCTTCACTTTCCAAAATTGGTCGTTCACCCAGAAAACAGAGGTGCCATGTGTATAGAGGCTCCCCCAGCAAAAGGTAGTTTGCTCTTCACCATGGATAGTAAAACAAGTTTAGGCCGAGTTCAAAAACGGGGGTGAATTGAAATTTCAAAAATTTTCGCAAAAATACCTTTTTACAAATTGGAGAATGAAAGTTCTTTATTAAAAACTACTGAAAAATGATATTCAAAAGTGCAAAGCAAAAGATCTATAAATTCCAGAATAAAACAAATTAATTGACTATTTAACAGAACTGGAAACAACACCAAGCAATTGACTGAAAGCATAGAAGTAATCAACTAAATACAATACACTCAGTCAAATAGTAAACAGTAAATGCACTTAACAGAAATGTGATCAAATTAGTAAAATCACCAGAATCAAAGGCGGAAGCAGTTTATTGTTTTTAGAAAATATTTCAGAATAACACAACAACAATCAGATGAACAATATTTATAGTAAACTCAGATCAATCGAACAATAATGCAATTCAGATTAATAGACAGACCAAGAAACAATAATTGTTCAAAGAAAAACTTGTTTCAAGAAATTTAACCAATTAAATACTAATTACAATACTGGAAAACACTCAAGCAAGATCAAGAACAGGTTCAGTCAATTATATAGATGAACTAACAAATCAAGAGAACACAAAATCAGATGAAGAACAATTAATTGAAAGATCAAGAACAGAAACAATAAGTGTTCAAGAAGAGAGAAAGAGAAATCAAGAACACAATTTTATACTGGTTCACCCTTCCTCAAGGGCTACGTTTAGTCCTTTGCCAACTATCAAAGAGTTCCACTAAAAAGGATCACCAAGATCAGTTTTACATAATACACAACACTTGCAACCCACAAGCAACCACTGCTCCTAGGCAAACAACCTACTGCACCCTACAACAGCTGTTCAACCAATACAAAACCCACTGCACTAAACCAGTTACAATTACAAACCCTATGTAATATGTAACACCACACTCACAGTACAAGAAAAATCAATCAAAGAGACAATTACAACAGTGAATCTACTCAACATATTACAATTTGTATTAAGAACATTGTAGAAACACTTAGCTTTGGATTAATATCACAGTTTCACGAATTCACATCCAAAGCAATGCTCCGAGATTAGTGTTTTCGATGAAAATTAATTGCTAAAAGATCTCAAGGTGCGCGTGTTTTTCTCTCTTGAAAATTTCACAAGTATTTACTCAAAATGACTTCGATTTTTTTGAAATCACATGCTTGACCCTTATATAAGAAGATTGGTCATCAATTCTGTCAAAACTTCAATCGATTGTATCAATCGTTTAATCGATTGAATTTTTTCTATGACTTAAAACAAAATTCATCAAGTTTAGATCCTGAAAACAGTTTACTGAAATCCATTCTGAAATAGTATTTCAAAATCTGAATTAACCTTATTTAAAACCTTTTATTAATTTGATCAAGCAAAATTAATTTTGGAGCTTACTTTGAATAATGAAACATGCTACATATGATTTTAACCAAGATCAAACTCTCTTTCACAAACACAACCTAAGTCTAGGACCAAAACTCCAACAAGCTCTATGAGGCTTCAACTATTCTTGTGTAGATTTCATCAAATCATATAGCCGCTCTTGGTGCTAACAATTTTAATGAAATAATTAAATTTAATAAAATAAAAATAGAATTTTAAACCGATTAGATATAATAACATAAAAGTAGAATTTTAAATAGTTTAGATATAATAAAATAAAAGCATAATTTTAAACAGATTAGATATAATAAAGTAAAAACATGATTTTAAACAGATTAGATAAATACAATTAATGAAAACAACTCGATCTCTCTTCGGCTATCCCAAATTCCTCATTGGCTCCTAAAGAAAATTCGAATTACATGTGTGGGTTTAATAGACTGAGATCTCTGCATCTATTTAACATTCCGAACACCCCACAATCATGGAGCATCTCGCTGAATACACAATATGCTGAATAACTGCAATCGCCAACTGTGAACAACAATATTATTCCGACTTGAACATCGGTTCAGAAATTTCACAACACAATCCAATTGGTATTGATTCAATTACTAAATTAATCTAATTATTAAATCTAATAATCAAATTAAAATAACAATTGAGCATGTAATTATAGAAAGAATTATCTACTGACTACTGCCATGTATCTCAACTCTACCAAGAGAATTATATTTAAAAAAAATTAACCTAAAACATGAAATGACTAAATTGCCCTCCATAACTAAATTGCCCTCCATAAAAAAATCTGCTCAAAATATCCAGGTGTCGCCTTGCTGTCCAGCCTTTGTGTACCAACTTCAAGTCCAATTTTAACCACTCTCGAGTTTGAATTTTCTCTCGGCCCTTGAATAACATTTGTAAATATTTATGTTATTTGCAAAACAAAACAATAATAAAGTAAATCTGAGTTCTGTGGCAAAAGTTATGGACAAAATACTAAAAACACTCAAATCTGTTAAAATTTTGAGAATGGTGTCAAAATAATAACAAACTTTTAACTGAAACCTAATTGGCCCAATTACAAGAAAACAGTGTAAAACCCTAATAACTACCAACTGATTTATCTTTATTGTTATCATTATGCAATCTAAAAATTGTAAAAATAAATAAATATCAATGGTCGAGGTAATGATTATGAATTTCATCATTTTTAATTTGAAGAATATATTCTTGCATCATTGGATCAAATTCTGCAATCATTTCTATCAAACTTAAAAAAATTTCATTACTTTCTCAATAAATCTTTTCATTTTCTCCATTGAGGGCTAAGTTACTTTTATCATGGATTTTAATAACAATAATAATTTTTAACATTACATTTCTCTGATGTTCTCTGTCTCTATTTATTTGTTCTTGAGCATGCTTCTCTATTGTTTTATGTTTTGACAATCTCATTTACAATTCAATCCATGCATTCATGTTAGTAATGTGCATATCAATTATTTTATGGCTCTTTAACTTAGCACTAAGATTTCTTCAATCTCTACTACCTTTATTAGCAAGTTTACTTGTACAACAAACATTGTTAACAATTTACAACAAAAACAAAAATAATTTATCTAAATCTCTAGATTAAATTAGCCATCTTCTTCCATATATCTCTCCATTAGGCATATTTTTGAATGTAATTTGATGTAAAAAAAAAGTGCTTAGAGTATTTATCCTTTGAAAAATCTATATCAATTACTATAATAGGGTCTTTTTTCTACTAATAAGTCACTACATTCCTATCAATATTCTCCTCTTGAATAGGGTCATATATATTTTATAATTTTAATAGTAGAATCATTTAGTCATGTAATTTAGTTTTCGTTGTCATGAGTTTGAAAATCATAATTATTATATTCATTGACTACTTCTGTATTGTTGTTTTTACTTATATTTATATTGTTATCTTGTTCAATCAAAGAGTACTCACATGTATTTTCTAATTTATTTTTTATTTATTTTTTATAAATTTATCCATAGCTCCATTTTGTGTTATAATTAAAACCTCAACTCTTCTTTTCTATTTTCATGTTTTGAATACCTGATTCATATTTTTTAGTTGATATATTTGTGTATTTTTTATATAAAAATAAAAACTATAATATGTATAACACTGAATATAGGTATATAAAATGAGACTAAGTTACAAAAATAAAACCTAATTATCATGAAAATGAACTTGTTTGTAGTATCTTGTCTTGAAATGATCTCTTTACTAATTGTTTAGTCAAAAGCCTTGTCCTTTTGCTACAAATAAAGTGAAAAGAAAGATCATGTATAAACCTTGGAGCCATTAGGCAATATTTATTTTAGTATCTTACACAATTAGGCAGTAGTTGTGGGCTTGGGTACTGAGATGCAACAAAATCATATTCCTATATACACTCTAGACATTTCACCATTGAGATAGGGTTGGTAAGAGTCCTACATTGATTCATTGACTGAAGAAAAATCAAATAAGTATGTTTTGTCTTACATCTGTTATGTCCTTTGGTAAGTTTTTAAATTTAATTTATAAATTCTAAATTTCTAATACTCTTTCTTTATTTGTACTAACTATTTTGAAATTAATTAAACAATAAATAAAAAATAGAATACTTTTGAGATCAATTCATCAATCTTACAATTGAGGATTAGGATAGAATCCTTGAATTGAAGAAGCTTAATAATATATACTTATATAGTCACTGGAAAACATGTTAATTTGTTATTTTAATAAACTAAGAGACTATTACTTTGTTAGGTTTCAAACTTTTAAATTAATAATCATTTAATAAAAATGATAAATGATAATTTGATAAAAGGATATGTAACAAACAATAAAGCATTGACAAGAGAGGAACTGATTGAATAACAGGATAACCAGTTTTAAATTTTGATATTTACCTGATATAGATGCACTCAAAAGGAGGAAAAGTCGACACAAAGTCAAATTCCTCAATTTACCAATTTACCACTCCAAGCCTCTAAATAGAGACCCTCACATCAATGCCCAATATTAGTATACAATGAAAAAACAAATTTGAAATTAAATAATGGATTAATGATAATCAAACACTCAAATTGAAGTAATAATATAGAAAGTGAAGAGTCAGATAAAGGAAGTTGATAGAGAAAAATTTCACTATGATGGAATAATAGAAAGAGATAGAAAATTAGAAAGCTTTAACATTTAGGATTCCTTGAATGTTCAATATCTTTTAAAAAAGTAAAAATATTATTAATTTATTATTTGAGGAGAAAGTTCCAAAACTATTATTTATTAAATAATGTTTATAGTACTGATATAAATTTAATAGTCAGTTAAGATATTTTTAAATTTTTAATTTAAAATTATTTTTAGGTGTAATTATAAAATTAAATACTTTTAATTTTATAATAATATATTAGTGTTAAATTTCTTTTGAGGCCTAAAGCCACTACTTTACCAGCTTTGGCTTAGCCAACCCTACATATAATGTGAAATTTTTGAAAGTTGTTAATTTGTCTTTAAATGAATTTTAAGTTACTTATTTTTCAATGATGATGATCAAGAAGGGGATGAAGTGTCTTAAATAAATTATATTTTCTTTTCACTTTTTCAATTTTAGATAGATGAATTAGATATTTTTCATTATATTCAACTAACCTTGTTCATAAATGATTTTGAATGCATAAATCTTGATTGTCAATTTATATAATTCATAATGATGTAATATATAGGTTCATGTCTCCTCTCTTATATTTTGGAGATTACATGTGCTGAGGTGTATGTATCCACTATCCGCTGAGGTGTATGTATCTACTATCCCCATCAGTATCCATGATACATATTTGTAATAGTAAAATAGCTTGTAACTTAAGGTTTGTGTGAAAGCAAACAAAATAGAAGAAGTGAAGATTAAATATGTATTTAAAACTTTATATATTTTCATAATTCAACTCATGAAGGCTCGTAAGAAGTAGATTTTAGCTTCACAGACATATTATCAAAAGATTTTCGTGAATCTTGTTTTTGAAAGACTCTCCTTTTTTTAGGAGCAAATAAATAACATGCAATACATAAAAGATACAGGCAGAGAAGAAATAACTCTGAAATTTTTATATTGGTTCGTTTGTTATAAAATACCACATCCATTTCTTGATCAATACAATCAAGTCTGGCTAAAGTAGACTACCAATGCAAAATAAATAAATAAAACTGAATATTATTTGAAATCCAACTACTTCAGATAAACAATCTGAGTATTCTTTAGACATACAACCACTAAAACTTGTATTCTTTGAAAAGCAGTCAATCTTGACTAAGTAACGTTGGTTTATAAAGAAGTGCAACTTAGGGTTTATTGAACTTTACCAGTTTTTTTAGTAAAAGACAAACTAAAATAACAAGGTATGCAACGAATTAACACAAACACAATTAAAGCAGAAATGTGTGAAATAGAATTTCTGTATCATTAGAAGTAGCATCGATGTATCTGCATCTTATTCAAAAGACTTTGGCATTTCTGACATTTGTTTACTTATTGTCTCACGGACAAGTGAGGATCAACACTGATATAGAAAGTAAATACATTGAAGTTCTTAATACTTAGTAATCCTTGTCATCGAATCACTTTGACTTTTTATCCGAAGCTGCACTACTTTTGTTATAAGCCTTGTATGGTGCAGCTGTGTATGCATATTGCTGAATTATAGAGAAGAAAACCATTTCAATACAAACCAAAATGTTTTGGTAGCCTTCTTCAATGCGTTCCACGGTTAACCAGGAGTAACGGGATCGGATTATTCCCAATGCTGCCAGGAGATTAAGCACAATTCCCTGAATAATGGAATGAAGTTAGCAGTGAATCTAATATACATCTGCTTTAAACCAACACAATCCTGTGTATCTAACAAAAAGATGCCTTATTTCCAGGACTGTACGTGTGTAGAGTTCAGAATCCTGGATAAGTTAAAACGTTTTTCTAAGCCTAAATTGCAAGTCCTCAATTTACATAGGGTGTGTTTGGAAGAACTTATTTACTGTTTATTTGGATTTATTTATAACAACTTGTGTTTGGAAAAAAGAACTTGTGAAAACAGCTTATGCTAAGTGGTATGAGCTGTTTTCAGCTTAATTCAAATAAACTCTTTAGGATAGTCATGAAAATGACCTACAACTTGTATGAAAACAATTGAACTTTATTCCTCTTTGATTAGAAAAAAATACTTCTAAGTGCTTCTACTAATAAGCACTTTAATTTATTTACCCAAACTAAGAGTTGTGTGAAGCGACTGAAGACTAGCAGTGATGATAAATTTGAAATTCCAAGCCACAATAAAGCATTTCATCTTAAAAAGAGGAACTTTAATAGCAGAATCTAAATTCTACAGAAGCAAAATATTATATAATTGTTTATCCATCATGGTTCAAAGGATCAAACCAAAGTATAGGAACGTACCTGCCAAAAGCAGAAAAAGACAATCCCTTTTATGCACAAAAACTTGGCAAGAGGCTTATGAGGTTCCAACTCTTTAGAAAACACATGGTAGAAAACAACAAGAGAATACAGTGCAAGTGACACTGAAATGTTTAGGATGATTGTGTTTGCCCAGCTCACCCAACTGGGATAAGCATCAAAGTACTGCAGAGTTATCATCAAGATTGAGCACACCGGGCGTATCACAACAAATTGCCAAGTCCAGTTTTTGAGAAGCTTCAGTGTCCGATGGTCCAAACGAGTAGTGTGAGGCTGCAGATTGTGGCCATGATGAGTTAAAGTTCACATTTATAAGTAAAAATGTTCAGGGAAGTAAGCATTTTATGAATAAATGCTGCTGATGATTCTAAGCATCTTATGAAGAACATGCAACTTTATGCACAAAATCCCCCAGGACTACGTAACTAGATCCCTCCTTCACTTGGCAGCAACAAGAAATGACTAGGGTTTTTCATTTTTTCAAATTAAGGTCTTAGTATGGAGAACATGTATACTAACCTGCAGGTTTATATACCCTATCAGTTAGATTTTGTTTTTTATGAAAAAAAAAAGAAGAAAACTGGCAGCTATTTAACTTTTAATATACTACAAATTATGTTTTTACTAAAACAAATTTATTGTTGTTCTGGTAAATCCTTATGTCACTTTACAGTCATCTTATATGTATACAAAACCAGGTTGTTGCCACTGAAAGGGAAACATCAAATACGGAGTAAGTGGTCTCGGAGTTAGTTGTGACTTTAAGAATGCAATATCTCAAAGTAACAGAGGAGAAATAATATAAACAATAAAGCTGATATGATAGAAATATAATATTGACTTGATTCATCTATTACTTCTGGCTGGCTCTGCTACTCTTGTTGTAATATCATTAAAAAGGTGTGACTGAAAGTTAGGAGTGGATCCATGAGCAGGATCTGCGATCTCACTCCACTGAAAAAGACATTCAAACCCATCAAAAAGCGCATAACATAATCGTGCTTCCTATATGATATAGCATTTCTCGTAGCTAACAGGTTGTTGGGCATACACACTGAGGAATTGATCTATAATACTCCAACTTTTCCCACATTGATTTCAACTCAGTAAAATATTCTGTGACTGTCAACGTACCATGCTTGAAATTGTATAACTCTTGCTGAAGTTCTGCTGTATGTTATAGATTCCACGTTGACTAAAAATATAACCAAATTATAATATCTAAATGGACATAAAACTCATCTTACAAACAGTTTTGTATAGTTGAGCTAGACCTAAATCTACTTTCTAATAATATCTTTTTGTATCAATACAAACTCGTTATTTATCACAATGGAAGTACAAATAACACCAGTAATAGATAATACTAACGAATAAAGCACCCTTTTTTCAATGTACATGGCCCACAAGGCCATGCATCTACTACTCCAAAAACTTCATTTGTGTGATGCATGATTTCTGCAAACATAATTATGGGGAACACATGCATATAAGATTGCAAAAAAGTGGATGAGTATCAACCACCTGAAAAAGTGTCATTGGAAATGAATGGTGAATCTCTCTTCCCTTGATCTCATCCGGCACTATGTTCTTACTCAAGGAAATGTTCAAATAACTGTACATCAAGCTCAAAAACTTAGCAATCACCTGTTGGCAACATATTAAGTTGTGAACTACTGAATTATAATACATTAAATTACTTAAATGAAATAAATTTAAATATATGTAGCATGAAAGTACTAGTAAGGGCTGCCCATAAGACCATAATAAAAATTATCGGTAGAAATCTTACCAGAGCCTCATAACACTCTTTAATGGAGTCCAAGAATGTGAAAAATGCTTCACTTCCAAAGAAATTTTTCAAACCAACATAGGAGTCAACAGCATACAATGGGGCCATAAGGATTATAATTACTATGGCTTTTTGCTCCTTCGGTTTTTTCCAGTTCAAAACGTGTGCTGCGAGTAGCTTTATAGCAAAGATCACTGTTATCGCAACGCACAAAGTTGATCCATAGAACAAGACCTGTGCAGGATGCATTTGACTGTCTCTGATGTTGAGCTTTAAAGGACTTTATTGAACCTGCAGAAGGATGACTAAGGTGGTCAAGGGAACTCATCTGAATATAATACTATAGTGAAAGGTAGCTTATAGGACTCTAATGCAATGCATAACCAGTTTTAATAAAGGTTTATTGATGGTTAACACTTAATGTGAACAAAATCATCACTTACCATAATGATTTGACAATGAACAAGGATATTAATTCTGCAAGGTTGGAGTAAGCTTTTCACGATGGTGGGTCAATTGATCATTTGTTACTTCTAAAAACATTGACTATTCATTTTCCACTTATCCAAAAAAAAGAGTGAAGATTACTTAACAAGATTTAGCATTTCTTCAACCTGATTCTAGTTCTAGTTAATTTAATTTTCTTCTATTTTAAAATTAATCGATGTGATATGCACACCTTTAGTCAATTTGGACAAGTACTCTTGTTGACTTATAAAATATGAATACAACGCCAATGAACAAAGGATCTATAATAGGAGCTTCATTCAAATTTGAGAAGGCTGGAGGTGGATCAATTGATTTGATTTCTACATACACATGTTCGTATGAGATGGGAAGAAACAAAGACAAATGTTTCGTTGTCCATTATACCAGGATTTCTTGTAATCACCAAGTTACAATAGTTCTTAAGACTTACATATTTTAAAGTGCATCCCTTTTTCTATATATTAATAAATTTTTACCCCTTCTATATTTTGTCAACAACAGTATAAAGGATATCAAATCACTTTCTGATACCTGATTACACACCATCTAATTAAAAAAAAATGATCTTGCTTTCTGTTGGATCCATCATGATTGGCCTTGCTCTTATTATATTCCCCCATCCATCTCTGATTAAACGCCCACCAAATAGTATTTATACCGCTCTGGTTCTTTTCATGACCAGGCTTTACTTTGTCTATATCAAATGAATCACATGACAAAAAAGGAAGAATTCTCGCATACAACTCAAAATCACAAGATAGAGGTAAAAATCTAAGTTGTGATCCAGAGCGATCAGGCACTGCAATGTTGGACTGCCCCAACTGAACTACACCTTACATGAGACATGGCAAACTAGCTTCGTCTTTTAGACTCAATGGTTAGGGGTTGTGGACTGTCCTGATTGATCCTTGCCTACCTCCTCTTGAACTCATGGCTTTCTCTCAGTCACCTAAACTACCGGCAGATGTTTTTCTCACCGAAAGAAAGGTACCCCCATGCCTACACACAAAAATCACGAGACTAATTCTCCAAGGAAGTAGAGCATCACTCAAGGAACAACTTCTCCCTATTGGGCTCTATTTGCATAGCTAGGAACTGAACCCATATCATATGTCTGAAGGGCCCAGGCTTAATCACTCATTTAGTACCACATTTACTACACAAACAGCCTCATTAATCCCCGTTATTCTGTTCTGTAATGGAATCAATTACCTAAACCACTCCATCAATAATCACGCTCCTAAACCCCTCCAATAACCAATTTCCTAAACCCCCATTTATTGCCAAGAACCCTAAATCCCTTTTAAATAAACACATCTTCTAGATCACAGAACTCACCCTTGACCCTAAGAGACCCGAAGTGTATTTCCCTGACATCTCGACAAAAGCATAAGAGAAAAAAAAAAAAACTGACTTCGATTGGCTAGTGTGCTTGACTATAACACCACAAGCACTAAATCTTAAATGTCCTTCTGTTCTGCACCCTAAACCAAAAGTGAAGCCTGAATCTAGATTTATAGAGATTCCGAATGAATAGATGCACTCAACAAAAAACATGAATACTTTATATATCTCAAAGAAGTAAAAACATTCAATAGAAGTGAATAATAAGCCATATGATATACCAAAACAGAAATATAATCACACAAATCATGGAACAAGTTCGGAAATGCAAGTACCAATGGCGATGTTACCAAGGTTCTAAGCTTTGATTTGCCTTCTTCTTTGGTGATTTGTGTAATTGAAACTGTATTTTGAGAGTAATAAACACTACAATCAATTATCTGCCTTACCTTAGTTGGGAGTGTTTAATAGATTAGACTGGTGATGGAGAACACTAGGTGGCTATCATGCACTATGGTCAAAGTCCTGGTCAGCAACTTTCTGGAATTGGTGAAAAGTACAACAATAATATTTTAATGCACACAATAAACTTTTATCATATTTTTTAAGATATAAGTTGTATTATATATAAGATTTGTCGACATTTTGATTCAAGGTTTGAATCTGAAAAAAAAATAGTACTTTACATAATTCGTCACCATGCAGACATTGCACGTTTCTTCCAGAGATAACACCTGCTTTATTTTAGACCAGAAACGGCGTTTTCTATATTAAAAAGTAAGAAAAGAAAAATAAAAATGATAAATATTAAATAATAAATAGAAAATTAGAATTTATTATATTTTCAAATTAGATTCTGCATACTGACAAATGTTTGTTCTGTGACAGTTACAGTATATTATTATTATTATTATTATTATTATTATGTTATTTATATTTTTTAATTATAATAGTGTTATTTTAAAAATAATTTTAAAGTATTTGATTTATTTTAAGATGTAATTAGTTGTTTTTGAGACGATATATTTTTAATTAACTTTTCTAATTTAGGTTTATGCTGATTATGTAATTAAATTGAATTTTTGTCATGTAATTTAAAAGAGCAAAACAAAATTGAAATAAATTATGATAAATTTAAAAATAAGTAGAAAATATTATTCAATAGACATAGCTGAAATTTTGAACTACATCGTATACTCAAATTATTTGAAGGGAATTTGTCTTACAAATTTGTATAGTTTGTGGTGTAGATTTTTGTTGTGATTTTTAGTAGGTACGTGGCACTCATATTTGTTTCCTTTCAATGTTTGTCATCATGTCTATAATTGTCTTTATCATTATCTTTCTCTTCATCAATTGGATGATCATGCATAAGTTAATATGGTTGATAATGCAAAGATAAAAAGTAAAAAAAAGAATTATTAAATTGTGATTTAATAAAATTTAAAAGATTATCTAAAAGATGGTGTTTAAACAATCAAAATATAGCATTTTTGACTAATGTGTCAGGTCAGATGCTACAAGCTAATTCTAGTGAAGTTTGTAATATTTTTTACTCATTATCATATTTTGTGATAGCGATGTCTTATAAATTATATCTTATGCAAGTTTGACCTAAATTGATTTGTTGAAAATATAGACTTAGATAATTTTTCATAAATATCTTTCAACAGGTTTTGTCTGTCTAATAAGATACAGTAGGTGTATCGTCAACATCTCATACTAAGTATTTTGCTTATTTTATCCTTAATTATTTTAGTTTAACCAGTCACATCAGACGCAAATTTTGTATTTTTACTAAGATTTTAGCATATAAGCGTGTTTGTTGTACCAAGCGAGTAGATCATGGTTCTTGCGTCTGAACAATCAATATAGATGCAAAGCAAATTCTTAGTTTCAAACACACTTTGATAAAAACATTTAGATTTGAATTTTCACAATAACTTTCCTTCTTGAGTTAATGTAGATGATAATAAAATAAGAAATAAAGGAGATAAGGAAGAGAGAAAATACTCATAACAATTTATACCGGTTCATTTATTACTTGGAAAGAAAATACACAGAAACGTTGAAATGTAAATGCGGCTTAGAGAGAGACAAAGTTGAGAGTGTGGAAATTGAATGAGCATGGAGTGATTTGGCAATGAGTGAAACATAATGAGGTGTGTTACACATAGGTTGAAGTGTGTGAGTTGAGAGTTGTGTATGTGGTGCTGGCAACTGAGAGCAAATTGAAAACACACCCATGGATGATTAGGTTTGTTTTTTTTTTTAAATTAAAAATTGGAACTCGCCAAGCTCAATCTCTATTGAGCCGGGCTCGGCCACACTTGAGAGCCCTGTAGCACATTGTATCGGGCTCAACTTAGTATGTGTCGGGCTTGCTTAAATTCAAGAATAATTCTTTTGAATTGTATCGGGCTTAAGAAATTAGGGCTAGGGTTGAGTCATTTTTCAATTTTTTTTCTCTATATTTCCCAACTCATTTCAAAGCCTTTTGCATTCACATCAAAAGTACTAACACAAATAAATAAAACAACTCGTTAAAACACAAGCTAACTAAACTAAAAACAAATTGTTCAAGATGAAATGAATTTAAATTGTTGGGTTGCCTGCCAAATAGTGTGTGTTTGATGTCCAGAGTCTGACAAATAATTCAGTCAAGGTGAGAAAACCCTTGGATACAGCATCTCTCGAGTGGCCGTCTTTGTCCTCTTGTGATATGGACTCTCTATCTTCACAGTTCCATCATCCTTAATCTTTTTTACCACCCACAAATTTGACCATTTTGCTCTCTATCTCTTGAAGAGATTTTTTATTTTTGAAGTGCCAAATATGATTGGTTGGTCTTGTCTAAGCTCAACTTTCATCAATCCTTCATCAGTATGCCTCTTTACTTATGCAATCTAGCTTCAATGTGCTTCTTCTTGGAGGATTATTGTTGTGGGTGTGATTTGAGATGGTTGTAGTGGAAGAATAGTCGTTTGGACATATAAGATGGATTTGGAAGTGAATTTTGTGTAAGGTTAGGCCAACACACTTAAGAGGAAGCAAGAGTTTAGTCTAGAAAGGAGACTACTCTTTGGAGAGTTCTTGAACAAGTTGAAGAGGCGAAAATTGGTCAGCATTTCATTACTTATTCAAAACTAAATTTTAATTACAAGGGTCACCTATTTATAGACTAAAGGGTGACTTTATTGCAAGTTTCTCAAAATTCAATAGGAGCTTGACAAGTGGTAAACCATGAATGGAGAGGATCCTCTCCACTGGAAGAGTGTTATGTGTCCAAGGTGACTTGCAGCCCAAGCTTGATATCCCCTCCAATGAGATGAGGACAAGTGGCAAAAGAAGCTTGGAAGACAAGCTTATATGTGACGCTTACTTGTCTTACATGTGGTATCTTATAACACCTTTTTGGAGTTTTTGCAAGCCTCAAAAAATGGATGTCCTATGTAATTTTGATACAAGGCCTAAAGGTCCAAAATCCTATTTTACTAGGCCCAAAATACAAGGCTCAAAACATATTATACTTGGCCCAAAATAAATTCTATACTACTTTATAAAAAAATTTACAAGTAGAGGTTTTGTAGTCTTGAAGCTCCAAAATCTCTAGAGTGATCTTCTCTAATTTTGAACTTGGCCCAAAAGTTTGTTTGGAAACCCAAACAAGCCCAATTAGGCCCAAATTCCTGATAAGTTCCTCATCAAAACTCTACCTTAGTGACCTCTTTATTCTTCTTTGTAGTCTTGGAGACGGGTTTGTATCATTGACTCTCTCCTTTTTGAAAAGTGATGCTAAGTTGTAATTTTATCAAGTCCCGCAGGCTCTTGTTGTGATAACATAAAACATCCGAGATCTTTCTTTGACATGCTTGAGGTACTCTCCTGTTTCTTTACCACAAAAAAGGCTTCTTTTGCAATATCTATTCTCAAACAATCCTTTCTATGGTTGAGGATGATGAACCTTAAAAAACATCAAATGGCACCTCATCCTCTTGTGCTCTCACTCTCATCTTCCTATCATCCACACCAATTATTACCTTAGCAGCCTTCATAAATGGTTTGCCAAGGATTAAGGGAACCTTTGTGTCTTCTTCCATATCCATGACAATTAAGTTCACTGGAAAAGTGAATTCTCCCACCTTTACCAAAACATCTTCCACCATCTCATGAGCATATTTGATGGATCAATTAATAAGCTGCAATGTCATCTCAATAGGTCTAGCCTCCAGGTTTCTAATTGTAACATCCCATATTTTTCATATAATAGACACATAATTTTTATAATAGACATATGTATAAATATCCATACATTCATCATAGTATTTCAAAATACTTCTCCACATAAGATTTAATAGAAATATCTTCATATAGTCACAAGATAAAATAAAATAAAGTTTCCTCATCAGCTGACTGAGGAGTCACACCCCTTGTCAAATCATCTACTTACGTGTAACATACGATCATCATAGATTTAAAAACAAAACAAAAACTACACAAAAAGAAGGGTAAGCTAGATTTAAAAACATCATAGATTTAAAAATATATAATCATAAATTAAATTTTTATCCTAACCAATCTACAACACATCAAGCTTTCATAATTTATCTCAAACGTCACATTATCATTATCCTATTTCTACATTAACTCATATCATACATACATGGACTCATGTACTAAGACACATGACTCTACCTCCGAAAGTTATATTGAAAGGATTCAGAGGTATGCACCTGTCATACTACCCCCAACGTGAGTCCACACAGTCACAACATAAATGGTCCATCAAGCTCTCATCAAACCTCATATGACAGGATTAATCCATATGAATTGGTACAATTGGTTCTTTTTCACATCGTAACGTAGTCATATGAACCTCCTTTGACTCTCACCACATGGTAATCTTTATCTATATGATTCTAATCTACCAATAGAGTTAGTATACCTTCTTTTAGACAAATTCATAAACAATACACATCATAATCAATCTCAACACGAGTATCTCCTTTCCAAAAAATATTGCCTCGATCACACACCACATCATTTGCAAACATTGATACTACATCATACCATATATAAACATTCATTCCATTTAATTCAAATTCATCCAATTCATACTTAATAAAACAAATAATTATAATATTTCTTAAAAACATTCAAACTAGATTCCCTTACCTGTCTAGAGTAGAAACACTCAAAGGAATTATGAAAACCTAAAATCACGGGCAACCTAACCTGCACCAAGAGCTTTTGATCAATGATCAGACTACACTACTTGGATAATGGACCATAGGAACTCATTGTGATGCCTCAAAGCACACAGGAAAAATACCTATACCAAGAACGTAATTTACCTAAAACTAATTGTGAGGAAGATGAGTAGAAAATGAACTTACTCTGTTCAAGAATTTGATCGGGCAGTCTTGCTCTACTCAATGCTAGGAATCTAGAGTGACCTTTGATCATTAGTCTGATAAGAAAGGAATACGAATTTGAGAGAAGGCAGATAAAAGGGGAAGAACCACTTCTTAGAGAGGGAGAGAGAGAGAGTTTATGGTTTTTATAAAAAGTGAAACTCAATAACTGATTTTTCTCTTTATTTAAACTTTAGGTTCTAGTACGTTTTTATTGTAAAGTTATTTTATAGGGTATTACATTCTCCCCAATAACAAAAATTTTCATCCTAAAAAGTTAACATAATAGGAAAGGAATAAAGACAAGTTTTTCGAAGGGTTTCCTCCATCTTCCAAGTTGAACCACTAAACTTGACATTTTACACAATAAATCCTATAAGAGAGCAAACAATAATACAACAACTCTATAACTTAGATCTAATATCCTTAAAAAGTAAACATCTCAAATTCACTTAGAAGTTGTGTATATCAATACTACCAAAACACATACTATAAAGAAAGACTTTACACACATTCCAATTTATGTCTAACATCCAATTTCATACAAAATCTAATTAATCAATCAAAACATAACTTTTAAACTCTATACATGAAACGTTAAGATAGAAATTGATCTTGATTAAGTTATGAGAGTGCACCCTCACTACTTTATCAAGATTTTTTTTTCTTTCTTAATAATTTCATCCTCATTCATCACAATCAACATAGCTCAAGTACAATTAGAATTTCCAAGATCATGCTCAAACATTCATCTAGAAATATTTTGGTTTTTCTCCAAACTAAATTTCAAAAATCTAAACACAGAAGAAACACAATAAACCCACTACTCTCAAGTCATCTTAAGGATGAACTGTTCTGATACCAAGTGTAACATCTCATATTTTTCATATAAAAGTAACTATATTACACATAAATTCTATAATAGAGATATGTATAAATATCCATATTTCAAAATATAATTTTCCACATAAGATTTTATAGAAATATTTTCATCTAGTCAAAAGATAAAATAAAATAAAATAGAAAAAATAAAGTTTCTCCATCAGCTCACTGAGGAGTCATACCACTTGTCAAATCCTCTGCTCATGTGTAACACACGATCATTGCAAATTTAAAAACAAAATAAACACCACACAAAAAGAAAAGTAAGATAGAGGGTTTTAAAAATATATAATAAAAAATTATATTTCTAACCTAGCCAATCTACAATACATCAAGCTTTCATAATTTATCTTATACATTACATTACCATTATCATATTTTTATAGTAACTCATATCATACATACACAGACTCATGTACTAAGACACATGACTCTACTTCTAGAAGACTCATGCATTGAATAGGATTCAGAGGTCTGCACCTGCCATACTACCTCCCAATATGAGTCCACACAGTCACAACACAAAGGGTCCATCAAGCTCTCATCAATCCTTATATGACAAGGTTAATCCATATGAATTGGTACAATCGGTCATTTTCACACCGTAATGTAGTCATTTGAACCTCCTTTGACTCTCACCACATTGTAATCTTCATCTATATGATTCCAATCTATCAGTAGAGTCAGGATACCTCCCTCTAGACAAATCCACAAATAATGCACATCCTAATCAGTCTCATCACGGGTATCTCCTTTCCTTAAGATACTATGTCTCGATCACACACCACATCATTTGCAAACATTGATACTACATTATACCATACATAAAATTCATTCCATTTAATTCAAATTCATCCAATGCATACTTAATAAAACAAATAATTACAATATCTATTAAAAACATTCAAACTATCTTCCTTTACCTGTTTAGAGTAGAGACACTCAAAGGAGTTCAAAAAATCTAAAATCACAAGCAGCCTAACCTGCACCAAAAGCTTTTGAGCAATGACCAAACTACACTACTAGGACAATGGACCAATAGGACTCATTCTTATGCCTCAGAGGACATAGGAAAAATGCCCCTTCCAATAATGGAATTGACTTAAAACTATCTCTGAGGAATATGAGCAGAAAATGAATTTACTATGTTCAAGAATCTGATCTGACACTCTTGCTCTACTCGACGCCAAGAATTTAAGGGTGGCCTCTGATCGTTAGTCTGATAAGAATGGAAGGCAAAATTTTACAGATAAGACAAAGAAAAGGGGAAGAATCGATTCTTAGAGACTGAGAGAGTTGGTGGTTTCTATAAAAATGAAACTGAATAACTGATTTTTCTATTTATTTTTCTCTAAAAAAATATTTAGTTGTCATCTTATTTGTCTCTAAAGCTAAATTTTTTGGTTCTTGTTAGTTTTTATTCTAAAATTATTTTCTAGGGTATTACACCAATCCTCTTCATCATATTTATAAGGGCATTAAATTAATACTAGCTCGTAAATTTCATCGAGTTTTTCTCACAAGTAACTCACTTATGGTTACGGGGATAGTAAAACTACCAGGATTCTTGGCTTTCAAGGAAAAGATTTTGGGATAATAGCAATGCAACCTACCCCCAACTCTATAGTCTCTTCCTCTGTAGACCTCCTCTTCTTAGTCAATAGTTCTTTCATAAATTTTGCATATGTTGGTATTTTCTCTTAGGCTTCTACAAAAGGGATGTTAATATGTAGTTGTTTCAAAATTTTCTTAAACTTAAGGAACTGCCTTTCTATGTCCTTCCTTAAAGGTGCAAGAGGATAAGAAAGCTTCTTCACTGGTGGGGTTCTCAACTCCTCTTCTTACCTGAAAAGTGTTCGTCTTCCTAACACTAAACCCTAGTTTTCAAATTAAGCATTTTAATCTTGTATGTTTGTGCCTGTTTTACAACCCTCATTATTTTTATCCTAAAACCTATAATATATGGATTCTCAAACTCTCTTTGATTTCAAAAATTGACCTCAATCATCTCATTATGATGATTCAATAAATTCAACCCCTTACAACAACATTGTATCTCCACCCTCACCATCAAACACTATTCGCATGTCTACTGTGAAAGAGATGATATTTGATGTGGTTCATGAATAGAATGAGATTATTATTCAAGAGTTGCGTGAGATGAACAAGAAATTGAATCAAAAGATTGTTATGGTGAATTGCAGAGTTATTGAACTTGAGTTTTCCCTTAACGCTTATCAGAAATTAAAAGCATAATCTGGTGTATGACCTTCTATTTAATTCTCTATCCCACACAACCATGATGATTTTGCCAATGAACCCTTTTCAATGATCACAAAAGGGGAAGAGAAACAATTTTGAGAGAAGAAATTAAAAGTTTTTGGGAAAAAATTGAGTTTGAGTAATTTTCTATTTGGTGCTTTTTGCAAATTTTTGCAGTTTCATTTTTGTAGTTTTTTTCTCCCTCTCTTTTTCGGTTTTGTTCTTATGCCATAAACATTTTAATATTTCAATAAATTTATATTTATGTTGTTTATTTACAATTGATAACTCTAATCCTTGTGCAATGCTTATAATTATCATTGACATTTGGTTTAAACTTGTTCTTTTTTCATTATAAAAAAGAGGGAGATTGTTAGACCATTAGACGATCTATCACTCAATAGACAATATAGTCATGCTAGATGATCAAAAGCTTCTTTAGATAATCTCATGGTCTAGTATGGTTTTGATGAAAACAAACACTTCAAGTAATTATTTTGAACTTAATGAATAAGTTTTGTGCAAAGAAATCACATAGTTTTCAGCATTAGACGGTCGACACAAGATTAGACTGTCAACGCAAGGTTAGACGGTCAACCCTGAACTTGATGATCAATGAGGAATGAGATTGTCAAAGGCATTAGATGATCTAGGTGAAATTAGAAGGTCAAAGGGTCATTTGACAGACAAATCTCTCTCTGTTAAAGGCATTAGACAATCTAATATTCTCTTTCGCGTTAAGCGGTCTAACCATTGTGATTAAACTAGATAAAGACTTCCCAAGCTCATTTTTGTTTTTTCTTGTTCGTTTAACTTCGCCTAACCATTAATTGATTAATTTTGAATCAAAATCAAAGATTAACAAAAACTAAAGTGATAACACGTAAGAATAATGTCCACCAAAACAAAATTTGAATTAATTAGAGAAGTAACATACAAAATCTAATATTGTTTTGGTTGAAGTCAACGTGATCTAGAACTTGATAAAGACATGCCAACAAATAGTTATGAGTATATAATTCGATACTTGCATCTACTAGTTCGAAATGTTTTCGTAAAAACCTTAACGAACATGTAGAAACATAATATAAACATATATAAATATATGTGAAAACAAACATTATACAAGAGAAGGGAGAGTTGAAATTTTATATTGAAAAGTTTTGCATTTTTCACAATATTATAGTTTAATGATATTTTAGACTCAGTTGCCAAAATATTTTCATAAATCTCATTTAAAATATTTTAGACTCAGTTGCCAAAATATTTTCATAAATCTCATTTAAAATATTTTAGACTCAGTTGCCAAAATATTTTCATAAATCTCATTTAAAAAAAATCTCCTTTTGTTAAAAGGAGTTTAATTACATGCAAGTGAAAAGAATTCATGCAAAGAAAGATTTACTATAGATATTTTTTTTAGTAGTTCGTTTGTTAATATATATTACGTCTAGTTCTTGATTGACAAGACTATCTTTATAATACAATCAAGTATTGTTTGGACATCAATAGTTCTTTGTTAAACAAATAAGTATTACTTGGATCTCAACCACTTCTCATTAAATAAATAAATATTATTTAGACTCAGCAACTTCTAGCTAAATAACCTATATTTTATAACAATTACTTCTACTTAAACAAATAAATTACAAAAATAGTGATCTAAAAGATCATGTATTCAAGAAGAATAACATTCTAAGATGAATACAAATAAAATTTAATCTTCTAGATTAACTAATGAACACAAATAATGTTCAAAGATTTTAAGAAACTTAAAAGATTGTTTTAAAGATCATATGAGTAGTATTAGTTTCATTGTCATCGTCACCCTTTCTTCTAGTTCTAGTTATTATGTATTTACAATCTAAAAAATCAATAAGATAAAATTTGAAAACCAAACAAATGAACAAAACAAATTTACCATGCCTCTTTATATTTATATTTCTTATAATATACGTGTTGAATTATCAGTTAAGTTATACTTATTTATGAAGATATTCTTTTAGCCGTTTTGTTACCATGTATATGTAATTATCAAACTATATAAGTTTATTTCTTCTAATAATGTATATTTAAAGATTCATATACCACTATTTCTTTTATAAAAGACTCATCTTAAACATTATCATAAATTTTTGACACTTAAATTGGGTGACACTCCAAAACCCACCAATTATCTGCCATTACATACAAAAAATATTATTGAAAAAAATAACAAAAAACATGGAATACCACACCAAATAGAATACCACATCAAATCCATGAAAAAAAAATAACGAACTCCTTACAAAATAAATAAATGGATTTAAAACCTATTATAAAAAAAAATCATGCTTAATACAATGAGATAAAATATAATACAACTATTAATTATACAAATTTTTTTAATAAAACATGTATCACTATCAAACTTTAACATTCCATATAGGTTGACACCACAATTTAAAAAAAAATATTTATAAATGATATATTTGATATTTCTAATTATTATTTTTATTATATTTAAGATACACCTTACTATATCTTTAATACTCTTTCTCAAGGAAAAATAAAAGTATTATCAAAACTGATCAAATGCAAACCGTCTTGTCATAAATTAGAATGTGGATCATATTTTAAACCAAATAAACTAACTGAAAAATTAAGAAAAGCAAAGTAATTGGATTACATAATTTTTCACTCCAAATCAATCGAATTCAATTCAATTCATAGACATTTATTTTGTATCATTAGCGAGTAAATACATTAGAAGAAATAAAAATAAATTAAATTGTAACAGACTAATCTCTCAAAAGAAAGAGTTAATTTAAAAGGAATGGAACTTCAAATACCTCTATTTCGGGACACTATTTATAAAAGACTAATCTCTCAAAAGAAATACCTATTTATAAAAGACTTATTTTACGTATTATTAAGAATTTTGACATCTAAATAGGAGACACTCCAAAACTCACCAATTATCTTTCATTATATAAAATATATTATTAAAAAAATAAAATAATAACAAAAAGAATGAAATACCACACCAAACCATCACAAAAGAAATAAATGGATTTAAAATCTATTATTATAAAGAAAATCAATTAATACAATGAAATAAAATATAATACCACTATTAATTATACAAATTTATTTAATAAAGCATGTATCACTATCAAACTTTAACATTCCATAGAGGTTGACACCACAATTTGAAAAAAATATTTATAAATGAAATATTTGATATTTCTAATTATTAGTTTTATTATATTTAAGATATACCTTACTATATCTTTAATACTCTTTTCAAGGAAAAATAAAAGTATTATCAAAACTGATCAAATGCAAACCGTCTTGTCAAAAATTAGAATGTGGATCATATTTTAAACCAAATAAACTAACTGAAAAATTAAGAAAAGCAAAGTAATTGGATTAGATAATTTTTCACTCCAAATCAATCGAATTCAATTCAATTCATAGACACTCTTAATTTGTATCATTAGCGAGTAAATATATTAGAAGGAAGAAAAATAAATTAAATTGTAACACTAATCTCTCAAAAGAAAGAGTTAATTTAAAAGGAATGGAACTTCAAATACCTATTTCGGGGCAAAATTTAAATCGCATAATATGAAAAAATGAAGGTTGAATTACTAAAGATTACACGTAGAAATATGAGAAATTACTACTATTGTGTTGAACTTCTACAGCTCTTCACAAGATTTTAATGATCAGACAAGTAGAAACTACAAAGTATCAAAATCTGATCCCCACAAGCTTTCTTCAAACAGAAGGAAGATACAGTGTGATAAACTAGTTAAACACTAGCTAGAAATTCTACCAGTGAGGTTATATATAAATTTTAATTGGTGTTCCTGAAGTGTGTGATTGTATTTGTACTATGCCATCCTCTGAATGTTGCATACTGAAATTTTGTATAAACTTGCTGAAAATTGCATTCTATCATAGAGATCTCAAAACTTCTCCTAGGACTAGTCCCCATTGAGTCCAATGGGTGCCACCCTGCATTTAGAAAATCAAATTAAAACCTTAAATGAGAATGTAAGAGCAAATCATAGGTAGTATTGAATGATACAAATGACAATACCTGGCAAAATACAGCAAAAGGCTCCCTAAGAGGTCCATCACATGAAAGCTCACTTGTACTACCATCAATGAAGGTTCCATCAGCAAATATCACCTGAGGTTGATAGAAGAGTTATTACTGATGACTAGGAGAGCAAAGTAAAACATCATAAAAGGTTCAAAACTGACAAAAGAGAAGATCTTTGGGCGTAGATTGTGAAGATAAATAAGAGCAGACCTCTGATGCATATCCAGCAGTGGTGCCTGCAACTGGTTTGGTATATGAACCTACTGGAGAGCTTCTCTGAACAGCCTCACAGAATGCAAGGAGACGTTCACGGCTTCCTAGCTGGACGGCCTATTGGCATTGAAGATGAACTTTTTTTTTCATCTGAATAGTTATGATATTTATTCAAGATAGTCAATATGTACTTATAGAAGAACAAAATGAAAAGTTAAAATGAATCTACCTTCTCCGTAATGTTATCAACTTACATACACAATGCTTTTAGAAGTTCTTTCATTAACTTTTCGAAAAGTTAAGGTGTATAAGTTGATTTTAACTTACCAGAGACTGGACTCATTTACATTCTCATTTTTTCTATCCTATAAGTACTTATTGAAAAGTTTGTCCAAATAGGACCTAACTAGTTGTCTAATTCACCGAGACAGCTTTTCTACCAGCAACACATTTTTGCTAGTAATTCAGACAACATTTTATTTAAAAAGAAAATAGAAGATTCAGTAAGAAAACCTGAACCGTATCGGAACGGGGGACACGAGGGAGTGGCTGCACTTTATACCCTTGAGATGCCAAAACTTCAGCAATCAGGAGGGAACCCTTACACAGGTTAAAGAATTGTCTCACTACAAGACATGCACAAGAAAAGCACAATTTACTCATTAAAATGAAGAATTCAGTACCTTGATTGCTTCCCCAACCATTTGAGGTGAAAGAAATAATCCCTGGAAAAAGGCTCGCATGATATCACCAGGAGTTGAGCCACAATCCACGCCAAGTCCGGGAGCAGAAAGACGAGCTGCAGCTGCTTCAACCCATTTTTGCTTCCCAGCAACATATCCACCACATGGTGCAATCGTTCCACCTGGATTCTTGATCAAACTGCCTGCAATCAAATCTGCACCCTGCTACCAATGTACAGTATAAATATGTAATACTACAGATACTGACAACCAACACAAGACAATCACATACCACCATGGGAGGTTCAATGCTTTCAACAAATTCACCATAGCAATTGTCCACCATGACTGAGCAGCTGGGATTTTGCACCTGTACATTTCAGAGAGCAAAATGCCATAAATATCAAAGTTACGGCCTTACATAAGAATAGCACAAACGAATAAATTGCTAAGGTACCGTTAGTATGAGACCCAACCTTGATTATTTTTATTGCTCTTCCTATGTCATTGACACTCAAACTCCGGCGCCATGAATAACCACATGACCGTTGTATGAGTGCACATTTTGTTTTTGGTTTGACAGCACTTGTCAGTAAATTCCAATCAAGTCCACCATCCTCAGCAAGCTGGAGGAAAAAATCCAAGAAGAGTCTCAGAAAGCAGACTAGTGAATTACAGCCAGAAAAAGTATTACTAAGTAGTGTCATACCGGAACTTCTCGGTACTTCACCCCAAAATCTTGGAGAGAACCCAGTCCACCAGAGTCCCTTTTCCCAATTACTTCCTCTAGTGTGTCATAGGGAGCTCCAGCAACCGCCAAAAGCTGCCAGCTATGTTAGTCTAAACCTTATTCCAGTTAAAAATACAAGTATTCAACAGAAAAATATTCTACAACTATATAAGGTAACTTCTAGCAAATAATGAAAAGCAGAGAATGTGAAAAACAATGTTACCTCATCTCCAGGCCTCAGGAGGGCAAATAAAGCACATGTGATAGCATGAGTACCTGAGAAGAACTGTTGACAGATGAGAATATTATAAAGCATATATTGTCAACTTTTGCAAAAACTAAGTTTTAGAGAACAAGGTTCCCATCTAGTGCCATCTAAAATGGATAGATACCTGCAATTTTATCTGCGTTTCTAGAATTTGAACTCATGATATCCAAAACATATAAGGCAATAGCCTTATTGTTATGCCAAGGCTCATCTTCAGTAAGAACTAATAAGTAGTGTAAAAAGGAACAAAATGGAAAACTAAGAACCTGTGAACGAACAATAGCTGATTCAGCCCCAACAATTTCTGCAAAAACTTGGTCAAGAGCCCCACGACCCCCAGCTTCATCATGACCATAACCAGTGCAACCACCAAAGTGCTGATAGCAAATGAACAATATGCATATTAGCTACCATGTTGAATCCCCAAACACAGACAATAACTAATTCTTCAGAAATTATAATGAAAAAGTTTGATAGCCTGATTGTATTAACTACCAAGGCTCACAGGTAGAATAGTAAGTTACATCCAACAAAGACGACAGTGACGAACCATGGTACCACACATGTGAACTCCTAACAAACAAATTTAAGACAGAGTGCTGAAAAACAGAAATAAACTAATGAGATGATGACTTTGCAGATAAAGCTTTCACTTTAACAGAACTTTTTTTTAACCGTTTTAGGGGAAGGAGAGCCTTTCATTTCCTGGTTTGCTACATATCAGTTACAGTGTACAAGACTGCAATTTTTCTGCATCTTCGGGGATTACTGTTCAATAATTTTGACTGAACTGAAAGGTCTAATGCAATCATTCCAATCTCTAGCAACAACACTAAAAACAGTTAACAGAAAGTTTTATTAGCCTCAAACCCATGATGGCCATCGTATCAAATAATTATTAATCCAAGAATATTATAGCATACTTGTAAACAGGTTAACTAAATCAAAGGGCAAGCTTACATGAGATCCAACTCGAGCGTTTTGAAAAGCTCTAAGGACACGGTTGGTATTGCACGCAACCAAATTATCCACAGCCCTAAACTCTAAATGTAAGGCATCTACTGCTGTCACAACCTGCAGACAAGAAGAGGAAACCATTTACCATTATTATTCTTTACCAATCCACAAGCATTTTCAGCATGTGAATCAGACACCACTTCAAAATCAGAATTTTTACTCCAAAAAATAAATTAAATCTTAGTAACACTTTGGGCTCATAGAAAACCAGAAGATAATCTCTAAAATTCAGGGGAAAGAACAGAATACATATTTTGAAGAATGAAAAGGTATTCAAATCATATGCCACGTGCCCTTTCCATTTAAAAGAAACAAGAATACAACTTCAAAGGTGCATTTCAACTGATCCAAGCTGTTTTGGTATTCAACAGAAACATTCTCCTACACACTGACAAGTGAAAATCTCAATCCTCTAGAACCGGCTTTTATTCAGTTCCTTCACATCTTCAACACATAAAGTAAACCCCAAAACCAAATTCTGAACTGAAATAAGAAAAAAAAAGAAAAGAAACAGGTATTCAACCAAAACAGACCCTAATTTTATTTTCTACTTCCTACAAATTCCAAACATTTTCTTAAGCACTACAATACAAAAGGCCAACAACACAATTCCTATATCTCAAACTAGCAGGAAAAAAACTTTATAATCTTTTTAATCACCCAAAAGAAAAAAAAGTTTTTTTTTCCTGTTTTTATAATTCCTAATGCTTCCCAGGCAACCCAATGATGCAGAATGGTTCTGGGTTTCAAAAAGGTCTAACATTTTTAACAATTCTGAATGCTTAGAAGTAACAAAATGGTAGAGGGAGAAAATAGGGATGGTTTTGGCAGCACATACCTCTGGCACAAAAGGGTTGGCAATGGCACGATGAGCGTTGATAACATTGAGAGGAATGGAGAGAGGAGAGGTAGCCATTGCAGTGGAAGCTCGAATAGGATAAGCAGAGATAGACTGCTTACGGGCACATTATTCCTTGGAATTACTCACATCTAACATTTTCTTTCGACTTCATAAGTCACACTTTACAAAATAAAGTATTATTGCTGTGCAATACTCACTTCTTTAATGATATCTGTTATATTTAATATTTATATTAATTTTTTAATTTAATAATTTGATTTAAATACAATATTTGGATTATCCTTTCTTATTGTTAATATAATTTGAATGAAAATAGTACAAAAGAAGTAATATTATAAATTTGAGTTAAAAAGAAAAAAGAAAATAATTATAATGTGTCTAGTTAATAGAATAGAAATGATATCGGGTGAAGAGAGTTAAGGTACTTTCTTAATATCTCAAATCGGATCCAATTGTCAATCCCGTAAACAATATGCATTTTTACTATAAATTAAATCTTAAAAGATTAAGCTATATGGGACATACGAGCATTCTCATTTAACAAGACAAAAGGTTAAGCTATTCAAGAAGATAAACATTGTTAATCGACAGGGACATTGTGAAAAGAAAGAATATATTTAAAGTTGCATGAAACACAATCAAGTTCAGACTTAGAAAGGATATGTATAGAAGTTAAAATCATTCAATAGTTATAAGCAACCTCTCAACATATATCTTCTTCATATATAAAGCCCTTAATCGAGAAAAAAGTCAAAAGAATAGAGGTAACAATATACAAAAATGTTGTTGAAATTCCTTATGCCTCTACAACAAAGCTTCAGAAATAGATCCCAATTTTGAGAACAACACTAAATCTACCATATCCTTGGATTTGAAGAAGTTTTTAAAAGAACACTCAGAGTGCTCATCCAGCTACCTAGGAAAAAGAGTCTATCTATTGGATATGTCTAAAAATGCAACCCCTTCATAAATAACAAAGAAAATGATTAGAACTAGTAGAGAGAGCTTAAGCCTTGTACTCGTCAAAAGACCATGTTCTCCCTACTAGTCAGACTCAATGATTAGCTTCTTACCTTAGCTAGTAATAATTATTTATCAAACAATATTTTTTAAGCCAAGTGTGGCTAGATAAAAAATACTCATTGAGGAAAAAGTGGCTTGGGAAAGAATACTCATTAACGGGGTCAATTAGGAGTGGTTGCAATATGAAAGAATACTCATGAAGCCATAAGTGGTTTGGGAAAGAATACTCCTTGAGAGGGTTATCTAGGAGTGGTTGTGATATGAAAGAATACTTGTTGAGTTAGAAGTGGTTTGAAAAAGAATAACCTTGACAAGGTCAGCCAAGAGTAACTTGAGTCAAAGAATACTCAATTAAGTCAAGAGTGACTTATGTTAACAACACTCAAGGAAATGGCCAGGAATGACCAAGAAGAATATTCAATTAAGTCAAGAGTGGCTTATGTTAAGAATACTTAAGGAAATAGCCAGGAATGATCAAAAGTCCAAAGAATACTCGAAATATACTTCACAACAATAATTTGTCTAGTGGACCTTAATTTGTTGATTGGGTACTGGATGTAGTTTGTTACGAAAGATGGACCAATATAAATTGTTATGTATATTTTTTTCTTCCCTAATCTTTCTACATTACATGTTATTATTGATTATATTAACTAAAGAAAGAGAGTTATGGTTTAGGGTTAAATTATCTTTTACTCAATTATGACACATTAGATTTTAACTTGCATCAGTCACGATCTATCAAACCAAGAATTACAATCTGATCGTTTATTGAAATCAATAAGAAAATACTATAGACAAATGATTCAGTGAAGTTAGTTAGTTGCGTCTGAAACGATGCATCAAATGAAAGGGTTTATCAACACCCAATTTCATCTGGGTGAAAAACGATAAATAAATAAAATACTAATAAAAATAAAAAATATATTTTACTAATCACACCTTATGTTTTTAATGTTTGCACCCCCATTTCTTTTTGTTTCAAATTGGGCCATTTGACCCAATATCATATGCGGCCCAATTGCATCGATCATGCGGTCCATTTCACTCACAAAAAAAAAGGAGAAATAAATAAAACAAATTAAAAATAAAGAGAGAGAGAGAGAGAATGGATGACGTGGCAAATGCATTATTCATCATCTTCTTCCTTTTGCACTTCGTTTTGTTTATTTTTTAGTACCGTTTTAACTCGTCTTCATATATGGGCAACCAGGATATGAATCGGTGAAGGATGAATGATTGGAGGTTAATTGTTTCCACTTGAATGGGCATTTTCCGTTGAGAGTCATTATGGCTCTCAACAGAAATGTTTCGTTTAACACACAAACTGAAGCGTCATTCTTGTCCTATAAAAAGGCAAAGTGTTCCTTCATTCAGGGGTTGGGGGATTCATTTTTGGAATTGAAGAAATTCGAGTTCAGAAAGTGGAGAGAGTTCTGTAAGAGAAGCATAAAAGAACGAAGTGTTGAAGGTTAAAGCACTAGTTGAAGAGTTTCATAAACGCATATTAAACTTCGGATTAATGATTTTCAACAGGTAAATGATCCTTTATACTTTCAAAACTTGATGAATGTTTTTGTAACTGCAATGTTCATTATCTTCCTTGTTTAGCTTATTGCATGCATTTCTCTATTCATGATTCTTTTTGTTCATTGATATATCTAGTTTAAAGGCTTATTGATTATAATTCTCTGTCGTTTGTATGTGTCTTCTTATATTATTAGTAAATTATTTTACTATGACTGATTTTTTAAAAGCCATGGCGCTTGCGTCGATGATGAGGCAACAAGCATTTTAAACATTCGTCGAAAGAAGAAACCAAACCTCCATTGTTGAAGCCTCCAACCCCAACGCATTAACCTACGTTCAATTCTAATCTCTGAAACCTTAGAAACTTGATCTCTGCACCGAGGACTTTCAAATGTTTTCTGTCGTTTATGTGTTTGTTTTGTTTCCTTTCATTTAAAGCATATTCGTTTAATGTTTTCTTGCACCAAGATTATGTGTCTCACAAGTTCAATTCTATGTATGTTTAATTTTAGGATGTTATTGTTGCACCGAAATTATTTCGGTGTAACATGTTTCGTTTGGTTTCCGTGTATTTTTCACCTTGTTTCGTCCATTCATTCTTTATCATCATAGTGCCAAACATTGTTTCAATTTCCACTTTTTTTTGTTGTTGCATTTTGTCAAGCACCTTAGATACATCGATTCGTCTTGGTGTAACTAAGTGCGGTGTACCTGTAGTGAGTGTTTAGTGCATTGCTTGATTTTCACTTTACCCATTTTCGTTCAAACACATTCAAGCAAGCATTTAACCTAGCCCAAGTGGTTTTGTGAATCAAAATCACGTACAATAATGTTATGTTCACAAAACCAAACTTTGAAAACCTTCTTACCTTCATTCAAAGAACCAACCTTCAAAAGCATTCTTTAACCTTCACTCGCTTCACTCAAACTTCACTTTACCTAAAACTCACGTACAAACTTTTCCTCATACATCAAACACCTTGACTTATTTGATCGTGAACAAAGCCACGCACGCTAGCGCGTTCACAATCCTTACCCAATTGGTTCTGTGAATCTTAAACATGCCCGCTGATCCCTATGTTCACATAATCAAGCCTTGAAACCAACCATCAAAGAACTAAACCACAAAACCATTCACACTTGAACCTATCTTGTACCAATGGCATGCATAACCCAATTTTTTGTTTAGACTACCCATTTTGTGAACATGAGTCAGGCATGCTGGCATTGTTGTTCATAAAAGATCAAAGAAAACTTCACGCCTTCTTTGAATCTTCGTCTACATATCTAACCTTGCAACCTTCATGCATAAAACCAATTTTGTTTGCGTAGCCATGCATAAAGGTTACCTAAGTAATTTTAACCTTTTACAGAAATTAGCCTTACACTCAAAACCTTCGCTTGTAAATTTCCCATGAATGCTTTCGTGTAACTCACATACCTTGTATACAACAAATTTTCCTCTGTAAGGCATAAGTCACGTATGCTGACACTCATGCTCACAGAAAAAACCCTGCTCATCCTTCTGCACAAAAATCTCACCTTTCCCGAAAAGCTCACGTGGTTAGCTATGTAACCCAGGTTTTTTTCTTCTTTCCTCTTTACTAAAACTATACCTGAAACCTCTAAACCTTACCTAGAAACACTCACTAATTCCCATGACTCTTAAAACATCCCAAAAACTTTGAAACAAAACACAGATCCCCAATCATCATGAACCCTAAAGTTTATACGTAAATAATGGTTTTTTTCATTGAACATATTTTTGAAAAGGAAAACTTTGCTTTGACAACCACAACTGACATACAACTAGATGTCAACCGCTGAGGTGGCACAATTGCATACATAGAGAAGGGCAAAACGGGGTTTTTGCTTCTAAAGGACATTTATGGTATTTGGCTATGGAAGGACATATTTAGGATTTGAGTAAGTAAAGTTACAAAAATTTCAAAACTGAGAGGAAAGGGTGGGCACGAGCGGGTTAGGGAATTTAAGGGTTCAAGGGAACGCGAGGGGTTGAGTGACAGAGTGCTTTTGTGCCAACAATCGACCGACGGTCAGAGATATTGGCAGGTGGTTGCAGTTTGTCACGGGTTTACGATTTTCAGTGGGTTCGTGCATGCAAGGGGTTGAGCAAGAGTGATTTTGTGCCATTAATTGACCGAAGGTCGGAGAGATTGGAAGGTGGTTGTTGTTTGTGGAGTCCAGTGTTGTACAAAGGTTGAAGGTGTTTTTAGCTAACCCAACCTTTTTTACGACTTTTTGGGTTTGGGACGGTGAAAGACTGAATAAAGACAGGTATACACTGGTTTTGGTATGATTTCTGATTTGCATTAGGAGATTTTAGACTGGTATTTTTTTCTGGGGGTTTATTAGCGTCCTTAAGTCGACAATGAGGGCGGTTTAGTGATTACGATTGGTTCTACGATGAATGTGATTTCGTTTTTGGTTAATGGTTAATGGTGTTGTTTTTGAGTTGAGGGTATGAGATTGTGTAATCGATTTAGAGTTGTGTTTAATTTGTCATTGATTGAATAATTGTTTTTGTTAGGGTTAACAATAGAATAATTAAGGCAAACATAAGTGTAGTTTAATTTTGCACTGAGTTCCTGGTTGTGGTTGGTGGTAAGAACCTTCAACTGAGTTAAACAATTATATAAAGAGGCTTAAAGTGTTTGTATGTGTAGTGGTGAAGGGTTGTTGCAGGACCAGTGGTGGTTGTTGTTTGATGTAATTGTTAGGTGGTCGTTGTTCAAGTCCATGTTTAGGCAGTGTTAAACAATTATATCTCGGTTAATTAATTATTGGGTTTTGTTTCATTGTATTTGTTATTTTTTAGGAAAAGAATGACAAGTGGTGAAAGTGTTTCAGATTCAGGGGAGTTATGTGTGCGACATTTCTATTATACGAAGTACTTGGGAGCTGTGAATACTATGTTAACAATGCAACAGGACAATTGTATTCAAGAAACTCCATTTGGTTGGTTTACACTATTGACTCATAAAGTCAAAATAAGTAGGAGAGTGTTGAAAGAGTTATGTGCAAGATGGGTTGAGAAAAGAGGTGGATTTTTTATTAGGTCTGAGTTTGTGCCTTTCTCTTTGTTAGATGTTTGTGTTGGTTTAGATCTACGCGTTTCTGGGGTAGATGTAGAATTGGAAAATGAAAATGTTGATAGTTATTGTAGAAGTATATTTACTTGTGGAATAGCTAAGGTAAAGATGGTTTTTGATGAACTTGTTAAATGTCATACTAATGGTAAGGTTGACAAATTTTGTTAGGTTTATCTGAATTTTTGTTTCCCAATAGAATGAGAAATGTGTATTCAAGGTTGTTTAACATTGTAGATAATTTAGGTGAGCTTCATAGGTTTAAGTGGGGCACATGTGTGTATACATATCTGTTCAAAAGCTTATGTCGAGCTTCAAGGTGTATTCACAGCGAATAGAATTCAATTATTCGTGTGGCGAACTGTGTATACTTGTTGCAGGTAAATTGTAAAGTGCTTTATGATGTTAATCTTCAATTGTATTATGTGGTAAAGTTTAATTTATGATTTGTAATTTGACTGTAGATATGGACTTTAAACCATGTAATTGTGACAAAGCAAATTTCTCAAAGAATTAGAATTGTATTCCCCATAATCCTACATTGGAAGGATGTGAAGGTTGGTGACAAGGAGGTTGAAACAGCCTTCAAAAACAACGTGGTGAGTGAAGTTTGTTGGATTTGAATTACTAATATGCAATGTTAATTATCATTACTTTTCTTGTATTGTTAAACGGTTTTGCAGGTAATTTGTAAGTTGTTGTTGTCGAAGGAAGAGTGTCGACAGCATGTGGCCAAAGAAGCCTTTAAAATTGACATTCTTGAAGTGAATGAAAGCAAAACGGACGATATAGCGGGAATTGAAGTTTGTTAAAGTTGTGTGCACTTAGTCGTCTTTTTTGTAAAATGATATGTTTGTAATGTATCAGTTAATATATTCGTGTAAATGAATTATGTGACAAACAATGAGATTTACTGTGTTTGGTAGTATTTTGTGTGAAATCTCATAATTGGTCCGAATGTGCTGTTGAGTTAATCACTTAATAAGACATGGTTAAACACATTTTCTGGAAGTAAGGTTTGTACAAATTTATTTCTTCGTACTTTCTCTTAATTCTTCTAAGGTAATTTGCATGAAGTTTGTTGGTTTGGATTAAAGTTAGTCGACCATATGTACCAACAAATATTGACAAAAATATAGGAACTGAACCGTCAGGAGCCTCACATGTTTTGTGTCAAATTTGGTAAAGGGTCAGAAAGTTTTGTAGAGTTAATCCCATAATAACACAGGGTTAAACACATAGTCTGACAAATTCTCTAAACCAAATTTGTTAACGCGAGTGGGGATGGTTTGAGCGAAACTGTGTCAGGGGAGATTTATAAGCCTCTGGAGTCAAATAGCTTAAGCGGAGATATAAATGTCCGAGCGAAAATAACACATGTTTTTGTCAAGTTTGGTAAATGGTCAAAAAAATTTGTTGAGTTAATCACATAATAACACAGGGTTAAACACATACTGAACAAATTTGCTAGTGGGGATGGTTTGAGCGAAGCTGTGTTAGGGGAGATTTATAAGCCTCTGGAGTCAAATAGCTTAAGCGGAGATATAAATGTCCGAGCGAAAATAACACATGTTTTGTGTCAAATTTGGTAAATGGTCAGAAAGTTTTGTTGAGTTAATTACATAATAACACAGGGTTAATCACATACTGAACCAAATTCGCTAACGTGAGTGGGGATGGTTTGAGCAAAACTGCATCAGAGAAGATTTATAAGCCTCTAGAGCCAAATAGCTTAAGCGGAGATATAAATGTCTGAGCAAAAATAACACATGTTTTGTGTCAAATTTGGTAAATGGTCAGAAAGTTTTGTTGAGTTAATTACATAATAACACAGGGACACATACTGAACCAAATTCGCTAACGCGAGTAAGGATGGTTTGAACGAAACTGCGTCAGGGGAGATTTATAAGCCTTTGGAGTCAAATAGCTTAAGTGGAGATATAAATGTCCGAGTGAAAATAACATGTTTTATGTCAAATTTGGTAAATGGTCAGAAAGTTTTGTAGAGTTAATCACATAATAACACAGGGTTAAACACATATTGAACCAATTTCACTAACGCGAGTGGGGATGGTATGAGCGAAACTACGTCAAGGGAGATTTGAGCACCAACCACCTACCAATGTCATGTGCCGAGGGAAAGTCGTGTTGTGCCATTACCAGCACCGAACATACAAAGTGTTTAACCCCGTCTACTTAAGTGTTTAACTAATCACAACTTTCTAACCACCCATCACAGGAAGTACCCCCTGACCTGCATACCTGAAATTATTATATGTTTTACACCTTGGCATTGAATACAAGTGTTCCTTGCTTCATGATCGACACAAGTCCTATGCCATCACAACCATTCCAGATAAAATTGTTTAACTCTGTTTATTTATGTGCACACACTAGCAAAAATTGACTCAAAAAAATATTCTACGCAGTAGATATGATCATTTATCACACCTATTAGGTCAACTGTAAACAACAAAATATGAACACCACAATTTAGTAATAATTTTTGCCACAATTTTTAATTTAATTGAAAATATGATATCAATAATTGCTAACAATATTCATACAAAATGTTCAAATTTGAATATTGTACTCCAACTTCAAATTACAATGTACAAATATAACTTTATAAAGGTGTATACAAATATCTTCATAAATCTACTACAGTCAGATCTTCTTGTATCCGACCTTCTTACAATGCACAAATAATTTATTTGCATTAGTTTCCTTCATATCAATATTAGATCTTCTTGCAGCCATAGCTAGCTTCAAAGCAACATGTTCATTAAATGAGTTCAGTTAAAAAAATTAGTATGTTGCATAATTTCAATCTACAAAACCAATGGTAAACATTCACGCATTCTGCAAAACAAAATTATTATGTGCCTCTTTAACCTCCATACCTAAAATCCTTACATGTTTTAAACTTTTGGATTCAACACAACTGTCACTTGTTTCACCACTAACCACCTACGAATGCCCTAACCCAAGGGATTGTCACCCTGCACCATGACCAGTTTTGCAACTACACAGCGCTTAACCCTCTCTACTAAGTGTTTAACTAAGCAAAACTTTATATCCATCCATCATAGGCATCAATTATGTGCCCGCCTCACCTTCCTATCTCAAATCCTTAAATGTTTTCAACTATTGGATTCAACACAAGTGTGCCTTCATTTACCACGAACCACCTAACAATGCCATAAGCCAAGGGACAGTTCTGTTGCGCCATGACTAGTTTTACACATTCAGTATTTAACTCTGTCTACTTAAGTGTTAAACCAAGCATAACTTTCTGACTACCCATCACAAACACTAATCTATACCAAAATCAGACCTACATTAGAAACAGACCCACAAATTATCAACTCACACCACACCAACACAAATAAAACACTAAAAACAAACAACTGCTCATACACAAAAAATGAACCTACACACGAAATGCGACGGCGACAGTTCCTTTGACTTTGGGTGTTGAAGAACGAAGACAACGTTCTTACTCTGTGAATGAAAACCCAAGGGGTTGTGGTTTCTCTTGTACGAAAGTGACAGCGACAGCGAAAGCTACACTTCTTCCCTCACACAAATCGACCCACGATCCTCAACAACGGAGATGACGTTCATTGAAGAACGGCGGCTACACTGCTCGCGATGAAGAACGAACAGGGTTTGTGATTGCAAACAACAGACAGGGACAATAGATATGAGATTGAAAGTCACTGTTTCTCGAGCTCTCGATTGCAATGTCTGGGCGGTGCGATTCTGATACAACCCCAACCATCTAAACCCTAATAGCTTCAATCGACCCTCAGTGCCATGCCAGAGCATTTTTTCCACGTCAATAATGTTGGTTGCATCAGCGTCACGTATAGTTGTAAATTGGGTGTGTGCCACGTGTGGTTGTCAAAGTATAATTACTCTTTTGAAAACTTTCTTAGTTGTCTCTGCCTTCTTTTGATTTTACTCATTTGATTAAAGGTACTGTGTTAGGACAAGCACTGTGGGGTGCTAATACCTTCCCCACACATAACCGACTCTTGAGCTCATCTTTGGTTCATAGACCATTTCTTTCTTTTTTGATTTTCCATAATAAATTATAGTGGCGACTCCATCTCTTTATTTTTGTCACAACCATGGTCACGACAAGGTGATAAAAAATTATTTTTAAAAATATTTATATAGAGATTGAAGTCGCCACCATAGTTCATTACTGGAAAACTATAGAAAAACAAAAAATAAGAATAGTCTACGAACCAAATTCAAGATTCAGAAGTCAGTTACACGCGGGGAGGTATTAGCATCCCACAACGCCCGTTATAAGATGGTACCTTTAATCAAATAAGAAAAGTAAGTGTGGTTCTAAAGATGTTATTTTTCCCAAAAATAATAATAATAATAATAATAATAATAATACAAATAAACACAAATAAAATAAAAAAATAAAAAGAATAAAATAAACAAATATTAATACACAAAGATGCAAAATAAAATAAATAAAAATAATTAAAAATACCAATAAAATAAAATAAATAAAAATACAAATAAAAAATAAATAAAGTTGCAAAAATAAAAATAAGCAAAAAATAAACAAACAAAATATATTTTTATTTTTTGGGCCCGACAAAGATTTATTTTGCTCTGACGTATTTTCTTAAAGGAAAATCAGGGACTACGTAGTTCTAATTTAAAAATGTCTTATAGTGTTTAATATTTTTTAATTTTTTGAGATTTTATTTTATTTTATTTTTATTATTTCTTTAGAAATATTTTATATTCTTTATATTTTTTAATATGAACCTCGGGTGTAAATAAGAAACCATGGAAATAGGTCCCCATAGACCAAGACCCAATGTCATGTGCCTCATTTTTTTTGAACCCTAATTGCCTCAACATTCACCGCATTCATTGTAAATCAAATTAGGATTATTGAAGATATGCAAATGTGACCAATGGTGGCGCCGGCAGGGAACAGTGTCGCGGTTGCAGGTGGAGCTCACCGGCGAGGAAGACGGTGCAGCATGCGGCATGCAGCACGTAGGGGGAAGATCCTGCCATCTCCAGCGGCGGTGTGGCATGGTGGGTGAAAAGGGCCATCATGCGATGAAGATGGTTCCGCCATTTATAGTGGTGGCGTGGCATGGTGGCTTAGGAGAAGGCCATTGAGTGATGACGGTGGGGCCTAAGGCGCGAATGTGGCCGCGCTCAATGGGAAGGTGAAGTGACGGCATCACCGAAGGTGAGGCACGGTGAAATGTTAGGTTGATGATGCAGCTGCCACCACCGATGGTGGTTAAGGGAGTGGTGTCGCGGTGATCACCGGCGGCGAGACGCAAGGCCGTTTGTGGTTGGGTATTCTTCCTGTATTTTTAACTTTTGGTAATGGATGTTTGGTTTTATTGATTCTCGTTTGGTTCTCTGTTTTGATATTAGTTAGGTTATAGAGGCGCTGCGGTGGTCACTGGTAGCGTGGGCACTACTGTTGTGTTCAGCAACAGGGTGACCTTGGTTCTCTGTGCTTCTATTTAGTTCTATGTTGTTCTTTGTGGTTCTCTATTTGGGTTCTGATAGGTGTTCTATGGTTCCAGGATGGGTTCTGTCCGATTTCTAATAGGTTGTGATGTGTTCTGCTGTAGTTTTGAAGGATTTTGATGTGATTTCGAATGATTTTGATAGGGTTTAGGGTTCTTGTTTGATTTATTTCTTAATTTTATTTGAGAGGATTCTGATAGGGTTTAGAGTACCTATTTGGCTGATATTTTTTGTTTGGAATGATTTTTATAGCTTTTAAGGTTTTTTTTTTGTTTGGAATGATTTTGATAGCTTTTAAGGTTCATTATGAGACTCGAGCAACAATATCTCAAAAGGTATAAGAATTGTGCTTTAAGCAGCAACTCCTTTATATATAATATATTATTCACATTCAATTTGTATTTATTATACAGGGTATAAAAACACTAACATTTGATATTAAATTTTTCACAGATTAAACATGGAAAGAAATAACACGTATATATACATTAAACAAACACATTGCAATTAGACAGGAGCAAAGTGATCAAGACATACCAGTTATAGTTCCCAAAAATGTTTCCTTTTAATTTGTTTTAAGCTTTTTCCCCAATATGTGAGAATTGGACTCTAATTCTTGAATAAACTAGATTCTCTCTTGAATTTTTCTACCTCTGTGAATTGTACCTATAGACCCTCTCCCTGTGTATGTGTATGTGTGTAAATGTGTGTTTTACAAAATTTTCTCAACTCTTCAAGTTACTTTGCTAATGATTTTCAGTAAATGTCATCTTAATTTAAAGAAACTGATAAGTCAATCATTAAACAAAATAATCACCATCAAGACCTTTTAACAATCCATAAGCTCATGTGTTAAGCTCTTTTTTAAAAAAAAAATCAATTATCATATTTTTAATTTATTTTCATGCCTTAAAAATGAGTAACTGAAAAGGTAGACCTAAAAGCATGAAGAAGACATGAAGAAGTTAGAAAATCATAAAAAAATAAAAACAATAAAAACAATAAAAACCAGAATAGTCTGAATTAATGAAAATAAAATGAGTAATTAATTAACTCATATGTAGAGACGTATGTTGCACATAGGAGAGAGAAAATAGAGGTTGTAATTAATAAAGAGGGGTACCAATAATCATTTTATTCTTTTCTTTCTGACACCCCTAATAGGTTGGGCCTCAACCAGACTAATCAGACCTAATGACTTTTTTTATTTTTTTTATCTTTTATTGGATCGGGCTTCATTCAACTTTTTTTTTTATCTTCTGGAGTTTTTTTTTTTAAAAATGGACTAAAATTTCATTTTTCTGTCTTTCTTTTTTCTTCTTTTTCATAAAAATAGAATGAGTCTAAGACACTTTCTCCTTTATTTATTTATTTATTATATATATATATATATATTATTTTATTTTTTATACTATTTTCCATATTTAAAATGAAATAAAAGATTATTTTTAACAAATAGAATTAAACCCTAACTTTTTTTTTCATTTAAAAAAATAATTTTATTTGCCCGGACGAAATTGGGTGTTGACACTTTTCACTTTCATCCCATTTTTTCCACATTATTTTTTTAGATTGCCGTCCATCGTCGTTGACAAGGTCAAGAAAAGGTTAGAGTCTGATCCTTTGATAGATTCATCATAGTTTGAGTACATTCTGTTGCAACACGAGTCTCAACAGGATGGCGAAAAAAACTTTGAAAAAAAAAATAAAGGATTTGTCATCATAGTTTTTTAAGGAAAACTACATAAAAACCTTTAAAAGAAATGGTTTATGAAATCGAATTTGAAGTCTGAGAGTTAGTTATGTGTAGGAAAGGTGTTAGCATACTACAATGTTTGTCCTTAAACTGTTGAAAATAGTGTAGGCTGAAGTTCAAGAGCGGGACGAATTGAACTACGAATTCTTTTTCAAAAACTTTTGTAGGAGAGTGCAAATCTTGATTAACCAATATATTATGAAATCAATTTAGCACAATACAAGCAAAACAATAAATTAAAAATGAAGCCAACTTGTTGAAATTATTATCTTAGTAATTTTTTATAATCTGTCCAGTAAAACAATCGATTAAAATGTCAAAACAATCTGTTAAAATTTCTTAGCAGTCAAGAAACAGAAAAATAACAGATTGATCAGAAAAACAATTCTTGGTCAAACTCACAAGTATTCGGACAAGAAAAACAATCGATTGAAATCGCAGATTAATTGATTGAAATTTTTCTAGTAGTAGTTTTTCAAAAATCTAATAGTGAAAACAACTAATTGATTTGCACCATCAATATGTTTATATTCAAGAAAAATAAAATGAACCTTATAAATTTCCAATAAAGAAAATCAACAAATTAAAATTACAATCAATTGATTGAAATTTCTAGAAATCACTGTCAATAGTTTCACAACAACAAAGGTGAAAATTGTAAGTTGGTTTTATATTTCAATTGATTGAAAATTTTAATTTGAAATTTAATCTGATTCAAATATGTCAAAATCAATTGCCTACAAGATTGTTAATCAAAAACTTGAGTTAAAAGTCACTTTTTATTAACAGCCCAAAAAATCAATGGAATGATTTTACATTCAATTGATTGTTTTTATTAGCAGAATCAATATTCAGTGCAGAACCAGTTTGCGATTTTCAAGGAGTTCAAGAACAGTAAGAGATCCCACAATTTTTATACTGGTTCACTCTTTTTCAAGAGCTACATCTAGTTTCTTTGTCACACTAGCAAATATTCCAATAATCAATCAAAGATTACAACGAAACACAAGTTCAAGACCCAATCTTGCAGCCTACAAGATTGCTCAAGACACTTTATGCAACACCCCACTTCACAACTACAAAAACCATTGTAGAACCCACCTAGAACCCTATCTAGATGAAATATCCACACCAATTACACCTAGAAACCCTATCTAGATGAATTACAATACACACATTAGAGGAAAATGAATTACAACTTAATGATCAAATCAAAATATAACCTACAACCTATTAAGAAAGGGAAGAACCACTTCGCTGATCACAAAGGTTGTTGTAATGATGCTTCAATCACTATAAGGCATACAATATTAGCTCCAAGATTGAGAATCAACGTTGTTCATTTGAAATCTTTGAAAAACCTCTCCACCAAGAAGCTTTCTTGCTCACCCCATGCTCTCTTAGTTGAAAAACTCAAGTATTTTCAAAATCTGAAATCTGGAAAAGCTTGCATGAAAGTTGCAGAACATGTTCTTTTATAACAACTCTGCATTTAAGTAAAATCATTCGGTTGCTTTTCAATTCAATCGATTAATTTTACTAAAGTACAATTCAATCGATTGATTTTGAAAAACAATCAAATGTTTTTCATGCAATAGTAAAAATTTTCATTAAAATTCATTTAAAAAAAATTACCATTGATTCATTGGAGTTCTTACATGTTTTTATCATGATGAAAGTAAGCAAACAACACACTAATTCAAAGACTCAATGTTAGCACCAGGAGTTGCTGTATTGATTTGATGAAGCCAAAACCAACTACAACTAAAGCTGCTGAGTTAATTTGGAGCAACCAACCATGTTAATCAAGTCAAGACCAAATGTTGTCAAGTGAAGATGCATGGAGTTTGCATGGACATTGGTGCTTTTGGGTCTAGGCTTTAGGTGGTGTTGGTGTGTCTTGATTGAGGTTAAAATCTGTGATGATGAATGTGCTGATCATTGATAAGTTCCACTGTGAAAATTGATTTTAGCAAGTTTTTAAAAATCATTAAAAACAGATTTCAGATTTTGATAAACCGTTTTAACTGTATTTTAAAATCTAGTCGACTGAGTGTCAAATCAATCGACTAAAGTTTGACAGCTGTCACTACAGCTGTTTATAAATAGCTGGTGCATTTTCAAAAGAGAAAAACACAGAGATTTTTCATACATACTATACTGATTTGATTTGAGAGAAAACGCTACCACACTTTTGAGATCAAAATCATTTGAAATTTTCAAAGAATTCATCAAGAATTGATTTTCTGCATTCTGCTAGAGCTTCGGAAACTGACTACACATTTCTACATCATTGATTTGACCTCAGACTAAGCACTCTATACCTGTTTTTTCTTACATTTCTGATTTGTTGTATAGAGTTGTTGTTTTTAGTTGATTTCTGTGTAAATCTTTCAACTGTATTCAAACTGCTACTGAGTTCTTGAATTACTGGGGTGTAATTCTTGATACAATGAGATTGTACTGGTGGTTTGCCTACTCCAGGAGGCAATGTGAGGCGTTTCTTGGTTATACAGTCGATTTTGTATAACTATGACTTGTTGTAGGTTTCAGCAAGGGTGTTCTTGAAACATAATGGGTTTCTGTGTGGTTTCTTGTTCTGTTGAGGGTTCAGCAGTGGTCTACTGTGGGGAGTAGTTAGACGTTTCTGGGTTATACAGTGGATTTTGTATAACTGTGACTTGCTGTGAGTTTCAGTAAAGGAGTTCTTGAAACACACAGTGGACTCTGTGTGGTTTCTTGGTCTGCTGTAGGTTCAGCAGTGGTTGCTGCAAGTGCAGTGTATTCTTGTTGTGGGCAAGTGCTGTAAACTTGATCAGTTGATCATTTTTAGTGAAATCCTTACTGTGTGTGAGGGACTAGACGTAGCTCGTTTGGTGGGTGAACCAGTATAAAAATCTTTGTGTTCTTGAATCTTCTTTCACTTTCTTGATCACTGATTTAATTGATTGGTTCACTGTATAAACTGTTTTCAAAATCTATAACTGAACTCTATTTGATTTAAGACTTAAACATTTTTTAATAATTGTTTCTTTCATAAAAAGAATTTTATTTTTGATTGGTTGATAATAATTCGAACTGTTAACTGAATCGAATTTGACCAGTT
>Ga0209489_100055_pt1 | contig 147852 bp, 61 predicted proteins | sample SiratrowhiteBW_FD_187527 | JGI IMG/M metagenome (GOLD analysis project Ga0209489, IMG submission 187527) | Root nodule microbial communities of legume samples collected from California, USA - Siratro white BW (SPAdes) (version 2) | ecosystem: Host-associated > Plants > Roots > Nodule | place...
AAAAAGTAAAAAAAAAAAAAAAAAAAAACCATAAAAACTGACATTGTTCTACATTGTACTCGCCTTCACCAAACCTAAGTTGCTTAAACTGATCTCCAAACCAATTAAAGAAGGTCCCTGCATTATCTAAACACGTTCCATGGTACATGATCACATGCAATGCAGAATAAAAGTCGATGATTTATCAAAATAAATTATCAGGTCAAACCCTAATTAAGATACAGGACAAAATCATATAAGCAACAAACAAAACATCTTCTTTTTAAGATTTATAAAAAACTAAATGCCTCTCGACATAATTAAAAAAATAATAATCCTCCAAGTTCGAATGATTTATGTAGTTCATTTGGGATCCTAGATTCAAATCTTATTATCATCAGCATAAAGAAATGATAAAAAAAAAAGGGGGAGTTAATGCGACCCCCCTAAGGTGTTAAATATGTTACGTGCATGTTGTTAAATTTAAGTAAGTAATGATTACGTGAAGGGGCCAATTGGAAGTTTATGTGCAGTGATGCATGTGGTGCAAAGCATGAAAGCACGTTAAGAAAACAGGGTAGGGTATGAGGAAGTCCATGTGAAAGTAGTTTTGTGGATACAAATTTCACATGTTATGTATGATAGGGGTAGGGGGTGGGGAACATTTAGTTAGGAATATTATAAAAGTTAACTACCTTATAATTTCATCTGCTTCTACATATGGCACACATAACATTCCAGCTTGTCATGCCTCAAAACTAAGAGGTCAAGAAAATTCTATTACTCTTGTGGGCGTCCACACCCTCGTGATTTCAAATTTTTTTTAGAAAAAAATGGCATTTAACACTAGGTAATGATTACAATAACAAGTCTGAATGATTTTGTGGAAAATATCTAAATAGTTACCTCATATGGGTGAATTTGTGTGTAACATATTCACTACTATTAACAAGGTTAAACGTAATTAGTGAATGGTTTTGTTCCTTGTATATATCAATAGAAGTTCGATGTTCTAAATAATTGTGTATTGAAAAGACTTTTGTTTAAACAAATAAAACTCATTTAAACTATCTTTATAACTCAGATGATTAGTTTCGTGACTTCTAAACATAAGAATACCTTACATATAAAAACACATTCACTGCCTCTAAAATTGCTTTTAAATAAATCTGCATACATGTTATATATATATATATATATATATATATATATATAGTATACCATAACTTTAGTTTATATGTATTGAATCCAATATTATCTTTTAAGAAATAATAATCACTAAGAAGAATATTTAATTTCAAATGGTTGTAAGTCAAGAGAGAAAAATATTATATTTGATAAAGATTAAAAATATAAAAAGAAATTATGACAAATCATGAATGTAACTTGACATTCAATTTGTTTCGTAAGATTTAGGAAATCATGGACAGACTAATTTTAAACCACAAAATTGTTGAAACCTCGCAATAGGAAAAAGAACAAAGATGTTAAATAGTATTGAATTCTGAATATAAAAAAGTGTTTATAAAAATCATTTATTGCAACATATATTCTTGATAATTTTAAAATAAAATAATAATATTATTATTAAAGAGAAAATAAATATTTTATTTATAGATAATAAATACAATTAAATTTATAATAAAAGCTATAAAAAATAGTTTTATTGAATAAAATAATTAATAATATTTTTATACATTTAAACCTCAGAGTAATACAATCATATAACATATAACACAACATAATATAAAATATATTAAAAAAATTACTAGAGCCAAATCCCCCAACCCAACATAGATTTCAAAATTGGCTTAGTGTAAAATTATAGGCGTAAGAGTTCAAGCTGTCCGTATGAAATTCATATTTATATTAATATTTTTTGGTGATAAAAAAAGTTTATGGTTCATACAATATTTTAAAACTGATAACAAAAAATTAATTTGTACTTACGTCTCTATTTGCTGACTAAACGTTTTTTTTTTTTACAGCACAAAATCAAATGTTTGTTGAGATTAACTTATTTAAAAGAATTGTTGAAATCGCTTTTAAAAAAGTCCACTGCCGTTGAAACTTCGTGTTCATGAACATAATCTGATGACAGTGATTCTCAAAACTAACTTTCCTCAAGTTGAAACTACTTGAAAACCATGTTATTGCCTTATCTAACGTAAGAGAAATGTCAACAACTTGTCCAAGAGTTGAAAGGTCACAGTGGCTAATGGGTAGTTTTGTGTGGAAATGTAGTAAGATACCTTACGTAGTTGTTTGCTTCAAACGTGATTCTGCCCTCACTTTTATACTACAACTACTTCTAATTCTACAACTACTTCTAATTCTACAACTACTCATTCTTTCTCTTCCCAAGCAACCTAAAGCTGCCATTGCACCAGGAGCTTCTACTAACTGTTTGTTACAAGTACTTTCTCTTTTCCCTCACACAATCTCAATACTTAAATCATTTTTCACCTTCCTTTCTTCACAAGTATGACTCAGAGCCACCATGCTTATGTACCAAAGTATCAAAATGAAAATATAAATAAATAAAAAGTGTTGCAGAGAATTTAAACAACATATTTGTCTGTTTCCCTGTCTGATCCAGATTCATCCAGAAAACATGTTCACATTCATGGGCCCAAGTCTAACCATCTAGATGGTTCTTACTTTATGACTTAAGACTATGTTTGGTTCAACAAACCAAAACCAAGCTAAGCCAACCAAAGTATTGACAAAAGCAAAATCCTTTTACTATTTCCTATTCCTTTTTTTTTTTCTTCTATAAAATTCAACACCAATTAAAGTGGACCACACTGCTTATTAATATTTTATTTATTTATTTTTACCCATTACCAAACTAAATAAATATTACACTTTATTTTTACCCATCCATGTCTGTGTCCATGGCCTCTCATTTTGTGCCGCGGAAAAGGGGTCACTCTTCAAAGTCTCTATCCCTACCACATTCATAGTGGCATGGTGCATTCATTCTTATAGTTAGGGACAATAAGGACACACACACAAATATATAATATATGAAGAAAAAATGAATGAAACGTAACGTCATTATCTGTCACTACCATGAATGTGTAGGGCATTTTTTCAGAATGGACCTTCACTTGTTGCAATGATCTAATCTAATCATTTTTAACCTGTGGTGTGAATCAATGAGAAATAAGACCTTTTTTTCTTTTAGTTTTTATTTTTATTTTTTTATTTCTTTCTTTATGTATGGCAGTCCTCAGTGGTTGCCATGCCTCTCATTTGTGCTGGTACGTGTTGTCCACATGTGTAGAAAATATCTGTGAACAATTAAGGTTTGTGTAGGTTATTAATATTTGTAGGACTTTAATTTATTTTATTTATTTTTTAAATCAAAACTTTGATTGATTTTATATTTCGGAATGGTTTCTATTAAATAAGCAACAACGTAAGCTCTAATTGAAATCTTTTATTATGAGGTAATCATTAGTTACTTAACTTTAATATTTAAATTATTATTTATTTTTATCATTATTTTGTAATAAACTCTTTTATATATTCTATATATAAGAAGAGTTGCATTTTTACTAGTTAAGATCATAATTTTTTCCTTCAGATTTTTTTAATTGTATCAGCAACTTTAGCATATTGTAAATCAATCCATGTTGAAGTCATGTATTCAATAACCACCACCATTTGGATCTTTGACTTTTAGTCTATTAACCATATTATTATCATACTTAATGACATAAATTATCTTACATGAAAAGTCCAACTCAATGCACTTCTTGTATAGTATAACTTAATAGGTTTCGTAAAGAGTATGTATATAATGTAAAAAAGCCGTGATCCTTTGAGAGTCTGGTCTAACTCTTATTAGGTCATTAGATAGTTTTTATTGATAATTTTTCAAAGATTGAAAAATAAGAAAAATGTTTAATAATATGTTTGAATTTAGATGAACAAATATAAAAAAAAAATCAGTTCATACCTTATAATCAAAATAAGACAGTCGGATACAAAATGCTTTCTGTACTTAATAAATTCTTAAAATATCAATAATGTTCTTATTATTTTATATATTAAATAATTTTTTTTCTTCTCACAATTATATAAACATCTCTCCCATATTTTATTTGTTTTAACAATAATAAAAATAATATTAAATATTATTAAGATATTTATAATTTAATATGATTAATTTTAAAAATTCAGTTTATCATATTATTTTCAAATATTTAACTTTTTTATTACTAATTCAATGTTATTTAAAAAAAATATAGATATTTTTTAATATTTATTATGTTTTATTATTATTTATCAAGAAAATTTGTTAATATTTATTAAAAAAGAAAAAAGTTAACAATTCTTTATTTGATTATATTTATTTATATATGTGACTTAATATGAGAAAAAAATATTTAATAAATAAATTTTAAAATAAAATTAATGAGAAGATTGTTGATATATATTGAATATTTGTTATATTTTATAAAAAGCAATTGTCTCAAAATAAACATAGAATATATATATATATATATATATATATATATATATATATATATATATATATAACCTAATCACTAACATGTCAAATCAAGTATTTTTTGGAAAAGTCAATATAAGTTTTTTAAATAAAAATGTATTGCTTGTGTAAAGTATCCTTACTTGACTAATGTTAATGTTAACTCTCTTTTACTCAAATTATAAATTTACACATCAGTGATAGAAACTATCATTTAAGTTAAAAAAATCATTAATATTTCATGTATTAATTACTTTTTTTATATCATTTCTATCATGATAAGGTTTTAATATATTTCGAGTGTCAAATATGAATAAATATTATATTTTAAGAATGTAAATTAAATATTAAATGATCACCATAATTTGGTTTAGTTTAGGTTAATATACAGCATCTTTTTTCTATCTTTCACATGTCATGAAATAAATTATTCTGTGATATTTATTCATTATTTTTATTGAATCAGTAATATAATTTATTCAAAATTATTTTATTTTTGAAACATAATCAAGACAAATTTTCGTAAAAAACTATATAGTTCATAAAAATACCAATTTTTAAAATTAATTTATTAAGGTTGTTATTGACACATAATTGGTGATTATTATCTTAAATTTTATATATTTAAAATAACATTTACTATCTTTCATAAAAAAAATGGTTCTTATTATTAAAATTTGTCTCCAGCCAATAGATCTGGTTCGCTCCCTGTGTCTAATAATATCATGCGTCTATGTGTTTGTGGAAGGTAACTTCACCATTATTTAAGGGTGCCTACAAACTACATTTAGTGTTTTTCAAAGTCTAATCTATTAAAATTTTTTAATCCAAGAAACTTCATTCGTTGAAGGAGAAATCATCATAACTTTTTCTTCTTTTCCATTGTGGGGAACAAACACATAATAATTCAATTTTTTTTTAATCCATAATTACCATCTTCATTATCAATTCACTGTTCATGATTGAGAGGTCTTGTTGTAGTGAAACAAAATACACCACTTATCAAATTCCTTACAATTCCTCTACCATAGGGGCTCTTCCATGCGGAAAAATCTCATAAGCACTGTGCAATAGCTAATAATAATTAAGAAAATAAAATAAAACGGTTTATATTATCAATCTCACTTTTCTTATTTGTTATTTACTCATATATACTATTAATTAGATTACATCATTCTAAGAGTAATAACATTGTTTTTTCTCATTCTCTTATTTACTCGTATATATAACTTCCTTAATAACTTGTCTGTTTTGATTTAAATATAAATTTATGTTACAGCTCAAAAATATTTATTATAAACTTAAAAATATTATTTATTACTTTTAATTTTATAAAATAAGTATACTAATTGCTTTAGCAAATTAACTCCATTCTAAACTTTTCAATTTTTTTCATCATTTTAAAGTTTTTAATATAGAGGAAGCAGTTGCCAACAGATAAAAGAACTATGGGCCTGCGGCCCAATATGTTATACCCACATTGACATCCCTCTATACTACATAAGCCCAGCAACTAGGACTGCATCTTCATGTAACTTCAAGTGTTTCTTAAGACATTTCTAAATTTTTAGAAAAGGTCAAAATTGTTTCTTATTATTACTGTACATACCAAAATGCCTTTAACATTAACTTTAAAAACCGAATAAAAATACTTTCGTAATAGACAAATTCGGAAGCTAATTCCAGATTTATAAATAACTTTTGGAATTACGTATTCTAAAAAGGGAGATATCACTAAAAATACTTTCAAATAGAAAAATTTAGAAGCTATTTCTAGATTCGGAATTAGCTTTCAAATTTACCTATTTTAAAAATATTTTTTTATAAAAAATAATTCTAAAATAGATGATTCTGAATTTAAAAATAGCTTTCAAAATTGTCTATTTCGAAGTTGAAAGTATAAAAAAATCATTATATCATTAATTATCTTATTATATTATTGCTTATCCTGAAATTGTATATTTTGAGAGTGAATGTTTCAAAATAATTATATCATTATCTATTATGAAATTATATCAAAATAATTATATCATTGTCTATTTTGAAATTATATCAAAATAATTATATCATTATTTATTATGAAATTATATCAAAATAATTATATTATTGCTTATTATAAGATTATATTAAAATAATTATATGATTGTCTATTATGAAATTATATCAAAATAATTATATCATTGCCTATTCTGAAATTATATCATTGTCTCATTATATTATTACCTATTTTGAAATTCTTAAATAGGTAATGATATAATTATTTTGATTATTTACTTTCGGAATAAGAAATTTCAAAATAGACAATCATATAATAAAATAATTAATAATATAATATAATGATTTTTTTTACACATTCAGTTTTGGAATAGACAAATTTGGAAGTTATTTATGAATCTAGAATTGGCTTCCAAAATTACCTACTACAGAATTTTTTTCTTTTTTTAAAAAAATACTTTTGGAATGGGCAAATCTAGAAGTTAATTTTATCCGAAAATAACTTTTGAATTTGTCTATTTTAAAAATATTTTTAATGACATCTTCTTTTCAAAATAAACAATTTTAAAAGTTATTTTTAAATTTGGAATTGATTTTCGAATTTATCCATTTCCAAAGTATTCTTATTATTTTTAAATAATAAGAGAACAATAGTCTTTTTAAAGGGCAATTTAAGAAAAATTTAAAAACTTGAAGGTGCCCAAGAACCTTGAAGGTGCAGAAAGAAATAGTCAACAACTAATCGTAAGTTAGAAGGGGCCAGATAAATGGAAAATGCCCACAATAAAGTAACATATTCATAAAATATACCGAGGAATTTTTTTTTAGACCCTTCAAATACAGGTATTTGAAAATGTAATATATTTGCATAAGTATAATTTCCTTAAAAGTAATATGTTTTATTACATTTTTTAATCATTTTTAAAGTAATACATTCACTTTTTTCTTTTTTTAATTTTGTTTATGTACATATTATTGTTCATCATTTAACTTGTGCTTAAAAAAAATGACAGGTAAATAGATATCTCCGTACAAGTTTATTTATTAAAATAAAAAAATAAGATAGATATTTATAATATTAATAAAGGAAATTCTGTATTTTAACTATCTCTTCTGATATACAATTTTTTATAATTTTATCATTTAATTATTATTTTTTTTAATTCAAACAACTATTCACAATAAAAAAATAACGTACAGTAAAATCATAAAAGTTATAATAATATTTTTTTTGTCAAAAGAAGAAAAATGAACACATAGATATATGTATTTCTACTAATATACAAAAAACACTAAATAGAAAAAACAATAGCTAATTTTAGATTATATTTATTTATTAAAATCATACGTGTTTCCACACTTGTATAAATAAAAATAATCAGCAGCAAAACTACAGTTAATTTAGATAATATTTATTTATTTATTGACACCAACTTAAATGAAAATTAAAACAGGTTATAAATCAAAGTTGAAATATTATTCAACTTTTGCTTCGTTGTCAAATATAAAAGTCTTCAAACAAATTGTTGTTTTAAATAAACGCTTGCATACTTCAGAGATTGTTTCTAGCTTTTTGTTTACTATGATAGCAAAGTTAATACTATTAAGTTGAAAGGGAATCCTTTTATTAAATGGAATTAATGACACGTTTGAATAAAAGCTTTCTGACCAATTTTTATATTAATTTAGCTTCTGTTTTCATTCAATTTACAAAATTGTATTTCACTACAAACAATATTAAATATAAGAAACCTAGTTGGAATGATCAACAAAATATCCCTAAATTATAACTGTTTTTTTTTTTTATAAACATGGTCAAAGAGTTTACAATATGCTTGGTTTATAATTATAACTACATTGCTGCGACCGATTCTGAAAATTTCACTCTCTTTTTATTATTTCGTCTTATAATCTTCCATAAATAAAAATATTATATATTATTATCTTTTATATAATTTTTTTTATTTTATGAAAATAAGATAGTTAGTAATAAAAAATTATTATATAAAATTAAATATTCTAATAATTTACAAGTTAGATGTATGTAGATCTTAAACACTTATTTTTTTAATCTATGTGGGGTCACTTTCCACTATATTTTAGTTTCCTTTTTTTCATTTTTTTTATTCTATTGTGTTTTTTTATATTTTTTGCATTAGTATTTTTCATTATGAATTTAAAATATTATTTAGGATAAAATAAAAAATAATAATTTATATATACTGAATGATTTTTTTTATTAAATGTCCTTCATTTTATATTTTTTATTGAGTTTAGAATATTATTACGAGTAAAATAAAAATACTTGATATATTTATTATATATTGTTATAAATAATAAAAAAAATTCAACAATTATCAAGCTTTCATTATTCCTCTTTTTCTCGCACAAATCACATCGTATATTTGTAGCGAATTTTTCCACTTTTTTTTTTATCTCAAGATTGTAAATAATTTACATTATAATAAAAGTATCTCATGATAACTACCTATGTTTTAAATTTGAGAAAAATAACATTAATAAAATTAACTTTTAAAATCACTTAACTAAAGTGGAATACAATCCCAACTCTTACTAAGTGTGATGGGAAGTTGTTCTCTTCAAAAATATAACAAGAATGCATTCTTTCATCATGTGATTTTTTTTAATCCACTTTATAGTCTATTTCACGTTTTCATAAGTCCATTACATATTGCGAAGAAATAAAGTTTTTTCATATTGTTAGAGTGAATAGATAAAAGGTATTAAATTATTTTAAGGTTTCTTGTTTCAAAATATGAGTCTCCAAATTCAATGGGTGGTTGGGAACATTTTACCAACTAGGAAGTAGCTATAGAAAAAAAGAATTGTACTCTATCGATAAAAAATTTAAATTGTCTTTTTTTGTAAAGTTAATATAAAATTTGGTGAACATGTTCTTTTTTTATGTATATAAGAGTTTATGGCATCTGAAATACTTATTATGGCTGGACTAGTATTGGCATAGTGCTACCGCAAGATGCAGAGAGTCATTTGTGGCAAGAGAAGTAAGGCGAGCCTAATTCAATAAAGATGTGGAATATACAATAAACATTATATTATTTAATTATTGTTTTTGTTTATAGTTGTTTTTCATGTTCAGTTATATATAAATTTATTCATACCTTTTATAATATATATATATATATATATATATATATATATTACGATAAATATGCATCAAATAAGCAAACATATTATATTCTTCATTCTTTATATTTTCTTTCCGTGTATTTTATATCAACAAAGCTTATGTAACATTTGAGTAATTTTTTTTAAATAAAAGGGATAGTGAAAAAAATTATAAAATGTAAATAAATAAGTTTACTTTAACAACTGTCAAAAAGGCAGTTAATTTAGTGATTTATTTGTATCTGCTCCTTTCTCTATCTTTACAAAAATCCTATGACTCAAATTTCTCATTATTTAAGAGATTTAACTTAAAAAATTATATAATAAAAATTAACTTTAAATTCAAACCTTTATTAAAGTTCGAGTAAACTCTTCTTTAAAGTATGTTGGTTAGTCAACTATAGAGACTAGGAGCTACACGAGACTCCACCAGTGGAAATGGTTCAATGAATGAATTTTAACCCTTTATCTATCCACTTTACAATCTAGCAGCATAATTAAGCATTTCCTAGGTAACTCCCCAATCTGTGATTATTGACCTTCTCTTCCCATCTATTCCAGCCTCTGTTACATTGGAAGGCACTGCAAGCTTTGGCTGCATGCAAATAAAACGGATCACAAGTATAGTATTTCACCCTGTATGATTTATTTAAGTATTTGATTTAGTAAAAATTTAGGATAATTGCTACCCAGTCCTAAATATAATACATTTTTTTTCAAAAATGAACAAACGCAATTCTTTCGGACTTAAGTAGGAACTAGTTAGTATTCTATTACATACTTAATACAATTACATTAACAATTGGAAGCTGTTTTCACTTAAAATGGTTAGAAACATACGTACCAAATTACTACCTCCATTTTATTGGTTCTTGTATTTTAGCCCTCTCATTCTAATTTGTAATTTTAATTCAACTTGTGATATTCTAAAGATTTTAATTTTTAAAAAATAAATATTATTTATACATATTAAGATAAACATTAAAGACTAAATATAATAATTTCAAATTCTGAAAAGATAAAACTAAAAAAAATAGATAAATTAAAACTAAAGTTTACTTGTTTTATAAATATTCAAAAATAATTTTAAATTTTGGAATGATTAGAAAAACATTAAAAAAAACAAAATTAAAACTTGTTATCCTTAACGTATTTAAGTTTAAAATGAATATACATATATTAGAAAACATCGTTAATAAAATAGAATGTATAGTCAGTATTAAAGCTTATTACTACGTTATTAATTAAACTATTATATATTATAAATTTTCAAAAATATGCATAAACTAACTTTAAAAACACAACATTAATTATTTATAATTACTTAAGGGTGAAAAAAGAACTTTTACAGTAACAACACTTATCTCTTGACTATAATAACATGTACACAGAACATTTGTTGAATTTGAATTAAAATACTTCCTTAATATCGCATTACATATAATCACATTAATGTTACGACAGTTAAACAAATATATAAATGAAAGAAAAACAATCAAATTTTAGACTTGTTTTTACTTTGGAGAATGAAACTTTAGACTTGTTAAGGATTAGTAATTTAAGAAGAAAAAATGTCAAGGCATCAATAAATATGGAATAGAAATCAAAAGAAAAAAAAAGAGAGGCATTAATGAATGACTTACCATCTCTATTCTACACAACTTATGCCAAATAAGTCATCTCACTCTTCATCAATACTATCACTTCAATCTAGCAAAATCTACCATTTACTACATTTCTAAGAACAGAATATACTAACCAGTCATAATTAAGTATCACAAACCTATGATAAGCCACATGTTCTTGAAAGCTGAAATACATGTGATGCAGGGATGGAGATCCATGCATCTCTATGATAATATGCTGCAGCCACAGATCAGAGGCATTCAGAAGACAGTTTAACAAGTTACACAAAACATGAACTTTGGATTGGCCAAATCAAGTGTGTGAAGCTACTCATTTGTTTCAAACTATAACCATGTCCTGAGGTACTCATTCTGGCTCTAAGCAATTGCCCCTTTCCTTGCCCCATCTATTCCTAACTAAAACTACCAGAATACAAAGTTAATTGAACATGTTCATTAGACGATTAAAACAAACTACTTTAGATGGCAGCAGAATGACATCCATCATCCACATTCTTTATATGCATTCAGTAATTAAGACTACAATATCAAGGAAGTCTAACAGTAAAGTTGCCATAAAATTTAACTTGCCAAATTGGAAAAACGCCCACACCCAGGACATGCTCCAAATCTCAAGCAATCGTTCATGAACAGTTTATGTCTTAATCAATTTAACTACCTAAAACAAAGGTGTATCGCGGGCAAAAACATGCATGGAAAAGATTGAACAAAGACAGAAATACAACAGAGTAAGAAAACAGATTAATAAGACCTCCAAAGCGGAGACAAAATAAATCACTTACCTGACAGCATTATAAGCATAAACATTATAGAGAAACAACTAAGTAAAACAATAAAATCACACATTAACTTACCAAAGTAATAATGCTTTGAAACAGAACAATAAACACCCTAATTACTAGTTGAAACAGAATAATAAAGTCACCATTAATTCACCGCACTGCATAACAGAGGAACCAATCAATAAATAAAACATCAATACACGGTCCCAAACCAACCAATTAATCAAACAGGCAGATATGAATGTCAAAACAAAGCCAATGTGTCCATTATTATCACATCCTAAAAGAGGATCTACATAGCGAGATTGGAAGTAACTATTTCTACATTTTAATTTGCAATCAAACTATCACTTCCTAAAGGAGGATCTACATAGTTAGATTGGAGCTAACTATTTCCATATTCTAATTTGCATTCAAACGAAGTCATCACAACAGGAAAATTATTAACGGAAGCGGAAGCATAAATAAACTGAAGAAACATACATGCAATAGGAAAATTGATTTCGCTTTATTAATTTCAGACCTATCTGAGTAAGGTTTTTTGTTTTTGCACATAATTAAACAACAGTGCTACATCTGCACATCAAAAACACTCTACATCCTACAATATAAGAATCGCATAAAATTTAACTCAATTCGAGACGAGAAGATCGGCGGCTAAGGCGTCGATTACGAGATCGGGCGAGTCCGCGGTGGGCGAGACGGGGAGGAGGAGGACAGACTTGGCGGCCATGAGTTTCTTGCGCTGCGGACAGCGCGGGCCATAGATCCTAGCGACGAAGAACGGGAAGGCGGAGTCGGATGCGGCGGCGGCTGCCTGCGGCTGTTCGGCGGCGGGGAGCGGCGAAGGCGAGGGAGGACGGCGGAGGGAGATCTGGTGGCGGAGGACGGCGTTGAGGCGGTGAGATCTGGCGCTGATGCGAGAATCGCGAATTCGAGCGAGGGCGCCGGGTTTGAGGTACTTGTGGAAGGAGTGCGAGATGCTAGGTCTGCTTCTGCGGTTCATGGCAAAAGAGAGTGAGAACCGAAGGCTCGGAGAATCGGAGGCACAGAGAGAAAGAGAAAGAGAGAGAGAGAGAGAGAGAGAGAGAGAGAGAGAGAGAGAGAGAGATTGCAATGGAGAGATGAGGATTAGGGATTTTAAGGAGGGAGATAGGGGTGAGAGAGGCGGGAAAGGAAGAGAGCGGGGTGGGGTGAGGGTTTCAAAACGGAGGTTCAAGGAGGCGGGATTTTAAGATCTTTTGTTTTGTTTTTGCCTCCACCCAATTTCTTTTTTTCTTTTTTTTTCACTTCAATATTCATCCACAGTCTTTCGTCATTGGAGTCTCCGTCTTTTCTCACTCCACATACAAACTTTCTTCCTGGTTTCGTTTTGGTTTTAATGTTTTACTATATAAGTTTTTATTAAATTTACGATAATTAATTTATATTTTTTTAATACGTGAATTGTTTTGTGGCTAAAATTTACCGTAACTAAATACATTTAAATGCTTAATTAATAATGTAAATAGTAATGTATAAAAATTATAAGAAATTTCTAAATTATTTTTCTATTTTATCCTTAATAATATTTTTAAATCATAATAAAAATTTTACAATGAAGAATGACTATGTAATTAAATAAAATTAAATAAAGCATCGTAAAAAGATAGAAATAAAAATTAAATTAATATACAGTATAAAGAAACTCTCACCTAAATTAAAAAAACTGTCCTCGTTTCATGTATAATGAAGTTGTAAGTGTTTAAAATGTTCAATTCTAAATAATCAACAAAAAATATTATAACATATATTTAAAAATTAATATAAGATACACAAATAATATGTTTAATTATCTTTTTTTTTGTGTATATTTAGATATTGCGAAATGACTTAATAAGAGATACAGAAAAAAAATACCCAATCGCACCTTTGTTTTTCCATAAAAAAATAATTTTAACTACTAGAATTATAGAAAGTTCTTCTCGTTGTTATTAAAGAAATCATTTATTTCTTTAAAGTATTGTTCTCTTCATTATAAATTATAACTTTTCATAGTTATAAAACTCGATGCAATACTTGATTTAAAATTAAAGTTTTGAATTCAATTTTTAGTGAAATAATTTTTAAGAAATTGTTGTACCTATTTAACTATATATTGTTTTAGATATGTGAATGATATAAACATTATACTATAACGATATACATCTTTACGAGATTGTTGGAGAAGTGTAACAATATGGTGTTTAAAAAGGATTTATGACATTTAAGTGTATAATGTGTGTTGTACGTAATTAAAATAAGGTATGAATTGGTGAAATTGTTATTTTAAAGATAGTAAAACATATAATTATATGGCTGTTGACGTGTAATGCTTATGTGCTAAATTATTCATTTAAACGATATATATTAATATTAATTACATTCGCTCATTGGACGTTCAAATTAAAATATATTATTTAAGTTATCCCTTGAATGAAAGATATATTGATAAAAGTTTCTCTTATAAGATATTTAACACTCAAGTGAAACTAAGGTGCAAGCGAAGAGTAAATGTAAATATATGAGTAAAAGAAATTAAATCGATTTTTTCTTGTTTAGACTTTGTGTCACTTTATTAATATTAATGTATATTTTACGTAAATATTCGTATTATATTGTGGCCTAGTGTGATATTATGATTTTTTTATAGGTACATGTGACGGGAATACTTGTGATAATATTATTATTTGAATAAATATGATGTCTAAGTGTAATAATTATTTTGAATTATTAAGATACATTTGAGAATTCTTATAAACTTATATATTGAAGTGAGTCAATGATAATTTGTTACGATGCTCTCTAAAATTAAAATATGACTTATAATAACTAGTATAAGTTACATCATTTGAAATATTATATTATGTTTTAAAAATTCTTAACTCGTCCTTATGTATTTGTTGTGTAATACAAATTGTTATAATCATAATTTTGATGTATAATATGTATTATAAAAATATTATATATAGTGTATAGAATGTTATAAAAATAACACAATTTCCACTATATAAATTAATAAATGATGACACAAACAAATGTAATCTGATTCCTCAAAGTAAACTAACAAAACAGCTACAAAACCACTATTCTGTAAAATTAAACAAATACTATAATAATATTTTAAATTATTCCAATGTATTAAAATATCAGTTAAATTTTTTTAAGTTCAACTGTAATTACTTTTCAAAATATAATTTAAAAATAAGTATTTAATTTTAAAAATAACTGATATAAATTAAACTTAAGAACAAAATTTCAAAAAAATATAAAAATATGATTAAAATAAAACCCAAAACAATAATTTTACTAATAACAAATATAATAGTATTATAGTTAAAAAGTACATAAATATTTTTTGTATTTAATAATTTTTTTACTTTAAATCCTTTTTAGATAAAAGTGTAACATTCTAAAAATTAATTAACAGAAAAGTGTGGAATGCTAGGAAATATTAAGGGAGAACTTCGCGAGGAAAACAACTTAGTTATATAATCATGCGTTAAGTCAAATACGATTAAAATCTTGTCAAAGTCAGAGCAGGTTTAAATAAATATGTGTAAAATTATGATTAGATATCTTCCTTGATGAGGGGTTAGTATAAGCTTGAGATCTATTCTTAGATTTTGTTTGGATCGAAATGATGAATTTAAGAGAAAAAAATTGAGAAAAAATAGGATGAAAAGTGAAATTGTTTAGATCAAGAAAAAAATAATAAAAAATAAAAGAAATAAAAACGTAGATGATAATTATTTATATTTGTTAATTCTCACAAAAATGCAAAAAAATAAATAGAAAGTTATGAAAATAAATAATCCTCTCCTTGAAAAACTAAAATAAGTATTGTGACATAAATAAACATAAATAACACTTACTATTTATAAATAAATAAAGTAATCATAGATAGAAAATGATGTCATTCGAAAAATAACGTTATGAAAAGCAAAATGTGAAGATTATAAGAAAAGTTATTGTTATCTACTACAAAAAACTGTAGGTAATACAAAAAAAACTAGCAAGTAAAACAAAGTCACTTACAGATTATCTATGAAAAAAAAAATATAGATAGATTGGACGTAGGTAACTATTAACTAGATATTCTCAAAATTCGTAAATAGTTTTATACACTATTATCCATATGTGATGTTTGTGGATAATTAAATATGAATTTATTTATAAATAATTTACCTACAAATTTATCTATAGATAATTATATATGAATAAATTGTTTGTAATTGATAACTATGTGTGTACTAGTGTAACTGAAATCAATATTTTAATGGTACAAAAATGTAGAATACTTTTTTTAGTTCAAATTATACGTTTCTCTTTTTGATGAGAGAATAATATCTAATATTGATTAAAAATTAATGCAATTAAAGTTCACCTTATACTTGTTTACTTTGTTCACTTTGTGTATGTTTATTTTCTTATTATATTTTAATTAAAATAAATTATAAATTCAATTAAAATTTAAGAGTGTTTTTTTTCAAGGTTTACAATATTGGTTGAACAGGTCTTAATTAAAATAAAACTCAATTAAGACACTTTTAATGTACATTTTTTATTTTTCCTACTAAATTAAAAAAAAAATCTCAATAACACACTTCAGTCATTAGAGCAACACTTACAAAAACTATGCACACTAGTAATTTTTTCATTTGCTTCTCTTTATTCATTAAAAAAAAAATCACACACACATACTCACGACACTTGCACAATTATGCTTTTATATCTCCTTTCTTCGATGAAAACTACTCACACTCTCAAACTCATAAGAAAGACAATTTTGTTTTCATATCTTTCATTTTTTTTATTCTTTTTCATCTGTCTGCTCTTTTATGTACTTATATTCATTTTACAAAAATAAAATATAGAAGCATTGTTAAGTTAACATTATAATGGCTTTCGAGACTTTCAACCCTAACAGCGATTCCTTCTTACAAAGTGTTCACTCTAAAAAAAAAGTGGTAAAAAAATGCTCCAGGTAGTAGACCAGACTTGGCTTCGAAGCCTGGAATATGTATGTGATCCAAGAAAAATCCAATACAAATTTTGCCAAAAATATTATAGGAGGGTTTTTTTTATTTGAAGCACCACTTGACGGTAACTCAAAATGATGTAGTTGCTTGCAAACGTATGATTGCTGAAGTAGAAAAATAAAATGTTCGAAGTTGTTTGAGATTGAAGACAAAGACATCAAAACTAAAAAATAAGATTAAATAGAAGGGTGTGAGCAACATTATAAATATTTTTAAAAAGAAGACAATCAGTTCATAGGCCACAATTAATCAATTATTTAAGAATGATCAAAGTAAAAAAAATACTCATAGAGTTATAACATCATTTTTGTATGAAAATGTCATCGTAGAAGTGACTTATACTACACTTCTATTTGCTTTATAGAAAACTACAAATTTAAGAATAAATGATCACACACACACGATGTCACATATAGTAGGGTTCAAAAACATAAAGTAGAATGGAACACCTTATTTTTATTATTTTCTTCATCGTAATGTTTTCGTTTTACCTTTATATGGAAGACTAAATTCCTTTAGGTTAATTCTCTTAAATTTCATGTTGAATTATGAGGTTTCATGGAGTAAAGTTTATTGTTAAGTTTTTTGTAACAATGTGTTTTTTTGTTGATCTTTTTAACATGTAATTTTTGCAAAATGAATTATTTTTGGACCCTTGTTGAGATTTCATTTCATTAATAATTGTTTGATTGACTTCAACCTTGTGAGAAAATTAAAGAATAATAATCTTACGAAAACAAAGAAGAATTCACTATTGAGTGAACTTGAAAGTCAACATGTTTTCTTTACTATTTTACTTTATCTAATATATTTGTTTACATTGCAATCCTTAAACCCCTTATATTTTTTACTATTATTACTAACTTTCAATGCTTGTAGATGAATTGTGAACATTGATTAACTATATTTAATATTATATTTGTTGGGAGATAACTTGAGGTTAACTTAATTGTGAAAATGACAACAATCAACTGTCTTTGTGAAAAACAATTAGCATTTATCTTTTACTTTAAGACTTTATATAATTAACTTTGTCTTGACATATTTACCTTTATTGTTTTATCTTTCTTTAAATTTTTAGGTGTGGTGGATGTGAAGATAAGTAGTATACAATCTAATATTTTTAGAAGGATGCAAAAGTGTTGAGGAAAAGATAACTTTAGTGAGTCTAAAGGACATTTGTAGATCATGAAACATGTGTGGCCTACCGGTGAAAGATGTTAAGGTATTTAATGACTATTTATGGCAAACTAGGCATAAAACATGTTTAATCAAAAAAGTATGTGGTGTAAAGTGTTAGAAATAGAGTACAAAAGGCAAAGAGAACCTCAAAAATGGTGAACACAATTGATGTCTACAATAGAGGGACTTTAAAAAAAAAGTGGGGGAGAAACTCATTCCAAATGGTGCTCGAATGAGGTTAGTTGGGTTTTAAGAGATGAAATGAACATTGTGTTTTGGTTTAATAAGTGGAAAGGAAGAAAGTGTTTAGTTTTTACCTCTCCAAGATTATTCCTTAATTTCTAAGAAAAAAATGGACATAATGAAAAATATGGGATATTGGGTACTGTTCTTACTTGACTCGAGGTCGAATCACTCCCGGTGGCGAGTCACTCCCGGTGGCTACACTGATTGCTGAGTTCCTGAGGTCGTCCCGGCAGGAAGATCACCTACAGAAGACACTCTGACGCTCAAGTCAGTAAAAAAGTGTTTTTAGGTGTCTCACTAAAGTAGAATAATGGTGTATCCTAAAGAATGTTTTTTCCCCCTTTTTCCATGCCTTTGATTCCCCTCTTTATAGGCTCTCTTTCCAGTCCGTTTTCCATCCTCCTTCAATGTTGAGAGACGTTGTGAATCCCGAATTAACACCTGGATTCGTAATTGTCGCTAGTAGTAATGAAGAGAGATATCAAGTAAAACCGATACTGGTGCGGGCGAATCCGGCCTGACTATAGGGTAGGTACACAAACCCCCCCTAGTTCGGGATTCCAGTCGCTGGTTTACCACAACGACCGAGTAATCATCGGTGACGTATGCCAAGTAAGACAACCGGCTCGAGGTATTTACGTTCTGACCCCCTTTCCCGCCTGGGCGAGATCGAACTTTCCCCCCCTCTTTTTCTCGGGTTTCGTGCCGAACTGCTGAACTATCACTTCGTCATTAAATGAAGTCCAGAGAAGTGACCTCTGAAAGACCCTTCTCTTTTTCCACAGGATGATGCCACGTATACCCTGCATAGCGTGACTCGTCCCCATCCGTCCGATTCGGCCTTTGGCCTTCGAGCTGGAGCTTGTATTGAATGGAAGGCAGACTCCTCGACTTCTTACTCGACTCTTTGCCTTCTTGCAACAATTACTTCTCCAGCCTCTTGACCTTCCAGGCTCTCAACCTCCCAGCTCCCTTGCTCGACTCCAGACTTACATTACGCCTCTTCCTCCTTCATCTAGCAGCAATTTCCATAGGTACGCCCATGGCCTCCTCTTCTTATTCTGCTTCTTCTGGTGTTCGTAAAAATCCATTAGATAGGGAAGTGACTCCCATGGGTGAAGCGAGCTCCTCTGAGCGCACTGCCTCCGTTCAAGGTGATCGTGAGTCCTCAGAGGGTACCCCTTCGCCCGCTCCTCACCACCAACCAACTGGTGTTATTCCAGTGGCTTCAACTTTGCCTGATCTTTCCAGGAAAAGGAAAAACCCTAATCTCTTCACCACAAACCCAGGGCCCTCGAGGGCTTTGAAGAAAGTCAGGAGGGTAACACAACACCCTCCCATTGCCGACCCCGAGTACTCTTGGGTGCATAGCTCTGTAGATAGGCACGCTTCCAAATTCGATACTAGGACCAAGGTGGATCAATTTGTCTCTGTGTACCCTTCTTGTGAGGATTCGGTTGCTGAGCACGCCTTGGCTAGGCCTTGCAGAGCGCACGAGCGGGTGTACATGAAGCCTCGCCTCAATAGCCATGACTTCATCTATGTTTACGACTATCTGTTCAAGGAATACAACATTACCTTTCCCCTGACCGACTTCGAGGCGGGCATGCTAAATCTAATGAATATCGCCCCGAGCCAACTACATCCCAACAGCTGGGCTTTCCTACGATGCTTCGAGCTGTTGTGTGACCAACTTGGATTGGCGCCTTCTGTGAACGCCTTTATTTACTTCTACCAGATGAAGTTCGAAAAACTCGTCGGCTGGGTCTCTCTAAGCTCTAGTCACGGCAGCCCTCTTTTCACCTTGTACAACTCGTCTTACAAGCATTTTAAGACGAAATTCTTCAAACTACGCTGTCACCCTGAGGATGAGGAAAGACGACTCATGTTCCACCCCGATCACACTCCGCGACATCCTCTGTACTAGCAGAAACCTACTCGATTTCCGCCCCGACCTGATTATCAACTTACTTCCGAGGAAAAGGAAGTCATAGATGCCGTTAGGCAGCTTCCTCGCCCCCTCAAAACCCGGGCACTCATATGCCTTCCACTCGTAGATGACCCCGACTCTCTATTCCTAGGTATAATCTCCGCAACGAGTCCATGGTTATCACTTAAGTTGCTCACCCTTGTTTTTGTCTTGCAGAAATCATGGGCAACAATGTGGACATGAAGAAACTCCGTGCCAAACTCGGGGGACGTCGCGACTTCATGGCCGATCTTTAGGCTGCTAAGAGGCAGAAAAGTGACGCCTCTAACTCCCCCAGCGCTGCTTCCGCCGAGCATGACTTGAGTGCCCCTGCCGACTCTGCTGCCGATACATCGCCCCATCCTGCTGAGGTCGTCAAGCCGATCGAGGCCTCCCATCTATTGGTCATGACAGGTATTACCCCTTCTGAACCTGCTCCTGAAGTCATCAATCTAGAAGGTTCCCCCGAAGGCGGTACGAGCTCACCTCGTCCTTTTGCCGAGCCCTCTCTTGCAACCAACATGCAGCTCCCCATGATTGACGTAACTACCAGTTCGCGACCCCAGGATCTTGGTCCGACTTCTCGTGGTCCGGGGCCTGCCATCCGCCTTGCCCATCTCAGCATCAACTATCTCAGGGTCCAATCCAACTGGCATGTCGCTCGCCAGGCCAAAGATGTGAGCTGCGTCTACCCTTATGATGCAGAATTAATGAACAAAGTGGGCGAGGTCGGTTGCCTTAAGGCAGGGGCCGTTATGCTAGCGAGGTGCCTATCAATCATGCAGCATCAACGCCGGGCGGCCGAGGGACGCTCTGATCTTCGCGAGCGCGTCTCCGACCTCGAAAGGTAGGTGGCGGACCAAACTCAAGCCGAGAAATTACTGGAGGTTGAGCTGAAGGAGGCCAAGAGGGCAATGGCCGAGAAAGAGCATGCGCTGTCCGAGAAGGAAAATCAGGTTACCCGCCTCCAGGAGCTGTACGATCAACGTGACGTGAAATCGAGCTGACCGATTGCCGGAAGGAGCTTACCCGGGTAGAGGCGTTGGTGAGCGAGTTACAGGACGAGATGGCCCGAAAAAGTGTTGTATGTGACACAGAGAAACTCACGCTTGAAAAGGCCTGTGTTGATGTTTACGAGGATGGTTTTTTCAAGGCCGTGAAGCAAGCTCTGACCCTGACTCCCGAGATTGACCCCTTCCGTTTTGACATCGACCAAGATGATGATCAACCCGAGAAAGACCCAGCTCCTACCTCCACTGCTTGATTTATTTTAACTATTTTAAGGATGATTGTATAATCGCTGTGAATATTCTGACTTTTCATCTAAGTATAGTTTGTTTCGTTGAATTCCAAAATGTCACGCTTTAAGGATGACTGTATAAGCGCTACTTTAATTGCACATCAAAGTATGTTGAAACCTTGATCAATCATTTGCACGTTAACGTATATTGGACTGCGACATTAAATATATTCGTTTACTGCTTATTCCCCTGTAATTTTTAGGGTACTCTGCTACGAAGGGTTTTCGGGTACGGTGTAAACTCGTTCACTCATCCTTGCTTTAGTTCATAAGGTGCCCTGCGCTGATTTATTATCGGGTACGGTATATACACGTTAACCCGTATTACTCTAGCTGCTAGGGCGTGTTGTGCCTCGGGTACGGTACATGCCTGTTAACCCGACACAATTATGACTCCAGGGACCCTGAGAGTAGTTGCTTTTGGGTACGGAGCATGCACGCTAACCCGTGCAAGTTTGACTCCCGGGTCCCTGGGCCGAGTTACCTTCGGGTACAGAGTATGCATGTAAACCCGTTTACTAAGCGCTTCCTTCTAGGTGTATCGGATAATTACTAAAAAAAATAGGCTTAAAAGGAAAGACATTTTATAAGAATTTTACTCTTATTAACACCGGTCACGGGCCTCGTTAAAACCTTGCTTGTCAAAACCCTCCTTAGGGAAAAAATTTAAGTCAAGGAAAGAGTACTTCGTGCCTGTATTCATTAATCAATTTTAATACATCTTGAGGTGAGTAGCATTCCATGTTCGTGGTATGAGTTTGCCACCCGATTCTTCTAACTTGTATGCCCCATTATTAAAGGTATCTATCACTCTAAAGGGCCCATTGTAGTTCAGGGCCAATTTGTCCTCTTGCCTGTTTCGGCGAGCTTCTCCTGTCTTTCTCCAAACTAAGTCATCTTTCTTGAAGCTTCTTTCCCGTAATTGGGTATTGTACCTCCGAGCCGCTCTCAGTTTGGCAGCCTCATCCCTGACTCGGGCCTCTTCTCTTACCTCCTGTATTAAATCCAAGTCAACCCGAAGTCTATTTGGGTTACTTTCTTCGTCGAAGTTAGCTCTTCTCCATGATACTTCCTCGAGTTCTACTGAAATCATGGCATCAGACCCGTACTTGAGTCGGTAAGGGGTTTCCTTGGTCGAAGACTGAGGTGTGCAATGGTATCCCCATAATAACCCTGGAATTTCCTCAGGCCCTTTAGATGCCCTAATTTCTTCTTTATCTCGTTCAGGATTACCTTATTGGCTGCCTCTACCTGTCCATTGGTTTGGGAATGCTCTACGCTTGACACGAGATGCTTTACCCCAAGTTACTTCAAGAACAGTTCGACCCCGCTGTCCGTAAACTGCCTGCTTTTATCAGTTACGAGGCTGTGTGGTAGACCGTGCCTACAAATGATATGTTTTCACAGAAAGTTTTGCACTTGCCGAGTTGTTATCGTCGCGACGAGCTCAGCTTCTATCCACTTGGTGAAGTAATCGATGCCGACTATAAGAAATTTTACTTGCCCCTTGGCCAATGGGAAAGGGCCTAGGATGTCCACACCCCATCTGCTAAAAGGCCATGGCACCCCCATTTGATGCAGCTCCTCTTGGGGTGTGTTGAAGACGGGTCCATATTGTTGAAATTTACGGCATTTGCTGGTAAATGCTTGGGCATCCTGTCTGATAGTCGGCCAGTAGTATCCGGCTCTGAGAACCCGCACTGCCATAGACCTGGCACCCGAGTGCATGTCGCAGATTCCTCTGTGAAGGTTAGCCAAGAAGTAGTCGGCCTATGCCTGATCTAGGCATTTCAACAGAGGGGAAGAAAACCCCCTTTTGAAGAGTTCACCATTAACTATCGTAAAAGAAGCAACTTGCCTTCTAATCTTCTGGGCCTTCGATTTGCTTGCGGGCACTACATCGTTGATCAGAAAATCCAAGATGGGGGTCATCCAGCTTGTTACCCCGGGCTGAATTTCAAACACGCCTTCTTGGTCCCAACTGGGAGTGTTCAAGACTTCTTGGATTAGCGTTCTGTGGTGCACTGGTTTTCTGGTGCTGGCCAATTTAGACAAAATGTCAACTCTATCGTTGTTAGCAGAGGAACATGCATGACGACAACATCTTCAAATTGGAGGATTAGCTTGTGGGCCATGCTGTAATATTTCTGGAGCAAAGGTTCTTTAGCCTGGTACTCACCATTCATCTGTCCTGCCACTAACTGTGAATCTGTTTAACACCTGAGGTTTCTGACCCCTAAATCATTTGCCAACTTTAATCCCGCAATTAAGGCTTCATACTCAGCTTGGTTGTTGGAAGTTGTGAACCCGAATCTGATGGACTGCTCGATGACGATCTAGTCGGGACCCTCCAAGATGACTCTGGCTCCGCTACCCTTCTTATTAGACGATCCATCAACAATTAGTAGCCACGCCGTGTTTTTCTCGGTTACCGGGGGTAACTCGGTTAAGAACTCGGCCAAGAATTGTACCTTCATTGGTCCCATTGATTCGTAGTGAAGGCCGAATTCAGACAGCTCTACTGCCCAGGCCGTCATCCTTCCTGCTAACTCAGGTCTTTGCAATACCTGCTTTAGGGGGTAATTGGTTTTTACCGTCATACCGTGATTACGGAAGTAATGCCGCAGCCTCCTAGCCGCGAACACCAGGGCTAATACCAGTTTCTTAATAACTTGATAGCGTTCTTCAGCTGGCTGGAGCGTTCTGCTTATAAAGTACACGTGACTTTGCTTTCGACCCTCTTCATATACCAATACGGAGTTGATTGTCGACTGGGCCACGACCAAATATACCAATAATGGGGCCTCGGGAGGTGGGCTGATCAATATCAGCGGTGCAGATAGGTCTCTCTTAATGTTGACAAACATATCCTCACAAGCTTCGTCCCATGTAAAATTCTTGGCCCCTTTCAGTAACCTGAAAAATGGTTTCGCCTTCTCGGTCAATCTTGGTAGGAAACGGGAGAGGGCCGCTAACTTCCCGTTCAACTATTGAACCTCCTTCAAGCATATGGGACTCCGCATGCGCAATATGGCCTTGCACTTGTCGGGGTTTGCCTCGATTCCCATCTGTGTAATCATGAAGCCGAGGAATTTCCCGCCTCCAACTCTGAGGAAGCACTTTTCAGGGTTGAGGCGTAAATCGTTCTTTCTCACTCAATCAAAAATGACCTCGAGATCAGTAGCGTGCTCCTCGGCCTTGGCTGATTTGACCAGCATGTCGTCGACATAGACCTCCATGATCCTTCCTAGGAGGCCTGAAAAGATCTTATCCATCAACCTTTGAGACGTCGCCCCGGCATTCTTGAGACCAAACGGCATCACTCGGTAGCAATAATTAGACCTGTCCGTCATAAAGCCTGTCTTGTCCTCATCAGGGGAATACATTCTAATTTGGTTGTACCCCAAGTAGGCGTCCAAAAAACTTAGCAATTTGTACCCCGAAGTATTGTCGACCAACCGATCAATACTGGGCAGTGGATATGTGTTTATCGGGCAAGCTTTGTTGAGATCGGTGTAGTCTACGCACATGCGCCACTTACTATTAGACTTTTTTACCATCACCACATTTGCCAGCCACGTGGTGTAAACCAACTCTCTGATGAATCCGGCACTGGCGAGTTGTGATACTTCCACCTCCACCGTTGCTCGCCGCTCTTCCCCGAGCTTCCTCTTTCGCTGCGAAACAAGTGTTGTCTCGGGAAGGAGCACCAACTTGTGACACATGAAGCCTGGATCAATTCCGGGCATGTCTGCGGGACTTTAGGCGAATAGGTCAGCATTTTTCATTATTACCCGAACCAATTCGTCTCTAATATGCCTCGAGGCTCTTAAGCTTAGTTGGGTGACCTGGCGAGAGTCGGTACCGAGCTGAACTGTTGTCATGGGCTCATCAAAAGTAGGGCGATCCTCCTCGAACTCGGCTCGTGGATCTAGGTCCACCTCCTTCCCGTCCGTTGAGGCGTTACTTTCGGATTGTTGCCTTCTCTCCTCCGTGACATTATTGCATTCAACTGAGGGGAGCTCAAGCTCCTCAGTCTACGTCTCCCGCTCCGTTACTATCTTTAACGAATACGAAGTTACCTTCAGGCTCTTTACGTAGCACAACCAAGCCTCTTTCGGGTCCGCTTTAACAGTTATAATGGTTCCGTCGGGAGCCGGGAACTTCATGGCCATATGGGGCGTAGATACAACTGTCCCCAACTGGTTAAGGGTGCGTCTTCCTATCAACACATTGTACGAGGTGTCTGCGTCAACCAGAATGTACCGGACCACCAGCGTTTTGTACGTCTGACCAGCTCCAAAAGTCGTAAGGAGATCTACATATCCCCTGGCCTGAACCCTCTGGCCAGCAAATCCCAAGAGCGGCTCGACATACGATTGGACAACGGATACCGGGATGTTGAGCTTCAAGAAGGTTGCCTAATATAGCATGTTAGCCAAGCTACCTTGGTCAACCAGAACTTTGTGCACCCTCCAATTGGCGATGGTGGCAGTCACCACCACCGGATCATCCTGGTTAGGGTCACACACCGAGAAGTCAGCGTCTGAGAAGGTTATGGAGGGCTGTGACCAAGGTGGCGGATGCGTAAGCGAGTTGACACTTCTCATATATCTTTTCCTGGAAGAGTTGGACGAACCTCCTCCGACGAAACCTCGAGAGATAGTACTGACCAAAACGTTAACGGACCTTGCAGCCATGTTAGGGTCCAAAAAGTCTTGTTGGGCTATGCCACCCGCCGCCTCGGCTTTGCGCTCTCTCGTCTTATTTCCTTCTGGAACCATCCGTGCCTGCCCCCTAACACCTTGATGGCGGCCTCCACGACCACCTCGGGGCCCAAAAAGTCTGGGCTCTTCTCTCGGGGCGGGCTTCTTTGAACAAAACGGGCCAGGGCTCCTGACTGGACGAGCTCCTCGATAATATCGCACACCTTGGTGCATTCCTCAGTACTATGCCTGATACTTTGGTGGTAGCTGCACCTGAGAGTAGGGTTTACCCCTTGTTGGGGTTGTCCCGGACGAGGAATTTCGGACGAGATCCCGGCTACATGCCTCCTGCAAGATAGCTTCCCAAGTAGCATTAAGGGGTGTGTATTGGTTATACCTGCCAGGGCGGACCTTTTTCTGCAGCCGGGGGTTTTCCTTCGTGATCTGGGGTTGTAGGTTCCGTTTCCTGGCGTTGGCGTTCTCTTCAATACTCATGTACCTGGCTGCTCGTGCTCTTAAGGCGTCCATATTCGGCGGAGGATCGGCATAAAGTGAATCTAAGAGGGCGCTAGGTTTCAACCCCACCAAGAGCGAATGCCTGGTTACCGCCGAATGAAGGTCGGGTATTAACAGCGTTGCCTTGGTGAAATGGGTCATGTACTGACGTAATGATTCGTTATCACCTTGAATGACATGATGTAGGGAAGCCGATGATGCAGAAGTCAGCTTGCTGTCGGCGAACCTGGCTGTAAACCTGGCACAAAGCATTTCGAACTAGTCAACTGAACTAGCGGGTGGAAAGTAATACCAGTCTAGGGCGGGACCCTTGAGTGTTGTTGGAAACAGCCGACAATGAACCTGTCCGTCCGTGGAAAAGAGATTTGCTTGTGTCATATAGGACTTGACGTGAACATCAGGATCCAAAGTGCCATCATACGTATCCATATACGGCCACTGCCATTTGGATGGGAGTTTTGCCCTCATTACCGATGGGGTGAAAGGGTGAAACCCCCCAATATGCTCTTTTAGATCCTCCCTCAATGGAGGCGGCGGGACTTCCTCAAACGGCATACTGTGATAATTTTGAGATCGATGGTATCGACTTCCCCTCGTGCTCCCTGGATGTCTATGGGACCCGCCAGTTTGTTCGGACCAAATGGTCTGTCCAGCATTTCCAGTTTGATCCGTAGTTGGTGTCTGACTCCAAAAGGTTTCCTCCTCTGAGCTTTCCTCCGGCGTCTCTCCCTCCCAATGGGTTGTCGGCTCCTCTTGGGAATCCTGAAATGGCCAACGTCCTCCCAGTCAAAAGGTGGTCATTCGGTCATAAAGGGTGTGCATGTCTTCGTCATGGTGCCTCTGCTGATTGCGGAATCGGGCATCAATCCTGTCATGCGCCGCCTTAAGAGTATTCTGGACGTTGGCCTTGCTTTCTTGGAGGGCGGTTTGTAAAGCATTCTGAACCTTCACTTCGCTTTCCCGCAAAGCTGCCTTTATGGCGTTAACACTTTGCTGGACAACCCCTTGGAGGGTTTCGATGATTGTTGGATCCATCCCCGACACTGAAGGGAATGAACGTGTGGTCCTGGGATGAGTTGTACCAGGGCCCCACGGTGGGCGCCAAATGTTTTTACCTGACCTGAGGCCGAATCACTCCCGGTGGCGAGTCACTCCCAGTGGCGACACTGATTGCTGAGTTCCTGAGGTCGTCCCGGCAGGAAGATCACCTGCAGAAGACACTCCGACGCTCAAGTCAGTAAATAGTGTTTTTAGGTGTCTCATTAAAGTAGAATAATGGTGTATCCTAAAGAATGTTTTTCCCCCTTTTTCCCTGCCTTTGATTCCCCTCCTTATAGGCTCTCTTTGCAGTCCGTTTTTTATCCTCCTTCAATGTTGAGAGACGTTGTGAATCCCGAATTAACACCTGGATTCGTAACTGTCGCTAGTAGTAATGAAGAAAGATATCAGGTAAAACCGACACTGGTACGGGGGAATCCAGCCTGACCACAGGGTAGGTACAAAAAATAGGTGACAATGAGATTTCCAATACAGGAGAACATGATTTGCATGGAAAGAAAACCTAATATATAATTTTGGGAGCAAAGTTAACAACTTTACAACTAAACAGAGACCGTGTAAATAAGTAGAAGTGAGAAATAAAGATTCAAGTGATATTTTTAGTGTACAATTTGCATACGAGGTTCTCTTTAGTAATTCAAGGTAAAGGTAAGAAACAAGCTATTTGGTCAAAAACATGAATCATAAAAGTCCTTACTATAGTTACTCAGTTGATTTGGAGGTGTATACAAAATAAGCTACCTACCAAACATAACTTTAAATAAAAGTTGAGATTCAAATATAATTTATTGTGATAACAATTTAGTCATAGATATATTATTCATAATTTAGTACACTATAATAAAATCAAATAAATTGAAATCGAGAAACACTTTAGTAGAGATAATTGTGATGAAATGTTGTGGTTATAATTTATGTTCTTACATTATTTTAGTTAATAAACACTTTTTATTGAAAAACTTTTTTAAAATAGATTCTCGGATGTTATGAACAAGTTAAGATATATTAATATTCATTTATTAACTTGAGAAAAAAATTGTTGTAAATAATAAATTATTAGGATAAAAATATCCTTAATATCTAAATAGTGAGTTAAGATTTTTTTTACATTTATTTTAATACATTTTTATTTATTTATTTTTTAAATTGATTATTATAAATATAATTGATGATAATTATTAATAAAATAACAATTTATTTATTTTATATAGTTGAAATTTTTATCTGTGGAAAAGATCTCTCATCACAAATTTTTTATTCATATTTTGAAGAAAATTTATTTAAAATTATTTTTCTTCAATATATTTTTTTATAAAAAACAATCAAATAATTTATAAGAATTGAAAAAGTAATAAACTTAGTCAAAAAAAATTTCCTAGATTTTTTTTTTCAAATAGATCTGAAGAGATGTTTAGTGAACGATACATAAAAAGAAATAAAATTTATTTGATTAGTAGAAAGTATTGTCGAGAATATTTACATAATTGCTTTATTTTGCTTTATCAAAAGCCTTTACTTTACTATCATATTAAATAATTTAATTAAAGTAACATGATATTTTTTTGATACATTTTCCATTCTTACCAACTAGAGAAAGTTAGTTTCTTATCTCGTTACCTCCCCATTTAAATGTCTTGGTGGGACAGCTGAGATCAAATTCGTTATCGAAAAGGAATATTGAAATATTATTTTTTAATAAGAAAAAATCAAATATACTTTCTCAACTTCTTATTTGAAAAACTTAAAACTTTTTCTTCCACCAAACATCCCTATCGTTAACAAGTCACTTTTTTTTTATTTAAATATAATTTTATTAACTTGATTTGTCAAATTTGTTTCTATATCAATAACGCAATGCTTTAATTTTTATTATATATAGAGGTACAAAATAACGTGATACTTTACAATTTTTAACATATTAAGAATACATGTAACCTGTTGCTTATTAAATTAAAATACTTTTTAAAATAATAGAAGGCTTTTTAAAATAAATTTTATGAAAATTGACTGTATTAATTTTTTAATTTTGTTCTTTAAAAAAATGTGGAAAGAGTGTTTTGTTTTATAAAAATAATCCAAAATACTGGTCTTGTGAGGAATCGTCAACGTTTGTGCTGGTCCCACCATCGAGTATTTATTCTCGGTCAGCTTGGATGGCTGAGTATTATTCCGACTTTCTGAAACAATTTCAGACAAGTACTTTTAAAAAAACTTTTACTCCTGATAATAAATAAACTAAAATCAGCTAGAGTACATCGCAGGCGCATGCCTCTCAATCAACCCTAGCCACTTGATGATCCTTGCGCTTTCAACGGTAAAGTGATGCTGACCAAGTTGGTTCGTGATCACCATTAACAAAAGTGAACACCGACACTCATAGTATATAAAAAAAAACAAGGAAAAGAATAAATGAATAATTAATTGCCTTGAGCTACGAGATCAATATAAGGAAAATAATAAATGAATATAATTAATTGCATTGAGCTACGAGATCAAGGATGAAAATTAAAGATGGAGAAAGCACGTGGAATGATTCGTTAGGCATAGAAAGCTAATAATGAGAGGAGGGAACGGTGGTGGTTTTTCCGCCGATGGTGGGAATAAAGTTAAATGAAAGAATTCAACTTGAAGAAGCCACTTGGCCAAAAAATTTGCCGGGAACCAGGGTATATTTATTATCAGGAGTAAAATAAAAAATTAAATAACCTATAAGAGGTAAGGAAGAGTGCATAGTATAGAAACACCCGCAGAGGAACGGGGTTCGGGTTTCAATAAAACTGTTACTGCGCGATTAATAATTGGAACACATAAACACACATACCGTAATTTCGGGCACTGTTATTTCCTTCTAGAACTAGAAGAAGCCCTAATTTGCGTTTGCTCTCCACGTTCTCCACACGCTTCTCAGCATACGAATGCTTTGATCATGGCTTCCGCAGCCTCTTCGCTCCTCCGAGCTTCTCGCTCCAAGCTTGCTTCCTCTACCTCCACCTCAGTTTCTAGAGTCTTCTCTCGCTCCGTTCCGCGCCGAACACCCGGCTCCTCCTCCGCCGCGCGCTCCTTCGGCTCCGCTGTTCCGCGATGGAGCCACGGCATCGATTGGCGCTCTCCTCTCGGCCTCCGCCATCAGATCAGAGCCGTCGCTCCCCTCATCGAACGCTTCCACCGGAGGATCGCCACTAGTGGTACTTCACTACTCTCTCCCGCAATATTGGAGCTCTGTTTCTTTTGATCTGCTTCGCGCAGCTTAGAATCGTTCTTTTCGGATTCGATTTTTCGTTTTTGATCGGATGTGAAGTTTGAATTGACTGAATTCCTGTTGCCTTTTTCTTTTTTTTTTTTCTGGAATCTTCGGTCCGATTGTCAACGAGTTTAACAGAGGAAAAATCATATATTCACAACAACGTTTAATCCATCATCAATTCATATTATTATTATTATTATTATCATAATATAGTTGTGAAATAACGTTAAGAAAAAGAAATAATAGTATATTCCCAACCTGGTTTAATTTAGACTGAACCTTGTTTAACTTATCAATTATTAATTCATACTGTTGTATTATTATAATATAGTTATGATTGTTTTAGTTGTTGAAATTTTATTATGTTTCTTATTTAGTGCTTACGGATTATGCTTTATCTCAGTGATATTTAGTTTAGTATTTCTAATGTATGCTGCTGAATTTTGTCTTCTGATCGGTCATCTGATGTAAGTGCCATTGCAGCTGTTGATAATCCTTTCAAGGGAAATCTAACGAGTCTCCCTAAGCCTGGTGGTGGCGAGTTTGGAAAGTTCTACAGCCTTCCATCGCTCAATGATCCGAGAATTGGTAATTGCTAGCGTAGTTAGTTAATTTTATTCACTGGAATTTTGGTTGGAATTTGTGATGTAGGTGATGTAGTTCTATTATCATATTCTAATAATTAATGATAAAATTCTAGTTCTTCGTTGCTGATGGTTTCAACTTTGTGGGTGCTTGACAGATAGATTACCATACTCTATCAGAATTCTCCTTGAATCTGCCATCCGTAATTGTGACAACTTCCAAGTTACCAAGGAAGATGTTGAGAAGATTATTGACTGGGAAAACTCTTCTGTGAAGCAAGTTGAGATTCCTTTCAAGCCTGCTCGTGTTCTGCTCCAGGTAACTTGTTCAATACTGGGTGCGGCCAAAGAGTTGTTGTCATGGATGTGTGATATAAAATCATTTGGGTTCTTTCTTTAACCTTTTTTTTCTCCTCACCTCAGGATTTTACTGGAGTCCCTGCTGTTGTTGACCTGGCTTGCATGCGTGATGCTATGAATAAGCTTGGCAGTGATTCTAATAAGATCAATCCTCTGGTATACGTCATTCTTATAATTTTTTTGTGCTTTTTTTCTGTGTAGTCATTGATGATACTTTCTAAAGAGATTTCAAGTTTTTATGTGCTATGTAGTGCTGTTTGTGCCTTATACTTGTAATTGCTTTCGCAAGTAATTATTGGTTTTTTTACACAATATTTTTCTTTGTGTATTACCGACTGTCTAACTAAAGTGTGCTGTGCTAGTGTAACTTATATATATATATATATATATATAAGATTTCCTCCTGATTTACTATGTATATACGTTTTAAAAAATTCTAAGTATGATATTAGCAGGGTCATCATACATAGTTAAAACCATTTTGTTGATATCTTGAGCCATGCAGCCAGTGCTAATTTACAATCAAAATGACTTTTGAGGGAGTTTATGCGCTCAATTAAAAACTAGTTTCTCTAATACTGCTCAATACTAATTGATATGAAATTATACTTAACATGTATAAAATTTGATTTTGAATTTGTTTAAGATCAAATCTTGTTTACTGTATTGTTTTTGAAGTTGTAAGTGGTAAGAAGGTTTGAGAGTGAGACTAACAAGGAAACTTTTAATGATTAGATTAACTGTGTAGGATTTTTTTAAATATTATTTGTAAGAAACTTGTGCTGTTGCATGCATCGCAGGCTATTTTAATTTCTCAAGCAGATAATTTGCTATTTCAGAGACAGTATATTTTGTACTAATTTTAAAAATCATGGTAATGGAGCATTTTATTGAACTAATTTTCCTTCAGAGTGAATCTGACAGAACTTTTTCTTCGAAGTTTGAGTAATTACTAAATACCGTTTAAAACTAACTGTTGAACCTAGTTATTCTGATTTATAGAAATTTAACAAATAACCCCCCATGGCCATATTTCCCCTATATGCTATGTTTGCTATAGTACAAGTGTTTCTGACTCTTGGCTATAATTGTTGTCAGGTTCCTGTTGATCTTGTTGTTGATCATTCAGTTCAAGTTGATGTAGCAAGGTCAGAGAATGCAGTGCAGGCCAATATGGAGCTTGAGTTCCAGAGAAACAAGGAGAGGTTTGCTTTCCTTAAGTGGGGGTCTAATGCTTTCCGTAACATGCTTGTTGTCCCTCCCGGTTCTGGTATAGTACATCAGGTAAGCTCTAACCTAGCAGACATTAATAATGATGTTATAGAATATATTTTTTATGGTTATTTATTGTTATTCTTTACTGTTAATACCGGGGACGTGGTATGTCTTGTTGTAGGTCAATCTTGAATATCTTGGACGTGTTGTTTTCAACAATGAAGGCTTGCTCTATCCTGACAGTGTTGTTGGGACTGATTCACATACAACAATGATTGATGGGCTTGGAGTTGCCGGATGGGGCGTTGGAGGTATTGAAGCAGAGGCAGCAATGCTTGGCCAGGTATATCTACTTCCAAATTTTGGTTTATTTGTGATGAGTGTGTTTTGATCATAATATAGTCCTTCCATATAAATGTGATGAATTCTGATAAATTTTTCTTTAGAATTATGTGTTTTTCTCCTTTAACTCAAAATTAGCTCATGAAGAAGTTTAGCTACAGTGATGTTTCTAATGCTGTGTACTTTGATAATGACAGCCTATGAGCATGGTGTTACCTGGTGTTGTTGGGTTCAAGTTATCTGGAAAGTTGCGCAATGGAGTTACAGCAACTGACTTGGTTCTAACTGTGACACAAATTCTTAGGAAACATGGTGTTGTGGGGAAATTTGTTGAATTTTATGGTAATTAGCCCTACTTGCATTTCCTCAATTTTTTTAGCTTATGCTGGAATGTCCCAGCTATTTAACAGTATTTCATGGTTTTGTTCTATAGGTGATGGTATGGGTGAGTTATCATTAGCCGATAGGGCCACAATTGCCAATATGTCTCCTGAATATGGTGCAACCATGGGCTTCTTCCCTGTAGATCACGTTACATTACAATACCTCAAGTTAACTGGAAGAAGTGATGAGACTGTAAGTATGAACTCATTATTTTCCAATGATGTGAAATGCTTGTACTATTTCTTGAATTTCATTTTTGACATTATAGGTGGCAATGATAGAGGCCTATCTCAGGGCAAACAAATTGTTTATTGACTATAATGAGGTAATACTAGTTGAATACCCTATGTACTCCTTTTGGACAAAACAAATGTGTATATGTAAGGGTATGGAACATTAATTTATTCGCTGTAAATACAGCCTCAACCAGACAGGGTTTATTCATCCTATCTCGAATTGAACCTTGATGAAGTCGAACCATGCATCTCAGGACCCAAGAGGTAAGACACTTACTTTTTGCAAAACATGTTTTGTAATTAATGTGGGTTTAAAAATTCCTACTTTATAATCTGTGGTAATTCGTACTGAATACTCCTTTCAGACCTCATGATCGGGTGCCTTTGAAAGAAATGAAGGCTGATTGGCATGCTTGTCTAGACAACAAAGTGGGATTTAAGGTTAGTAATGCTGAGATGGTCAAGTAAGGGTTAAGTTTCCTGTCTCTTTTTGTGTGTCCATGGTGACTTAAAACTAACGTATACCAAATGATGATCAGGAATGGAAGTTCAAATTGTTGCATCCAACACAAATTTCTTCACTGTTTAATGAATTATATGATTTTAGGGTTTAGGGTTAAGTTTCCTGTCTATTTTTGTGTGTCCATGGTGACTTAAAACTAACGTATACCAAACGATGATCACGAATGGAAGTTCAAATTGTTGCATCCAACACAAATTTCTTTACTGTTTAATAAATTATATGATTTTGTCTCTGCAAACTTGGACAATCAAATGGTAGCATTATAAATAGCCCCACCCAGTGCACAAGAGAAATGGCAACATTATGTTAAGAGAAAGAAATTGCCATTGTTTCTTGAAATTTGGATCTAAGATATGTTTGATATTAGCTGAGGTGAAGTGAGTCCTGTTTACCAAATTATATGACTTTGTTTCTTCAAAGTTGGACAATCAAATGGTAGCATTATAAATAGCCTCACCCAGTCCACAAGAGAAATGACAACATTATGTTAAGAGAAAGAAATTGCCATTTTGTTTCTTGAAACTTGGATCTAAAATATGTTTGACCTGAAGTGAGTCCTATTTCCTGAATATTATATTCCTTATTTTCTATGATCATTGTACCGAGATTTCAGAAAGATTATGATAATAAGAACGAAAAAAATCAATCCTTTTTCTAATATTAGTCATTCTGAAAGTTTCAAGTTGTAGACTTTAACTTGGTGACACAGTTGCTGTCATAAGGCATGCAGCAGTCTAATCTTCTTGCATGTTTTCTTTGAATTCAGGGATTTGCTATACCAAAAGATGTACAAGGAAAAGTTGCAAAATTTGATTTTCATGGGCAGCCAGCGGAGCTCAAGCATGGCAGTGTTGTGATTGCTGCAATCACAAGCTGTACGAATACATCAAACCCAAGTGTTATGCTTGGGGCTGGTCTTGTAGCAAAGAAGGCTCATGATCTTGGTTTGAAGGTTAGGCACCGAAATATATGTTAGAAACTGTGATTATGGTACTTCTAAACATGTGCTTAAATGATGTTGTCCAGTTTTTTGCCACTTCTAAAAATGACAAATTGTATTGTATTTATGCTGTCCTTATCTAGATAGTAATTGTAGATGTTTTCACTGGTTTCCAGGTTAAGCCGTGGGTAAAAACAAGTCTTGCTCCTGGATCTGGAGTTGTTACAAAATACCTACTTCAGAGGTAGTTCACACTTCATAGTAGAATATCAATTTTGTAACTTGTATTATAAATGTACTTTCCCTGTTCAGTCTGCACAATTCTTGAGAAATGTATGCTAAATTTGAACTTGTTTTAAATTATCTGGTCAGTGGCCTGCAAAAGTATCTAAATGAGCAGGGTTTCAATATTGTTGGTTTTGGCTGTACCACATGTATTGGAAATTCTGGGGAACTGGACCAGTCAGTTGCTTCTGCCATCTCTGAAAATGGTAAGTGAGATATCAAATATTGTTTCTATAATTGAAGCTAAATTCTGTGTCATTCTTGCAATTGTCTTGCTTATGACTTTGAGATAAACTCCTAATTGGATTCTTCTTAATATTTTCTTTACTGATTAAATTCTTATAATTGTCTTGAGCAGATATAGTGGCTGCTGCTGTGTTGTCTGGGAACCGTAATTTTGAGGGCCGTGTGCACCCCTTGACAAGAGCTAACTACCTTGCGTCTCCACCTCTAGTTGTTGCTTATGCTCTTGCTGGCACAGTATGTTTCCCTAATCCATATTTCTATTGTGTATATGAAAGGGTTTTTATTCTTGCTTCTTTCATATTGTCTGATTTTCATAAGGATAGTTAGATTGTGATTGCCAAGTACTTTGTTGGAAGAAACAAAACTGATATGTTAAAACTGCTGGTCTGGAGGCTAACCACAGGCATTGATGTTGTCTGGTCCATCCTCTTCATATATGTGTTAAGCTGAATTCAAATCCAGTGCTATATGCGTTATTTTCAATTCTATCAAATTTTTAGGATTTTTATATCCAGAACTTTGGATCTTGACTTGCAATTGGCTATGGGCTTAGGCTGTTTTTATTTTTTCTTCTGGCATTGGGTGCTTTGTCTCCCACTAATATATTCTTTCTGCCAACAATATTAGGTTCATCTAGAACATTGTTTTAGTACGTTGGATTCATTATTAGCTGGTCTGTTAAAAGGTTGATGAAATATAGGACCTATTACGTTGAGAGGGTGTTTTTTATTTCCATTTTTGTTTTCAGGATTGACCACAAAAAGGCCATGTTTTTCAATTTTTTTTGTTTTCAAATATTTGTATATGGAATGGTGAAAGGTTCTTGTTTTATATACTGAAATTAAAATAAAATGACATTTTTGTAATTAAAATAAAAATAGGAAAAAAAAAAAGAACTGAACATTTTCTGAAACTAAACTTGCCCATAGAGTGTATACACTGTTAACCTATCAATTACCTTTTGGTTGAATTTCCAGGTTGACATTGACTTTGAAAAGGAGCCGATAGGAACAGGGAAGGATGGAAAGAATATTTTCTTGAGGGATATTTGGCCTTCCACTCAAGAAATTGCAGATGTAAATGATGTTTACTTTCCTCATTATGTAAAATTTACAGATTTGATTGAGTAGTGAGGTTAACTTTGCTTACTCGATTCGTAGGCTGTTCAATCCAGTGTGTTGCCTGACATGTTCCGAAGTACATATGAAGCTATTACCAAAGGTAACGCCATGTGGAACCAACTGCAAGTTCCTGCTGAGACCCTGTACTCATGGGACCCCAAGTCAACATATATTCATGAACCTCCATACTTCAAGGACATGACCATGGATCCTCCCGGAGCTCATGGTGTGAAAGATGCCTACTGTCTTCTGAATTTTGGTGACAGTATAACAACTGATCACATTTCTCCTGCTGGAAACATTAACAAGGACAGTCCTGCTGCCAAATACCTTCTGGAGCGAGGGGTGGAACAAAAGGACTTCAATTCATATGGAAGTCGCCGTGGCAATGATGAAGTGATGGCGAGGGGAACTTTTGCAAACATTCGTCTTGTTAACAAGCTCTTGAACGGGGAGGTTGGCCCCAAGACAGTTCACATTCCCACCGGGGAGAAGCTTTATGTGTTTGATGCAGCGCAGGTAAATTATGTACTAAATAAGTATAACATGCCGTTTTTTCCTGCTTTTGAACATTTCAAGTGGCAGACTTTTTATTTCATATGATATTTTTTGACCTTGTCTTGAGTCACTTTCCAAAATTTAACTAACAACCATTTGCTGAGTGAGGAAAAACGTTGTTGAACTTTTTTGATTCGGTCTTGCTTATTCATGATGGTAATCACAAATTCACGACTTGTTGCAACGACTGCAAGGCTTATTATTGCAACAAAATCTTCTATTATTGGACTCTCCCCCTTTGAGGACAATAATGCATTTTCTAAAAAGTTTTTTAAAAAATTAGACAGTTTAACATTTATTGAAGAAAAGGAAAAAAGAACTGAATGAGAAGGAGCTTTTAGAAAAAAGACTAACTTCGCTTTCTTCTCCACTCCTTATTCTCCCTCATCACTGTCTGCTGCCCCCAGCCAGCTTTAAGGGTTATCTCTCAAGTTTAAAGAAATGAAATCTACCAAACAATTTTTACTTTTAATAGTTATTTTATCTTTAAGTAGATTTTAAACCGGAAAACTTCTAGACCAAATAAAGACTTGATAAAGGATCAACATCCACTGGTTACCTTTTTATTTGTGCTAGGACAATGAGATAAACTGTCTGATTTTAGCCCTTTTAAGCTTCTAATACCCATGAATTTTGTTTTATGCCAGAGATACAAGGCCGAGGGGAAGGACACCATTGTTCTGGCTGGAGCTGAGTATGGTAGTGGGAGTTCCAGAGATTGGGCCGCCAAGGGTCCCATGCTACTGGTGAGTCATATATAGCCTGTCATTTGGTGGCTTTCATGACATATCTCCTTACTTATTCCTATTCCTGACTTACTTGATAACGTGTACATATTTCTGACAGGGTGTCAAAGCTGTGATAGCTAAAAGTTTTGAGAGAATTCATCGTAGTAATTTGGTAGGAATGGGTATTATTCCACTTTGCTTTAAATCTGGTGAGGACGCTGACACATTAGGATTGACCGGTCACGAACGTTATACTATTGACCTCCCGAGTAACATCAGCGAGATAAGGCCTGGCCAAGATGTCACCGTAACAACGGATACTGGAAAATCTTTCACCTGCACAGCTCGCTTCGACACTGAGGTAAATTAAGCATCTCCCTAATTCATGTGTTCGTTGATGCAATTTAATGTAAACTGTGGTCTACTATTGGGTTTTGCTCGGGCCCGAGCACCACCTTTCGGCGTTCCAAAAACTTGTCCGTAGATTATTGTGTAACACCCTTATATTTTCAGGTGGAACTTGCTTACTTTAACCATGGGGGCATTCTTCCGTATGTGATCAGGAACCTCATTAAGAAGTGAAGTCATCGGTGGTGGAAAATGTTAAAGTGCTGTTGCCACTCCGTGTACACCGGTAATAAAATGAGATAAATTAAATTCAATAAATAGGAAGGCAATTTTTTGACGCTTCAAGGTGTTTATATTAGGCCTGTAAAACATCGAGTGCATTGATTATAGTTTTCTCATGTCTGCGTTCTGTGCCTATTGAACAATGGGGACGATTGTATTTTGTATAAGCTGACGTGATCCATGCCGATGGCAATATTCTTTTAATTTAAATACCCACTTTTTCTTTTAATGTCCACAGAGAAGTTGAAACTGAATGGAGGTGCAGAACATCAAGGTTTTCAGTCCCACACAATAATGATGATTAAGCACGACCTTAGTTCGAATTGATTTTTTTTTGTCAAAGGTTTTTTTAAGATTTTGTTAGGCATTTATAATAGTTTGATCTGGCTTATATGTCTGATTTTTATGACACGTTTCTCTTCTCCTTGGCTTACAACTTTTTCGTTTGTTACCGTTTGTTGTCCTCAACCACGAATTACATGTTCCTTACAATAATCCACTCATTAAAGGTGTAAAAAACATAATGTGATGTTAACCACAGCATAGAAGATAGGCAAGGCAATTATATGTTTATTATTTGTAACAATTACAGAAAAATATTAATAAAATAGATAATAGTTATCTGTAACAATTACAGAAAATCAATAATAAAATACATAATAGTTATCTGTAACAATTACAGAAAATCAATAATAAAATACATAATAGTTATCTGTAACAATTACAGAAGATCAATAATTAAGTACATAAATATTTATCTGTAACAAATACAGAAATTTGATAATAAATAGATAAATGGTAAATTAGTAATAATATTATATTATATTTAAAAAATTCAAACACTAACATAATAATTTCATCATATTAAATACTAAATCAGATGTGAATATGGAGTCACAAAAGTAGTGTGAAATAGTAGATCTAGTTTTACAACCGTGGAAATTAAAACCCATTTAAGAGAAAAAGGAAACATGTTGAAAATAAATATGAGAAAAACAAAAGAAGTAAATAATCATGTATGGCGATGAAGGAGAGTAGTCTCCAAAAAAAAAATGAACGGACTTTAAATAGTAACTTCATCGTACTCGTAAATACAATTAACATATCAAATATGTTGATAGGGTCTTGTTTGATTTATGCAGTTAACGGTGAAAGATGAGATATTAATGTCTCGCTTTTTACTTTTAAGTTTTTGTTTTAGTGTCCTAGTATTATGAGAGCTACTTAAAGTGATTTCTGTTTTTAAGTATTTTCTTTCAACTTCTTTGATGACATTATTAAGACGCTTTAAATAAATATTACAGTTTTACATAATAATAAATCATAAGATAACTTAATTGACTCAAGTGATTACAAAGTCATTAAATCGATCTGTCTTAATTTTTTTATTTACCTTATTTAGGTATTGCTAAATGAGAGGATTTTAAGTTTAAAAATTCTTATTTCACTTAGTGATTAATTGGAAATCATTATTAAAACACAGTAAACATACTTACAAGTATGGGGAAAAAAAAGGAAAGAAAACATAAAATATATATATTAAATATGAAATTTTATATTTTATATGAATATATCAGAGTATATTATTACTATTTATATAATTATCATAAACACTTAGTTAACAAATGACATTTGTTTTAATTCAAATTAGTAGTAAACTGTATTAGTATCATTTCTCTATTTAGTTTAAATTTATCAATCAACTACTTGTTCATTGGTACTATAATCTTTTAACTCTGTTTTTTTTTTTTAACTCTTTGATTACTTAGGAGGCAAAATATTGTTTTAACATGCTTGCTCCTTTTATGAGTAATAAGATTTTTAGTCGAGAAGTTTATAAGTGACTCGTTTATTAGTATTTTCATTGATTCCTTTTCTTTTCTTTTCTAATTTTTATTTCTCTAATAAGTTCTCAAGTCATGACAAGTTTCTATTGAGTCTGCAATGTATTAAATATCAACTGAAGACGATACTACAATTAATTATTATTCCAACATTATGAAACATGTGCTTTATATATCATAAACACATACCCTATTGTATTTTTCTTGCCCACTTTTATCAACACACCAATTTGAATCACAATAGTTAATACTTTATTAGAAATGTTTGTCATGTTTTGAAAACAACAATTAATACTGTAAAGTGCCTTTAATATGTCTCAATACCTTCTTAGTTGTAAGGAAATGTGAAAGTCTTGAATGAACCATATATCTACTAATCAACCTCACTCCATAAGCTATGTCTATTATAAAAATATTTCAATGAACCCACAATATGTGGTTACATGGTTGCATAAATTATCTTGTCATTTTCTTTCATCTCTAGTTTTATACCACAATCAACTGGTGTTTGGATAGAATTACAATCCTACTTAATAGATTCTTTTAATATTTCAATTGCATATCTCTTTTGATGCATGAAAACTCCATCACTATTAAATACATATTTTATTTCAAAAAAATAAGATATAAATCCCAAATTTGTTATCTCAAATTCCAACATAATTTTTCTACTGCAAGTAACTAGTAGGTCATTTACATAGAAGTAAAACTATCATCAAATCACTTATAATAGCTCTAACATAAACTCCATTTTTAAAAAAAAAAAAAAAAACAGTTGCAAAAGGAAGCAATTCGTTCTTTTATTCCATGCTCGAGGAGCTTATTTTAGCTTATATAAAACCTTCTTCAGTTTATACATCTTATTTTCATGTCCTGTAACTTCAAAATCAGAAGTTTGATCAACATAAACTTTCTTTTTTAATGGAACATTAAAAAAAGTAAACTTTACATCAAAAAGTTGATGTAAAACCCTTTAAAAGTGGTTACTAAAATAATTGTTTCGATTTTGACCATGAGTGCAAACACCTCATTGTAACCCAAACGAATTTTTTTTACAGAAAAATCTTTGCAACCAATGACTTGATTTTATTAGCACCTCCATATGACTTGTTCAGAAAATCTCAGGCAACCTTAGTTAAACTTGTTAAAAATATCTTCTCAAAATTGGTATAGTCAACATTGATGGATTAAAAACACTCTTTTTGTAATATTTCTTTGTGAACTGCTCTTTACATCTGTGTAGTACCTTTTTCTAGTTCTTGAACACTATTCTTTGTAATTTTTAACACTTATTTAGAATAAAAAATATCCTTATTTTGACACTCTATTGATCAAAATTCTTATTACCAAGAATTGAAAAATTGGTAAAAAAAATCATTAAAACTTACCATGATTTCCACTATGAACCTGACTGAATTTAATACCTAAAAGATTTGTAAAACAGATAGAAATCCGCACATAAAAGTTTTCTTAAACAACATAATAATTAAAAATATTAATATAATAAAATGAAATGGAAATAATTAAAGATCTTATCTCACTTTTTTTTTTCATTTTCACTTTCTTTCACATTATTTAAGTAATTTAATTTTTTTCATTTCTCCATTTATTTATTCTATAATTGAAACAAAATATTTGCACCTCAACATATTTTAAGTGTACCACCACTTTAATTCTTTATTATTGTTTTTAATGAATTTAGTTTAGATGCAAAAATGGTCCATTTTAAGCACTCCTTCCTTGCAACATTTATCTTGACCATTTATTAATCAACCAAACTCGCCAACTGCCAAGCACTAAGGAAAATTCATGACCCGAAGTACGAGAAATGTATATAATATACAACGGGGAATATCTTGGTTACATAAATTATGTTTTTATTTTATGCATTTTTGATGATTATATTCAGTAATATAGAAGAACAAAAAAGCTTACGTTCGATAAAATAAGAATGTGGTTTATATTGACATGTGACATTTTTTTTTAATTTTTAATTTAAAAATTAAATCATTTTATTATATATATATATATATTAACACGCATAACATGCAAATGAATATCTTAAGTAAAAGTAGAAAAACGACATGGATTTTAATTGAGAATAAAGAGTATTTTATAAAAATGTTGTTAAGAGTATTTTGTTGACGCGTTGCTCTTTACTCTCTCTGCGGAATAATTCTTCCAAGAAAAAAATTGACTTGTGTTGTGAAGCATATGTTCTCTCCATCATAAAACAATAACATTAGTATATATATGATGTGATTAATACTTTTATATCACATTAGTTAAGAATAATTTAAATATTCATTTTTTTATAATTTATAAATGTATTTTTTTAAATAAAAGTTTGAAGATGTTTTAAGTTTTTATGCTGACAATTTTTTAGATATGGTGCTTGATTTTAATAATATTATATCTCAAATTTAAATTTTTCAGATGGTGATTGATTTTAGTAATATTATATATAAAATTGTATTTACATATACAATCTTTATGTGAGAAAAATAAATAAATCATAATTATCTTTGTTATATCAACTCTTTAGTAATTTTAAAAATTAAAATTGAAATCATTGTATATAAACACTTTTTTAATACATAGTGCATAGATCTCTAAAAGAGACTATCTATTATTATATATTTTTTCTAAATTTATCCATTCTAATAATTTTTTAATAAATTACCAATAATAGCAGAAAAAACCACCTAATTCTTACTAGGCAACTTGTACTTCCATCATGTCTTCCTTCATCATTTTGTGGGTCCAAAATTATCCTCTTCTTTACGGTTTTTTACCAAATTGCTGCATTCGTAGCCAAAATTATCAATATAGGTCAATTTTAAAAGGATTAAACAAACGAGTAAATTGTCTTTGGAAGCAAAAAAATCATGATCCCAAACTCTATTTTGGTTTAATGAGGACGAAATTGTACTACAAAATACGACTTTTGCACTATTTGTGGAAGTAGTGTATTCAAGCACAAGAAGTCATGTTTATACACGATTTTACTTTTTCTATTTTTTACTTTTTATTTTCAGATATTAATTTCTTTGATTTTGAGATGTCTATTTTAAATAATTTAATTAATAAATTAAAATTTATATATATTAAAGTGAATAAGAATAATTACTTTTAAACATATCTTATGTATTATAATTAAAAAAATCTTTAACGTTCTAATTAAATTCATAAATATTTTAGAAATTAAATTAATCAATTACTGGAAATAAAATGATAACAAAATTATGTAATGCTCTAAAACTTGTTAATGTTAAAGTATTTTAATATTTGAATAATTACCATAAGCTATATACTTCACCAAAAATAAAAGTTCAGTCCTAATTTTACGTCATCTTAAAAAGAAACTAGATAAATAATCATATAAAATTTAATTTATTAAATCATCTCAAAAACAGCTAAAAATAAAAAAAAAATATCTGAAAATAAAAAAAGGTAAAAAAATACAAAACATAACAAAAAATTGTACACGCAATCACTATTTTTGTAAAGTAAAAAAAAAATATATTTTTTGTTTGAAAATAAATCTTACCTATTTTACGTATTTTTTTAAAATTTAGCATATTAATAATTTTGACTAAAATATATGCAAGTTTGATAAAGCCATCTTATCTTCTTTCATTAATTGACTTTTTTTTTAACTATTTATATTAGTGTAATGATTTCATTGGAACTTGATCTATCTAACCTCCCAGTAATAATTGATACCACTTACGTTAATAATTATATTAATTGTTCTAACTAAAAATAGGATGATCAACCACAACATTTACTTGTCTTTCTTCTTTTGGACTTATTCATTTTTAAACTAATTTTTGTACATATCTTTTCTTTTCATTATGACTGGTATAAAATTGTTAAATACTATTTATTTATTTACAACTTATATTAAAGTGGTTTAATTCCTCTTAAATGTTTACAAACCTCTTTTAAATAGACTTAACTGTTATAATTCTGTTAAGTTAGTTGGAAGAAGTCGGGTTTAAACATTGTTAATCGTGTTAATTTGAAGAAATCGGATTTACTCTGAGAGTGTAGAGTTACGAAGAGTTGAGACCTGGTTCTTCCCTTCCCAAGCTCCTTCATAATATACTCAACACCATTTCTTTGTTACCCATTGAAGCAAACTTGAACTTCAATTTCATCAAAAACCAGAAATAGATCAAAGAAATTCGTTCTAAACATGTATTAAGAGTTTGTTGGAAGAAGTTTTTTTTTAATGTACAAAAAAATTGGAATGAGATGTTGTATTAATTAAGTTAATTTGTCTATTGATTAAATTGTAAAATTTTTTATAGTTTTTGTATAACTTATGTACAAGTTAATCTTAACTTACATATTTTTTTTTCTTATTCTTTTATCTTCCAGAAATATTTATGAAAAAAGTTTATTGAAACTTGATATAAGAATAATAAAATAACCAATCATCTAAATATGATCACTTGCCTCTTCAATGAGCATCTGCACCAATAACATTGTGATTTTCTTCTTTAGATTTTAATACATCTGCAAAATTGAATTCACCATAAAAGGAATGTAACACATCATGATCTACAATGTAGGGATCAAACACTTAATAATAAATACTGAAAAAAAAGTAGATAAAGCAAAAATTGATATGCGTATTAAAAAAGATGCAAATCATATTTAGATAACTATGTAATAACTTGGACTCTTACTAAACAAAGCAAAACTAATGATTTAGCCTAAGCAAAAAAAAAAAATCATTTGATATCAATGTAAAAGAAGCATTTTAAAAACAAACACCCGATTTTAAGTTTCTGAAAAGAAACAATACTGACACTGTATGGTTAAAGACATCCTAATTTAAAACAAAATACAGCCTTAATTAGATTTTTTTTGTATTTAATGAGATATTTAATACCATAAAAAGAAGAGAAAATATAAGTATTATTTATTGACCACTGAAACTGGTAGTTCAACAGAATAATTCAAAATTGAATGGTAGATACTGTGTGAATGAGAGCAGAGGAAGGACGGGGGAGATGAAAATAATGCAAGATGTTAAGTGAAAAAATAAATTTTAAAAATAGATTTTTACGAATAAATTATAAAAATGATTTTTTATCAAAAAATTTAAGACAGAGAGAAATTTATTGCACCATTTATTATGTATTTTAATTAATTTCTCTATTTTTTAAAATTCTTTCAAACAAGCATGTTTAGTTTATATTTTGCGTGCAATATAACTTTTGTGAAATATAATATAATAATATAGGCACACGTGGAGTGTGCAGTGTGAAGGCTGAGAGAATGCAGCTTAAAAATCGTTAGCTGCACTCAGAAGAGCACCCCAAAGAGAGAAGCACTCGAGAGAAACCCTCTGAAGTTGCTCTCACCTATTTTTAATTTATTCATTTACTTATTTGTTTTAATTATTATTATTATTATTTATTATTTCTATTGGGATCAATGGGTTCAGTGGAGACGGAACCACTCTTGGGAGGGTTTCCGGCAGTGGAGGAAACTCCACGTTCAAATTCGAAACACGGGTCCAATGGGGAACTTGAGAGAATTCTCTCCGACGACACCCTCCCTTTCCTCCGCCGTGTGGGGGCCGCCTTGTGGGTGGAATTCAGGCTCCTCTTCTTCCTCGCCGCCCCTGCTGTGGTTGTCTACCTCATCAACTACGTCATGTCTATGTCCACGCAAATATTCTCCGGCCACCTCGGTAACCTTGAACTCGCCGCCTCCTCCCTCGGCAACAACGGCATCCAAGTCTTCGCTTATGGCCTCATGGTATCTGCATTCTTCATATCTCTAATCCTATTCTATTTTCTTCTGATTGCACCTTCTTCAAATACTACCTACATTAATATTTATACATTTTAAAGCACCATCATCCTTTGACACATTATGTGTCATTATATCTATTTAAGATTTATTTATGATTGTTATACGGTAAAAAAATATAATTTTTTATTCACTTACTTATTCTAGTTTCATATTTATTTTTTATTTTTTTACTTAAATTTCAAAATTATTTATTAAAATAGAAAAAATCACTTAAATTTTTTTTATAATATTATAACTGTATTTTTTAAATAAAAAACATAAATATACAAAGTTTTTATCTTTTATATAATTTAAAAATATTTATAAACAAATCATAAATAGAGAAAACCACTTAAAATATATTTTTTTAAAAAAAATAATATAAATGCATTAGGTTCTTATTTTGTAACATATAAGTTTAAAATTTTTTTTTAACAAATTATATATCAAAAAATAAACTGCTACATGTGAATGTTATATATTTTAAAAAAAATTATAATTTTTAAAAATATTTTAACAAATCACATATCAAAACATAAAAAATTACTTAAACACGATTATTATATACTTTTAAAAAACTTTATTATGAATTGGATTTCATAATTTATTAAAATATTTTTTTTATCCTATCACGGTGGAAGTAACTTTAAAAACGATATCAAAATATCATTTTCCCATTTTAAAAGAGTCATTTTTATTTGTGTTCATAAAATAAAATGAAAAAGCTCTTTAATTAAAAATGATTCTAGAAACAGTTGCTGACATGTAACTGAATTCAGTTGGGCATGGGGAGTGCCGTTGAGACGCTATGCGGACAAGCATTCGGTGCGCGGAAGTTCGGGATGCTGGGCTTGTACATGCAGCGCTCAACGGTGCTTCTCTCATTGACCGGCATCGCTTTGACGGTCATATACGTATTGAGTGAGCCCATTTTACTTTTCCTCGGCGAGTCGGAGGAAATTGCTGCGGCGGCGGCGCTCTTCGTGTACGGTTTGATTCCTCAGATCTTCGCCTACGCGGCGAACTTCCCTATCCAGAAGTTTATGCAGGCGCAGAGCATAGTGGCGCCGAGCGCGTACATCTCAGCGGCGACGCTGGTGGTCCACCTGGTGCTGAGCTGGGTGGCGGTGTACAAGATTGGGCTGGGGCTGTTGGGTGCGTCGCTGGTGCTGAGCCTGTCGTGGTGGATCATCGTGATTGCTCAGTATGTGTACATCGTGAATAGCCCGAGGTGCAAGCTGACGTGGCAGGGGTTGACGTGGCAGGCATTTTCCGGCTTACCGGCGTTCTTCAAGCTCTCTGCAGCTTCGGCGGTTATGCTGTGTTTGGAGGCGTGGTATGTTCAAATTCTCGTGCTGCTCGCGGGCCTGCTTCCTCACCCTGAACTGGCCCTTGATTCCCTTTCAATCTGGTAAGCTTTTCATTCTCTTTTGTCGTTTTCTGTGATTATCTTCTCTATTATGTACTTTTCTTTCTCCTTTCCCCAGTTTTATCATTTCCTTTTCCTCACTCTCGTGCCCAGTGAGTGCTGTATCCGATAAATAAATTAATTAGATTGATTTTATTTATAATGGTATGAAATTTATTCTAATCCAATTAAAATATTAAATAATTAATATTTATTTAATTTTATTAATTAAAATTATGTTTTTAAAATATTAAATTATATGAATTTTAAAAATATTGTAAAAAACAAACCTTTATTAGAAGACCTTCACAATCTATCCTTAAAATGACTCGAGAACAACCTATAACTAGGATTAGTAATAAGATTATGTAAATATTACTAATATCATTGGAGGATCATATAAAAAATATAAGGTATTTTTTTTTCTATTTAAATAACATAAAATTTAAAACTATGAATTTTAAATAAAAACTTAGATCCGAAAATAAAAAATTATTTTTTATCCTAAAAGTAATACTTTTTTTCAAGAAAATTAAAAAAATATTTATAAAATAAGATGTTATAAAAACCTTACATTCCAGTTGACGTAAGTGTGCTGTATTAAAAAAAATATGGTTTATTAAGATCACAAAATCTAAGTTAACAATTCATACTTGAAATGAGCATGAAGTCACCCAAGTACAACATGTTCCCTCGTGCCAGACAGTTCGGCTTTCAGTACACGGTCATATTTGTATTTTTCTTTTAATGAGTAAATTAATTTGTCTTCTTTAAATTTAAAATTAAATTTTGATATTTACAAATTTAAAAAAATATTTATTTCATGTCTTCCAAATGTGTTGTTAACATTTTGTTTATATGGATTATAATTACAAGTTATTAATATTATAACCTATTCAATTATATTTTTATCATTAAATACTCAGTTATATATTTACTTTTTAAACTATTTTAACAGAATTTAAACGTTCGGACAAATGAGTTAAAAGAATTTTTTTACTGAAATAATGAATTTTAAATTTAGAAAAGCACAAAAGTTCAATATAATTTAAAGATTAAAAATATATTTAAATCTAAAAATAGAAATTAGAAGCAGGTTTGAGTGCTTCTTACAAGATAATCTAAATAACGTCTATTATATTGATTGATTATTTTTCACAAAAGTTATTGATTATGAACTATCTTTTTGAATTTATAAATAATACTAAATAACATGCATCAATATCTTATTTTTATGGTCATTTTATTTATAAGAAATAAAGAACGTATAGTCTCATTTATTTTCTCATTAATAAAAAGACTATAAAAAAGCCTACAATATTAATGCATTCTCTTACTATTGTTTTTAAACTAAAACGACAATCAATAATTAAGAATATTTTTTTTGAAAATAATTAAAGAAGTAGAATGTTTTTTATAGTCTCATATTATATCTAACGTACTTTAAGAATTTATTTAGACTATTCTATACGTAGTTAATAAAAATTGAAGTAATTTGGTCTGCGTATAATGCCTATTGCTAAATTGGACAGTGATCCACTACAGTCCAAAAATAATGTCTTTAGAGGAAAAGCCGTTCAGTTTTTCATCATACACTTATTTTATTTTATTTGAATAAAAATATATTTCAATATTTGAGATTCACGCAGTTCATTTTTAACCGCAGAGGAGTCTTACCTGTTAAATGGCGCGCTTACTATTATTTACTTTAGATAAATAATTATTTACAATTATTATTTTTCAAAACTAACCTCTGGAACAATCACTCTTGACTGGTGTAATTTGTTATTGCAGTACCACAATTTCTGGATGGGCGTTCATGATCTCTGTCGGATTCAACGCCGCCGCAAGGTTAGATTCCTGTGTTTTTATGTCTTACAAAATTTCATTAGCTTTAGATTCCATAATATTTAGGGTTTAGGGTTTCATATAAATAAATTAAATGAAACCTAGCTGGAACCATTTGATAATGAATGCAGCGTGAGGGTGGGCAACGAACTGGGAGCAGGAAATCCAAAATCAGCGGCGTTTTCGGTGGTGGTGGTGACCCTGAGTTCTTTTATGATATCTATTGTTGTAGCAGTGATGGTTCTTGTATTCAGGGATGTCATTAGCTATGCCTTCACAGGGGGTGAAGTCGTTGCTGCTGCAGTTTCAGATCTTTGCCCACTGCTTGCTCTTTCTCTTGCCCTCAACGGCATTCAGCCCGTCTTATCTGGTAATTAATTAATATTAATTACTTCATAATACCTTAAGACTATTAATTACATTTAATTCCATGTGCATGTAAATTGAATTATTCGTTGTGAAGGGGTGGCTGTTGGATGCGGGTGGCAAGCTTTCGTAGCTTATGTAAACGTGGGTTGTTATTATTTAGTTGGCTTACCACTGGGTTCGCTTCTAGGTTTTTATTTCGACTACGGTGCCAAGGTACGTGCTTTTGCCCTTTCCATTTCAAAATTCATTTATGCTTTTAGTGGTGATAATTTAATAAGATTTTTATTATAATTGCAATAAAACCTATCAAATTTTGTGACGTGGCAGGGAATATGGGTGGGAATGCTAGGGGGCACCGCCATGCAAACAATTATTCTAATGTGGGTGACATTTAGAACAGACTGGAATAAGGAGGTAAAAGAGCATCTCTACAGTGGTTTTCTTCTTCCTTAAGAAAATGCAGGAAATGGGGAATTTGATGTGACTGTCAATTTTGTTCATTGTAGGTAGAGGAAGCAGCCAAGAGGTTGAAGATATGGGAGGACAAGAAGGAGCCAGTTCTAGACTAAAGGATGACTTGTTTATGTAGGGGCCAGAGAGCTTATTATTATTATTATTTAAAAAAAACTATTATTATTATTATTATTGGCAGTTAATTTTATGTGTGTTGAGCCATGTAACAATTATATCTCGCTATCCACTTTTGCCCCTAAGTTACTTTAGTTTGTAACATAACAATGATGCATCAGGGTTTGTTTTGCCATTTTCAAATATTTCTCACTTCTTATGTACGTTGCGATTATTTTCCATTATTTTAATATTGGGCTTTTTCTCAAAGGCAATTACAAGTGTTTGCCTAGGTGTTAATGAGAGATCATAATTAATTGGGCATAAACATGGATGCATCTTTTCATTAGATGAAGATTTTCGTGGTAGGACTCCAACTTTTGTGATGAAAATGAAAAGGTTTAGTTGATAATCTAGTTACCCTAAGAGCCAAATTCGCCAAAGGTCGTATCACAATGGGTTTGTGAAAATTTTATACTTTTTCTTTTATTACACTCAAATACATTTTACAAAATTAGAGATGTCAAAATTCTTACTTTTATGATGTTGTCACAATCAATTTCACATGAAAAAAATACCATTCACCAAATTACTTTTAGACTATCATTTTACGGTAAGTCTACATTAAAAATAAATAAAAAATTTAAATAAATTTTAAAAAATTGAGAGAATTAATATACATCCACACATTTTAAAAATGTTTATAGTTTTCTGAAACAATAGAAGTTAGTTTACTAAAATATATTTTTTTTATAGAATAAGTATGTGTAAAGTGAACAGTGAATCTTAAATTTATAATACGATAAATTTATCATTATTATGATCATTTAAGAATTAATTCTAGACATAAAGGAGTAAAATATTTTGGTCTTTTATCGGTTATTCATCTTATGATAATTTATGTAGAGTGTTGTTAATCTAAAGACTATAACTTTAGGATTTAGGTTTTGAACTTATGTTTTTTTTTATAATTATATTATTAATGTATAATATTTATTAGTTAATTTTTGTTATCAAATTTGATTGATAGCTTTAAGAAAATGTTTAATTTTTAATTATATTTATTTATTTCAAAAAATAAAAAATAAGATAATTAAAATGAAGAGTATGAATAGGATCGTGAAAGTTGACACTTATAATAAAATCATAAATTTTAAAATCGAAATAGAGATAATAAAATTTACTTATATATATATATTTATATTTATGAGTCAAAAGTGTTAAATTTTATTTTAATTGACACTACTAAAAAAATGAATAATGTATAAAATATTATTAGATTTTAATTAAGTTTAGAATATATTTAGATTAAAATTTAAACTCAATTCACTGATCATTGAAAATACAAAAATAAATTTATTGTGTTAAATTTATTTAGATGGTGTGGAGACTCACCATATATATACCAAAATAATTTAATAAAATAATTTTAATTAAGATTATATTTTACTTAAATTAAATTCATTCAATAAAAAGATGAACAGTTGTTTAGTATAACAGAAAATATATAGAAAATAATCCTAATCCACACGTTTTAGCTATTCTATTCAATAATAAAAATTTATTTTAATGTACTACTGTTTCATGTATAATCTAAATCAGTATAATGTAAAATTATAGAATCTTAGCATTACAATTTTAAGTACCTTCTTATCTACAAAGACAACTCACGTCTTTCTGAATCACGTTTTTATATCAAATGTAAAAGGATGTGAAATAAATGCAACTTTGCATAATAAAGACAAAAATTTTGACCTCAAGTTGAGGGAAATGAGACATCATTGTCCCAGTCATCGTTTTTTCTACCAACTATCCCGTGTTCAAACACATCCTTCAGATTTTCACACATGGTTCATCCCACTTACCATTTTTTTTTTTATGTGAAATCATCTCACTTACTGTTATCAACTACTATTATTCTCATTAAATAATATTATATATTCAACAAATTTTTGTAATAATCTTATTGTATTTTTATTTACTTCTCTATTGTGTATTATTCTTTTACACTTTTTCTTTCTTTTCTTCATATTTTTTTTTTATATTTTGTTGTAAAATATAGCAATTTCAAACACGCTATTTAAAACATATTTTATTATCTACGAGTACTATTCATATTTTATTTTAATAAAAGTTGCACACTACACTTATTTCTTTATACAGAAACCTTTTGACAAACTGTTTATTCTTTCTTTTTAAGATTCTCATCAAATTAATTATTGCGTAAACTATTTTGATTAAATTGTTTTTATTTAAAAACTTGGTCTACAAATATTATAAATTAATAAAACAAGCCATTTTAATTTTATCTTCTGTGGATATTAGAAAAGATTATTAGTCGTTAATTTCTGTAATTAGTTAAAATAATAAAAGTATGATACTCACATTTCTCAATATTTAATGTCTAAACTGTATTAATCTTCTTTTTCAGTAATGGTGCATGTGGTGTGTACCTCTCTCTCTCTCTCTCCAACCATCATTTTCAAATCTCTTCGAAAAATGGAATAACACCTCTTTTTATATATTCCAGTGAATGGGTTGAATTGAATGCTTATAACTTCACCTCAACAACCTTTTTGCTACAGGGCATCGTTATACTTCTGCTTTTCCAACTAAATTCATCTGGGCACCGATCAAAGTGTAATCTTTCTTCAATTTCAACCATGTTTTTGCTCTTTTGGATGATGGGTTTCGGCAAGTTCGGGTCTTTACGGTGAAAAATTTGTGCTCACTTGAAATTCTGGGTCAAGCATGAAGAAATTCATGGTTTTGCACCTTGTGACATGGATGTGGATATGTGGTGTTGCTCACAGCACAAGGCCTGCCAGTGTGAACATTGGTGCGGTTTTTGCTTTCGATTCGGTCATAGGTAGAGTTGCGAAGGAAGCTATGGAAATGGCCGTTTCTGATGTCAATGGGGACCCCACTGTGCTCAATGGAACCAAACTCAACTTGATAATGAAGGATGCCATGTGCAATGCTTTTCTGGGATCAATTGGAGGTGCCAACCCTGAACCTCATCAATTTTCTTGTTGTTGTTGCTGCTGTTGCTGGAGTAGCAAACTATAGAATTTAGCTGTTTCTAGGTTTAAGCTTCAATCCGTTAGTTTCTAATGTTGTTGACTTCTTGAGTCTTAAATTCTCAGCCAGCATAAACTTTTTTATGTTCTTTTATGAATATTAATCATGCTTGGTAATATGCCTTTTTGATACTATGATATAGCATCTTTTTCTGTGATGATTACACCATGTTTAGATTTTTAGCGACAGCTTATCATATTCTAAGGTTACAGTTCATGTTGTTTCCTCGTTTTGCTGACTGGTTTTATTGTTAACTCGAACGTGAACGTAACTTTATAAACTGTTAATAACACATTCACTGAGGAGTCTTAAAGTTGGTTAAAAACTCGTGAAATCCCAGCAAGATCTCGTATTGGCTAGCCTGGTGTGATAAGGGGAGGATTGCACATATCTATGGAGTATGTCCTCTAACTGTTCCCACCTTTTTCAAGCGTTGGCTCGTATGGTGCCTTTCTCACGTGAGGGGTAGTGATGCTTAGCTTGCATCTTAGTCACATGTGAGGAAGCACTAGAATCTCTTTGGCCTTGGCCTATAATAATTGTGTAGTAGGATAAACTAGTTGCAGTGGTTGGCCTATGGTATGAGCTAGTCTATGGTGAGGAACTAAGCTTGAGTATTGTACTTAGTAAAGACTTACTTGGGTGCATTCTTAGGTTTGGTATGGATAAACACTGTCCATTGGATGTAAAGTTTCCAAATTTAAACTTGGGGTACCTGTAATTTACATTATCTTAATTGTCTATTCTCTTTATTCAGCTTTTCAGGTACTTGAGAAAGGGGTTGCAGCCATAATTGGTCCCCAGTCATCTGCCGTAGCTCACACAGTTTCTCAAATTGCTGATGCTCTCCAAGTTCCTCTTGTTTCCTATGCTGCCACTGATCCAACCCTGTCCTCCCTCCAGTTTCCTTTCTTTATTCGATCCACGCAAAGTGACTTGGCACAAATGACTGCAATGGCTGATCTAATTGACTTTAATGGATGGAAAGAGGTCATTGTTGTATTCTTAGATGATGATTATGGAAGAAATGGAATAGCTGCTTTGAGTGATGAACTTGAAAAAAGGAGATTGAGAATTTCTTATAAACTGCCTTTGAGTATTAAGTTTGATCTGGATGAAATCACCAACTTGCTCAATCAATCCAAATTGTTTGGTCCTCGTGTGTATGTTGTTCATGTCAACCCTGATCCGAGATTCAGAATTTTTTCTGTTGCCCATAAACTTCAAATGATAGCCAAGGATTATGTCTGGCTTGTCACGGATTGGCTCTCAGCTACATTAGATTCATTATCCCCAGTGAATCAGACCACTTTAAGTGTTTTCCAAGGGGTTGTTGGTCTTCGTCAACACGTTTTGGATTCCAGAAAAAAGAGAGCTTTTGTTTCTCGGTGGATCAAAAGGCAAAAAGATGGATTGACAAATACTAGTTTGAACTCCTATGGATTTTCTGCTTATGACACGGTTTGGGCAATTGCACTTTCAATTGATAAATTCATGAAAGTAAATAATTTTACCTTCATGCTTCATGATAACAATAAGCTATCTCATACAGAAGGAATTGGCGTTCAGCTTGACAAACTCAAAATCTTCACTGGTGGATCTGATCTGGTCAAGATATTATTGCAATCAAATTTTACTGGTGTGAGTGGTCGAGTTATGTTTAATTCTGAAAGAAATATTGTAAGTGGTGGTTATGATATTATCAATGTCAATCAGTTGGGAACTACTAGGGTTGGTTTTTGGTCTAATTATTCTGGATTTTCAGTTGTACCCCCTGAGACTCTTAAGAAAGGGAACAGGTTTTCCAAAGATCAGAAGCTTGACAACATTACTTGGCCAGGTGGAATGACAGATCGACCACGTGGCTGGGTGATTGCTGATAATACCAAGCCACTTAGAATTGGAGTGCCAAAAAGAGCAAGTTTTGTTGAATTTGTAACTGAAGTGCCAAATAGTCATGAAATTCAGGGGTATTGCATCGATGTGTTCAAGAAAGCCCTAGAATTTATTCCATATGAAGTTCCCTTTGTATTCAAGCCTTTCGGGAATGGTAAAGCAAATCCCAATTATGATGAACTTGTGAAAATGGTTGCTGATAATGTAAGTGATACCCATAATGAAAAAAGAAAACCTTCTCAACATTGGTTGATTCATATGTATCTACTAAAAGTTGGTTACAATTGTTTTTATGAGTTGACATACATACGGTGTTTTTACCAAAAAAGCAGCTATGCTACATGTAAAAATTCTAATGGATGAAATAGTATTATGTTTTTTCTTGCTCCAAAGTTTGTACAAATTTTTACCTTCTTCTGATGGATGAAATAGTATTATGTTTTTTCTTGCTCCAAAGTGTGTACAAATTTTTACCTTCTTCTTGGGAACAGAAATTGAAAAATTTGTAATTAGCATTGTTTTCTGTTCAGTGTTGTCTTGATTTATCCAATATAAGATAATTCCTTGGTGCTTATTTTCGGTGGTTGCTTTACATTTATTACTTATTTGAATGTTGATTTTTTTGACCGTGTAATCCTTGAAAATTGTTTAGGTATATGATGCTGTTGTTGGGGACATTGCAATTGTGACAAACCGTACAAGGATTGTGGATTTTTCTCAGCCTTTTGCATCATCTAGCCTTGTCATAGTGGCTCCTATCGACAAAGCAGGATCCAATGCTTGGGTGTTCCTCCAACCATTTACAGCAGATATGTGGTGTGCTACTGCTGCCTCATTTTTGGTGATTGGAATTGTTATATGGATTCTTGAGCACCGAGTCAACAATGACTTCCGTGGTCCTCCTAAGAAGCAAATTGTAACAATGTTAATGTAAAAAAGCCTTTCTAGCGTCATATGATTACCTTTTACAGTCAGTTTATTGAATTTTATGCAGCAATAGGTGCCCCACTGTTGATCTTTTGTTTTAGATTCTAATTCCATGGTGTCATTTTGTTGTTTTTCAGGTTCAGCCTCTCAACCCTGTTTAAGAAAAATCGTAAGAAAACATCTTGCTCCCAAGTTTTATAGTTCCTTTGTTTTCTTTTTCTTTCTCATATAATTAATCCATGTGTTCAACGTGTCAACCAAATAATATGTCAGCTAATATGTATCTATGTATATGAGATTTAGATAATTGCTAGTTTGTTGTTAGTCTTAATATTTTGTGTGCCTTTTTGTAATGTTTATTTTATCAGTCAATATCAATCTTGCACAAAGTAAATATTTGTAACATCTGCATAGAAAATTTATTTAACAGCATTACCATACAACAGTGCTAGACCATTGGTATCTTTTACGTATGGTATGCACACTTAAACATGTTAAATTGTGTATATTTCATCTATTGGCATTATATTGTATTGTTTAAATGTAAAATTAACAAAGAAAAACCAGACTAGTTATGAATTTTTTTTCTCTGGTGTTCATCATTATATTGTGAAGAATGATATTTGTGGCATCTTTATTATGCTTTCTGATAATCTTTCTTTGTCATGAAATCAGAGGAAGATACCATAAGCTCCCTTTCTAAAATGGTGATGATAGTTTGGCTTTTTCTATTGATGGTGATCACGGCTAGCTATACAGCTAGCTTGACTTCAATTCTTACAGTGGAGCAGCTTTCATCGCCCATCACAGGAATTGAGAGCTTGATTGCAAGTAACTGGCCGATCGGATACCAAGTAGGGTCATTTGCTTACAGCTATCTGGCAGATAATCTTTATGTATCAAAATCAAGGCTTGTTCCACTAGGCTCCCCTGAGGAATATGCTTTAGCACTGCAGAAGGGACCGTCTGGTGGAGGGGTGGCGGCTATCGTCGATGAGATTCCGTACGTTGAGTTGTTTCTGTCAAAAGAAACTGATTTTGGTATCATCGGACAGCCATTCGCCAGAAACAGTTGGGGATTTGTAAGTGGCCATCTAACTGGAATATCAAAGTGACATATAGTATATATGATGAAAATTAAATGTTCCGGATTTCCTCAGGATAGTGATAATATAGATTGTAGTAACAACTTGTATCTTTAAACCAGACTAAAATAGAAGTATGTTTTTATGGGAAAACATCTAAAAAAGAAAAAAAATTGTCCAATATATGATTTTCTAAATTCTGAGAACTGCATTTTGAAACAAAGGCTTATCTTTGTGGTTTTTATGGTTCAATGGATTGCTGGATATGGCATGTGATGGTCCATCATACATGAGAAGTGCTTATACAGCAGTCCTTTAATGCATTTTTGGTCACATGGTTTGGAGAAGTGGACATCATAAAAAGTCTGTTAATTTAGTTATCTTCTAATGTATATTTAGCATTTCCTGACATTTTTGTAACAATACATCAGGCTTTTCAAAGAGAATCTCCTTTTGCCTTTGACATGTCTACAGCAATTTTGAAACTTGCTGAGCATGGGGATCTTCATAGGATACATGAGAAGTGGTTCTGTAAAATGGGCTGTCCTGAAGAAAGGACAAGCAACTCCAAGCCTGACCAGCTTCACTTGGTTAGCTTTTGGGGCCTTTATCTCTCATGTGGTGTTGTCTCTCTTGCTGCACTTGTTCTGTTTCTGCTGCGAATGATTCGGCAATACGCCCGCTTCAAACAAAAGCAAAAGGATATTGCTTCTTCGTCCTCAGAACAGCCATCAGGCAGTCATTGTTCCCAGGTTGTTGTTAACTTCTTAAACTTCATTGATGAGAAGGAAGAGGCCATCAAGAAAATGTTCACTCCATCTGACAATCATCACAACCCCAACTGAGATCATTGTAGTTGTCTTGCCAAAGGGCTCAAATTTGTAGGTTTCATTAATCTATTGTCATTCAGGTTGTTTGCTTAAGATGTTTATATGATGCCTGATGAAAATATAGTCTTTGTATAGTGACAAATAATGATGGTCCTGTATATCATTTGTAGTACTAGGTTTTTATTCTATCACACAATCTCCATAGTCAAATAGAAGTGCTGCTGCATAAGATGGTTTACTCATATCCATTGCAGTATGTTGTGCCATTTGAGTGCTGATGATCTATACACCCCAGTTACTATTTTACTTGCTTCTCCATGCCAAAGTTTTGGCAGCTGCTATATCAAACTAATAATTTGATCCTTCACAGTTTCAAACAAAAACTTTTCCAAGGCACAAACTGTTAAAAACTTAAAATACTGGTTAGTGATCTAAAAATTGAAGTCCATCTCCCTAGCCAAAAAGTCCTCAAGAGCATGTATTAACTGTCTGTTTACTTTAGTATTGAAAAATCAGTTCACACATTTTAATGAAAAATGCATCTTCCAATATAACTTTGTTGTTAGATTAATTTAGACATGCCTTTTAATGATTTTCATAGTTTAGTTGTTAGCTATATCCAAGGACTTCCAAACAGTCAAACTTGGCATCAACCATGACTGTGTGGGAATCTTGGGGCAATGGCTAAAGTTGTGTAAATTATGCACTTATCTTGCAAAGTTGCAACTGCTTGAGTCCCCACCAGACTTCAATCTTTTAGTAGTGACTTTTGTTGACAAGACAACTTTGTTCATCTTTTTCCCCTTTGCCATATGATGATGTCTCTACCACTCATTGCATATTACCTTATACTACTGTAACTTTTTCTTCCCTAATTGCTCATTACTCAAACAATAACATCTCATTATATGTAAACAAATGTGATTACCTCTTAGTAGTCAAAAGAACTTCTGCCATATTTCAATCCTTCAAGGTCACATCATGGACATTTGCAAAGCACTTACTTCATTCAACAAATACAAATTATAGATTGGAAATTAATTCCTCTAATTAATCATATATCTATATTTGGTTGCTGAAAGCTAGACTTGTGCTTCTGTATAGTTATTAAAGCAATTTTTTGCTCCGATAGATGTTTAAGATATATTCTTATCTTCTTTAATCCTTTATCAATTACATTTTTCCCTTTTAAGAAATCAATATGCTACAGTGTATCCTTTATAAATAATCTTATTTTAATTAAGAAGAGTATTATGTACAACACAACTATTCAAAATATATAGAGACACCAATAATTGAATTAGAACGTGCCCTCGTCATTTTCAGCTTTCTTTCACCAAATGCTTGAAAATATATTTATGACCTTGTAACTCACCTTTTATGTCCTTAGCGAATGCACGAATCAACTTTACTTAAAAAAGCTGAGATACTATACATAAATATCTTCTAATCAAACTAGCAAATAAAAAAGAAAAAGATGCCTTATATTAGAAACGTATTAGCAGGACTAACTGTCATTAGTGCATTTTTTTTACAATAATCGCTTTTAAAGAAAGTATTGTTTTTAAAAGCTTCCTGGAGAAGATTTTGATTAAGAAAATAATTGAAGATGGAAAAAAGTTAACTAATTATAAACTTAATTATTCATCAACTTTAACACATCTATACAACCATTGGGATCGGTGGCCAACTAGTTCTGCAAAGCTTTAGGAATCAATTCCTTAAATAAAAAATTAAACATTTTTTCATAAGGCAAGAAAGGTTCTTAAAGTTAATCCATAATTTATTAAAATGTAGCACATTCTAAAGGTTAGAGTAAGATATTTATGTTTAACACAATATAATTTTTACCATATGCTACATCTCTAAGCTTTTAAAAATGATTATATATCTAAAAAGGATAGGTATCAAGTACTTGATAAATCAGCCAAAGTTTAGTGGAGAATTTTTGCTATGTAAACGCATTATTATAGATTGGTTGTTTGAAAGGGTCTTTATATAGTTCACTAGAACATAGCATTGTTTAAATAGGGTATTTTATTTTAATTACAATAATGTTATTTGGTCAACGATGAATGAAGATAACGTTGCCATAATGAAAAGAAAAAAAAATACTTTGATTCTTTTCGTAGTTTTTTTCTTCTTCTTAAAATATAGTTTTCCAACCCATTAACTTTAAATGCGCATTATTTTTTTTATTAAAAAAATGTTGTCTCAAACTCAGCACATTTGAATGCATCCAGATTAAAATTTATATTATCATAATTATATGCTTTTATCGTTCTTGAAGTTGATTAAAATTTTGGGAACGTCGCTAAAGTAAATAGTTCTATTAAGAAAAAGGAGATAGAACTGATATGATGAATTCAACCATGTTGGATTCATTAATTAATTGTTTTGGTTTCAAATTTAATAAAACCAAGTCACTGAATTTTTTAAAACATGAATTAGCTTAAAGATAGAATACAACAATTGTTTTATGTTTTAGTATTTTTAAATTATGATATGTATGTATTTATAAAAATTACCAGAATTGAATGCACCGAATGAAGTAGTTGGAGATGGAAAGAATTTCAACCTTTACATTGATGATGAGTCCCCATTTCCTGATGATGCCAAAAGCAGTAATTTTTAAGTTCTCACACTATGTTACTGTGGATAAAATATAGTGAAAAATCACTCAGACAAAATGGAAGTTAATAGAAATTAGTATGATAATTCTGTAAACTGCATTCCAAATTTTTTGTACTACTAATAGAATGTGTATTTTTAGATTATCGTTTATTTAAGATTTACATAGCAGTAATTACATTCAAAACTATTTTACAAATACAATTTTAATTAAAAAAATATTCTAGTACTTTCTCTTTACTCAAAATTCATTATCAGTTCTTGAGATATAATATTCTGAGACTGTGTTGGGTCACACTCGACAATGTGAACCCCTGAAACATGTGCTACTAAAATATTAGCAGCATATATATATATATATATATATATATATATTTTTTTTTTTTTTTTTTGATATAGTTGTTTTTCTAGATATGTCGTCACCACCACAATCAACTCATCGTGACGATTTTCCACGATAAGAAAATGTGATTCACGAAATATCATGCCAATAATAAACTCAGTCACACGAGAAGACAAAGATTTTGTAACACGCTTGTGGAAATTAACTTCGAGAGAAGAAAACGCTTGATTCTCTAGACATGAAAGCACTGTGATTCTTTTCTTTCAGACTGAAACACAATAGCTTCCTTCTTTTTGCTAGTGAAGTGGACAGTTTCAGTCTTCAATCACATGCTCTCGATGATATATAACAAGTCTTCAAAACTGTTTGAACATGGGAAGCTTTCACACTTTGGTGTTGAGGTAATCTTAGATACTTTCATCTCCTTACGTTGCTCTAGTGGTTTCTCTTGCATCATATTATATTATAATATAATGTTTTTGTTTCTTTCTTGAAATTCTCAATATACAAGGCATGTGGGTCATGTCTTCACCAACACATCAACTTGTTTATATGGTTCAGTGGTGGTTTTCACCTTAGAATTTCTGAACTTGATTTGTTTATTATAAATTTAATAAAATAAAAGTACCGGATACGATAACAGCATTTTTTTTTTGCATCTGGGTAAGTCAAGAATATCTGAATTTTAAAATAAAAATTGCTGATGGTATCATATGGCTTGTTCCTGTTGGGTGCTTGAATCTAGTCTTCTGGGGGTGTTTCTGTTTCCTTCAGGAATAGGAAAGATTTGATTTTAACTTTTTAAGACCAAAAGATTTGGTTTTTGGCTGCTTCCAGCTATGGTGATTCTTGCCTTATCATGTGCTGCTGATGAAATGGTTGGCACATGACAGGTGCTGAGCTCTGATGCTGCTTTAAACTGAAGAACTTTCAGGATTTTTCTCACAGATGGAGGTGATGTGGGTCACAAGCCAAGGAAGAATTTTTGTGGGAAGGGTGTTGTTTCTCTTGGTTTTGTTCTTGTGGATTCCGACACAGGTAGTGGTGGGAAGGACGGGAAATACTATCACAAACTCTTCTACTTCTTCGACACCAAGAGTTTTGAGAGTTGGAGCACTGTTCAGTCTTAATTCTACAATTGGAAGATCGGCTAAACCTGCATTGGTGGCTGCTTTCGAAGATGTTAATGCTGATTCAAGCGTTCTCCCTGGCATTAAACTGGAAGCTGCTTTGCATGACACAAATTGCAGTGGGTTTGCTGGAACAATGGAAGGTACTTGCCAAAACTTGAATTTGTGAAGCTACCAAGGTGCTGTTTCTTTGTTCAATTTGTGGCCTTGTCTTTTAGAAGCTACCTTTTTATTGCTTGGTGCATGTTTAGATTAATTTATGTGATAATATTTTTTGCTTAAAAAGAATATTATTTCTTAAAATTGAGGGTTAGTAAACATGCCCTTAGAATTCAGGCAATATGGTATGTTTCATTCTGTGTATGATCATGTTCAATTTTGTAACTTTTTTATTTGTCATGTTTGAGAATCTTTCATTTCAAGATTATAATTCAGTTTCTTCTACATTGACTTGGTTCTTATCAATCTTGGTCAATCGTGTTCAGAAATGACACTAAGAAAGAAGATAACACGAATCAAACTTCTCTCAAATTAAAATCAACTTATGTACTGCTACATTTTTTAGAATGTTCCAAAAGATGAGGTGTCTACGTTTATTTTAATTTATGGGAAAAATTGACTCATTTTAGTACGTGTTTGTGAGAAGTGTATCCAAAATGATCTTGATTCCCGTTTATTAGCTTCATATTATGCCATTTGCATAGATAATGGGACAGAATTTAGAGAAGAATTTCTGAAGACTATAGTTGCACATTCTGTCTGCAAGTATGTGGAAAAGAAGTGAACAAGCTTCGTTGATTTTTCTTGATAATGTATGCAGCTTTGCAGTTGATGGAGGATGAAGTGATTGCTGCAATTGGTCCACAGTCCTCAGGAATAGCCCATGTCATCTCTCATGTGGCCAATGAACTCCATGTCCCTCTTATTTCCTTTGGGGCAACAGACCCTTCTCTATCTTCCCTTCAGTATCCATATTTTGTTCGCAGCACCCAAAGTGACTATTATCAGATGTATGCAGTTGCAGCTTTGGTAGATTACTACAGATGGAGGGAGATAATAGCCATTTATGTAGATGATGATAATGGAAGAAATGGAATTTCAGTACTTGGAGATGCTTTAGCAAAAAAACGTGCCAAGATTTCTTACAAGGCTGCATTTCCTCCCGGGGCCCTCAAGAAAGACATCAGTGACTTGTTAAATGGAGTGAACTTAATGGAGTCACGAGTCTTTGTTTTGCATGTTAATCCTGAAACTTGTTTGAGCATTTTTTCTATTGCTGAGAAGCTAGGAATGATGGATAGTGGCTATGTATGGATTGCAACAGATTCGCTTGCTTCAGCACTTGACTCATTAGAGCCGGTTGATCCTAAAACAATGAATCTCCTACAAGGGGTTTTGGCTTTACGCCATCACACTCCTGATACTAATGAAAAGAAGAATTTTTTCTCCAGGATGAAGAGGCTAAGAAACAAGGAGAGTCCAAGCTTCAATTCCTATGCATTGTATGCATATGATACTGTTTGGTTGGTAGCCCGTGCTCTTGATGCTTTTTTGAAAGAAGGTGGGGTGGTATCTTTCTCCTCTGACCCTAAGTTGCGTGACACAAATGGAAGCACACTGCATTTAGAATCACTTCATGTTTTTGATGAAGGGCCTAGTTTTCTGGAGACAGTTTTGACAACCAACTACACTGGTCTGACTGGACTAGTTCAGTTTGATAATGAAAGGAATAGGATTCATCCAGCATATGATGTCTTGAACATTGGAGGATCTGGAATGCGCAGAATTGGTTATTGGTCTAATTACTCAGGTCTCTCAGTTGTGGCTCCAGAAATTCTGTATAAGAAGCCACCTAACACTTCAACAAGCAGCCAACAACTATATGGTGTTATATGGCCTGGAGAAACTGCAGCTAAACCAAGAGGATGGGTGTTTCCCAACAATGGAAAGCCACTGAGAATTGCAGTGCCTAACCGAGTAAGCTACTTGGAGTTTGTTTCTAAAGACAAGAACCCCCCTGGAGTGAAAGGCTATTGCATTGATGTATTTGAAGCTGCCATAAACTTGTTGCCTTATCCTGTCCCGCGAGAATACATATTATTTGGATCTGGTGACAGAAATCCTAGCTACGATGACCTTGCAAGTCAAGTTGCACTAAATGTAAGGGTCTAAACATATTTTGCAGCCTAATGGGCTATAATATGACTTCCAATTGTCTTTAGTTTTTGCATGTAGTGTATAGATTGTAGAATACATTAGGTTGGTTGAGGTCTCTTCAGATTCTAGTAGCTATGTTAATTTGGCCTTTTACTTCTTCAGAACTATGATGCAGCTGTTGGTGATGTTACAATTGTCCCCAACAGGACAAGGTTTTTGGATTTTACTCAACCTTACATAGAATCAGGCCTGGTTGTTGTTGTTCCTGTCAAGGAGATCAAATCAAGTCCTTGGTCTTTTCTCAAGCCCTTCACTGCTCAAATGTGGTGTGTTACTGGTGCCTTTTTTGTCTTAGTGGGAACCGTTGTATGGATTCTTGAGCACCGGCACAATCCGGAGTTCCGTGGTAGACCAAAGAAACAACTCATGACAGTCTTTTGGTTTGTATATTCTTAACATTTGATGGCCTTTAGCTCAATCTTTTGCAATATCACACAGTTTATCTTTGACATTGCAACCACCATTTATCATAATATACTGCAATCCCTGAATAGGATTATAGGGGAGTGTAATTTGTAAGTAAGAATTGAGGTTAATACATGATTTCATATCTTCCTCTTGTTTCTTTTTTCTTTTCTTTTCTTTTGTAAGAATGTCTTGGAATAAATGTGTCTCTTTCTTAGTACTAGGAGATGCATGGCTTACTTTAACATTCTCTTTTGCAGGTTTAGTTTCTCAACAATGTTTTTCTCACACAGTACGTGCCCACAGATTCTCATTCACCACATAACTTCAATTTTGGCTTGTGAAAGTCTTTATTTTGTGACACATGGTAAGACTTACTTTGCTGTTTTGACCTGGTGCAGGAGAGAACACAGTGAGTGGTCTTGGGAGACTGGTCCTAATCATATGGCTTTTTGTGGTGCTAATTATCAATTCAAGCTACACAGCAAGCTTGACATCCATCCTCACAGTGCAGCAACTGTCATCACAGATTGAAGGAATTGATAGCTTGATCTCAAGTAATCAACCAATTGGAATTCAAGAAGGGTCATTTGCACGGAAGTATTTGACAGAAGAACTCAATATACAACCATCAAGGATAGTTACATTGAAAAATATGGAGGCATATATTGATGCCCTTGAGCGTGGACCAAAAGATGGAGGCGTTGTGGCTGTTGTTGATGAGCTTCCTTATATTGAAATCTTGATGTCAAATACAAACTGTAAGTTCAGAACCGTTGGCCAGGAGTTCACTAAAAGTGGTTGGGGATTTGTAAGTATCTTTATTTCCAAGTCTAGGTTTACATTCTTAGTACTGATATCAAAGTGAGTCTAAGTTCCACATTAAATAAAAATGAGAAAGTTGAGCAGATAAGAAAGAAAATCCACAAATCCAATTTGGGTTGAAGATGGTATTATCTCTTTGTCTGAGTTTGATTTTTGTCACATTCTTATTTGATTTTCTCGATGTTTCCTTTTTCAATTTAACTCAATATCTTAACATTTTTGGCTGTGTTAGAATATTGTTCATACTATTTTATGATTAAAAAAATAGTATTATAGGGTTTATACCTTACACAACACTAATATTCATCTCTTATTTGATACCCTGATGATGGCAGGCATTCCAGAGGGACTCTCCCCTTGCTGTGGACATGTCAACTGCCATTCTTCAACTCTCAGAGAATGGTGACCTGCAAAAGATCCATGACAAATGGCTCTTAAAACAGGATTGTTCTACACAAGAAAATAATGTTGATGTAAACAAACTGTCTCTGAGTAGCTTCTGGGGCCTCTTTCTTATATGTGGCATTGCATGTCTCCTTGCTTTGATTGCATTCTTCATTAGAGTGTTGTGTCAATACACAAAATTCAGCCCAGAACCTGAGCAACATGATGAGGAAATTTCACCAGACAGGCCTAAAGGTAAAGGGCCTTTTGGAGCCACCAATAGCTTCAGAGACTTGATTTATTTTGTGGATAAGAAAGAAAGAGAAATCAAAGAGATACTTAGGCAGAAGAGTAAGAAAAGGAGACGTAGTTTGAGCTCAGATGGCCAATCTAGTTTATCCGCCTAAGTATCCATGTATATTTTTGTAGCCTCTTCTTTTACTTCTCTTGTTTAGGCCATACCATAATAACAATAGTCACACAAATTTGTCAGCATTGAAATATTTTTATTTCTACCTTTTTAGATAGGGAACTTGGTCTGTGAGATTGCTACAAAAAATAAACAATCATGGCCTATTTCAGGCCAATATACACTAGATTTAGACAAATCTACCTGCATACAGAACAGTTTTAAGTCTCCAACTGAGAGAATTGTTCATGAATAAGAGGTTTTCATGCAGAGAACATCCTCAATGGAATTACCATTTTATTTGCTTAAAGTGAAATCTTATGTAGACCTTTTACAGAGTGACAATCTTATGTAGACCTACCAACCAATCTCACATTATCTATAGGTTGAAGATTTTCTTTAGGAATCTTGATTTTTTTATTGGAAGATGAATTTAAACTAATCACAAGATTCTAGGTTCACAAACCTGCAAAACTTTTTATATTGGTATTACACACACTAAAAGTATTCTGTAAGATTGAATAAGTCAATTAATAATATCACAATGTGGAGCCCATTGTAATTATAAAAGTGAAAATGATTCATCAAATCACTATGGCCATTCCACATGTTTCACGTGGGAACGTCTTCAATGGATGCTCTCCAGACTTAGGAAAATGAGTTAATACTCTTTTATACGATATAATATCTAGTGTGATCATTATTCTGGTGCAACTGGCTGGACAATTATATAAATAGGTAAATTTTTAAAAAATTATCAATATAAATAAATTGTGTTTGTGGATAAGATTTCAAAATAAAAAAAAAATCATAAATACGATTTATAGGATTATTGTAAATGTTGTGAAGATGGTACACCGGACTAACAACAATAAGTGTCACTTTTGTTATCATTTTTTTTTCATAAAATCATCAAAGAGCATTTTCTAAATAAATAAAATAAAAGAATCACTAACTATCATCTAATCAGAAATACAAATTAAAATATATGATTCTAAACAATTTAAAAAAGATAAAACATGCTTCTACACGATTCTACAAATGAAAACTAAAAAACTAAAAATATATTTCTAAGCACAATTTAACAAAAAGAAAAAACTTATTTACCAAACACAACTTTAGAAAGAAAAATATATATAATTTATTCCAAAATCTTGCTTGCAATATTTGTATATGCAAGAACGATTATCTATTGATAATTTTTTTAAAATATATTCGTTTACACAAATTTTTTAATAAAGTACACTCATAAACCTTAGGCATTGAACTTAATATGTTTTCATCAACATTCGACAATCTCATTACTAGCAATATCGATTTTTTTTTAATATACCAATTTACATAAATTATTTAATAAATTACACCAATAAATCTTAGGCATTGAACTTAATATGGTTTTCATCAACATTCAACAATCTGATTACTAATATTGATATTTTTTTTAAAAATACCAATTTACATAAATTATTTAGCTAATTGCACCAATAAACCTTAGACATTGAACTTAATATATTTTTCATCAACATTCAACAATCCCATTACTAGCATGGCTAAGAATTCTTCTAAACTTTTTGTACAATTTTTTTAATTTATTAAATATAAAAAATATTAAAAGATTTTTAAGATGTTACATATATTTATTTTTTTATTTAATATCTTCACTAAAATAGTAAAATGATTTATAGAAAAAAATTGTAAAATGATATAACATAAATGAACTATGATCAATTTGAAAAGGATTTTAATTTTTAATATGTTCCTTGTCCACAGAATACTTAAAAAACTGAGTTTGAAATTTAAAAACGCAAATACTAAGAAACTTATTGGTTTAGATTATAGGTTTATATTAAAAACAGTTTTTAAACATGATAAAACTAGAAAATAACGTAGAACTAGGCTGTGACAAATAAATAAAACAAATCGATTGATATTTTTATACTCTCCATGCCCTAATTCCTAAATGCATCATTCATATGTGGAGGAAACTCGTATTTATAATCTAAAGTTTCGTGTATTTTTTTTAATATCACTGAATTTATCTTTTAAATGTTTGAGAATAAAACTTTAAACAAAATAAAGAATGACAGAAAAATTCTTTCTAATACTCTTCATTTAACAAGTTTTAAAATAAAAGAAATAAATGATAGTTTATAAATATTAAACAACTCTCGCAAATCAACTGACCTCCCTTCTTTTCTATTTTTCAAAACTTCACATTCATAACATATTTTTAAAAAATTATAAAAAAAGGTTTTGTTGAATTAGTTCAGAGTCTCACTAGGTCCTTAAAAATTTAATTCATTACGGAACTACTTTAAAAAAAAATTGTGTTACTATTATACATTTAAATTTACAAAAGAAAAACTTAAAATATAATTGCATTAAAATATTCGGGAAAAAAACTTAATTGTTCGTGATAATCCTCTTGGAACAAAACTTTCTCCGATGATACGGTCCCTATAAAAAGGTGTTTTTTTGGGATAAATTAAAAAAGAAAGTATTGTTGACTATGCAAAGTTGTAGATAACAATTCAGTACAACAACGACATCATATGTTCAATCATTTTAATGGTAAACAGATTTCCTGTCATCATGCATGTGGGCAGTCATGAATAGATATCGTTAGATGATCACATCCCAGATAAACCTCTCCCACAACAACCAAATTGGCTACACCAACTTTTGTGTTAGCTTCTTTAATTAAACCGACACCATTCTTCATATTTTATTCAATGAAAAACAATTAATAAGATTATGAATACACTTTCTATTGGTTAAAATTGACAAGAAAATAAGAAAATAAAATGTTTCATAAACATGGTTCATGCAAATATCTCAACATTGACAACCAAGAATATTCTTTAACAGTAAGTAGATTTCATTTGTTAACCATAATTTTTAATCTAGAAAATTTAAATAAAATCATATAAAAATTGATAAGGATTATAAACACGAAATGGTTCCACTAATTTTTCCAAGAGATTAGAGGGTCTGGTTAAACCAAATGGAAGAAACATTGCATTGCCTGCATTCTATCAAAGTATAGCAACCCAATTTCTGTTTACTAAATCTACTATCATAGGGTCATTTATACAATGAAACTAGCTTATTTATTAACTGTGCCGGTGGTGTAATATTAAAAGATATTTTCTTATGACTAGTATGGTCGCACAAGTCTCAATACATCAGTATAAATGACTTCAAGTTACCTCACTACAATTCCAAAGGAAAGAAGACTGTAGAGAAAGAATGAAAATTTCCCTCTCTCTCTCTCCCAGACACATATATAGTTTTCTGGCTTCCTTGCTTAGTTAGCTATTCATTCTTATTTTGGTTTCTTAGTGAGTATGTATAGGTTGTATCTCAGTTTTGAATTTAGAATAAATGAATATCAGTCAATCTTTTCACATGTTTTTCTTCATCCTCATTTTCTTCCTTTCATCTCTTGTTATGTTGCTATACAAATTCTGTTACATGGGAAAATAAAACCAATCCAGCAGAATATTAATCAATGCTGGTATAACATCAAACAAACAACGAATCGATTATCATGCAAACTATTCAAAAACACAACTAGCCATGATTTCTTATTAAGTAACAAGGCATAGGACGTCTGTTTTAATGTAAGAAACAAAAACAATTTAGTTACATATTTCCCTCTAATAAAACATCCACAAGGAGGGTAATTTTGAAACCACTACAGGACGACAATCTTGTGCCAAAGTTGTTAAGGCAGTGGTAAGTAAAAGCGGCACTACTGATCAGGTTTCACAGGATTCGCCTCTCTCTTTGGAGGATCAAAATCTAGATAAGTATATGGTTCTGTTGGTTCCTCACTGCAATAGCCACAAAATAAATGTCAAACGTTTAACAAGGTAATCGAGAAACTTGTATGGGAAAGGAAAGCCATAACAAGGCATGAAAATAAAACTAAATTCACTATAGAGTCACTCCAACCAGTAGTTGATTTAATTCTTCACATTTTATTCAATGAAAATAAAACTAAACTTCACTATAGAGCCATGATTTCTCTTTCATCCTTTTTTTCACCCCATTTTCTTCTTCTTTCTTTTCATTCGTATCACATGTAATTCTCTCTTTCTTCATTTTCTTTTTTTCCCTATCTCCCATCTATTTACATAAACAGATACACCCCAAACTGGTGTAATACTCTCTGCTACTAAAGCCTCCCCATGTTTCAAGAGCCGGTGTTGCTAATAATTTAATAATTCATACACGTACATGCAGAGGATCAAATTACTTGCAAGAATCTCTACGGGATCAAGTTAATCTAACGAATCTAATAAGTAACTCTTTTGTAACTGTTAGATTAAGAGAATATGAAAAGTGAGGATGATTAGTAACTTTATTAGAATTACTCTTCAAGTAATATATATTCAACATCAAACAACGTTAGGTTTTGAAACAATGGTAACTGAGAATCACACTTATCTCGCAAGTATATATGTCAGTCACACTTCAAAAATTCCTAGTTGTGTTTAATCTTTTACTTTTATGTTTTAAATTTGCATACCATTTCAGAAAAGAATATTACAGTAATGAGATAAAATGATGAACTAAAAAGGAAAATTGAACTCCTTTCTCCTAAAGTCTTCTCAACTAACGATCACACTCTCTCTAGTTTTTAAATTTAGCATTCACTTCTTATTTGGTTAGACTCCCCCAGAAAGATAATATACTATATTAACGGAAGGTACTGAAATACTTCTTTTACAACTCTTCATCCTACGATTCCAGAGAAGATAAAAGCACCTGTACATTGCAGATGCGGAGGTATGTTGTGCACTCTTGGATTCTCAAGAGTTCAGCTAGTATTGCAATTTGCAAGTAATGTCTTTGCTCTTTCTTTAGAATCCATTCATTGAATGCTTTTTGTGATTTTTGGAGGATGGACCATATGTTCTGGTGCTATCTCAGGGGAAACAAAAATTAGAGGGATATGATTGTTATTTAGGAAAAAAGTTAACAAACGGGTCAATGTAATTTCCCCTAAACTATAACATTCTATTATGCTTATAACAATTCAAGCTCACTTATAAAACATAGATTCTCTCTTCTGTCTAACATAATTTGTCATATTCCCGTATCCCATATTGTGTCATACCCATGTCCATTGTCACATTCGTACTTCCCAAATTATATCCACCCACAGCAATAAAATGAAATTATCTTAAAAGAAGAGAGTATATATAATTGCAAGATAGATGATAATCTGACCCAGGTTTTGAACGCATGCACTGCCAGAAGAGCTTGAAAGGTCCCGGAACAGTCTTGAATGGGTTTCCCTCAAAGCATGCCTACAAAATTTACCAACTTGATAATAACAGAATGACTGTTCCAATTAAACAGACAGAAAAAGAAGATAAGCAGCAGGGAAGGTCAAATTGAAAAGGGGAAAAGGGTAAAAAGGTAAACCTGGATAACATCTTCAACACGGTCGTTGCAACGGTGAGATTTGGGTTCAGGATGATTGTCTCCGGTGATCCCCCACGGACTCTCTCTCCTCGGCACCGGCCTTGATTCGCTGCTCATCTTTCCTCTTCTCTTCTTCTCTCACCTTCACTTGTTGGGTCACACTCTGCTAGAAAAAAGGAACAAGAAAACCCTATTCCCTTTTCTTCTTCAAACTCACTGTAACTCCTAATAACTTTTTCACTAAGAAATACTCATATTATAAAATATATGTAATGTTTAAATGTATATATGAGTCATATTTGTAAAGAAAATTACAATAGCATCACATAATCATTAACCACACGACCAATGCAAAGCCTGTATTAATATTTTAATGGTGAACTACGGTAAATATTTATTTAAACAAGTAAGATTATTATGATATGGCTTAATTAAATTAAATTTTAACTTTTTTATAATTTTTAGATGGTTAGAATTGAGTCTTCGTTAAAAGGAATTATTTTATTAAATTTTTTATTGTTTTTGTTTAAACCGTTTGATCATCATCTCTTTAAAAATGAATTGATTAACAAGTTAGAAATATAATAAAAGGTTTATGGGTAAGTTAAAAAAATTAAAAATAATAATTACGTCCAGTTAATGATAAAAATAAATGTATACACAGAAAAGAAAATTAACACAATTTTTATGTAAAAAACCTGAATTAAAAGTATTCAAATTTATATTTATGAGATACTACTTATATATAATGTTCATACTGATAATATTTTTTTATTGAAAATAATTCAAATATAAAAAATATTTTTTTAATCATATGCGGAGACCAATATTTGTTAGAAACTTTAATAGTGTATTAAATAAATAAAAAGTAGAATGCAACTTATTTTATTAGAAAAATTGAAATATTTTATTAAAAAATATGTTTATTTGGATAAAAAAGTTGAAATTTTAGTAATTTAATTACTTTATACTACATAATTTAAAAATTAACCTAAAAATATAAAAATTTTAAACTCTTCCTGTTTTCTCTTATTGAATTTATAAATTTTTTTCTTATTTTATTATTAATTTGGCTTTGACTGAAACATTTTTTACTCGGTTTAGATTATATGTCAGGATTATTTTATATATATATATATATATATATATATATATATATATTAGTTTTTTTTTTAAATATTTTTATTATTTCTTATATTATGTTAATTAAAATGTTATTTAAAATTAATGTTAAATATAGTTTTTTTAGTGTAAACTAAGATTATTTTAAATTAATGTTAGTAGGGTTTTTTCAATGAATATCGATCAAAACATATGTTAGAGTTATGCCTCTACATCTCTTAAAAATTGTCTTCCTTCAAGAGTTGTTGATCTAGCATAAATCACAATGATAAGTATCAAACATAATTAAAAAGATGAAGTTATAGTCAATCTTCTTAATTTAAAGATTAGGGATCTTATTTAGTCGGTCTAAATTTGAGCAATCATGAGGATTCTATTATAATTATTTAAATTAGGATTTGGACCTAATAATAATTAAAGACAAAATTTCATTACCAATTTGGCCAAAGTTACCGAGGATAGATGAATAGAAGGCAAAAGAAAAAGTAAAATAAAGGAAATTAAAAAAACATTATTGTTTCTAAGATTATAGCATAAAGAAGGACCTATGATATATATACAAGGTAATAGTGTAAGGGGACAAACAATTCTAAATGTTTTGACTACTGTCCTAGGAAATCCCTCAAAGATTTTAGCTAGATCATAGGCTTAAACCACTTGGTTAAGGAAACACAAACCCTTCTTACTTTGAAAATAGTTATTTGAATGAGTATAGAAAAAATACGTATTACTTCTTCCAATTTGTAAGTGCTACATCTTTTAAAATATGTTTCGTTTCTGTTTAAAGGTCATTTTCAAATTTCAAGAAAATATAAATTTTTTGTTATATAATCTTTAAATAGTATTTATTGGGATGCAAAATTGAAAAAATTTAAAATAAAGAATATTATAAATATTTTATTAAATTAAAAAATATCCCATTAGGTGTACCGATTAATTATTTCTATTTACTTTTTTCGTATTATTCGATATTATTTTCGTTGAGTGTCAATTCCTGAAATATCAATGAAGTTATTGAAATATTTATATTTTTTAAATGTTTACATATTCCAGAATTTCATTTTCTGCTTATTAGAAATACATTCCAATTTTTGTTTTCAGAATTTATAAACACTAAAAATACATTCCATAATAGAGTTATTAATGTATTATGACATTCCGCAAATTAAATTCTAGAACATCCATCAACACCTAAAATTATATTTTGGTCTCTAAAATTTTATAAATATATTTCGAAAAAATTATGCGAAACTTATACCAACCTTCATTTCCACATAAATTAGTTTATAGAAAGAATACTGAAGAAAACGAACATATCAGAAAAGGGAATAGAGGGTATAAGTAAAAACGGAGGTGTGAAAAGCAAAATTCCTTTTAAACTCCGACGCCTCAAGCCCAACACAAATCCAATGCAAATAAAAAAATATATATTGCTAGTAAGTATTTTTAGAATATAAGTTAAATAATTTAAAAAACATATTAAACAAACATAAAAAATAAAGTTTTTATATAATCAAGATATACCGTTAAGACTTGTTGTCAATTGCAATTGTCAAAATCATTAGGTACACTCTATCATGATAAATTGTTGGACAAGAAAACTTATTTAACTTTATTATTTTCTAACACAAAACATTTCCATTAATTGGGGATATTTTCAACCAAATGATGATTACATCTCATAATACATCACTTGGAGGAGAAATTTTATTTCCATTAAGCATGTGGTGAGAAGAACTCTAAATATCTCTCAATCAAACATTCTTAAATTAATGTTTGAAAAATAAAAATCATTTGAAATTCTGAATTAAAGAGTTAATACTGTTCGGACTAATGGATAATAATCAAACTAGATAAATTATGATGATGGATGGTAAGTTAACCCATTGAACAATTCCCTGTTTTGAGTATGACTCTGTCGTTCTATTTAATTTAAGTTTGTATTATAAAAATATTTAATTTAAGTTTGTATTATAAAAAGTTAATAAACGCATCATGATATCATTATAATTCATTGCTTTAACTATGAAACTACTAGTTCAAATTGAGTTAGAGACATTTCTCATCTAATTAGCAACTTCAGACAAATTATGTTATTAGTTCTTAGTCTAATTAATCGGTCCAAGCTAATTTTTAAAACAGTGTAAAACAGTTTAATTAATCATAAATTCTGATTAAAAACATAAGACATTTTAGTAAGTGAAATAGTAAAAAAAAAATATCAAGAAAGAGATCAAATAATTTAAAGGGAATCTTGTCAATTATGGTGGGTGATTGGTGATTTTAATGCAATAAAAAGTTCTAATGAAAAGAGAGATAAGGAAACTAGTAATCAAGTAGCACTAGATAAATAAGTTCTAATAATTTTATTGATAGATGTGAACTACATGATTTATCATTCATTGGAAAGAGGTGCATATAATATAAACTTAATGATATTACTAAGAGTAGATTGGATAGAGTCTTAGTGGTGCATGAATGGTTGAGACATTGTCAAGGACTAAATAGTACATACTGAATAGGTAAGTTTCAAATCATTGTGCTTTGATCATTAGAATAGAAATATTGGTTAGGGACCTAAGCCATTTAGGACATTTAATGTGTGGTATCAGTAAGCCAGCTTTAGGAAATGAAAATAGTTAAAAAGAGTTGGGAGTCCTATCCTACTGTGAAAATAGATTGATATAATAAAGGACAAGTTTAAAAGACTAAAAAGATATATAAAACAACAAAATAAAAAGGTCTTCACTTGTAGGAAAGTCAAAAAATAACAATTCATTAAAGAAATAGTTGACATATACCAAAGGGATATGATAACAACCTTGAAGAGGAAACTCTCAATGAGCTTAAAGGTTTAGAAATAAATGGGGAATGATGTAAGGAGTCACTTTGGGTGAAAAGGAAAGTGAAAGAATACTTTGAAAACAAATTCTCAGCCGATCTTGACCCAGGGTTGAATTTAGAAGGTGCTAATTTCCGGTCAATCTCTGTAGTAAAGAGTGAACAATTGTGTAGAGATGTGTCAGAACAAGAAATACTTGAGGCTATTATTCAATGTGAAACAAAAATCCATGATCCTAATAATTATAATTTTCATTTTGTTAAGAGTAATCAGGAGATTATTAGGTGTGATGTGATAGAAGTAATTCAATGTTTCCAATATTCCAGATACATTCTTAGAGGATGTAATGCATCATTTTTTTACATTAGTGCCTAAGAAAGACAACCCCCTTAGTGGATTGTTTGTATAAAATTTTTTCAAGATTTTGACAGATATGATAAAGAGTATACTCCCTAGGCTAATAGTCAATCATCATTCTTAAGTGGACCAGACCTATTGAATAATATTTTGATTGCAAATAAAACTTTTGATGAGCTAAAGAATGGGAAGAAAAGAGGTGTCATAGTGAAAGTGGATTATGAAAAGACCTATGATTTTGTGAATTGGGATTTCCTTATAATATGATAGGTAGATTGAGCTTTAATAGTAAATGGATAAAATGATAAAAACATGTTTGGAACATTCTACAATATCAATGTTAGTGAATGGTAGTAAGAGGAATTCAAACCCGAGAGAGGCCATAGACAAGGTGACCCAACAACGTCATTCTTGTTTCTAATTGTTGCAGAGAAACTTGTGAAATTAGTAAGGGAAGTTAAGAGAAAAAAATCACTTGAGGGAGTGAAAACAAGTTAAAAAGAATGATACACTACTCTTTTGTGAGCCAAATTACCAAAGTATTTTGACAACAAAATATATCCTATGATGTTTTTTTGAACTGGTATCTAGCCTAAAGGTCAATTTCCAGAAGAATCAGCTTAGTACCACTGGTGTTGAGGAGGCTGTGTAATACCATTATTCTAGGACCTTGAATTGTAATCATATGTCTATACCATTTAATATCTTGGAATGATTATAGGGACCCAGAAGAGTATAATTTTTGAAATAGATTATTGACAATGTGGGAGTAAACTATCTAAATGGAAAGGTAGAGTGCTATAATTTGCAGGATGCATATGCTTGATAAGATGGGTGATTTCCTCTTGCCACTGTTTTACATCTCATTTTATATAAACCCTATGAAATAAAAATAATATAGACTATTTTCTTATGGGGCTCGGGTAGCAAGGGTTGGAAAATATCATAGGTGAAGTGGGGGAAAAGTATGCAAACCTAAGGAGGAAGGGGGTATGGGTATAAAAGATATAAACAAATTTAATATGACTATGTTAGCAAAGTGGAAATGGAGACTTGGTATGGAAACACATTGACTGTGGAGGGAGGTGTTAGGGTCTAAGTGTCCTAGTGGTAGAGAGATTTATGTTTATTATGTAGACATGACGCTTAATTAAATTTCCTATATTTAATTTAAATCACTAAAAGAAAAGTTTCCTAGATTGTATTTAATTTCATAGTGTTAGAAGAGTTTGGTCAAAGAACCAGGGGAATGGGAGAATGACAAGTGGAAATGAAACCTAATTTGGAGAAGAGACTGGTTGATTTGGGAATTTGAAAAGGAACAAGAGTTGTTAGAATTAATGTCACAAGCATAGTGGAGAAGAAGGAATAGAGATTCTTAGGTTTGGTTAGATGAAGATCACGGGGTATACCCTGTTAGCTAAGGTTATGAGGCATTGCATAACTCAATACTGAACTAAACACCCACTTATTTAATCAGTTTTTAGAGCCTAAAAAGTTATACCATCAACACAAGTTTTTACCTCAAGAGTAATACTGATTGGTCACAAAAGAGGAACCTGGTTAAAAAGGAATAACAATAGAAAGTTTATTTTGTCCTCTTTTTCAAATCAGAAGGAGACAACTGGTCACTTACTCATCAATTGTGATATTATGAAAAAGGTGTGAGACAAATGTGATAGTTGGGTGAGGGTATGTACTACTAGACACAATGATATAATTAACTATTTTCAAAGTTTTCACCTAATAGGACTTAGTACTTAACTTTGGTGTGAAAAGGGATGTGGTTAACAGTTATATGAGAGATATAAAGTCATAGAAACAACATTGTTGTCAAAGAAAGAAGAGTGGATATAGATGAAATATTTTGTTTGGCACAACTTCAAGGATGATGGTAGATAAAGTATAAAGCCCGTAGGGTTAATTTCACATATAGCGATTGGTACTATTACCCTTTACATTGCATTAAGTCTTTAACTTAGATGACACAATATGATAAGTAATATTCTCTGTGTGAAGGATTGAGTCAGTAGAACTATAACTAATACAACACAAGTGCTACTAAGCATGATGTTATTAAGTATATGGAGTGTAGTGAGGAGGTGTATTGTATTACAATTGCACAGAGAAGGAATTAACTATTAAAGTTACTATTAAAATATTTGATGCTCACAAAATATCTCAAAAGTTAAGAAAGAATAATATAGAGAAGTCTAGTCTTATTTTGTAAAGAATAATCTAGAGAAGTCTTCCACCTACCTTAGGTATCTATAAATATGTAGCTTAGCATTGTGGAGAAAGTAAGTAATCTTAGGTGAGCACATCCATCACCCATCCTTGTAAACATTTCATATTATATATCAAACCAATTTCTTCTCTCTCTCATCTTTCTTTTTAACTATTGAAATCACTAATACCCAAAACCTTACTCAATCAATTTTTTCTCACATTGCCCAATTAATCAATTCTAAACCAAATCTCAAAATCTTACAGTTACAACTTTGTTTACATGCAAACTACCACTAACTAATGTCTGGAGGAGCAAGGAGCAAGGAAGGTATGTTCTATGTTTTAAAAGGCATATAAAGTGCTACTTCAGTGAAAGCAAAAATGAGAACAAGGCATAAAGTGAAAAAGGAAGAGATCGTAACAGAGTAGGAGATATAATTGTTACAAGAACACACAAAGCAGGAATGACAATAAATCTGGTCTAGTATTGGTGGCAAGAACCAAAATCCAAAACCCGGCTCGAACTATGACACGTTGAAAATATTTATATGCAATTGCATGAAACAACATCACATGTTACAGAATGGAAATTTCAATTGGAATGACAATTCATATATAACTAGAGTATTACGGACATCAACCAAATGAGATCAAATAATATATGTATATAATTTATTTTATGTTGTGAAATGTATGATTTTTGTGTTCTGAAAGATTTTTGAGAATAATGTACCAATTAGCAGCTGCCCCATTGTGACATATAGCAAGACAAAATCACATATTTACTTATTGACTTTCAGTAATACATCTTGTGCATAATTAGAACATACACAATTTCTTCGTTACTCTACTTAATTATTTATCTTTTATTTTTTTATATACACATACATTTTAAAAATATACCTTAAAATTGAAAGGAGGAACTTTAATCATGTTATTTTATCTTTCAGAAAGTATCATTCAGTACTTGTCCTTAAGCTGCTAATTAATGGAACTTATCCATTCATTTTTTTTTTATGATATTGATAGTTCCTCCCAAACATTTTTTAAATAAATTAAAACACATAGGTTATGGAAACTAAAATAAAAAAGCATGAGAGATGACTTGACAAATTGGAAGAAACATTCATTTGAAAACCTTAGAAGGGTCAAACAGGTGTAGTGATAATTTAACCACTACAGCTTCCCAATTACTAGCTATAGTGCTGGTGCTTGAGCTGAAACACAAATAATAACTACTGAAGAAGGAACATGAGAGGTTGCTGAAAGCTACAACCTAATAGTAATAAACATGAAAAGGTAACATTAACAACTATAAATATGCAGTCTTGGAAGGTGAAGAAAAGTGTGGTCTTCATTGATTTATGCTCTTACACCATTTACTATTCCCATGGAAGTCAATTCCCGAACCTTAATCCTCCCGTGTTGAGTGTTAAGAAAGGATCATGCAAGGTGCGCTCTTGACTTCTCATCCTTTTTTTCTATAAGCCGAAGTTCCCAACACCTTCCCATTTCTCCAAAATGCAGTGCTCCTCTTTTTCCTTCTTCTAAAACTGCATCCAAGTTAACCAATAAACAAACCATTAGTAAAATAAGAAGATGAGAACCAAAATATAGGAAAGTGCAATGAAAACTTTTACATGGATAATACATGCATGTTAAAGTCAAAGTAAAATGCAATACAAAAAGAGTGTGTATGATGTGTTGATAGGAGTGTTAGTTATATTCTTACCTACCCTTAGGTCAAGCAACTTCACCAGATAAAGCAGCCTTAATTCTCTCAACAGTGCAGGCAATAAGGTTGTTAACAGTGGCAACAGATCCAAGAGAGAGCTTTGCTGTAGGAACTGAATCAACCAAGATTTGGAAGGCCACAGTCAAAAGAGATCCACCATGTCCAGTGTCACCAATGCTTCCTCCATGTGCAGTGGTGCCATCTGGGAGAATAGCAAATCCTGAAGGAAGAAGGGCCACGTAATCAGGGTCTCCTCCATTCAGAACCACGTTCATTGCCACAATATCTACAGGAGCATAGATCACAAATGATCCTGTTGAGTCTGCGCAACTCTCTTGCAATATCAACATGTTACTCTGGCTTGAATTCGCACTCTGCAACATGGTAAACATATATTATATAGTTCGCTTTTGATCTTAATTTGATTACAGAAGAGAAAAATTTCATGAAATTGATGAATAGTAACTGTGACTCTTAATTAGGTATGATCAACTTACATTCACTCGAAGTAGAGAGACACAATTTCCAGTTTCTCGTCCATTGGCAATGTGTGCCATTTCTTGGACAACTCCTCCATTAGAAAGAATATCCCACTTATTTCAAAGAGTTTAAAAAGTTAGATGAATAATAAAATAAACAGATTTCATTGGGAAGAAAAGATAATATTAATTCAAAAACTAACTATATATAGATATTATCATGTTTGAATTGCTTATCCAACACCTATTATCTCTCCATCCTTACAAGATTTGTACAAATCTGTACAGATCTGAATAAATTAGAAAAATTGTTATAAATATAACAAAGTTTATGCAAAACTTTGCAAGTGTCTGAAAACAAACTTACTAAAAGTGTATCACTTTTCTAAGTGAAGAAAAAAACTATTAAAAATTCCATACCTTTTGTTCATTTTATTTTACTTCTAATTCTAAATTTGAAAAATCTCCAATTAGTCTCCCATTTTCTAACTTCTTTACTATTTTTTTTAATAAAAATGCATACCATGCTATATGACAAACTTCAGAGTAGAAGCATTATTAGTCAGATATAAATGTTTTTTTTTTTTGGAATTTTTTTGGTGTAATTACATCAATTTATATATATATTGTGTGCGTGAGTTGATACAATAATAAATAAGATATGAATGCCCACAATTTTTTTTTCTTAATTAAAAAATCAAGGATGATTTATAATAGCAGATGGATGTCATGTCCACAAAGTCTAACAAACTTACAAATTTAATTTACTAAGAAATTAGATCTAATTATCAGTTAAAATTAATTGGTAAAAAAGTCAAATGACATAAAATAATGAACAAAGTTTCATGGCCTACATGATCACTTGTCTTTGGACACTTTGAAAAGGATGTTTGCAAATAAAAGTAATTGATATCAGATAACTTAGTTTAGAAATTTGACGTAAGATAACTAAATATTATGACTACATTTCAATATAGAGATACATCACACACCAAAGTAGGCAATTTTACCCAATGAAGAACAATGTCTAGTAACCTATGAGTAGACAATAATGCAGCTAGAACATTTGACAAGAAGACAATCATTGATGCATAATTATTGTCTAGTTTGAATAGATCAGTAATGCATATTACCTCACTTCTGGAGTTCTCATCTCGGAGGAATTCAAAAACCCTTTTTGGTGACACTGGGAGCCAAAAAGAAGTTGCAGCACTGAGAACAATACCAGGAGGCCTTCCCGGGTCATCTACACTCTTACGTGTCATAACCCTTACATCATCAGCTCCAGTTCCAGAGAGTGTTGTCCATGTGTGTGCAGTAGATGCACTCACTCCAGCACAAAAACTTATAACCATTCTCTCTGCCAGTTTCAGCATACTCTTCCTTCCATCTTGGTTTGTTATCACTAATTAAGCACATTACAATATTTGTAAGGTAGAGAAGTTAATTAAGGAGAAGATTGTGAAATTATGAGATATATACCTCCAACATCTACTGTGGGAATGTTTGTTGCCATGGCACAAGCAAGCCTTTCACATTGTCGATCCAAGGTGGCAATCCAACGTTTTGCACCAAATGCATGTCCAGAGCTAACAAGCTGCTTGTATAGATTGTGAACACCTCTGTCATCCACTTCAACATGCTCAACCCAAATGACCTAGGGCAAAATTTAGCTTCATGTTAAGTCACATGGAGAGCAAAAACATTTATCAAATGCAACCATCATATCCATGAGGGTTCAAAACAAGCTTGCTAGTGAAAAAAAGTAGTAGCATAATACCCCATGAAATGGGGAAAAAATTGTCTTACTGACATGTTATTTTTTAACCAGTGAGATATAAAAAAGATATGTGATGGATTTAATTTTTTATGATGATTTATTTGTATTCTATCTAACCTTTGAGTAGCCATTGGGCATTTCTTGAATTAAGCAACCTGAAGGCCTTCTTCTACATCTGGCCGAGGGACTAGGACGCAAATTATCCAGTGACACATCCACTACAGCCCAAGTCCCGTCACCATGCTGCTTACAATATCTTACAAAATAGCTCTCTCTAGTTGGCACTAGAGGTGAAGGTACTTGAAGTTCTGCTGTCATCTGCATAATAATATAAATTGGCAAGTAGTTTTATTTTTATATATGAGTCATCCACAAACAAACTGAATTTACTAAGTTCCATATCTATCATATAAGAAGATTTGAACGCTATATTCTATAAAATTACTTACCACTTGCAATGCACCATTGTAGTTTCCCGCCACCCCTGTTGATAACACCTCCAACGTCATTGCTCTTGAGACTATGCCAGAGAACACTGTGGACCATTGGTTCTTAAAAGCACAACAAAATATATAACAAGTGTCAGAAACCATAAATTACATTTTTTGAGAATATCTAAGTAAAACAATGTCAGATAAGAAAATAAGCAGGTGGAAATGGTTACATATATATCTTGTGACATAATCAAAGTTGCTTAGATGTCATGAAGAAATTGACTAAAATAATTGGTCTGGCCAAAATTTTCTTTATTCTCCATATATACGTACCACGTCCATGAGAATCTCAACAAGGTTAACATGGTTCATGATAACAACGGCAGTTTCCCGTGAAGCTTCGCACTTGAAACCAGCCGGTTTAGGACCAATTCCCCGAGGAAAAGACCTTATGTATTCATCCTGGTTGAGCACAGAGGTAGTGCCATCCAGAGTAGTCAACCAAAGAGGATCACCCATTTGTGCCATTCCAATGAGCTCCTCCATGGCTGCAACAGCAAGCTCTATTATGATGGGCTTATCAGCCTCAGTAGGTCCACTGATTGACCTGAGAAGATCTCCTGCAGCTCCACCATACATGTCTCCACCAATGCCCCCAGGCTGACCACCAAAACCACCTCCGATCCCAAGTTCAAGGGGACGCGGAGGAACAGATGAAGGAGAAAGAAGTGGATAGCTCACCACAGGCTTCCCCACGTACTTTGCAGCAATGGCAGAAATCCTATCGATCTGAGCATGCACACCAACATATGTAAGAATTAAGAAAAAACTAGACTATTTGATCTTACACATGAATATTTCATGAAAGACAATCATGTTTAGGTAAGATGTACTTATACAAAAGATGCCAATCTAAGACCATTTTAAAAAGAATTAAACATTTATTAATTTGGATAATCTAGTTAGGAATTAATTTTCTATTTTATTTATCATTTTTACAAATAATTATGAAACTATAATTCTGTTAAATTATTTTTTTTGAAGATTTGTTTAACAAATAGTGTAAATGATAGAAACTTGTTTTTATTATTATTCTTATGCAGTTGTAAGATGGAGTAATATTAAGATAATATTTTTGTTAGTTTTATATACAAAGAAAAGGTTTCTCAGGATAAATAGTCCTTGCTATTTTGATACATCTATCACAATGTAGAACAGCTTCCAAACTGTGATACCTCTTCTCTGAGACGTGCATTTTCGAGCCTCAAGTGATGTTCGTCGAATGACATTTCGCCAATTGCGGTTGGTCCTCCACAGTTAGGACACGAGGCATTGCTGAGAGCTTCCCTGAACCTCATGTTATCAGCTCGAAGCTTATCGTTTTCAGTTCGGAGCTGTGTGTTCTCATGGCGCTCATGTTGGGTCTGCAACACAAAGCATCACATGCTCAAAGGGTTCCTCCTTTACACTTTTAAACAAAAGAAACAAAAGCCAAAAACCACTTTTACCTTTATCTGAGTGCGCTTGTTCTGGAACCAAAACTTAACCTGCAACGGCTCTAACCCTAACTCTCGACTCAGCTCTTTCCTTTGCTTGTCATCAGGATGTGGGCACTCCTTAAAGAAACTGAAAACAAAAAAACAATAACAAATTGATCTCAATAGCTGTTACGGGTCTGTTTCAGTTTAGTCAATAGTCTCAAATTTGAGTCCTGATGAAACTGAAGCCCTAAGCTTCCACTATATGGTTTTGTTAGGCTGGGACAGGATTGTTAGTATGGTTCTGTTTCCAATAAAGTTACATTAAAAAATGAGTGTGTTTGGTTGGCTTACGCTTCCATTTCCTGGATCTGGTGCTGAGTGTGGCGGTGGTAGCGTTTCTTCTTGTTGGGACGAGGGTCTTGGTCTTCCCCGGAAGCACCTTCTTGGTTTTCACTTCCTGACTTGGTGGCACTGTCAAAGTCATCTTCGCGGATTCTTGGGACATCGCTCTCTGAAGTGTTCTGAGGCATGTCCAGGGGGAGAAGCTGACCAGCTTCCATCAGGTTTGGCTGGAACATTTCTACAGATCTTTGAGATTCCGAGGCCTTGTGGTTTTCAATCTAACAATACAATAATACGAGGTATATAGTACAGTGTAGTACTCACAAAGAGACAACATATGTATATATATATATAAAACAGCAGCAACAGCAAAACCTTTTTTTTTTTGTTTCTTTTTGGCTTTGTGTCTAATTCACATGTATAGACACATAGATAAGGAGACTAATTGATGGTATAATTTAAATTATTTGGTATAAGAGTTGTGCAGAAAACACGAGGATTTTGACTAGGTTTATGGTTTTTTTGGGGAAAGTGAGCAAAGCCTCAAACAGTGAGATGGAATAACGCGTTTTACGAATAACGAGACGGATACAAGAGAGAGTTTGAGCTCGCTTGGCTTCACACTGAGACCAATTTTGACTTGTAAAAGAACAAGGACCCTTTTGAAGGATAAAGTCAATTTGAGCAAACCCAACACATCAATCAATTGGCATCAGAATCAGTACCGAATTATGACAAAAATGGGGGTAAATTCGAGAGATAGGAAGAAAAAGAAAAAGAAGAAGAAGAAGAAGAGATTATCAAAGACATCAAATGACGAAGGTAGCACACTTACCTGGCCAAGAGAGAGCCCTGAAGATAATCCAAAGCCACCAACGTTGCCGTTTCTTCCAATCATCGAGGGCATGTTTCTTGCTGGAATCATAATACCAGCTGGCATATTTCAAACTCTAGAGAATTCAATTCTCTCTCTGGTGTCCAGTGTTGCGTTGATCTTCTGAGACCCTTTAATGTTGAAAAACTTCACAGGTTGAGTTTCTTCTTGGATTCTGACAAGGTCGCTTCAAAAAGGAAACATACTAACATAATAAGCCAAAAAACCCAGGCACAGAAACCTGACTTCGCATGTATAAAAAATGAATAATTAAATGCATAGTGTATATGCTACATTAAAATGCACAGAAACAAAGTGTTGACAAATTTTCTGATACTGCAAAACCAGAGACAACCAGAATCAGAAAATGAAAAAAAAAAAGGCCAGCTAAACATCTCGGGGAATCCATCGAAGCTTCTTTTTTTTTCCCGTAGATATATATATGGAAAACCTACCGTTCCTTTTGCATTCTAGCAACCCTAGCCAGCCAAATGCACCAAAAAAAAGTGAGAATTTTTAAAAAAAAAATTGGTAACAGTATGAACGTTTTGGTGCGGCGAAAACAATGATCTGAAGTTGCGTGAATGGTATAGCCACCGTATACAAAACCGCCATGAACCTGGAGTTTTCCTGCACTTACCAGTGGATGGTGATTGCTGGAGACGATAGCTAGCTAGAAGAAGATGAGTATTTAGATCTGCTTTGGGGCTAAGCTTGTTGCCAAAAAAGGGACCCTTTTGAAGGATGCATAGGAGAGAAAAAGACTTTGAGAAGTTATGGAAAAAAAGTTGCTTATATGTGGCGACTATAGAGACCTTGATGAGTGTTTGATGGCAAAAAGCTTGGTTTGAAGGGAGAAAGAAGAGGAGAGGACAAAGGAATTGAAGGAGTAAAGAAAAGGAGGAGAAAGAGGGAAACAGATGGAGAAAATGTGGCAGCGATGAGTTATTGCTGAGGGCATTGAGATGGTGCAATTGCATTTAATGGTGAGCCAAAGAGGTGTAATTGCTAGTGAATGAGAGAGAAAGAAAAAGATAGAGAGAGAGTGACATTTTTCTTTCGTGTAGTAAGTAATTTTTTGCCCTTGGTAGAGTTGATGGTGCAACAAATGACGGCTACCAAAACTCTTTCTTTCTATTGCTTCTATATACCTGATTTACTTTCTCACATACTCTACCACAGATACTGTAACTATACACGCTTGCTGAACTTCTAATTACAATTTTCTCATATACTGTGTAATAGCAACAACTATTTCCTCATATATGGTTTGTGAATGAACCATGAAATATCATTAATTGTGAACTTTTTTCTTTATTTTTGAAAAAGTGTGTTGACGTGTGAACACAAAGAGGTGATGCTAGCCTGGACTTTGAAAACGCATCTGCATGTTATTTTGTAGGAAATTTTGTTGACTTGGTTATCCTACACCTCTATGCTGCATTAATGAAAACATGGTTCATACACACACAAACTATTATTAATGGTAACAGGTTCGGGATAGGATAACATTAAAAGGTTAAATGCTACTGAATGTTATTATTGTTTGTGGTCGATAAATATGTACATGTTTCTATATCTTCTGCTGTAACAAACAACAATAGTATAACTTTCTCTGTAACAAGTGTTATTTTATTTTCATATCTTGCAAATAACCTGATGAAATTTTCCTCGACTTTCATGGCTACTTTCTCGGACAATTTTTCTTTTTTCTATATCATATTACTTTAATATTCATAATATCTAGATAAACTTATTATAGCCAGTACTATGATTTAATTATAGGTCTAATGAATATGACCTAAGACCATGTTTAATTATTAATTAGTACATATGAAACAATCATGATAATTGTGTTGCACGTTATCGTTACAAGTCAAATATTAACTGTGGGATAAATGATAATTATGGTTGCATTTTTTTTTATGGGTAATCATTTTTTTAAATACAACAAGGATATTCAAATGTTATAATTTGTAAGTAGCCATGCATTACGTTGATTTCATATTTATTTATTTATTTATCTTCTAAAGGGACCATGATCCGTGACTTGATAATTTGTTAATGTGTTATTTGTATTACATCATCCATGGTAATGCCGTTGAGGACTACCTTGATTCTACGTTTGATTCTTTTTCCCATGATACGTTGAAATGTTATGACATCACATATGTTCTAACAGATGGTAATGTCCTTTTGGAACAAGAAACTTTCTATTTTTTTCGTAGACTCCTTTTTTTTTTCTTTTAATTGGTTGTAGCTAGCTGATTCTCCAAAATGATTTCAATCATATTAAGCATATATACTATATATATACAATATATATATACTATATATGTATATGAATATGTATGTATGTTCGTATCCGTATACATACCACAAATGTGCGTATATTAAGTACAAAGAATGAGCATTTAAAACAAAATGTATTTGGTGAAATAAATGAATCAAGCATAGTTGATCATCAATAATGATTTGGCTATTATTGTAACTCTTTTAATTCAACAACATAAAACATCGTTGTCAAAAATAAAGAGGTTCTGTAACACATTGTACAGTGTATTTTAGCACTTGGACAATTGCTAAACACGTATATATATAAATAATGCAATTACTTTTTTGTACAAAAGCATAATGCATTTATATGAAAGTGTTCAAGATAAATATAATAAATTCAAGGAACACATGACTCCCGTCTGTGGCGCGCAAATCAGTGAAAGCATATTAAACAGTAGAAGGAGTATTATTTTAAATATTCTTTTACATTAACTACAAGATATTCAATATTAAGTGAATGTTATATATTTGCATACACTATTAATTACTCAAGATAAAAGATTATTAAATGATATTTAATGAAAATATTAAAAATTATAAAAGCATTTAATGTTTTAATAGTATTAAAAAAAACAACATTAATTTCATTAAATGATATTTAATGAAAATATTAAAAATAATAAAAACATTTAATGTTTTAATAGTATTGGAAAAACAACATTAATTTCATTCAATTGTGAAATAAAACTAGCATTTATTCTCTATCAATCACTTCAAAAATAAAGAATATTATATTAATATTTAAAATAATAGCTATAGATTTTATTTTCATGATCTTATTAAAATAATCATAAGATTTTATGTGTATTTTTTATTTTATTTTTGCATTACAAAAATTAAACCAATGCTTTTATCCCATACGTTAAGAAACAAATATTTTTTTATTAAATTAAATTTACAATAACTATTTAATTATTAATTATATTTCAAAATTTTATTTTAATAATAATTATTATTATTATAATTGTGCATTATTAATGTATTAGTGTGTGTTAGAGTTTATACAAAAAATTTACTTATCTATACAAGATTTTTGAAACATTCCTAGCCAAAGTCATAAAGATAAATTCTGAAATATGGTTGGATATGTCTAAAAGTTTTATTTATTTTAGAATCAAGACCAAAAATAGTTTAGATATGATTGTTTTTATTAACTTATTAAGACACCTTTAAAAATAGAATAAAAAATATATTTAGTATAGTGATTAACTTTAGTAATATTATCCTAATAAATTTTGAAATCAAGATATTAGGATTATTTGTGGAGTTTACAATTAGGTCATTCTTGTTAAAGACTAGTTTCAGTAAGTTCTCACAACACATTAAAAGTAATTTATATCATTTTTTTCTCAGCCAATACAAATACTTAAGACAAAATCATAATAGAAACATTAAATTTAATGATTGAACTTAATAATGTTCTTTAGTGAATTTTTTGACTTGGAAACTTAGTAAGTTAAAGTTTCTTGACTCACCTACTTTAAAAAGTATAAAAAAAATAAAGAAAATAAAAATATTAAAAACATAAATACAAAAGGTTTAATGACACACTAATTCGTAATAGTAGAATTAAAAAATAAAAAATTCAAAATAGAAAAATTATATTATAAAATGAAAATAATTAAAAAATAAAATATAAAAAAATTGTTTAACGAAGCATTACATATGCTGACTCACTTCAATTAAGTTGAAACTAGATAATCAACTAGAAGTAAGTCACGCTGTTTCAACTTTGTATTGAGCGATAACACTTCACATTTTTTTTTAATTGGATAAATTTTTAATTTGAAAGTATTCATTAATCTGAAACAATTTTTTGTTAATTGAGGTATGCTTTTGATAGAGTAGAGTTTAGCTGATAATCTCTAATAAGATTAATCATATTTTTAGTTTCTCAACAAAATTTAAATTAAATTTTGGTCTTTAAGTTATAAAATATACCTTTTAATACTTTTATATATTTTTTAAATGCTCAAATTTTAGTCTATCTAAGTAAGAAAAAAATAAAGCATTAATTTTAAGAGTAAAACTTGAATTAAAAAATATAAAGGCAAAAACTATGAATTTTGAGAGTGATAAACAAAAACCAAAATTTTAGATTTTTCAGAAAACTAAAAAACACCATCAGCTCACTACTATGTATGTTAATTGTCCTGCACGATTTTATTTATATGTTTAATGTTACAAAGTTATTTTCTCCCAAAAAATGTTACAAAATTTTGTGTATAAATATTGCCGTCGTAGTTTAAAACTTTTGACTTTGTGACCGACCGTATTGTTTCTTTTAATATATATAACCATTGCTATTCAAATATTATATTACAGATAAGACAAATTTAGAGTATCTGTCCATGCAAAATAGTATGTATAGTCAACACATAACTTTTCATTTGACTTTTTTAATAGAGTTATATTCCAATATACTTGAATTTAAGATAAAAGTTAAGGGAAGACAACCTTTATATTAAGTAGGAGAGTAATGATATCCGCACAAAATAAAAGAGTGAAGATCTAGGAAAAGATATTTATTTATAAATTTTATTATATTTAAATTATAATATAATTGTGAGCGTATGTATTTTATGGAGAACTCATCTTGAAAAATATTTTTTTAAATGAAAAAAAAAATATATCAATCCATACTAAATTTCCTAAATAATATGATAATGGTTTTCTTATAGTGTTATTAATGCTTAATTTGAGGTATTTTTGAAAATTAATTGTTATTATAGATGATACATAATGATAATTTTGAGTGAATCATGTGGATAATACGATAATTCAAATGTAAATATTATCATATATTGTCTTTTACATTTATTTTTTATTGTCAGTAAATTCACATTTTTTTTGTTGTGTCTTTCTTTGTCTTTTTTTATTTTCTACGTCACTTGTTCTATTTTGTTATCATTATCCTGAATGACATTGCTTTGTTTGTCCCTAATAGTCAACGAGATACTTAAGAAATTGCTCTCGATCATATCTAGTTAATGATATAGATGATATAACAAATGTTAATCCCTAAATTTAAACTTAATAAAAAATTTAATCAATATATATTTTGTGTGAATGAAAAGTGTAATTTTTGATAGACTTGACGGATAATTAGATATAAAGATAATTACATATTTAATTGGATAGTTAACTAAGTTTTAGATTTTGTTTGTAATTGTAATCTTTCTATATTATATTTTTAACACTAGAAAAAATATTTTATAAGAACGAGTGTTGAAGAGAGCCAGTAAAGTAATAGTTAAGCATTTTTATCTTTTTATCTCTAAATATCTCAGTTATTTATTTATATTTCGACTAAATGATATGCACGTATATTAAATATCCAACTAAAGCAATAATATGAAATTTATAATAAACTTGAAACTAAAATTTGAAATTTTTTTTCACATCGTCCTTTCTTTATTAAGTAAAAAATATAATATATAGATTGTAAAATATTTTTTACATCTAGATTTTTAATTTTAACAGAAAATAATAATATGTTTTTTACATAAATTTATCATTGACTATTATATTATATTGACTTTAACTTCAAATGAATTAGAGTTTTTATTTTTGTTTTTACATTAATTACACCTTTCAATTGAGACTAATAAACAACAAAGAAAATAAGATTTTAGGTAAAGTTAATAAAATATAATGCTGTGTTTAGAAAGAAAAAGAATAATTTAATAAATAAAGTTGTTTTGTGGTTTTGGAGTTGGGTTTGAGTTGAGGTGAAGGTAGAAGATGAGATGAGTGGTTTTGACATAGGAGGAGAGTGGACCTAATAATCATAAGATTCCCATTATTCATTTCTCTGAAGCATTGCCCATAGAAATCACCACTGCACTGTACAACACTCTCTCTCTCTCTCCAACTTTGCTTCCCTTATTAATGCCTCTGAGCCACGCAAGCTGTCCCTGCACCATGCAATCACAATTGCCATTTACTATCTTCATGTTTATTTCCTCATCCCTATCTATCTATTCTTTTATTTTATTTTTTATTTTCTGTAACATAAATAATTTTAAATTTCAGAACGATGACTTTTATTGAAGGCCGTGAAAAGATCACCTGTGGGTCCCTAAGGGCTTCCCCCTATCAACTTCAAATGGTCCCTCTCTCAATCACTACATGTTAAAATCATTTATATTTTTCTTTCTCTCTATTTTAATTAAAATTAACATTTTTAATTAAAAAAAAAAAAACTACTACCAATATTTAGGACAAAAGTCAAATGTTTCGTGTGGTTGGGTAAAATAAATGTGTGAAACTTCACTCTGAACTCAACTCACACACCACACCACACCACACCATACACCAACCTACCAGTGGAAGGGAGAGTTGGGGGTGGACCCAACAATTTATTGCTTATGGTGTCACTGGCTTGGGTCAAATCTCCTTCACTAACTTGTTGCACAATTAAGTGATTTGAATATATTGATAAAATAAGAAAAATAGTGTATTGAATAATTTTAGTTCATTAAAAACATATTTTAAACAATTTCATGTTTTCAAATTTATTTTTGAGTGAATTTAAGTTGTCTCATTATGAATCGACATGAACTATGATTTTTATAATGATTATTTTAATCAATTAATTGACTCGTAAAACTTTAGTGCAAATAATGCATCAAGATTGAAATTATTTTAAATGATATTTTTTTAAGAAAATCTCCAATAATGTTAAAGTATTAGTTAACCGTGTGTCTTTGTTGATATTTTATTAGGTTATGGAAGAAAGTTAAGGCAATGAGAGCAAGAAATTAAAAAAAAAAGTTGAGAAATTAAAAAAAAAAAATCTTTATAATAAAATGAAGAGATTATAAACTTAATTTATAAAAACATGCATTTGTTACGTCAAATAAATTGATAATTAAGGAATTAACACGACTAACACTATAGTTATCGTGTCATTAACTAAAAATTCTACTTAGAAGCAAAATATACTCCTTCAGGGAAAGGAAAAATATTAAAAAATAAAATATAACAATTAATTTATCAATTTTTTTTTGGATGAATTACATTTTGATAATAAATTTGAGACCAAAATATATTTAATCTATTGATAATATATGAAATATATGTTGGTTGTATTAAAAATTTAATGGAAATTTTTTTAAGAATAACGTGTCAAATGTTTTAACAAAAAAAAAGGCGTTAAAAAGTGATTAAAGAGTGAAAATTGGAAAACCATAAAAATCAAGGAATAAAAGCATATAACAAACATACAGCATTTGTTATAGATTGACTATGTAAATAATGATTGAGTTACTAAGTAATCAATACGCTAATGTTAAAAGGAATTGAACCTACAATCTTTTCAACTAGCTATTTTAGTATGTATTATCTCATGCATAACTTACATTCAACTCAGGTATATTTTCTTTATAGAATCTACAACTTCATTTTATAAAGTCCTTGTTGTAAACTTACAAAACTAAATTAGACTAATACACATTAAACAAATTATTTAATTAAAAAAATATAAAATTCAATTAAAAATAAACTTAAATTTGAAAATAATTTGATGATATGTTAAATTTTGAATAATTTTTATATATTTTATAATTAAAAGAAATAAATACAATTTGATATTTTTGAGAAAAGAAAAACAAAATAAAACATTTTTATCATTTATGTTATTTTAAAAAAATATTTAATATCAATTATTTTGCATTAGAAGTATTTAATACTATAATATATATATAATCTTACAATTGTCACATTATAAAATCTCACTAGTTGGACCTAAACCTCTAAAGGTATTAATTTTCTTTTTTATATGTTGGTCTTTATTTCTTCCACACTTATCAAATTTTGAAAAAATGAATGTAATATGGCATGTTATTGTGATTTAGACAATTGTAACAACATCAAAATTCTCTATAATGATTGATCCTCCTCTCCTCCTCAAACGACAATACTTATGTTGTTGGCATTCACATCAGAGTGTACATGGCTATATGTCTCATCGATATCTCATCGTCTATTTCATAAGATATGAAATAAAATTTGTTGAGTTTTTTTTTATCCCATTTACCTTTCTTTATTAAGTAGACAATATAATATAAAAGGTATACTAATTTTGTTTTTTTAGATTTTTAATTTTAATAAAAAGTAATAATACTTTTTGTGTAAGTTTCGATGCACCAAATTTTGATAATATAAGTGAATTAAATTTTGAAGGAATAAGTTGGTAAGTTCTAAATCATAAAGTTCAATTGAGATAAAATGAGGGGCAGGTCACTTAATTTTTGACTTGTACTTCGAGAACACAAATCAATGAGATTTTGGAAAAAATAATTGGATAAATTACATGATTAATAAGAAAATATAAAGATTATAGTAATTAATCTAGATTATCCTACTTAAGATCTGTATTAATCATGGGTCTCAATAAACAAAGGTTTGGCAAGGCTTATGATCAAGAGCTCATTATCTATCACATAGGTAGGAGTACTGTTGTTTCGATAAGACTACTTTCACTTGAGAATTTCTTGAATCTTAAACTAACTTGAGTATCAAATCTCTTAAACAACAATAAAATATCGAATTTGAGTTATCTCACTAACATCTAACAATAGAATATCAAATTTGAGTTATCACACTAACATCTGAGCAAAAACTATTTCAAATAATTAATTGACTTTAACTTTAAATGATTATTGTTTTTTTTCCTTTACATTAAATATATCATTCATTTCATACTATCAAATAAGGAAAATAATATTTTAGGTATATAAAATATAAAATATCATTTTTATCTTTAAATAAAAGAAATTTTTTTATTAAAATAAATTAAAAATAATTAAGATAAAAAAGTAAGAAATGTTAATACTCAAATTCATTAAAAAAATTAATATTTAATAAACTAAAAACATGAATATATATTATTAGTATTATGATTCATATTTTTGTTATTGAGATTCATAATTGGACAAATGAATAAGTATGAAAATGTTAACGAAAATATCCATTAATTAAAATCTTCATTTTAATTTTTGACAATATATGTAACAAGTATACACATTTGAATTTTTTTTCTCTTCACATATTTACGATGAATGTATTATATTTTTTTTAACATTGATTCAATTCATTATTAAATTATATATATATATATATATATATATATATATATATATATATATATATATATATATATATATATACACACACTTTTATAGATTAAGTACACGCTCTCTATCTTTATCTATTGAACCTAGTATCATCTTCAACCTTTCGGACACACAACATCTATTGAAAGTAAAGGTTAGTGATTTTTTTTTAACTTCTGACAATTTAACATTTTTTAGTGAAATATTTGACAATTTAACTTTTTTTATAAGAAGACAAAAATTACAGGCTAGTTTTATGAAAAAGTAAAATAACGATTAACAAACATTTTTTGTGTGTTAGAGAAAAATGGTATCACATATTTAAAATGTGTAAATTATTAATAAGATTTATTAATAATTTAATATGTAAGAATTCAGTAAATAATGCATATGCCGTACGGTACGTGAACATAAGACGGGAATACTTTATTCATGATGGACCACGTTTCCTATATTGCAGGTTACTGATTAAATGGATATTTTCTTTTTCCTTCACAGTTTCTTTCAATGTTGCCATCGTTGCTTATATACTTTATGATTACCACCTATCTTTCCTAACATAATACGATCTATATTTCCTAACATAAACTATATTCATTGAAGCATATATATTTGCTTAATTTTTGTATGTATGTAGCTATCGAATACATATTTATTGTGGATAGTTTAATTTCACTTTTAGAAGCGGATTAGTGGCTCTGAGTTTACAATTCATATTTGTCGGGTGTTTAAATTGATTGTTTGTAATACCAGATTTAGTCTCAACTTTTGAAAGATAATAGAGGTTTCATACCTGACTTTTATATATAATTGTAAAGGGTTGCAACATCCAAAGTACTCTAATTTTGCTATAAGTTTATTTGTTGATAAAAAAAACTATATTTATTTATTTTAACTAGAAAACTAATGCCACAACAATATTCCTTAAATTCAAATCCCAATTAGCTTTGAGATATGAGATTCAATTATGATTACATTTTTATTCTCGTAAATCGTGTCAAAATCTATATGTTGAAAGGCGTCACGAGTGTTACTATTGATTTGCCTTTTTTGAGATCCAAGTTTAGCAATGCTACATGAATTTTTAAGTGTAAAAAAATGTTAACTAGATAAAGAAGGATTTGAATAGAGTTTATAAAATATATTGAAAAGCTTTTCACATTAAGCTTATTAGGTGTTGCACAGGGTTGTAAATAGTTTTAAAAACAAGTTTATAATATTTATGTAAAAAAGAGTTAAACAACAGTTAAGAATTACAAGACATACAAGAAAAACTGACAATACACATGTTGATATGTACTTTATTTTAACTTGAATTATCTCTATTTTTTCATTGTCAACTTTGCAAAATATTTGGTTAATCCATCTTGATTAAAAATATTATTATTGTTATTTATAACTTATAATAAATATATAAAGTTATTCTTAATTAAGTGTTAATCTTTTTTTAAGATTAAGTATGATTACGTAAGATCAATTTCGATCAAAAATACAAAGTTACTCGTATTGGTTGTATAACAAAAGTTATTTAAGAGTATAAGAAAAAAATTATGAAGGTATTAAAAAAACTACTTTTTTCTTTAAAGGCCAACTTTACAACAGCAAAATTGAAATATTTACAAATAAATTGCATTCTGATCATATATCATACAAGTTTTATCTAAAACACTTAAAAGTTTGCGATAATATTTTGCATGCAATATTTACATAATTCATTAGCATTTTCTATTTGGAGAAAATACCTATCATGGACATTATAAAATTGAACTATTGTAGCTTGTTCTTTTCCTATGCTTTTCTGATAATCATAGAGTATATACAAACTTTTCTGATAATCATAGAGTATATACAAACTCTAATGATTGGTGTGTTGTGTCACAATTATCATTTGGATGCGATTTCGATGCGATTTGTGTTAACTCAAAACCTTTATATGTTTTTACAACATAGTGAAGTGTTTAATGTTAAGTATTTGTAGTTCACATATAAGACTCTCATCTTACACATTTTAAAAAATTACATCTAATCTTCTATACGTTTCTGTTTGGAAGTTTCTTCTAACTTTTTGATATGCATTTGAAATTTTCCTCTATTTATTTAAAGACTTCATTTAAACTTTTATCACTTAATATCTTATGTTATATTAAACTTTGTATAACACTTGTTTCACACTTATGTAAATGGTTTAACACCCAAAAACATGTCATTATTTATTATAAGAATATGAGTGTCTATAATAATAAGATGATGTTAAATCAATAACACTTGCACTTATTTATGGTTGTGTCATTCATCAATCTAAATACCTTTAAGAAAATAATATATTCTTCAAAATAGTATCTAATTATTAATATGAATTATACATCTAAAAAATATATTTAAATCCAATTTAATTATATAAAATTGATTTAATAATATCTACACTAACTTCTATATATATATATATATATATATATATATATATATATATATATATATATATATTATTTTATTCATAATTTTAATCATATTTATATATACGTGATATTTCGACCGTACCAATTTTGGTTTATTTTAAAAAAATTATTTAAAAAATTAAAATAGAGGGTAGTCATAATTAATTTCAGTCTCTCTTTATGGAGTATCTTTTTCTTTGAGCATAAAGAAAAGGTTACCATTCAATACTCAAAGCACTAGTACAAGGAAAAGATACTCCTGTGTTATGTATCTTGCACAGGAAGCATAACGAAGATGATAAAAATACAAAGACACTGAGCGACAATATTAAATACATCGCCAACCAGTTTTAATCCTTTTCTTTTTTCAGGTCCTAATTTGTAGAATATGTATAAAAATAGTAGTTTGGAGTTGAGTGTCAGCATATCCTAAACAATTTGAAGGCAGTGAAAATCCCAGACTTCAGCTATGAAGATAGAAGTAATAGCAATTTTATATGTAAACAGAGTCAGCAATGAATCCGCACACTTTGCATTCAATGTAAATGACCAACCAACATTCACCTCTTAAATAGATTACTGCTTTTTTGCTATAAAAAAATCAACACTAACTAACATACCTTTATTTATTTTTATTATACATGTCAACCCGTAACAAATATTCATTGCTCCTCAATACCAATTATTTCTATTCCGTCTCTTATAGATTAAGAGTTGAAGTTAAAAGATTATATATATATTATGTTATTATGTTATCCCTCTAATCGAGTTCCAAATGTGTAAATTACAAGTAACCATTTAAGTTATATATGTTATATAACATAACAAAATGATAATAAATAATTTAAAACAATATTAATAATGGAATAAAAAGCAATTAATAAATAATACATATATAGTAAAAGATTAATAATAAATAATAACGTGAATATAAATAATAAATTATAATTTAATAATTAATTAAAAATAATTTATAATAATAAAGATAATTTAGTCATTTTAGAAATATATCATTTTATAATTCTCTTATAAATTTATTATACTCATTAAATTACTCACAAACTTTCACATTTTTTTTTTCAATTTTTATTCCTTTTTTTTTAATTCAAATCATTTAAAGATTGAGTTCAAACTTCAAAAATCAAGTCAAAATTTTAAACAAAGGTCAAGTTTGAACTGAAAGAGATAAAATAAACATTGGAGATATTATTTATTTTAAAATTAAAAAACTAAGATATAATGATTGATCAATGTTATTTTAACAGATTTGAAGTCCAAATAATAATAATAATACCGTTTGTGAGAAAAAAAATTGAAAACACTTTTATAAGAAGTTATCTTAATACACTAAAATTTTTATATTATTTACGAGTTGAGACTAAATGACAATTTATATTTACCTTCTTTACTTAACTTACTAAAATATTTTTTTAAAGATAAAAATATAATAAAACTAAAAATTTGTAAATAAATAAAAGCTCGTATATAAAGTGACTGATTCTAACAAAATTAGAATAATATAAATATGATTTTTAGATGGTCAGAGTAAAATAATCCCTAAAATATTAGCCAAATTTTTGTATACGAAAAATCAAAGTGATATCATCATCGTTATAACCTAAACACGTGTTAACTATAATATCAGTTCTCAATATTAACACTTAATTAACTACGAGAATTAAACTTCTACCAATGATCATAATAATTTGATTATTATCATAGTTATTAAAGTAAGATTGTACACAAAAATATCGATTTGACTCAATTAAGTCATTTATTTGAACAACTCGATTGTTAAGACTTTAAAGTATCCATCTGATTTTACGCCACCGAAAGAGTTATAAATTTTGAAATGGTTTTGGATAAATTTTATTACGAATTTATTTTTAAAACATACACTCAAATGGAAATCAATTTTAACTAAAATAAATTTCATAATACGAAATTTAAATTCCATTTTTCCAATATAATATCCACTTTAAATCATTATTGATGATTTGGTAGCTGCAGTGTAGGCACGATCCCTGCATCCACATTTTTTAACCTTGCTTCAACTACTACAATACATGCATCTTCTTCACTTTTTAACCCACATAAACAAAAAGAGGAAACGTTAATAAAAAAAAAGTTATTAAAAAAAAAACAAACCAAAACTTTAAGGGTTTATGAGTCTTCTTTCTTATATATTCAATGTGAGACTTAAACTCACACTATCATATGGGCCGATTTGCTCTTAATCCCTCTTCTTCTACACTTCCTATCGCATGAATTCTTAACAATCTCCCCTTTAAGTGAGAGTCTCCATCATATCTGATATCACCTATTGTGGCTCTGATACCACCTATTGTGACTTGTTGTGGTTGTTGAGAGAATCCGAAAGAGGTTTATGGGTCTTTTTTCTTATATATTGTTTAACTTTATCATTTTTATTTAATACGGGACTTAGACTCACACTTGAAGTCCTAACAGTTTTCATCCAAGAACATCTATATATTTAAATACTATATTAGATATCTGACTAATTTAAATATAATTAAATAAAATTACTACAGTCATTAAAATTTTTCTTAACTTTTAAATATAATTACATTGTTTAACTTAGTTTAACTTAAAACAACTTTAGGACAACTGACTTTTGAATATATATTTGATGATAAATATCCATAAGGATTAGTTCTGTTTATATTTAAGATTTAATTTATGATGAATTTTACTATTACTTTGGCATTCTAATTGTTGGATTATAAAATTATAAGTGAAAAACTTGATTAAATATTCATTTTGTCATATTTAATATTCATTTAAGTAGTTTTATTAGTCCGAAACAGATAAAAAAGGAAAATTATAAATTAATTGAACGATGGAAGTTATAAACTTTTCCTATTTTGTAAAGTTCCTTGATATTGTTTTTGGCAGAAAAAGAAAGTAATCTTCATCACCTATTAAAAGAGAATACCATAAGAAAAAGACTTTTTTGTTATTACCTTTGCACAAAGCGAAGGGATGGATGTATAGCTACACATTTAAAGAACGTATATATATATATATATATATATATATATATATATATATATATATATATACATATATAAAAAATATATATATATATATATATATATATATATATATATATATATATATATATGCGGTAATATTTAAAACCACAAGTCCCTGTCTCGTCATCATCAACCAATTCTTATTATTTATTGCACTTTCCAATTAATTATTACTTTAATACGGGTACCTGTGATCAATAATTCCCCATATAGCTTTGTTTATTACTTTATTTAATTAGAGAATGATTTCATGATCCACAAGAACTTAATTAAATATTCCTGTGCTCCATCAATATGTATTTACTATCCTCGTGATATCTCGTTGAGCTCTCTTTAATTAATGTACAAAATGTGGTGTCTCCTCTCAGTCTCTTTCTTCCAGCTTCATCCTTTCTTTCTTTTTATTTTTTCACAACAAAATCCAAAATTTGGTGGAACCTTAATTGTTTATCTTTTCTTTAATTTGTTCGATCTTACATGAAGATTTTCGAGGGTTATGAATTAAATGTAGTAGGAATTCTCAAGGTTGGTCCAAATAGTGTTCTAGTAAGGTACACTCGTATTATCTTGCCCTAGAACCGTTTAATAAGTCTGATTCGAGAGACGAATTCTTGGTCCTATCCATCTTCTTGGCATATTCTTTAGGGTTTCATTTTCAAACTTTCAACCTGTCTCATTCTTTTTCACGGCAGTTGGGCGTTTCAATTATTAGTTGCTTCATTTTTTTATTTGTTCATTGTTTTTCTAGGGGATTTTGTAAACTGGTTGTATATAAATTCACACAACGTATTTCATCTTTTCTTTATAATTTTCTGTATCAAAGTTTTGTAAAAGGTGAGCAGAATTAATTTCTGTATTTGTTCTAGTTCCTTTCTCTGCATATATGTTGGCGAGTTCTGCCAAAACAGCGTGTACAATTGTTGTAGGCCATGTTGATGTAAGTCCATATCCATATATGTTGGGGATCTGCATGAAGGTGTAGCTGTCATGGTCCTGGTTGCAAAGGCAAGTGGCTCCCAATCCCATATTTGTCATCATTGACTTAAAAAAGAGAAGAAGTAAAAGTGTGGAAGAAACTGTCTTCCCCACTGATTAGGTCAAACCAAGAACCCTAAGAAAGCTTTTTTGGCTACCGATAAAAGTTTAATCTAATTGAAGGATTTAGTTTATACCAATTACAAAATTTGAATCTCTATTTAAAAAATGGTGAACGTTTAGTATCAACGATCAGAATAAGATTACTTTTACAGAAAAATACATGTAAAAAAAGGTTTTGATATGTCAAAAGATAATGGCTAAAACTAAAAGTAATTTAAAACAAAATTCTTGTCAATATTTTAAATACACTAACTTATCTATGTTATAACATACCAAAAATGGAAACAAAATGTAAAAGCAAAAGTGAACTCTTTTACTATTTTAAAAGAGAAAAGTCATGGTTATCTAAATAAATAAAAGAAAACTACAATCAGCTCTCGTGAATTTTTCTTAAATGTTATTCATTAAGTGTGTGTAATATAAAAAAATACATAATAATATATCTTTAAAATAGAGAAATTTGTGTAAAAAATTGAGATATGAGTGTATTTTGAGAAAACCCAATAAAGTGAGTGTAGTTTAGGGTTTGAATAAGGTTGAGTTTCTGAGAATGAATGACTAAGTCAGCCAAAGACTTAAAACACGTCGCCATGGTAGTTCACCGGCGTAATTGAAGGCTTCTGGTTGCCATTAAATATAACTACCCATCTACATATGCAAACAGAGGTCAATCTTCATTTCTTCTACAATTCAATATTGTATCACAGTCTTTGTGCCACCTTAAATACATTTTCAACTCTTTGTTTTCTTTCTGTGGCCAACAACAATAATTATTTAGTTTTGCAACACAAGATCCAAGTCAATCCGATTAAGACCTAATGAAAGTTATTGGCTATAAGTAGTTATTAATTATAGGAGGAACAATTTCAACACGTTGTTCTGTTCTATATGAGATCCAGTGAAATCATACAACCTGACATAACTCGTCCTACATATGTTCATGTTTCCTTAAATTCATTATACAATGTTATTACTCTGTGACGGCTAATTTTGATTTAAATGATTTTGTTGTTATAATTTATAATTGTTTCAATAATGCGTTGGTGTTAAAGAATACAAAATGGTTATTTAATACTATAATTGGTTTCAAATTAGCAAAATCGTTGTGGTGGTTTTTAACCTTTTTTACCTTCTAATACGACTCTATATACGTACGGAGATGACGGTACCAACGAACGGAATTAAGGAAACCTACTTTAATGAAACTAAGAAACTTTGCATTCTTCACCAAAAAAAAAAAACTTTGCAATAAATATATGTGTATATTAATTGTTATGATATTTAATGTTATATACATGTATATACTTCTTTTAATGCTATTATTATTGAAATAGGTATCGTTGGTAGAAGGTAGATTATGAAATTTAATTTTTCTTTCTGGTGTCTTAAAATTGGCAGGGTGTTGCGTATCTGATCTTTAAAGAAAGATTCAATTTAAGAAGGGATTTCGTTACCCTACAATAAATGAACTTGGTGTGTTTAAAAAAAGTGGAATTATTTTAATCAAACCACCATATTATTCCAGTGTTGGGTATATAGGTACTACAACTACCAACTCAGAGATTTGTTCTCCAAAAATTATTAAAAGATACCTTTTACGTTTGAGCACATTGGAAGTATAAAATTGTTATTTAAACACACTCTAAATAAGAAAACGTGATGAGTAAGATTTTTTTTTCTACTTTAAAAGGATATTTTAGAAAAAAAGTTTTAAAATTTTAAGTTATGTTTAATAAAATGATTATTTATTTTAAAAAAGTCATAATCTCTCTTAATTTTTTTTAACTTTTTAAAATTATTTCTTATCTTTTTTTAGTATATATTTCTAGTTAGGTGGTTGTTAAATTTAGACAAACTCAGCGCAGTGCTAACCTAATTTTGTCTCCAAAAATGTCATAAGAAATCGTTAAATGATAGCATCTTATAAAAAAAAAAACCATACTTGAGCTTTTTATTTATTTAAAATATATTACGTTAAAAGGTTAAAAGTTGAAAAAAAAACTTGCAAAAAAACATCTCTTTTAACTCTATTGTGTCTGTATGATCAACCCTTAGAAATATTCCCATACAAATATTATTGTAGTAAAAAAAAATAAAAAAGGCCGGTTTAAAAAATTGGACAATCACGAAGGCCCAAAAATGTAAAGCCCAATCCAGTCTCCAGATGAAACATAGAAAACATCAGGAACGTGGAGTACGGGCAAGAAGTTTTGTTCCGAAGCTTGAAAACGTTGAAGAATGGCGACTCTGGATTCCGACGTGACGATGGTTCCGGCCGGCGAATCCTCCAGCAGCGCCGGTCCTTCTTCGTCCAGCAAGAAGCCCAAGCGATTCGAGATCAAGAAGTGGAATGCCGTTGCTCTATGGGCTTGGGGTGCGTCTCTCTCAACCCTCTCCCAAACCCTAATTTTCATATCCTTCTTCTCATTTTTTTTTTTTCTTCCTTTTCGTTTCTGTTGTTGCAGATATCGTTGTGGACAATTGTGCTATCTGCAGGAACCATATCATGGATCTCTGTAAGCGTGTTGATTCACCTTGTCGAGTGTGAATTAACTTGTTTGTGAGAAATAACCTAATCGTTTTGATTTTGGATGCTTGTTTAGGTATTGAGTGCCAGGCCAACCAGGCTAGCGCCACTAGCGAGGAATGCACTGTAGCTTGGGGTACGCTCTAAAACCCTATACATTTGTCAGTTAAATACGTCCTTTCAGTGATTCCTATTATTCTCTTTTAGCTGTTTTTTTTTTTCATCGAATTAATTGGTGATTTTGTATGTGAATCCGTTTTTGAAATTTTTGTTGAATCTTTACTCTCTTTTTGTATTCGTTTATTAGTTAAGAAAGTTATTGTCTGAAACCAATAAACGTGATAATTAGTGTGACTGCTGTTTGCTCCTTCAGCTAGTTAAAGGTTGCAACTCACCCTTCGGGTCCTGATTGTTAGCTTCTTACTCATTAGGTCCTTTCTTTGGTTATCTCTTATCTTAATAAAGATTCCTTGCTAGTCATCATTTTGAATTTTTTTTTTCTGTTCAACTTTTAAACCAATGCACTGTCAGTTCCTTAAGCAAGATGCAGCCACAGCCTTAAAGTCGTGAATGTGAAATTGTTTGATTATGCATCATTCTTCTTATTATAAAATGATCCCCCACCCTGCTTTACCGTATGTAAAGTTGATTTTTCACTCAAGTGATCCATGCAAATAGTCTGTTCAATAGTAAAGCTCGTTAGGAAATGAGTTGAACACTTCTCCAAGGGAACATCACCTCTATGTGCAAATAATTTATGATTAGGAAAAAGGTAACCCCGTTCACGATTTCATATATTTATGTAGGTGAATGTAGTGCAAGTAGTGTTGAACATTTGATGCCTGTATCCCAAATCAGTTGTAAACTATTTTTTTTTGGAGAAAATCAAGCAATGAACAACCTATAGAACCGGTTACTCTTTGCCAACTGCAGTTGCAATGGAGATATTAACAAGGATTCCTATGTTTATTTTTTATTTGTTTGGTCCTTATTATTGAGGATTGCATACTTGATGACTATACTGACATCTAGACTCTAGACCATATGGAGATTGCAGGCTTCTTTACTTCATCTTAAAGTTTACAGTAACGAGATAAGCTTTTATTTCAAATATTTTCAGACTTAAAAAACTAATTATACTTTCATCACAATTCACATATGACTGTGGTTTGAAGTTTGACGATTTTCAACTTTATTCATGTATATTTTTCACTGAACGAAATGCTAGATCGTTTTTGTTGAAGGACACTAGGTCATGGTATTATTTATTGCTTTAAAACAAATCTTTATTGAAGTCTAGTTCTGTAGTCTGTTAACTGTGGCTCTAGGTAAAACCAATTAGTGGTGTAAAATCCTTTAGCATAAGATATAATGAATCAATGCTGGCGTAATATCTATATCTGATACTGAAACCTGTGTGTCAAGCTTGCTTTTGTTTTGGCACATTGGTAGGGAACGGTGTAAGAATGAAAATACAGAGTTCTTTTGAGGAACAGAAGTCTTCCTTAAACCTTACCATTCAATTCTTCCTAAACCTTTCGGTTCAATAACAAAAAATGCTACACTTACATCACCACCCAGCTGCCATGCATACAAGCAAGTTCTGTATGAGGCAAACTTAGCTCGTCTAGCTTAAATTTTTGTAATGGGTTGGAGGGTGGCAGGGGTTATCCACATAAGTAATTAATGTCTGTTGAAAAATTCGTAATACATCTTTAAGTTTAATCTTCACTCACTCAATACCTCCCTCAAGGCATTTCCACTTTCAATCTACACCCTACCATACGAGTTATTGTGATTTCAACCTTTCAAGGTAGGCTTTGGCACTAGCGAGGGAGTGGGGATTACACAGCAGGGAATAAGGGAGTGAAGTTGGAAGAGAGACAGAACGCATTTCACTTGGGTTGCAAATTATTACAGGATAATCAAATCTGGCTAGTATTTTATTTATTTATATAGAAATATATTTTATTCAATATAGTCAGACGATTAATTTTTAAAATATTATCACATTTGTATGTTGTATTGGAAACTTGTGCCCGTTCGCGGCACAGAGCAGCATAGGGCAAAAATGCATATTAAAAGTGCACTTTAGGAAGGATTTAAAAGTAGTTCGTAGGTCATTTCTCTAGTTATGTTAGCCTCTCTACTTGTTACGTTTTGGCTTAGCAAAAGCAGGATTACTCAAATTGTTACTTGCTCTGGCTGATATCTTGTACAGGAGTTTGTAACCATGCTTTTCACTTCCATTGCATAAGCCGATGGCTCAAGACCCGTCAAGTATGTCCGCTAGGTATGTGGGACAAGTTCCTTTTCCACCTCTTTCTCTTTTTGGATTGAGTTATTTAGCGATATTCTCACTGGCTTGGTGTTTCTTTGGTGCTATAGATAATAGCGAGTGGGAGTTTCAGAAATATGGTCACTAGAACTTGGATGCGGCTGAGATACTTCCAACTGGGACATTTGGATTGTATCAGTTTCTATCAAATATTTATAGCACTAGGTTACTGTCGTTGGAGTTTTACTATCTTTCAAAAGAGTCCCATCTAAATGCTTTATCATACCGTTACTCCCCAGTTCCACTGTTCATCTCATTATTCAAATCGACTAATGTGGTAAATCCGGCAGTGTAACCCACTCCAACAAAGAATCCTTCTGCGTTAATTCGCTCAATTCTATTTAGAATGTTATATCGCACAATGTACCTATTTTCAAGAAAAGGATATACAAAAAGTAGTCCTATTAACACATGTTCTTGACAAATATCCTAATGAATCACGATAAGAAGTATCAAATGTAATTTATTTACCGATGTGTTGAACCTTGTATTTCAGTTCGTACTGTTTTAATTAGTTACTAGGAATTGTAAAATTGTGATATTAATCAAGATTTAAAATAGAGGATAAAAGGTCATAATTTTAGTTTTGTAAGGTAGCATAATGGAAATTGCCAGCAGAAGCAGGAATGGGGCCTCGTTAAAATACCCAAAATCATCAAATGACATGAATTGTTATATATAAAAAGGTCAATGGGATGGATTAATGGTTGTAAGCAAGTATTATCAAAGTCTATGATTGACTAATGACTGAATCGATATATTTATTTATAACATCATTATAGTAAAGAGTGAAATTTAGTATGTAATAGTATGAAATAAATATATAATATAGAAATAAGTTACTGTTAACTATATTTATCACAATAACAAAATAAAAAGAGAAAGAAGTGTACGGATTGAGATAAAAAACGATGTAATGAAGAAAAAAAATGAAAGTTGTTATGTAAAGTATTGTAAAATTAACGTTATTGTTTCCTAACTGTCATAATTAGAATCCTTCCTTTTTGTCAAATTATTTGACAACTAGAAAATAGAGTACTAAAGGGGGTTATTACTAAACTAGGTTGCTAAGAATTAGCATTTTTCATTACATATAGGTATAGCAAATACTAAACAGCTTATAAAATCGCTTTTTTAGTGAACCCTTACCACAGAGTTCAGAAAACAAACTTGCCAATTCAACCAGGGGAACCCATATGGTCCCCCGGTTTTCAATGTTTTCACACAAAATAAATTTGGACTTTTATTCCATAAGGGTGTGGAAGAACTAAATGAGATTGGAAAAACCAGCCCAAACACTTCTTCATAAATTACTAGTCAGACATTGCAAATTTCAATAACAACCATAAATGTGACAGGAAAAAGGTAAAGTAGGGGCAAAATGTTCTGACCAAAGTAGCTGGATTCACTCTACTTCGGAACTTACTCTAAAACAAAAAATAAAACCCTTTGCTATTTCGCAATTATATTTCTTAATAATTATCCGCTATAATTAAAACCATGTAATATTATTAATTTAATCTACATGTGTAATTGTTATAATAATTTTAAGAAGTTAAAATAGTGTTTAATTTTAAATATTTAATTTAGGTGAGTTAATTCTTTTTATCTATTTATTCGCCATTAGTTGAGTCAACAGATTTAATTCTGTACTCACACAAAATTAATTAGATCAAACTTACTGACTTTTTTTCACAATACATGGAATCGTTTGAATAAACTAATCACTCTATTTGCAATGGATCGATCTGAATAAGTCGAATTAGTCTGTGTGCTATTGAGTAAAATTTTGCAGGAATAAATGGCAACATTTTTATCATAGAAAAATAAGGTATATAAGATGTTGCACTTTAAAAAGGTTTTGTATAGTTCACACAATGTTTTTCAAGTTAGGAGTAAAATTAGAGGTGAGAGGTGAGAGAGTTGAGAAGCTAATAATTTGAATGTATAGAGGGCAATTAAGGGAAGGTTGAGTCCAATTTTCTCCCTCTCAATAAATGTTTTTGGTTGAATAAGGAAAATAATGGCCTCCAATTCAGAAACCAAATCTCCTTCCAACCACAAAGGTCAACGCCATTCTCGGTCTTCAATTCGTTGCACGTTCTCTTCTCTCTATTACCAACACTTGTTCTAACTGCCTCATTGCCTCATTGCCTCATGCTCCACCCCACCATTCTCTATGTTTTCCGGGTATAGTTAGTCTCAAACTCTTTCACCATTTTTTTAGTTACAAAAATCATATTTTTTTTTCTAATAATTATAAAAAAAGTATGGTCAACAAACATTTCAGATTGACTCATCTGAGTAAAACTAAGCAGCCGTTTATCTAATTAACAACGAACATGGACACCTTAACCAACAGTTTTCTGATATTTTTTTTGTCATCACTTATTTTTTATTTCATAGTATCATATTTGAAAACTCTTGGATGTAGACCCCCATGGTGAAGAAATTATAGAGTGGTCCTGAGTGATATATCACCTTTGTCAATTCTCCATATGACATGTGTAATTATTAATTTTTTCGTTTTCGTAAGAATATTAATATAAACTTAATGATTCTTTAATCCATTTTTCTTATATGAACATAAACCTAATTTCTCATATTTGTATATACTAGAAAATAGTTTATTAACTTATCTTGTGAATGATACAAACTTCACATATATACAATTTATTTTGCAGGTGCAGCATTATAGCAATTCTATGGTGCAGAATTATAACAATCATTTTTTAATATAAACAATTTGATTTGTAATCCTAATTATTTTTTACTATGACAGAATTTCTATACATAAATAACCAAATTTCTCAATTTATTGCTATATCATAAGTATGATATTTCTATACTTAATATATAATTAACATATAATGGTTTTTATAATAAGAAATAATTTATTAACTTGTCTTGTAAATGATACAGACTTCACATATATATAACTTATTATGCAAAATTATAATCATCATTTCTTAATATAAACAACCTGATTTGTAATCTTAATTATTCTCTACAAGATATAGATATGACAAAATGTCTATATATAAATAACCAAATCTTCCAATTAATTGCTATATATACTTAACTTATAACTCCATTAGTTTACTGTATTAAAATGGAAATGAGAATAGATAGATAATAAATATTAAAAAATGAGAATAAAAAATGGACAAACATATTTTTAATACATATATGAAAGTGTGACGTGTTAAATATATTTGCATATGTTGAAACAATTAGAATTGAATCACCAAATATTTGGTTTCCTAAGAACAATAAAAGAGAAATTATTATTATATATACATATAACATTAAGTTTTTAATAACATTTAGCCATGTATTATATAAAATTAATTAAAGCAGTAATAATAGTCTCTAACTACTTAATAATTTGTGTGATGAATAAGTGAGTGAGATATTGGAAAAATAAAATATGAATAAAAAGTTAGTAAGGTTGAATGTTAAAAAGTAATGACTTATCATTCCTCCCTATATTTGTCTCTCTCTGGTGGTGTACAACACTGACATGTAGTATCCATAGAACATTATTCTAAGCTCAGTGTTATAAATCCCTCAAGAGAAGAAGTCTCTCGACATCTCACAAACAAAACTCTCTCTCTCTCTCTCTTGATGGAGCATTCTCTGAATCCTTCTATGGGAAAAGCAGTGTCTGGAAGTGCCAACGAGGAAAGCGGGTGGACTTCTTACTTCGAAGATTTCTCCAATGGCACGGAGCAGCAAAGTTACTGTTCCAGCTTGGGTGGCTCCTCTTTGGTCTCAGATGCTGCTTCTTCTGCTGCATGGAAACTCTCACATCACAATCACCTTCTGACCTACCCTTCTGTTAGAGTTAGGGACTCATCTCATAATAATGTCTCTAAGAAACTTCGTTTCAAGAAAACAAGAACCCAACAGATATCAGATGATGATCCTTTGGAAGACACTGCTAGCTCCCCTGTCAATAGTCCCAAGGTATCTGATATACAACTATGATATAAGCATATAAGATATGATCTCATTTTTTGTTCTTTTCTTTTTTCTTGTGTATTCATGATGGAACTTCTCTGTGGCTTTCCATCTTTTACAACAGGTAGGGGACTTGAAGATTTCCAGCAAGATTGATGATCAACTTGATGGTTCTACTTCTAGGGTAACCCTGCTAAATTTATGATGTTTTTGTGATCAGAATGGAAGAAATAATAACTCTTTAAGCACTTATATAATCAAGTTATGCGGCTCATGATATGATGATGATTGTGTAGGGTAAGGGGTTTCACTCAGAGCGTTATCCAAACCTGCTGCAAACTGATGAGTGTGAGATAAATTTTGATGGAAACAATGTAGAGTGCACCGCAGACTTGAAGAAAAGGGGTCTTTGCCTTGTTCCATGGTCCATGTTGGTTAATTATTATGGGTGAATGGTACTTTTGTCTACTTTGTGTTCTTCTATGTAGCTTGACTTCTCAGGTCACGTTGCTGTAAACATAGCATGATCAGTGACAGAAAATCCCTGTATTATACCAATCATTGTTAACATGAATCATAGTAACCTGAGTCCATAATTTGTTTTGCTCATTTGTTCATGAACAGAGAAACCTAGATGATGTTGTGACATTCTACAAGGGAAGTGTGTATGTGCTCAACAAGTTATAAGAACAGTAAAAGAAGGTTATTGAAGGAGATAAGCTGCTTGAATTTAATGTTCAAAACATGTGGATGACATTGCATGATATTGATTTCAAATCAACAAAATAAATGTTGGTGTGAACAACTTATACAAGGGACACAAAAAGAACACTTTTCATGATGTTGTAGGTGAAAAGGGCTTTACTTAGATGGTCCAAGTGAAACCAGGTTGGTCAAAATGTATATGTAATGAATTAATAGTGTAGTTAAAATTATAACTATGTATTTTTAATTTATTTGCATGAAGGTTATTTAATTAAACTCTACTTCTCTTACTTATATATGCTTTAAAGTAAATTAAGAATGAACTAGATTAAATTTTCATTCAGTATTTAATTATGTAATATTATTTTATGACCAGCTAAATTGCAAAATCAAAGATTAGGAGCTACGGTTAATTAATTGAATGAGAGGCGATGGATGGTTTCAATCATGGTGACGATACTTAATTGATGGCTGGACAAAATTTTCAAATGGTTTGAAAACAAGAAAATAGCCATTTGTGTAGAACATGGAAAAACGAAGATTCGTGGGTAGCAGTACTCCACTTAATATTAATGATAAAATAATAGTGTGACTCAAGTAATATATTGATATATCTATACTTTTAATTATTGAATAAATTATGTATTAGACATTGTATTATAGATCGTGAGTGGACAATAGTTTACACACTAGTACTGCAAAATATCAAAGAAAAAAGGGTCATGTCACAATGCATCCATCTAAATCTTTTAATAATAATAATAAAGTTAACCTCCAAAAGTATATGATATCTCGTTATCTTAAATGAAGGGTTTAGAAAAAACCTAATAATTTAGGGAAAACACCGATTCAGTACAATTATATTTAAAATTTTTCATTTGACTATCTTTTTTAATTACGTTAGTAACTAATGTTGGGACAATTTAATAAAGAAAAACATTGTGATTTTAAATATTTTTTTTTGTGGTAAAGTCTTAACACAAGTCTAATATTTTTTAGATCAATTTAAAAGTAGTGCTTAGAAATGATTTTTTTTTTTTAATAATTAGAGCGAAGTATGCTTATAAATATAATTTTAGTGTTTTCTTTTAAAAAAAATTACACTACGACTTTGACTTCGTTTTGTTAAATTTGTGTAAACCAACTTTTAGTTTATGTCGAGTGAATTTATTTTTATGTACATTAAAAGGGTTAAAAGGAAATTAAAACAATTTTTTATCAACTTAAGTAACTTTACGTTAAAAGAAAGTAAAGTATTATATGTATAACCTTTATTACCTATATGGCAATTAGCATAATTATTTTCATTTTGGTAGAAAGAAATTTTTGTAATGTGAATGTGAGTAATAGTTAGTCTCTCAGATGTTTTCTCACCTATATAAAAAAAAACTAAAATTTATTCAACGTCTTTTACATTTTTAATTTACATAAACAATAACTTGAATTACACAAAAATTACATTAAAAATTGGCTCACACAAATTTAATTTAAAAATCAAATTAAAAATTGGTCCTTACAAATTTAATTTAAAAAAAATGGTGTATATAAGCGTGACTTCAATGTAAATTAAAAAAATATTAAAATCATACTCAAAAGCATGATCTCACAAGAAAAATCTAAAGTTAATTATATCTCTAAACATGACTTTTAAGTGAATTTAGAAATATATATTAATCATTGGCAGTTTTGTCAAAACGTGAAAGACAATTCTTGGAGATTGTAATCAACCACAGATTGCATTTAAAAGCTGCTAAATCCTATTATTAATAATTGAACAAGTTTGTCATTTATAGATCAAGTCAATGATGCTTAAGGCAACGGAACAAAACTAAAACTACTATAATCAAAGCAATAATTTGAAGATGTTCCAGATGAAGTTGAACTAAAAATACTTTTATTAAAAGAGTAGAAAATGCTATGATGATGTCGAGCTGATAATGTCAAGGTTATTCCAGAAGTTAAGATTGAGTTGAATATGATCTTTAACCATAGAAAATGTAGTCAAAATAGAGATAAAATTACTTGGACTGAGACCAAGTTAAAAATATTTTATTAGAAGTCGAATTTTTTGTGAATAATAATGATTTCTGAATGTTAAAACATATAATATCCTATTAATTCGTTGTCTGCAGATTCCATGTGGAACATTAGTCCCCTTTGAGACTGGTATATGATTTATTAATTGAGAAGATGTCTGTGCTGAATATACTATAATTATGAGTATATATAGCACTTTATTGTTTAGTAATATGATACCTACTCTAGCAGAAAGAAAATAAGAACACTGAACCAACCACGAAAAAGATACATTGGCAGGCTTCCTTGTACCCTGGAAAATGTTTAATTTATAATAGAATACATAAAAAATATTGAAAGGGAGAAAATTAGATGGCTAGATTTTAAAAAGTTAATTTGGTCTCTTGCTTCCAACTGGCCCTTCATTCAATAAGAATATTCTGAAAACGGCTGCAACAAATACCCCTCCATGTGAGCACTGAACAAGAACACCGCACACTTTTTTTAAACATTTGCTTAGAAACACTCCACAGTGACAATGTTATCTTTCACCCTCTATATTAGAGTTACTTTTAATTATAATACATTTTATATAGTGAAACAATGAAAATCTTTGAAAGACTTTGCAGCTAAGTAGATTCATAGATACAATTATAAACACATTAAATTATATATAGACGACTTTGACAGTTGTAAAAAATATTATCGATTTTTTTTTAACAGCCAAAAATAAATAAAATTAAATGAAGCATTTTAGGGGTGTTCTAACATGTTTACAAAATAAAATACCAATGTACGGGTAATCAATGAAAGGATAACAATACAAGGTCAAACCAATATAGACTACGGAAGGAAAAGAAAACACTTATCACAATTCTACACGGCCCCCCAAGTAAACTCAATTGATAATAAAAAAAATACCTCGTACCCAACACCTCGTAAATGCCTTTTTCATTACGACAATCTAGTTCCAACTGTGGCCCGCTCTCTTGTGTATTTGCACCTGCAAAATAAGGAAATTCGAAACTACTACACTAGTAAGAGCAGATGTATTATCCATTGGATACAAATCCCCAACAAACTCCTCTTACACATCTACGAGTTCTAATCCAAGGTATCTAGACATTTTAAAGGTAAAAAATGTCAATCCAAATATGAGAAAGTGACTCTCTTAAACTTGTTCTTAATCCAGAACCAACCCTTTAACTGAGCTAGAGTAAATATTTCTTTATCATCTACCACTCCTCTGTTAAATATCACCTTATTCCTGTGATTGCAAATTTCCGTCACAATAGCCACCCAAATCCCTTTCCAAGCAAGATTAACACAATGATGTTGGTCCATAAGACTGAAACTCATGAAGTAAGAAAAGATATATTTGTGTCTGATAGTGACACTCCCGACCCATCTCTCACATTGATCCCAAACACACTAGGCCACCTTGTACATAACAAACAAGTGAAGACCCGTCTCTGCATATTGTTGACACAGTGGACAAGATAAGTTCGATAACTGCATACCTCTTAAAGCTAAATTAGATCTGATAAGTAATCTATTCACCAATACTCTTCAAGCACATACCAATGCCGATGGAGCTATCTTGAGAGTTTATAACAGTTCAAATTCCTCATATGTCTGCATCTGGTCCTCCATATATAACACATTGTATCCAGATTTGACTGTGTATTCTTGTTTGGAAACACTATCACCTATCCACGCTAACTTATTCTGTTTTACTTTATTGCACTAGACTTTAGAGATCAAAGCCAACAGTTGTTCTTCTTCGTGCTTTTCCCATACAAATCTCTCTCGTCTCCATGTAAGACTCTAGTTAGTATTAGGTATTCAAGTGTGAGTCTAAGTCTCACATTGAGTAGAAATGAGAAAGTTGAGCAGCATATAAGAAAGAAGACCAACAAACCCAATGTCTTAAGGTTTTGAGTTGAAAGTAGTGTCATTTCCTTATATGTTGGCTCATATCTCATTGTTAGAGATCTTCTCGCTATTTTTCTTGATATTACCGATAAAAAGAATACACCAGAGAATAATGGTTATTAGGTATGAGTATATACGACCAATCTTGATATAGAACAAACACCTCGCTAATATTTATTATTTGTGTGTTTATTTTATTATATGACTTATATTTCTCTTTCACGTTACATTTATACATGACAACTTATCGAAATAATAATTTTAAAAGAGGTATTTTTTATTTTCTCTGAATGAAATAAAATAATTAAAGGATGCGTTAATTATTAGAACTTAGTCATTAAAAAATATACAGAATGGAGATGTAAAATAAATTAAAAGTTATTTTGATTGATTTTATCATTTCTTATAAAACTTTATAGACTAAAACTTGACATTTACAAACTTTTTATTATTAAGAAAAAAAATAGGATTAACATTGATATTGTATCAAGTCAAAAGACTCATTCTATAGTGGTGGAAGTTAAGTTATTTGTGTCAGTTTATATGTAGAACGTTAGTAGTGTTGACTAAACACGTGTTAAGTGAAACTTATATATTAAGTAATTATTAAATGATAGTGAGAGTCTAGTATATACATAAAAAAGAAAATTAAGTATTTATTAAAAGTTAACATTAATTTAGCCTACACAAAATAAAAAAAAAATTAAAAAATTAAATTTGATGTTAAAAAGCATATGCTTTAATTAAAAGAATATAGTTAATATAGTCGATCTAGACCACACTTAGACAAAAATTTTAACAGAAAATATATATTATAGAGTCGATTACACCAACACTAGGATAAAAAATAATAAAAATATTATTATTTTATCTATATGACCAAATTTAAATCTAATTGTGAATTGAGAACTGCCTATATAAATATGGATATAAATATTTTGATGATTTTGAATTGCATATAGATAGATGATTTTGAATTGCTTATAAATATACATATGATTCTCAATTGTAAACCAATTTATTATACAAACACATTAAATTGCTATTAAATCCAAAATGAGATTGCATTTCTAAACATTAAAAAAATGAATTTACGAGAGTTATCTACCAATATATAGCTAAATTTCATATCATAACTCTGTAGATATCAGATATCAGTGTATCAATGTTAATTCAAAATTCAAAATCAATATCAATATCAATGTAGTAGCTCATGATATAGCCAAATTTATATCAAAACTCCAAAACCAATTTCAATATAACAGTTGCATACATAGCCCAATTGCATAATCCAAAATCAATATCAATGTTAGCTTAATATATAGCCAAATTTCTTATGAAAGCTCTAAAAGTAATTTCAATGTAATAGTTGCATATATAGTCCAATTGCATACCAAAACCAATATCAATTTCAAATCCAAAATCAATGTAATAGTTGTATACACATAATCAAATTCAATTATAACACTTAGTAATCAATCAATAGCTAATTGAGTTATACTTATTGAAGTGTCCTTAATCATAATTAATTATTATTGTATCACATTAGCTCTTTCAGTGGATGCATTAACTCTTTCATTATTGCATAACTATTTTAGTTGTTTCTAAGACTTGTTGTTTAAGTAATTCATTTTGAGCTAACTGCTCACTATTATTAATAGTAGAAGCAAATAAGGAGGGTTAAGTGAGTGATGACACTCCATGATAGAAGTTAGCAGCCAAATTCTTAGTGTCATAAACTCTATCTATATTTTTCCCTCTAGCAACATCTTTCTAGTACCAAAGCTTTGTTATTACATTTACGTGGTGGACATTAGAAGTTGATCCTTCAAAAATCTCTGATTAAATGGTCCTTAACCACTCATGATAGGTTTCCTAGACAATTATTTGAAATTGCAAATGTCATTAATTTATGTTAAAAATATAATTAAAGTGACAAAATTTAAATGATAATTTACATAAGTAGGTTTCCTAGACAATTATTTGAAGTTGCAAATGTCATTAATTTATGTTAAAAATATAATTAAAGTGACAAAATTTAAATGATAATTTACATAAGTCTCACAGGTAGGACTGTCTATCCAATCACTCTTCTTGTTAATTGTTAATGTGAATGACGAGAAATAATTCATTTGGCTCAATAAGTCCTCCATATTTAGGTTCTTGATAAATGATGTACGGTTACAAATCATATTTTTTGCATAACTTAATTTAATTACATGTAATTTCCTAGACATAAGTCATGAATAATATTTATCAAGCTCAATTAATGTTTAAGTATGATTTATGACTAATTAAGTGCAATATTTCACTCTGAGTTGAAGACCAATTTATTTTGTTTTGGGATGATTTATTTTTATTTTTTATTTATTTTTTTTAATTTTTGGGTATCTCAATAGTTAAAAAGTTCACCACATGCATCTTCTCTTATCCTACTAGCTCTAGAGTTCTATACCCTAATTTTACTAAGCATGCCACATATGTGTTTTCTCACTTTTTAGTAATAAACTTTCTAATTTGTCCTTCATCATGAGAAGTGTTAAGTCCAATTCACTCACTCTAGTATGCAAAAATAAGAACACTTTAACCATATTAAAGCATGAGTGAATTATAATTTCTTATAATTAATAATTAAAGTCCTCTTAAATTCAATCCACCACCTAAATTGGATCTCTTCATTCGTTACTTTATAATGATAGTAGTTTTTAAACACTCATAACATATCGTTGGTTAAATGGACACCAACAAATATTAATTAAATTAAAAAAATGATAATATTAGTTAACTAAACGTTGCTAAATAACATTCGTCAATCAATTAATTAAATACATCGATAGTCTTCCACACACCAACACTAAAAATCTATCTTTTAAAAAATAAACATACAATATTTACGTCCGTTTAACCAATAAAATTTTCAATATTTTAGAGTTGATTAAACCAATATTAATATTTGTGTTTATGAATATTTTCTATAATTCAACGTCGGTTTAAATCGACATATAAGTTTTAAATAAAAATTTAAAATATTTTTATGACTCTGTATATATTTATAAAATGAATTATAAATCATTTGTCTTCCATTAGATTTAAGCCAACACTAGTTTTGGTAGCTAAGAAGTCGTTTTCTTATAGTGAAAGTAATTAAGATTCTCAACCTCAAAAATACCTATAATTTATTACAAATTGCCACTATGTACAGGTTCTCATTCAGTCAGCATCAAGTTATGGTTCAAATCTTCCAAATGAATCAATGTGCTCTTCAATGCTGAAGCCCAATTTGTTCTATTCATGCATGCTTTGTATATAAGCTTTGCCTGTCGCCATCACAAATCAATAATAGAAATGGCAGAAACTGTTGACAACAATCTCTGTCTACTTTCATGCCATGCCAATATCAAAGTTTGCACATCGACGAGGTTGGATAGGACTGAGACATAAAGAAAAGAGAAATGAAATGCATTTTTGTCAAATAGTGCATAAGCATTTTTGTGGAAAAACTTATGATAAAGGAGTAAAGTGTCTGTTGAATGTTCCAGTAGTTCATCTTTGTTGATAGTTTAATATTTTTGCTATTTAGGTCGTGTTTTTCATCTGTAAATTCAAGTAAAATAAATCTAAGTTCAGTTTTACTTGTATTAATTAACCAATGTTAGGATTAGTTTGAAAATTTAATTATTATTTAATCTCAACAAAAACTGGTTTACGTTAGTAATTTGGTAACCAGTCAAATACTTAACTGCCACTAATGATGTGATTAATGTTACGGTGGTAGATCAAAGGTCCAATCCAAAGCTGAAACCTGACAAATTTCAACTTCACCTTTTATAGCATTTGTACATTCTACACTGATCCATCTGTTGGGAGCACTGTGTGGATCAACTATCAATCCCATCATCTTCCAGCATTAATCTCTTCACTGAGGCGACATCAGAATGCTTTTTTGTTGCAATGTATCTATACAAGCTGACACACTTGCATGATGTGACGTGCAATGATTTAGACTGTGTGTCAGTGACTGTACATAATTACCAAGTGAAATATAGAAATAGAATTGAAAGCATGAAAGGTATTCTTTTAATTTCTTTCATCTAGTTAGTTGGATATGCATTCAAGGATTGAATATAGAATAGTTGTTTCAGTTTGCTATGTGTACGTACCCTATAAACGAATGAATGCATGCTTATTTGTAGGGGAGAAAGGGAAACAGGGTTCTTAGGTCACTAGGTATACGTACGGTAACTAGGTCAAAAAAATTCTGTTTGATGGTGGTCACGTAGATATAGTATGTATGTTAATCTTACCAAACATCTTAGGTCCTGGTTATGGTTTATGGAGCATGGTTATCGATTTTGAGATTGGTTGTATAATTAAATTGCACTTCCTATTACATTAAGAGTCATTTAATACTGCATGCTTTGCATGAGTTTGGGTTTGATGACATGTTTTTTTTATAATGATAATCATGCTAGAAATACAATTAGTTTGTTTATAACTAATCATCTAATTGTATTACTATGGTATATTGTAGATGATGAAAAAATATTATCTTTAGCATAAATAGGTGCATTGAGTGCATTATTATTTAGAATGCTAATAGGATTTGGTTAACTACTTTTTCGAATAAGGTAGTCATTTGAAAGACTTGAAGGACTATTAGGACTAATGTTGTGTTTACTTCTTACGATTTTCTATAATCGACGATTGAAAAGCGAGAGTGGTACATGTTTATATAAGTGAATTAACACTAATTTGTGAGAGTGAAAAAGTGGGACAGGAGGAGATGAGCTTCGGCTTAGGTAAAGATGATTAGAGAGCAAAGACACCTAGACATCATGAATTATCGATTTTAACCTCTTTATCATATTTTAATATATTTTATTTTATTAAAATTATAATTTTTTTAATGTTTATAGTTTATTTTTTACATATTATTTTGTTACTATAATATTAAATCACTGAAAAATGATTTTTTAATACATCACAAAAAGAATTTATGAATTAAATTAATAAATTTTTATTTTAAATTTAATTTAATTTCAAGACTAATGGTATAATTTTACATTCTCATAAATTTTAAAAAATAAAAAAAAATATCATCTAAATCAAATTAATTATATCTTATTTTTAATTATTTTTAATCTAAAGATAAATTTGTAATCTTGCAATTTTATTAATTAAAAATAATTATAATATCATTTACATCTATCATATCATTCACAAACTCTCATAAATTTTTCATTCAAATCCCTTCAAATCTCACTATCTTTTCCTTAATTCAAATAACAAAACTTTTTACACACTTTCATCTCAAATCCATTTTTTTAAATTCATCTCTTAGTTCAAACAAAGCCTAAATATAAGAACTATTTTCTTATATGGATTGGAGCATTGAAATTCTCCATTTCCTTCCATTAATTTTCTGCCTATGAAAAAAAACACAAATAGATATATAAGGTTAGATTCTTAATAAATATAAAGAAATATAAGAACTATTTTTTTATATGGATTGGAGCATTGAAATTCTCCATTTCCTTCCATGCTGATAAAAAAAAAAAACACAAATAGATATATAAGGTTAGATTCTTAATAAATATAAAGAAAAACAATATTCTCATATTTAAAATAGTGTTTGAGTTCAATTACATGTCAACACTTTATTTAAATGTTCTTGATATAACACTTTTAGAATTATTATGATATATATATATATATATTTAAATACGTTTTTTTAAATAATATTTTTTTATCAACAATAAAAATTAAATTAATATAAAGTAATTAAGGGGAGTTCAACCCATTATAACCCACCTAAATAAGGGATCCACCAGAACATAGAGTAGAAAATACTATTATTTGAATCCCATATATCATGTACTTGCCTCAATGGAAAAACGAAAAAAAGGCTTACATTCCTTTGTGAACGCGTGCCATAGACAAGATACTCCCACCAGCCTACATTCAGACAATGACAGGGACAATTTTTCTTTTTTAATAGCGATGAATAAAATAAAAAAAAAATACTTAAGGGATATTAAAAAAGAATACTTAAGGGGTATTTTAACTCTATTACGTAGAGAAACTATCATTAAAAAAAAAAAAGTAATACTTCAACTAACAACTGTACTCCATGCATTATAAGTTGTATAGGATTTAGGATTATAGATTATAGTTTGTATATGTTTGGATAATCACACTGCCAATATACTCCTCTAAACAGACTCTGTAAATATATCATACAACTTGATAATAGAAACTATTTGACAACTTAACTTAAGATTAATTGCAGAATTAGAAGATATTTATTATAAGGTTATTGTTATTTATTGTATGTTTTGGTTTTTGTTTTGAGATATGATATCCATAATTATTTGTATTGAATAAAGATAATTTAGCTTATTTTGATTGAAATTTGTAATATTTTGATAAGAGGTCAATATATAATACAACTTGATAATAGAAACTATTTGACAACTTAACTTAAGATTAATTACAGAATTAGAAGATATTTATTATAAGGTTATTGTTATTTATTGTATGTTCTGGATTTTGTTTTGAGATATGATATCCATAATTATTTGTATTGAATAAAGATAATTTAGCTGATTTTGATTGAAATTTGTAATATTTTGATAAGAATTAAGTAGAATAAAAAATAATTATTTTGTATCTGGATTTGAACATTTTTAAAGTGTTTTTATTTATTATATTTATTATTATTTATAAAAAAAAGTTGACAATTACAAGCGACATTAACGCTGCCTTTGCTTCTATGAAAGCATTATTTATAAGAAAATAAAAGTAAATAAGTCATTTGTATGTGTTAATTTGTAAAGAAATGAAAGAAAGAATTTGCAGCCAAAAAAATATTATGAGAAGAAATAAAAAAAAAAAAAAAGCCAACCACGTAGGATAGCATTACGAATTTTATCTTTGTGTTTGTTATGGAAATAGTTTGTTTATTTGATTTTGTTTATATTAAGCTTTTCATATGTATTAATTAGAAAAACAATTTTCTAACAATTTTTTTAGATTGTTGAAAAATAAAAGAAGGAAAATATTATATGGTAATAAATAGTGCAATTATCTTTTTGCTCTGATCCAGAAGCCACGTGTTACAGTTTGGGTCTCCCAGTGTTTATTGTAATATTTGTATATTTGTATAAAATATAGTACATTTTATTACAGCTTATAATAATTTTACAAATTTTAAATAATAGTAATATATAGCATTATAAAAGTTTATTTCAGAAAAAATAATACTAAAATATTTGACGTAGAAAATACAAAAATAATTGAAGAGGTGAATTGCATATATTCATTTAGGGTTAGAAATAATTTATATCCGTGACATACATATATTATATTAATTTGAAATAAATTTTATATGTAATTAAATAATTAATTATATTTTTTTAAAATTAATTTTAATCACAAAGGTAAAATTGTAGTTTACAATTTTATCAATTAAAATATTTTTTTTTATCAATTACACTTATTAAATCATTCATTTTTAAAGCCAAACAAAAGTTACTAAAGGAGCCCTAAACTATTAAAGACAATTGTTCCAAAATAAAGGAAAAAATTCTAGTTAAATTTAAAATAAAAGAAGATATTCTGGTTAAATTTATTTAAGATGAAAAGTATAACAAGCTTTCTTTATTTGTGGAATGTATAATTTTGGTTTCGTCAATTAAACAATAGTTATATGTTCGTTTTCATCACACCTCACTAATAGAGTTATTTTGAGATATTTTGTGTTCCTCACACCTCACATTTACTTCTTTTTTGGTTTTTCCATTCCCTTAAACAATACCAAACAGGGAAAGGATCTGTCTGCGAATCCTTATTATTGTTGTCTCTTTTAGTCATTCCAAATTGAGTGTGGTAAGGAAGTTCGATGTGAAGAAGGAAAGAACAATGTTATCAGGTATGAAATATATTAAAAAAAATACTTAACTATAAGATATCAGATGATTCAACAGTGTCTGAAATTGTTCTAAACATCTTAGTACTGAAATTTGCTTCTGGTATCACTGCTAACCTTTTGCAAAGTTTGGTTCTAAATATGATTATTCAAAAGGAAGACACATAACTTAAATCCATATATTTTTTAAAATCATAGTTTTTCCCTATCCAGAAACTAGTCTTATTGGCAGTACTACTGTTACTGATTTAATGAGTTTTTACAAACATAATAATAGAGACCAGATTCTTCGTTTACATTAATCCTACTGCAACATTATCCCTAGTTACTTAATTTACCTTGCCCCCAGCAAAAGCATTGCCAAATGCAAGCAACCACCAACTTGCAATAAAGTTGAACTGTGATTTAAGCACTGTACTTACTCTTCTGATAATTTTTTCGGTTTTTTTATTTTGTTGTAAATATATCCAAGGTTCTTAATTTGCTATATTCAGAAAGGCATGATATCTGCTTAATTTTTGGTGTATGGTGATCCAAACACATAGAAAGCCAAACCAAGAAGTGAATGAAGCATTTGATAGCCCAAAAAAGAAACATATATTCAGTTTTGAAATCATGGTCCCCCACCAAGTAACTGAACATTAATTAGCATCAATCATGTGCCACCCTCTCACACTTAACCTAGTCACATTCTCTTCTGTAATGAAATTTTGTATTGCTTGGTGATGTGTACTGCGTTGACTTTTGTAGGAACATGTTTCTCCTGTGCCCCGCCACAAGAGTTAAAGGTCCCAGTGAATTGAAGCAGCTTGGTACAACATGACAAGTTTATATGCTTTTTCCGTTGAACTTTGTCTACCATGCAATATTGGAAGAATTAATATATGGCAAATGGTAATCAGATATGTCATAATTTTATTTATGGACCTCATAATTTTTTTCTTTAATAGCAAAGAATGAATAAAATAAAAGTAACACTTAAAAGTATTCCAATCCTTATACAACATACCTGATCTAAGAATAAGTGTCACAATTATCAATTCCATACAGAAAGACACTTTACTAAACCGATCAAAAACCAAGATATTAGGAAGATTTGAAAAAGAACAGAACCACATACATAATCCACAACCAACCTTTAAATTGAGCTAGACTAAAAATTTCATTAGCATTCACAATCCCACCCTTAAATATCACCTTATTTATGTGACTTTATACTTCCAATACAATGACTACCCACAACTCTTTTCAAATTCTATTACACTTTATTTTTGACCCAATAAATAAAAACTCACCCTTTCAGTTAATTTAATTTGAGCACGTTGATTTAGAAAATGTTATCTAATTTCCATCGACATAAACAATTACGTAGTTTTATTATTCAAATGCCATGTACTGATGTCTGCATGTTACAAACAACCAGAAATAGGACTCTCTCTTTAACACTGTGCTACGAGAAAAGTCTAGAAGAAAGAATAAAGATTGTAAAATCATAATCTTTTATTAAGCAAGGAGAAAAGAATAAAATAACATACAAGATTCACCAATTTCACAATCTTTAAATTCGGAAGGAAGATAAAGGTGAGGTTTTATAACTTAACAACACCTTATATAATAGAATGTTTTAGGTAGTCGGGAATAAAAGTTTGAAAGATTAATTAAGTTAGTTTGGGTTTTAAAAAATAATATCTTTAGGAAATTAAGGAATATTTTTAAATTGAGTTTTTCAGAAACTTATTTCGAAAAAAATGAGAATTTATCTTTTTTTTCGATGATTTTTTTACTGCAATAAAAATATACCTAGTTTTTTAAATAATTTAATTTAATGTGATATAACTAAAATTTACAGTGAATATGTTACATTACTTTTTAATTCCAGAAAATTTATATAAATATTTCAAAGAATATTTTTGTCATATATCATATAAATAGGAATTTGTGATTATTATGAAAATAATTGTCTCGTACCAAACACTACCTTAATATTTTAAAAAATATTTTGTATTTTTTAAAAAGATATTTATGATATTTTATGTACATGATAACATTTTTTCATTTTATTTTTATTAAAAATATATAATTAAAATATTTTTACTTTTAATTCCTTTTTTTACCTTGCTTCCCTAAATTAAACATTTGCAAAGAAAAAAAAAATGAATTCTAATCTTACATGGAAAAAAAATACACTGTAAAGAACTTAATTTTCTTAATGTCTACTTTACACGAAATTAGTTGAAAATGTCACATATATTGACTTGCAAACATAATATAAATACTAAATTCAAAATAATTAAGCTCAGATATCTTAATAAAGAAACTAAATATTCCTAAGTCATCAAAAAGCCGCTTGCTTAAACATTTTTGAAACGTAATTCTTTATTGGAATATATATTTAAAATTGAAAAAAATATATTGAAAACTAACTCTTTCTTTTAATAACCAAATGACAAGTAACTTTTAATGATAAAAATATTAAATTAAGATATTTAATTAAAATATAAATTAAATTATTATTAATAGAAACAGTGGTAAGATGGTTGAAGTAAAAATCGGTTGTCGAAGTTTCACAATTCTTTAAAATTGACAATAATTACAATTTTTTAAAGTGAAATAAAATAAATAGAAGTTGGAAATAACAAATTTTAAATTTTCTAAAAATTATATCAAGGAAATACTTTTTTATTATTTTAGTGATGAGAACAGAAATACAATAAATAAAAATAGGGTAGAGAAAAAAGAAGCACAGGCTGAAATTTAATTTGTTTGATTAGAGAAATTAAAAAAGAAAGTGACAAGGTTATTTGATTTTAACAGAAGAAGGAAAGAAAAATTAGAATAAATATAAAAATATTATTATAAGCATCTTCTCTGTAAAAAAATTAATCAAGTATATCATATACTTTATTATATACAAACTTACAAGGAATGAACTCCAATCAATGAATTATGAATGTCATTTAATTGATTGTACTAACATTATAATTGATTATGTTTAAATAAAAATAAATAATGATTCAATTATGAAATCAATTAGAATGTTCAAAATTCAATATAGAAAACTACTGTATTATATCTTCTTTACATCTGAAGCAGGGAAATAAGCTTACCCTTTTTTGAAATGTCTTCACTGGTTGGATTTGGAGGAGAAGGAATGTTATTTGATGTATCTTTATTCCTTCTGACATTCTCTGTGATTGTATATGAAAATGGCCGGCAAGTAACAACCTCTGCACAAACTGAACAACTTTTTAGGAATAATATCCATTCTCACTTATCACGTATCTTTCTGGACGGCAAAAGGTTCCACATGTTCTCTTTTTTCTTCCTCTATAACACAGCCTACCTCTAATATTTTAATTTGCATCCCCTAATTAATCTTGGTCTGTAACTGTGGTAGGTAATTGAAGACAAACTAGGGAAGGTTCCATCAATTAATATGTGAACTGTGTCTCAGCCTAAGCCATGTGCAACATAGGCCATGTTTCTGCACACATAATAGTGTGATTAAAGTATTAAAATGGAGTCATTTTTTCTATATATAGGAAATGTGTAATTACTTTTTTATTTATAAAATAAATAAATTGTGTTTATCTGATATGATTTTATATTAAAAATAGTATGGTGGGAAAATGATATGAGAACTTTTTAATTTTAATTAAAATTGTTTCAGTGAGAAAAGGTAAAATAAAAATCATATCATCTTAATACAATTTTAATAATCATCACAGTTGAATAAAATGACTTTTGTTCTTCTCTTTCTTAATTATATTAAAATTTAGTATTTTTTCATAAAGTTCTTTTTTTTTTATTGATTTGGATTGAAGTATCTTCCGTATAATTTAACGATTTTTAGGTCTTCTTTTCTGAACTACATTAAAATTTGATATTTTCTAAAGTTTTTTTTTTATTGATTTGGGTTAAAGTATTATTAGGCCATTCTGATGTAATTTTAATAACCTTTACATCTTCTATTCTGAATTTGTTCTAAATTTGAAATTTGTTATTTTTTCACAAATTTCATTGTTTATTAGTTTGGGTTAAAATATTATTCTGGTGCATTATTTCGTGTAATTATAATGAATTATTAAAGTCGTGACATCATAATATTATTTTCATTTTATCTTTTTTTCGCTAAAATTGTGTGTTATATAAGTACTATTTTATTCGAAATTAAAAAAATAGTGAAATCATTCCCATTACTCTTTTATATAAAATTGTGTATCGCATATGGTAAATAAAAAAAATTACTTATTTTCATAAATATGCAAGAAAAATTATACCATTTTAATGTTTTAAGTAAGTTGTGTAGCTTATGATAAATTAGTGTATGTAATGCATCCTAATTAATTAAAGCCATGAATTTCTGATGAAAAGGGGAAAAAATAACACAATATAATGATTGTCTCTTGTATAGTCCAAAAAATTCTCTGAAACCTGAAGGAATTTTACTGATTTAGGCCTAGTTATGAATCTGCATTCATTACTTATTTGGAAACTCTTAAAGCAAGTAACCCCTCGGGCCTCTCCTCTAGGGTCCTTATTTGTACCAATTGGCCTTTTTCTCACAAAGGAACAACGAAAAATCTTAAAGCAAGTTAATAATATATCAACACCACAAATAAAATACCAAAGCAAGCAATATAAGAAATGTGCTTTTTGAAATATAAAAAAGGCTAACAGGGTGAATAATAAATTCAGGATTTTTGGGCTTAAATGCTTATAAATAAGGTGACAATCACAGTTGTAACAATGATAGTGAAATGATAAATAACACTAAATAATTGTGACAGTTGTTAGGTGCTTGTTTATATAAAAATATTTCCATATGAAATTCTTTTTTTCGTAGCAAATATTTAATGAATCGAGCAATTAATTATAATGAATAAGATAGGTTTATCTTACAGTATTTTGTAATTTATTTTCAGATAGCAAATATTTCCATTTCTTTTGCCTTAAATTTTTTTAATTAGCCATTTTTTATCATTTTTAATAAGTTATATCATTTAAAAGTAATTATCGCATACCAAATATACATTACAATTAACATTTAGCTTTTTTTTTCATTTTTATCTTTCCAAATTCGTTTAATCTCTTTTCAATTTTTCATTTAAAATTTCCTTTTACTTATATTACTATGCTCAATCATCTAACTTTCGCTTCGGCCCATACTCTTTGACCCAATTTCATGACATTGTCACTTCAAGGTCTAATATTTTTTATCCTATAAATAATTTTTTTCACAATATTTTATTACATAATGAATATTTTGAAATGTAAATCTAAATTTTGAAATATCTTTTTCTGAAATGAAAACGAGAGGGGCAAAGATATTTATTTATACGGCGAAAAATTACTCCTTCGATTGAAAGAAATGTCTACTAAATGGACTTTTAAACTCCCACTGCGAATTGGGCCTTGGTTCTGTTAAATTTAAAATTCTAATTTCAAACTAATATAAATTTAATATATCCCATTTTGGTTAATTTTGAATATTCTTCATATATGTTACACATAAGAGTAGAAAATTGAAAAAAAAAAAAAACTGTCTTTTTTCAATTTTTCCTTATAATTTTTTCCGATTCAATTTTTTAAAACAATTCAATGCTTTAAAATATTTTGGATCTGATATTTACACATCAGTGTAAAAGACTAATATATACTAAACCTAATTCCCAAGGTTTAACATTGCTTTTCATTAGAATTTCATAATTTTATTTCAAAACTTTAAAACCAATGATAATTAAATTATTTCACTTAACAATAATAATAATAACTTAGCTATTAATTTCATGACATTGAATATGATTAAAAAAATTAATTATTAAATTTAAAACTTTAATATTAATTATATATTAACTTTCAGTAAATTTAGTCCTATCTCAATGAGTTAATTATTAGACAAAACTTAAAACATTACTCTTTACGTTTTTTATTAGATTTAGATTTAAGGCTAATAAGTTACTTTAGTAACTTATTTAACCCATAAACAAAAGTATTTTGCAAGCAATTATTTTAGGAGTTTTTAATTTATAAACAAAAAACTATTCCAGATTGTTTGCAGTGTGTAACTTAGTTAATTTTTTCCATCAGTCCTTATATTTGAATATATTTTTTATTATCATTAATTTTCTTTTATAAGTTATTATTTATTTTAATTTTATAAAGATAAGTAATTATTTCATTGTGTTTAGTATTTGTTGGGTTATTTTTTTAATTTTTGTATATAGTTTAAATTAAAAAAAGATTTAACATTATAAATTAAAGTAAGCAATGATGCTATATGACAATTAAACACAATGAAATTTGTGAAAAAAAAAAAAAGACGTAATACTAGTTTAAATTGAGAAATAAAAAATATATAAATTTCTAAAAAAATTGATTAATACTCGTCACATTAACTGATTTAAATAAAATGACTCGTTTAAATAAAAAATTATACAATTTTTAACAAATATATAAAACTAATAATTTATTTTTAAAAAATGTAATTATTTTAAAAATATCTAAAATTATAATTACTTAAAACTTATTTTCATTTAAAACATAAACAATTTATTTTTATACTTAAATTTATGTAATTTTATATTTTATCTTATTTTAGCATCGTGATTTATATATATAGTTTATCAAACACTTATAAAATAATAAGTTATCTTATCAACTCAAAATTTACAAGTCAAACACTTATTATTAATTAACTTGTCAACCAGTCTTGTTAATCACAAATTAAATTTTTTTCTTTCGTAACATATATTAATACAGTAATTATATTTTATACTCCTTCTTATGTATTAATACATTTATTTGACAATCTATGTGTCAAAAAAATAATATTTTATTGTGAGGTGACAAGTATCAATGTATTTTCATTTCAATTTTTCAGTTTCATTTATTTCTTCACTTCATCTTTTCTTAACTTTTTGTCTTCACTTCATCATTTTACTAAGCCTAGATTAGCGAAAAATATTCTCATTTTTCGTCTCCTTCTTCGTTCATTCGTTAAAAACCACTGGCGTGAACGTTTGCATACCGTGATAGTGCTTGTGAAGATATGGTGGTTCGAGTTTAGTTTATCATTCTCGAGTAAAGTTTTGTCTTTTATAGATGAAAAAGAAAGAATTTTTGGTCGTTTTACGGTTTAGTTTTTTTATTGACGTATGATTTTCATTAGAGGTTTAGGGATTTTATGTTTGAATATTTTTGTTACTTCATTATATGTTGTCAAGAAGGGTGGGTATGCTAAAAAAAATTGCTGAGGAATACTCATTTATTACATTTACCTATGTCTGATAAGATTTTATTTTTGAATATTTCAATTTTTAGTGTATTTCATCCATGGACACCATGAACACCAACAATATGTTATCATTGGACAATATTCCCATACATGAAGAATGTAAACCGTCAAATGAAGTTAATGATGAAGGTTTTGATAATATTGAACCTCTTGTTCCTACCTACCATGTGCTTTGAAAGTACAGATGAGACAAAGACTTTTTATAGACAGTATGCAATCAGAAAGTGGTTTGGTATTAGAATAAGATCGTTGAAGAAAGGAACCGTGAAAATCAAATAAGATACTTCATTTTAGTGTGATCGAGAGAAGGTAAATATGTATCAAACATCCCTGCTGGAAGGAAGTCACTTCCAACACAAGCCAATGGATGTGCCGCCCGTATTACCCTTACAAAAAAAGGAGGACAAATGGTACATAACAATTGTCAATAATGAACACTCCCATGACTTTAGTCTAACCAAGTCAAGATTGTTTCAGGGCAACAAAAAGATTAATCTTTAGGTTAAAACGACTATTAACTTAATTGATGAGGCTGGGGTAAGGAGGAATAAAACTTTTAGTCATTAGTCCATGCCACCAGAGATTACAACGTGATATGATATTAGAAACTATGTTTATGAACCAGTATTAATACACACTTATACGCACAAGTATAGTATGCGTTATATTTTAAGATGTATATTTCTGTACAAGTTTGTGAAATGACTTCAAAGTAATGAATCCAAAAATATTACATTTCGTTATCGTATAATTATAATTTAAATTTTTTTAAAATAATTACATTATTATTGAACTTTTTAGAATTTATATTTATTTTTTAAAAGTTGCGTATATTCTTTTTGGACAAGTCGATTTATTTAAATTATTTGATATAATGAGTATAGATCAAATTTATTTTTATTTACTTTATAAATTAATTTTTTTCATTTCTCAATTTAAACTACTGTTTTTTTGACAATTTTATATTGTGTAATTTTTACATTTTTCACTTAACTTCACGCAGTAAAATTATTACTTTATTTTATAAGGTTAATTTTTTTTCTAATTTGAATTACATGAAAATAAAAATTAACATAATAAATACTAAAAGAAATAATAATAAATAAAAATTATATTAAAATATATATAATAATAATAATAACAATAAAAATTAAATAAAATGCATGTTATGAGTTACAAAGTAGCTAAAAACTTCACACTTATAAATTAGATACTTTTTAAATAAACTACTTTAATATAAAATATTAATTAATTTATAAGCTAATAATAGTTTCTAAAATTACTAAACTATTAGCTACCTTATTAATATTACTAAACTTATTCTTAAATTATAACAATTATAAGAATACATTTTACAAATTACGAATAAAAATTAATGGTAAGGATTGTGGTCAGTAACTCCTAAACCCTACCTACATTAAATTAACCCTCTTTTCTGTCCACAGTTTTGGATTTTTCTTAATGTTTCTGCCACCATTTCAGTATTGCAATAATAGTCAATAAATGTATTTTTGTATTATGCTTCACTTTGTATTGGCCTGAAAAATCGTATGCAGAAACTAGTCAGCCAAATATGGAATAATAAAAATAAATTAATATGAATTTTTGTTTGTTTATGCCTTAAGTTTCTCATATCAGGAATCAAGTGCAAACGTTTTGACCCAAATTTTGTTCTGATAATACCAATTGAATCAAGAAAATCAATTTTAGGATTTCCGTAGATCAAATCAATATATAAATCTATAAAATAGTCATTACTATATAATCTCACACATAATATCAATGTATATAGTTTGAGATAATTTCAAAGTACCTCAAAATAATGAGTCCAAAAATATTACATCAATAATTAAACTAGATATAGAATAAAATGTAATATTTTTTGGTTCATTACTTTGATATATTTTGAAGTCATTTCACAAACTTATGTAAAAATATAATATAAATATGCATATTAATATTGGTTGTGATTTACAAAAGTAAGTTCATTTTATACTATTGTAAGTATTAATATTGCTTGTATGGTCAGAAATCTCTAAATGTTATCCCTCCTTTAATAAGAGAATATCTTAACTGAAATTTTGGCATCTCAAGTCAAAAATTAAATTCTTTTTTATTCTTAAATTATACCAATAAGAAGGATATGAAGTACGTTGACATTTGAACTAGATATATAATTATATAATGAAATGTAATATTTTTGGACTCATCACTTTGATATACTTTGAAATCATCTCACAAACTTGTATAGAAATACACGTCTTAAAATATAACTTTGTGTATTAGTACTGGTTGTGATTCACAAAAATAAGTTCATTATACTGTTATGAGTATTACTAGTTGTGTGGTCAGAAATCCCTAGAGATTACCCCTCCTTTAATAAGAGGACACCTTAGTTGAAGTTTTGACATCTTAAGTTAGAAATTAAATTCTTTTCTCTTGTGTGGTCAGAAATCCCTAGAGATTATCCCTTCTTTAATAGGAGGACACCTTAACTGAAGTTTTGACATCTCAAGTTAGAAATTAAATTATTTTCTCCTTAAATTATATCCATAAGAAGGATATGGAGTATGTGGAACATTTGAACTAAATATATAATGAAATGTAATATTTTTGGATTCATCACTTTGATGTACTTTGAAGTCATCTCACAAATTTGTACAAAAAGATACATCTTAAAATATAATACACATGTGCATATTAATACTGGTTTTGATTCACAAAATAAGTTCATTTTACACAATTGTGCATATTAATACTGGTTGTGTGGTCAGAAATCCCCAGAGATTTCAATAATGCTTGGCCATCCTCTTATTTTCCTAAGGCACGTCTTTGTTCAGAAACATAGTTTCTAACGTCACGCTAAAAAAATATGTTATCGTAGCCTCTTGCAGTATAGACTAATGACTGAAAGGTTTTATTTGTCACCCCAACCTCATCATTCAATTTAATAGTCCTTCTAACCTGAAGATTATTCTTTTTATTGCTCAGAAACACCTTGACTTGGTTGGACTAAGGTCATGGGAGTGTTCCTCATTAACAGTTGTTATGTACCATTTGTCATCCTCTTTTGCAAGGATAATGTGGGTGGGGCATTCATTGGCTTGTGTTAGAAGTGACTTCCTTTCAGTAGGGATTCTTGATACATATTTACTTTCTATCGAGCATACTAAAATGAAGTATATTATTTAATTATCAATTCCTTTCTTCGACGATCTTGTTTTAATACCAAATTCTTTTCTAATTGCATAATGTCTATAAAAAGTCTTTGTCTCATCTGCACTTTCAAAGCACATGTCAATGGTAGAAACAAGAGATTCCATTATCAAAACCTTCTTCATTAAATCATTTGACGGTTCACATTTTTCATGTATGGGAATATCGTCCAATGATAACATATTGGTGGTGGTCATGGTGTCCATGTATGAAATACACTAAAAATTAAAATTTAAAAATAAAACCTTATCAACCATAGGTAAATGTAATGAATGAGTATTCCTCAGTAATTTTTTTATCATACCCACCCTTCTCCACAGCATATAATGAAGTAACAAAAATATTCAAACATTCATATGTCAATAAAAAACTAAACCGGTCAAAAATTCTTCATTTTTGCATTAAAAAACCCATAAAAGACAAACCTTGAGAAAAATATACTAAACTCAACCACCACACATTCACTTCACAGTGAAAGTACTGTCATGGTATGGGAACACTTAGGCCAATGGTTTTTAAGAAAGTAATGAAGAAGGAGAAGAAAAAAGATAATGCTTGCAATTATGTGAACAAAAGAACAAACATAAAAAAAATATGTTTTAAAGCTAAAATGATAAAGTGAAGTGGGGAACGTTTTGAAATTTTATTTTTTATTTTTTGCACATGGGAGTATCAAATTAATGTATTGACACATAGAAGTGTTAAAATATCATTAGTCATTAATATTCAGAAAAAAAACTCACATTTTAATTGAAAAAAATAGTAAATATAACTTATATTTCGCATTGAAGTTTTCTCCTTTACTAATAAGAATACATTCACAATTTATTAGATAAGGCGTTACCCATAATTCAAGAAGTTTTTCTAAAATTTGTATCAATCAATACGGGGAATTGAACTTCATTAATTCTTGCCCATAAGCCGTTTAACTTTTAGATGAATAAAAAAAAGTTGAAATTAATTTAACCTATTTATTTTTGTACTTATTATAGATTTACTCTTCAGTTTTCATAATTTATTTAACATAAAATCTCTACTTTCTTCTAAGTTTACTACACCAGACACTTCTTGAAATAGTTTTTAAGAACAAAGTTGACATCTTTAACTGACAAATTCTGAATGTTCGGTGTCACGATAATCAAGAACAACACAGCACAAACACGTATTGAATGTACTAGTGCCATATCTCTAATGCTAAAGTAAACATATATATATATATATATAATCCACACAAATCCCAGAAATAAAAAGAAAAGACAAGAAGAAACAGCATAAGCAAAACCTCAGTTACAAATGAATTATGCAGAAAACCCCTTCACTGCAACCAATCAAAGCTTGATTTTGGATATACATTTGCTACCAACACTCCTAGAGGTTATGTTAATGGAGAAGTCACAAGTGCAATAAACCGTGGCCTTCAATTTGAAAATCGTGAGCATGTGAACTTTCCCTGACAGTGCAGCTGCTGATGTGAAATTCAACGATCCACTTAGAACATCTGCCAAAAATCTGTCATCAGAGACCAACTTTTGTAGCATGAAAACGGCCGAAGTTTCCACAGTTATCTGGTCACGTGCTGGCACGAACTCTCCCTCTATTGGAACTTCACCCACAAGGGTATCATGAAAATTCACGAAACCAGTGGCTTTGGGGTATTCAAAGCTTCCATAGTTTGGATTCCCCATAGTGATCACCATTGGAAGACTCACATTTGAAGTCAAATTGGTCAAAAGGGACAGGTCAAAGTTTTCAAGACCAACAGGTTGGACCATGATGTTAGGATCCTTAGGTTTGAAAACTGTTAAGAATAAGGTTACAGTGGCAATTGTAACAATGATGAGGAACAATAGAGACATGGCCAAGCAAATCTTGAGACCTTTGTTAGCCATGGTGTATGATTTTGGGTGGCTAGATGGGTATCACTGAGGGATGAGAAAATTCAATTCAATTCAATACAGTGAGTGGGTGACTATTTTATAGATATATAGATTGATTTGATTCAGGGAGATCCTAAAATTGATCTTTTTTTTCTTGATTCAATTGGTATTTATCAGAACAAAAAATGGGTCAAATCAAAACGTTTGCACTTGATTAATTCCTGATCTGAGAAACTTTAACGCATAAACAAACAAAAATTAATTCCGTATTTGGCGACTAGTTACTGCATACGTTTTGCAGGCCAATACAAAATGAAGCATAATACCAAAATGCATTTATTTGACTATTATTGCAATACACAAATCCTGGCAGAAACATTTAAGAAAAATCCAAAACTGTGGATAGAAAAGAGGTTAACTTAATATAGAGTTTATTAGGAGTTTACTGCCAACAATCCTTACCATTAACTTTTATTCATAATTTGTGAAATTTATTCTTATATTTTAAGAATAAGTTTAGTAAGATTAATAAGGTAGCCAATAGTTTAGTAATTTTAGAAACTATTATTAGCTTATAAATTAATTAATATTTAATATTAAAGTATTTTATTTTAAAAGTATCTAATTTATAAGTGTGAAGTTATTTCAGATAACTCATAACGTGTATTTTATTTAATTTTTTATTGTTATTTTATATATTGTAATATTTTTTATTTTTTTCTATTTTTTATTTTTTATTCTAGTATTTATTAAGTAAATTTTTAATTTTTTATGTAATTCAAATTATAAAAAAATTGAACCTTATAAATTGAATTAATAATTTACTGCATGGAGCTATGTGAAAATTACAGAATATGAAATTGTAAAAAACATCAAATTGAGAAATGAAAATTTTTAAATTTATAAAAATAAATAAAAAAATAAATTTGATCTATACTCGTTATATCAAGTAATTTAAATAAATCGACTTGTCCAAAAAGAATATACGTAACTTCTAAAGAAATAAATAGAATTTCTAAAAAGTTCAATAATAATGTAATTATTTAAAAAATAAAAATAAAATTATATGATAATATATTTTGTCTAGAAAATAAAAATTTAATTTATATAATAAAGTTTATATAGTTATATCTTTTATGTCATTTTATATATACTAATATTAGACACTTTTAATTCAATAAATTAATTTATCAATTTAAAAATATGTGTTTGTGTGTGTGTGTATATATATATATATATATATATATATATATATATATATATATATATATATATATATATATATATATATATATGATTTTAATCAAATGTGAGACATGAGTCTAAAACTTCACAACTTTACAGGTATTTTATTCTTCTATCAGTTCAAGGAATAGATTCAGGGGAGCAGACAAATCGGACTATAATAGTATTTCAACTATAAATATTTATATATACATAAATCATAACATTCTTTACAATTAAAATAATTATATATGATAACCTCGTTGGAATGTCAAGCATGCATAGAATGTCATATCAGAGTAGTGATTCACATGTGAACTTTAAAAATTCATAAACTATAAATAGATCTTAATCTTATAATAGTAATCATTTCAATTTTCATAATTTTGTAATAATTTATTGAATTATTATACTAACAAATAATAATGGGTCTATCATAATTGCCTGTTATTAGATATATAATAATTAATCTATAATTTAATAATATTATTTTCATTACATAATAGATTTAAATCTAAAATGATTATATGTTTTTATTCAAACATATAATAGATTTAAATTAATTTTCTTTTGCATAATTTGAGTTTTGCTAAGCCAAAGACAATATGATAAACTTATATGTAGATAGTTTATATTACGTTGTTATTTATTATTGATTTAAAATCTTTTTAGTGATGAGTTTTAATTTTGATAAAATAATTATTCTTATAAATTTTGAAATAATTGTTTTTAACCTTTATAAAATGTATGAAATTTTGTTTTAGTTCCTCTAAGTTTTTTATTCTATTTTCGTACCTCCAAAAGTTCAAATCATAGTTTTTAGTTTCTAATATTTATTTTATAAATCTTAAGATTTTCTTAAGGTATTACATAACATTACGTTGTAATATTATTACATCTGACTTGATCTTGATTTTTCTTCAACACATAAACGGCTATATCATCATATAATAATACAAATAAAGATATCTATTTTTTTTTTATTTTAGAGAGACAAAAATAAAAATAAATTACAAAACAAAAATAAAAAATCGTACACATGGTAAAACCGTGTTTAAATCTTTTATTTTTTTTTCAGTTGTTCTAAAATAGTAAATATTAATCTTTTTCAATTTATTTAAGTTAAATAAAGGATAAAAAAATACCAACCAAAAACGTAAATTACAATTTTTTTTTTTCATATTTTTTCCCTATAATATCTTATCTTATAGTTTTCTTTTTTAATATTGTTTAGTATTTGGTATCCAAACATATTTATTACACTTCATATATTTAGAAGATGACGCAAAGGAATTTTAACAAACAACTTTATCATACTAAAAAAAAGTAACATCCCTCAATTGTTACGTCTCAGACCAAGTCTCTTCAAAATACTCATTCCCAAAATGTTACAATTAAACTCCAAATTAACAAGAAGGAACAATTTGTAAGTAAATAATCTAAATTTTTAAATTTAAAGATGGTGATATTCCTTTCTCAAGTTATCTATACAATAGTATTTTTATATATCTAAGCATTTGTAACATTATATTGAAAAATATATACTTTACTTATAAGTTTGTTTTACTAGTTATGCTAAACTATTTGTTAATTAAGAGTAAGTTTAATTTTTAACTTGCAGAAAAAAGAGAAAGAATCGAAAATTAAAAAAAAATATATTAAAGGATGAAGTTAAACTCATCATGAAAACATTTTTTTTGTGTTTTTAAAGTCAAATTTAGCATACTTAATTATTAGTTTCATTATGAAAGTAATTTTTGAGTTTTAAAATGAAATTTATCATTCTTAACTCTTAGGGTTATAAAGTTTGGAGTCAAGATAGTACATGACTTCCTAATTTTAAGGGTGAAATTTTCAAATTGCATTCTAAAATTCTTAACTTTTTGAAACTCAAGTTAGAAAAATTTAGGACTAAATGCGAGAACTTTGATGTAGTTTTAATTAACTAACATAAAAGGAGTTTTTATACTTATTAAAGATAGTTTGTACTCTTTTTGTTAAAACTTAAGTTTTTAAGAGAATGAGAATTTTTACACAAAAGGTGGGTAGTGGTAAAACTTCATTTATCTTTGTGTGACTCTTTAATCTAATTTCTTCATTTTTATATTACTTCTTCTTTATTCTATGAGTAGCTAAATCCCTTTTAGTTACAATTAAGTGTAACTACATTAAATACTTTTGTATATATCATATTATTTGCTTTTTAACATAGTGTTTTATTTCCATGTTTCATATTCTTAGTGGAAGATTATTTTTTTAGGACATTGATTATGATTGGAAAATACATTAATTGTTATGAAATGAAGTCAAACATACAATTACTTATATGTTTAGGAATGAATCGATGATTTATTGACCATCTCTTTAATTGTTGAATTTAAAACAAGTTATTTTGATAAATTATTTAAGGATTGGGGCTGAATTTATGTACTTTACACTTAAAGACTTAGAGATTGAAATAAAGTTAACTATCACATTTAATATGTAACTAACTACTAGTTATTTTAATATCTCTTAAACTAACCAAACCTTAAAAACTCTACCATGAATATTTATTTGAAACCATCTCCTTCTTTCTCTTTACAACCCACAAAAACCTTATGATGAAATTCACTTTCAAAAACTCATATATAACATATAGTCCTGTATAAAAACTCCTATACCCAGATCAAAAAATGTAGTTGGAAATAAAGAAGATATATATAAACATGAAAATTAGCATATCAATTAAAACATTAATATAAAATGATGAAAATTAAAAGTTAAGGTTTTAAATATAAAAATCAAAAGTTAAATAATTATAAAAATATAAAAATTCGAATAGTTTAATTGTAGGAAAAGTATTATATTTTTTTTCCTGGAAAATTGAAAATTAAATTAATTTCAATTTTTTATTTAAAATATTTAATTATTATGTTTTTATATTTTAGTTTTTGATAATTTATAATGAATTTTAATTTCTTTGTTTATAATATAGTATTTAATTTTTATATTTTTATATTTTAAAATTTATTTTTTGATTTCCATAATATTGTATTTAAGTTTTAGTTAGTAAGATATATTAAGTGAATGCTATTTATTAAAAGTATTAGGAAAATAAATATTTATTTAAAAAAATGACGGGGGCTTCATTTTATTAAAAAGATAATATATGCGAATGTTTTAAAGTTAGAAGGAATATTGGTGTCTATGTTAAAATTAAAAGAGGGGTAAAAAAATGAGTGTGATTTCTAAAAAGAAAATATCAATACAAGAATATGGATGTGTATACATAATGAGTAAAAAGTTGTTTTCATTATATTAGTTTCAATAAACACTGGCAGAAAGAATAATTGTTATAAAACAAAGTTAGAAGGAGTTGTATGTTATTGCCTCTTGATGAGAATGGAATGTTATTACTCAGGTATATATATATATATATATAACTTTTCGCCATAAAAAAATGTTAACATTCTATATTGTGAGAGAGGTTGATATTATTGAAATATTTTCTTTCTTTTTAACAGTAGAATAGTAGTTATTGAAAATTTTCATTTCGATTACTTTGACTAAACAATAACTACGTTTACAAAAATAAAATACCGTTTTAAATAATTAAGAAATAGATGAGATAATAAATGTGTAAAACTGGCTGACTTTTAAAATAAACTTATATCGTCATTAATCTTTAATTAATTGAGATATTAATGATTTAATGTATCATTGACTAGTTTTTAGTTAATAGAAATGTTAGTATCTTAATATATAATTGAGTAATCTTCAACAAAATGTACACAAATTTCCGTCTATGTTACTTTATTCTTGGAATAATTTATAGTGGTGATACTTTAATATTTCTTACAAAAATTACAATAAGGTTATACCATGACTCATATATTATCTACTTGACGCTAAATAATACGATCACATAATTATCCTACATTTGTTCTTAATAAAAAAAATAGATTGTAGAATGGTGATAGTTGTAATTTTTTTTAAATAATTTATAGCAACAATGATGTATAAACACCTTCAACAAATTCTAACAATCATTTAACGTATAGGATTTTTCTTTTTCTCTTCTCATTTTCTTTACTATTATAAAATTTTATTCCTTTTATGATTATATTACCTTAAAAAACAGGTTGTTAAATGATTGTTTACCTGTTAAAAGATTTAGTTTTTTTGAAACGGAGTAAGATATCTTGTAGCTAATGGGCGTAAACTAATTTCTATATTAGAAATTAATCAAGTTAAATTTCCTATAAAAAAATTAATCAACTTGAAACTAAACTTAACTTTTTTCTTTTAGCTTGAAATTAAACTTAACTTTCTTTTATCATGTACACATAAACCGTAAGATTCAATTTGTTGGCTCAATTCATTTTTAAGTTATAATTATTTTAAGCATTTTTTATTTATTTTATAGAAAATAAAACAATATGAAACAACTAAAATTATCAATATAAATAGTATAAATATCATATGTATTTATAATATGTTTTGAACCATACTGGAGTTTTAATTTGCTCATTATTAACTATATTCTTTATCACTGAATTAAATTATTAGAAATCAAAATTGTTGGTATATTTCCTTTTTTATCACAGAAGATTTGAGTTTAAATCTTCTAAATAATGCCAGTTTAAATTTTGTAAATGAAAAATGTAATTAAAAGAGAAAATCTTTGAAAATGATGAATAGAAATTCTTAACAAAAACTAACCATCCATAAATCTGATAAATATTTTACATGAAAAAGATACTATTAATTAATCAGTAAACATTATTATCAAACTTCTGTTTTAGAGATGAATAATTAAATTTTTAATTGTATCTTCTTTAGGGGAAAAAAAAGAATGCACTTGACAAACAAATTTGATGACTAAAATATATTCCTCTAATGACAGAACCATGTGCCAAACCTTTGAAAAAAGGTGCTCACAAGTCAAAAAGTCAAAAACTATATGCTTTTTGTTATAGAAATCATTGAATGCTAATTTTACAGAAGATGAGAAAGAAAGCATGGAATCTCAACCAACAATGGAACCAAGTTAATTTTTTGTTTTAAGCATTTTGTTGATTCTAGCTGGATACAATCTCAACAAATAGAAAAAGTGATGTTCATTCCACATTCATTGCAGTGGTTTCAGGTTGTCCAAAAGCCATGCCATACTCAATAAGTCAATTTCACATATCTATTGGTCACTCTGTTTCTTGTTCTTCAAAATTACAGACAGGATATTTTTAATATCTAGAATTTTATGAATACTTGTTAATTTTTAATTTTATGCAAAAGTATTTATTGTAGTTTGCAGTATAAAATGGTTAACTATGTATAAAATCAATGCTAACAAAAAACGAGTTTGACGAGGTATTAATGTTGTTTTATACTATTTATTAGGTAGAAATTATTTTAGGTATACTTTTAGAATAATTATTATAAAGTCAATAAATTTAAAATACGACAATGTATAATTAAATGATATTGTAAAAAGTTTGAGTAAATTGAATCTTCTGATAAGTCTCGAAACTCAAAAGATTTTTACGTATTCAGTGACAAAATTCTTATATCAATTAACTTGATTTGATACGGAATATTTTATTATTAACTTTATTAATAACTGAGATTTGTGGAAGGAAAAATAACTTTCTATTTACAAATTTTGAAAATTGAAATACTTGTTAAAGGATTACAATGAATTTAGAAAGAGAATTATATCATTAGTAAATTTTAACTATATTCTAAAAAAAGGCAAAGACCAAAGTGCCTTATTGGATAAATGTTATAATTTAATAATAAATTAAAAAGTAAATAACAGACAATCTGAAGGAAATGGAGACATTTATTATTTTAAAAGAAATTGTTTGAAACATAAAAGAAGACAAAGAACAAAAACAAGAAACATTGTGAGTTCGTGGGTTGCCCTGCCTTGCTTCGCTGTCGTTTCGCCGGCCAAAGACACAATTATGGTCGTTTCACTGTCTACTTAGGACATCTCTTTCTTCTCTCTCACAGTTTGATTTGATAATTCACGATGAATGACCTTCTCACTGTAAGTTGAAATCTGTAATTCCCTCTTTCATTTCCAAAATTCGATTTTGATAACTGGGTCTTGTAGTTCTGTTGCTAAACTAATTGTTTTTTTTTTGGGTTCTAATTTGCTGCCTCTCAGTGTCAGATTCATATACTCTGTTTTTATTTTATTTTCTTATTTAAAAAAAAAAAGACATTAAGAGGTGCCCAAATTTTTGCCTTGGATTCTAGTGGGGTGAATAGGAATCATCGTGTTCTGATATTCTAAGCCGTAAAATTCAGTTCATCGCTGAATCGCTATATGGCTAGTGGAAAATTTTCTAAGGCGGTGTCTTGCTTTAACTCAGATCATACTTAATCCCCAGTTAGATTTCAGGTGGTTATTTTGTTTGTGCCATAATTTGTGGTTTTTGGGTTTATTCTGATAGTGACTTTGTTGTTTTTCTTTTGGTTTGTAACTGTTAATTAATTTGACATGAGTTATGTTTTAGTACAATGTTGTGTGTTATAAGATCAAAGTCTAAGGATAGTCTTGTTTTTCTTTTTATTCTTGTCATTAATATTTGACATTCGTTCTTGCAGGATTCATTTGTTGGTGAGGCTAATAATGGCCAGCCTTCTAGAGAAAGGGACATTGAAATGGGACAGGTTCCGAGAAGCAACTCTGATATGGGAATGGAAGCTTTTAATAAACAGGTACACAATGTGCACACTTTTTAAAATTTTAAATTACTTGACAATTTAAGATGCCAAATTATTACCTGAGATATTGTTGGGATTTTTATTGTGCGGATATTATCTTAGAATAGGCTGGAAGTCGAAAGATATTGTTATCCAAGGGGATAATAGAACTGATAAGTTTTTCTGTTTTCATAGTCAACTTTTTCTTCATGTAGTTTGTTCAATAATGCAGTTGATATCCTACATGTACTGATATTCTTTGTTTCGATATTAGATCCATGAGGCTGATAAACAGATCGATAAGCTGGCTGTGCTACTTCAAAAGTTAAAGGTATCCATTATCTTCATTGTTTGTTACTTTCCAGCAGCAAGTTCTCATTTATAATAAGCTAAGAGTACTTTTGCCAGGAAGCTAATGAGGAATCGAAAGCTGTTACAAAAGCATCTGCCATGAAAGGTGTGTTACAGTTGCAATGTTAATTTTTTGGTTATATCAAGTGCAATGTTATTTTTTTGTTACATCAAGTGCAATGTTTTGTTTTTTAATTGAAATCATCCATTTTGAATTCAGTTGTACGATTTTCTAGTATAGGTGCTGACAATGTATTAACTTGGGTGTGTCAGCCACTTATAGCCAGACACATGACAATTTTTTTTTTTTTCATATACTGCATTTGTTAACATTAAACGTGAGTAAAATTTGACAGTCTTTAGAACAAGGAATAAAATCTGTTACTAAAGCATGTGCCATTAAGCGTGTGTTACGATGCAATGTTATACTTTAGTTGAACCATCCATTTTGAATTGTATTGGAGCTGAAATTGTATTAACTTGGGTTTGTCAGGCTGCTATAGCCAGACAGACACATGGCCAATTATAACTTAACAGTGTTTTTGTAAGACTAATAAACCTATAACATTACTTTCAGGTATCAAGAAGAGGATGGAGAAAGATATTGATGAAGTTGGAAAGATTGCTCATGGTGTCAAAGCAAAGATAGAGGCTATAAACAGAGATGTATTGAGCTATTGGCTGAATATTGTTTTTATTAGATGCCAATTTATTGTAAAATTTCAGACAAGTATGAAAATTTTTTGATCAGGAATTGTTTTGTGCAGAACCTATCCAATAGACAAAAGCCTGGCTGTGAGAAGGGAACAGGTATTGACAGAGCAAGAATGAATATGACAAAGTAAGTAGGTTGTACATATCTTTATTATTGTACTTGATAAAAGGACCCAGCAAACTGAATTATTTACTTTTCCTTGAAACCACAGTGCCTTGACTAAAAAATTCAAGGATCTCATGACAGAGTTCCAGGTATTTTTAGTTTTTAACACCTAGCACCAGAAGCTGTTTTTCCAACTTCATGTCGGTCTTCTCATCAATGTGTTATGTTTTAGACTCTTAGACAAAGAATACAAGATGAATATCGTGAGGTTGTGGAGAGAAGAGTTATAACAGGTTTGAACATTTCATCCCTGTGGTACACTATGGCGGTACCATTGCTTTTTTTTATTTTTATTTTTTTTTTTAAGTTATATATTCGAAAGTGTTTAATCATGTTCACTTTGTGACATTTTGTGATTACTTGATTTGATTTACAGTTACTGGGACTAGGCCAGATGATGAGGTGAGCTTAACTCATGAGTTTGTCATTTGAGATATTCTCTGCATATAAATTTTGATGTAATTGGCCGTCATTGACTGTGCTAGACAATTGACAACCTGATAGAAACTGGAAACAGTGAGCAAATCTTCCAGAGAGCAATTCTAGAAGCAGGCCGAGGACAGGTGCTTGGTCTTTCTATCTTCCTCTTGTTATGATTTTGCATCACTTGTGTGGAGAGTTAAAACTTAAGAAAACCTGGATTTTGCAGGTAGTAAACACAGTAGAAGAAATTCAGGAGAGACATGATGCAGTGAAAGAGATTGAGAAAAAACTTCTTGATTTACATCAGGTTTGCCTACACAAAGATCTTAGTTTTAAATATTTAATCTAATTGTAACGATGACATGTCTAATTCTATTTTACTATTTTTCAGATTTACCTTGACATGGCAGTCTTAGTTGATGCTCAAGGAGAAATTTTAGATAACATTGAAAGTCAGGTTTGTTCACTCTCGGCCTCTCACACCCTTGATCTTGTGTTTGTATGCATGTGTATGTGGAATACAGGGCATATTTAGTTTGGTTTTGCGTTAATGAGAGGCTTGTTCAGGTCAACAACGCAGTCGATCATGTCCAGAGAGGGACATCTGCACTTCAAAATGCTAAGAAACTCCAGAAGAACTCACGAAAATGGATGTGCATTGCCATCATTATACTGTTGATAATAGTAGCTATCATAGTTGTGGGTGTTCTCAAACCTTGGAAGAGTAGCTAGGGCACTTGAGTGTGTGGCCCTGTACCTTTTGTCCATAACATATGCATGTGTGTCAAAAGGACATCTTAGAGCCGGATTTTCAAGCCTTCTTTTATTTTGTATGATTGAGATGCTTGGTTTGTGTGTTGTGACTGATTTCTGAATACATTCATTGTGGTGTCTCACGAATATAAATTCATATTCTTTATATCCCTCAAAGGTTTATCAGGGTCTTTTGTTTCCTTGTATTATTCTATAAAGCTGTTTTCTCTGTCATTGTCTAGTTGCAATTTGCATTGATATTCTTCTTGGAAAGAAAAAGCACGTTCTTAGAGAACATTCATTAGTACTTCCTAGTTTCATTTTTGTCAGCTGGTTTAAGATAGTGCTCCTCGGTAGTTTACCAAAATACAAGGTTGTCCTAACAATTTTATTAGCGTACGTAATAACCTTTGTATAAACGTGAGAGTAATGAAGAGTTCTATTTTAGCATGGACCGTGTAGTTTCTTTGGGTAGGACTGAGCCAAGGTGCTCATGCTGTGAAGTATTTCTGCTGATTTTGTGCCACACATAATGTCAGTGTAGCTTCTATAGGTATTTCAAAAACAAAGGCTCACTTACTGGTATCTTTACTTCTTCAATTCACCAACTTTTGTTTTTTCTTTTGACAAGTTTCACTTTCCACTTGTTAACCTTTAAAATATCCAAATATTCACTTTACCATCTTATATCTTACCCCAATTCTTTTAAGGATGTCATGTATCTTCAACTTCATCTTCTTTTTCTTCATATAGTAATAATAATAATAATAATTTTATAACCATCATTTTTATTACCATTATTATTGTTATTATTATTATTATTATTATTATTATTATTATAATAAATATTATTATTATTATAATAAAGATTATTACATAGGCACTTACGTGTATATCAGTATACATTATCCTCTATATCTATAAAATAGAAAGTTATCTAGCTACTTTGTTAAACCTTTTCACATTCAATTTCATTTAAATTTTATTCTCAAGTAATTATGAATTGAAATTCTTCCTTTGAACAAATATTTCTGTTGTTCTATGAAAAAAAAAAAAAAAAACTCCTAGT